>OLXB01000007.1_pt1 | contig 267841 bp, 230 predicted proteins | sample 1673681 | NCBI WGS metagenome assembly OLXB01 (sample SAMEA103958121, study PRJEB25191) | human gut metagenome
GTGAAAGTCCTTTGTTTTCGGTCAAAAAAAGAAGGGACTAAGCCAGAATGCCTTGGTTTTCAAGGTCTTTCTGATTTAGTCCTATTATCGCACAATAATCTTTAACGATGATCGCTTCGATTTTGCCCGCCTCGACCACCTCATAGATTTTGTCGATTCCCTCACGGTTGAAGTGCATACCGCTGACATTGTCATCGAAGGATTCTCCGACCACCTCGTGGCCGTTGCTGACGGCAAAGTTGTATATGATTTTCCGCTGGTTATTCAGAGAATTCAGTTCTTCATCCTCATCTCTGGACAGCCGGTAATAGAGCCAGACTTTCATAATCGTTCCTTTCCGCTATGGTGTGCCGATCATGCACGACACACCATAGCACACAAGTTTCGCAATAGCTATCAAAACAAATCAGGCGACTTCTGTTTCTACTTTAGCAACAAAATCGGCGGTTCGATTTGTATATGGATGATCCACAGACAGATAGTCGTGGATCATCATTTTCAGGAAATCATCGAACTGATCGTCCGTACCCACATAGGAATACATGACGCTTGCGATATTGGCTTCCTTTCTCTTTCTACCCATAGCGTTCCTTTCTCCCAAAGTCAATTCGGGCAATAAAAATAGCAGACCTCACATGGTCTGCTGCCAGTCATAACTCACCTCGTCCTCGTGGTCATCAGCCTTGTGACCGAGGGCGATCTTCTTTTCCCGTTCTTTTTGCAATACCTTTCTGTCGGTGTGGTGCTGTACGGGCATCACAGGGGCAGCAGACCGAAGCTGCTCCAGACGGTGCCCAAGCCCCACCAGAGCAGAAGCAGTGCTGCCGCCGCCATTAACAGAGAGATCAATGCCGGAATACTGACATGTGGCAGATGCAGTCTGGGAAGTCTGATTCTGTGCAGAGAAAAAGAATTCTCTTTCGGCTTCCCAGCCTGTTCGGTCATCTGCTCCAGATGCCGCACCGCTTTCAGCAGATCGTCCAGCTGCGTCCGCGTGGGAAGCTGCGACATCTGCCTGCTGACGCTCTCCAACAGATCTGTCTGCCGATCCGCATGGTGCCACAGTGCATCCATGTATTTCATCATTCGCTCCCAGTCCGCTTTTGTGGGACGTGCTTCGGGAGGTGGTGCCTGCACCGGCAGCGCTGTCTGCTGGGTGTTGCGCTGCTTGAGTTCTTGCAGAGACAATCTCTGCTCTGATTCTGAATTCATGCTCCATGGCCTCCTTGCAATACTTTTCTTCGTGTAGTTTGTTGTCACGGCATTTCATGCCGTCCGGTGTGGTGTAGGTAATGTATTTGCGGCTGCTCTCCCAGCGGACGGCGTAGCCCTCGGATGCCATCAGAGAAACGAAGGCGTCCTTGTCGGCGGCGTATTTCATGCACTCGTCGATGGTGTTCATGAGCCGCAGCTTCCAGCTTTGGCCCTTCAGCGCCGTGTGATATTCCGCACCGCTCATGCCGCTGGCCTGCTGCGTTGGCGCGTCAAAGACCGGCAGACCCATTTCCTGACAGATCATGTCGTTGCGCCGCATTAGTTCCTGGATATGCTCTTTCGCCATGTGCAGCTTTTTGCCTGTCTCAAAGTTAACGGAGTTGATGACGCAGTGGGAGTGGATGTGCTCCCGGTCTACATGGGTGCAGACCAGCACCTCGCAGCCGTCGAAGTATTCCGCCAGCCGCCGCGCGGCTTCGTGGGCCTGCCGGGGATCGACTTCTGCACCCTTCGGAAAACTCTGCACCATGTGGTAGAACATCACGCCGCCGTCCTTGTGGTAGAGCAGCTTGGTGTTCAGGAAATCATCGTAGACGCTCTGCGGCTGGCAGTTGATGCCGCTGACGAGCGGCACGCCATCCCATGCGGTTTTCTTTTCCTGCATGACGTAGAGCATCACGCCGCGCATGGCGGCGCGGGACTGTGTGCCCCGTTTGTAGTCCACAAAATGTACGATGGCCATACGGCTCACCGACCTTCCATGACTGACCGCAGAGCGGCGCTGACCTCGGACAGCTCACCGGCAGCTTTTTCCAGACCGATGACCTGCACCTTGCCCATGTTGGCGAGGACAGTGAGCCGGTTGATGTTGCTGCCGATGCCCTTGAGCTGGCGGAGCAGTTCCTTTTGCTCGTCGATGACCACGATCCGCTTGCCGAGACAGCAGGCGGTGACGTAATCGCTCATGGACATGTGGGCTTTCGCCGCCAGCGCCTTGATCTTCTCACGGTCAGCGGATGCCATGCGCGTGCTGAATTTGATATCTTTATTCATGGTTTTCTCCAATCGTAGCTAAAAGTGGGTCCGGGCTTCCGCCCGGAATTTGGGTGCTGGGCTTTGCCCGCACAGAGCGTTTGGCAGGGCAGCGGCTTCGCCGCAGACCAGACAAATGCGATGCTGGCCGTCGTCCGAGCGGACGACGAATCCCTCGTCCCGCCGCAAGCGGCAGGACTCGCTCTCTCTGTCGCTCGTCCTCTTCCCACCGAAACCGCTTCGCTGGGTTTCGGCGGGAGCCCTGTTGGGGGCGGTGATAAAAACTCCTGTTTTGCATTTTTTCGGCGTTCCTGTATGGGGGGATATCATTACCCTCGGCGTATGCTTCATGCTGTCGAAACGCTGGGCGCGCAGGGGACACGATGGCTTAATAAGCTCCTTGTCGTGTACTTGCTCCCCGTCGGCTCTGCGAGCGCACACAGCGGCTCACAGGGGCAAACACGGGGCGTTTTCGCTGCCTGAGACATCGACAGGGTCGATAGGGTCAACAGCTTAGACACCCTGCGCATCGTCACTTTCGGCACGGCGCAGCTCAATGAGCCGCTTGCCGTTGCTGCGGCGCACCACGGCGGAAATACCGATTTTGCTTAGTGCGGCAACGCTTTGCAGGATCAGGCGGGATACCTTTTTCGGCGTGATGCCCTCGCTGCCCGCAGGGTCGATCTGCGCGGACAGCTCCGTGGGAGTGCCGATAAATTCCGTGCGGTCACGCATCAACTCAGAGAGAAGAATGATGATCCGGCCGCCCAGAAGCTCCGGCTGCGTCCGGCTGTCCGACACCAACTCCCACACATTTTCCGCGTTGCGCTCCAGCGTCAGTTCCCGGTATTCGATGTCGCGCCCGATGCAGGAGAACGTCGCCTTGCCGCTGCCGCGCTTGTCTTCCACCAGCGTGAAGCTGGAATCCACCGCGCCGCTGATGGCCGTTGTGCCGGAGATGCGGCTGAACACATCGTCGGCAAGCTCCTTCCGCAGATGGTGGATCAGCAGAATGGCTATGCCATGAGTGTCCGCAATGTGCTTCAGCACGGAGAGGTCACGGTAGTCATTTGCGTAGGTGTTGTCATAACCGGCGCCGCGGATCATTTGCAGCGTGTCGATGATGACCAGCACCGTGTCGGGGTGCTCAACGAGGAACGCGCAGAGCTGTTCCTCCAGACCCTTACCAAGGGTATCGCTGTTGGTGGAGAAGTGGACGTTGGCGGGGGCGTCCTCTGTGATCTCGAACAGGCGGTTCTGGATGCGGAGAGTGGAATCCTCCAGGCAGAGGTAGAGTGTGGTACCCTGCTTCACGCCCATGCCCCAGACGGATTCGCCCTTCGCCACCGTGACGGCCAGCCACAGCGCCAGCCACGACTTTCCCACCTTGGGAGAGCCCGCGAGGATGTGCAGACCTTGAGAGATCAGCGTATCCACCACGAAATTCAACGGTGTGAGCGGCTGACTCATCAGCGTTTCTCCGTCGATGGTCAGCAATCGGTTTTCTTTTTTCAATTTCATTTCCTCCTTAAAAATATTGCTCCCATCGGAACGATGAGAGTAGAAAAAAGCAGAGGGGCGTTACCACGGGACGGCGCGTGGTTTCTTCCCTCTGCTTGTATTGTGGAGGAATTTATGCTATGCTGAGAAAAAGCATGGACAGATTTAAATTCATGTAGGACAGTTTTTACCAGGAGGGGCACACATGGAGGGCAGCATTGTTTTCTACACCTATGGCAGTACGCTGGAGCTATACGGTCAGCAGTTCACTGCCGGTATGTTGTCCGCCGATCTGCTGAATCTGTCGCCGGACGAATATCGACCCATGAGCAAACGCATGAAGCAGGTCACCAGCCTTGCGGAAGAATATGAGCAGAGCGGGAGCATAGAGCTTTGGTGGAAGCTGAATGAGGAGCTGGCGGCGCTATGCGGAGTGCTGCGCCGCTACGCTGTGTTCCGCCTGCTGCTGGACGAGAGCGAGGACGCTTTCTTCTCTGTCATACGGGAGGTCACGGGGCAGTTCGATTTGTTTCCAAAAGAGGAGCATGAGCCGTCAGAAGAGATACAACGGAAACGACTTGAGCGCGTGGCGAATGAAATCTCCGCGCGCAGTGAAACGGTCAAGGATGTTCCGCTTGACCTGTTCCATCCGAGCGAAGCAGCTTTAGAAAAAGGCGATGCCTTTTATTACGAAATGCTTCGTGCCATCGGTCCTACCAAGGACGCATGGCGTGATTACAAAAAGTACATCCGCCGTTATGAAACATATCTTCACGACATTCGCGCTTTCAACGGTACTATTCGGAATTTCATCAGCTTTAGTCTGTCCAAGCTGAAGCATAACAGCCCAAAGGACTATGCCGCAGCACTCTACGGCTTCTACAATGATGAACGCATTGCGGAAAAGCTCATCGTCAATCCCATCCGCAACAACGGCGACTGCTATACGACCCACGATGCCTACGAGCTTTCCTATGTGCCGCGGCCGCTGCCGGGCGGCACTGTCGCCATCTGTCAGGAGCATGTGACCGACAGCTTGCAGGCACTGATGAAAGCGGATTATATGCTGGCGCTGAACAGTGGGCACAACATCCGCCGCTGCATCATCTGCGGACGGTTTTTCCTGCTCAAGAGCGGCGTCCATGCTTTGTACTGCGAAGGGGCGTGTCCCCATGCGCCCGGCTACACCTGCCGGCAGTTCGGCACGGTGGAGGTGCAGAAGGAGCTGGCGAAGGACATTCCCAAGGTCAAAGTCAAGGTGACCGCCTTTGCCCGCATCACAAAGGATATGCAGCGGGGCGCGATCTCACAGGAGGACACAAGAAAAGCCAAGGACTATGTGCGGGATCTGCTCTATGATGCCCTGCGCGACGCGAATATCTCCGTAGAGGCTTTCGAGCAGCGTATTTCCTCTGAGCGCATTTACCAGCACTGCGGGATCACCAGAACGGCCAATCCGAGGGGCCGTCCGCCGAAGAAAAAGGCGGGTGAGCAAGCATGACCAACGAGCAACTGGTTCGCCAATATTATGACGGTGATGAAGCTGCGCTGGAAAAGCTGTACCATAAAAATATCGGTCTGATCCGCGGCATCGCCAAGGAAGCAGCGGCGGAGTTCAACTGCCTGATAATGGAGCAGCATCATCCGAATCAGTGTTCCGCGTATACGAAAACGATTCTGGACGATCTCTGCGGCGAGGGCGCCGTGGAGCTTCTGACACGGATTCAGAGCAGAGAATATGACCAGAACTGCGCCGCGCTCACCACCTATCTTTACCCGCATTTGAAGGGGCGCATGACCCGCTGGCTGGAGCAGAATCTTGGCTGTATGGCACTGAGCAAGGACGAGATGTCTGCCGTCCGTCAGGCGCAGAGGCTGTATCATGCCGCATGGAAGGATACCGGCGAAATCGCGGAGGAGTTAGGCGTCCCCGAGGCTCGTGTCAGCCAATATATTCGCTACAACACCCATTTCCTCGGTGTGCATGATCTTGTTCCGGAGGGCTATGACGGCGATCCCTACGAGCGGCTGATGCCGGGGATGCTCTCCGTTTCGGCGGAGCAAGCCGTGTACCGCAAAGTCTGCATTGAGCTCCTTCGGGAGCTGTTCGACACCCTGCCGAAGAAGGATCGGGACATCCTTGGCAAAGCCTGCGGCGTGTTCGGATACCGCGAAACGGCCTTGAAAGAAATCGGGATGTACCACATGATGAAGGAGTCCGCCGTGGAGAAGGCAAAGAACCGCGCGGTCGAGAAGCTGAGAGAAGCCTATCCCGGCAGTAGGCTTCAGGTATGGAGGACTGTTCATCGTATGATGCGGAGGCCGATCCCGCCGCCGGGGGAGGACAGTGAGCTGCGGCGCAATTTTCTGCAGTATGTCCGTGCTTTGGCAGAGGTCTATGGCGTGCTGAGCGAAGCCGCCTCAGGTATAAATAACATCTCTGTATAGTCAGAACAGCAATACAGACTTTTGTACACCCTCTTATGGTAGCATCTATGCAAGCATCGAAACCGATGCTATACTATGAGAGGAGATGTCTTTATGCATTATTCCAAAACAAACAAGGTCTGCGCCACTTGCGCCTATTGGACCGGAAGCCGCAATCTGGTGAATTCCGGAAATTCTTCGGAGCCGACCAGCAATAGCGCCAAGTGCCAAATTCCAAACGGTTCCAATCGGGGCAGTACGAAATTTTGCAGTTCTTCCTGCTCTAATTGGGCTAAGTGGCCGGTACTGAAGTAAAACAACACGGAGGGACTGCATTATGCTGACGGAAAAAGCCAATGCCATCTGCCTTTTGGAGGTTCTAAAGGAGTATTCCGATGCGGAACACATTTTGCCCATGCGGGAGATCATTGCAAAGATGCAGTCCCTCTACGGTATCAAAATCGACCGCCGCACCGTATACGGGGCTGTTGCGCTTTTGATCGAGCTCGGTTACGACATCTCCCTTTACGAGGATAACGGCGTGGGCTATTACCTCCGTAGTCGAGAGCTGGAGCAGTCGGAAGTTCTTCTGCTGACGGACGCGGTGTACGCCTTTCCCTTTATTCCCCCTCGGCAGACCGAGCAGCTTGTCCAAAAACTGCAAAAGCAGCTCAGTGTCCACCAGCGGAAAAAGTATCGCCATCTGACCGTCGCCCGGCAGGGACATAAGACCGGTAACCGGCAGGTTTTTTGGAATATTGAGCAGTTGGATGAGGCCATTACACGCAAGAAGAAAGTGACCTTGGATTACTTGCACTACGGATATGACAAACGGCAGCATCCTACGGCGACCTACACTCTCAGCCCCTATGAGATGGTGTACACCAACGAACACTATTACCTTATCTGCGTCCCCGACCACGATCCGCACACGCGGTTGTACCGCATTGACCGCATGGCGGATATTCGGATACTGGACGAGCCCCGCAGCGAAAAGTCGGCGCAGAAGCAAGAGGCGCAGGACGCGGTGTACGCCTTCGTGGGTGCGCCGGAACGTGTCGTTCTGAACTGCGACCGCATCGTGCTGGATGATGTGCTTGACCGCTTCGGCACGGACATACAGGTTTTCGAGAGGGACGAGCAGACCTTCACCGCCGTACTGACCACCCCGCCGCGCGGTGTGCGCTTTTGGGCACTGCAATACCTCTCCTTTGTGGAGGTGGCAGAGCCCGCTTGGCTGCGGCAGGAGATCATTGAGAGCATTGGGCAAAACTGGTATAGCACGGGAGAACGCTAATATGGGAAATCTCATTTCCGAAGAAACCCTTCATAAATTGGAAGCTGATACATCGTTCCAACAGCTGTCTCAGAAGATGCAAACGCTGAACATTTTTGAGGTCTTGGGTATTACAAATGCCGAGATCCGCCACAGTAATTTCTTGGCCTGGCTTCTTGATCCCAACGGCAATCACGGAATGGGAGATAAGTTTTTGCGGGAGTTTGTCTCAAAGTTAGGGCAAAGAGAAGTGGTCCCCGAAAATGTGACAGTCTGTATTGTGAGGCGTGAGTGGCAGCACATTGACTTGTTGGTTTTATGCCAGAAAGAAAAATACTTGCTGTGTGTGGAAAATAAAGTGTTCTCTGAAGAACACGATAATCAGCTTCGCCGTTATCGGAACATGCTATTAGAAGAATACCCCGGTTACACCATGTCGTTTGCATTTCTATCTCCGGATGGAATTGCTCCGTTATCGGCAGATGACCAGCAATACTGGCAGCCAGTCAGCTATGCAGATATTTTAGACGCAATCGAAAGTGCGAAAGGCGGTAGTGCTCTTTTGCCGGAAGTAAATATGCTGTTGGATCATTATACAGCAGCTGTCAGGAGGCACATCGTGGGGGACGATAACATTAAAAAGCTGTGTCAGGACTTTTATGACAGACACAAAGAAGTGCTCGATACCATTTATGAAAACTGTAAAACCTCGCTCAACCCAATCTGTGAAGTAGCGGAAGATTGGTGTAGAGAAAAAAGCGAACAAGGCGAGTTGATTTTCAGTCCTCAGTGGTCCAATAATACATATACCCGATTTACAACCGAGACCATCCGAAAGTTGTTTCCCCAGCACACTAAACCCATCAGTGGCTGGAAAACAACAGATATGGCATTTTATGAAATCATCAAACGCGAAAACTATTTCAAAATCACGCTCTCATTGTGCAGCGACAATCTAACAGATGAGCAACGTGCGGCTTGTGACCGCGTCAGTCAGGCACTGAATCGTCCCGACAGAAAGGAAGATTGGCGATGGAAACGCATCCGGAATTGGCCGCGTCATACAATCGAGTCCGAGCCAAACAGCGAAAACTATAAAGAAGAAATCTATAGATACTTGAATACAAATTGGCGAGAAATACAAAAATTCGAAAATGATTTGCTCAATAAAACAGAGTAATCGCGCGGAACCCTGTACAGACATTTGTACAGGGTGCTGTGCTATTCTATCAGCAGAACAGAAATCGTACGAATGGTGCCGGGACGCGGCGCAAAGAAAGGATGAGCAACTATGAAATACACTTCTGCACAGGCAAATAAGCTGCTGAAAAAGCTGAATGACGAATATTCCGCCCTACTGGATAAAGAACAGCGCAGCCGGGATTTCCGCGCGGCGATGGGCGAGGACATTGAATCTGTGCGTCCCGCCTATGATTACGCAAAAACACAGGCGCGTCTTGAAGAACTGGAGGGAGCGATCCGCAGACTTAAGCACGCCATCAACCGCTTCAACACGACGCAGGTCGTGGATGGCTTCGGGATTACGATCGACGAGATGCTGGTCTATATTCCGCAGCTGACCAAGCGGAAGAGCAAGCTGCTTGAAATGAAAAGCAGGCTGCCCAAAAAGCGCGTTGAAGAGCAGTACGGCCGGCAGTCGAACATTATCGACTACACCTACACGAACTACGATCTGACGGCTGTGGAGGCGGACTACGAAAAGACCGCTGATGAACTGTCTCGTGCGCAGCTTGCGCTGGATACTGTAAATCAGCGGGATTCCTTTGAATTTTGTGAATGAACTCTTTCCGTCGCATCGAGCAACCTGTCAAAAAGACCGACAGTTTCATTTCCTGTCTGCGTTTAAGGTCATAGACGGGAACCCGTTATTCTTTTTGTTATCTGTTATGTCTGCCCAGGTTTAAGGATGGGGCCACCAACATTGATCTGGCACGGTACTCGACGCGAAAAAACTTTTCGGGAAACTGAAGTACGGTTATAAGTTCCCACACAGAATATGTTCTGCGCAAAGTTACGAGTTACTTTCTAAAATCGCAGAGCACCTTGACAGTTTCTACTTTATGGACTTATCATATTAATAAAATCAGCCCTTTGCAGTAGCGTACAACCTAAAGCCAATTTCTTTAGGAGGGACAGCGAGTCGCTGTCCTGGATTTCAAGGTTATCCGCATCGCATAGCGATGCCCAAATCTGATACGCTCCGGCGAATAGCCAATCACTTCATGATTCTCGATTCGCCTCCGCTTAATCAGACCATTTTGTACTGCAAAGGGCTGATTTTGGGGAGGACGCTACACATGAAAATAGAAGGAAGCTGTGTGACCTTTGAGCCGTGCGATGCGGCTTTTGTGAAGAAGTTCGGACCGTTAGAAGCAGCAAATATGGTTTTGGATTACCATTCTGTCCACCCCAATATGCCATTTCTTTATGATGCCGAGCAGCTGGCCGGTTTCTTTGGCATAAGCTGTGGTGAATTAAACCATATTGTCAATCACATTCAAAAAGAGTATAAAAAGGCATTTCTCCCCAAAAAAGATGGTACTTATCGCAGCCTATACATACCAAGTATCAGACTTCAATTTTGTTTGGGCCCAATCAAGGATAGAATTCTTTCACAGCTCCCTGTTTCAAAATTTGCAACTGCTTATCAAAAAGGAAGCTCTACTCGCAAAAATGCAGAGCCACACATTGGGAAAAAGAACCTTCTAAAACTGGATATTACCGATTTTTTCGGAAGCATCTCTTTTGAGCAAGTCCTCTGCGCAGCTTTCAACACCCGCTATGTATCGAAGCAGGTCGGTTTTCTGCTGACTTCTCTGTGCTGCAAAAATGATGCTCTTCCACAAGGCTCACCAACATCTCCTGCGCTCTCCAATATCGTCATGCGTCGTTTTGATGACCAGATCGGTCGCTGGTGTAACCAACGCCAAATCACCTATACTCGCTATTGCGATGATATGACTTTTTCCTCCGACCGTCCGCTTTACGGAGTCTATCAAAAAGTCAAAAAAATGTTGTTTGAGATGGGCTTTGAATTGAATGAAGCAAAAACACATTTCATCAGCAATGCTGACCGGCAGACAGTAACAGGCTTGGTCGTCAATGAAAAGCTCTCCATCCCCAGTAGCTATAAACGAAACCTGCGGCAGGAAATTTACTATACTTTGAAGTTTGGCATAGAGGACAGCATCGTACACGGTAATCGGTTGAATTTTCTCGAAGATGGTCAACCGATTCGCTGCCCTACATATATGACACACCTAATAGGAAGTGTGCAGTATGTCTTGCAAATCGAACCAGAGAATCGTTGGTTTCTAAATGCCAAGCAAAAGCTGCTGGACTATGCTCGTGCATATTTTAGAGCCGAAGGATTAGGGGAAGAATACTATTTGCATCGCAGTCGCTTACGCGAAAAAGATGAATGAAATGCAGGGCAGCGACCTCGGACTTTAGGATCACATTCAGATTTATAATGCATCATACTCACATTACCAACCGTGTCATGTAGAAGCAGAAATTTTCTCCAGCAAGCTATAATCATGCTATACTTTTCCGGCAGAGTGTGCTATGATTTAGCAGGTGTTCGGCCGGCCAGGACCGAACATCTTTTGAAGCGTTGGAAAGATGTCCTTCCCCTTATGATATGGAGGGCTCTGAAAATCTTTCACTAAGGTGACATACCCCTTAGGTTCTCGTGCTTTCAGCGTGTGGGTTCGAGTCCCTTCAGGCGCACCAAAGCCCCCACGGCGGCTATTGTTGTATGGCCGCCGTGGGGGCTTCTTTTTTGCCATGCATCCACCGGCCGATCGGGCGCGATCGCCGCGCTTTCAGCTGCGCTGCGCCGAGCGCAAGCTCGTCGCGCGTCAGGCCGGAATAGCGCAGCATGAGCTCGTTTTTGTGCTGGCCCTTCACAGCGGCCTGCTGCTCGACCGGCACGGCGTAAGCGCCCTGCTGCAGCATCCGCCGGACGAGCACATCCATGCAGTCGACCCCGTCAAAGGCCGCGACCAGATTCATGCCCGCAGCACCGCCGCTGATGTGTACCACAGGCCCGAACTGCGCACGCAGGCAGTCCGTCAGATCATCACGGCGGGCTCTGTATTTCTTTTTCATGCGGCGGGTGTGCCGCTCGAGCTCCCCATCGCGCAAAAACGCCGCCAGTGCAAGCTGATCGAGCGAATTGGTGTGGTGGTCAGACAGGCGCTTTTGCGTGCACAACGAGGCGACCAGCTGCCGCGGCGCCACGATGTAGCCCAGCCGCACGGACGGAAAGAGCACCTTGCTGAACGTCCCGACGGAGAGCACACACTCCGGTGCAAGCTCGAAGAGCGAGGACGTCGGTGGAGCTTCATAGTTGAACTCGCTCTCAAAATTGTCCTCCAGGAGATACGCCCCGGTGCGTTTGGCGAACGCGACCAGCTCCATGCGGCGCGTCATGGGCATGATCGCGCCGGTGGGAAACTGCCGCGCAGGCGAACAGATGATGAGCGTGGGTTTGCGCCCGACCGGAAACCGCGCGGGATCTCCTATGTGCAGAAAATATGCGAAACCTTTTGCCATGAACACCGTCTTTTCCAGTAAAGGAAGGTGGTTATTTATGAAAAAAGCAAGACTGCTCCCCGCACTGATCCTGGCCCTGCTGTTCCTCCTCCCCGCCGGCTGCGGCAAACAGGCCACGACCGTATCTCCGTCAACACCGACGCCCGCTGAAACCGTGACCGCATCCGGAACTGCCGGAACGCTGCGCGTGCAGGTGCCGGACAGCTGGAAGTATGAAGTCTGCCCCGAAGGGACGCTCGACGACTCGGAAGCCTGCTTCGGCGTGAAGATCTGGCCGGACAGCGGCTCGGACAGCTGCGTGCAGCTCTATTGGTCGGACAGCTTCGGCGTGTGCGGCACAGGGCTGAAGGAAGAGACCCTGACGCTCGCCGGAGACAGCGTCTCCGCTGGGTATTATGACGGCGACAAAAACTGGACGTTTCTCAGCTTTCAGGGCAAAAACCACGGCATCGTCGCCTGGGCCGATCCGAACGCCGACTGGTTCGCGGACAAGGGCGACCAGCTGCTGGCCGTGCTCGATACGGTCGAATGGGAACCGGCAGCATAAATAAGGTCATAAAAAAATACGCCCCGCAGCAGAAGCTCTGCTGCGGGGCGATTCTTGTAATATGTTATTTCGCCTTATTTCACCGCGGCCGCGCCTACCTCGGGCCGTACGGGAATGCCGGAGTCACTCACTGTCTCAATATTCGAAACCGTCTATGCAGTTCATTTCATCCAGCGTGTATTGGTCAACACTCCACTCCACAATCAAACCATCTACTTCCCACCACGTGGAATTATCCTGCCGGAAAACCTCGACGGCAAGTCGAGCGTCACCTTCATTTTTAAATACACCGAGGTTCCGGCTATATTCAAATTCATATTCCGCATCGTGAATGTAGACATTGGCCAGATAAACGAGCACCGCATGCTCTTCCACTTCGTGCGCAAAAACGACAAATCCGTTGGGATAATCACAAAAGCCGGGAATGCTGCGATACTTTTCGATTGCTGCTGCCACCCGCTCCGCCGACGAAAAGCAGCCGAGCATCGCGCAATCCCCGTAGTGGAAGCGGCCATCCGCCAGCGTTTCCGCCCCGTGCATGTGCACCAATTCATAAATTTTCATCTGTCGTTTTCTCCATGACTTCTGTGATCTCCGCAAGCAGAATTTCTGCGCGGCACTGCCATGATAGCAGGCGTGCGAAAACCTGTCAACACGCCAGTGCAGCGGTCGATAAAGGCTCCATAAGGCATGTATCTCACGTATTTGCAAAAACACCTAGCAGCGGCAAGTGCTGCTGTGAGGTGTCTCTTTGTTATTTTGCCTCAGCGGGAATAGCGGCGGATGCCGCTTCCTCGGCCGCTTCGGCCTCGGGCTGCGCGGCGGCAAAGCCCTGCGCAAGGCCGTGCTCGCGGATGTACTTGCGGTTTTTGTACACGCCGACGGTCAGGAACGGAACGACCACGACCGCGATGCCGAGATAGCCGCAGTAGCCATAGCCGTACTTGATGATGTTCGTGAGGCCGGCCATGGAGATGGACATGGACAAAATGATGATGAACGCGGACACGATGGCGCTGCGCACCGGCGCGGACTGGATGCCGCGGAACATCGGCAGCTTCTCAAAGCGGGCAACGAAGCCGAAGATCGTCGTCACGCCCGTGGAGATGAGGCAGAGCATGAGGCAGACACCATAGACCGCGGTGAGCGCGCGGATGCCCATCGAATTGCAGACGGTGAGCGTGGGGATGGTCGTGCCGCCGTCCACGGCGGTGTAGACGCCGCGCCAGCAGATGAGCATGAACACGGAGAGCACGAGCGCGACCGCATTCATGACGAAGGAGATCCACATGGCCTTGGCACAGCCCTGCTTGCTGCGCATGGTCGTGCCGCAGGCGATCATGGTCGGGAGCGTGACGCACTGGAAGCCGGCATAGGTGAAGGCATTAAAGATCGCTTTGGGGACATTGGCAAAGCCGGTCGTCCGGAAATCCGCGGAGAGCACCGTGAACAGCGGCGACTCGCTCTTGAAAATGCCGATGGCGTAGATGGTGATGGCGGTGACGAGGATGGCGATGCCCATATAGGTGGACGCCGCGCGGACGATGCCGGCGCCGAAAATGGTCAGGAGCAAGACGAGGCAGCCGACGGCCACAACGCCGAGATAATAGTTCACGCCGAAATAGCTCCGCAGCGCGGAGGCCGCGCCTGAAATGGCGGCCGCGACGGCCATGAGCACCATGATGTAAAAGAAGATCTCAAACAGCCACTCGATCTTGTCAAAGGGGTGGTAGAGCGTCTCGAAGAGCTGCTTATAGCTCGTCAGGCCGCGGGAATTGTACATGATCATGGCCTCACGCATCGTGAGCGTGAGCAGCAGCATGGCCACGATGGCCGACACGATGCCGGCCCAGCCGAGGCCGACGTAATACGTATTGGCCTGGTTGCCGGTCGCAAAGCCGCCGCCGGCGTGCGCGGAAAACAGCACCGCACCGACCGAGAAGGCGGCAAAAAACGGGGTCTTGGGTATGGTTCTGGTCTTGGTTTGGGTTTTCATGATTCGTTCCTCCTGCAAAATGATCTGATGGTTTGGCAGGAAAAAAGAAAACCCTCCGTCTTTCCTGCCCTCTGGCAGAAGAGACGAAAGGCCGAAAACCCTCCGCGGTACCACTCTTCTTCGCCCCCAAAATCAGGGGACGCACTCACACGGGATACCATCATATCCCTGCACAATAACGGGCGCACCCGTCTGCACCTACTCATCGTTCAGCGCAGCCGCTGTTCAGCCAGTTCGGCAGGTCTGTACGCTTTGTGCCTCGCACCACCCGGCACTTCTCTGAAAGGACGTTCCTGCTTACTACTCTGTGTCTTCGCGTTTGATGGCTTGATGATAACATCCGTATCCGGCGCGCGTCAAGGCACGCATTCACCGAAAAAAGTTGAAAAATTCGAAGAATCTTTGTCGGATGCATCAATCCGCTTCCCTGTTTCCGCAAAAAACACGCCGCACCCGGTATTGGGTGCGGCGCGTAAAATACGGTGGTGCGGGTCACTTGACCTCGTCGTCCAGCCAGTCGGCCAGCTTGGCCTCGTCCAGGTTCAGGCCCTTGGTCAGGAACGCGACCATTTCGTTGAAATTGAGCTTCTTCATGCGCTCAAAGTTCGACTCGCCCTTCTTCTCGGGGTCGATCAGGCGGCCTTCGATATAGCCGCACTCATAGCACATATTCAGCGCATACTTCCGATGGGTATCGAGCGTCATTTCATGACCGCAGCGGGGACATTTCATCACACATTCTCCTCTCCATAAACAGCAGTTCTTGATACTTTATGTACCGTTTCCTGCGCAACATCTAGCAATATGCTACATGATTGTGCGCGAATATGCAAGCATAGTTTACGAATTAACACGGCGCGTCCGCCAGGGCAACGGTCAGCGTCTGCGCCAGACGCACCGGGCCGCCGATGGACAGCCCCGTCACCGCGCCGTGGGCGCGCTGCACGCCGACCTCGAGCGTGCCGCCCGGCTGGCCGATGCCGATCTCCGTAATGCCGTCGGCAAAGTCCGCCGTGAGCACGACGGCCGTGGCGACGCTGCCGGAGGCGCAGCTCGTCTCCGCGACGCACGAGCCGGTCTCACGCACGAACACGACCGGCTGCATGCTGCCGGCCGCCCGGTCGAGAAACAGCGCGCCAACGGCGCTCGCCTCTGGCGCGGCGGCAATGGCACGCTGCACGAGCGCATCGTCCGGCTGCGCACGGTCAATGACGAAGTGCGTGATGCCGTCGAATGTCACGCGCACGGCCTGCACGTCCGGCCAATCGGCCGGCTGCACCGCGCGCGGCAGCGGCATCACCGTGGACGCCTCCCCCGCCGCTGTGTCCGCCATGACCGGCTGAACGCCTTCCGCCCCGCTGATCTCGGCAAGAACGCAGGTTTTCCCCTGCGCGCCGGTGCGCAATGCGTGATAAAACCCCGCGCAGCGCAGGGCGTTGCCGCAAAATTCACCGCCCATCATCTCCAGCCGGATCTCCCCGCCGCAGCGCGGCGCGGTCAGAAAAGCGGCCTGTTCAATGCGCAGCTCCGGCAGGCGCAGCAGCTGCGCCGCGATGCGCGCGCGCTCCGCGGCCAGCACGTCCGAGAGCACGATGGCCGTGACGTTGCCCGCCGGATCGAGCACCGCGACTTCATATTCCCGTTTCATTTCTCTGGTCTGCATGGCGGTCACTCCGTGAAATGGACATGGTTGTTGATGTGATCCTGGCAGAAGCAGTGGTAGCCCACGCAGCGCGAGCAGTAGCGAAACTCCAGCTCCGGATGATCCACATCCGTGCGGCCGCAGACGGCGCATTTATAGTGATAAGGCTTGTTTGCCTGCTCGCGCTGGATGCGCCGGGCCTCGCGCTTGAAGTTCACCGTTTTCTGCCGCTGGCGCACGTGCGACGGGCGGAAGAGATCAAACAGCCAGTCGCCGCAGTAGACCAGATAGTTGAGCACCGCCACCACCGGCAGCAGGTTCAGCGGGAACGACGTCGTGACGACGCCGAGCACGAACAGCGCCGCGTCCACATATGCCAGATACTTCACCTTGATCGGGATGATGAAAAACAGCAGCACCTGCATATCCGGATAGAGCGTGGCAAAGGCAAAAAACATCGACAGGTTCAGGTACGTGGTCGAGACGATCACGTCGCGCCCGAGGATGGCTGAGAGCACCACGCCGTAGATCGCCGTGAGCAGCATGCCGCTCACGTAATAGATCGTGAATTTGCCATTGCCCCACTCGCGTTCGAGGCACGAACCGATCCAGTAGTAAAAATACAGCATCACCAGCAGCCAGATGGGGCTGGCCTCCGTCGGCACGAACACATACGTCACCAGGCGCCAGACCTGCCCGTGCAGGATGCCCTGCGCCGAGCCGCACAACAACGAGGCGATCTGCCCGGTCGTGTCCATTTTCGTCAGCAGCCAGACGGCCGCGTTGCCGATGACAATGATCAGCATCAGGTTCGGAATGCCAAAACGCGGGTGCGCATAGCAAAACCGGTCGATTTTGTTCATCAGTTTTCTCATTGGGTTCCTCCGTAAATACAACGTATGTCCATGATACCTTCTTAAAACCGCAAAGTCCATAAAAAAATATCCGGAATCGTAATTTGTGCTTTCTAAATGGGCGATCGTGTGGTATGATGATATCTGTATTATTATGTCGTAAGGTATAGGTATATCATGGAACAAATACAGGAATTTGAAAATGAAGCGCGCAACGATCTGATCGAGGGCCGCAACGCGGTCATGGAGGCCCTGCGCGCGGGCCGCACGATCGACAAGATCTTCATCGCCAAGGGCGACGTGGACAAAACGCTCGGGCACATCGCCTCGAAGGCGCGCAGCGCCGGCATCGTCGTCACGGAGGCCGACCGCCGCAAGCTCGACGCCATGAGCCAGACGCACGCGCATCAGGGTGTGATCGCGCTGTGCGCCGTCAAGGAATACAGCACGATCGAGGATATGCTCGCCATCGCGGCCGAGCGCGGCGAGGCGCCGTTTCTCGTGCTGTGCGACGAGATCTCCGATCCGCACAACCTCGGCGCCATCATCCGCACGGCCGAGTGCGTCGGCGCGCACGGCGTCATCATCCCGAAGCGCCGCAGCGCGGGCCTGACCGCCGTCGTGGACAAGACCTCTGCCGGCGCGCTCGAGCACATGGCCGTCGCGCGTGTGCCGAATCTCGCCGCCGCGATCGAGACGCTCAAGAAAAACGGTCTCTGGATCTACGGCACTGCCGCCGAGGGCGCAAACGAGCTGTGGAAAACGGATCTGACCGGCCCGGCCTGCATCGTCATCGGGTCGGAGGGCACCGGCATCAGCCGGCTGGTGCGGGAAAAGTGTGACTTTCTCGTCAGCATCCCGCTGCGCGGGCAGATCTCCTCGCTCAACGCATCCGCGGCCGCGGCCGTGCTGCTCTATGAGGCGCTGCGCCAGCGGAGCTGAGCGCCCGCACCCCCTACGCTATTAAAAGGAGTTGACCATATGGACCAATTTGATCGCTCGCCAGAGGACGTTTCTTTTGATCTGGATGCAGAAGAATACTCCCTGGAATCCATTCTGGACGAATATAAAGATTTTCAGACGGACGCGCCCGCGCCCCGCCCACAGCCGGCCTATCGCAGCCGGCCCGTCACGGCGGAAATGATCGAAGAGGAAGAGGCCGAGGACGCTGAGGCCGAAGACATTCTCATGTCCGCCGAGCTCGACAGCGCATTGGAGGCCGCTGCCCCGGAGGCAGCAGCGTCCGCTGCCGATACGCCCCCGCACGAGGATCACGACGTCAAGCGCTACCAGCCAAAGCGCCAGCGCGACCACGCGACCGAAGAAGAGGTCGAAAAATGGAACGAGACGAAGGCCAATGCCAAACGTCTGGCCAAAAAAGGCATCTCGGGGCTGAAGCATTTCGCCTCGAAGCTCTCGGAGGTCGTGCCGGACGAGCCGGTGGAGCCGGAGGAGGAGCCCCCGGCGGAAGACACGGCGATCCCCGTCTCCCCCCCGCCGGAAGTTCCGGAGGGGCTGTATGACCCCGAACCCGAACCGGAAGAGCCGACGCGCGTGTTTCAGGCCGTGACGGAAGAAGGCATGAACGACAGCGCGGCCGGCGGCACATCCTACGCCCGCGCCGGTGACTACGCCGCGGACGACGGCGCGGACCGTCCCGCGCACCGCAGCTTTCAGGACGCGGTGCTCAACCCGCTCATGGCGCGGCTCGCCGCCGTGGCTTACCGCATCCGGGAGCATAACAGCTCCGTGCACGCCTCGGCCAATGCCGAAGAGGATCTCGGCCCGGAGCCGGACGCCGAAACTGCCGCAAAATACTACGGCGGACAGGTCAAATCCCTGCGTTTCCGCTGCCGGGCGGCCATGCTCGTGTGCCTTCCGCTGATCTACATCTCGCTCGGCCTGCCGGTGTTCGGCGTGCTCAGGAGCAGCCCGTCCGTCGCGGCGCTCGTGTGCCTGATGATGCAGCTGACCGTCATGCTCATCGGTCTGGATGTCATCACGAACGGCTTTTTCAACCTCGTGCGCCGCACGCCGGGACTGGAATCGCTCGTGTTTCTCAACTGCGTCTTTTCCGCGCTCGATGCGGTCGTGCTGGCCATCACAGGCTCGGACACCATCGGCCTGCCGTTTTGCGCCGTGTCCGCGTTTGCCGTGGCCTGCTGCCTGTGGAGCGCACTGAACGCCTGCCGCGGCTTCAAGTCCACGTTCCGCGCGCTCGCGGTCGACACCGATCCCTACACCGTCAGCGCAGACAGCGAGGTCGTCAAGGACAGCATCACCGTGCTCAAGTCCAAGCGCGACACCGCGGGCTTCATCCACCGCAGCGAGGAGGCCGGCCCGGCCGACACGATCTATGCCTCGCTCGCGCCGTATCTGATCGCGGCGTCCGTCATTCTCGGCCTGCTTGCCACGATCCTCAGCGGTAATTATGCCAACATCCTGCACGTGTTTGCCGCCGTCACCGCGCCGTGCGCGCCGTTTGCGGCGCTCGTGGCCTTCGCCGTCCCGTTCCGGACCGCCGCGCGCAAGCTCGCCCGCACCGGCAGCGCCATCGCCGGGTGGAGCGGCGCAAGCGATATCGGCCGCAGCAAGCACCTGATCGTCACGGATAAGGATCTGTTCACTGCGCGCAACATCTCGATTGAATCCATCCGCATCCTGGGCGGCGCGTTCCCGGGCAAGGTCATCACCTATGCCGGCAGCGTGATCGTCTCATCTGGCAGCTGCCTTGCCCCCGTATTTACCGATCTCATGCAGCGCAACGACTGCGCGCTCATGCCGCTTGAAGATTTCGCCTGCAACGAAAGCGGCGGCCTGACCGCCATCATCAACGGCGAGGAAGTGCTCGTCGGAAGCTCCGCATTCATGAACCTCAGGGGCGTGCGCCTGACAGAGGCGCGCAGCATGAAAGATGCCGTCTACGTGTCGATCAACGGCCTGCTCGTCGGCTTTTTTAAGATCAAGTATGTACCGGTGCAGTCCGTGCAGAACGCACTCTTCGCCCTGCTGCGCACGAAGATCGCGCCGATCTTCGCCGTGCGGGATTTCAACATCACGCCGCTGATGCTCGGCCAGAAGTTCAAGATGTCGACCGACGGCTTTGACTTCCCGGCCTACCGCAAGCGCTATGCCATGTCGGCAGCGGAACCGTCCGACTATACGCAGACCGCCGGCATCGTGGCGCGCGACGGGCTCGGCCCGCTCGTGAGCGTCGCCGCGCTCGGCCACCAGCTCTACTCCACTGTGCGCATCTGCGTCATTCTCGCCCTGCTGTGCACGGTCATCGGCGTCGTGCTGATGTTTGCCCTGTGCGCCATCAGCGCGTTCGATTCCGCCACCGTCGGTAACCTCTTGGTGTACATGGGTCTGTGGCTCGTTCCGGTCATTTTGCTGAATTTCAGCCTGAAACGCTGAGTTTTCATATTTATGATTGCCAAGAGTTTTGAAATCGTGTATACTTTTATAGTCGTGTGTGTGCAGCACACCACCATTTCCGGAGTTAGGAATTTTGGATAGTCTATATATATAAGGAGAGTACACTACATGAGCTACGAAACCAAGAATATCCGCAATGTGTGCCTGCTCGGCCATGGCGGCAGCGGTAAGACCACACTCGCCGAGAGCATGCTGTATATGACGGGCGCGATCGACCGTCAGGGCAAGACAGCCGACGGCAACACCGTCTGTGATTACGATCCCGAAGAGATCAAGCGCCAGATCACGATCTCGACCAGCATCGCGCCGGTCAACTTCGGTGGCTGCAAGATCAACGTGCTCGACTGCCCGGGCTTTTTCGACTTCGCGGGCGACGTGATGTGCGCCCTGCGCGCCGTCGAGGCCGGCATAATCTTCTGCACTGCGAAAGACGGCATCGCCGTCGGCGCCGAGCGCAGCTGGAAATACCTCAAAAACGCCAACATGCCCTGCATGTTCTACGTCTCCAAGACGAATGAAGATCACGGCGATTTTGCCGCCGTCCTCTCCGCCCTGCAGGAAAAGCACGGCAGCGCCGTCTGCGCCGTGACCGCGCCGATGAGCGACGGCACCGGTGTCATCGATCTGGTGCACAACGTGGCTTACCAGACCAATGGCAACAAGACCGCGAAGGTCGCCGTTCCCGCCGCCGACGCCGACATGGTCGAGTCGCTGCGCGAGACACTCTTTGAGACGGCCGCCGGTGCGGACGAGGAGCTCATGGAGAAATACTTTGAGGACATGATGCTCTCCGAGGAGGACACCGTCAAGGGCCTGCGTCAGGGTCTGAAGGACCGCACCGTATTCCCCGTGCTCTGCGGCGCCGCTGACAGCGGCATCGGCACCGAGGCTGTGCTGCAGGCGATCGTGGATTACGTGCCCAACCCAGCCGAGGTCGGTGAGGTCGCCACGGCTGACGGCGGCAAGCTCGCCATCGACCCGAACGGCCCGGTGTGCGCGTTCGTGTTCAAGACCATTTCCGACCAGTTCGGCAAGTACTCCTTCATCAAGGTGCTCTCCGGCAAGGTCACGTCCGATCTGTCTCTGCGCAACGTGCGCATGAGCAGCACCGATAAGCTCGGCCGCATGTACACCATGTGCGGCAAGAAGAACACCGAGGTCAAGGAAGCCTGCTGCGGCGACATCGTGGCCATCGGCAAGATGGAGTGGAAAACCGGCGACACCGTCTGCGACCCGAAGCACGAGGTCGAGCTGCCCGCCATCGAGCTGGCAGAGCCCTGCTACTCCATGGCCATCAGCCCCAAGACCAAGGGCCAGGACGACAAGGTCGCTTCCGGCCTCGCCCGCCTGAACGAGGAGGACATCTCCTTCACGCTCGTCAACAACGCCGAGACCCACCAGATGGTCATCTCCGGCGCCGGCGACATTCAGGTCGACGTCCTGTGCGCCAAACTCAAGAGCCGCTTCGGCGTCGAGACCGAGCTCAAGCCCGCCCGCGTCGCTTACCGTGAGAAGATCAAGGGCAAGGTCGAGGCCCACGGCCGCCACAAGAAGCAGTCCGGCGGCAGCGGCCAGTTCGGCGACGTCTGGATCCGCTTTGAGCCTCAGGACGAGTCCGATGACATGATCTTTGAAGAAGAAGTCTTTGGCGGCAGCGTGCCGAAAAACTTCTTCCCATCCGTCGAAAAGGGCCTGCGCAACGCCGTGCAGAAGGGCGTGCTCGCCGGCTACCCGCTCGTCGGCCTGAAGGCCGTGCTGTACGACGGCTCCTACCACCCGGTCGACTCCAACGATATGGCGTTCCAGACGGCTGCCCGCCTGGCCTATCAGGACGGCATTCCGAAGGCGAAGCCGACCATTCTTGAGCCGATCGGCCTGCTGAAAGTCACCATCCCGGACGCCAATCTGGGCGACATTATGTCCGACATCTCCTCCAAGCGCCGCGGCACCGTGCTCGGCATGACGGCGGAGGACGGCATGCAGACCGTCGAGGCGGAAGTCCCGATGGCCGAGATGGGCTCCTACACGATCGACCTGCGCTCCATGACGCAGGGCCGCGGCTCCTTCTCGTGCAAGTTCGTGCGCTATGAGGAAGCTCCCGGCAACGTCCAGCAGAAGGTCATCGAGGAAGCCAAGAAAGAACAGGAAGCGTAACTGTAACTGCAAAAGAAGCCCTTCATTGGGCTTCTTTTGTCTATCCGGAAGCGAGGGATCCCGATGAAAAACACGAACAAAAACATGATGTACACCTTCTGGTCAGGCGCTATTTTGCTGTGTCTGGCGCTGGTGGCCGTCGTGCTGGTGTTTACCAACGCCGTTGGCAATACCGGCTCGCCGAAGGCGGAAGCCACACCGGCCGTCACCGAAACGCCGACGCCGACGCCGCAGGCAAATCCGATCTCGCCCATCCAGTCGTCCGCCGCGCTCGCGCAGACGGAGGACAAGGGCAGCACCTATGTCGACCAGATCTATTTCCTGGGCGACAAGTCGCTGAAGGTGCTGCAGTCGGAGTCGACGCTCACCGGCAAGGACGCCGCCAAGCAGGTCTGGATACCGGACACCGGTTCTCTGCCCGCCTCCTCGCTCGACACGGCGAAGTACAAATCCCCCGTGACCGGCAACAATGTGCCCGCGGATGAGATCTGCGAGGTCAACAAGCCCGCCTATCTCGTCATCTGCCCGAGCGCGGACAACATTTCCATGACGAATGAGGATCAGATCAAATCCGTCTACACCACGCTCATCAACGCCGTCAAGGCCAAGAGCCCGGACACGAAGATCATCTGCTGCTCGCTGACGCCGATCGCGTCGAACTACCAATACGAGGACATCACGAACGAGCTCATCCAGAAGGTCAACGGCTGGATCGCCGCGGCCGCGGAGAGCAACAGCGTGAAGTATCTCGACATGGCCAGCGGCCTCGTCGGGGACGACGGATTCCTGCCGCAGACCTATCAGGACGGCGACGGCATGCACCTGAACGCCGAGGGCATGAAGGCATGGATGACCTATCTGCGCACGCACGCTTACCCGTAACCTATGTATAGAAAAATCCCGGAGCAGCAGCTCCGGGATTTTTGTTGTCTTCAGCGAATGATTGCCTTGATGAACGGCTCCGCCGGGGGCGCGTCCGGGGTGATCGTGTAGCAGGCGGCGAGCTCTGCGACCGCCCTGCGGGCGGCTGCCTCATCGGCCGCGTGGATCGTCGCAAGCGACTCCCCTGCCGTGACCGGCTCGTCCACCTTCTTGCGCAGGACAATGCCGACGCTGTGGTCGATCACGCTGTCCTTCGTCGCACGGCCGCCGCCGAGGCGCATGGACACGAGGCCCACGTCCGTCGCTGCGATGTGGCGCACATAGCCGCTCGCCGGGGACGGCACCTCCATCTGCACCGACGCCATGGGCAGGCGCGACGGGTCATAGATCGCGGCCGGATCGCCGTCCTGCGCCGCGACAAACTCGGCCAGCTTTTTGAGCGCCGAACCGTCCGTGATCGTCTGCTCCAGCATGGCGCGGGCCGCCGCATCGTCGGCCGCCATGCCCGCCTGCGTGAGGATGCAGCTGCCGAGCGTCAGGCACAGCTCGAGCAGCTCGCTCTTGTATTCCCCGCGCAGCGCCGCGATGGCCTCCTTGACCTCAAGCGCGTTGCCGACGGCGTGGCCGAGCGGCTCGTCCATGTCCGTGATGACGGCGACCGTCTTGCGGCCGGCCATTTTGCCGATCTCGACCATCTCGGTCGCGAGCTCGCGCGCATCGTCCAGCGTCTTCATAAATGAACCGCTGCCGCACTTGACGTCCAGCACGATGATATCCGCGCCGGCGGCCAGCTTCTTGGACATGATGCTGCTGACAATGAGCGGGATGCTCGCCACGGTGCCGGTCACGTCGCGCAGGGCATAGAGCTTCTTGTCCGCGGGGTCGAGGTTCGCCGTCTGACCGGCGATGACCATGCCGACGCGGTCCACATTCTCCAGAAACCGCTCCATGGGCAGGTTGATGTTGAAGCCCGGAATGCTCTCGAGCTTGTCAAGCGTGCCGCCCGTGTGGCCGAGGCCGCGGCCAGACATCTTCGCCATCTTCACGCCGAGGCTCGCCACCATCGGCACGAGCACGAGCGAGGTCTTGTCACCCACGCCGCCGGTCGAGTGTTTGTCCGCCTTGACGCCGGACACACCCGATAGATCCAGCGTCTCGCCGCTGTGCATCATTGCCATGGTCAGATCCAGCGTCTCGCGCCGGTCCATGCCGCGGAAATAGATGGCCATCGTCATGGCGGACATCTGATAATCCGGGATCTCACCGCGGCTGTAGCCGTCGATCATATAACGGATCTCCTCCGTCGTGAGGGCCTGCCCGTCGCGCTTTTTCACGATCAGATCGCTCATTCTCATCGCCGATATGCTCCTTTGTGTTTTTCTTGCCATGAGTATACCACGCCGGCGCCGGAATTGCAATTCAGCGCGGAAAAATGAGGTATGGCCGGCCGTCGATCTCGCGCAGCACGGTCTCGGCGCCACGCGGCAGATTTGGCGTGTCCGCCGGGATGGCAATGAGCATCCGCTTGCCGTCAAATGTGGTCAGCACGCCGTCCGGCGCAGAATACCAGAGCACGTCAAGCCCGTCGTCCGGCGCGGACTTTTGTGCCTGCGGCGGAGCGGGAGCCCTGGCCGGTGCGTCCGGAATGTCCCATGTCTCGTCGGCCGCAAACAGGATCGGATCCGGCAGGCGCGCGCGCTCGAGCCGCGTGAGCCGCTTGCGCAGCGTGAGCCAGCCGCTCCCGTCCGGCAGCATCAGGCCGAGATACGCGCGCGCCTGCTCGCCGCACACGGCGAGCCGCAGGCGGTCGGCATCCGCCTTTGCCCGCGCGGAAAACACCGTGAAGAGCCCGGCCTGCGTCACGCTCAGCGTGCCGATGGGCTTGTTTTGCTGCAGGATCGGATAATCAGGCATAAAAAATCACTCCCGCACCAGACTATGCGCGGGAGTGATGGATTTAGAACCAGAGTCAGCCGACGCTGTAGCCGCCGCGCACCATGACGGTGGTGTCGGCGGTCGCCTGAATGCCGGCGCCGTCGGCCTGCACGAGGTACAGGTGATTTTCCGTCAGCTTTGCCCCAACGGCGGCGCTCTCTCCGGTCGTGAGGTCAATGGCGGCGCTCTGCGTCACAGCGGCAGTGCCCGTGCGCATGAGGAGCTCCGTGCCGGCGCGGCCGGTGAGCGTCTGGCCGCTTTCGAGCGTCACGAGCACATACGACCCGCCCGCAGCGGCGACCTGGTCGGCAAACTGATCTTCCATCTCGCGGACTTCCCCGTCGAGCGTGGAGCGGTAGGCGTCCTCCATGCGCGGCTGCACCACATCCTGCAGGTAGCTGGATGTGACGAGCGGGTCTTCCTTTGTGCCGTAGTTTGCGACGGCATACACGGTCACGGCGGCGACCATGGTGAGCGCGACGATGAGGATGATGGTGGTCAGTGTCTTTTTCTTCATAACCGTCCCTCCGTTTGGTGGCGTGGGTGTTTACTGCGGCAGGCCAAAGCTCACGGCGATCGCGTTGTCCACCTGGTGCATCGCAGGCTCGTCCAGGCGGCCCATGCGCTCGCGCAGGCGCGACTTATCGAGCGTGCGCACCTGCTCGAGCAGAATCACACTGTCGCGCGTCAGGCCGCAGCTGCGCGCTGCGAGCGAGATGTGCGTGGGCAGGTTGGCCTTGCCGGTCTGCGACGTGATCGCGGCGGCGATCACCGTCGGGCTGTGGCGGTTGCCGGTGTCGTTTTGAATGATGAGCACGGGGCGCATACCGCCCTGCTCGCTGCCGACCACCGGACTGAGGTCGGCATAATAGATATCTCCGCGTCGAACTGGATGCATAGCTTTCATCTCCGATGGAATATTTGCCCCGGTCGATATGTAGGGGCACAGTTATTTTCGCCATCGGAGCGAAATTTATACTTCAGTCGATGTACACGCGCTGCACGCGCTGACTCATGGCACACAGCAGCTCATACGGGATGGTGCCGGCCTTGTCCGCCTGCTCGGCCACCGAGAGGTCACGGCCAAAGATCGTGGCCACATCGCCGGGCTGCACCTCGGGGATGTCCGTGACGTCGACCATGCACATATCCATGCAGATGCGGCCGACCTGCGGCGCGCGCTGACCGTGCAGCAGCACGTCGCCCTTGCCGGAGAGGCTGCGCAGCAGCCCGTCGGCATAACCGACCGGCAGCACGGCCAGGCGCATATCCCGCGGGCAGGTGAACGTGCGGCCGTAGCTGATCGTGTCGCCCTTGTGGTGATGCGTCACATCGGACACGCGGCTGTAGAGCGACATGGCCGGGCGCAGGTCGAGCCCGCCGGTTTCTTTGGCCGGGAACACGCCGTAGAGCAGCAGGCCGGGGCGCACCATGTCAAGGTGCATCTCGGGATAGTTGATGACGGCGCCGCTGTTGGCGCAATGGCGGATGGCGAAACGGTGGCCGGTCGCCTGCTCCATGCGCTCGATCGCGTGCGTAAAGCGCGAAAACTGCAGCTGCGTGTACGGGTCGCCGTTTTCGTCCGAGACGGCAAAGTGCGTGAACACGCCCGTGAAGTTCAGGTGCGGCAGCGAGAGCGCCTCGATCATCTCGTCGAGGTGGCTGTCATCATGCACGTCAAAGCCCGTGCGGCCCATGCCGGTCTCGAGCTTCATGTGCGCGTCCAGCCGCAGACCGGTGCCGGCGAGAAAGCGGTTGAGCTCGCGCGCATATTCGATGCTGCCGACCGCCTGCGTCACGCCGAGCGTGGCCAGATCGACCGCGATATTCGCCGACTGCGGGCCGAGCAGCAGGATGTTCATCGTCACGCCGGCGGCGCGCAGCTCCTCGGCCTCGTCATAGCAGTTGACGGCCACCCACTGGCAGCCCGCCCGCTGCAGCCGCTGCGCCACGCGCACCGCGCCGTGGCCGTAGGCATTGGCCTTGCAGACGCCGAGCATCTGGCAGCCGTCCGGCAGGCGGCTGCTGATCTCACGATAATTGTGTTCCAGATCATTGAGACTGATCTCTACCCAGGTTCGGATCTTGCGATTCATCGTTCATACTTCCTTGTTCCAGATTCCAGTTTTCCATGGTGCAGCGCAGACAGAGCGTGTCATCGACCGACAGCTCCGCGCACTGCGGTACCGTGCCGTCCAGATACAGACGCACGGCGGTATGATCGTCCGTGATGAGCTGCACGACCTGCAGCCCGTCCTCCGTCCACGTCAGGTCGACATAGCCGCTGCGGATGGCCTGCACCACATAGGGCAGCGCCGTCAGCGGCGTCAGGCCCGCGCCGTTGAGGTCGCCCGCCGGGAGGATGATGTCATCAAAGGCGAGCGTGCTCGCCCCGTCACGCAGATGGGCCGTGACACCGGCCGCCTGCTCCGGCGCCGTGACCGTGAGGTCATAGCCGTCCGTCAGCTCCTGACAGGTGAGCGTGTAGTCCGTGACCGTGTCGCCGCGCTGAACGCGCACCTGCGCCGTCACGGTGACGAGCTTGCCCGTGAGCGTGTCACGAAAGGCTTCAAACGTCTGTTCTCCAGCGCCGTGTCCGCACGCGGACAACAGCAGCAGGCTTATCATCAGTGCAGCGATCGCTTTGCGCTGCATACTGCCTCCTATCGGATGATGGGTTTTGTGACCTCCGGCAGGGCCGCGATCACATCGGTCGGGTTCATCGCATATTCGCCCATGCGCCCGGCGCAGAGATCGCCCGCCCGGCCGTGCAGCCAGACGGCGGTCTGCACCGCGTCGCGCGCGGGCATCTGGCACAGCAGCGCACCGAGCATACCCGCCAATACATCGCCGCTGCCGCCCTTGGCCATACCGGGGTTGCCAACGCGCAGCACCGCCGCGTCCCCGTCGGGGAATGCGCAGACCGTCTCCGGCCCTTTGCGCACGACCGTGCAGCCGTGCCGGACGGCAAAATCGGACGCCGCCTCCGCCCTGCCGGTTTTATCCGGCCCGGCCAGACGGGCAAACTCCCCATCGTGCGGCGTGAGCACGATGGGCGCGCGGGCGCGCTCGAGCACCGCCGCGTCCTGCGCGACGGCAAAGAGCGCGTCGGCATCGAGCACGAGCGGTGTACCGGACTGCATAACGACCGCCTGCACCAGCGCCGTGAGCGTGTCATTCCGGCCGAGACCCGGCCCGAGCACGCACACATCGCTCTTTTCCAGCCGCTCGAGCAGCACCGGCAGGGCGTCGCGCGCGAGCTTCCCCTCCGCCGACGGCAGCGGAAACGGCATCGCCTCGTCGTTTTTCACGGCGGTGACGGCATAGATTGCCTCCGGCACGCCAACGGACACCAGCCCGGCGCCGCAGCGCAGGGCCGCCCGGGCGCACAGCGTCGGCGCGCCGGTATAGCCGATGCAGCCGCCGACGATGAGCACACGGCCGTAGTCATATTTGTTGGTATCGGACGCACGCCGCGGCAAATACGGCGCGCAGGGTGCAATGCGATGCATAGCTTGCCTCCCGGACGGAAAAGGGGTGATTTTTCTCCGATTATTATAACGTTTTCGGCGCGCCGCGTCAAATTTTCTTCCCCTTTTACATTGATTTGTGCTGCAAAGTGTGGTATAAATAGCTTTGTTATTGAGTTTATTGCTTGGATCGGGAAAATAGTACCAAGGTTCCGCGCCAGAGAGGGACGCCGCCGGCTGAGAGCGCCCTGCGAGAAACGTGCTTTGTTCGCCCGTGAGCTCCGGCCAATCCCCGGCGGGTCCGCCCGTTACCGCGCACAGAGTGCGGCGCGCACGCGCCGAATTCGGGTGGTACCGCGGAAGTTTCCTTTCGTCCCTGTATGCGGGACGGGAGGATTTTTTTTTGTCCGCGATCCGGCAAGGAACGCAACGAACCACGAAAATCTTGCAACGGAGGAGTTGTTTGCATGAAAGAAATGCTGCAGAAGCTGCGCGAGGCTTCCGTCGCCGCCATTTTGCAGGCGGACGACATCACCGCGCTGGAAAACCTGCGTGTGAAGTACCTCGGCAAAAAGGGTGAGCTGACCGCCATCCTCAAGCAGATGGGCCGCCTGTCGGCGGAGGAGCGCCCGGCCATGGGCCAGCTGGCAAACCAGGTGCGCGCTGAGCTCGAAGAAGCGCTCGACCAGCGCCGCGAGACGCTCAATGCGCGTATGCTCGAGATGCGCCTCAAGGCCGAGACGCTCGATGTGACCATGCCCGGAAAAGCGCCGGAGCTCGGCCACCAGCACCCGATGTATATCGTGCTCGATGAGATCAAGGACATCTTCGTCGGCATGGGCTTTGAGATCCTCGAAGGCCCGGAGATCGAAGAGGCCGAATACAACTTCACCAAGCTCAACACCAGCGAGGGCCACCCCGCCCGCGAGTGGTCGGACACGTTCTATCTGACCGAGGACAGCAGCATCCTCCTGCGCACGCAGACCTCCCCGATGCAGGTGCGCGCCATGGAGAGCAAGCCGCTGCCGATCCGCATGGTCGCCCCCGGCCGCGTCTACCGCAAGGATGAGGTGGACGCCACGCACTCGCCCATGTTCCACCAGATCGAGGGCATGGTCATCGACAAGGGCGTCACGATGGCGGACCTGAAGGGCACGCTCAACACGCTCGTGAAAAAGCTCTACGGTGAGAACACCGTCACCCGCTTCCGTCCGCACCACTTCCCGTTCACAGAGCCGAGCTGCGAGATGGACGTGCAGTGCCACAAGTGCGGCGGCAAGGGCTGCCCCACCTGCAAGGGTGAGGGCTGGATCGAGATCCTCGGCGCCGGCATGATCCATCCGAAGGTGCTCGAGGGCTGCGGCATCGACACGGACGTCTACTCCGGCTGGGCCTTCGGTATGGGCCTGGAGCGTCTGGCGATGCGCCGGTTCAAGATCAGCGACCTGCGTCTGATCTTCGAAAACGACGTGCGCTTCCTGCAGCAGTTCTGAGAAAGGAGAGGCTACCATGATTTTAAGCAGAAAATGGCTCAATGAATTCGTAGACTGCTCGGCCTGGGCCGACCACGACTTTTCCGAGGCAATGACCCTCTCCGGCTCCAAAGTGGAAACGTTCACGGACCTGCACAAGAACATTCAGAATGTTGTCGCGGGCCGCATCGTGGAGATGGTGCGCCACACGAACTCCGACCATATGTGGGTCTGCCAGGTCGATGTCGGCGGCAGCGAACCGCTGCAGATCGTGACCGGCGCGCAGAACCAGAAGGTCGGCGACATGGTGCCCGTCGCGCTCGACGGCTCGCTCCTGCCCGACGGCAAGGAGATCCATGCCGGTATGCTGCGCGGTGAGCTCTCCAACGGCATGATGTGCTCGCTCAAGGAGCTCGGCCTGACGCTGCATGACTACCCCTATGCCATCGAGGATGGCCTGTGGGTCATGCAGGAGGACGGCGTGAAGCCTGGCGACGACATTGCCGCCGTCATCGGCATGGACGACCACGTGGTCGAGTTTGAAATCACGCCGAACCGCCCGGACTGCCTGTCCGTGATTGGTCTGGCGCGCGAGGCCGCCGTGACGTTTGACAAGCCCCTCCGCCTGCACACGCCCGACGTCCCCGGCAGCGGCGAGGACATCCACGACCACGTCAGCATCCGCATCGACGATCCGGCGCTCTGCCCGCGCTACACCGCGCGCATGGTGCGCAACGTCAAGATCGCGCCGTCCCCGGCGTGGATGCGCGAGCGTCTGCGCAACAGCGGCGTGCGCCCGATCAACAACATCGTTGACATTACCAACTACGTCATGCTCGAATACGGCCAGCCCATGCACGCCTTCGACTTCTCATGCATCGGCGGCAAGCAGATCATCGTGCGCACCGCGCGCGAGGGCGAGACCATCCAAACGCTCGACGGCAACGCGCGTAAGCTCACGCCGAACATGCTGTGCATCTGCGACGAGGAAAAGCCCGTCGCGGTGGCCGGCGTCATGGGCGGCGCCAACTCCGAGATCGTTGGCGACACGGCCATGGTCGTCTTTGAGGGCGCGAACTTCAACGGTACGAGCATCCGCCGCACGGCCGCCGCGCTCGGTATGCGCACGGAGGCCTCCGGCCGCTTTGAGAAGGGCCTCGACCCGATGAACACCGTCGCGGCCGTTGACCGCGCGTGCGAACTCGTGGAGCTGCTCGGCTGCGGCGAGGTGATGCGCGGCACCATTGACGTGCTGCCCGAGCCCATCGTGCCCAAGACCGTGAAGCTCGAGCCGGACAAGGTCAACGGCCTGCTCGGCACGGACGTGTCCGAGGCGGAGATGCGCCGCATCCTGCTCGCGCTCGGCTTCGAGCTCGACGGCGACACGATCATCGTCCCGTCCTGGCGCGGCGACGTGGAGCACTACTCCGACATCGCCGAAGAGATCGCCCGCTTCTACGGCTACAACAACATCCCCTGCACGCTCATGCGCGGCCAGACCACCAGCGGCGGCTACACCGACGCGCAGAAGGCGGAGCGCAGCATCGGTACCATGGCCCGCGCGCTCGGCTACAGCGAGATCATCACCTACTCGTTCATCAGCCCGTCGTACTACGACAAGATCCGTCTGCCGGCAGACTCCCCGCTGCGCAATTCCATGAAGATCCTCAACCCGCTCGGCGAGGACACCTCCATCATGCGCACGACCATCCTGCCGTCCATGCTCGAGATCCTCACGCGCAACTATAACTACCGCAACAAGGCCGTGCGTCTCTACGAGATCGGCAAGGTCTACTTCGCCCGCCCGGACGGCATGGCCGACGAGCCGAAGCTGCTGTGCCTCGGCGGCTACGGCGGCGGCATGGACTTCTTCCAGCTCAAGGGCGCGGTCGAGCGCATCCTCGCTGGTCTGCGCATAACGGACGTGACGTTTGAGGCGGAGCACGACAATCCGTCCTATCACCCCGGCCGCTGCGCGAAAGTCTACGCCGGCGGCAAGCTGCTGGGCGTGCTCGGCCAGATCCATCCGCTCGCCGCGGCGAACTACGGCGTGGACGCGGAGCTCTACACGGCGGAGCTGTGGCTCGGCGAACTGCTCGCCGCCCGCGGCGCGACCCCGGTCTACACGCCGCTGCCGCGCTTCCCGGCCGTGACGCGCGACATCGCCATCGTCTGCGCCGCCGATATCCCGGTCGCCAAGCTCTCGGCGTGCATCCTCGCCGCCGGTGGGCAGTACCTCAAGGGCTGCGAGCTGTTCGACGTGTACACCGGCGCGCCGATCCCGGTCGGCTACAAGAGCGTTGCCTTCTCGCTGACGCTGCGCGCCGACGATCAGACGCTCACCGACGACCACGCCGAGGAGACCATGCAGAGCGTTCTCAAGGCGCTCAAGGAGACTTTCAACGCGACCATCCGCTGAGCGGCGTCGAGATTTGGAATATTTTAAGAAATATTTCAGAACTTTTTTTGAAAACAGTTGGGAAATTGACTTTACAGTCTTGTGTTTTTTGGTATAATGAACACAAGAACTTGTGTAAGGGAGGGCTTCGCATGGAAGACGCAACCAGACGGTTTAATGCGATCGACAACAAAACAGAAATGAAGGAGATCCTCACTTCCGTGTATCATTCCCTTGTTGTCAAAGGGTACAACCCCATCAACCAGCTCGTCGGCTACATCCTCTCCGAGGACCCGACGTATATCACCAACTACAACAACGCCCGCAGTCTCATCTGCCGCCTTGACCGCGATGAGCTGCTGCAGGAGCTGCTGACCAGCTATCTGGACAAATAAGCAGCGCACGAAACGGAAAAAGCCTCTGCCGGCCGGCAGAGGCTTTTTCTATACACAGATAACGCATCCGCACGCACCAGACGCACAACCGCAGCTCTTTCGATTGCGATGAGGCTGGTGTCCGTCTCATAGCGCGCGTCATGATGAGATCGAGCGCCGACTGCGCGCCGGTGGGCACCAGCTCCGTTCCGGTGATGACCGCGACGGTTTTCCCGTCCTGCACACAGGATTCCACCTGCATAGCGAATTCTCTCCTTGCATTGTGGGATAAAAAAACGCCCTTGTCATGGACAAGGGCGTTTCTGTTGGCAGCGGAAGAAGGATTCGAACCCTCACAAACGGAGTCAGAGTCCGGTGTGCTACCATTACACAATTCCGCTACGAACAAATGATATTATACAGATATTTTTGGATTTGTCAACCCTCTTGTCGCATATTTTTCACAAGAGGAAAAATACTTTTTCCGGCCCTGCCCGCGTGCGCGGGCAGGGCCGGAAAAACGCGCTCAGCGGTCGAGGATCTTCCCGTCGATCGAGATCGTAACGACCTGCCATGGCAGGAACTTTCCGCTCGCGCGCAGCGCCTCCCGCGCCGCGTGCTCGAGCCCGCCGCAGCACGGCACCTCCATGCGCACGATGGTCACGCTCTGAATGTCGTTGCCCCGGATGATCTCCGTGAGCTTGTCGGTGTAATCCACCGCATCGAGCTTCGGGCAGCCGATGAGCGTGATCTTCCCTTTCATGAACTCACTGTGCATATTCGCGTAGGCATACGCCGTGCAGTCGGCCGCAATGAGCAGCTTCGCGCCCTGAAAGTACGGCGCGTTGACCGGCACGAGCTTGATCTGGCACGGCCACTGGCCAAGCTGCGACGGCTGCGGCACGGCAGTCTGCGGCTGCGCGGCCTCCTCACGGCGGATGCTGCGCATCCTGCTGCCGGGACAGCCGCCGGTGTGCACAGGCGCGCTCTGCGCCTGCTTTTTGCGCTTGTTGGCCTGCACGGCCGCCTCGTCATACGCCGCCGCTTCGCGCTCGACAAAATGGATGGCATCCATCGGGCAGGCGGGCAGGCAGTCGCCGAAACCATCGCAGTAATCGTCGCGCAGGAGCTTGGCCTTGCCGTTCACGATGCCGATAGCCCCCTCGTGGCAGGCCGTCGCGCACGCGCCGCAGCCGTTGCACTTTTCTTCGTCAATGTGGATGATCTTACGGATCATAATATCCCTTCCCTTTCCAAAAATCGTCCGGGCCCCCGCCCGGCGGTCTTGACTTTCTGTGCATAAGATAGCATAATAAGACCCACAAATCCGTTGTCAGAACAACAAATGGAGCAAAAAAATGAACATCATGCTATCCAACACGCGCCTCTTTCGCGGCATTGGCAGCGATGAACTGCCGCTGCTGCTGCAATGTCTCGGCGCGGCACAAAAGCATTACGACCGGGGCGAGACCATTCTCGCCGAGGGCGCGCCGACCGAGCAGCTCGGCATGGTGCTCACCGGCATGGCCATGATCGGCTACGACGACGTCTGGGGCAGCCACAGTCTGCTCGGCCACGTCGGCCCGGGTGAAGTGTTTGCCGAGCCCTATGCCTGCATCCCGGGCGAGCCGCTGCTCATCAGCGTGACCGCTTCGGAGGACACCGAGGTGCTGTTTTTGAACATCGGCAAGGTGCTCACGACGTGCACGAACGCCTGCCCGTTTCACGCCAAGCTCATTCAAAACCTGCTGACCGTGTGCGCGGCCAAGAACCTGCAGCTCTCGCAGCGCATCCTGCACACAACGCCGAAGGGCATCCGCGCCCGGCTCATGTCGTACTTTTCCGAGTGCGTCAAGCGCGCCGGACAGTACAGCTTTGACATTCCCTACAACCGCCAGCAGCTGGCCGACTATCTGGGCGTGGACCGCAGCGCCATGTGCAGCGAGCTGTCGCGGATGCAGCGCGAGGGACTGCTGACCTACCACAAGAACCATTTTTCCGTGCACGAAGCACTGGAGTAAATCGACGAAAGGCGGACACAACATGACGAGAGAAGAATACGCAAAGCGGATGAAAAAGCACCCCGACTGGGCCCCCGGCCGGGACGCGATCGAGGCGGCCTTTGCCAGGCGCTACCCCAAAACGGAGCCGGTGTGCTTCGAGAGCGAGCTGCACGACCGCGCGGCCTTCGGCGGCGACGAGTATCTCGACGGCTTCGCCGTCTACGACACGGGCAAGGGCTATCAGCACATCGTCACCTACGGCATGAGCGAGCTGTACCCGAGCATGGCGGCCTTCGGCGCCGAGTACAGCAAATGGGGCTATGAAATGACCCTGAAGGTGCGCGAGAGCTATGCCGAGACCGGCACGTGGGCGCTCGACCTGCTGGCCCAGCTGGCGCGCTACACGTATCAGACCGGCAATTTCTTCGAGCCGGGCGCGTACATCCCCGGCGACGGCAGCTCCCTGCACCCGGAGCTGAACTCGGCCATCACGGGGCTGGCCATCGTCAGCGACACGACCGTCGCCCCGATCGAGACGGTGCACGGAAAAGTTGCGTTTTTGCAGCTCGTCGGTCTCACGCAGCCGGAGCTGGACGCGCTCGCGCGCGACCCGGATGCGCTGGACGGCATTCTCGAGCGGATGCGCGCGGACGATCCCGAGCTGGTGCTCGACATGCGCAGAACGAAGTCCTACGTATAAAAACAGCCGCACCGTGGCCTCACGGTGCGGCTGTTTGGTTATCTTGCTTTGGATCAGTTGCCTTTCTTCGCGATCAGCTCCGCGCAGGCTTCGCCGAGGATGCGGATGCCCTTTTCGATGACCTCGTCGCTGCTGTTGGAGTAATTGATGCGGAACGTGCTGACGTTGCGCTCCTTTTCATAGAACGGGTCGCCCGGGCAGATGGCGACGCCCTTCGCGAGCGCGACGCGGTAAAGGTCGACCGCGGACATGCCGTTCGGCAGCTTGGCCCACAGGAACATGCCGCCCTCCGTCGGCGTGAACTCCACGCCCTCCGGGAGATACTTGCGCATACAGTCCATCATCAGCTCCGCTTTGTGCTTGTAGAGCACCTTCGTCTTCTCGATGTGCGCGTCAATGTCGTTGTCAGCGAGGTACTGCGCCAGAACGAGCTGCGAGAAGATGTTGGTGTGCAGGTCGGCGGTCGCCTTGTAGCTCAGGAGCTTTTCGCGCAGCGCCTTGTTGCGCACGCACACCCAGCCGATGCGCATACCGGGGGCAACGATCTTGGAAAACGTGCCGAGCATGCAGCACTGCTCGCCCAGCTCCTTGCCGAAGCTGTCGGTCGCGGTGCCGGAAAAGCGCAGCTCACGGTACGGGTTGTCCTCCAGCACGACGATGTCCGTGCCCTTGAAGATCTCCACAACGCGGTCATGCACTTCCTTGCTGTAGCTCAGGCCGGTGGGGTTCTGGAAGTTCGGGATGACGTAGGCAAATTTCACGTCCGGGTTGGCCTGCACGGTCGCCGCCAGCTCGTCGCAGTCGATGCCGTCGGGGTTGATGGTCACGGGCAGAACCTCGGGATCGAAGAAGTGGAACGACTGCAGCGCGACGAGATAGGTCGGGTTCTCGACGATGATCTTGTCGCCGGGGTCGAGCATGCACGCGCCGATCATCGTCAGCACCTGCTGCGAGCCGTTGGTGATGATGATGTCGTCGGCCGTCACGCCGTAGACGCCCATCGTTTCATAGCGCTTTGCGACCCACTCGCGCAGCGGCAGATAGCCCTGCGTGCCGCTGTACTGCAGCGCCATGACGCCGTTTTTCTCAAGGACTTTGTGCGTTGCCTTGTCCATCGCCTCGACCGGGAACGAGACCGGGTTCGGCAGACCGCCCGCAAAAGAAATCAGGTCGGGAGATGCCGCTGCCGCAAGAATGCTTGCCGTAAACTCGCCCTGAAAGTCGGGACGCAGGATTTTGGTGGAAAGTCTGGGATTCATAATGATTTCTCCTTTCATGGGCACTTGTAGTGGTCTGTGTATTCGACAGGCAAGCCCTCATAGTGTGTCGATTATAGCGCACACGATCGCCGGATTACAAGGCATACCGGAAAAATCTGCGTTCTAACGGAAAGGCACGCGCATGCAAAGCGAAGTTCTGTATAGAACGCTCATTCGCGCTTACCGTTATGCGTCAAATATGCGTCATTTCTGCATTTTGCAACCATATGACGCTAGAATTTCGCCAATACTTCGTCACGGAGGAACGGCAAAATGAAGGACAACCTGAGCCGGTACACATTGCGCGTCGACCTGGCGCTGTCGGACAAGCTCGGCTACATCGCAAAATACGAAGGCCGGACAAAAAACCGCGAACTCGAGCAGATGATCAAAATTCAGTTCTGTTTCGGCTGTACGAATTCCCGCCGCAGAATCGCTCCGCAGCGAGGATTTGTTATAAGCTGAAACAGCCGAAAGCCCCTGATCTCAAGCGGTTTTCAGGCATGGAAAAAGTCCACCGTGATCCAAAATCACGGTGGACTCATGGCGGAGAGTAAGGGATTCGAACCCCTGTGGCGTTGCCGCCTAACGGTTTTCAAGACCGCCCCGTTATGACCGCTTCGGTAACTCTCCAGATATACAGATAGAGAAACAAGACGCCGATGACCGGCGTCTTGTTTTTGGCGGAGAAGGAGGGATTTGAACCCTCGCGCCGCTTATCACAGCCTACTCCCTTAGCAGGGGAGCCCCTTCGGCCACTTGGGTACTTCTCCAAGCCGAATTCCATTTCCAATATGGACGCGCGGCCAGCGCGCTGCATTATAGTAGCATATTCGGCAGCGGATGTCAACTTGTTTTTTGGTTGACACCGCGCGCAAAATGCGTTATAAGTGTGCCAGAACAAAGGAGATACGTCTATGCACTACACATCCATACTTTTTGACCTCGACGGCACGCTGCTCGACACGCTCGGCGACCTGACCGCCGCCATGAACCGCACGCTCACCCGCCACGGTCTGCCGGAGCGCACGCGGCAGCAGATGCGCACCGCGCTCGGCAACGGGGCGCGGCGGCTGATGGAGCTGTCCGTCCCGTCGGGCACGGACAGCGCGCTGTTCGAGACGCTGCTGGCGGAATACAACGCCGACTATGCCGCCCACTGCCGCATTGAGACCGCCCCCTACCCCGGCGTCGCCGCGCTGCTGCGCACGCTGCACACGCAGGGGCGCAAGCTCGCCATCGTGTCCAACAAGCCGGACGAGGCCGTGCGCGCACTGTGTGCGGATTTCTTCGCCGACGCAGTCCAGATCGCTGTCGGCGAGACGGCAGCCATCCGGCGCAAGCCGGCGCCGGACATGCTGCTGGCCGCCATGGAACAGCTCGGCGCCGACCCTGACAAGACGGTCTTTGTCGGCGATTCCGAGGTCGATATTGCCACGGCGCGCGCAGCAGATCTGCCGTGCATCAGCGTGCTGTGGGGCTTTCGCGACCGGGACGTGCTCGAGCGCGCCGGCGCGCAGCAGTTCGCCGCCGACGCCGGCGAGCTTGCAAGACTGCTCGACTGAGCGAAAACATCCACCAATCTGCGGGTCGGTGGTAGGTTATTTCTTGAACTTTCGCGGTATGAGTAAAAATTTTCCTCGACAAAACCACGCTCAGTTGATATAGTAAAATAAAAAGCAATTATACAGCATCTGCAATGTGCGTGCGCCATAAAAGCAGGGTGCATCTATTAGACATAGGAGCAAATGATAATATGATTCAGGAAAGGATGAACCATATTGAAGTCAGATTCGCCAAATGTTGACCCTTCAAAATATGTTGTTCTTGATGTTGAAACAAATGGCCTTTCATCAGTAAGAGACGATCTTTTATCTATATCTATTTACAAGCCAGATACTGGTGAAATGTATAATCGCTTTTTGCCATTAGAGCTAAATTCAGAAGCAACACGAACGGAGATAAATGGTATTACGACAAGTGACCTGAAAAATCGCTTGCCACTAACTCAGGATGAAGTTGATGAGTTGATTCATACTTACGAATTAAAAGAGCGAACAATATTGACTTATGGAAATATTGATGAGAGATTCATGGTGAAATATTTTCAAAGGCATCATTTGCATGGGATTGAATACTTTGCCTTTTATAATTTTAAGCATGAGATTATTTCGTCGCGATTTTCTGAGGGGAATATAACAAAGGATAATTTATGTAGATTATACGGCGTGGATAATATTCAAAGTGTTCATTCCGGTCACAATGACTGCGTTCTAGAATGGCAGTTGTTTATGCATATGAATGGTCATCGTTTATTGGTAACACAGAACAAAGTGTTTGAATTTAATGATGAATATATTGTCCCAGTAAGCTATATTACAACATACACAAATATGAAATATTATTTGCCGTCACTCCCCAAAATAACATGTGAAGAAAAAACTGTCTTTTCCCTGACGATCCCGGCAGATGGCCTGACAAAATATCAGTCAGATTTTAATGGCATGATACTTGAGCATTTTATCAATTCAATGCTTCATGTTAAAAAAGTGGATTCTCGAAAAGAATTGCTTGAAAACAAAAAGAAACTCCAGTTCATTGGAGAATTGCCTTCGGAAATTGATGTTATGCCCATGGCATTTAACCCTGATGGGTCAGTGACTGCGATTAGGCCGCAGGATGAGGTACACGAAAGAAACATCAATACCGGAATCCAAAAACTCAAAAAGAAAATCAAACCGTTAATGGCCTATATTTCGAACGAAATTTTCCCGGGTGAAGAAATAAAATCACAAGAATTAATAGTTCATCCTGATGAAAAAATTTTGGCTATTTGTGATCTGTCGTCAGATTCTGCTGTGTTAGAAATAAAAGCGGCATCAGCTTCTATTCAGAATTATAAAGAGCAACTTTACTATGAAGCTGGAGGAAGAAGGTGCTTTTTATTACGTACTCAATTAGAAATTTACCCATTTGTGATCAAGTTTACTATATCAGAAGTGTTCTTTTCTATTCAGGAACGTGTCGATCTCCAAAAAGAAAGAACAGATAAAGCAAAAGCGAAAATCGAAACAGATGATGTAGCATTATTATCTTACACAGGTGTAAAGATGCCTGTTAAATTAAAATGCAAGAAGTGCGGGAATGAATGGGTTACAAGCTATTACTTGGCGCTTAAGCATCGCCCATGTCCGGAATGTAAAGTTGAAAGGATGAGCGACTGAAAAGTAATACTTTTGACGCGTATAAAAGATCCACCGGCCTGCTGGCTGGTGGATCTTTTATACCGTTTTGCGCGCTCAGTCCTTCTTTTTCATGAACTGACCGGCGGCGCGCATCATGAGGCGCTTGGTGCCGGCGGACTCAAAGTCCACCACGAGCAGCGCGTCGCCGCCCATGGGCTTGACCGCTGCGACGACACCGTCGCCAAACGCCTTGTGCACGACGCGGTCACCGACAGCAAAGGTCGGGGCTGCACCGGACGCGGGCTTTGCCGCGGGCGGCGCGGGCCGCACGGGCGGCTTGCGCCGCGGTTCCGGCGCGGAGACCGTATAGGCACGCGGCGCGCTCTGGCGCGGCGGGTACTGCTGCTGGTCGCGGCTGGGCTCGGAATAGCCGTAGCCGCGCGGGACATTGAGCTTCTGAATATCTTCCTCCGGGATCTCCTCGACAAAGCGGGAGACGCGATTGGCCGTCGTGCGGCCGAAGAGCATACGCTGGCGGGCGCACGTGAGGATGAGGTGCTCGCGCGCGCGGGTGAGCGCGACGTAGCACAGCCGGCGCTCCTCCTCCATTTCGTCCGGCTCGCCGATACAGCGCAGGCCGGGGAAAATGCCCTCCTCGCAGCCGACGATGAACACCGTCGGGAACTCCAGACCCTTGGCCGCGTGCATGGTCATGAGCGTGACACAGTCGGCAGACTGGTCATAGTTGTCGAGATCCGTATAGAGCGCGACCTCGTCGAGGAAGCCCGCGAGCGTGGGGTTTTCGGCCTCCTTGGCAAAGGCAATGATGTTCGACTTGAGCTCCTGCACGTTCTCGATGCGGGCGGCGTCCTCGGCCGTGTTCTTTTCCTCGAGCGCGCGGACATAGCCGCTGCGCTCCACGACGAGGTCGTAGAGTTCGTCCGGCGGCATGGTTTTGGCCGCGGCCTGCAGCTCCTCGATCAGGATGGCAAACTGGCGCAGGCGCATCTGGCTGCGCTGCAGCTCGGGATAGGCGTCCGCGTGGCGGATGACTTCAAAGAGGCTCGTCTGCTGCTCATGTGCGAGCTGCGCGGCCGTTTCGACCGTGCGCGCGCCGATGCCGCGGGCCGGGGTGTTGATGATGCGCGTCAGGCGCAGGTCGTCGCCCGGTGTCTGGATGACGCACAGGTAGGCCAGCATGTCCTTGACCTCCGCACGGTCGAAAAAGCGCGTGCCGCCGATGATGCGGTACGGGATGCCGTTGCGCTTGAAGGCATATTCGAGCTGGTTGCTCTGCGCGTTCATGCGGTAGAGCACGGCGTGATCGCGGAAGTTCATGCCGTGGCCAAAGTCGTCCATGATCTTCGTGGCGACATAGCGCGCCTCGTCGTTCTCATTTGTGGCGCAGTAGAGCGTGAGCGGGTCACCGGCTTCGGCCTTCGTCCAGAGCGTTTTGCCCTTGCGGCCGGTGTTGTTGGCGATGACGTGGTTGGCCGCGTCCAGGATGCGGCCGGTGCTGCGGTAGTTCTGCTCGAGGCGGATGGTGCGGGCATTCTTGTACTGCTTTTCAAAGTTGAGAATGTTCTCGATCGTCGCGCCGCGGAACTTGTAGATGCTCTGGTCATCGTCGCCGACGACGCAGATATTGCCCCAGCCGTCGGCCAGCAGGGCCGCGAGCTGGTACTGAAGGTTATTCGTGTCCTGATACTCGTCGATGAGCACGTAGCGGAAGCGGCGCTGCCAGTGCTCGCGCACGTCCTCGTGCTCGTCGAGCAGGCGGACGGTGTTGTAGATCAGGTCGTCAAAATCCATCGCCCCGGCGGAAAACAGGCGCTGCCAGTAGGTCTGGTACACCTCGCCGATGCGGATGCTGCGCGGGTTGTGCGTCGCCTGCGCGCGCGCCAGATACTGCTCAGGCGTGATGCCGGAATCCTTGGCGCGGCTGATCTCCGTGAGCACGGCGCGGTACGGAAACGCCTTCTCGTCGAGATTCATCTCCTTCAGAATGCGCTTGACGACCGCCTGGCTGTCCGACGTGTCATAGATCGTGAAGCTGTTGGGATAGCCGAGCTTGTCGGCGTCCCGCCGCAGGATGCGCACACACGCGGAGTGAAACGTCGAGGCCCAGATGTCCGCCGCGGCCTCGGGGCCGAGCATGCGCTCGATGCGGTCCTTGAGCTCGTCGGCCGCCTTGTTCGTGAACGTGATGGCGATGATGCGCCACGGCTCGGCTGGCTCGAGCGCCGCCGCCCGCTGCGCGCGCCGGCGCTCGTCCGGCGTCAGATCCGTGCGCTCGAGCAGCGCGAGGTCCGCCTCTGTCGCCGTGTCCGGCACCTCGTCTGTGTCCGACCCGCGGCCGTACTGGATGAGATTTGCGATCCGGTGGATGAGCACCGTAGTTTTACCGCTGCCGGCGCCGGCCAGCAGCAGCAGTGGGCCTTCCGTGGCCAGGACCGCTTTTCTCTGCATATCGTTCAGGTTTGCGAAGTCCGCCTCGATGAAGCGTCTGCGCGCCTGCACATAGCGTTGTTCAAAAGTCATGGTAGTATTCATAGCGTCTGATTTTAACACATTTTCCCCCGGGAAACAAGGCCCGCATCTTCCAACGCGGAGATTGACAACCACAGGGTGCGGAAGTAAAATAAAGAAAAAATTCGATGATCGAGGTGCATCTTATGGACATCATCTGGCATGGCCACTCCTGCTTTGAGCTGGTCTCCGGCGGCTACAGCGCCGTCATCGACCCATTTCAGGACACCAGCGTCGGCACGGCCTATCCCCACGTGCGGCTGACGGCGGACGCCGTCTATATCAGCCACGAGGACCGCGACCACAACTTCCGCGAGGGCGTCACGCTGCGCAGCACCGGCAAGGCGAACCCGTTTGCCGTCACGGAGCTGGAGACGTACCACGACATCATGCGCGGCCGTCTGCGCGGCATGAACACCGTGCGCATCTTCGCCGCCGAGGGCATGCGCGTGGCGCATCTGGGCGACCTGGGCGCGAAGCCCACGCCCGAGCAGATGCAGCAGCTGCAGGGACTCGACGCGATGATGATCCCCGTCGGCGGCATCTACACGATCGAGCCGGACACCGCCTACTACCTCTGCGAGCAGCTGCAGCCGCGCGTCATCATCCCGATGCACTTTCAGGCGCCCGGCCACAGCAACCACCGCCTGCGCGCGCCGGAGGACTTCACCGGCATCTTCGAGGGCAACGGCGCAAATGTCCAGCGCTACGACACCAACCGTATGACGCTCACGCCGGACACACCGGCGCAGGTCGTCATCTTCCGCCGCCCGGAATAAAACACGATACGACAAAGCCGCCGCTCCCCATCAGGGAGCGGCGGCTGTTCTTTCCGCAATTATTTCAGAATGTCCTTCAGCTCATGCATACCATGGTTGGTAGTGACGACGACCACGCGGTCGCCGAGCTCGATGGCGTCGTTGCCGGACGGGACGCGGCACTTGCCGCGGCGGATGATCGAGGCGACGAGCACGGAGTCCTTGAGCTTGAGCGCCTTGAGCGGCACATCGAGAAACTGGCTCTCGGCGCGCACGATGAATTCCAGCGCCTCGGCCTGCCCGTCGGCCACCATGCGCAGCGTCTCCACGCCGCTGCTGTGCGCGGAGTTCTGCATCCAGCGGACGTACTCCACGATGCGGCCGGCCGTCACGTCCGCCGGCTGAATGATCGTCGTCAGGCCATACGATTCCGCGAGTTCGATGAAGTTATCCTCATCCACCTTTGTGACGATCTTCGGCACCTGCTCGTGATAGGCAAAGGAGGAGATGATGAGGTTCGTCTCGTCCGACTCCGTGAGCGTGACGAGCGCGTCCGCCTCCGGCAGGCCCTCCTCGCGCAGAACGTCCGGCTTCGTGCCGTCGGCGCAGATGATGGTCGCCTCCGGCAGGAGCGTTTTCATGACGCGGCAGCGGGCCGGGTCGCGCTCGATGATCGTCGAGTGGATGTGCATACGCGCCAGCTCCAGCGCCAGCCGCTCGGCAATGCGGCCGCCGCCGATGATGATGACGCTCTCGGCCTCGTGGCGGAACTCGCCGATCTTGCGAAACAGCTCATGCAGCTCGTGCGGCGCGCCGACCACGGTGACATAGTCGCCGGCGGCGAGCACAAAGTCGCCGTTCGGGATCGTAACGCTGCCCTCGCGCTCCACGGCGCAGATGAGGATGCCGTCGCTGTAGCGGCCGCGGAAATCGTTCAGGCGCAGACCGTCGAGCTTGCTGCCCTCGCGCAGCTTGAACTCCACGAGCTCCACAAGGCCGTTGGCAAACGGCTCGACCTTCGTGGCGGCCGGGAAACGCAGCGTGCGCGAGATCTCCTTGGCGGAGGTGCGCTCGGGGTTGATGGACAGACTCAGCCCCAGCTCGTCCTGCAGCAGCGCCACGTCCTGATAATACTCCTCGTCGCGCACGCGCGCGATCGTATGCGTAGCACCGAGCTTGCGCCCGACCATGCAGCTGATGAGGTTCGTCTCGTCCGAGGTCGTCGCGGCGATGAGCAGGTCGGCGTCCGCAACGTTGGCAATACGCAGCTGATCCACATTCGCGCGGCCCTCGACCACGATCACATCCAGCGTGGAAGAGATATAGGCAGCGCGCTCCGGGTCACTCTCGACGACGGTGATGTCATGCCCTTCTGTCAGGAGCTGCTCCGCAATGGCATAGCCCACGCGGCCAGCGCCCACGATCACAATTTTCATATTCCAAGCTCTCCATTTATCATGTTCAGGCCCCTTATCCGGGCAGGCAAATATTATAGCAGACATTCCCCCATGTTTCAACAGCAGACGCAGGGAAATTGTATCGGGTTTGTTTGTGAATAAATAGTTAAAATTCTGCAAAACCGGCGCGCCGGCGCTTGACGGATGCCCGTGCGGCGCTTATCATTATGTCCTAATACTTTTTTAATTAGTATCTAAGGCTGCGCCGCCGCGCGGCATCCATATAAAGGAGCATCCCACCCATGCTGGAACTGAAGAACATCACCAAAGTCTACGAGGCCGGCACGACGCAGGTCGAAGCACTCAAGGGCATCAACATTGCCTTTCGTGAAAACGAGTTCGTTGCGATCCTGGGCCAGTCCGGCTGCGGCAAGACCACGCTGCTGAACATCATCGGCGGCCTGGACCGCTACACCTCCGGCGACCTCATTATCAACGGCCGCTCCACAAAGGAGTACGACGACCGCGATTGGGACACGTACCGCAACCACTCCATCGGCTTTGTCTTTCAGAGCTACAACCTCATCCCGCACCAGAGCGTGCTGGCCAACGTTGAGCTCGCGCTGACGCTCTCGGGCGTCTCCGGTGAGGAGCGGCGCGCGCGCGCCGTCGAGGCGCTGGAAAAGGTCGGCCTGGGCGACCAGCTCGACAAAGCGCCGAACCAGATGTCCGGCGGCCAGATGCAGCGCGTGGCCATCGCGCGCGCCATCGTCAACAACCCCGACATTCTGCTCGCCGACGAACCGACCGGCGCGCTCGACAGCGAGACGAGCGTGCAGATCATGAATCTGCTGCAGGAGATCGCAAAAGATAAGCTCATCATCATGGTCACGCACAACCCGGAGCTGGCATCGAAATACGCCACGCGCACCGTGCGCCTGCTCGACGGCAAGATCGTCGGCGACGATAACCCCTGCACGGAATCCGAGACGTCCGCACCCGTGACGGTCAAGGTCAAGGAGCACACGTCCATGAGCTTTGCAACGGCCATGAGCCTGTCGCTGCACAACCTTATGACGAAAAAGGCCCGCACCCTGCTCACCGCATTCGCCGGCTCGATCGGCATCATCGGCATCGCGCTCATTTTGTCGCTCTCGCACGGCTTTCAGTCCTACATCGACACCGTGCAGGAGCAGACGCTCTCGTCCTACCCGCTGACGATCGAGGCAAACCCCGTGGACATGTCCGGGATGCTCTCGGCCATGTCGGGCGCAAAGGATGACAGTGCGGATGCGCACGACCTCGATAAGGTCTACGCCAACACGGTCATGTACAGCATGCTCAACTCCATGGTCAGCAGCGCGACCGGCCAGTCGAACAACCTGCCGGAGTTCAAGAAATATCTCGAAAACCCCGACAACAAGATCCACGACTATATCAGCGGCATCCAGTACACGTATGACATGGGCTTCGCCGTCTATACCGAGGATCCCAACGGTACCGTCATCAAGGCCGACACGACCGAGCTGCTGCAAAACGTCATGAAGTCCATGTACGGCGGCGACTACTCGTCCTACTTTGACTCCATGGGCGGCTTCTACTCCGGCTTCAACGTCTGGCAGGAGCTGCTGTCCGGCGAGGACGGCGCGCTCGTGAGCGCCTCGACGCAAAACCAGTACGACGTGATCTATGGCTCCTGGCCGCAAAATTACAACGAGGTCGTGCTCGTTGTGGACAAAAACAATGAAATTTCCGACCTGACGCTCTACGCCCTCGGGCTCGAGAGCATGGACGACATCAGCAACGCCATGATGCAGTCCATGAACAAAAAGCAGATCGACACGACGCAAAGCAGCTGGAGCTATGAAGATCTGTGCGGCCGCAGCTTCAAGCTCATCCTCCCGTCGGAGGGCTATGTGGCCAGCGGCTCCGGCTACACGGACATCAGCCAGACGGCCGACGGACTGCACCAGCTCTACAACAACGATTCCGTGGGCGTGCAGCTCAAGATCGTCGGCATCGTGCGCCCGGCCAAGGGCAGCGTGACCAGCAGCACCTATGGTTCCATCGGCTACACCTCCGCCCTGACGGACTACGCCATCGAGCAGGCCGACAGCACCGAGATCATCCAGAAGCAGCTGGCAAACCCGGACGTGGACGTGTTCACCGGCTCTGCGTTCCCGAACGCCGCGACCGCCACGACCGACCAGAAAGTTGCCGCCGCGCAGGCCTATCTCAACAAGCTGAGCGTGGACGACCGCGCAACCGTCTACCGCAAGTGCATGACCGCGCCGGACGACACCACGCTTGACGCCGCGCTCACGCAGACCATGGAGACCTTCACCCGCGACGACGCCAAAGAGATGGCCGACAACGGCGTCTTTGAGGCCAGCGGCAAAACGGCGCAGCAGATGAAGGAAATGATCGACGCCATGGACGACGAGACGTTTATCCGCTTCTTCCGGCCGTATATGCGCGCGATTCTCTCCATGCAGATGCAGCAGGAGACCGTCAAGGCCTACAGCGGCATGACCTCGCAGGAAGTCATCTCCGCCATCAGTGCCAAAGGCATCAGCAGCAGCCAGTATGCGGATGTGTACGACAACTACGTCGCCTCGTCGGCCAGCGGTTCGACCTACAACAACAACCTGAAAAAGCTCGGCTACGTCGATAAGGACTCCCCCAGCGCCATCAACATCTACGCCTCGAGCTTTGAGAACAAGGATCAGATCTCCGCGTGCATCGACGACTACAATGCCGACGCCGCCGAGAACGATCAGATCAGCTACACCGACTATGTCGGCCTGCTCATGAGCAGCATCACGACGATCATCAACGCCATCAGCTACGTGCTCATTGGCTTCGTGGCCATCTCGCTCGTCGTGTCGTCGATCATGATCGGCATCATCACCTATATCTCCGTGCTCGAGCGCACGAAGGAGATCGGCATCCTGCGCTCCATCGGCGCGAGCAAGCAAGACATTTCGCGCGTGTTCAACGCCGAGACGCTCATCGAGGGCTTCACAGCCGGCGTGATGGGCATCCTGTGTACGCTGATTTTGCTGATCCCCATCAACCTCATCGTGCACCATCTGACCGGTCTGCCGACCCTGAGCGCCATTTTGCCGGTGCTCGGCGCGATCTTGCTGATCCTCATCAGCATGGCGCTGACGTTCATCGCGGGCCTCATCCCGTCGGGCATGGCAGCGAAAAAAGACCCGGTCGTCGCCCTACGGACCGAATAAGGCCAAAACGCATATTTCCACCACCTCCGTGCAAACTAGGAGCAGCCTACATTTGCACGGAGGTTTTGCATTATGAAGCAGAAAAATCTTGCGGCCGTGTGCGCGCTGGCGCTCTGTGCGGCGCTCGTCCCGGCCGGCTTTGCCGAGCAGGCCGCGGCCGACACCGCGCCCGTGGCCGAAAATCTGGAGCTGACCACATTCCGCGGCACGTCCATCGGCGGCACACTGAGCGCAAATGCGCCCGACGGCAGCCCGCTCACCTTCCGCATCACGACCGAGCCCATCAAGGGCACGGTAACGCTCACCGACAGCGGCACGTTCGTCTATACCCCCGCCGACGGCAAGCGCGGGCGCGACTACTTCGGCTTCCGCGCCGCCGACAGCAGCGGCAACGAATCGCAGGAAGCGACCGTCATCATCTCCATCAAGAAGCAGAAGCCGGCCGTCACCTACAGCGACATGGCCGGCCGCCCGGAGGAATACGCCGCCGTCATGCTCGCCGAGCAGGGGCTGTGCGTCGGCCGGCAGGTCGGCGGGCAGTATCTCTTCGACCCCGACAGCCCCATGCCACGCGATGAATTTCTGGCCATGTGCACGCACCTGACCGGCGCTTCGATGCTGCAGGGCGTGCTCTCGACCGGTTTCGGCGACGACGAGCAGATCCCCGCCTGGGCCAAGACCTACGTTGCGACCGCGGTCATGAACGGCGACATCACCGGCTACTCCGACGGTACGGCAATCGTGTTCGATGCACAGCGCGGCATCACGGCAGCCGAGGCTGCCGTCATGCTCAGCAACTTCCTCGACCCCTCCCCCGCCGCCGCGCTCGAGGGCGACTATATTCCCGACTGGGCGTGCGCCGCCGTGTCAAGTCTGACATCCTGCGGCGTGTATCCGGCCGGCAGCGACTGTGCGGCGTCCCTCACGCGCGCCGAGGCGGCGCAGATGCTGCTGGGCGCGTATGAACTGCTGCAAAAGCGATAAAAAAAGCACGGGCCGTTTCCAGATCGGAAACGGCCCGCGGCTTTATGCACGGTCCAAAATGGCTTCCAGCTCTGCCGGGCTGAGCTCCGGGAACGGGCGCACGGGCGCAGGCTGCGCCTCGTGCGCGCCGATGCACTTTTCCATCCAGACCATGGAGTACCAAGTGCCGAATTTATACCCGCAGCGCGGAAACTCCCCGACGAGCCGATAGCCGAGATGCGCATGAAACTGCGCGCTGTTTCGCGTCAGGTGCGCGTCGTCCGCCCCATCCGGGCAGCCGATGCAGGCATAGAGATTCTGAATGTTCTGCGCGCGCAGCACCGCCTCGAGCGCGGCGTACAGCCGCTTGCCCGTGCCCCGGTGCCGCTGATCCTCGCGCAGGTAAATGCTCATCTCCACCGCCCAGTCATAGGCGGCGCGGCTGCCGAACGGCCCGGCGTAGGCATAGCCGACGATCTCGCCGCCGCGCTCCGCGACCAGGTACGGATAGCGGCGGAGCGTGGCGCGCATACGCGCGGCAAATTCCTCGATATCCGGCACGGTGCACTCGAACGTAATGGCCGTCTTTTCCACATACGGCGCGTAAATTTTCAGCAGCGCGGGCGCGTCGCTCAGGCGCGCGGTGCGGATGCGCAGCGCAGTGTCGTCCATATGCTCCTCACTTTCCGCTGTCGCCGTAGTTTGCGAGCACGCGCGCGGACGGGTCGTCCACGTCGCAGCCGTCCCACGATTTGTTCGGCATCCAGAAATCGACGATCATGTGCGCCTGACCGGGGTAATACTGCTCAAACAGTTCACGGTAGAGCAGCGATTCCTTGGTGAACGGCTGCGCAAAGTCGTACTTCCGGCGCAGGGTCTCAAATTCCTCGTCCGTGTACTTCTGCTCGGCGTACGCCTTGAGATCGTCGACCATGGAGTGGCCGACCGCGTCGCTGAAGGCCGCCTTCTCGCGCATGAGGATATCGTGCGGAAGCCAGTCGCCCTCAAAGGCGTGGCGCAGCAGATACTTGCCCTTGCCGTAGACGTTGCACTTCTTGGCCGGGTCGATGGACATGACATACTGCACGAAGTCCAGATCGCCGAACGGCACGCGGGCCTCGAGACTGTTGACGGAGATGCAGCGGTCGGCGCGCAGGACATCGTACATATGCAGCTCGCGGATGCGCTTGGCGGATTCCTCCTGAAACGCCTCCGGGCTGGGCGCGAAGTCGGTGTACTTATAGCCGAAGAGCTCATCGGAGATCTCGCCTGTGAGCAGCACGCGCAGGTCGGTCTGCTCGTGGATGGCCTTGCAGACGAGGTACATGCCGATGCTCGCGCGGATGGTCGTGATATCATACGTGCCGAGCAGCGCCACGACCTCCGGCAGCGCCTGGATGACGTCCTCGGGCGTGATGATGACCTCGGTGTGGTCGGCGTGCAGATACTCTGCCACCTCGCGGGCGTACTTCAGGTCGATGGCGTCGCTGCGCATGCCGATGGCGAACGTGCGGATGGGCTTTTTGAGCAGCTTTGCCGAGATGGCGCACACGAGGCTGCTGTCCAGACCGCCGGAGAGCAGAAAGCCGAGCGGCGCGTCGGCATCCAGCCGCTTTTCCACGCCGGCGATGAGCTTTTCACGGATGTGGGTGCAGACGGTCTCCAGATCGTCCTCGCAGACGGCATCCACCTGCGTCATGTCGCGGTAGCAGGTGAACTTGCCGTCGGCATAATAGTGTCCGGGAGGAAACGGCATCACATCGTGCACGAGGCCGACGAGGTTTTTCGCCTCGCTGGCAAAGACGATCGCGCCCTCGGCGTCATAGCCGTAGTACAGCGGGCGGATGCCGATGGGGTCGCGCGCCGCGACGAGGCCGCCGCGCCTGGCATCATAGATGACCATGGCAAACTCCGCATCCAGTCCGCGGAACATGTCCAGCCCCTCGCGCTCGTAGAGTGGGAGCAGGATCTCACAGTCGGACTCGCTCTCGAACGTCTCGCCCTCAGCGATGAGCCGCTCGCGGATGGGCCGGAAGCCGTAGATCTCGCCGTTGCACACGAGCGCGCTGCCGTCGCGCGTGAACGGCTGCATCCCCTCCGGGTGCAGGCCCATAATGGCCAGACGGTGGAAGCCGAGCGTCGCCGCGCCGATATGCAGCATGCGCGTATCGTCCGGGCCGCGGGAAATGGTCTTGTCAAAGCCGGCGCGCAGATCCTGCGCGGAGATGGACGAGCCGAGATAACCGATGATGGAACACATGATTTTTTCCTCCTGAATATATCAAAAAATACGCAGCTACCATCCGACAATAGGACGAGTAGCTGCGTATCGTGGTGCCACCTATTTTACTTCTCACGGGTTCTAACAAACCGCACCGGGATAACGTCCGGCTTTGACGGCGCACCTACTGAGGCTCTCGCCCGTTCAGGTTGCAGCTCGGGAGTGTTCTTCACACAGGCTCTGTTATGCGGCTCGCACCGTCCCGCACTCGCTGGAAATGATCGCCCGTGCTACTTTTCTCCGTCAATGCTTTTGACAGAAGTATGAAAATGAAAGAAGAGAGAAAAAAGAAAGAGTAAGCGTTTTTTACCGCACGCTGAACAGCAGGTCGCCGTAGGACGGGACCGGCCACTTGTCGGACGGCGTCATGGTCTCGAGCTGGTCGATCGTGATGCGCAGCTCCGCCATGGCGGAGAAGACCTTGTCGCGGTAGTAGTTGGCCAGTGCCTGGCTGCCCTCGACGGTCTTGGCGCCCATGAGCGCCTCATCCAGGCGGCGGACCTTGCGGTAGGCATCGCCCAACAGCGCGGACATTTCAGGGATGATGCTCTCCTCATACGAGCAGTCCGCCGTGACGGACGCAGCGTGGATCGCCGCAGCGGTCTCGGACAGCTCGCGCAGATAGCTGCTGACGGCGGGCATGATGTCGCGCCGCGCCATCTCGAGCATCGTCAGCGCCTCGATGTTGAGCACCTTGCTGTAGTTTTCGAGGTGGATCTCGTAGCGGGCCTCCATCTCGGTGCGGGTATAGACACGGTGCTTGGTGAACAGCGCCACGTTCTTGTCGGCGAGGTAATACGGCAGCGCTTCCGGCGTCGTGCGCAGGTTCAGCAGACCGCGGCGCTCAGCCTCCGCCAGCCAGGCGTCGTCATAGCCGTTGCCGTTGAAGAGGATGCGCTTGTGCTTGATGAGCACGCTGCGGATGAGCGCCTGCAGGTCGGCCTCAAAGTCCTTGCCGCCCTCGAGGGCATCGGCGAACTGCGCAAGGCTCTCGGCGACCGCCGTGTTGAGCACAACGTTGATGCCGGAAATGGAGGCCGAGGAACCGGGCATGCGGAACTCGAACTTGTTGCCGGTGAACGCAAACGGAGAGGTGCGGTTGCGGTCGGTCGTGTCCTTGGGGAAACGCGGCAGCGCATGCACGCCGATCTTCAGCAGCTCCTTTTCCTGGCCGGCATAGGGCGTCTCGTTGACAATGGCGTCGAGAATGCTCTCGATCTCGTCGCCGACATACATCGACACGACGGCCGGGGGCGCTTCGTTCGCGCCGAGACGGTGGTCGTTCGCGGCCGACGCCACGCTGATGCGCAGCATATCCTGATAATCATCCACCGCCTGGATCACCGCGCACAGGAAGAGCAAAAACTGTGCGTTCTCGGCCGGCGTCTCGCCGGGCTCGAGCAGGTTCATGCCGGTGTCGGTGGTCAGAGACCAGTTGTTGTGCTTGCCGGAACCGTTAACGCCGGCAAACGGCTTTTCGTGCAGCAGGCAGACCATGCCGTGGCGCGCGGCCACCTTCTGCATGATCTCCATCGTCAGCTGGTTCTGGTCGGCAGCGATGTTGCCGGTCGTGAACACCGGCGCGAGCTCGTGCTGCGCGGGCGCCACTTCGTTGTGCTCCGTCTTGGCGTAAACGCCGAGCTTCCAGAGCTCCTCGTCCAGATCCTTCATGAACGCCGCAACGCGCGGCTTGATGCTGCCGAAGTAATGATCGTCCAGCTCCTGGCCTTTCGGCGGCTTGGCGCCGAAGAGCGTGCGGCCGGTGTAGATCAGATCCTTGCGCTTGTCATACACGGATTTGTCGACCAGGAAGTACTCCTGCTCGGGGCCGACGGTCGTGCGCACGGCGGTCACGTCCTCGTTGCCGAACAGGTGGATCACACGCAGGGCCTGACGGTTGAGCGCCTCGGCGCTGCGCAGCAGCGGCGTCTTTTTATCGAGCGCCTCGCCGCCGTAAGAGCAGAACGCCGTCGGAATGCACAGCACATTATCTTTAATGAATGCATAGGACGTCGGGTCCCATGCGGTGTAGCCGCGCGCCTCAAACGTTGCGCGCAGGCCGCCGGACGGGAAGCTGGACGCATCCGGCTCGCCGCGGACGAGCTCCTTGCCGGAAAACTCCATAATGACCTGACCGCCGCCGCAGGGCGAAATGAAGCTGTCGTGCTTCTCGGCGGTGATGCCGGTCATCGGCTGGAACCAGTGCGTGAAGTGCGTGGCGCCCTTTTCGATCGCCCAGTCCTTCATGGCATTGGCCACGATGCGCGCGGCGTCGTCATCAAGACGCTTGCCATTTTCCATCGTCGCCTGCACCTGCCGGTAAGTCTCCTTCGGCAGCCGCTCGCGCATGACGGCATCGTTAAATACCATGGATCCAAAAATGTCAGAGATCTTTTCCATCTCGCATGGTCCCCTTTCCGTATTTCAAATCAGTATCAACAACAAAAAACGGCACTGGTGCCCGGAGATCTTGTGCTCTCCACGACGCCATTGCCGTTTCAATGTAGCAAAATATACGCCTGTTGCGGAAAAATGTCAAGCGGGAAAAACGCAATTTCTTTCGGCGGATTCCACAGATTTTTCGGCAAAATTGCCCGTTTTTTTATCCTTGACACGTGCAAATGCCGTGGTGTATTATATACATGGATTTTGATTGGCAAAATTCTGCGTGCTGTTTTTGCGGCCGCAGGCATAAGTTCATATGGTAACTTTTCGAGAACGCTGACGTTTCACGATGACCTGGGGGAAAGTGCCCCTTATCGGCATCGGAAGCGTCTTTTTTGTTTTTCCGCACCAACTTCTGATTCGAGGTGACTGCTATGAACACGTCGCTGCATACCGTGCGTGCGCTCCTGGTCTCCAGTTCCGAGGCGCAGACCCAGCGCATCAGCGCCCTGCTCACACGGGCGCGCATCGTCCCGTTCGATCACGCCGGCAGCGCGCGGCAGGCGCTCGAACAGTTTGACGCAGGCGGCATCGACGGTGTGCTCATCGCAGAGCCCATCGCCGGCAGTTCCGGCCGGGAGCTGGCGCTGCAGCTCAAAAAGCGGCACTGCATGGCCGTGCTGCTGCTGGCCGCACCGGAACACGCGGACACGGACGCCGCCCTGCTCGAACAGTCCGGCGTGCTGGTGCTGCCGAATGACGCGCCGGAATCGCTCATCGTGCAGACCATCCGGCTGCTGACCGCCGTGCGCATCCAGCTCGAGCAGATGCAGCACAAGACGGAAAAGCTCGAGGCGAAGGTCGCCGATATCCGCATCATCAACCGCGCGAAGCTCCTGCTCGTGCAGCACCTGCAGATGACGGAGACGGAGGCGCACAAATACATTGAGAAACAGGCAATGGACACCAGTATGCGCCGGCGGACCATTGCGGAAAATATCATTCGTACCTATGAAGATTGAGGAGTGTGGACCATGACCAAGTACATTTTTGTGACCGGCGGCGTTGTCTCCGGACTCGGCAAAGGCATCACGGCGGCTTCGCTCGGCCGTCTGCTCAAGGCACGCGGCCTGAAGGTCGCCGCGCAGAAGCTTGACCCCTATATCAATGTCGACCCCGGCACCATGAGCCCGTATCAGCACGGCGAGGTGTACGTTACCGAGGACGGCGCGGAGACCGATCTCGACCTCGGCCACTATGAGCGCTTCATCGACGAGGATCTGAACAAATACTCCAACCTCACGACCGGCAAGGTGTACTGGAACGTGCTCAACAAGGAGCGCCGCGGCGAGTACCTCGGCGAGACGGTGCAGGTCATTCCGCACATCACGAATGAGATCAAGGACTTTATCTATAGTGTCGGCAGCAAGACGAACGCCGACGTCGTTATCACGGAGGTCGGCGGCACGACCGGCGACATTGAGAGCCAGCCGTTTCTCGAGGCCATCCGTCAGGTCGGGCTGGAGGTCGGGCGCGAAAACGCACTCTACATCCACGTGACGCTCGTACCGTATCTGCACGGCAGCGAGGAGCACAAGACCAAGCCCACGCAGCACTCGGTCAAGGAGCTGCAGGGCATGGGCATTTCCCCGGACATCATCGTGCTGCGCTGCGATGAGCCGCTCGAGGAGTCCATCTTCCGCAAAATCTCCCTGTTCTGCAACGTCAAGCCCGACTGCGTGATCGAAAACATGACCATCCCCGTGCTGTATGAGGCACCGATCATGCTCGAAAAGAATCGCTTTTCCGAGATCGTCTGCCGTGAGCTGCACATCGACGCGCCCGCGCCGGACATGACCGAGTGGGACGCCATGCTCGAGAGCATCCGCAGCCGCTCGCACCGCGTGACGATCGGCCTCGTGGGCAAATATGTGCAGCTGCACGACGCGTATCTGTCCGTCGCCGAGGCGCTGCGCCACGCCGGCTATGTCTACGGCACGCGCGTCGACATTCAATGGATTGACAGCGAGACGATTACGCGCGATAATGTAGAGGAAGTGCTCGGCAGCTGCGACGGCATTCTCGTGCCCGGCGGCTTCGGCAACCGCGGCATCGAGGGCAAGATCGCGGCCGCGCACTACGCCCGCACGCACAACATCCCCTATCTCGGTATCTGCCTGGGTATGCAGATCGCGGTCATCGAGTTTGCGCGCTCCGTCTGCGGCCTCGCCGACGCCAACTCCGGCGAGTTTGACGAGGGCAGCACGCACAAGGTCATCGACTTCATGCCCGACCAGAGCGACGAGATCAACAAGGGCGGCACGCTGCGCCTCGGCGCATATCCGTGCCATATCGTGCCCGGCACAAAAATGGCGGAGTGCTACGGCACGCTGGACATCTCCGAGCGCCACCGCCACCGGTACGAGTTCAACAACGACTACCGCGCGCTCATGCAGGAAAAGGGGCTCGTGCTCTCCGGCCTGTCGCCGGACGGCCACATCGTGGAGACCGTCGAGATCCCCGAAAACGACTTTTATATCGGCGTTCAGTACCACCCCGAGTTCAAGAGCCGCCCGAATAAGGCGCACCCCCTGTTCAAGGGCCTGATCTCGGCGGCGCTGCGCCACGCAGAGAGAGGATAAGCATGCACGACCGCTACGTCAATCCCCTGTGCACCCGCTACGCCGGGCGCACGATGCAGCACATTTACTCCGACGACAACAAATTTTCCACCTGGCGCAGGCTCTGGGTCGCGCTGGCCGAGAGCGAGCAGGAGCTCGGTCTGCCGATCACGGATGAGCAGATCCGCGAGCTGCGCGCGCACATCACGGACATCGACTATGACTACGCCGCGGCGCGCGAGCACGAGGTGCGGCACGACGTCATGGCCCACGTGCTGACCTACGGCGCGTGCTGCCCGGAGGCAAAGCCCATTCTGCACCTCGGCGCCACGTCCTGCTACGTCGGCGACAATACGGATATCATCCTCATGCGCGAAGCGCTCGAGCAGATCCGCAGCCTGCTGGTGAACGTCATCCAGGCGCTCGCGGACTTTGCCGAGGCGCACAAGGCAGAGCCGACGCTCGCCTACACGCATTTTCAGGCCGCGCAGCCGACGACCGTCGGCAAGCGCGCCACGCTCTGGACGCAGGATCTGCTGATGGATCTCGAGCAGCTGGAGTTTCAGCTCGGCAATCTCAAGCTCCTCGGCTGCAAGGGCACGACCGGCACGGGCGCGAGCTTCCTCGCCCTGTTTGACGGCGACGAGCAGAAGGTCGTCGCGCTCGAGCAGAAGATCTGCGAGAAGATGGGCTTTCCCGGCGCGTACCCCGTCAGCGGCCAGACCTATTCGCGCAAGGTGGACTTTCAGGTGCTGCAGGTGCTGTCCGGCATCGCGCAGAGCGCCTCGAAGTTTTCCAGCGACATCCGCCTGCTGTCCCACCTCAAAGAGGTGGATGAGCCGTTCGAGAGCGGCCAGATCGGCTCCTCGGCCATGGCCTATAAGCGCAACCCCATGCGCAGCGAGCGCATCGCCTCCCTGTCGCGCTACGTCATCTGCGACCTGCAGAACGCCGCCGTCACGGCCAGCGCCCAGTGGTTTGAGCGCACGCTCGACGACTCGGCCAACCGCCGCATCAGCATCCCGGAAGCATTCCTCGCCACCGACGGCATCCTCACACTGTACCTCAACGTCATCCGCGGCCTGACCGTGTACCCGAAAATGGCCGAAAAGCATCTGGCCGACGAGCTGCCGTTTCTCGCTACGGAGAACATCCTCATGTACTGCGTCAAGGAAAAGGGCGGCGACCGGCAGGCCCTGCACGAGGCCATCCGGCAGCACAGCGTCGCCGCCGGCAAAGAAGTCAAGCTCCATGGCGGCAGCAACGACCTGCTTGAGCGCATCCTGGCCGACCCGATCTTCGGGCTCACGCGCGCGGAGCTCAACAAACTTGTTAACCCCCATGCCTTCACCGGCATGGCCGTACACCAGACCGAGACGTTCCTGCGCGAGCAGGTCGCGCCGGTCCTGAACAAATATACAGCACTGCTCGGATGCGACGCATCCGTAAACGTGTAAAAGAAACAGGAGGTTTCTCAACAATGCTGACATCCATCGTAGGTATCAACTGGGGCGACGAGGGCAAGGGCCGCATGGTCGACCTGCTCAGCCAGAAGTATGACGTCGTCGTGCGCTATCAGGGCGGCAACAACGCCGGCCACACCGTCATCAACGACAAGGGCAAGTTCGTGCTCAATCTCATGCCGTCCGGCATCCTGCGCGACGAGACCGTGAACGTGCTCGGCCCCGGCATGGTCATTGATACGGAGCACATGTTCCACGAGGTCGCGCGCCTGAGAGAAGGCGGCATCACCATCACGCCGGAGCACCTGAAGATTAGCGACAAGGCCGTCATCTGCATGCCGTACCACAAGCTGCTTGACTGCCTGGAAGAGGACCGTCTGGCGGACAAGAAGTTCGGCTCCACCCGCCGCGGCATCTCCCCCGCCTACTCGGACAAATACATGAAAAAGGCGCTGCGCATGGGCGAGCTGGCCGACCGCGACGCGCTCAAGGCCCGCCTGGCCGACATTCTCGAGTGGAAGAATCTCTTCATCGTCAACGGCTATCACCATGACCCCATCGACCTCGACGAGATGATGGACTGGATTGACACCTACGCCATGCCGTTCAAGGACTACGTCTGCGACACGACGGATTATCTCACCGAGGCCATTGAGGACAACAAGTCCCTGCTCTTTGAGGCCCAGCTCGGCGCGCTGCGTGACATTGACTACGGCATCTATCCGTACACCTCCGGCTCTTCGACGATCGCGGCCTACGCGCCCATCGGCGCGGGCATCCCGGAGGCCCGGCTCGACACGATCATCGGCATTATGAAGGCCTATTCCACCTGCGTGGGCGAGGGCCCGTTCACCTGCGAGATGTTCGGCGACGAGGCCGCTGCGCTGCGCGACGCCGGCGGCGAGTACGGCGCTGCGACCGGCCGTCCGCGCCGCGTGGGCGGGTTCGACGTGGTCGCCTCCCGCTATGGTGTGAAGATGCAGGGCTGCACGAGCATCGCGCTGACAAAGCTCGACGTGCTGTCCTATCTGGACAAGATCCCCGTGTGCGTCGCCTACGACATCGACGGTGAGCGCGTGGACCGCTTCCCCATCGGCGTGAAGCTGGCCAAGGCAAAGCCCATTTATGAGTATCTGCCCGGCTTCCACTGCGACATCTCCGGCTGCCGCACGATCAGCGACCTGCCGAAGGAGGCGCTCGACTACGTGCACTATCTGGAGGCTGCCGTCGGCTGCCGCATCAAGTACGTCTCCGTCGGCCCGGACCGCGATGCGTACATCAAAATGTTCTAAACCGCGCAAAGCACAGCGGCCCTTCGCAAATGCGAAGGGCCGCTCATTTTTATTCAATATTCGCTTCAGCCGATGCCGCCGAGCGCCGCGCCGGCGACGAGCGCCACGAGCACGCTCGCGCAGTAGACATACTTGCACAGCGGATAGTACCAGCCGCCGATGGGCTTGCGCGCGCCGAGGTTGACGCTCTCGAGCACGAGTTTCTTGCCGCCGATCCAGAAGAACATGACCGCCGCAAGCAGTGCGCCCAGCGGGCAGATGTAAATGGACACGACGTCCATCCACTGCGACACGATGGCCTGAATGCACAGCGCAACGGCGAGGCCAATCACATGGATCACCGCCGTGGCCGGCACGCGCTTGAGGCCGAACCGCTCCTGCAGGGACGCGACCGGCGCCTCGTAGAGGTTGATGATCGACGTGACGCCCGCGAAGGCCACGCAGACGAAAAACACCATCGCCACGATGCGTCCGCCCGCCATGCCGTTCATGACGTGGACGAGGTAAATAAACATCAGGCCCGGGCCGCCGGCGTCGAGCTGCGCGCCGCCCGCCGCCATGGCGGGAATGATGACGAACGCCGCCAGCAGCGCCGCGATCGTATCAAAGAGCGCCACGTTGCGCGCCGAGCTCGGGATGCACTCGCTCTTGCTGAGGTAAGAGCCATAGATAACGCTGCCGTTGCCCGCAACGGACAGCGAGAAAAACGCCTGACCGAAGGCATAGATCCAGACATAAGGGTCGAGCAGGCCCGCGGGCTTGATCGTGAAGATATACCGATAGCCGTCCGACGCACCGGGCAGCGTAGCCACATAGATACCGAGGCCCACAAACAGCAAAAACAGGATCGGCATCATGATCTTATTTGCCTTTTCAATGCCGCCGGCGATGCCGAAGGACATGATGACAAAGCTCACCGCGACTGCGACGACGACCCAGACATTCGCGCCCCACGCGCTGGCCGTGGCATTGAAGGTGGCGACGATCCCATCCATGTCCTGCCCCATGGCGGACAGGCCGCCGTCAAACGCCAGGAACGTATACTTAAAGATCCAGCCCATGACGCAGGTGTAGCCGATGGCCAGCGCCAGAGAGCCGAGCACCGGGATATAGCCGACCAGTTCGCCGGGCCGGCGCTTACCCCAGCGCGCCTCGGTGCACATGCCGAAAGCGTCGACCGGCCCCGCACCGGCTGCGCGGCCGAGCGCAAACTCCCCGATGACGCCGGTGGAGCCAATGAGAATGACAAACAGGAAATACGGCAGCAGGAAAGTCATGCCGCCCCATTTGGACACCAGCGTCGGAAAGCGCCAGATGTTGCCCATGCCGACGGCCGAGCCGATGCAGGCGATGATGAAGCCGCCGCGGCTGCGAAAGCCGTCGCGTTTGCTGACGTTGGCGTCGTTACTCATAACATTGTTTCCTTTCACGCACTCAGGCACAAATTGGTTTGATTATACCGCAAAACCCGCCCCGCCGCAACCGTTGTTTGCGGAATCTGCCGGATAACACTATGCAGAGGCGTCTTACTCCCCCGGCAGGCCCAGCACAAGCGCTTTCTCGCGGCGGCTGTCCGCGCCCGCATGCTACACACGCCCCCCCTCCTCTCTGCGACACATTTTTGCAATATTTTTGCAATCGTATACCACAGCATTTGCGCATTTTCTACCGCCGCGCACCGGAACAAGCGCCCGGAATGCGATTTCCCGTTCCCAACACGCGGGTTTTGTGCTATACTGGCGGCACACGACCGCCGCACGGTATGCTCGTGCGGCAGAAAAATGATGAGGAGAATACTTTATGAAGGCCACCGAACACCGCTTCTGGCTCTGCGCGCTGCTTGTCTGCATGGTGCTTTCCGTCTTTGCTGGGATCACCGCGCCGCCGGCCATGGCAGCGAACATCTCCAGCACCGACTGGATGGAAACCGTGCCGGACGAGACAAAGCTCAGCAATATGTCGATCCCTGGTACGCACGACAGCTGCACGCAGTATGTGGATATGCGCTACATTTTTCAATGTCAGGACGCGAGCGTTGCCACGCAGCTGATCTACGGCTACCGCTATCTGGATATGCGTCTGGTGCTCGAACAGAAGCACGACCAGCAGACGCTGGTGCTCAAGCACAGCATCGCGCGCTGCAAGACCTCCAACTCCCCGTTTGCCGGAACGCTCACACTCGATGACGTGCTGCGCGACGTTTCCGCGTTTCTGGACGCCCACCCCACCGAGACGGTCATCCTGTGCATGAAGGCAGAAAACAGCAAGGACGATGTCGCGGAGATTCAGAAGGTCCTGTATGAGACGATCGACAAGGATCCGGAGCGCTGGTATCTGAAAAACGAGATCCCGACGCTGGGCGAAGTGCGCGGGAAGATCGTCCTCGCCACGCGGTTTGACGACAAGCTTCCGGTCGGCTTCGAGCGCTGCGGCCTGTACTTCGGCTGGGCGGATCAGGGCAACCGCACCGTTTTGTCTAACCCCACCGCGAACTCCGTGATCAACGGCCGCGAGACGCTGTGCGTGCAGGATCGCTACAACTATGACACCGATGACAAAATCGACGCCATCCACACCTGTCTGGACAACAGTCAGGCGGCGGAGGACACGTTTTTCCTGAACTTCACGTCCACGAGCGGCAGCGGAAAAGTGGGCCACCCGAAGGAATACGCCAAGCGCATCAACCTCGATCTCTATGACTACGACTGGCAGGCCGGAACGGCCTACGGCGTTGTCATCGTGGACTTCGCACCGAAAAAGATCGCCGAGAAGATCTATCAGACGAATTTCCAGCCCGCGCAGTAACGCGCGCAGCCCCGAAATCGAAAAAGCCCTTTGCGTGCAGATCATGCGCACGCAAAGGGCTTTTGCATATGGATTTTAGTACAGCTTTGCGCCGGCCGGGATGTGGGGATCGACCATCAGCAGGTGCAGCCTTTCTTCCCCGTTTTCGTGGTGCACGGCAGAGATCAGCATACCGCAGGAGTCGATGCCCATCATGGGCCGCGGCGGGAGGTTCGTGATGGCGATGCAGGTCTTGCCCACGAGCGCTTCCGGCTCGTAATAGGCATGGATGCCGGAGAGAATCACGCGATCCGTACCCGTGCCGTCATCGAGCGTGAACTTGAGCAGCTTCTTCGACTTCTTCACGGCCTCGCACGCCTTGACCTTCACGGCACGGAAATCGGACTTGCTGAACGTGTCAAAGTCCACGAAATCCGCAAACAACGGCTCGATCTCCACGTTGGAGAAGTCGATCTTCTCCTCCGCTGCTGGCGCTGCGGGCACGGTCTCGGCGGGCTTGGCCTCGGCCGTTTCCGGCTTCTTGTCCGCGTCCAGCGGCTTCATGGTGGGGAACAGGATCACATCGCGGATGGAGCTTGCGCCGCACAGCAGCATGGCGCAGCGGTCAATGCCGAAGCCCAAGCCGCCGGTGGGCGGCATGCCGTATTCGAGCGCCATGACGAAGTCCTCGTCCATCATGTTGGCCTCTTCATCGCCGTGGGCGCGCTTTTCGGCCTGTGCTTTGAAGCGCTGATACTGGTCGATGGGGTCGTTGAGCTCAGAGAAGGCGTTGCCCATCTCGCAGCCGCAGATGAACATCTCATAGCGCTCGGTGAGCGCGGGCTGCTCGGGGCTGCGCTTGGCCAGCGGGCTGACCTCCACGGGGTACATGGTGATGAATGTCGGCTGGATGAGCGTGGACTCGACCTTCTGGTCGAACGTCTCATAGAGCGCGTTGCCCCACGTGTGGGCGACGTTTTCCATGTCCACGCCCACGCTCTTGGCGAGGGCGACTGCCGCGTCCGCGTCGCCGAGGATGGCCATGAAGTCCGCCCCCGTGACGTCCTTGACAGCGTCGGCCATGGTCACGCGGCGCCAGCTCGGCGTGAGGTCCACATCGTGGCCCAGCCACTGGAGCTGATACGTGCCGAGAATCTCCTTGGCCGCGCCGGAGAGGATGCCCTCGAGGATGTCCATCATGCCGTCGAGGTTGGTATAGGCCTGATAGAGCTCACAGGTCGTGAACTCCGGATTGTGCTTGGTGTCCATGCCCTCGTTGCGGAAGATGCGGCCGACCTCATACACGCGCTCAATGCCGCCAACGATCAGGCGCTTGAGGTGCAGCTCGGTCGCAATGCGCATATACATATCAATGTCAAGCGTGTTGTGGTGCGTGATGAACGGGCGCGCCGTCGCGCCGCCGGCGATGGGGCTGAGCACGGGGGTCTCGACTTCCATGAAGCCCAGGCCGTCCAAATAGCGGCGCAGATAGGCCACGAACCGGCTGCGGATCTGGAAATTGCGCTTGCTCTCAGGGTTCATGATGAGATCCACATAGCGCTGGCGGTAGCGCAGCTCCGTGTTCGTCATGCCATGGAACTTCTCCGGCAGCGGGCGCAGAGACTTGCTGAGCAGCGTGACCTGCTGCACGTGGATGGAGATCTCCCCTGTCTTGGTCTTGAACGCATAGCCGCGCACGCCGATAATGTCGCCAATGTCATACTTGCGGAAATCGGCAAACTCCTGCTCGGTGACGGCGTCCTTGCGGACGTAGAGCTGGATCTGGCCGCGGTCGTCCTGAATGTCGCAGAAGATGGCCTTGCCCATGCCGCGCTTGGACATGATGCGGCCGGCGGCCTGCAGCGTTTTGCCGTCATAGGCGTCAAAATCGTTCTTGATATCCGCCGAATAGGCGCTGCGCTCAAAGCGCGTCTGCACAAAGGGGTCGCGCCCGGCGTCCTGCAGCGCCTTGAGCTTGTCGCGGCGCACCTGAAGGATCTCGGACAGGGACGGCTCTTCCGACGCCTGCTGGTTCTTTCTCTCTTCGTTCATGATGGACTCCTCAGTCTTCGTTTTCGACGGCGATGATCTTAAACTGCAGCTCGCCGACCGGGGCTGTTACCGTGACGGTCTCGCCGACCTTGTGGCCCTTGAGTGCGAAGCCGAACGGGCTGTCGTCCGAAATGCAGCCCTCCATGGGGTTGGCCTCCTGCGAGCCGACGATGGTGTACTCCTCTTCCGCGTCCTCGTCGACGTCGAGCACGCGCACGTGGCTGCCGATGGTCACGACGTCCGCCGCGACCTCGACCTTCTCCACGACCTCGGCGTTCTCGATCAGGTCCGTGATCTCGGCAATGCGGGAGTAGAGCTTGCCCTGCTCCGTCTTGGCCTCGTCATACTCGCTGTTCTCCGACAGGTCGCCGAACGAGCGCGCCTCCTTGATGAGCTCCGCGACTTCTTTCTCGCGGGTCGTCTCGAGGTAATGCAGTTCTTCCTTGAGCGTGTCCAGACGCTCCTGACTCATCTTATATCTGCTGTCGATCGCCATAATCCGTCTCCTTATATCATTGAAATTTCAGTATATCTCCGTTGATTCAGCGCAGCGCAGCGATCGCTGCCTCAAGCTGCGCATCGACATCACTGTCCGCGGCCGGGGCCACGACGACATCCGGCACAAGGCCGCCCTGCTCGGACAGGTCCACGCGGTTGGGCGTGAGATACTTCCGGCTCGAGATGTGCACGGCGCTGCCGTCCGGAAGCGCGATGGTCGTCTGGCTGCGGCCCTTGCCGGTCGTGTTCTGGCCGACGATGGTCGCCCAGTCATACTCCTGCAGCGCGGCCGCGAAAAACTCCGCCGCACTGTAGGTATTGCCGTTGACGATGACCGCCATCGGCACTTTGACGCAGACGCTGTCGCTCTGCGTGACGGTCTCTTTTCCGTTGCCGTCGACGCTCACGAACAGGTCGCCCTGCGGCAGCAGGTGATCCAGGATCGTGATGAGCTCCGAGAGCAGGCCGCCGGGGTTATCGCGCAGGTCGAACACCAGCGACTTTGCGCCGAGGTCCAGCAGCTTATCGACTGCCTGCACGGCACGGCTGCCGCCGCCGGTCTCAAAGTTGCGGATCTGGACATAGCCGACGCCGTTATCCATGAGCTTATACGTCACGGGATCGGTGTAAATGACCGTACAGTCGAGCGTGACGGTCTGGCTCTTGCCGGCGGAGTCCTGAATGGTGAGCTTGAGCGTCTTGTTGAGCTTGGCGCGGATGGTGCTCTGCACGTCCGAGAGCGTCTTGCCCGTGACGTCCTCACCGTCGATCGCCGTGATGATGTCCCCCTGCTGGAGGCCGGCCTTCGCCGCGGGCGAGTCGCTCGTCACGGCTGTGATGCGAAAGCCCTTCGTCTTGTCGTCGAGCTGGATGGTCACGCCGATGCCGGCGTACTCATTGTTGGAGTACATCTGATAGGCCTTGTATTCCTCGGCCGTCATGTAATAGCTCCATTTATCGCCGATGGCGCTGATGATCGCGCTCGATGATGCATCGCTGATCGCCGTATCGTCCGCGTCGCCGATATAGTCTTTATCCACGACCTGCTTGACCTGCGCAAACTTCAGCGCGAGCTTATAGTTGCTGCTGCCGCCGAACTTGCCGACGAAGATCATCGACGTGACCAGCGCAGTCACCAGAATACAGATCACACAGGCAAGGATACTCGCCCTCCAGCCATGCATTCTGCCGCTTTTTCTGCGGGCGGGCACTTTTTCCGACGCCTGTTCCTGTGGCTTGTGTTCGTCCATGCTATCCCTCCGGGTCCATTTGCCGCCTGCATCGGGCAGCCCCAATGCAGCAGATGAGCCGGGCAGCCATTTTCCGGCTGCCCGGCAGTTTCATTCAGTCAAAATATGTCCGATCAGCGCGCATAGTTGAGCGGGTTCTGGCGCACGCCGTTGACCGTGACCTCCCAGTGCAGATGCGGGCCGGTGGAGTTGCCGGTCGAGCCGACATAACCGATCGTCTGGCCCTTGGAGACCTTCTGGCCGGAGGAGACCGCGATGGAACTCATGTGGCCATAGAGCGTGGTGATGCCGTTGCCATGGTTGATGACGACACAGTTGCCGTAACCGGACACAGCGCCGGCCGTGATGACCGTGCCGCCGTCGGCCGCAACGATGCTCGCGCCATAGCTCGCGCCGATGTCCACACCGGAGTGATACTTCTGCGTGTGATAGATCGGGTGGTAGCGCCAGCCGAACTCCGACGTGATCGTATGGCAGGACGGGCACGGCCACATCATGGAGCCGGTGGCGCCGTTGTCCTTGCCCGCATCATAGCTGGGGTCGTTTTTCTTGTTCGCCTCTTCCTGGCGGCGCAGATCCTCGACCTGCTGATCGATCTGCGACTGCACGTTCTGCTGCTGCTGCTCGTACTGATCGTAGACGCTCTTATAAGCGTTGATATCCGACTCCAGGCTGGCGAGCAGCGCGTTGGCCTCGGACACCTTCTGCTGCAGCTCGACCTGCTTGGTCTCCAGCTCGGACTGCTTATCCTGCAGCTCGGTACGGGCGTCCTCAAGCTCGGCCTTGACGGTCTCGACCTTTTCACGGGCGGCCGTCATGTCGGCCTGCACCTGTTTATTATATGCAATGACCTCGCCGACCATGTCCATACGGGCAAGGAGGTCGGACAGACTGGTCGCCTCGAGCAGAATGGCGATGTAGGACATCTGGCCGTACTCCTCAAGATGGCGCACGCAGCCGCGGAAGCGCACCGTCTGCGCCTCTTCTTCCTGCTTGGCTTCCTCGAGCTCAACGCCCTTGTCCTCGATCTGCTGGTCATAGGCCGTGATCTGCTGCTTGACGACCTCGATCTCCTGCTGCGCCAGATCGTTCTCCTGATCCAGCGCGGCCTTCTGATCGACCACACTGGCCTTCTTAGAGCGGAGATTGTTGATGGTTTTCTGCTGCTCCTTCTGCTTGGCCTGCAGCTCCTTACGCTGCTGCGTGAGCTGGTTGATCTCCGACTGCGACGCCGCGCTGGCATTGATCGGGATCAGCGCCGTCATGAGCGAAACGATAAAAATCAACGCAAGCAGCACACAAATGACGGATCGAACGACTTTGCGGTTCATCTTCATTCGATTTCCTCCTTAAACTTTCAGATAGTTGCGAATGGCCGTGAGGCCGCCGAACACGCCGACGAGCACACCCACGCCAAGGAACACCAGCAGCAGCGGCAGCGCCACGGATGCAAACGGGAGCACCGTGATGATACCGGCCGCCATGGTGGACATGATCTTGCTGACGATCAGGCTGTAAAGTCCCCACTGGAGCAGGAACGCGACCAGGCCGCCGACCAGGCCGAGCACAAGGCCCTCGACCACAAACGGCAGACGGATGAAGCCATTCGTCGCACCGACCATCTTCATGATGGCGATCTCTTCACGCCGGCCGAACGTGGCCAGCTTGATGGTGTTGGTCATAATAAACAGGGACACCGCGATGAGGATCACGATCAAAACGACGGAGACAACGCTCACAATGTTCCGGAACGTAATAAAGTTTTCCGCGTAATCCAGGTGCGCGGTCACATCGGCGATGCCGTCGACATTCTTGAGCGCGGCCTGCGTGTCCTTCATGAGCGACAGATCGTCGAGCGTCACGACGTAGCGATGACGAAAGACCGAGGCGTCAATGTTGTCAAAGAGGTCGGAGTCATACTCGGCCTCGAACGTCTGCATGGCCTGCTCGCGCGTGACGAATTCGACCGTGGCGACATTCGGCACCGCGGCGACCTGGGGCTCGATGGCCCGGGCCTCGTCCTCCGAGAGCGTCTCATCGACGTAGGCAATGACCTCGTTCTGATTTTGCAGGCGGTCGATGTTCGCGTCGATGTTGAGCGTCAGCAGCGAAAAGCTGCCCATGATGAGCAGGCACGCGATGATGATCGTGATCGACGCGAAGGACATGAAACCGTGCGTGAAGATGTTTTTCACGCCCTGCGTCATCAGGTAGTTGAATCTATTCAGCTTCATATCCGTAGTACCCGTCCAATCCGTCACTGATGACTCTTCCGGCGTCGATAGAGATGACGCGCTTGGAAAAAGCGTCGACCAGTTCCTTTTCGTGCGTCACCACGAGGACCGTGGTGCCGAGCTCGTTGATCTTCTCCAGCAGCAGCATCAGCTCCAGACTGCGCACCGGGTCGAGGTTGCCGGTCGGCTCGTCCGCAATGATCATGCGCGGATTGTTCACGAGCGCGCGGGCGATGGCCACGCGCTGCTGCTCACCGCCGGAAAGCTCCGCCGGAAAGCGCTTTTCCCGGTCGGCCAGGCCGACCAGCTCGAGCACCTGCGGCACGCGGCGGCGGATCTCCTTGTTGGAAGCTCCCACCACGCGCATGGCAAACGCAACGTTTTCATACACCGTCATTTTGTCGATCAGGCGAAAATCCTGAAAAATGACGCCCAGTGTCCGGCGCAGCTTCGGCAGCTTGCGGCGCTTGATGCCCTGCATGTCAAAGCCGTTGACCGTGATCTGTCCGGATGTGGGGCTCAGCTCGCCGGTGATCAGTTTGATGATCGTCGTCTTGCCGGAGCCGGACGGCCCGACCAGAAACACAAACTCGCCCTCGTTGATCGTAAAACTGATCCCATTGAGGGCCGCAGCCTCCGTGTTCCCGTAGACCATCTTCACATCGTTCATTTGAACCATAAGATGTCCTCCAATATGTTGGGCTTACGCCCGCCCGGGTAGGTCTCAGAACTTGGCAGTGTTCTGAGAATCGAGGTATTGCTTTACCATGACCGCGACCTTGAAGAGGATTGCATCCTCAAACTCGCGCAGATCCAGGCCCGTGATCTTCTTGACTTTCTCCAACCGGTATACCAAAGTGTTTCGATGGACGTAGAGCTTGCGCGCCGTCTCCGAAACGTTGAGATTGTTCTCAAAGAAGCGATTGATCGTGTCGAGCGTGTCCTCATCGAGCGCCTCGATGGGGTTTTTCTTGAACGCTTCGGACAGGAACATCTCACACAGCGTCGTCGGCAGCTGATAAATGATGCGGCCGATGCCGAGGTTGTCATAGTGAATGACCGGCTTCTCGTTTTCAAACACCTTGCCGACCTCGATGGCGACCTGCGCCTCCTTATAGCGGTCGGCCAGCTCGCGCAGGTGGTTGGCCGTCGTGCCGATGCCGATGACCGTCTGCACGTGCAGCTCCGTGTGCACGGCGCGCTCAATGCTCTCGGCCAGCGCGCAGACATCCTCCGAGGTCTCGTCCGGCGTCATTTCCTTGATGACGACAATGTCCGACTCGCTCACGCTGAGCACAAAATCATGCTGCCGGTCCGGGAACATGTTCTGGATCAGCTCGAGCACGGCGATATCCGTCACGTTCACCTGACGCACCAGCAGCACGGCGCGCGGCACGTCGGTGGTAAAATGCAGCTCCTTGGCGCGCACATACACGTCGCCGGGGAGAATGTTGTCCGAAATGATGTTCTTAACGAAGGCGGCCTTATTGTGCTTTTCCTCAAAGTTCGTGCTGGCCTCCGTCATGCCGACGGCCGCGAGAATGCAGATGCTGCGCGCCGTCTGGTCATTGCCCTCGACAAACACGGCATACTCAAAACGCGCCGTGCTGGCAGACAGAATCTTATACGTGCGTGCGTCCGTTGCAAACAGCTGCTCCTGCACTTCACCCACCGCGGCCTGAAAGTCATCCAGGCGCGAGCCGATCATCGAAAGCTCACTGCAGGCAATGACAAACCCCTGCTCGTCTACAACACCAATGCAGCGCGTGGTGGCATCTTTCATCTGAACGATCACGCCCTGAAAAATTCTGCTCGACATATCTTTTCCTCCTACGAACGGCCGCCGCAGTCTCCCACAGCACCTACCAATTTCCTACTTTACATAATAGACGATTTATGTGCATTTTTCAATAGAAAAATGGTCGTTTTTTGTGAATAATTTTCGAAATTTCGTGAGATAGTCGGATAATTTCCCGAACTTTTGTAAATTATCACGAAGCTGGAAGCGAGAAAACGAGCATCGCCTCAGCGGGCTGCAATTCCCGATAAGCGCCCGGTGACAGCGCGGGATCGAGCGTCAGCGCCCCGATCGACAGCCGGTGCAGCTGCGAAACGGGCGTCCCGCAGCCGGCCAGCATCCGCTTGACCATATGATATTTCCCTTCATAGACCGTGACGCGGCAGCCCCCCTGCTCCGGCAGCAGCTCCAGCCGGGCGGGCAGGCACTGCGTCCCGTCGCCGAGGACAACGCCCTGTGCAAAACGGTCCACATCCGCGCTCGTGGGCTGTCCATCCGTGCGCGCGAAGTAGACCTTCGGCACGTGCTTTTTCGGCGTGATGACACGGTGGACATAGTCCCCGTCGTCCGTAACGAGCAGCAGGCCGGTCGTGTCCTTATCGAGCCGCCCGGCGGGCACGAGCCCGAAGCGCCGCAGCTCCGGCGGGAACAGATCGAGCACCGTCGGCTGACTGCGGTCGGCCGTCGCGGTGAGGACGCCGGCGGGTTTATGGAGCATATAGTAATGATATGCCTGATAGCGCAGGATCTGTCCGCGCAGGCAGACGACAGCGGTCTCCGCGATCTTCTGCTCCGGCGCGCGGGCGGGCACACCGTCGACCGTGACCTCACCGCGGCGGATATACGCCTTGGCCTCGCGCCGGGAAGCGACGCCGGCATCGGCCAGATATTTGTCCAGACGGATCATGCGCGCCCCTCCTTTACGGCCATTGGACGTATTATAACATATCCGGTGGCAAATTTGAATAGGCTTGTTCCGAGGTGTGGTTATGAAGCTCAAATCCTTTCACTGGACAAGACGGACGGTCGTGTATGCGCTCATCGGTCTGGCCGTGCTGCTGGCGCTGGCCGTCATCTGGCGCAGCAACGGCGGCGTGCTCTCGGCGCACTACAACGTCACGACGACGGGCGGGCGCATTGCCTATCTGCAGGCGCTCGGCTGGGAGGCGGATCCCGTGACGGAAACGGCGCAGGAGATCGTGATCCCGCGTGTGTTCAGCGGTGTATTCAGCGATTACAACGCCCTGCAAAAGCAGCAGGGATTTGACCTGTCCACTTACGCCGGCGAGACGTGTACAGCCTATACCTACCGCGTGACGAACTACGAGGGCTCGACGGACACCGTGCTCGCGCAGCTGTTCGTCTACCGCAACCGCGTCATCGGCGGCGACATCCACGCGACGGCGATGGACGGCTTCATGCACGGTCTGCGATGAATGGGCGAAAAAACTCCCGGCACGAATGTGCCGGGAGTTTTGGTTTCGTTCGGGTTCAGGCAGATGCCTTGGGGCTCAGGCGAGCGCCATCCAGCGCTCAATGCCGGTCAGCTCCGTAAAGGTGTGGCCGACCGAGGCCTCGGTGACTGCGGCGTAGTACCACATGCGCCTGGCGTGACGTCGGTAAAGTGCGACGCTGCCTGCGCATTGGCCTGCACGAACGTCAGGTCGCAGCTGCGGCCAAGCACGCGGTTGAGGATAGTCACCGCCTCGGCGCGCGTGATGGTCTGGTTCGGGTGAAACGTGCCATCCGCATAGCCGCCGACCCAGCCGTTGGCATAGGCCGTAGCGACCGCATCATGACACCATGCGCTGCCTACATCGGCAAACGGCATGCCCTTGGACGTGTTCACACCGTAGATCCCGGTCAGAATGGTCACAAATTCCGCGCGGTTGATGGGCTTGCCCGGCTGGAACGTGCCGTTGCTGTAGCCCTTGATGGCGCCGGCATTGGCCAGCGTGCTGACCGCGACCGCGTACCACTTGCCGGCCGGAACATCGCTGAAGCCATTGTCGCTGCGGTCATACTGCTTGTGCGCCTGTGCGGTCATGAGCTCATAGAGCAGCTTGGCCGCCTCGGCGCGCGTGAGCGTGCCGTTGGGCACAAAGGTGGTCGCGGTGCGGCCGGAAGCATAGGCGTTGTGGTTGGTCGTATCCAGCAGGCCGGCCGACTGCGTCGGCTCCGTGCCGGTGCCGCTGCCGCTGTTGTTGCCACTGTCACTGTTGTTACCGCTGCCGCTGTTGTTGCCCATCTGGAAAATGTACTTTTCCAGCAGCGCCATCGCCTGCTGGAGCGTGATGGTGCGGCTGTTGTAGAGCGCACAGATGATCGTCACAATGTTCTTCAGGTTCATATTCGCCGAAGAAATGAGCTGAGACAGCAGCTGCGCGATCTGATCGTTTGTGAGGATGCTGCCGGCAAAGCCCGTCAGGATGGCATTGATGCCGGTCTGCGTCATACCAAAGGCTTTCAGGATCTCGGCAAGCGCCTGCTGGGCGGCCTCGCTGTTCGCGCCGCCGGCGGCAATGTCGCCGATGACCTGACCGAAGTTGATGTTCACCGTGTTGCCGGTGATGGTGATGATGCCGTGCATGTAGTTATTGTTGCTGACGATGTGATCGACAAGATCGTTGATGTTCACGTTCACGATGCCGTGAATGAAGTTATCGTCATTGGCGATGTCGATCCGGCTCAGGATCTCACTGAGCAGGCCGTTGTGCAGCTGGCCATAGGCCGTGTCGGATGTGCTGGTCTCCGCCTCCGTGGCGTCTGCCGCGAAAGCCGGGACAGCAGCGAGACTGAATGCCAGCACCAGGGACAGTATCAGGCTCAATGTCTTGCGCATTTTTTTCATGGAATTTTGCCTCCTTTAAGTTCCAAGCAAACATACATGGAAAAGGTGGCGGCAAAATGTCGGACACAGGTGTCCGCATCCCATCGGCGCGAAGCAAGAAGCCTTTTTTAACCACGAAATATAGGCCGCAATTATTCAAAAAGCATTTGAAAAGTGATTAAAGTTTCGTGTTTGAAACAATTTTATCGAAAACAAAAAAATTCCTCTCCGGCAGATGCCGGAGAGGAATTTTGCATGCTGAAAATTACTCGTTAATGGCGATGACAACACCGGAACCAACGGTACGGCCGCCTTCACGGATAGCGAAACGCAGGCCAACCTCGATCGCGATCGGGGTGATCAGCTCGACGTCCATGTCGACATTATCGCCGGGCATGCACATCTCAACGCCCTCGGGGAGGCTGATGACGCCGGTCACGTCGGTGGTACGGAAGTAGAACTGGGGACGGTAGTTGTTGAAGAACGGGGTGTGACGGCCGCCCTCTTCCTTGGACAGGACGTAAACCTGGCCCTTGAACTTGGTGTGCGGGTGGATGGACTTCGGAGCAGCGAGGACCTGGCCACGCTCAACGCCCTTCTTGTCGATGCCGCGGAGCAGGCAGCCGACGTTGTCGCCAGCCTCGGCGAACTCGAGGGTCTTGTGGAACATCTCGGTGCCGGTGACGGTGGTCTCCTGGGTGTCCTTGATGCCGACGATCTCGACCTTATCGCCAACCTTGACGATGCCACGCTCGACACGACCGGTAACGACGGTGCCGCGGCCGGAGATGGTGAACACGTCCTCGATGGGCATCAGGAACGGCTTGTCAGCAGCACGGTCCGGAGTCTTGATCCAAGTGTCAACAGCGTCCATGAGCTCCCAGATGCACTTGTACTCGGGGGCCTTCGGATCGGTGGACTCGGAGATCAGAGCGTTCAGAGCGGAGCCCTTGATGATCGGGGTGTCGTCGCCCGGGAAGTCGTACTTGTCGAGCAGCTCACGGACTTCCATCTCGACGAGCTCAAGCAGCTCGGGATCGTCGACCTGGTCAACCTTGTTCAGGAACACCAGAACGTACGGAACGTTGACCTGACGGGCAAGCAGCAGGTGCTCACGGGTCTGAGCCATCGGGCCGTCGGAAGCAGCGATAACGAGGATCGCGCCGTCCATCTGAGCAGCGCCGGTGATCATGTTCTTGATATAGTCGGCGTGGCCCGGGCAGTCGACGTGCGCATAGTGGCGGCCCTTGATCTCGGTGCCGTCAAGGCCGATGCGGTCGTCGGTCTGGTACTCAACGTGAGCGGTGTTGATCGTGATGCCACGCGCTTTTTCTTCCGGAGCCTTATCGATCTGATCGTAGGCGGCGAACTCGGCGCTGTTCGGGTCAGCCAGGGACAGAACCTTGGTGATCGCAGCGGTCAGGGTGGTCTTGCCGTGGTCGATATGGCCGATGGTGCCGATATTGACATGGGGCTTGGTTCTATTGTACATCTGCTTTGCCATTAGAATATCCTCCTAATTCTAAAATGATGTCGTGACTTACTTTCTTATAAGGCACATTGTGCCGGTTGCGCAGGTCAGTTGCTGCCGTGGATGATCTTCTCCTGAAGAGACTTCGGCAGCTCTACGAAGTGGCTGGGCTCCATGCTGTAGGTCGCGCGGCCCTGCGTTTTGCTGCGCAGGTCGGTCGCATAGCCGAACATGGATGCCAGGGGCACGTTCGCCGTGACGATCGCCGCACCGTTGCGGATGTCCGTACCGGCGATCTGACCGCGGCGGGCATTGATATCGCCCATCACGTCGCCCATATAGCTTTCCGGCGCCGTAACGACAACCTTCATAATGGGCTCGAGGAGCGTCGGGCCGGCCTTCTGGCAGGCCTCCTTGAATGCCATGCTGCCGCAGATCTTAAACGCCATCTCGGACGAGTCGACCTCGTGATACGAGCCGTCGAGCAGCGTGACTTTCACGTCCACGACCTCGTAGCCCGCAAGCACGCCGGCCTGCATCGCGCCCTGGATGCCCTGATCCACACAGGGGATAAACTCTTTCGGGATCGCACCGCCGGTGATCTGGTTGATGAACTCGTAACCCTTGCCGGGCTCGTTGGGTTCCACCATGAGCTTGACGTGTGCAAACTGGCCTTTGCCGCCGGTCTGGCGCGCGTAGCGCGTGTCCACCGTAGCGGCCTTGGTGATGGTCTCCTTGTAAGAGACCTGAGGTCTGCCGACATTCGCCTCGACGCGGAACTCGCGCAGAAGGCGATCGACGATGATCTCCAGATGGAGCTCGCCCATGCCGGCGATGATGGTCTGGCCCGTTTCCTCGTCCGTGTAGGCCTTGAAGGTGGGGTCTTCCTCGGCAAGCTTGCCGAGGGCGATGTCCATCTTCTCCTGCCCGGCCTTGGTCTTGGGCTCGATTGCTACGCGGATGACCGGTTCCGGGAACTCCATCGACTCGAGCACGATCGGGTACTTTTCGTCGCAGAGCGTATCGCCGGTCGTCGTATTCTTGAGACCGACCGCCGCCGCAATATCACCGGAATAGACCTGCGTGATATCCTCGCGGTGGTTGGCGTGCATCAAAAGGATGCGGCCCAGACGCTCGCGCTGGCCCTTGGTGGAGTTCAGGACGGATTTGCCGGCTTCGATCGTGCCGGAATAGACACGGAAGAACGCCAGACGGCCGACGTAGGGGTCGGTCATGATCTTGAAGGCCAGAGCAGAGAACGGCTCGGAATCGTCCGCGGAGCGGTGCTCGACCTCATCCGTCTTGGGCACCGTGCCGGTGATCGGCGGGATGTCCAGCGGGGACGGCATATAATCGACGATGGCGTCCAGCAGCTTCTGCACGCCCTTGTTCTTATAGGACGTGCCGCACACGATCGGGACGAACTTGACCTGCGTCGTGGCCTTGCGGATGGCCGCCTTGATCATTTCGGTGGGGATTTCCTCACCTTCCAGATACATCTCCATGATCTCGTCGTCGAAATCGGCGACGGCCTCAAGGAGCTGCGTGCGGTACTCTTCGGCCTCGGCGCGCATGTCCTCGGGGATCTCCTCGACGCGCATATCCTTGCCAAGATCGTCGTAGTAGACGTCCGCCTTCATCTCGAGCAGGTCGATGATGCCGCGGAAGTCCGCCTCGGAGCCGATCGGCAGCTGGATCGGAACAGCGTTGCAGCGCAGGCGCTCGTGCACCATGTCGACAACGTTGTAGAAATTTGCGCCCATGATGTCCATCTTGTTGATGTAGATCATGCGGGGAACATTGTAATGGTCAGCCTGTCTCCAGACCGTCTCGGACTGCGGCTCAACGCCGCCCTTGGCACAAAGGACCGTCACGCAGCCGTCGAGCACGCGCAGGCTGCGCTCGACCTCAACGGTGAAGTCGACGTGGCCCGGGGTGTCGATGATATTGATGCGGTTGCCCTTCCAGAAGCAAGTGGTCGCAGCGCTCGTGATCGTGATGCCGCGCTCCTGCTCCTGCGCCATCCAGTCCATGGTGGCGGTGCCTTCATGGGTCTCACCGAGCTTGTGGTTGACGCCCGTGTAGAACAGAATGCGTTCCGTCGTGGTCGTCTTACCGGCGTCGATGTGCGCCATGATGCCAATGTTTCTTGTGTTTTCAAGGGAATATTGTCTGGGCATAATTGATAGCTCCTAGTCGGAAGATTACCAGCGGAAGTGCGCGAACGCCTTGTTGGACTCGGCCATCTTGTGCGTGTCTTCGCGCTTCTTCACAGCAGCGCCGGTGTTGTTGCAGGCATCCATGATCTCGCCTGCGAGGCGCTCCTTCATGGTCTTTTCGCTGCGCTTGCGGGCATAGCCGGTCAGCCAGCGCAGGCCGAGCGTCTGGCGTCTCTCAGGACGCACTTCCATAGGAACCTGGTAGGTCGCACCGCCGACGCGGCGGGCCTTGACTTCGAGGCTCGGCATGATGTTATTCATGGCTTCGGTAAACGCATCGAGCGGTTCCTTGCCGGTCTTTTCCTTGATGATGTCAAAAGCATCGTACACGACCTTCTGAGCAACACCCTTTTTGCCGTCGAGCATCACGCTGTTGATGAGCTTGGTCACCAGAACGCTGTTGTACATCGGATCCGGCAAAATTTCTCTTTTGGGAACGTTACCTCTTCTGGGCACTATACTTCCCTCCTTCATTAAAAAATGACTTCACAGGTACTCGAAGATGCGGTGCATCTCCGTCTGCGCCCCGAGGTTAACGAATACATATATATCAGTTAACAACAGGGCAAAATTTGCTGTTGGAACTTACTTCTTTCCTGCCTTCGGCCGCTTGGCACCGTACTTGGAACGGGCCTGCATACGTCCGGAAACGCCCTGCGTATCGAGCGTGCCGCGGATGATGTGGTAACGAACGCCAGGAAGATCCTTAACACGGCCGCCGCGGATCATAACGACGCTATGCTCCTGCAGGTTGTGACCGATGCCCGGGATGTAGGCGGTTACCTCGTAGCCGTTGGTCAGACGCACACGGGCGATCTTACGAAGCGCGGAGTTCGGCTTCTTGGGGGTAGAGGTACGCACGGCAGTGCAGACGCCTCTCTTCTGAGGTGCGCTCAGATTGGTCTCGCGGTTCTTCAGGGTGTTGAGGCCCTTCTGCATGGCGGGAGACGTGGACTTATAGGTGACTTTCTCTCTGCCCTTTCTCACCAACTGGTTAAAAGTAGGCATGGTTTTCCTCCTTTCCTCGAAAATGGATCTATTTATACGATGCCAAAAAACAGCATCGGATAAACCGTGATTCTGCCGGAAAATTTTCAGGAAATCCCGGCCATTTTTGTGCTTTTTACACAGGCATGACAAATCGGTGGGCGCACGCCCACGCAAAATAGGATTTTAGCATATTGCACAAGATTCGTCAAGCATTTTTATTCAAGACGGAAGCGAAAATTTCACCGGGATATGCAGACATATCCCGGTGAAACGGTTGGTATTTGGTCGTTTAAAGCGCGTTGGAGATGTTGGCGAGATCGGACAGATCCACGCCGTCGTCCTCCGGCTCCGCGGGGACTGCCGGCTCCTCATTCGTCTCGAAGTTGCGGTAGCAGGCAAGGCCGCTTCCGGCGGGAATGAGCTTGCCGATGATGACGTTCTCCTTCAGGCCGACGAGGTGGTCGATCTTGCCCTTGATGGCGGCATCGGTCAGCACCTTCGTGGTCTCCTGGAAGGACGCGGCCGACAGGAAGCTCTCCGTGGCGAGCGACGCCTTCGTGATGCCCATAAGGACATGCTCAGCCGTCGCGGGCGTGAGCTCGGTCTCCCCTGCCGCGATGCGCTCGGCGATCGCGCGGTTGGCCGCGCGGAACTCATGCAGATCCACAATGGCGCCGGACAGCAGGTTCGTGCTGCCGGAATCGTCGATACGGACCTTGCGCATCATCTGGCGGACGATGATCTCGATGTGCTTATCGTTGATGTCAACGCCCTGCTGACGGTAGACCTTCTGGACTTCCTGAATGATATACTGCCGGCAGGCATCGACGCCGCAGATACGCAGCACGTCGTGCGGGCTGTACGCGCCGTTCGAAAGCGGCTGGCCCTTCGTGACCGTGTCGCCGTTGGCGACCAGAATGCCGGCGGAGTACGGCAGGTTGTACGTGACGGTCTCGCCGTCGACCGGGTTCGTGACCGTGACCGCATAGATGGAGGTCTTCTTCGTCTCCTCGATGCTGACGACGCCGGGGATCTCGGCGAGGGTGGCCATCTTCTTCGGCTTGCGCGCCTCGAACAGCTCTTCAACACGCGGAAGGCCCTGCGTGATATCGTCGCCGGCGACGCCGCCGGTGTGGAACGTACGCATGGTCAGCTGCGTGCCCGGCTCGCCGATGGACTGGGCGGCGATAACGCCGACCGCCTCGCCGATGTTGACCGGCTGGCCGATGGCCAGGTTGATGCCGTAGCACTTGGCGCAGACGCCGTTGCGCGCCTCACAGGTCATGACGCTGCGGATCTTGACTTCCTCGATGCCGTGCTCTTCGAGCGTCTTGGCATCGTCGGGCATGAGCATATGGTCGGTATCGAATAGCACCTCGCCGGTCTTGGGCGACACGACGGGCTCGGCCGGGTAGCGGCCGTGGATGCTCTCGCCGAGGCTCTGGACTTCCTGTCCCTTGTCGAACACGGCGCGGGCCATGATGCCGTCGGTCGTACCGCAGTCATCCTCGCGGATGATGACTTCCTGCGAGACATCGACCAAACGACGGGTCAGATAACCGGAGTCGGCAGTACGCAGTGCGGTATCGGCCAGGCCCTTACGGGCGCCTCGGGACGAGATGAAGTACTCGAGGACGGACAGGCCCTCACGGTAGTTGGCCTTGATCGGGATCTCGATGGTCTTGCCGGCGGTGTTTGCGATCAGGCCGCGCATACCGGCGAGCTGACGGATCTGCGCCATGGAACCACGGGCGCCGGAGTCCGCCATCATATAGATGGGGTTGAACTCATCGAGGCAGTTCTGCAGGGCCGCCGTGACGTCCTTCGTGGTCTTTTCCCACTCGGACACGGCCAGACGGTAGCGCTCGTCCTCGGTGATGAAGCCGCGCTTGTACTTCTTCTCGATCGCAATGACCTTCTTCTCCGTGGCGGAGATGAGCGTTTTCTTCTCCTCCGGGACGGTCATGTCCGCGATGGAGATCGTGATGGCGCCGATGGTGGAATACTTGTAGCCGAGCGCCTTGACGTTATCGAGCACTTCGGTCGCAACGGTGAAGCCGTGCTTCTCGATGCAGCGGTCGATGATCTTGCCGAGCTGCTTCTTACCGACCTTGAAGCTGACCTCGAGGTCGAACATGTGCTCGGGGGCGGTGCGGTCGACGTAGCCGAGATCCTGCGGGATGGGCTCGTTGTAGATGATGCGGCCGACGGTCGTCTCGATCGTGCGGTGCAGCGTCTCGCCGTTGACCTCGCGCGCCACGCGCACCAGGATCGGCGCATGCAGGCCGACATCGCCGTAGTTATAGGCCATGATAGCTTCATTCGGGTCACGGTAGACCTTGAGCGGCTTATAGCTCGGGAGCTTGCTGCCCTCAGCCTCGGCCTTCTTGTGCGCGGCGACAAAGTCGTCCGCGTCGACGATCTCATTGACCGGCAGATCGGTATCGCCAGCATCGGTCACGAACACCTGCTCGGCGCCCTTCTCGGCCTTGCCGAGGCGAACGTAGGTCAGGTAGTATGCGCCGAGGATCATATCCTGCGTCGGCACGGTGACGGGGTGGCCGTCCTGCGGGCGGAGGAGGTTGTTTGCCGAGAGCATGAGGATGCGCGCCTCGGCCTGCGCCTCCGCGGACAGCGGGACGTGGATAGCCATCTGGTCGCCGTCGAAGTCGGCGTTGAACGCGGTGCAGCACAGGGGGTGCAGCTTGAGCGCACGGCCCTCGACCAGCACGGGCTCGAACGCCTGAATGCCCAGGCGGTGGAGCGTCGGTGCGCGGTTGAGCATGACCGGATGATCCTTGATGACGACCTCGAGCGCGTCCCAGACCTCAGTGCGCTGCTTGTCGACCATCTTCTTGGCGGACTTGATGTTGTTGGCAACACCGTCCTCGACGAGCTTTTTCATAACGAACGGGCGGAAGAGCTCGATGGCCATTTCCTTCGGCACGCCGCACTGATAGAGCTTCAGATCCGGGCCGACGACGATAACGCTTCGGCCGGAGTAGTCGACACGCTTGCCGAGCAGGTTCTGACGGAAGCGACCCTGCTTGCCCTTGAGCATATCCGACAGGGACTTGAGCGCGCGGGAGTTGGCGCCGGTGACGGCACGGCCGCGGCGGCCGTTGTCGATTAGGGCGTCAACAGCTTCCTGCAGCATGCGCTTCTCGTTGCGGACGATGATGTCCGGCGCGTTGAGCTGCATGAGGCGCTTGAGGCGGTTGTTGCGGTTGATGACGCGGCGATACAGGTCGTTGAGGTCGGACGTGGCAAAACGGCCGCCGTCGAGCTGGACCATGGGGCGAAGCTCAGGCGGGATGACCGGCAGAATGTCAATGATCATCCACTCCGGACGGTTGCCGCTGCGGTGGAATGCCTCGACGACCTCCAGGCGCTTGACGATCTTTGCCTTCTTCTGGCCGCTGGCCTCCTCGAGCTCGGCGCGCAGCTGCTCGGAGAGCTTGGCGCAGTCGATCTGCTGCAGGAGCTTCTTGATGGCCTCGGCGCCCATGCCGGCCTCGAAATCGTCCTCATACTTCTCGCGCATGTCGCGGTACTCTTTTTCGGACAGGATCTGGCAGCGCTGCAGCGGCGTCATGCCGGGGTCGGTGACGATATACGCACCGAAATACAGCACCTTTTCCAGCACGCGCGGGGTCAGATCCAGGATCAGGCCCATGCGCGACGGGATGCCCTTGAAGTACCAGATGTGGCTCACGGGCGCGGCCAGCTCGATATGGCCCATGCGCTCGCGGCGAACCTTTGCGCGCGTGACTTCGACGCCGCAGCGGTCGCAGATCTTACCCTTGTAGCGGATCTTCTTATACTTGCCGCAGTGGCACTCCCAGTCCTTCGTGGGTCCGAAAATGCGCTCGCAGAACAGGCCGTCACGCTCGGGCTTGAGCGTGCGGTAGTTGATGGTCTCGGGCTTTTTCACTTCGCCGGAGGACCAGGAAAGGATCATTTCAGGGGAGGCAATGCCGATCTGAATTGCATCAAACGGGGTGTAGCTCATGTTTTATTCCTCCTCCTTATCAGAATCGTCCGTGTAGTCATCGTCGCCGGCATCGCCGAACGCGCCGAGACTGTCATCTTCCTCCACCGGTACGTCCTCGATCGTGAAGCCGCTGCCGGTGATCTCATCATCGTCGGACTTGTAGGACATCTCATCGCGCATACCCGGGATGTAATCGTCCTCGTCGTCCTTGAGCTCGATCTCGTCGCCGTTCTCGTCGAGGATGCGCACATCCAGGCACAGGGACTGCAGCTCCTTGATGAGCACCTTGAACGACTCCGGCACGCCCGGCTGCGGGATGTTCTCGCCCTTGACGATGGCTTCGTACGTGCGCACACGGCCGGTCACGTCGTCGGACTTCACCGTCAGGATCTCCTGCAGGGTGTAAGCCGCGCCGTAGGCCTCGAGCGCCCAGACTTCCATTTCGCCGAAGCGCTGGCCGCCGAACTGCGCCTTGCCGCCGAGCGGCTGCTGCGTGACGAGGCTGTAGGGGCCGGTGCTGCGGGCGTGGATCTTATCATCGACGAGGTGGTGGAGCTTGAGGAAGTAGACCCAGCCGACCGTGACGTCGTTATCAAACTTCTGGCCGGTGCGGCCGTCGTACAACACGCTCTTACCGTCCTCACGCAGGCCGGCCTTGTTGAGCGTCTCGCGGATGGTGACCTCGTTTGCGCCGTTGAAGACCGGCGTTGCGACCTTCCAGCCGAGCGCCTGCGCGGCATAGCCCAGATGCACCTCGAGCATCTGACCGATGTTCATACGGGAAGGCACGCCCAGCGGGTTGAGGACGATATCGAGCGGCGTGCCGTCCGGCAGGTACGGCATATCCTCGCGCGGGAGGATGCGGGACACGACGCCCTTGTTGCCGTGGCGGCCGGCCATCTTGTCGCCGACGGAGATCTTACGCTTCTGCGCGATGTAGACGCGCACGACCTCGTTGACGCCGGGAGACATCTCATCGCCGTTCTCGCGGGTGAAGCGCTTGACATCGACCACGATGCCGGCCTCGCCGTGCGGGACTTTGAGGGAAGTGTCGCGGACCTCTCTCGCCTTTTCGCCGAAGATGGCGCGCAGCAGGCGCTCCTCGGCGGTCAGATCGGTCTCGCCCTTCGGCGTGACCTTGCCGACCAGAATATCACCGCTGCGCACCTCTGCGCCGACGCAGATGATGCCGCGGTCGTCGAGATACTTGAGCGCATCGTCGCCGACGCCGGGGATATCACGGGTGATCTCCTCGGGGCCGAGCTTCGTGTCGCGCGCGTCACACTCGAACTCTTCAATATGAATGGAGGTGTAAACGTCCTCCATGACCAGACGCTCGTTGATGAGAACGGCGTCCTCGTAGTTGTAGCCTTCCCAGGTCATGAAGCCGACCAGCAGGTTCTTGCCGAGCGCGATCTCGCCCTGCGAGGTGGCCGGGCCGTCGGCGATGACGTCGCCCTTGTTCAGGCGGTCGCCGACCGCAACGATCGGGCGCTGGTTGATGCACGTGCCCTGGTTGGAGCGGGCAAACTTGATGAGCTTGTAGTCCTTGATCTCGCCGCTGTCGTAGCGCACCTTGACGCTGTCGGCCGAGACGGCCAGCACCACGCCGTCGTCCTCGGCGAGGATGACCACGCCGGAGTCCACGCACAGCTTGTGCTCGATGCCGGTGGCGACGATCGGTGCCTCCGTGACCATCAGCGGCACGGCCTGACGCTGCATGTTCGCGCCCATGAGGGCACGGTTCGCGTCGTCGTTTTCCAGGAACGGGATCATGGCCGTTGCGATGGAAACCATCATGCGCGGGGAAATGTCGATGTAGTCGACGCGGTCACGGTCGACCTCGACGATCTCGTCGCGGTGGCGGCAGGTGATACGCTCGTTGATGAGGCAGCCGTTTTCGTCGACCGGCTCGCTCGCCTGCGCGACGATGTAGCGGTCCTCAACGTCCGCCGTCATGTACTCGACGTCGTCGGTCACGCGGCAGGTGCCCTTCTCCACGCGGCGGAACGGCGTCACGAGGAAGCCGTACTCGTTCACGCGGGCATAGGACGCGAGGTAGCTGATCAGGCCGATGTTCGGGCCTTCAGGCGTCTCGATCGGGCACATACGGCCGTAGTGGCTGTAGTGCACGTCACGGACATCGAAGCTCGCGCGCTCACGCGACAGGCCGCCGGGGCCGAGGGCGGAGATACGGCGCTTGTGCGTCAGCTCTGCCAGCGGATTGGTCTGGTCCATGAACTGGGACAGCGGGCTGCTGCCGAAAAACTCCTTGATGGAGGCCGTCACGGGGCGGATATTGATGAGCGACTGCGGGGTCACGGCGTCGAGATCCTGCAGCGTCATGCGCTCGCGGATCACGCGCTCCATGCGGCTGAAGCCGATGCGGAACTGGTTTTGCAGCAGCTCGCCCACGCTGCGCACGCGGCGGTTGCCGAGATGGTCGATGTCGTCCGGCTCACCGATGCCGTGCGCCAGGCAGCACAGATAGTTGATGGACGCAAACATATCGTCCGCGATGATGTGCTTCGGGATGAGCAGGTCGAGGTTTTCCTCGATGGCTTCCTTGAGCGCGTCGCCCTCGTACTGCTCCATGAGCTGGCGCAGGATCACGCCGCGCACGAGCTCCTTGACGCCGAGCTCGGCGGGATCAAAGTCCACATAGTGCTTCATGTCGACCATGCCGTTGCCGAACACGCGGATGGACTTGCCGTCCACGTCCAGATAGACGTCGTTGACGCCGGCCTCGGCGATCTCATCGGCGCGCTCGCGCGTGAGCACCTCGCCCGCCTCGGCAATGATCTCACCAGTCATCGGGTCGGCGACCGGAGCTGCCAGCGCAAAGCCGGCGATACGGCCGCGCAGGCCGAGCTTCTTGTTGAACTTATAGCGGCCGACGTTCGAAATGTCGTAGCGGCGGCGGTCATAGAACAGGCCCTCGAGCAGCGTCTCCGAGCTCTCGACCGTCGGGGGATCGCCCGGGCGGAGCTTGCGGTAGATCTCGACGAGCGCCTCCTCGCGGGAGTTGCAGGTGTCCTTGTCGAGCGTGGCGACGATGCGCGCGTCGTTGTCGAACACTTCCTTGATCTGCTCGTTCGTGACGACGCCGGTCGTCATATCCGGGATACAAGACAGCCAGGTGTTCGGGTTGTCCGCCTTGTAGGCGCCCATGGCCTTGATGAACCAGGTCACGGGCAGCTTGCGGTTTTTATCAATGCGGCAGTTGAAAATGTCGTTGAGGTCGGTCTCGTACTCGAGCCAGGCACCGTGGTACGGGATGACGGTCGTGCCGTAGGTGGAGTTGTAGGCCTTGTCGGTCTTCTTATCATAGTACACGCCGGGGGAACGCACGATCTGCGAGACGATGACACGCTCCGCACCATTGATGACGAAGGTGCCGCTGGGCGTCATGATCGGGAAATCGCCCATGAAGATCTCCTGTTCCTTGATCTCCTCGGTCTCCTTGTTGCGCAGGCGGACGCTGACCTTCAGCGGGGCCGCATACGTGGCGTCGCGCGCTTTGCACTCTTCCTCGGTGTACTTCGGGTTCTCGTCCATGGAATAATCCACGAAGCGCAGCTCGAGGTTGCCGGAGTAGTCGGTGATGACGTCCACATCCTTGAACACATCACGCAGGCCCTCTTCGAGGAACCACTTGTACGAATTCTTCTGGATCTCCAGAAGATTCGGCATGCTCTGGATCTCCTCGTGACGGGCAAAGCTCATTCGTTCGGTTTTTCCATAGGTGACTGCCTTTGGCATGGCGAACACTCCTTCTTTTGAGATTGTGAACACCCGGTAGGGTTGTAAAATACTTTTTTGACTTGTTGCATTTTCACAGCGAATCCGGTAAAATGTGCTTGTAGGCTGCGGGAGTTGTTTCTTCCGCTCCCAAAGACACATAGCGTGATATTTTACCATTTCAACGCATAGGTTGTCAAGCACGAATTTGTGAATTTTTCGCCGGCAGGAGCGCGTCGCCCTGCCGCTTTTTTGTATCTTCGGAGGGATGACCATGGATATCCGAATCTGTCTGCTGCTGGCTGCCGAGGCCGGGCTCGCGCTGGTGCTGCTGTGGAGCGCGGGTGTGCTGCGCAAACCGGCGCACGTCCTGTGCGCGGTGCTGCTGCTGGCGGCGGCGTTCGTGCTGCGTGGGCTGTGCCTGAATTATGAGACGAGCGACTATACGCAGTTTCTGACCGTGTGGGTCAACTTTTTCCGCACGCACGGCGGGCTCGCCACGCTGCGGGAGTCCGTTGGCAATTATAATGTACCGTACCTGACGTTTCTGGCGCTCATCAGCGGCAGTTCCCTGCCCGATCTGTACCTTATAAAACTGTTCAGCATCTTTTTTGACGTCGTGCTCGCGTGGTCGGTCATGCAGCTCGTGGGGCTGTTCCGGCGTGAGGCGGTGTGGAAGCTTGCGGCGTTCTTCCTCGTGCTCTTCTGGCCGACGGTCATGCTCAACAGCGCGCTCTGGGGCCAGTGTGACAGTGTGTATGCCGCCCTCGCCGTGCTGAGCGTCTATCTCGTGCTGGCCGGGCATCCCGTGCTCGGCGTGGTGAGCATCGGCGCATCGTTCGCCTTCAAACTGCAGGCCGTGTTCGTCATGCCGGTCTTCCTGCTCTTCTGGCTCACGCGGCGCGTCAAGCTGCGGCACGCGCTGGCCTTCCCCGCCACGTGCGTGGTCATGGTGCTGCCGGCCGTCATCGCCGGACGCGGACTGTGGGATGCGCTGACCATCCCGTTTCAGCAGACGGGCAGCATCGGCACCGGGCTCAACTATAACTCCTCGTCCGTCTTTGCGCTCTTTACGGAGGTGCGCGACCCCGAGATCGCCGCAAAACTCGGCATCGGCGCAGCCGCACTCGTGATCGTGCTGCTGGCCGTCTGGTTCTGGCTGCACCGGGACGATTGCTCCGGCCGGGCGCTCGTGCTGGCGGCGGCGCTGCTCGCGGTCGCGATCCCGTTTTTCCTGCCGCACATGCACGACCGGTATTTCTTCGCCGCCGATGCGCTCACGCTCGCGCTGGCGGCCGCGTGGCCGCAGCTGGTGCTGCCTGCAGTGCTGTGCGAGTTTGCCTCCCTGCTCGGCTATCACGCCTATCTGCGCATGCGCTATCTGCTGCCGATGGCCGACGGCGCGCTCGCACTCATCGCCGCGCTCGTGATCCTGACGGTCGTTCTCGCGCTGGAGCTGCGGCAGAGATCGCCGCTGAACGGGAAAATAAAAAAATCGACCTGAGTCGAAAATTTGTGGTTGACATTCCGCGCTTTTCTGTTATAATAACTCATGCGTTTGAAAAGTGCATATGCGGGAGTGCTGGAATCGGTAGACAGGCAGGCTTGAGGTGCCTGTGTCCAACCATAGACGTGTGGGTTCAAGTCCCATCTCCCGCACCAAGATCGCCAAGGTACATCGTACCTTGGCGATCTTGTTTTTCCCGAGCGCGCAAAAAAGGCCTCCGGCGGAAGATCCGCCGGAGGCTTTCTGCATTTATGAAGAGCGGCGCAGGTTATCCAACGATGAAGTACAGGACCATGAGCGCGCACAGCAGGTACATGATCGGGTGGATCTCCTTGGCCTTGCCGCGCACGAGCTTGACGAGCACGTGCACGATGATGCCGGCGCCGAGACCGTTGGTGATGTTGCCGGTGAAGGCCGTGAACATCATCATGACGCAGGGGCCGATGGCCTCATCGTAATCCGTGAAGTCGATCTCCGTGAAGCCCTTGAGCATCAGAAAGCCGACATAGATCAGCGCCGGGCCGGTCGCGGCATACGGGATGGCGACGAACAGCGGCGCAAGGAAGACCGTCAGCAGGAACATGATGCCTGCGACGAGTGCGGTCAGGCCGGTGCGGCCGCCGGCTTCGACGCCGGAGGTGGACTCGACAAAGGTCGTGATGGTGGTGTTGCCGGTCAGCGCGCCGATGCAGGTGCCGATGGCGTCGACGAGGAAGGGGCGCTCGATGCCGGGCAGGTTGCCGTTTTCATCGAGCATGTTGGCGCGGTTGGCGACGGCCAGCACCGTGCCGAGCGTGGAGAAGAAATCACCGAAGAAACATACAAACACAAGGATGAGTCCGCTCGCGGTGAACACGCCCTTGAAATCGAGGTTGAACATGACGTTGCCCAGCTCGCCGAAGTCCGGCACGGCGGCAACGCCGTTGAGCGTCGTCACACCGAGCGGGATGCCGATGAGCGTGGTGGCAATGATGCTGATGAGGATGGCGCCCTTGACGTTCAGGGCGTTGAGCACAATGATGAGCAGCAGGCCGCCGATGGCCAGCAGCACGGCGGGATCGGTGAGATTGCCGAGGGCGATGCCGTTTTCAAACGAGCCGATGCCGCAGTTTTTGAAGCCGAGGTAGGCAATAAAGAAGCCGATGGATGCGGAAATGGCGATCTTAATGTTCTTGGGAATGACGCGCACGATCAAGTCGCGCAGGCCAAAGACCGTCAGCAGCACGAACACGATACCGGAAATGAGCGTGATCACCATGGCGGCACCGAAGCTCAGCGCCTGGGACTGGATGAGCGCGCCGAGAATGAAGTTCGAGCCCATACCGGTCGAGAGTGCAAAGGGGAAGTTCGTGTAGAAGGCCATCAGCAGCGTGATGAGGCCGGACACGAGCGCACAGGTGATCATGATGGCGGACTTGGTGATGACAACGCCGTTGACATCCGTGATGTACGCCTCGCCGCCGCAGATCGCGGCCGGCTGGACAGCCAGCACATACGCCATGGTCATGAAGGTGGTCAGGCCCGCGATGATCTCGGTTTTCTTATCCGTACCGCGCAGGCTGAGTTTGAAGAGTTTATCCATCAAAAGCTCCTTATCCTTTCTCTGTCTCTGGTTGATTTATGCTTCCGCATCCGCAAACACGGGTACGAACGTCTGGTTGGCGCCGTTGACGAGGCCCATATCCGTAATGACCACGCTCGGCAGCACCGGCAGCGCCATGATGGCGGTCGCCAGCAGGGTGAGCTGTCCGTCGCTGATGACATCGAGCGCGGACTGCACGGCCGCGATCTCGCCGGCGACCTCGGCGCAGGGCTTCTGGCTCATGAGGCCGGCAGCCGGCAGGGCGATGTGCGTCTCCTGCTCGCCGTCGATCACGCAGACACCGCCGCCGCACGCGCGCAGGATCTCGGCGGCGCGGAAGGCGTCCTTCGGATCGTGGTAGCTGACGGTGAAGTTGTGGCTGTCGTGCGAAATGGTGGACGCGAGCGCGCCGGCGCGCAGGCCGAAGTCGCGGTAGACGGCGATCGTCTTGCCGCCGCGGCCATAACGGTTGGCGCAGCAGACAAACACGAGCGTCGGATCGCCGCTGATGTCGACCGCGCCGTCACGCACCGGCAGTTCGACCGGCTCGACGTGGCGCAGGATGCGGTTGCCGTCCTCGGACACCATGACATTAACGCGGATCGTGTCGCCGGTGTAGCCCTCGGGCACACGCAGCACGAAGGATTCCGGCCCTGCGATCTGCGGCATGTTGACCGTGTTCGGCAGGTCGTAGTCGGCCGTTTTGCAGTCACCGCCGAGATACTTGCCGTCCTCCGCGACGAGCACGCCCTCGGTGAACACGGCCTTCGGCCGGCTGCCGTCGAGCGCGTCGACGAGCTGAATATCGGCGATGTAGCCCGGCGCGATCGCGCCGAGATCGTCAAAGCCATACTCACGCGCGGCGTTGAACGTCGCCATCTTGACGACCTCGCGGCCGTCGAGGCCGGAGGCGACCGCCTTGCGCACGACGTTGTTGATGTGGCCGACGGTGAGCAGATCCTTGGCGTGGACATCATCCGTGCAGATGGACACGAAATCGCGCCACGGCTGATCCTTGCAGCCGTCGACAAGGAAGGAAAGGTTATCAATGAGGGAGCTGGCGCGAAGGTTGATGTGCATGCCGGCGCGGAGCTTGGCGCGCACCTCGTCGGCGTTCACGCTCTCGTGGTCGGACACGGGGCCGCCGATGCGGTAGGCCGCGAGCTCACGGCCGAAGCAGTACGGCGCGTGGCCCTGCAGGAACATGCCGCGGCGCAGGCCCTCGTCGATGATGGTGTGCATGCGCTCGCTGTCGTGAATAACGCCGACGTAGTCCATGATCTCGGCAATGCCGATGACGTCGTCCATGTCCAGCAGCTCGCCGACTTCCCTGGCGAAGAACTCCGCGCCGGCGTTTTCCATGCCGGGCAAGGACGGGACGCACGACGGAGCGAGCACGTACTGGCGGAGCTTGGACTTTTTCGCATTCTCAAGCATGAAGCGCACGCCGTCGAGGCCCATGACGTTGCCGATCTCGTGCGGGTCGGTGCAGATGGTCGTCGTGCCCCACGGCAGAATGGCGCGGGCGAGATTTTCGGGGATCATCATCGTGCTCTCGATGTGCATATGCGTGTCGATGTAGCCGGGGATCAGGTAGCGCCCCTGACCGTCGTAGTACGATTTGGACGGCAGGACTGCCTCCTGCCCTTCCTCACGCACCAAAACAACAAATCCGTCCAGTATGTCGACACTGGCCGGATAGATTTCTCCCGTAATGACATTGAAAAACTGTACGTTGCCGATCGTCAGATCGCACGGGACCTGACCCATGGCCGCCTGAATGAGGCGCGAGCGATCCTTTGCCTTGCGTGTACGCATCAAAATCCCTCCCTGAAATCATAAGCTGCTATCAACCATAAAAAGCGTTTCCGCTCTCTATCCAAATAAAAAAACGGCGGAGCGTCTGCGATCTGCGACCCTCCACCGAAACGGAAAAGCTCACACAGCGGTTTGGCGCTGTGCGTGCTGCATTCCGGTAGTCGGGCAATTCAAGGGCCGCCCGGTAGAGACGCGGGGCCCATGTGACTTCCCCGCCTATACCTGAAAGTGTCTGTGTTCATTTGTTGGAACACCTTGATTATAGATCCCGCGCCGCCGGAAAGCAATTATTCAAGAACCTGAAATAATCCCGGTCTTTCGATTTTTCTCTATCCATTTCGCTGAATTTACTCCCAGAAAATGAAAGTGTCTCCGACCGGCGTATGTTCGTCCGGCAGAGACACATTCCTGCATTATGTCTTTTATGCGCTTACGCGCCGCGCAGCAGCGCCACAGCCGAGCGCGCGGCCGTGGCCGCGTCCGGGCAGTAGACGTCCGCGCCGATCTCGTCGCTGTAGCCGGGCGTGATGGGCGCACCGCCGACAAAAATCTTCACCCGGTCGCGGATGCCGCGGGCCTTCGCCAGCTCCACCACATCGCGCATTTCCGGCATCGTCGTCGTCAGCAGCGAGGAGCAGGCGATGATGTCGCAGTGCTGTTCGATCGCCGTGTCCACGAACTGCTCCGCCGTGACGTCCACGCCGAGGTCCACGACCTCCAGCCCGCTGCCCTCCATCATGATCTTGACGAGGTTCTTGCCGATGTCGTGCATATCACCGCGCACCGTGCCGAGGCAGACGCGGCCGATCGTCTCGCTGCTCTCCCCCGTCATGTACGGCTTGAGCAGCTCCGTCGCCGCCGCCATGCAGCGCGCTGCGATGAGCATCTCCGGCACGAAGGCGCGATTGGCCGAAAAATCCTCGCCAAGGATGGTCATGCCGCGCACAAGGCCGTCCGTGAGGATCTCCTGCGCGCCGTGCCCGCTCTCGAGCGCCTCGGAGCACAGCTGCAGCACGCGCTTTTGCTGCCCGCGCACGAGCGCGGACGCGATGCGCGAGAGCACATCGCCCTGCGGCTGCTCGGCCTCTGGCGCGCTCTGCGCCGGCGCGGCCGCGGCGTGCACGCTCCGGCGCGGCACGGGCGGCAGGTGCGTCACCGGCACATGCAGCGCTGCGTTGTATTCATCGACCGCCTGGTTGAGGTATTTGTCCACGTGCGGGTAGACAGTGCCCGCCAGACCGTAGGTGATCGAGGGGATGTAGTGCCCGCCGGGGCAGTTGCGCTTGAGCACATCGCGGGCATAGGTGAGGATGTCCTCGGGCGTCGCGTCCTTGCGGTCGATGGCCGCGCCGAAGCCACCCATGAGCGTGAGCCGCCCGTTTAAGTGTGCCTGCAGGTCGGGAATGTCGTTTTCCGGCAGGACGCCCTGCCAGACCTGGATGCCGATCTCGGCCATGTCGTCCACGATCGGCACAAGATAGGAGTCCGCGTGGTGGATGGCAATGACGCCGCGCGAACGGATGTAGCCATAAAACCGGCGGTACGGCTCCTTGAAGAATTCCCGCCACATCTCGGGCTTCATGAACAGGGCGTTTTTCGTGCCCCAGTCGTCGTGCGAAAAGATGACATCCGGCTGCAGGTGGTCGATGAGCATGCGCACATACGTCAGGCGGTACTCCGTGATGTAGTCAATAAGCGCGTGCATCTCGTCCGGATGCGCGTAGAGATTCGTGAGCGTGTCCTCAAAGCCCATGAGGAAGTGGCACTGCTCGAAAATGCCCGTGCCCATGAACCCGGCCAACAGGTGATCCGACCCGCAGGCGGCGCGCGCCTCGGCGCGGCAGGTGTCCCACCCTTCCGTGCAGGCGGCCTCCAGATCGGGCGCGTGCACCGTCTCGCGCCAGCGCGTGACGTCCGGGCAGACGGCAAGGCCCTCGCGCGTATCCGGCATCGGGCCGGGTGCATCCTCAGGAAACAGGATCGTCGTGCCCCAGCGGTCCACGCTCGTCGTGCCGCGCTTGCGGTTGCCGCGCAGGTAGGTGTTGCACGGGTCGGTGAGGCACATGTGCAGCGCCTCATACTGGCGCAGCTGGCGCTCCGGCTGGCCGTCGGGCCGGATGAGCTCGAGGAAGATCTCTTTCGGTGTGGACATGGTTTTCACTCCTTGTTGTATAAAACGCAGGATGTATACGTCATGGTGCGCGGGCCGTAGTTGTAGGCGAGGCCCGAGCGCGTGCAGATATCGCTCACGAACAGGCCATACGCCTCCATGGACGACAGACGCTTGGTCGGGTAGCGGCACGGCCGGTCGGGATACGTGCAGCGGGCGCAGAGCGTGCAGCTGCCGGCCGTCAGCGGCAGGCAGCCGGGACAGAGTCGGCGCATCTGGCGGGCAAAGTCGGCAAAGCGGCGCTTGTGCGCGCGCTCAGTGGCCGCAATGGATTCGTAATCGAAATCATCGCGCAGCGTCCCGGTCGTCTGTACAAGGATGCCGGCGTCAAAGCCTGCGATGCGGCGCGCAGCCGCCTCGATGCTGCCGCAGCCGGGCGGGCAGGCCCAGTTGTGCCCGTATCGGCCGCAGCGGCCGGACGCGCACATATCGCGCACCGCCTCGAGCGGCACCGCCGCCGCCATATTCAGCTGTGCCCAGTGGGAAAAGCCGTTTTGCGCGGCCAGCGTCTCGGGATCGTTCATATGCAAAGCCTCTTGACAAAGCAAAGTCTCACTGCTTAGAATGTGCCTATATCTTATAAGGGGGCGGCGGCCATGTCAAGCATCCAAATTGAACAAAACGGCCATGTCCGCACCATTCCCCTGCCGGCCGGCGAGACGCTGCTGTCCGTCCTGCGGCGCGCGGGCTATTCCATTCCCGCCGCCTGCGGCGGAAAAGGCCGCTGCGGCAAGTGCCGCGTACCGGTCAACGGCGTGCCCCGGCTCGCCTGCCGGGTCTATCCGGCGGACGGCGACACCGTCACGCTGCCGGAGACCGCCGGCGGCACGATCCTGACCGGCACCGTGCCGCTGCCCGCCTGCCGACCGGGACGCACAGGCTGCGCCGCCGCCGTCGACCTCGGCACGACGACCGTCGTCGCACGGCTGTACGATCTTGCGGCCGGCACAGAGCTGCAAACCTGCAGCGGCTGGAATGCGCAGGCCCCTTATGGGGCCGACGTCATCAGCCGCATCCAGTATACGCTTGAGAAGCCGGACGGCCTGCCGGAGCTCTCGCGGCGCATCCGCGAGCAGATCTGGGCGCTGGTATCGGACGCGCTCGCGCGCAGCGGCCGCACGCCGGGCACGCTGCGCGAGATCACACTCGCCGGCAACACCGTCATGCAGCACCTCTTCGCCGGATACTCCGTGCGCGGCATCGCCGCAGCGCCGTTCCGGCCGGAGACGCTCTTTGCAGCACCCGGAGACGAAACGCTGCACGGCGTTCCGGTGCACTTCGCTCCCTGCGTGGCGGGCTACGTCGGCGGGGACATCACGGCCGGACTGCTGGCCGCCGGGCTGGCGGAGCTGCCGGGTGAAAATCTCTTTCTCGACATCGGCACCAACGGCGAGATGGCGCTCGGCGGCCGCGGCGGGTTCGTCTGCTGCGCCGTGGCATCCGGCCCGGCCTTTGAGGGTGCGGGCATCACGTGCGGCATGCCGGGCGTGGACGGCGCCATCAGCCGCGTACGGTATGACCACGGCTTTCTGTACGATGTCATCGGCGGCGGCGAACCGAAGGGGCTGTGCGGCTCCGGCCTGCTCGACCTGACGGCGGTGCTGCTGCGCCTCGGCGTGATCGCGCCCGGTGGGCGGCTGCTGCCGCCGGAGGACGCACCAATACCCCTGCGCCGCTATCTGACGCGCGATGACGACGGCAACGGCCGCTTTCACCTGACGCCGGAGGTATCTCTCACGGCGGCGGACGTGCGCAACTTACAGCTGGCCAAGGCCGCCGTCGCGGCGGGCATCCGCGTGCTGCTGCAGCAGCACGGCATCGCGCCGGAGCAGGTGGACGGCGTGTACCTTGCCGGCGGCTTCGGCAGCTATCTCGACCCCGAGAGCGCCATGGCCATCGGCATGCTCCCGCGCGCGTGCGCGGGCAAGCTGCACACGCTCGGCAACACGGCGCTCGCCGGCGCGGCCGCGCTCACGCTCGACCCCGCGCAGTGGCAGCGCATCGGGAATATTTCCCGGGCATGCGACTATCTGGAGCTGTCCGGCCGCGCAGATTTTGCCGCGGCCTTTACCGACGATCTGTCGTTTCCGCAACCATAACATTTCACGGAGGTCATGACCATGGAGATCCGTTTTCCCCTCATCCTCGACGGTGCGACCGGCACCGAACTGCAAAAGCGCGGCTACGGCGGTGATGTGAGCGCCGAGCAGTGGACGCTCGAGCACCCGGACGTCATTGTGGACATCCAGCGTGGCTACGTTGCTGCCGGCAGCCAGGTGCTCTACACGCCGACCTTCGGCGCAAACCGGCAGAAGCTCGAGGAGCGCAGCATCTTCAACCAGACGGCGGACTACAACCGCCGCCTCGCCGCGCTCTCGCGCGAAGCGGCGGGCGGCAAGGCATGGATCGCGGGCGATCTCGCGCCGACGGGCCTGTTTCTCGCCCCGCTCGGCGAGGCATCGTTCGAGGATCTGGTCGATATCTACACCGAGCAGGCGGCCGGGCTCGAAGCGGCCGGCGTCGATCTGTATGTCATCGAGACGATGATGACGCTCTCGGACGCACGCGCCGCCGTGCTGGCCGTGCGCAGCGTGAGCGACAAGCCGATCTTCGTGTCCTTCACGTGCGACGAGAGCGGACGCAGCCTCTCGGGCACGGACGTGACCGCCGCGCTGACCGTGCTGCAGGGCATGGGCATCAGCGCGTTCGGGCTCAACTGCTCGACCGGGCCGGAACAGATGCTCGTGCAGCTGCGCCGCCTGCGGGAATACGCCCGCGTGCCGCTGATCGCAAAGCCCAACGCCGGTATGCCCATCACCGTCGGCGGCAAGACCGTATATGACTGCACGCCGGAGGAATTCACGGCGTTCGTGCAGCCGATGCTCGCGGCCGGCGTGGCCGTTTTCGGCGGCTGCTGCGGCACGACGGCGGAGCATATTGCCGCGCTGCACGCGGCCCTCAAGGACGCGAAATTCGTCCCGCCCGCGCCGGAGCACACGGATCTGCTCCCGGCCGCGACCGAGAAGCTTCCCTGCTACCTGCCGACGGACGCCGGGCACGGTCCGGTGCTGACCGCCGGGCCGGATCTCGAGGACCGGCTGGCGGATGCGCTCGACGGCAGCGAGCCCATGGTCGCGCTGCGTGTTGCCGCCTGGGAGGACATCGACGCGCTGACCGACGTACAGTACCTGCTGAGCAAGCCGCTGTGCCTCGTCTGCGACGATGCAGAGCTGCTCGAGGCCGCGCTACGCGCCTATCAGGGCCGCGCGCTGTACGAGGGCGCGCTCCCGGAGGCAGCGCTGCTGCCCCTGTGCGACCGGTATGGCCTGTTGATTTGAACAGTCGCCGCCCGAGGTGGTAAATTTCGCAGCGACCACACGCCCTCAGGGTAAAAAAGAGACGCAGGAGGATGCTGCGCCTGCCGGGCGGCTTCTGCAGAAAACGCGCAGTTTCTTAACGCTTTTTGTGACAGAAAAGCGTAAAAAGGCAGCAGTTTTTTGTTGACACGGCAAGTTTTCTGTGAAATAATGAACCTGTACTACGTAGGTACATCCGGTGCTGTGGGGTACACCGCGTGGGACAACCGTTATGAGAGGAATGACCATCCCTCATAAACAGGAACGGAGCAGATACATCCCCCCGTATCTGCTCCGTTTTTCTTTTTAAATTTTACACTTCCAGCCGCTCGGCATATTTCTTTCCGCCGACGGACAGCACCGCCAGCATGGCAAACACGGCGGCAAAGCCCAGCGCATCCCAGACCGTGAACGGCGTATCCAGCAGCGTCACGGCCAGAATGGCCGCCGTGACCGGCTCGGCAAAGCCGTAGAGCACGCTCTTTTCCGGGCCGATGAGCTTCACGCCCGTCATATACAGGTTGAAGGCCAGCAGGTTGCCGAAGAGCACCACGAACAAAATGCCGCCGACACCGCGCAGTGACGGCGTATAGCCGAGTGTCCACGGGTGCATGGACAGCTCGAAGAGCACAGCCCCCATCAAAAACGCCCACGCCTGCAGCATGCTGACCGGATAATCGCACAGCTCCCGGCGCGGACAGAGGCAGTTATACACCGTCACGCACACCGCGCACGCGACACCCGCGACCAGCGCCACTGGCGACACGGCAAACGTCGTCAGGTCGCCGTGCGTGGTCAGCAAAATCACGCCGAGCAGCGCCAGCACGATGCTCACGATCTCATACGCGCGCGGCTTTCTGTGCGCAGTCGCGCAGGCGACCAGCAGCACCATCACCGGCGACAGATCCTGCATGATCGTGCCGATGGCCGCGTTGGAAAACTGAATGGTCAGAAAATAAAGAAACTGGCTCAGGCTGATGCCGAAAATGCCATAGAGCACGAGCATCACCGCGCTATCCCGCTGCCGCCACGGGGCGAACAGCAGCCGCCGGTCCTTCACCAGCCAGTAGACAAACAAAATCAGGCCCGCCAGGCTCAGACGGATCGGGATCAGCCACGTGGTCTGCATGGCCTCGTGCGTAAACAGATACTGCCCCATCGTGCCGGAAATGCCCCAGCACACACCGCCGCCCGCCGCCATCAGCGCACCTTTGAGCTGTCGGCTCATTGCAAACATCGACCTCGCTCTCCACCGGAATACGCGCTATTATAGCAGACAGCGCCCACGGCTTCAAGCGCCGTTTTTCACGATTCTTTTGCCCGCTCCGGCACACCGGCAAGGCAAAACGGCAGTTCCAGCGAGTGCCGCTCAAGCAGCGCCCGGTCGCGCAGGATCTCCCCCGCCGGCCCATCGGCCGCGATCTGCCCGTCGTGCAGCAGCAGGACGCGGTCGCACGTCTCGAGCACGAGGTCGAGATCGTGCGTTGCGATGATCTTCGTCACCGGCAGCGCATTGAGCGTGCGGATGAGCGTGCGGCGGTTTTTCGGGTCAAGCGCCGTGGACGGCTCGTCCATGAGCATGATCTTCGGCTGCATGGCGAGGATGGTCGCAATGGCGGCCATGCGCTTTTCGCCGCCGGAGAGCTTGTGGTTGCGGCGGTTTTTCAGGTGCGTAAGGTTCAGCTCTGCGAGCGTTTGATCCACAAGTGCCTCTGCCTCCGGGCGGGGCATGCCGTAATTGAGCGGGCCGAAGAGCATATCCTCAAACACCGTCGGCATGAACATCTGGTTGTCCGAGTCCTGCAGGACATAGCCCAGCCGCCGGCGGATGTCCGCGAGGTTGTCACGGTTCATCTCCAGACCGTCGATCGTGATCGTACCGGAGACGGTGATGAGCCCCAGCGCCGCCTTCATGAGCGTGGACTTGCCCGCGCCGTTGGCGCCGATCAGGCCGACCTGCTCGCCCTCGGAAACGGAAAACGACAGGTCATTTAAGATCGTGCGCTCACCCGGATAGGCAAACGAAACATGGTCAAAACACAGCATATGCGCCCCTCCTCAGGCAAAAAGTCCGCCCAGCAGCGCCGGCAGATTGTACAGCCGCGCCAGCACGATCAGCGCCGCACACCCAATGGCAAACGGCCACGAGGCCTGGCTCGACGGCCGACCCTGTGCGTAATGAAACTCCCCGTGATAGCCGCGCAGCTCCATGCTCTCATAGAGCGCGGTCGCGCGGTCCATGCTGCGCAGCAGCAGCTGGCCCAGAAACGATCCCCAGGCCGAGATATGCACGCCCTTCTGCCCCGGCGCACGCAGACGGTAGGCATCCGTCATGATGGCCGCCTCGTCGAGCAGCACGGAGATATACCGGAATGTGAGCAGCAGCAGCGACGTGAGCACCTTCGGCACGTGCAGCTGCCGCAGCGCGCGGCAGATATCCTCGATGCTCGTCGTCGCCGCGAGCAGGAACGACGCCATGAGACAGAAGATGCCCTTCATCATCAGCGTCAGCATGGAGATCACACCGCCGCTGACGCCGACCGCGCCGATGTACAGCACGATCCGCTTGTCAAAGAAGGGGTTGAACAGCCCCACCGCGCACACGAGCGGCATGACCACGCGCAGCTTGTGAAAGCACGTATGTACCGGGATCATGCCGACCTGATAACCGACGAGCGGAAAGAGCACCATGACGAACACGCCCGAGATATCGTACTTGTGAAACGAGACCGTCACGACGATGTAGAGCACGGTCACAAAGAGCTTGGACAGCGGGCTGAGCCGGTGCATCGGCGAATCCTGCGCCGCCAGCTCGTCCATGGCCCGCAGCTCGACGCTCGCCTGCTGCGCTTTGTTCATGTGTGCTCACCTCCCCCATTGGTGCAAAACGCCCATTGCGGCAAGCCCCGAGAGGAGCTTGCCGCATGGGTCGTATTTGGATGCCTGGTATCGAGATTATTGATTATTGCGAATGGTTTTTCTTATGCCGGCAGATGCCGCCGACACCGCAGATAAGCGCCGCTGCCGCCGCCACGATGGCAGCGCCCGCGATGCCGGACACGGACGTGCCCGCCGCGGAATCGCTCCCGGCGAAGGAATAGTCCGGCAGGAACGCCGTCTTTTCCTGCACGGTGCCGGCCTTGTCGGCCGCGCTACTCTGCACGCCGTAGCTGTCCTCGTCGAGGCCCATGTTCTGCGTGTAGCCGGCGTCGCTGTTGCCGAACAGCGACCACTCCAGCCCGTCGGGGTTGCCGCTGGCCAGCAGCGACAAGCCGCCGCCGACGAGCACCGCCGCGATGGCGATGACCGCGATCGTGCCCTTGAACGAGACCTTGCCGGTGGTTTCGCCGCTCATGCGCACATCGCGCAGCAGCTCCGGCCGCGCCTCATAGAGGAACAGCAGCACCGCCGCCGTGATGAGGCCCTCGATCAGGCCGATGGCCAGATGGATCGGCTGCATGATGGCGCAGAACGCGCCGAACGGCAGATCCGTGATGCCGGAGAGCGTCGTCTCCAGCACGACCGAGAACGCGCCGAGCTGCAGCGTCAGCACGCAGCCGAGCACGGACGCAAGCGTGATCTTGAGGCGGTTCGCCGCCCGCTCGCCGCGCCGCGCAAAGCAGCGGCTGCGCATCAGCGGCCGGTAAATGAGAAAATATCCGACGAAGCAGCCGTAAAACGCCATGTTCCAGACGTTTGCGCCCAGCGCCAGCAGACCGCCGTCGGCAAAGAACAGGCACTGGATCGTGAGGATCACGATCATGGACAAAAATCCCGCCCACGGCCCGAGTACGGACGTGAGCAGCAGGCCGCCGCACAGATGGCCGGACGAGCCGGTGCCGGGGATGGTGTAGTTGATCATCTGCCCCGCGAACACGAGCGCCGACATGACGGCCATGGTCGGCAGCTTTTTGGCCGCTGAGGTCAGATCCTGCTTTTCTTCCTTGTGCAGCTCCACGATCGAGGCCCCCGCAACGACCGCAGAAGCGGCGTACATCACACCGGCGACCGCCGGCGTGAGCAACGCATCTGCCATATGCATAGGATGCACCGCCCTTTCCCTTCGCTTCTTATGACAAGATTATAACGCACCAGTCGCTTCCTGCACAAGCTCCCAGGGGGGATGCGTTGCTCAACACTTTTCTCCGCCATGATGAAAAACGCAAAAAAGTTGGCGCCGGATGCCCATGCATCCGGCGTCGACCGATTTTTTCAGGGATGGGCAGCGTCGTGCCGCCGGTTATAGAGAAACATGCCGACGCCCGCGCCGCAGATGAGCACATAGCCCAAGACGCTGAGCCAGTCCGGCACATCACCAAAGACGAAAAAGCCCAGCGCCGCGGCAAAGAGCACCTGCGTATAGTCATACACCGAGATCTCCTTGGCCGGCGCGCAGACATAGGCTTTCGTGATGCCGAGCTGCCCGACGCACGCGAACGCGCCCGCCAGCAGCAGATACACGAGCTGGAGCAGGCTCATCGGCGCATAATCCAGCGCCACGAACGGCACGCACACGATGCACGAAAACGCTGAGAAGTAAAACACGATCCGGCTGCCGTTTTCCCCGCGCGCGCCGAGATAACGCACGAACGTATACGCAGCGCCCGCGCCCAACCCGCCGAGCACACCGGCCAGCGCCGGGAGCATCTGGGGATTATCGAAGCTCGGCTTGATGATGCACACGCTGCCGCCGAAGGCGACCAGCACACCAAGGACCTGCACAAGGTTCGGCTTTTCGCGCAGCAGGAAGATTGAAAACAGGATGGCGAAAAACGGCGAGAGCTTGTTGAGCATATTCGCGTCCGGCAGGTTCAGCTTGCCGATGGCATAGAAATTGCACAGCAGGCCCAGCGTACCGAAAAAGCACCGGCCGAACAGCGCCGGGAGATTGCGCCGCTCCGGCCGGAACGACGTGCGGCTGCGCAGCATGAGGATGGTGATAAAAATGAGCGCGACAAAGTTGCGGAAAAATGCCTTTTCAAACGACGGCAGATCGCCTGCCAGCTTTATGAACATGGACATGAGCGAAAAGCCGAACGCCGCAATGAGGACATAGACGATGCCCTGTGTTTTTTGACTGAGTTTTTGCATAACGGTTCTCTCGATTCCGACAAAGTCACCCTATTATACAGCGCTCCCCCGCCCTGTCAAGTCCGGCCGGGCATGAAAAAGGCGCCCGGCCGGACACCGGACGCCTTTTCGATAGGGGGATGAAAGGAAAATGAGAGATGAAAGGATTTAACGATTTTGGCCCTCGATCACTCGATCTCGAGGTGCTTGGACTCCGGCTTTGCCGGGGCTTTCTTGGGCATGGTCAGCGTCAGGACGCCGTTTTCATAGGCGGCCTTGATGCCCTCGACGTCGATCTCGGACACGTTGAAACTTCTCGAGTAAGAACCGTAGTAACGCTCGCGGCGAATGTAATCGCCCTTGTCGTCCTTTTCGCCCTTGCTGTCCTTGTGCTCGGCATGGATGGACAGAATGTCATCGTCGATGTCGATGTGGATGTCTTCCTTGCGGAAGCCCGGCAGGTCGGCTTCAAGCTTATAGCCGTCCGCCGTCTCGGAAATGTCGGTGCGGAACGGATTGACCTGCTGGTCACCCCAGAAATTCTTCTCCATCTGTTCCAGCTCACGGAACGGATTGTAGCTCATACGATAGCTTCTGCGGTCAAAAGGCATGATTTCGAACATTTTATATTCCTCCTAGAATTCTATACACGGTAATCATTTTCTCGAGCGTTCGATTTATTTCTCTCGCTCTTTACGATATATAAATTACTACACAATTATGAATAAATAAAGTATATATCATGAACAAAAAGTAAACGTTAGCACTCTTTTGATTCGAGTGCTAACGTTTTTCATGCTTTCCGGTAGATCAGGAGGGCAAATTCGGTTTCCGTGGTCAGGGTGTCGAGCGCGTGGAGCTTGGCCTGGTCGCGCGCGCCGCTCTTATAGTAATACGGCGTCATGCAAAACAGTGCCTCGATGTCGGCGTTCGTGCGCAGGGTGATCGTGCCGCGCAGCGTCCGCTGCTCTGCGAGCGCGAAGCCGGGCAGCGCCGGGTCGGGAACGGTGTTTTCATACGGGTGGTCGTACACCGCCCGCTTGAGCCCCCAGAGATGGCGCTCGAGCGGGATGACACGCAGCAGCACCCCATGGGGGCGCAGCACGCGCGCAAACTCAGCCGCGTCGTGCGGCGCGAAGACATTGAGCACGAGGTCACAGCTCGCATCCGCGACCGGCAGGTGCGCGATGCTGGCCACGGCCAGCGTCAGCTCCGGCGCGCGGCGGTGCGCGCAGATGAGCGCATCGCGCGAGATGTCCACGCCGCACACAGAGGGGCTTGCCCCCTGCGCCTGCAGCGTGTGCAGGACGTGGGCGGTGTAATATCCCTCGCCGCAGCCGGCATCGAGCACGCCTGCGTCTCCGGTCGTGTATTCCGTCGCGGCGGCAGCGATGGCATCTCGCAGCGGCGCGTAATAGCCCGCGTCCAGAAATGCGGTGCGCGCGGCCACCATGCGCTTATCGTCGCCGTGACGCTTATCCTTGGATCGGTTCGTGCGCAGCAGATTCACATAGCCCTGCCGCGCGAGATCGTAACAGTGCCCTGCGCCGCAGCGCAGGGATCTCTCCTCCCGGTGCAGCGCGCCGCCACAGACGGGACAGGTCAGTTCCGGCATTCTGGCTCCTTTCCGCAGAAAACCGCGCAGCCGGTCAGGCTGCGCGGTCGCAATGTCCACTTACAGCACCTTGGCCAAAAAGTCCTGCAGGCGCGCGCACTGCGGGTGCTCAAAGATATCCTTCGGCGTGCCGGACTCGGCGATCTTGCCGTCGGCCATGAACAGCACACGGTCGCCCACCTCGCGGGCGAAGCCCATCTCGTGCGTGACGACGACCATCGTCATGCCCTCGTGCGCCAGCTCCTTCATGACATCGAGCACTTCGCCGACCATCTCGGGGTCGAGCGCGCTCGTCGGCTCGTCAAAGAGCATGACCTTCGGGTGCATGGCGAGCGAACGCACGATGGCGATGCGCTGCTTCTGGCCGCCGGAGAGCGCGGACGGATAGCTGTCGCCGCGGTCGGCCAGGCCGACGCGGGCGAGGAGCTTGTCCGCCTCTGCATCCGCCTCCGCCTGCGACATGAGCTTCGTCTGCACGGGCGCGAGCGTGATGTTCTTTCGCACGGTCATGTTCGGGAACAGGTTGAAGTGCTGGAACACCATGCCCATCTGGCGGCGCATGGCGTCGATATTCACCTTCGGGTCGGTGATCTCCGTGCCGGCAAAGGTGATGGTGCCGGCTGTCGGCTGCTCGAGCAGGTTCAGGCAGCGCAGGAACGTCGACTTGCCGGAGCCGGAGGGGCCGATGATGACCACGTTTTCGCCGGGGCTGACGTGCTCGGAAATGTCATCGAGCACGAGGTGGTCGCCGAACGATTTGGACAGATGTTTAACGTCGATCACTTTGACGCAGCCTCCTTTCAAGCACACCGAGCAGCTTGGAAAACAGCATGACCAGCAGCAGGTACATCAGCGCGATGCCGAACAGCGGGAACAGGCCCTGATACGTCTTGGCGATGACCGCCTTGGCCGCATACGTCATCTCCTTGCCGCCGATGACGGTGATGAGGGACGTATCCTTGAGCAGGGTGATAAACTCGTTGCCGAGGGCCGGCAGGATGTTTTTGATCGCCTGCGGGATGACGATGAAGCGCATGGTCGTGAAGTAGTTCATGCCCAGGCTGCGGCCGGCCTCCATCTGGCCGGGGTCGACCGACATGAGGCCGCTGCGAACGATCTCCGAGACGTAAGCGCCGGAGTTGATGCCAAGGGCCAGAATGCCGATCATGGTATAGTTGCGGCTGCTGGCGAAGATCACGAGGCTCATGATCAGCAGCTGCACCATCATCGGCGTGCCGCGGATGATGGTCGTATAGATCTTGCAGATGGCGTTGAACACGCCGAGGATCACATTCTTGTGCCCGGCGCGCTGCTGGTCGTGCGCCGTGCGGATGACCGCGACGACGACGCCGAGCACGACGCCCAGCAGCAGCGCCAGGATCGTCGCTTCGAGCGTGGTGAGCAGGCCGTTCAGATACAGTCTCCAGCGTCCGGCGGCCACAAAGCTCTGGTAAAAGCCGACGAAGGCGTTGTCCCAGAAGCCGAGGGCCTGCCCGGCCTGCAGCTGCGCCGTCAGGTCGGCGTAAAGCTGCGCCCAATTACCCATGTAGATACCTCTTTCTTTCTACGCGCAAAGGGCGGCAGTTGGCCGCCCTTTACGTGGTTTGCATTTTGGATGCGATTACTTCGCGGAAATATACTTGTCGATGATGGACTGGATGGTGCCGTCCGCCTTGAGCTCGGCCAGCGCCTTGTTCAGGGCTTCCTGCAGCGCGGTGTTGTCCTTAGCCATGCCGATGGCGTAATCCTCGTTGGCGTACTCGGTGTCCAGAATGGTCAGACCGGCGTTTGCCTTGACGTACTCCTGAGCCGGCGCTTTGTCGATCACGACGCAGTCGACCTTACCGGCGAGCAGGTTCTGCACGGCGGTCGCGCCGTCATCAAAGGGAACCACGCTGTCCTCGCCGTAATCATCGATGCAATAGCTATAACCGGTGGTGCCGCGCTGGGTGCCGATCTGCTTGCCTTCGAGATCATCAATGCTCTTGATGTCGGAGCCTTCCTTCACGATGACGACCTGCACGCCGTTGGCGTAGCTGTCGGTGAAGCTCATGGTGTTCTGACGCTCGGGCGTGACGGTCACGCCGGCGGCAACGATGTCGCTCTTGCCGGTCTGGACAGCGCTCAGAGCGGAGTCAAAGTCCATATCGTCGACGACCAGCTCCAGGCCCAGCTTCTGCGCCAGAGCGTAAGCGATCTCGATGTCGATGCCTTCAAAGCCGGTGCCCTCGTAGCCCTTGCCGTCGTCCGCAACGGACTCGTACGGCGGGAACTGCGCGTTGGTGGACATGGTGAGCTTGCCGGCGGTCACGGTCTTGATGTCGGAAGCCGTCTGGGTATCCTTCTGGCCACAGGCGCACAGAGATGCGACCATGAGGACTGCCAGAAGCAGTGCAACAAATTTCTTCATTTTATTAGCCTCTTCCTCAAACAAAATTGATTGGGGCTCGCGCCCCGTTTGGTATGGTCGTATGATAGCACGCTAAAGTAGGGCTGTCAAGCATTTTCGTGCATGAATATTCGGGTTTTTCGCCTGAATATTCATGAAACACACGAACATTCAGAGAATCAATGAATATTCGTAGCTGAATTCGCGCTTTTGCACAATGCGGCTGTGGCGCGCGTTTGAAAAATTGACAGTTTTGTGCTATGCTCTTTTCACGCATTTTACACGGGAAACGGGGGCTTTTTCATGGATAAGCGCCACTATGTCTATCTTCTGCGCTGCGCAGACGGCTCGCTCTACACGGGCATGACGCCGGACATTGTGCGCCGCCTGCGGCAGCACGTGGAGCGTCTGCCCGGCTGCGCGAAGTACACGCGCAGCCACCCGGTCACGGCGCTGGCGCTGCTGCTGACGACCGACACCGCCACGACCGCCCGGCAGCTCGAGGCGCGCATCAAGCGCCTGACGCGCGCGCAGAAAGATGCGCTCATCGCAGATCCGGCGTGCCTGCCCGACCTCTGCCCCGCTCTGGCCGGGGCGGATATCCGGCCGGTGCCGGACGCGCAGCTCGCAGACTATCTCCCCGACATGGAAAACCCGGCAGACGCCTGAGCGTCTGCCGGGTTTTCCTTATATCATGATTCCGCTGATTCAGCGCAGACCGCGCAGCTCCAGATAGCGGAGCACGAGCTTGGCAACGTCGCTGATCTCCAGCCCGTCGGTATTGACACACAGGTCATAGGCCTGCGCATCGCCCCAGCGCTTGGAAGAGAAGAAGTTATAGTACGCCGCGCGCTCCTTATCCACCTGGCGGATGCGCTTTTCCGCTTCCGCGGGCGTGGTGTTCGTGCGTGCACTCTCGCGGCGGATGCGGGCAGCCAGCGGCGCGTGCACAAACAGGTTCACGAGCGCAACGTTCGGATCGTCGCGCAGGACATAGTCCGCGCAGCGGCCGACGATGACGCACGGCTCGCGCGCGGCGATCGTGCGGATGACCTCCGACTGCGCCTGAAAGATCTGCACCGGGAACGGCTGCTCGTCGGCGACAACGCCGCCGCCCGTCACGAGTGAATACAGGAAGCTGCCCGGACGGTGCTCCTCATGCGTCTCGACAAAGCTCTTGGCAAAGCCGCTCGCTTTCGCCGTCTCGTTGATGAGTTCCGAGTCATAGCACTTGACACCCAGCACCGCTGCCAGTTCGCTGCCGAGCTGGCGGCCGCCGCTGCCGTTCTCTCTTCCGATTGTAATGACAAGATTGGCCATGGTATGATCTCCTCCTGTTTTATTTTCCCGTGACGACGGCATTGACGCGCCACTGGTCAAAGCGGTGCAGGATCGCTGCCGCCTCGGCGCGCGTGGCAACGCCCTGCGGGCGCAGATACGTCGCGTTTCCATCCTGCACACCTTTAATAAGCGAGTTGGCAACGGCCCAGCCCATCATGGTCTGCGCCCAGGACGAAACGCTCCCGCCGTCCGCGAACGCGCTCAGGTCGGCGACCGCCATGGTGTTGTAATCCATGAATTCGGCATAGCCGTAGAACATTTTCGTCATCTGCTCGCGCGTGACGTTTTGTGCGGGGGCAAATTGCGTCGGGCTCGTGCCGTCGACGACGCCGCAGTTATACGCCCAGATGACGGCGTCCGTGTACCACTGACCGGACGGCACATCCGTGAACGGTGCGGTCATGCCCGCCACGCTCGGCGAGCCGTTCATCCGGTAGAGCACCGTGACAAGCATGGCGCGGCTCATCACGGCATTGGGTGAGAACATCATCGTTGAGGTACCGACCATGAGCTTGTTCTGCGTGACATAGGCCACGTCCTCATAGTACCACGCAGTGCTGCGCACGTCGCGGTAGGGATTTTTCCATGTCTCGACCGGTTCGGTCTTGGGGAGGAATTCATAGCGCAGCTTGGCACAGCGCTGGCAGGTGTAGGTGATCACGCCGACGGTCTTGCTGGTCGGCTCCTGCCGTGCAGTCTCGGCCCATGCGTGGCCGAGCGCGGGCACATAGCTGCTCTCTTCAATATACGTATCGCCGCAGGCGCAGGTGTAGCGCGTGTAGCCCTGCTGCTCACAGGTCGGATCTATGACCGTGGGAATGTGGTTGTGCACATGATCCAGCTTCTGGATCGTGGCATCCTGCCGCTCGCCGCAGACCTTGCAGATGCGGTGCTGCGCGCCGTCGGTCTGGTCCGTGGCCTGCTTGTCCACAATCCAGTCGCCCCAGTCGTGGCCCTTTGCCGGAATGCGCACCAGATGCACATCCCCGCACCGGCCGCAGACATAATACTCCGTGCCCGGCTGCGTGCAGTCTGCTTCTCTGCTTTTTTCCGGCTTGAGCTCGTAATTGTGCCGCAGCGGATCGATAATCTCCGTATAGGTTTCGCCGCAGCGGGAGCAGTTATATTCCTTCAGGCCGCTCGTGGTGCAGGTCGGCTCGACGATCGTGCGGATACCGCTGTCGCCGCTGTAATCATGGCCGAGCGCAGGGGTACGGCTACCCTCGACGATGTAGTGCTCGCCGCACGGCAGACCCGCCTTGTTGATGCAGCGGTACTCCGTGTAGCCCTGCTCAGTGCAGGTCGGCTGGACGACGTGCTTTTTCATGGTGTGCTCGTGGTGGTCGCTCGGAATGGCATACGTCTCCACCTCACCGCAGCGCATGCATGTGCGCTGCTTGATACCATCCCGTTTGCTGCCGGCTTCCAGAAGGACATCCCAGTCGCTCCAGTCGTGGCCGAGCGCCGGGGTCTTTTTCTCATACCAATAGTCGCACTGCGTGCACATGTAGCGCTGATAACCGTCCTGCGTGCAGGTGGCATCGTGCCCGGAAGAGACCAGCTTGTGCCCGGTCATGGGCAGCACGACCCGGTCGGTCGCGCCGCAGTCCTTGCACACAGAGACAACAGAGCCGTCCTCCGTGCAGGTAGGCTCGGTGCGGGTCGTCTCCCAGGTGTGGTCATTGAGATAAACGAAATTGATATGGAAGCCCGTATCCGTGCGCGTGATCTGCGTATCGTAATGCTGCAGCGTCGTTGTCGTCAGGACATAGGTGATCTCGTTGCCGTAGTCATCGTGGATGGGCAGATTGTCAAAGACGGCCTGTCCGTCCGCGGGATCGGACGAATGGTGCGCCACGACCACGGCATCGTTGTTGCGGCTCAGCTCCATGTACACGCTCGTCGGCCGGTCCTTGGTATAGACCTCATCGGGTGCGATCTGCTCCTTCGTCCACTCGAACGTGACCGTGATCGAGCGCAGCTCGCTCGGGTCGGCCGTGCGATAGTGCAGCGTGTGGTTCAGCTGCAGCTTGCCGTTTTCCACGTCGGGCAAAATGCGCGCGCCGTCCTTGATGATATACGCCACCGAAGCGTCGGACGCCGTGCGCGTCTGGATGTAATACGATTCGCCATACGGCACCGTGCCGAAGCCGACGAAGCCATAGGCGTCGGACACGGCCGTGCGCTCGATGTGCTTGCCGTTGCCGGACGTGCCGGTGAGTTCAAACGTCACCCCGGCCGGGATCGGCGCGCCGGTCTCCGCATCGACGGCATAGAACCACGCGACGTCGGACGAGGCGCTCAGCGGCGTGGAGGCCAGCGACGGCTTTTCGTCCTGCAGATAGTCAAACGTGGAATACATTGCCGGCGACCACGTCTTATTCTTGAAATTCGTGACGAGCTCGGACTTGTCGCCGTTGGACTTGCGGATCTCCAGTTCCTCGAGCAGCGTCGTCAGGTACGCCGTACCGCCGCGCGTGACGGTGAACGAAATGTTCGCCATGGTCTGCGGCGACGTGGTGGCAAACTCGCCGCCCTGCGATGTCGTGAACGTATCGTGGAACTCAAAGTCGCCCGCGTTGTTTTTCGTCGAGGGCGAGGTCATGTTCGGGAACTTGCAGCCGTCGGCATTGACCGTCAGGCACTGGCTGTCATACAGCACGTGGCCCGTAATCTTGTTGACGGAGCCGGATGTCAGCCGGAACCAGTAGGTATACGAAAAAGTGTCGCCGACATGAAATGTCCGCGTTGCGCCGGAGCGCGTGTAGACGACCAGCTCGTCGCCGGTGTCCGCAGACGTGTCACCGTCAACGGCGAACGCCTGCAGGCCGCAGACGGACACGAGCATGACCAGCGTCAGCAGCAGCGCCAGGAAACGTTTCATTGCATTACCTCCTCTTTCGGTCGTGCCGAATCGTACAGGGATACGGTTTTATCATATCAGGGATTTGCGCATGATGCAAACAAAAGTTGCAAAAAAATGACGAATTTAAAACAGACTCATCTGGCTGCTGTCCGGCATCTCGCCGAGCGCGCCCATGGCGCGCAGCTGCTCCAGGTGCGTCTGGCTGACCTTCGGACAGGCAGCCGAGAGCTCCTCGACCGACACGAACTCCCGCCCGTCGGCACGGCAGGCCACGAGATTCCACGCCGCGCTCTCACCGAGACCGGAGATGGCCACGAACGGCGGCAGGAGCTTCCCGTCGCGGATGAGGAACTTCGTCGCGTCGCTCTCATAGAGGCTCATGGGCGCGAACTCAAAGCCGCGGAGGTTGAATTCGTACACGGCCTCCAGCGTCACGAGCAGGTCCTCCTCCTTGGCCGTGAGCGTGGGCTTGTTGCGCAGCTCGTTGATCTTGCGGCGGGTGTAATCGAGGCCGCGCGTCATCATGTCGGCGTCGAACGAATCCTTCTGGCTGCGGCGATAGAAATATGCGCTGTAAAACGCCAGCGGCTCGTGCACCTTGAACCACGCGATGCGAAACGCCATCATGACGTAGGCCACCGCGTGCGCCTTCGGGAACAGGTAGGCGATCTTGCTCAGGGACGTGATGTACCACTCCGGCACACCGTGCTCCTGCATCGTCTCGACCCAGCCGTCCTGGAAGCCGCCGCGCTTGACCTTGCCCTTGCGGACGCTCTCCATGATCTTGAACGAGAGCTTGGCGTCCATGCCGCGGCTGATAAGATAGAGCATGATATCGTCGCGGCAGCCGACCGTCTGGTTGACCGTCGCCGTGCCGGACATGATGAGATCCTTCGCGTTGCCGAGCCACACGTCCGTGCCATGCGAGAACCCGGACAGACGCACGAGGATGTCAAAGCCCTTCGGCTGCGTGTCGACGAGCATCTGGCGCGTGAAGCCCGTGCCGAACTCCGGGATGCCGATCGTGCCAGTCTTGCCGACAATCGGGTCGTCGTCCGTCAGGCCGAGCGGCGCCGCGCTGCAGAAGATGCCCATGGTGTCCGGATCGTCGAGCGGGATCTCGCGCGCGTTGACGCCGGTCATGTCCTCAAGCATGCGGATCATGGTCGGGTCATCGTGGCCGAGCTCGTCGAGCTTGAGGAGGTTCGCCTCCATGCAGTGGTATTCAAAATGGGTGGTGATGATGTCGCTGTTCGGATCGTCGGCCGGGTGCTGCACGGGGCAGAAATCCGTGACGTCCTTGTCCTGCGGGATGACGACGAGGCCGCCGGGGTGCTGGCCGGTCGTGCGCTTGACGCCGACGCAGCCGAGCGCGAGGCGGTTCATCTCCGCCTTCGGCAGGGTCTTGCCGCGCTCCTCGAGGTACTTGAGGACATAGCCGTAGGCCGTCTTTTCCGCCAGCGTGCCGATCGTGCCGGCGCGGAACACGTGATCCGAGCCGAAGAGCTCTTCGGTGTATTTATGCGCCTTGGCCTGATATTCGCCCGAGAAGTTCAGGTCGATATCGGGCACCTTGTCGCCGCCGAAGCCGAGGAACGTCTCAAACGGGATGTCGAAACCGTCCTTGCGCAGCTTCGCCCCGCACCTGGGGCACACCTTGTCCGGCATATCCGCGCCGCAGCCGAAGCCCGCGCCGGAGTCAAAGTCCGTATACTTGCACTGCGGGCAGACATAGTGCGGCGGGAGCGAGTTGACCTCCGTGATGCCGGAGAAATACGCCACGAGCGACGAGCCGACGCTGCCTCGGCTGCCGACCAGATAGCCATGCTCGAGGGAGTTGGCGACAAGTTTCTGCGCACTCATGTAAATGACGTCATACCCGCGCGAGAGGATGTCATGCAGCTCGGTCTCGACGCGGTCGGTGATGAGTTTCGGCGGGGTTTCGCCGTAGATGGCCGTCATTTTGCCATAGACCAGGTCTTTGAGCTGCTGGGCGGAGTTTTCGATCTTCGGCGGGTAGAGATCCTTCGGCAGGAGCTCGAACACCTCGACGCTGTCGGCAATGGCGTTCGTGTTCGTGACAACGACCTCCTGCGCCTTTTCCGGGCCGAGGTAGGCAAATTCGTCGAGCATCTCCTCCGTCGTGCGGTAATAGAGCGGCATGGCCTTGTCCGCGTCGGAGAATTTCTTGGCCGCCAGCAGGATGCGGCGGAAGATCTCCTGCTCGGGATCGAGAAAATGCACGTCGCACGTCGCCACAACGGGCTTGCCGAGCTCCTCGCCGAGCTGCACGATGCGGCGGTTGAGGTTGCGCAGGGATTCCTCGCTGCGCACGGTGCCGTTGTCGAGCAGGAAGTGGTTATTCGCCAGCGGCATGATCTCGAGATAGTCGTAAAACGACGCGATGCGCCGCAGCTCCGTGTCGCTCTTGCCGCGCAGCACCGCCTCGAACACCTCGCCCGCCTCGCAGGCCGAGCCGATGATGAGACCCTCGCGGTATTCCATAAGCAGGCTCTTGGGGATGGTGGGGTTGCGCTTGAAATACTTCAGATACGACCGGGAAATGATCTCGTAGAGGTTTTTCAGGCCGGTCTTGTTTTTCACCAGAATGGAGATGTGGTGCGTGCGGCGCTTCTCCTTCAGGCCGCCGCGCACGAGATCGTTGAAGTCGCCGATCGTCTTTGCGCCCTGCGCCGCGAGCATGGGCAGGAACTTGTCCATGATGCGCGCCACGACCATCGCATCGTCGCACGCGCGGTGGTGATTGAAGTCCGGCAGGCTCAGGCGGTTCGAGACCTGGTCGAGCTTGTGGTGCTTGAGATCCGGCAGCAGGTACTGCGCGAGCACCAGCGTGTCGAGATACACCGGTTCGAACGGGATGCCCGCCCGGCGGCAGGCCGCGCTCATGAAGCCGGTATCAAAGTCGGCATTGTGCGCGATGATCGGCCGTCCGCCTGCAAAGTCGAGAAACTGGCGCATGGCCTCCGCCTCGTCCGGCGCGCCGGCCACATCGGCATCCGTAATGCCGGTCAGGCGCGTGATCTCGGCCGGGATGGGCATATGCGGGTCGACGAACGTGTCAAACTCCGCCTTAATCTCGCCGCCGGAGAAGAGCACCGCGCCGATCTCCGTTATGCGGTTCGTGTCCAGGTGCAGGCCGGTCGTCTCGATATCGAAGGCAACAAACTCCGCGTCGAGCGGCAGGTCGCTCTGCCCGTGCACGGCGAGCGTGCCGTCCACGTCGTTGACGAGGTAGCCCTCCTCGCCGTAGATAATCTTCACGCCGTATTTCTTCGACGCCTTCCACATATCCGGGAACGCCTGCGCCACACCGTGATCCGTCACGGCGATGGCCGGGTGGCCCCAGTAGGCCGCGCGGGCCACGAGGTCGGCGGGGTCGGAGATGGCGTCGAGCGCCGAATAGCGGGTATGTAAGTGCAGCTCCACGCGCTTTTGCGGCGCGTTGTCGGGACGGATGACCTTCTCCCCCTGCACGATGTTGCGCGGCTCGAGCACCATGTCTTCATCGTATTTGCTGTAGTTGATCTTGCCCTGCACACGCAGCCACATGCCCTCGTGGATCATGCCGACGATGCTCTGATCGTCGTCCGAGCGCAGAAAGCGCGACACGCGCACGCTGCTCGTGCTGTCGGTCATGTCAAACGAGAGCACGGCCGAGCCGTACTTTGCGATCTCGCGGCTGTTGACGGCAAACACCTCGCCCTCGAGCGTGACATTGCCGCTCTCGAGCGTGAGCTCGTTCATGGGCGTGATGTCCGCTCGCTTCGGGATGGGCTTGCCCATGAGGACCTTGGCCTTGGCCTTCTTCTCCTCTTTTTTCTGCTCCGGGGCGGGATATTCCGCCTGGATCTGCACGCCGCGCAGCCGGAACTGCGCCGCGAGCAGCTGCTCGATATTCGTGCGCTCGACCGGCGCGGGCATACGCGCAAACCACGTGTGCAGCTGCATCGTCATGCTCTCGCGCTCGATGAGCACGTCGAGCACCTCGGCCTTGTCGAGTCCGCCGCAGCTATCCTGCAGGGACGCGCAGTCCGGGAACATATCGAGAAACGGGATCTTTTCGCTCATAGCTTCCTCACTTTTCGCTCAGGATCAGGTCCACCAGCGCATCGGCCAGCTTGTCCGCGGGGTACTTGCCAAGGATCTCGCCGCGGCGAAACAGCAGGCCGCAGTCCTTGCCGCCGGCGATGCCGTAGTCCGCCTCGTGCGCCTCGCCGGGACCGTTGACGACGCAGCCCATCACGGCGACCGTGATCTCGCGCTCCAGCCCCTGAAGCCGCTGCTCGACCTCCTGCGCGAGCGCGATGAGGTCGATCTGCGTGCGGCCGCACGTCGGGCACGAGACGAAGCGTACGCCCTCGCGGCGCAGCCCGGCCGCCTTCAAAATGGCGATGCCGGCGCGCACCTCCTCCACGGGGTCGGCCGTGAGCGAGACGCGGATCGTATCGCCGATGCCCTCGGACAGCAGCGTGCCGATGCCGACGGCAGAGCGGATGATGCCGTTATAGGCCGTGCCGGTCTCCGTGACGCCGACGTGCAGCGGATAGGGAAACCGCTCGGCCGCGAGCCGGTAGGCCGCGATCGTCAGCGGCACGGTAGAGCTCTTCATCGACAGGGCGATGTCGTCAAAATCATACCGGTGCAGCAGATCAATATGCCCCTGTGCGCTCTCGACGAGTGCCTCCGGCGTCGGGTGGCCGTACTTTTCGAGCAGGCGCTTTTCCAGGCTGCCGCCGTTGACGCCGATGCGGATGGGGATGCCGCGCTCCCGGCAGGCCTCGGCCACCTTGCGGACATTGTCCGGCTCGCCGATGTTGCCGGGGTTGATGCGGATCTTGTGCACGCCCGCCTTCGCCGCTGCGAGCGCAAGGCGGTAGTCAAAGTGGATGTCAGCCACGACCGGGATGGGCGAGGCGTGCACGATCTCGGGCAGGGCATCCGCCGCGGCCTGATCCGGCACGGCAAGGCGGATGATCTCGCACCCGGCGTCATGCAGCCGGGCGATCTGCTCGATGGTCGCGCGCGCGTCCGAGGTGTGCGTGTTGCACATGGACTGCACCGCGACCGGGGCGCCGCCGCCGATGGCAACGGGGCCGACATGGATCTGTTTTGTCTGGGTTCTTTTCATAAACACTCCTGTATCTCCGAGAAGCCTGAAAACGCACGAAAGCCCGAGGCGGAAAGATCCGCCCCGGATCAGGTGACAAGTTTGGAAATGTCGTTATACATGACGTAGGCCATCAGTGCCAGCAGCAGCACCAGCCCCGCCGTGTGGATATAGCCCTCATATTTGGGGTCGATCTTTCTGCGGCTGATCCGCTCGAGCACCCACGTGACGAGCAAGCAGAACACGCGCCCGCCGTCGAGCGCCGGCAGCGGCAGCATGTTCATGACCGCAAGGTTCACGGCGATGAACGCTGAGAAATAGGCGATGTTCGAGAAGGCGGCCGCCTTTGTGGCCGACTCCTTGCCGACCTCGTTCATCATGCTCACGATGCCGACCGGGCCGGACAGATCCTTGACGCCGACTGCGCCCGCGAACAGATCGCTCAGGCCCATCCAGGCCATGCGCACGAAGTCCATCGCGCTGTACCACGTGGTCTGGAGCTTGGCGCCGAACGTCGCCGGCCTCGTGCCGAAGTAGAAGCCGTACATTTTGCCGTCCTGCCCCGGATACTCGCGCGCGACGAGGTAAAAATCGTTGAGCGCGACCTTTTCACCGTCACGCTTGACGACGATGTCATGCGTGTCGCCACCGCGGGCGAGATATTCGCTGACATTGGTCGTAAAATAGATGCGGTGTCCATCGATGCTCCAGATCGTATCGCCCACCTGTAGGGCGTTCTCTCCCTGATAGGGGCAGCCGTCCATGAAGTCCGTGAGCGTCGGCGTGGAAAAGCTCTTCGCCTGCGCGAACACGATCAGAAGCAGCAGCAGACCGAACACAAAGTTCATGAACGCACCGGCGCAGAGGATCAGAAACCGCTTCCATGCCGGCTGGCTCGTGAACGCGCGCGGGTCGTCAATCGCCTCGTCCTCGCCCGCCATGGCGCAAAACCCGCCGATCGGCAGGCAGCGGACGGCGTAGAGCGTCTCCCCCTTCTGCTTTTTCCAGATGGCGGGGCCCATGCCGATGGCGAACTCATCCACACGCACCCCGCACGCCTTGGCCACGAGGAAGTGGCCGAGCTCGTGCACGGCGATGAGGATCCCAAAGACGAGAATTGCGAGCAGAATATACATGCAGGTGTCCTTTCAGAAATGGAAATATGACCGGACGAACGCGCGGGCCTCCTGATCGGCCGCGCGGATGACATCCAGATCGGGCGCGGCGACCGGCGCGATGGCATCCACCGCCGCCGCCACGCTCTCATAAATGGAATGATACCCAATTTTATGGTCCAGAAACAGGTGCACGGCGACTTCGTTGGCCGCGTTCATGACCGTCGGCGCAGTGCCGCCGGTGCGCGCGCACTGCATGGCGAGCGCAAGGCATGGCAGCGCCTCGAGATCGGGCGCGTAGAAATGCAGCCCGCCGGGATAGGCCGTGAAGTCCAGCCGGTCGCTGCGGCTGGGCTTGCGCTCCGGATACGTGAGCGCGTACTGGATGGGCAGGCCCATGTCCGGCACGCCGAGCTGGGCGATGACCGTCCCGTCGAGCAGCTCGACCATCGAGTGCACGACGCTCTCCGGGTGGATGAGCACCTGGATATCGTCCGGCGTGACGCCGAACAGGTGCATGGCCTCGATGAATTCCAGGCCCTTGTTCATCATGGTCGCGGAGTCTACGCTGATCTTCGCGCCCATGCTCCAGTTCGGGTGACGGACGGCCATCTCGGGCGTGACGTCGCGCGTTTGTTCGCGTGTCCAGCCGCGGAAGGGGCCGCCGGAGCCGGTGAGCAGGATCTTATGCAGCTCGCCCTCCCGGCCAGTCAGGCACTGGAAAATGGCCGAGTGCTCGGAATCGACCGGCACGATCTCCGCACCGCATTCTCTGGCGCGGCGCATGACGATGTCGCCCGCGCACACGAGCGTCTCCTTATTGGCCAGCGCGATGCGCCGTCCCTTTTCAATGGCCGCGAGCGTCGGCCGCAGGCCGACCGCGCCGGACACCGCCGTGACGACCGCGTCCGTATCGGAGATGACCGCCGCCTCACACAGGGCATATTCCCCGCCGCCGACGGCGATGTCCGTATCGGCGAGCGCGATGCGCAGCGCCTTGGCAGACGCCTCATCCGTCACAGCGACGAACGCCGGATGCAGGCGGCGCGCCTGCTCCTCGGCGAGCTGAATGTTGCGGTTCGTCGTCAGCGCACGGACGTTCAGCCCCAGATGCTCCGCGACGGCAACGGTCTGCCGGCCGATGCTGCCGGTAGAACCGAGAATGGAAATCGAATGTACCATAGCTATACTCCTTTACTGCGCCACGACCGCGATCGCCGGCGCCAACAGCACCAGCAGCTCAAGCATGGGCGCGGTGAAGATGGTGCTGTCAAACCGGTCGAGCATACCGCCGTGACCGGGCAGCAGATTGCTGTAGTCCTTCACGCCGTGCTCGCGCTTGATGGCGGAAAACGCCAGGTCGCCCGTCTGTCCGGCAAGGCTGCCGAAGAAACCGTAGATGGCGAGCAGACCGATCTGCACGCGGTAGCCGCACAGGTGCAGTACGAGGCCGTAGAGCATGGCCGCCGCGATCGCGCACAAAAAGCCGCCGACGCAGCCCTCGACCGTCTTGTGCGGGCTCAGAGCCGGGGCGAGCTTGGTCTTGCCCAGGCTGCGGCCGACGAAAAACGCGCCCGAATCGCTCAGCCACGTGATGACGAACGGCAGCAGCAGGTACGGCGCTTTGGGGTCGTTCAGGCCAAGGCGCACGAGCGACGAGAGCATCCACGGGATGACGATGCCCGCCGTGAACACGAGCGCCAGATCCTGAAACGGGATGCGCGCGGACTTGTGAAACGAGATCATCATCTCGACGAACATGGTCACGAACAGCACGTAGGCCGCGATCTTGAACACGAGCTCAGACTTTCCGAACGCCGCGCCGAGCACGATGGCCGCGCCGCACACACCGGCATACACCGCAAAGCGCGGCACGAACTTCGGCATGGCCGTGTGCAGCAGCTCCCAGGCGCAGAACGACGCCATGATGGCCACCACGATGCCCCAACCCCAGATCGGGGTGAAGAAGATCACGGCCAGCAGCGCCGGGATGCCGATGGCCGCAACGATCAGTCTGTTTTTCATGATTGGTCCCTCCCGTTTGTCTTTCTCTCGGGTGCAGCGGTCATTTCACGCCGCCAAAGCGCCGGTCGCGCCGCTGGAACTCCGCCAGGGCCGCGTCCATGTCGCGCTCGGTAAAGTCCGGCCAGAGCACGTCGGTGAAATACAGCTCCGAGTACGCGCCCTGCCAGGGCAGGAAGTTACTCAGGCGCTGCTCTCCGCTCGTGCGGATGATGAGGTCGGGGTCCGGAATGCCGGCCGAATACAGATAGCCGCTGAACACATCCTCCGTGAGCTCCGGCGCGGTACCGGCCTTGTAGGCCTCGGCATACCGGCGCACGGCGTGCAGGATCTCGTCGCGGCCGCCGTAGTTGATGCACAGATTCATCTGGCAGCCGTCGTAGTGCGTGCTCTTTTCCTCGGCCGCAGCCATGAGGCGCTGCAGCTCCGGCGAGAGGCCGGACCGCTCACCGAAAAAGCGCATCTTGAACTTGTCGCGCTCCATGATCGAAAGCGCTTCCTTCATGTATTTATCGAAGATGCTCATAATCGTGCGCACTTCCTCTGGCGGGCGACGCCAGTTTTCCGTGGAAAAGGCGTAGACCGTGAGGTATTCGATGCCGATGGCCTTGCAGTAGTTGCCGATGCGGCGAAACGCCTCCGCACCGTAGGCATGGCCGGCCGTGCGCGGCAGGCCGCGCTTTTTGGCCCAGCGGCCGTTGCCGTCGAGGATGATCGCCACGTGGCGCGGCAGGCGCGAGAAATCCACCTGCGGCGCGGTCGTCTTATCGTTTGCCATAGTTCCTCCTGCGCCGCCCGGATCGGCGGCGTCTGTAGACAGGATATTCAAACGGGGGGATGAAAAATCCCCCCGTATCACATTTGCGGGTGCGGGCGCTCAGATCTCCATGAGCTCCTTCTCTTTTTCGTCGGCGATGCGCTCGACTTCCTTGATGTAATCATCGGTCAGCTTCTGTAGATCCTTCTCGATGATCTTGAGGTCGTCCTCGGTGATCTCAGACTTTTTCTTCTGCGCCTTGAACTTGTCCATCGCGTCGCGGCGGATGTTGCGCACGGCGACCTTGGCCTCTTCGCCGTACTTCTTGACCTGCTTGACGAGGTCGCGGCGGCGCTCCTCGGTCAGCGCGGGGAAGATCAGGCGGATGGTGCGGCCGTCGTTCTGGGGATTCAGGCCCAGATCGGACGCAAGGATGGCCTTTTCAATGCCCTTGAGCACGGATGCGTCCCACGGCTGGATGAGCAGCGAGCGGGCGTCCGGCGTGCTGACGGATGCGATCTGCTGGATGGGCGTGGGAGAGCCGTAGTAATCGACCGTGATGCGGTCGAGCACGGCGGGGTTGGCCTTGCCGGCGCGGACGGAATCATACTGCTCGGTGAGGACCGAAGCGGTCTTTTTCATTTTGGACTCAAACTCGGTATAATCGGTAGACATGATGTATCCTCCTTATCGGGTTTTCAAATTTGATTTTATTTGGTCACGACCGTGCCGACGGGCTCGCCCATCACGGCACGGACAATATTCTGCGGATCAGCCAGCGCGAAGACGACGACCGGAATGTCGTTTTCCATGGCCAGCGACGTCGCCGTCAGATCCATGACGGCCAGATGCTTTGCCAGCACCTCGTCATAGGTGATGGCGTCGTACTTCACGGCACCGGGATCGACGTGCGGATCGGCGCTGTAGACGCCGTCGATGTTCTTGGCAAGCAGGATCGCGTCCGCGCCGATCTCGGCGGCGCGCAGCACGGCGGCCGTGTCGGTCGAAAAATACGGGCAGCCGCTGCCCGCGCCGAAGAGCACGACCTTGCCCTCTTCCAAATGCGCCACGGCGCGCTCCCAGGTATAGTGCTCGGCAAATGTCGACATTTCGACGGCCGTCTGCACACGCACGGGGATGCCCTTCTGCTCCATGACGTCGGACACGGCCAGACAGTTCATGACGGTGGCGAGCATACCCATGTGGTCGGCGCGCGAGCGGGCCATCCTGCCCTCGCCGTTTTTCACGCCGCGCCAGAAGTTGCCGCCGCCGATGACGACGCCTACCTGCACGCCCAGTTCGGTGCAGGCCTTGATGACATCGCACACCTGCCCGATGACGCCGAAATCCAGCCCCGTCTTCTGCTCGCCGGCCAGCGCTTCGCCGCTGATCTTGAGCAGGATGCGTTTATATTTGGGTCCTGTTTCCATAAAACTACCCCTCACTTTTTCATATTCGTCGTTTTATTGTAATATAAAACCGCCCGGATGAAAAGGGGGTATTTGTGAAAAGAGCGAAAACAATCGCCCGCCGGCTTCACACGTCCACGAGCCGGGAGACGAATTCGTCCGTATTCGTATCGAAGAGTGCGATGGCGCCCTCGGCGTCCCCCTGGGTAACGAAATAGAGAAAATCCTCCAGCACATCGCCCGCGGCGCGCGGCCCGACCGAGCGCACCCACTGGGCCCAGAGGACGATATTCACATCGTGGAAACCGTTGACGATGAGCGGCACGACGTTGTTGCCGCTCTTAAAGCAGATATACCGGTGGAACGAACACGCCAGCTCTGCGAGCTTGTCCACGTCCACGCGCGGCTGCTGCGCGGCCTGCCGGAAATCACGGATGATCGTGCGCAGCACCGCAATATCATCGTCCGTGCGCTTGGGCACGAACAGCCGCACCGCGAGCCCCTCAATGACATTGCGCGTCTGCAGCAGCGACGCCGTCGTCGCCTTGTCGAGCTTGCCGTCGCGGTATTTTAATATGGAGATGAGCGTGTCCACGTTGCCGCACTCGGCCCAGTCGGCAACATACACCCCGTGCCGCGGCGACACGCGCAGAAAGCCCATCCGCTCCAGATTCTTGATGCCGGCGTGCACGGCGCTCTTGCTGATGTGCATATTCTCGGCCAGCTCTGCTTCCGTGGGCAGCTTTTCCCCCGGCTCCACCTGGCCGGAGAGGATCATGCCCTGGATCTGCCGCTCGAACAACTCCGTGATCGTTGGCGCAACGATGGTCTGAAAACGCATACGCAGTCCTCCTTGTATTTGTGATTGAATCAGAATCACAAGAAAATAGTACCAAAAAAGTGACGAAAAAGCAAGTGAATTCTTGACTTGTAGAATTCTTGACATATACTTTTCGCAGTGATTCAAACACAGAAGGAGGAATTGACTTGCGTTTTTACAAAGACCACTATGATGTCGTCATCATCGGCGGCGCGCTGGCCGGCATGGCGGCCGCCCTGCAGCTGCAGGCCAAGGGCGTGCGGGACATTCTGATCCTCGAAAAGCACAACATGCCCGGCGGTGTCGCCACGGACTACATACGCGACGGCTTTGAGATGGAGGCCTCGCTGCATGAGATGATGTCCATCGGCCCGAAAGGCAAGCGGCTGAAGGTCGGCCAGTTTTTTGACGACATGGGCATTGACATCGACTGGCTGCCGGTGCCGGAGCCGTACCGTGTCGTCGTGCCCGGTGAGGGCATCGACACCGTGCTGCACGACGGCTACGAGCACATGGCGCGCGACATTGACGCCGCCTGCCCCGGCACTTACGACAAGGTGCTGGAATTCATTCGCCTCTGCCGCCGCGTGTACGACAGCATGGACGTCATATCCGTGACACCGATGAGCAAGCTGCGCATGCTGCGCGAGCACCCGGACTTTGTGCGCGTGGCGGGCTACAGCGCCTCGGAAGTCATCCGGACCTTTGACCTGCCGCAGAAGGCGGTCGATATGCTCACGCCGTACTGGATCTACGTCGGCGAGCCGATGGACAATCTCCCGTTCACGATCTACGCCTACTGCATGGCGGACTATTTTGCCGGCAGCTATGTGCCGCGCCACCGCTCGTACGAGATGAGCATGCGCATGCAGCAGAAGGTCGAAGAAAACGGCGCGCAGTTCGAGCTGCGGCAGGAAGTCGAAAAGATCCTCGTCAAAGACGGCAAGGTCCGCGGCGTGCGCACGAAGCGCGGAGACGAGATCGCCTGCGACTATGTCATCTGCGGCGCGTACCCGAACCGCGTCTACACGCAGATGATCGAGCCGCTGAGCGAAGTGCCCGCCGGCGCCATCCGGTTCGTCAACGGCAACCGCCTGAGTGTCTGCCCCGTGTCGGTCATGCTCATTCTCGAGGGCACGCCCGAGGAAAACGGCATCAGAAACTACAACACCTTCTCCGGCGACACGATGGACACGAACGCCATCTGGCGCAACAACTGCAACCTGACCGAACCGTACAACTTCCTGACGACCGTTTGCCTCAACTATGCCAACCCTGACTGCGTGCCCGCCGGCTATACGCACCTGTCGATCACGAATCTGGTGCCGGTCGACCCGTTCCTTGGCGTCAAGGAGGAGGAATACTACGATCTCAAGCGCCGCCTGGCCAATGAGATGATGGAGCAGTACATCAAGATCGGCGGCGTGGACTTCCGCGGCCGCATCGCCGAGATCGAGGTCTCCACGCCCATGACGATCTCCCACTACGTCGGCGCGTGGAAAGGCAGCATCTACGGCTACTCACACTCCATGGACAACCACGTGGTCGCCAAGAAGACCATGATGGCGGAAGATCACTTCATCGACGGGCTGGAGTTTGCCGGTGCGCACGCCGTGGCCGGCGACGGGCAGGGCCCGCAGATCACCAACGGCAGAGCCGCGGCCAAGGCCGTGCTCGACGCGATGGCAGCAAAGGAGGCAGCGAAATGAGTATTCGAGTCAAGAGCTTTCTGAAAGACGTCGGCGGCGCGGGCCGCGTCACCGAGGCGCGCCGCAAAAAGCTGAAAAACGCATCCGCCGTGCCGGATCCGAAAGACCCCATCCGGGATCTGGCCGACAAGCTACACCCGAGTGAGATGCAGCTGCGCGTCACGGACATCCGCGATGCGTCCCCGACGGCAAAAACGTTCCGCTTCGAGGCCGCGGACGGGCACATTCCGGTGTTCCAGTGCGGCCAGTTCGTGAACTTCCGCCTGAAGATCGGCGAGAGCCTGCTCACGCGGCCGTATACGATCTCCTCCGCGCCGTACGAAGCGCGCGGCGAGCACCCGTTTTTCGAGATCACCGTGCGCCGCAACGTGCCGTACCTCGTGCCGGACTACTTCTTTGAAAACGTCCATGTCGGCGATGTGCTCACGGGCGCGCTGCCGTTCGGCACGTTCTATTGGGAGCCGCTGCGCGACACGACCGAGCTCGTCGCGCTGGCCGGCGGCAGCGGCATCACGCCGTTTTACGCCATGGCCAAGGAGATCGCCCACGGCAAGATGCACGGCTGCAGGCTGACGATCCTCTATGGTTCGGTCAAGTCGGACGATATCGTGCTCAAGGATGAGCTGGATCAGATCTGCGCCGAATGTCCGGACGTCAAAGTCGTGCATGTGCTCTCCGACGACCCCGACTGGCCGGGCGAGCACGGCTTTATCACGCGCGAGATCATCGAAAAATACGCCGCGCCCAACAGCACGTTCCTGTTCTGCGGCCCGCTGGCCATGTTCCGGTTCGTGCGCAAGGCGCTCGAGGACATGGGCGTGCCGCAGCGCCGCTTCCGCCACGACGTGGTGAATAACCCGGCCGATGTCTCCACCCTGCCGGGCTACCCGAAGGGTACGGAGGAAAAGATGTTTCGCATCACCGTCGTGCGCGGCATTCACGAAGATGTGATCGATGCCAGGGCGAGCGAATCCGTCGCCGTCGCGCTCGAGCGCAGCGCCATCCCGGTCGATACCCACTGCCGCAACGGCGAGTGCGGTTTCTGCCGCAGCCAGCTGCTCGGCGGCGACATCTTCGTGTCCCCCATCGGCGACGGCCGCCGCGCCATGGACAAGGAACTCGGCTGGTTCCACGCCTGCTCAGCCTACCCGCTGAGCGATCTGAAGATCAAAATTCCGATTATGTAAACCGGTTTCAAACATTATGTAAACCAAATTCACGCTTCCTTCCCTGAAAAACCCGCACACGGCTGCGCCGTGTGCGGGTTCGTTTTCTCGGAAGGGAACGGAAAAGAGCCCGGCTGACGCCGGGCTCTTTTCCGCTGGAATGAGAGGATATAAAAAGAAGACAAAGCGGACATTACATCCAGCCGCCGGAGACATTCATCACATGCGCCGTGACGTACTTCGACTCGTCGGAGGCGAGATACAGCGCCATGTAGGCAATGTCGATGGGCTCGCCGAGGTGCTTGATCATGCAGTTGGTCGTGTAGCGCGACTGCGTCTCGGGCGTGAGATGCTTGGCGACGGCCTCCGTGGCGATGATGCCGGGGTTGAGCACGTTGACGCGCACACCCGCGTGCGCGACCTGACGCGCCATCTGGCGGCTGAGGTGGTTGATGCCGGACTTGGCGACACCGTAGCCGACCTGCGTGCGATCGGGGCACACGGCAGCGACGGAGCCGATGTTGATGATGCTGCCGGAATGCTGCTTGAGCATCGCCTTGTTGAGCGCCTGCTGGCAGGCGTTGAACACGGTCGAGAGATCCACGCAGACGGTCTTTTCAAACTCCTTGTAGGTGCACTTGGTGATGTCGAGGTCCTTGCGGGGGTTGGATTCGCCGAAGTTGTTGACCAGCACGTCGAGGCGGCCTTCCTTGGCGATGCACTCGTCGATCATGCTTCTGTGCGTGGCGGGGTCGTGTGCCTCAAAGTAGACAAGCTCGGCCTGACCGCCGCGGGCTCTGGCGGCCTCAACGGCAGCCTTGCCGGTCTCCATGTTGCGGCAGGCATAGTAGACCTTCGCGCCCTCATCGACGAACAGGTCTGCGATCGCGCGGCCGATGCCGCGGGTGCACGCCGTGACCAGCGCGACTTTTCCTTCCAAACGGTTACTCATAACAGTACACTCCCTTTCATTTTGTGTGCGCGGTTTTGCAGCTTTGCGCCGGTGTGCGCGCACCGGCGCAGCGTATCAGAGGTTTGCGCCGTAATCGGCAACGAGCGCCTGACCGTTGAGCGGCGCAGAATCGTCGCTGCACAAAAACAGCAGGATCTTGGCAATGTCGAGATCCGAGCACGTGCCCACGTCGAGCGTGGAATGCTTTGCGGTGGAGGCCTGCATGGCCTTGGCGGCCTTCGTGTACTTGCCTCTGGCCTTCATGGCGCGCGTGGTCATGGGGGTCATGACCGTGCCGGGGCACACGCAGTTGGCGCGGATCTTCTGCTCGCCGTTGGCAAAACGCAGCGCGATGTGCTTGGTCAGCGCGACCTCCGCGCCCTTCGAGACCGTGTAGGCTGCGCTGCCGTTGCCGTTCACGCCGCCGACGGAGGCGACGGTCGCAATCGTGCCGTAGCCCTGCGCGATGAACTGCTTGACAGCCGCGCGGGTAACGTACATCGTGCCCTTGACGTTCACGGTCAGGGTCGTGTCGAGATCGCTGGTAAGAAAATCGTCGATCGGCCGCATGGCGACATCGAGCACACCTGCGATATTGGCCAGCGCGTCGATCTTTCCGTACTTTTCCACACCGGCCGCAAACGCCGCCTTCACAGCGTCATTGTCGGTGATGTTGACGACAGCCGTCATGACCTCGCCGCCCGCAGCCCGGATGTTGGCCGCGACCTTGTTGAGGTTTTCTTCATGCATATCCGCCATGATGACGCTTGCGCCCTCGTGTGCGAAGAGCTCGGCAGTCTTGGCGCCAATGCCGGAACCGGCACCGGTGACGAAACAGACTTTTCCATCAAGTCTACCCATTTGTTTCTCCTTTGCTGATATAGAATGCGGCGGACGGGCTGTGTGAGCCGCAGCCCGTCCGGTATGTTGGGATCACTCGTCCTTGAGCGGCCACTCCATGCCGATGCGCTCACACTGGCGCTCGGTATCCCAGAAGAAGCCCCAATCGGGCAGGTGACGGATGCGGGCGGTGTCCGCCGGCGTCCACGTCACGATCTCGCCCTTCTTGTAGAGGTCGTCGATCTCCTTATCGGTGTATCCGAACTCCTGCAGCACCTCGCGGTTGTGCTCGCCGAAGCACGGCGCGGATGCCACGATCTGCGAGGGGTTGTTCTTGAAGCGGTTCGTGATACCGATGCCCTTCATCTCGCCGAAGATCTGGTCTTCCCACTCGACAAGGTTCTCGCGCTCGGCGTACTGCGGGTCGTTTTCGATATCGCCCGGCTCATAGGCACGCTGGTTCGGAATGCCGACCTTGTTGAAGATCTCCTCGAGCTCGGCGCAGGTGTGCTTCGCGCAGAAATCCGTGAGCGCCTGATCCGCCTTCTGCCCCATGGGGGTGTTGAGCGGGAAGCCGGGGATGCCCTTCGGCAGACCCGGCGTCACGCCCGGCGTGCCGACGCCGATGATGGGATAGCCCTTCTCGACCGGGCCGGGGCCATTGATGGCGACAAAGAGCTGCTTGTTGTCCTTCGTGGTGTAGAATGAGAAGCAGGCCGCAAGGTCGGAGTGGTTGCCGGTTCGGTACGGCACGGGCTCGCCGTCTTTCGGGTAGCCCTTGTTGTACCAGAGCACCGGATAGTTATCCAGCAGACGGAACATGGTGTCGTACTGCGCAACGTCGCAGGACTCGCCCTTGCCAGTCTTGAGCGCGTGGATGTAAGCCGACAGTGCGGTCATGCAGGCGTTGTAGGCCGTGACATAGTCAGACAGATAGGGGTTGACCTTCAGCGGCACATCCGTCGGGGACACGCCGTTCATGTACATATAACCGCCCATGGCCTGACCGGAAACGTCGTAGGATGCCTTGGACTTATACGGGCCCGTCTGGCCGTAGCCGGAGACGTGCACGATGCACAGCTTGCTGTTGACACCCCAGCAGACCTCATCGGTGAGGCCCATCTTGGCATAGGTGCCGGCCTTGCTGGACTCGATCCAGATATCGGCCCACTCGAGGCACTTTTTGAAGATCTTCTTGCCGGCGGGCGTGCGCGGGTTGCACGTGATAGAGTACTCGTTGCGGTGGTTCTGCGACCAGCTGGTCGTCCCGCGCGTGCCGCAGGAGATCTTGGGCGCCTCGGACTGGAGCACCTTCGCACCCATTTCCGCCATCAGGCAGCCGGCGAAGGGGCCGGCGATCGCCGTGCCGGACACAAAGACCTTGACGCCGTTGAGAACGCCGAAGTCGGGGTATTCGCTGAACTTCTGCGTGAGGTTGCAGTCAATTTTTTTGAAACTCATGTATGCTGTGCCTCCTTTTTGTTGTGTTTTTCTACAGATTCCTCCGGATTCAAGATAAGCTGCCAACATGGGCAAAAGCCCATGCTGACAGCTTACCGTCTATTTGCGCTAAGATTTACTTTTTCGGGGGATACTCCAGGCCGATGCGCTTGGCCTGACGCTCCGGATCCCAGAAGAAGTGCCACTCAACGAAGTTCTTGATGCGGGCGGTGTCCGCCGGCGTCCAAGTCGCGAGCTCGCCCTTCTTGTAGAGCGCGTCGATCTCCTCGTCGGTGTAGCCAAAGTCCTTGAGAACCTCGCGGTTGTGCTCGCCGAAGCACGGCGCGGAAGCCACGATCTGGGACGGGTTCTTCTTGAAGATGTTCGTGACGCCGATGCCCTTCATCTTGCCGAAGCACTGGTCATCCCACTCGACGATGTTCTCGCGAGCCTCGTACTGCGGATCCTTCTCGATGTCGGCCGGGCCGTAAGCGCGCTGGCACGGGATGCCGGCCTTGTTGAAGATCTCCTCGATCTCGTCGCAGGTGTGCTCGGCGCAGAACTTCGCGCACAGCTCGTCCGCCTTCTTGCCGCGGGGGTCAAACAGCGGGAAGCCGGTGCAGTTCTTCGGGATGCCCTCGGTGACGCCGGGCTTGCCCATGCCGATGATCGGGTAACCGCGGGTGACAGGGCCCTGGCCGACGATCGCAACGAACATGGCGTTGCCTTCCTTCGTGTCGTAGAACGAGAAGCAGGCAGCCTGGTCGCTCTTGTTGCCGGTGCGGAAGGGCACGGGCTCGCCCTGCTTCGGGTAGCCCTTGTTGAACCAGTTGGCCGGGTAGTTGTCGAGCAGGCGGAACATGGTGTCGTACTGCGCGACGTCGCAGGAATCACCCTCGCCGCTGTTCTTGGCGTTGATGTAGCCGGCGAGCGCGACCATGCAGGCGTTGTAAGCGGTGATGTAGTCGGACAGGTACGGGTTGACCTTCAGCGGGCCGGACGTCGGGGAGACGCCGTTCATGTACATGTAGCCGCCCATGGCCTGACCGGAGACGTCGTAGGAGGGCTTGTTCTTGGCCGGGCCGAACTGGCCGTAGCCGGACACGTGCACGATGGCGAGCTTCTTATTGTGCTTCCAGCAGACTTCGTCGGTCAGGCCGCGCTTGGCATAGGAGCCCGGACGGCCGGCCTCGATCCAGATGTCAGCCCACTCGACGCACTTGAGGAAGATCTTCTTGCCGGCGGGGCTGGCGGAGTTGATGGTGATGGAGTACTCGTTGCGGTGGTTCTGGCTCCACGCGAGGGTGCCGCGGGTCTGGCAGGCGATGGTCGGAGCCTCGGCCTGCAGGACCTTCGCGCCCATCTCGGCCATGAGGCAGCCGGCGAAGGGGCCGGCGATGTTCGTGCCGGTCACGAAGACCTTGACGCCCTTGAGAACGCCGAAGGAAGGATACTCGTCGAATTTCTGAGTCAGTTTGTTGTCGATTTCTTTCATGTTAGGATGACAATCCTTTCTGTGCGTATCGCACTGAATGAGGTTGATTGGTCGGAAGAAATTACTCTTTGGCAGCTTCTGCCTTCTTGTGCACGCTCGGGATCAGGAAGCAGACCACGATACCGACGATGACACAGATGAGCTGCACGAGCGCCACGGAGTGCAGCGCGCTGGCGGCAGCTGCGGGCACTGCCATGCCGGTGGCGGCCTTTTTGGTCATGCCCGTGACGAACATGGGCACGAAGATGGCAACACCGAACGGAGCAGTCATATCACGGAACACGTTGTACGTGCCGGAAGCGGAGGAGGACTCAGCCGGAGCAACACCGGACAGGGCGACCTTCATGAAGATGGTGCCGTTGCCGCCGATGCCGAGACCGACAAAGAACAGAGCGCCGCCCATCATGAGGATGCCGGCATTCTCGCCGATGAAGAGCATGATCAGAGAGCCGATGGCGACAAACACGAGCGCGATGGCAGCCACGACCTTCGGCTCCTTCTTGTCGGCCATGGGGCCGAGGACGACGGTGCCGATCGCCATGCCGAGGTACTCAATGCTCATGGCAACCGCAGCGACGGTGGCCTTGTCGATGGCATAACCGAAGCGGATGATCTCGGTCAGGCAGGCGGTCATAAGGCCCTGGGTCAGGAGCATGACCAGCACGGGGAGCACAAAGTTCTTACGAGCCATGAACTTGCCGTTGAGGATCGGGTTGGAGGCCTTCTTCTCAACCAGGAAGAGGACGATGAGGCCAACGACGGCCACGCCGATGGACGCAAGCGTCGCAGCGCTGGCCCAGCCGTTCTGCTGGCCGAAGGTGGGCACGCAGACGAGCGCACCGAACATGAGCAGGACGAACACGGCGCCTGCCCAGTCAAAGCCCTGCATGGTGCCTTTGGGGATGTTCGGGTTATCCTTGACCTTTGCAAAGCAGATCAGGAACGTGATCACGCACAGCGCGACGCAGACCCACATGACGATGCGCCATGCATTGGCCGTTCCGATGACCTTCATGATGATGCCGCCGACGGTGGGTCCAAAGATGACCATGCCGCAGGCAACTGCCATGTAGACCGTGAAGCCCTGGCCCATCTTCTCGGGCGGGAACTCCATCATGATGTAGGACATGACGACCGGGGCGATGCCGGCAGCGCCGATACCGACCATGAAGCGGAACACGAGCAGCAGCGGGATGTTCTGCGGGCAGATGGCGATGAGAGCCTGGCCGACCGTGTAAAGGCCCATGGCACTCAGCAGCATCTTTCTGCGGCCAATCACGCCGCCGAGCTTGCCCAGGATCGGCGCCATGGCGGCGGCAGCCAGGGAGTAAGCCAGCGTGATGAAGGTCAGGGACGAGTCGGCATCCCAGGCCGTGGAGATCGCGGTCGGCACCGAAGCGGTGAAGCCGCCGCAAAGGCTCAGGATCGCCGCCGCAATAGCGTAGGGCACAAAGCCTTTCATATAATTTTTGTTGTTTTCCATGAGTACATTCTCCTGTCTAGTGATTCCGGCACGAAGCCGTGTGACAGTTGGTTTCTTCTGCGTGCTCAATAGCCTTTGGCGAGGCTTTCCTCGACGAGCTTGCTGCGCACGACTTTCCCGTTTTCGTTCACGGGGATGTGATCCACCAATTCAATGGATTTGGGAATCTTGTACGGGGGGAGATAATTGAGTGCGAAGCGGATCAGGTCCTTATTTCCGACCGGGCCGTTCGTCTCAACGATGGCGTGGATGCGGTGGCCCCAATCGGGATCCGGCAGGCCGATGACCACGGCGTCGACCACCTTGGGATGCTTTTTGAGCACCATCTCGACCTCGGCGGCAAAGACATTTTCTCCGCCGGTGACGATCATGTCGCTGCGGCGGTCGGCAAAGTACAGGTAGCCTTCCGCGTCCACATAGCCCATGTCGCCGACGCTGCGGAAGCCCTCGCTGTCCGTCGGCAGCGGCGGGATGTTCTTATATATCACGCGCGGGCTGTTGTCGCCCCAGGACATGAAGATCTCGCCGATCTCGCCGGTGGGCAGTTCGTGGCCGTCCTCATCGCGGATGGACACCCGGCCGCAGTGCATCTTGCCGACGCTGCCGGGGTGGCGCAGCCACTCGTCGCCGCGGATGGACGTCATGCCGATGCACTCGGTCATGGCGTACATCTCGTAGAGCCGCTCGGGCGGGATGATCTGAAGCCACTCGCGCTTGAGATCCTGCGAGCAGACGCCGCCGGTATGGCAAAGCACCTCGAGGCTCGCAAGGTCTTCCTTCCGGAAGCCGGGCATGCGGCTGATGCGCTGCATGAGCGTCGGCACCATCTGGACATACTCGATGCGGTACTTTTTGATGAGCCGCACGATCGTCTCGGCGTCAAGCTTGGCCGGCATGACGAGCGTGTTGCCGCAGTAGAGGCCGTTGAAGGCCGCCGAGTGCGGCGCGCCGTGAAACAGCGGGCCCGCGAGCAGCTGGCGCATCTCAAAGCGCATGCCGGACACGGCGAACCAGGTCCGCAGACCCTCGTCGCTCTCCCCTGCCGGCATGTCCTGCTCGATGACCTTCGTCTTCCCCGTCGTGCCTCCGGAGCAGTTGGCAAGATTGGGGATGGCGAGCACATCGGGGGGCATGTCCGCGGGGCAGTCGGCACACAGTGTTCTGAGTTCCGCCGTGCTCAGGCCGGGATAGCCGTCCGGCTTTTTGCGGTTCGTGATGACGAGCGCCGGGGAAACGCAGGTGCAGATCTCCATGAGATTGCGCTGCGGCGCGCGGTTGGACACCGGCACGTAGCAGGCGCCGGTCTTCCAGATGCCGAACGCGAGCGCGATGTGCGTCGGGATGTTCGGCAGCGCGGCGAGCACGCTCTTACCCGGGCCGACGCCCTGACCGAGCAGGTACCAGGCAATGCGGTTCGAGAGCTCGTGGAGCTCCCGCCACGTCATGACGGACTCCTTGTTTTCCGGGGAAACGTAAATGACCGCCGGCGCATCCGGCTTCACGGCGGCGATGTTCGCCAGCTGTGTGCCGGGTGTGAAGAAGCTCTCCGTCCCGGTATTGAAAATGTTAAAATGCTGCGTGCGCATCTCCATCACTTCCTGACAGCACTGAATTTTGCATACGCCGATCCCGCCCGCCCTCAGCAGGCGGGATCAGCGACTTTGGAAAATTACTTCGGCAGGTTGTTCGGACGGTAGCCGCCGTCGATCTGCAGGCAGACGCCGGTGACGTAGGACGCAGCGCTGGAGGACAGGAACAGGATGCCGTTGGCAATGTCCTCGGGCTCGGCAAAGCGCTTCATCGGGATGGTATCACCGACGGAGTCCTTGGCGAACTGCGGCATATTGGCGACCATGTCGGTGTTGACAACGCCCGGAGCGACCGCGTTGACACGCACGCCCTTGTTGGCGAAGGAATAAGCGACGGACTTGGTCATGGCGATCAGGGCAGCCTTGCTGGCGGGGTACGGCAGGCCGGTCGGGCAGCCATAGACACCGGCGACGGAAGCGGTATTGACGATGCAGCCCTTGGTCTTGACCAGGTGCGGGATCGCGTACTTCATCATGGTGTAGGGGGCCTTCATGTTCAGGTTGCAGACGGCATCCCACTCGGACTGCTTGAGCCTGGTCAGCCAGGTGCTGTTGTCGGTGCCGGCGTTGTTGACGAGCACGTCCAGACGGCCCCACTTGGCAATGATCTCTTTGTACAGTTCCTGAACGGCCTTGTAGTCGCACAGGTCGATGGCCTTGGTCATGACTTCGTAGTCGGGGTTGATCTCCTTGAGCGCTGCTAGAGCCTTGGCACCGGTCTCTTCATAGTGGCTGAGGAAGTACACTTTGGCACCCGCAGCGAGAAAGCCCTTGACTGCCGCGAAGCCGATGCCGCGACTACCACCGGTAACAAGAACGACCTTACCTTTGAATTCGTTTTCAAACATGATTTTTGTCCTTTCTTAACGCAAATCTTTGACCTTTTCCGGAGCTTTCCCGTCACCCCGGACACACACCAGCAGTTATGCTTTTGTTAAGGAACGATAATATTTTAACATTAGATTCGATTTTCTTCCGGGCGTTGCCTCCTGTTTTGCTATCGTTAAAAACGACAAAAAATAAGATTTCACAACAGATTTCGTGGCAAAACTGGCAAAGCCTCAAAAGACGACCGCTGTCGCTTTTGAGGCTTTGTCCACATTGACGATATTTTCTGTTAATTCTCACTTTCGACCGGGTATCTGGTGAAAATATTCCCGCGGCATCTTCTCGGTCACGATACCGAGCAGATCCATCATATAGCAGAAGCACAGCTGGAGCTGATCGGGCGACTGCCGCTCCGTCTCCGCGAGAATGCCGCCCATGGCATCATTCGCGATCTCGGCATACAGCCCGTGCAGCGCCACGACCGGCGGCTCGGACGGGACATAAAACTGCTCGAACTTCATATAGGGGTTCGCCACGAGGTAGACATATGTGCCGCTGTTCATGCGGCTCTCAGCGATCTCAAGCGTCTCCCCCTTGTCCGGCTGATAGCGGTAGCGGTGAAACGGCCCGAGGTTGACGAGGGTGTCCGGCTTCAGGGGGTAATCCAGACCGTTGACCGTGAGTGTACCGTGGCCGCTGCGCACGAGCAGGAACGTCTCGTCGTGATTATTGACATAGAGCGTCGGCGCCTTGATCTTGCGCACGCACGCCTTGATATCGCTGGGCAGGACATTGTTGACAAAATAGTCATGCGCGCCGGCCAGAACGGACTTCTCGTCCTTGGAGCTGAAAAATGCCGTGCCGGATGAACGTTCGTTAGCCATGCTGCTTCCTCCCCTGTCCTCTCTGCTTGCGGAACTCGCCTGGTGACATCTTGTTGAGCGCATAGAACACGCGGCCCATCGTGCGGTCAGAGCCGAAGCCCGTCTCCATGGCGATGTCGACTGTCGGCAGCTCCGTCGTCGTGAGCAGCGCCTCGGCATAGCGGACACGGAACATCGACAGAATCTGCTTGTAGCTGGAGTTCAGGCGCGTCTTGAGCTGCACACGCAGGATATTCTCCGAGGTATAGAGATCGTGCGCGATCTTTTCCGCGTCGATCGGCTCGGACATATTTTCATACAGATAGCTGATGGCGGAAATGAGCGTCTCACTCAGGATCATGCCGCGGTAGACCCGGCCGTCCTTCCCGTCGCTGAGCATGTCGTTGAGGTACCCTTGCGGGGTCATCCCGGTCAGCGCCTTGAAGCGGCGGAAAAACGTGATGCTCATATGAAAGCCGGAGATGGACGACACGTAGTCAAACGGCAGGCTGTCATACAGGAAGTACGACATGGCCAGGATCAATCGCACGCGGTTGACATACTGGCTGAAATTCAGCCCCGTGGCAATCAGCAGCGCGTGGTTGAGTGCCGTCTCATCCGCGTCGGACGAGACCGCCTCGGCGACCGAGGCCGCCGTGAGCTCCGCCGTGCTGTGCGTGGCGATATAGAGGCTGGCGCGCCGGCCGAGCGGCATCTCCAGCAGCGAGTACTGCTCCTTGCGGCGTGCAGCGGCGCGGTTATACAGCAGCTCGATCTTGCGCAGGTAGGAGCTGCGGATCACAGCCGAGCCGCAGCTGTTTTTCGCGCTCAGGTGGCGAAACTGCTCAAACTGCCGCGCGATCTGGCGAACATCGTCCCCTTCCGGCCCGATGACCGGCAGGCCGGTCACGATCTCGACCTCTCGCAGGTTGGTGATCTGATTGAACATATAATAGCTCAAAAGCTGATAATCAAAGGCAGCGACCCAGAGCGTGAGCGTCTCCCCGAATTCGGGGCAGATCGTCAGCACCTGCGAGCACTGGATCCAGGCAACGCAGCCCGCCTGCACGGGGAATTCCTCCCCGTTGATGATAAAGCTGCCGCTGCCGCTGCGGACAAGCACAAAATAGCTGTCCACCTCCATAACGGGGAACAGCTCCTCACTAATGGTGTGCTCCTGAAGACGGAGATACTTATCCGGCCCGCAAAAATACCCGCTGCGCGGTGTCTCGCAGAGCGGCCTGTTTTTTCTCTTCAACGTGCTTAGCCCCCATTCGTGGTAACAATACGGCTTGCAAACCGGCAACCGACAATACTTCTGTTTATAGATTAACAGCTTTTTGTGCAAAAAACAAGTGAACGAATTCCAAACTTTTAAACATTTTCCCCGTTGTGTTACAAAAAGCGAAAAGTGGCAAAAGGCCCGCCGGTGTGCATCCGGCGGGCCTTCGCGCTGTGATAAGATTGAAAGGAGTAAGAGGATGAAAAGAAAAATAGCAAAGAGAATTGACGCTGACTTACAGCTCGTAGCCGACGTGGAAGCCCTGATGCATGGCATCGCTGGACTGGCCCGGCTTGATGGCGTCGCCGATCACGTGGACTTCCGGCACGAACGCCTTGAGCTCTTCGGACAGCGGATCGTACTTGCGGGAGCCGAGGCCGAGGACAATGTAGTCAAAGCCCTTGAGCCACTCTTCCGTGCCATCCTTGTGCTGGATCTTGACCTCGTGCTCGGTCACTTCGAGCACCTTGGAGTTGATGTAGCTCTTAACGCCCTCGCGGCGCAGGCTGGCGAGCGCAATGTTGCGGTTCGGCAGGCAGACGCCGGTCATGAGCTGCGGCTGCATCTCCACGAGCGTGACTTCCACGTCGCCGATGCTGCCGGTGGTGGCAAAGGAGTTCGGACGCGCGTCGGCCATGAGCATTTCGGCCGTCTCGCAGGCGACTTCGCCGCCGCCGAGGATGCAGACCGTGCCCTTCGGGATGGTGACCTTGCGGCTGAGGATATCGTGGGTGGTGATGATCGGATAGTCGCCGACGCCCTTGATGAAGGTCGGGATGAGCGGCGTCGCGCCGGTGGCGACGACGACGGCATCGGGCGCGAATTCCTTCACGTTCTCGACCGTGGCTTCCTTCTTGAACTCGAACTTCACGCCGGCCTTCTTGGCACGGTAGTTCAGGTGCGTGAGCCACTTGCACATCTCCTGCTTGCCGGGAGAGACAACCGCCAGATTCAGCTGACCGCCGATCTGCTTGCTCTTTTCCCAGACGGTAACGTCGTGGCCGCGCTCGGCCGCCGTGACAGCGGTGTACATGCCGCCGGGGCCGGCGCCAATGACGAGGACCTTCTTCGGCTTGTCGGTCGGGTTGAACGGATAGTCATACTCGTGGCCGACGAGCGGGTTGATGTGGCACTTGCAGACCGGATGATGCGGATCTTCCGGCGTGATGCACCGGCCGCCGCAGGAGCCGCAGGGCGTGATGTCATCGAAGCGGTTCTCGTAAGCTTTCTTCGGCAGGTCGGGGTCTGCGAGCAAAGGACGGCCCATAGACACGCCGTCCACCAGACCACGCTCCACCAGATCGGCGGCGTAGCGCACGTCGTTGATCTTGCCGACAACGAAAACCGGGATGTTCACGACCTTCTTGATCTCCGACGCCTCGTAGACGTTCATGCCGATCTTCTGGCTGTGGGAAGGAAGGATGTTCTGAAGGCCCTCATATTGGACGCCGCCGGAGACTTCGAGCATGTCAACGCCCGCAGCCTCGAACTTCGGGGCGAGGTAAAGCATTTCATCCAGGGAGTTGCCGCCCGGCTCACGCTCGGAACCGGAGACACGCAGCACGATCGGGAAATCGCGGCTGATGTTGCGGCGGCACTCTTCAATGATCTCCAGGATCAGGCGCGCGCGGTTGTCGATGCAGCCGCCGTACTCGTCCATGCGCTTATTGCGCAGCGGGCTGAGGAATGCGCCCGGCAGCATATAGGCGTGCGCGACGTGCAGGGCAATGCCGCCGCAGCCGGCCTCTTCGGCGCGGCGCGCGGCCTGGCCGTACTGCTTGACGACCTTGTGGATCTCGTCAATGGTGATCGGGCGGCTGACAGCGCCGTTGGCGTTCGTGTTCACGGACGGGCCGAGCGGCGTGATGCCCTTGAGCGCACAGATGGACTCCGGGCCGGGGTGAATGAGCTGCGGGAAGAGCGTGCTGCCGGCATCGCTCACGCGCTTGGCAAAGGCGGCAAACTGCGGGACGAGGGAGTCCTTGTCCAGCGCGGTCGTCTTGCCGATGTACCAATACTTGTGATCGACCGTGACTGCGTCGATGACGACGTAGCCGGCGCCGCCCTCTGCGCGGCGCACAAAGATATCCGCGAGCTGCTTGGGCACCGTGCCGTTGGTCGCCTCATAGTGCATGCTCATCGGCGCCATGGCGATACGGTTTTTCAGCGTCGTTCTGCCCAGCTGCAGGGGCGAGAAGATTTTCGCATCTTTCATATCGGTTATCATGTGATTGCCTCCTGAACGATTATTAAATGTGTATCCCACGTAGCGGCCGCCCGCCGGACATGCCGGCCGGAGGGCGCGCATGGGTGCTCCGGATGATTCGTGCTTTCAGTATAAAGGAAACGGCGCGGCCATGTCGCACATTTTCTTGTTAAATAATCCACATTTTCAAAAAGAATTTCAGAAAATGATGGCGCGCAGGCAGACACTTTTTTTGTTTTCACTACATTTTGCACCCATTTTGTCGAAATTGTCCGTCGATAACATGCCGAAAAAGCGCCGCGATCCCCCGGCGTTCTCTGTGGAAAGAAGCGAAACTGCACAAGAAATCGCAGCCGATTTTGTATATTACGCCACACTTCGTCTGCCATGTGACAATAAAACTGAAGTTTTTGTACATTTCCCGCGCATGATTACGCCACATTCTTTCCGACACGTTTTGCGGCCTAGTGTTAAAATTTCTACAATAGCTGATGTAGAGCGGAATCCGGCCACCAGCGGCCGGTCTCCGCCGGATCATTCCCGGGTCCGTCGGACATGATTAAGGAACTCCGCTCTCAGGCAGACGTGTAGGAAATCAGATTCGGATTCATTCCAATGAAGAAAGGTGTATTTCATGAGTTACGATGCATTGTTTTCTCCCATCAAGCTCAGAGGGCTTGAGCTGAAAAACCGTGTGGTCCTGCCGGGTATGAACACCAAGATGGTCAAGGACAAGAACGACGTGGGCGAGGATCTGCCCGCCTACCATGCGGCGCGCGCAGCCGGCGGCTGCGGCCTGAACATTGTCGAGCTCGTCTCCATCTGCCCCGAGTGCCATGCATACCTGTACCTCGGTCTTTATAATGAGCACCACAGAGACCAGCTGCGCAAGATCACCGACGCGATCCACGCGGCCGGCGGCAAAGCAGGCGTGCAGATCTGGCACGGCGGCTTCGTGCCCGAAGAGTTCTTCGACAAGACCAACAAGCTTGAGACGCCTGACACGCTGACCGTCGAGCGCATCCACGAGATCGTCAAGCAGTTCGGCTACTCCGCCAAGCTCGCTGTCGAGGCCGGCTTTGACGCACTCGAGTTCCACGGCGCACACACTTATCTGCCGCACGAATTCATGAACCCCTCGCTCAACAAGCGCACCGACGAGTACGGCAACCAGAGCCTGGAGAACCGCTGCCGCTTCAATCTCGAGGTCATCCGCGAGATGCGCAAGAACATGCCGGAAGACATGCCGCTGCTCATGCGCCTGGACGCCATCGACGAGATGCTCCCGGCCGTGACCACGCAGGACGAGACCGTGCAGTTCATCAACTGGGCCGCCGAGGCCGGTGTCGATGCGATCGACCTGTCCCGCGGCAACGCCCGCAGCCTTGCGACCGTGTATGAAGTGCCGCCCTACAATCTGGAGCCCGGCTTCAACATGGACAACATCGCCGCCATCAAGGCGCGCGTGAACATCCCGGTCATCGGCGTCGGCCGCATCGTCGACCCCGCTCTGGCCGATCAGCTCATCCGTGAGGGCAAGATCGACATGGTCGCCGTCGGCCGTGCGCAGCTCGCCGATCCCGAATGGTGCAACAAGTCCATGGAAGGCCGCGAGGCGGAGATCCGCCGCTGCATCGGCTGCACCGAGGGCTGCTATGACAAGGTCATCGATCCGAAGGCCAAGCACATCACCTGCACCCGCAACCCGGCGCTCTGCCTGGAGTACAAGGGCCTCCCGAAGCCGGAGAAAGCCAAGAACGTCATGGTCATCGGCGCCGGCATCGGCGGTCTGATGGCAGCCGAGTACCTCAAGGCTCGCGGCCACAATCCGACCGTCTATGAAGCCACCGACGCCCCGGGCGGCCACTTTGTGCTCGCCGGAAAGGCCCCGAAGAAGCAGGCCTTCACCGACGCCGTCATGTGGGACGCTGAGGAGTGCAAGCGTATGGGCATCGAGATCAAGACCGGCGTGACCGTCACGCCCGAGCTCATCAAGGAAGTCAAGCCCGATCACGTGATCGTTGCCACCGGCGCGCACTTTGTCGCCCCGAACATCCCGGGTCTCGACACCGCGAAGGACGTCTACGTGGCTGAGGACGTGCTGGCCGGCAAGGCCATGCCGCACGGTGAAACCATCATCCTCGGCGGCGGCGGCGTTGGCTGCGAGACCGCGCAGTTCCTCATCGAGCACGGCGTCACCGATGTGCGCGTGATGGATTCCAAGCGCGTCGGCAACAAGATGGGCATGCTGCGCACGATGTTCCTCGACATCGAGTACCCCGGCGAGACCATCAAGAAGAGCCGCGGCTCTAAAATCACCGCCGTCGGCGATCACGAGATCACCTATGCGTTCACGAACAAGGCCAAGAAGACCGTCGAGAAGACCCGCCACTTTGACTCCCTCGTCATCGCCACCGGCATGCACTCCCGCCCGACGCAGGAGCTGACCGACGCATGCAGCGAACTCGGCATCCCCTGCGACGTGATCGGCAGCGCCAAGAAGGCTGACATGGGCATCGAAGCCACCGCCGACGCTTACGCCGCCGCCATGAACGTCTGAACACGGATAACAGATTAGGAGGTTATCATCATGACAGTTGAAGAACGTCTCGAAGCACTCGAGAAAGAAGTGCAGCAGCTCAAGGACGTGCAGGCCATCAAGGAGCTCAAGAGCAAGTATTTCCGCGCGCTCGACACCAAGAACTGGGACGAGCTCGAGACGACCATGACCCCGAACATCTCCACCGCTTACTCCAACGGCAAGCTCGTTTTCCACGGCCCGAAGGAGATCACCAACTACTTCAAGGAGTCCATGCCCCACACCGAGATCACCCTGCATCAGGGTCACAACCCGGTCATCTGGTTTGAGAGCGACACCGTTGCCTACGGCAAGTGGTACCTGCAGGACAACCTGATCTTCGCCGAGGGCAACCCCTACTGCGGCACGCAGATTCAGGGCTCTGCCATCTACACCGACAAGTACGTCAAGGTCGACGGCCAGTGGCTGATCGAGGACACCGGCTACCTGCGCGTGTATGAGGAATCCTTCCAGCGCGACAAAACGCACCGCATCCGGATCAATATGTTCCGCCCGAAGAAAAAGAAAGTCATCAAGAAAAAGTAAAGAAACCCGCTTTATTCAAGCCGTCGTACATTCGATGTATGGCGGCTTGAACCAAAATGAGTGAAAAATCCCTGCGAACGGAGCGTGATCCCCGTGCTGAAAAAACTGCGGCGCAAAGTCTACCGAAAGATCCGTTTTCAGACCTGGTACCGCAAGGCATACTACTACCACCGCAAGCGGCGGGATCTGGACAAGACCATCGCCCAGTACCGCGGCGTGGACGTGCTGAGCAACAAAAAGCGCCTGTACCATCTGAGGCGCGACATGATCCGGAGCCTGTTCCGGTACGGCTCGTACTACAATGAATATTTCCTCTTCGGCTACGAGGGGAAGGACGCCGCCTACCGCGACGGCTTCATCACCGAGGGCGTGCGCATGAGCTACTACCCGCGCATGAACGACCCGAAGAACACGAACCTGCTCGAAAACAAGTACCTCACGTACCAGAAATTCCGCGACTTTTACGGCCGCGATGTGCTGCGCATCAAAAAAGGCGCGCAGCCCACGCCCGCCGCGCTCGAGGCGCTGCGCGATTTCACGCAGGCGCACCCGGATTACATCGTCAAGCCCATTTACGCCGCCTTCGGCAAGGGCGTACATACGGAGTCCATCCGCGACTACCCCTATCTCGAGGCTGCGCACGCCGCCTACAGCGCGCACGGCGCCATCCTAGAGCAGATCATCGAGCAGGGCGAGGCGCTCTCCCGCATCCACCCGCAGTCGGTCAACACGCTGCGCATCCCGACAGTCGTCCTGGCCGACGGTGAGGTGCGGCTGTTTCACCCGACGCTGCGCGTCGGACGCGGCGACGGCATCATCGACAATTTCAGCGCCGGCGGCATCAGCGCACTCATCGACCCCGAGACCGGGTGCATCTGCTCCGACGGCGCGGACAAAAAGGGCCGCCGCTACGCGGCCCATCCGGACACCGGCGTGCGCTTTAACGGCTACCGCCTCCCGGAATGGGACAAAGCCGTTGCCATGGTCACAACGGCGGCGCACATGGTGCCCGGAAATCACTATTGCGGCTGGGACCTTGCCTACAGCACACACGGCTGGTGCATGGTCGAGGCCAACTGCACCGCGCAGATGGGCGGCATGCAGATCATCACACAAACCGGCAGAAAGGCAGAACTGGAAGCGCTCATCGCGCAGATGTGACGCCGCTGCTGTAAATAAGCAAAGGAAGCCAACAAGGACGACATCGAAAGGAGAAAAAACCATGACTGAACTTGAAAAACTCGTAGAAAAAGACGCAATCCGTGACCAGTATTACGTTTACGCCCGCGCACTGGACCGCATCGACAACCCGCTCGGCAAGACCGTGTTCGCCGAGGACGCGCAGGTCGACTACGGCCCGACCTACAAGGGCACCGGCTACGGCTTCATCGACATGATGCTCAAGATGCACCGCAAGATGGTCTCCACGCACCACGTCATGACCAACATCCTCATCAAGCTCAATGACGACGGCACCAAGGCCGCCGCCGAGGCGTATATGTACGCCGCCTGCAAGTATCGCAACGGCATGGTCGTCGTGGCGCGCTGCCGCGATATCGACCTCTGGGAGAAGCGCGACGGCAAGTGGCTCGTTGTCAAGCGCACCGTCGCCGGCGACAACACCATGATCCTGCACCCCGATTTCGCGCCCGACTACAACAACGGCCGCGACAAGGTCAAGGATCCGTCCTACGACTACTTCGAGGCCATCGAGTAATCCCGCCATGGCGACGAGAAACATCCCATTCCCGGACAAAGTCCGCGACATGGTGCTCGATGTCATCACGCACGTCCGCCGTCAGGAATACACGCCTGAGCAGCTGTGCCAGCTCCAGAAGATCATCGAATGCAAGTACTTCTACTGGTGGTGCATGGACATGAAAAAAGAGGAGTATGTGATGGAGCTGTTTACGGACGACTTCCGCTACTACCTCAATGGCCATCTCGCCGTCAAGGACAAGCTCCTGCAGGCGCGCAACGCCAAATGGTGCAACAAGGACATGCAGACGATGCACATGGGCCATCAGCCGATGATCTGGCTGATCGACGACACGCACGCACGCGGGGTATTCCAATACGAGGACCATATGTGCTATTATGATAACAGCGAGGTCCTGCAGGGCTGGCTGGTCTACTGCGACGATTTCGTCAAGGGCGACGACGGTGCGTGGCGCATCCAGAAGCTGCGCATGGCCTATCGCGAGATGGACGGCAGCTTCCGCAGCACCATGGTACCCAAGGACTGGGTGCCGGATGAATGGGACACACCAAACTACTAAGCAAACGAGGAAGCCGCACATTTGTGCGGCTTCCCTGCCGCCTCATTTTCTCAAAAGCATCCCGGCGGATGCCTTTGAAAAGCTGAGGAAGCTCCAAATCTGACGCAGGAGAATGCAACATGGAACAAAAACGGACACTGGGCAGCTGGATCTCCGCACGCAGATACATCCGCGACTTCGCTGCGGATTACGCTGCCCGGCACGGCGAGAACGCCGCCGAGATCGAAAAGGACATCCTGCAGGCCAAGAAGCGCAGCCACATCTCGCTCAACGAATATGAGTGGGTCGGCTATCACGACCGCACGGAGGCGCAAAAGCGCACCATGTCCACGCTCTGGACGCGCGCGGAGTTCCGCAAGAACTTCACCGACCGCCGCTACATTGCGATCCTGATGAACAAATACATCTTCTCCAAGGTCTTTTCCGACTTTTACGGCCGCCGCTGCGTGCAGGCGTCCGCCGTGGACGCGGCGCTGCTGCGCGCGCTCGCCGGTGACGCCGGGAAGGTCGTCTACAAGCCCAACTGCAAGGGTCAGGGCACGGGCGTGCGCATCCTCCCGGCGGCGACCGAGGCCGAACAGGCAGACACCCTCGCGTATCTGCGCGCAAATTCCGGCGGCATCGTGGAAGAATACATCCAGCAGCATCCGACGCTCGCGCAGCTCAACCCCGGCGCCGTGAGCATCGTGCGCTTTTACACCGTGACCGCGCCGTCCGGGACGTATCTGTTTGCCCCGGTGCTCACGACCGCCATCGAAAAGGACATCTCCAACGGCTGCCAGGACGCACTGACCGCGATGATCGACATCCGCACCGGTGTCGTGCTCACGGACGCCGTAGATCAGAACAATTTCATCGACTATCATACGCACCCGGTCACGGGCGTGCCCTTCCCCGGCCTGCAGCTCCCGTTCTGGGCCGAGACCATTGACATGATGCGCCGCGCCGTGCCGCTGGCCAGCAAGATCTCCAACATCGGCTGGGACGTGACCATGACCGCGGACGGCCCGCTCATCATCGAGGCCAACACCATTCCGGGCTTCAACACCGCGCAGTACCGCAACTATGCCTGGGTCACGGACGGCTATGGCTATCAGCCGCTGTTCGACGAGCTCAACGGCCGCCCGTTCGTCAATAACGACCACTATGCGCGCGTGCTCTTGAAGCTCGACTAACATCTCACGGAGGTTCCGGTATGGAAGCTGTTCTCTCAGCCGCTTTCGGCGTCTGGATCGTCATCACCGCATTTGTCTACCGGACCGTGACGGGCCCGAAACGCGGGGACGGGCGGAAAAAATGAATCTGTATTTCCTGGGAATTCTCGCTGCGCTCGTCGTGTTTTTCGCCGTCGGCATCGGCGCGGGGCGCATGGTCAAGGATACGAACGACTACTACGTCTCCGGCCGCAACGCGCCGACGCTGCTGATCGTCGGGTCGCTCATCGCGTCGTTTCTTTCAACGGGCGCGTTTCTCGGCGACACGGGTGAGGTCTACTCCGGCTTTTTCATCGGCATCGTGACCGTCGGCGTCATTCAGGCGACGGGCTATATCTACGGCGCGGGCTTCTTCGGCCGGTACATCCGCCGGAGCGAGGTGACGACGCTGCCGGAGTATTTTGGCCGCCGCTTCTGCTCGAAGCATCTGCGCAGGCTCTCGGCCGTGATTTTGCTCGTGTCCGTGAGCGCATATCTGCTCAGCGCCATTCAGGGCGTGGCCACGCTCATGAGCAGCATCACGGGCTATGACTACCGCCTGTGCGCCGTGATCGTGTGGCTGGCGTTCACCGCCTTCACGATCTATTCCGGCTCGCCGGGCGTGCTGCTGACGGACACGATCATGTTTCTCGTCTTTCTCGCGGCGGCGCTCGTGGCCGTCCCGTTTCTCATCCGTGCGGGCGGCGGCTGGTTCGCCGGCATCGAGGCGCTCGCCAACAGCGACACCATGCCCGGCATCCTCTCCTGGGCCGGAAATCCGGACTACCTCTATCCTGACGGCGTGAGCAACACGGTCTGGGCCGTAACGTACGGCATTGTCTGGGCGCTCGTCGTGGCCATCAGCCCATGGCAGACGAGCCGCTACCTCATGGCAAAGGACGAGCACGTCGTCCTGCGCTCATCCGTGTGGTCGTCCATGGGCGTCATGGTCGTGACGATCGCGCTGTATTTTTCCGCCGCGTTCGTGCGCAACATCAACGGCAGCCTTCCGGGCAGCGAGGCCATGATCTGGGCCGCCACGCACGTGCTGCCGCCGGTCATCGGCATGCTGCTGCTCATCGGCATCAGCGCGGCCGGCATCTCGTCGGCGTCGACGTTTTTGTCGCTGATCGGGTTTTCCGTCGTCAACGACATTCTGCCCGAGGCCGAAAGCGACCGCAAAAAGCTCGCCCGCTCCCGCTGGGCGATGCTGGCGGTAAGCCTCATCGTACTCGCGCTCGCCTACCTCAATCCACCGCAGATCTTCCTCATCATGTATTTCGGCGGCACCGTCATCGCGGGCGCGTGGAGTCTCGTGGCCTTCGGCAGCGTGTGGAGCCGCCGCCTGAGCCGCTGCGGCGCGTATCTCGGGATGCTGCTCGGCTTTCTCGGCTGCGTGGGCGCGAAGGCGATCTACGCCCTGCGCGGCATCACACCGCCGATCTGGGCGGACGCGTTTTTCATCGGCATCGTGCTGAGTATCCTCGGCGCGGTGATCGGCTCTGCGCTCCGGCCGCCGACGCAGGCAGAACAGCTCGCGCGCGAACGGCTCTTCGATGCGCCCACCGGCCCGGACGAGGCCGCCGCCTGCCGCAAAGACCGGCGGCTGTGGCGGGTGTACCTCGTATTTGGCCTGTGCGTGGGCCTGTTTTTCCTGTTTTTCTATGCCATTCCCTACAGCCGCGCGCTGTGATCTTCCCCGGAGGTGACCGCCATGCCGGACACGCTGAATCTGTATTACGCCCGCATCGCCAACATGGGCGATCTGCTCAATCCGCTCATCATCGAGCGCTGCTTCGGCTACCGGGTCGAGCGCTGCTCGTTTCTCACCGGCGACCTGTGCGCCATCGGCAGCGGTCTGGCGCAGTATAAGCTGCACGGCAATCCGCTCATGAAGCTGCAGCAGTGCATCAACGGCCGGACGCACCCGCACGTGGACGTCTGGGGCTCCGGATTCATCAACTACGACGATGCGCAGGGGCGCTTTTTCAAGCGCGACATGTGCTTTCACGCCGTGCGCGGCGAGCTGACGCGCCGCAGCGTCGAGCGCATGACCGGCCGCACGCTCGACATTCCGACCGGCGACGGCGGCATTCTCGCAGACGAGCTGCTGGACACGCTGCCGGAAAAACGGTATGATATCGGCATCGTGCCGCACGTCTGCGACCTGAATGATCCCGCCGTGACGGATCTGCTGGGCCGGTACGAAAACGCAAAATTCATCAACGTCAAGGACGACCCCATCGCCGTGCTGACCGAGATCGCGCAGTGCCGCTGCATCCTATCGAGCAGCCTGCACGGGCTGATCGCGGCCGACAGCTTCCACATTCCGAATCTGCACATCGTCTTTTCCGACCGCCCGCTCGGCGACGGGTATAAGTTCGATGATTACTATTCCGCCTATGGCGTGCAGCATTCGCCGCGCGACCTGCGCGTGAGCGCAGCGCCCGCCATCGCCGAGATCCGGGACGGCTGGCGCATCCGGCCGGAGCAGGTCGAGGAGAAAAAGCGCCAGATGCGCGCGGCTTTCCCCTACCCGGCCGTGAATGGAGGCAGCCTATGAATGATCTGATCTCGGTCGTCATCCCGACCTATAACCGCAGGGACAAGCTGCCGGCGTGCATTGCAAGCGTGCTGGCGCAGACCTACCGGAACATCGAGGTCATCGTCGTGGACGACGCCTCGACCGACGGCACGGAGCGCCTGTTCGACCGCGACACCGACCCGCGCGTGCACTACGTGCGCTACGGCGACAACCGCGGCGCGTGCTATGCCCGCAACCTCGGTGCGCAACAGGCACGCGGCAGCATCCTCGCCTTTCAGGACAGCGACGATCTCTGGCACCCGGACAAGCTGCAAAAGCAGTATGATCTGCTCACGGCCACCGGGGCCGATCTGTGCTACTGCGGCATGAACCGCGTCGCCGCGGGCGGCAGCTCGTTTTATTATCCCGTGCACGCGCCGCACCCCGGCCGCGCGCTGGAGGATTTTCTGGCCGAGAACCGCGCCAGCACCCAGACCATGCTCATGCACCGCGCCGTGTGGGAGGCCGTGCGCTTCGACGAGACCATCCGCCGCTATCAGGACTGGGACTTTGCCATCCGGGCGGCCGAGCGCTTCCGGCTCGTGTACCTGCCGGAGGCACTGGTGGAGTCCGAGGTCGGCGGCGACAGCATCTCCGCCGTCGTCAAATCCTACCCCCACCTGCTGCGGCTGTATGAAAAGCACGCAGCGCTCTACCAACGCTTTCCGCGCAGCGACGCCGTGATGAACCGCCGTCTCGGCAAGCGCTGCCACCCGACCGACCCGGCGCGCGCCGCCGCGCACTTCCGCAAAAGTTTCCGGCTCAGCCACAATCCCTATGACCTGAGCCATTACCTCGCCAACTGCCTGCGCGCCCGCCGGCAGCAGAAAGGACAGACACCATGACCGCATTCGTCATTTTGCATTACCGCGCCATCGACACGACCCGCAGCTGCGTCAAGAGCATCCGCGCGCTCGCGGGCGACAAGCACATCGTCATCGTGGACAACGCCTCCCCGAACGGCACGGGCGCTGTTCTGGCGGAGGAATTCGCCGCGAGCCCGGACGTGACCGTGCTGCTGCACGGCAAGAACGACGGCTTTGCCCGCGGCAACAACGTCGGCACGCGCTGGGTGTACGAGCATCTGGACGCGGACTTCACCGTCGTGCTCAACAACGACGTCGAGATCCCGCAGCACGACTTCATTCCCCAGATCGCGCGCATTTACGCGCAGCACCCGTTCGACCTGCTCGGGCCGGACATTGTGTCGGTGTTCTCCGGCATTCACCAGAGCCCGAAAACGCTGCACGGCTGCACGCTCGAGAGCGTGCGGCACAAGCGTGCGTGCGTTGCGCGCAGCAAAAATCCCATCCTCCTGCTGCTGAGCAGCGGCGAGAAAAACAGCCCCGCCATCTGGCGGCTCGTACAGATCCGCAACCGGAAAAAGCAGCACATTGACACCACGCGCCCCGCGGAGGGCGTCGTGCTGCACGGCTCGTGCGTGATCTTCTCGCAGCGCTATCTTGCCCGCCACCCCGAGCCGTTTTACCCGAAAACGTTCATGTACTACGAGATGGAGATCCTCGACTGGATCTGCCGCCAGGAGGGCAGCGTCGTGCGCTACGACCCGTCGATCTCCGTGCTGCACTATCAGTACGTGGCCTCGAAAATGGAGTACCGCTCGATCGTGCGGCGCTCAAAATTCGTCATCGACTGCCTGCTCGACTCGCTCGATGCGGCCGAGGAGCTGATCCTTGCATCCGAGGCGGCAGAGCCCGCGGCAGCGCAGCCGGTAAACACCGTCGCGCTCGCGGACGCCTGAGCGCGCAGAAAGGCGGCACCGCGCCATGAAAAAGAAAAAGACCCGCCGCGCGACCCGGGCGTTTTACGCCGGGCTGTCCTACCTCTCGCCACGGTGGAACACAAAACTGTTATACCTGCGCAAGTTCGGCCGTCTGCCGGATCTGAAGCACCCGCAGACGCTCAACGAAAAGCTGCTCAAGCAAAAGCTCGAGCGCTTCGGCACGGACCCCGTCGTGCGCCAGTGCGCGGACAAATACCGCGTGCGCGACTATGTGGACGGCTGCGGCTGCGGCGGCACGCTCAACCGCCTGCTCGCCGTGTACGACCGGCCGGAGGACATCGACTGGGACGCGCTGCCAGAGCGGTTCGCCATCAAGTGGAACTTCGGCTGCGGCTACAACCTCATCTGCACGGACAAAAGCGCGCTCGACACGCACGCCGCCGTGCAGCAGCTGCGTGCCTGGGGACGCGAGCCCTTCTGGGCGTATTACTCCGAGCTCCAGTACCGCCATGTCGAGAAAAAGCTGCTCGTGGAGGAGTACATCGGCAGCGCGGACGGCACGCTGCCGGAGGACTATAAATTTTACTGCTTCCACGGCCGGGCGGATTGTGTTATGCTCTGCGTGGGGCGCGACGAGGGCTGGCCGAGGTTTTATTTCTTCGACCGGGACTTCCGGCTCCTGCGCATCAACCGTGACTCGCAGGCCGCACCCGAGGACTTCACGCTGCCGAAGCCGGCAGGGCTGGACGAAGCCTTTGCTATTGCCGACCGGCTGAGCAAGCCGTTTGACTTCGTGCGCGTGGATCTGTATCTCACGCCGCGCGGCGTGCGCTTCGGTGAGCTGACATTCACCCCGGCGGCCGCGCTGGACAACAAGCGCCTGCCGGAGACCGACCTGCGCTTTGGCCGCAGGATGGAGGAAACACTATGAACATTGCCATTCTCGGCGCAGGCAACAGCGGCTGCGCACTTGCGGCCGACTACGCCGCGCGCGGCCATGAGGTCACGCTCATCAAGACCTCGCACAGCCTGCACGACGACAATTTCTCGCACCTGTGCGCGACCGGTGGCCGGATGCGCATCCACGAATTCGGCACGGACACGGCCTGCGTGATCGCGCACCTGTCGCGCGACGTGGCGGATGTGCGCGGCAAGGACATCGTGCTGCTGTGCACGCAGACGGGCTACCACCCGGACGTACTGCGGCGCGTCGTGCCGTTTCTGACGGCGGGGCAGATCCTGCTGATGATTCCGGGCTACCTCTCCACCGCCTATGCGCTCGGGCTGCACCCGGCCGACGGCGTCATCTTCGCCGAGGCGGAGAGCAACTTCATCGACGGGCGCATCGGCGCGCCGGGCGAGTTTCAGGTGGGCTTTCGCAACGTGCGCAACCCCATCGGTGTCTACCCGCACAACGCGCTCCCGGCGGCACGGGAAGTGCTCGACCGGCTGGGCACGCCGTTTGTGTATCTCAAGAGCGTGGCCGAAGCCGCGCTGCACAACCCGAACATGATCGTGCACACGGTCGGCGCCGTGATGAGCATCCCGCGCATCGAGGCCACGCACGGCGACTTCTGCATGTACCACGAGGCGTTCACGCCGTCGACCTGGAACCTGCTCGAGGCGCTTGACGGCGAGAAAATGCGCGTGCTCGAGCACCTTGGCTGCGACCCCGTGCCGTATGTCGAGGCGTGTAAATTCCGCAACAGTCTCGACGATGCGCGTGACGCGAAGGAGGTCTTTTTCGCCTACGCCGCCATGCCGGAGCGGGCAAAAGGGCCGCTGACCGTGCGCTCGCGCTACATCATGGAGGATGTGCCGCAGGGGCTCGGCCTGCTGGAGTCGCTGGGTGCGGCGCTGGGTGTGCCGACGCCGGTGTGCTCGTCGCTGATCGAGATCGCCTCGGCGGCGCTCGGCTGTGACCTGCGCGCGCAGGGCCGCACGATCGAGCGGCTCGGCCGGGACAACATCCGGGCCATTCTGGACGATGCAGAGAGGGGCGCTGAACCATGTCCCGCTGGAACGCACTGAAAAAGACTTACCGCATGTGCACGCGCCTACGCGCGCAGCGCGGCGGCAGCCGGACGGGCTATCTGCTCGACGCGCTGTGGTGCAGTGTGCGGCACGGCGCATCGCCGGAAAACTACTTTGTGCTCCGCTTCTTTGCCCTGCCGGACTGGCAGCGTGCGGCCTTCCTCACATCCGGCCGCTCCGGTGCGCTCGACCGGGCGCTCAACCGCAATGCCGCGGCGGCGGAAAAGGAAGCCCTTGCAAGCAAGGCGCGCTTTCTCACGGTGTTCGCGCCCGATGTCCGGCGGGCACACGTCTACGCGCCGGAAGCGGACTTTGCCGCTTTCTGCACCTTTCTGGATGAGAACGACACGTTCTTTCTCAAGCCCGTCGGCGGCACGATGGGCCGCGGCATCGAGCGCCGCCGCAGCGCCGCTATCCCCGACCGTGCCGCATTTTACAACGACTGCCGGGCGCAGCGGCTGCTGCTCGAGGCGTCCATCCGGCAGCACCCCGCGCTCGAGGCACTCAGCCCCGGGTGCGTCAACAGTGTGCGCGTCAACGCCGCGCGCGGCCGCGGCGGCCGCGTCCGGCTCATCGGCGCGTGCCTCAAGTGCGGCGGCCAAGGCGCCGCGACCGACAACTTCCACACCGGCGGCATCGCCTACCCGCTGGAGCTGGCGTCTGGCCGCGTGTCCGGCCCGGGCCGCAACAACACCGATCTCGGCGACTATACCCGCCACCCGGCATCGGGTGCGTATCTGCCCGGGTTCAAGATCCCGTTCTGGCCCGAGCTCACCGCGTGCGTGCGCCGGGCCATGGACCGCGTGCCCGGGATGGGCTACGTCGGCTGGGACATTGCCGTGACGCCCGACGGGCCGGAGCTCATTGAGGGCAACTGGCACTGGCCGGGCGGCAACATCATTCAATTCGACGGAGTGGGCAAATATCCGCTGCTCCGGGACTGTGCAGGTGAAACCGATGAAAAACATCCTCACTGAAAATAAACTGGTCAAAAATCTCCGCGCCTATCCCGTGCTGCACAAGCGCTGGTGCGACTATATCAAGGGCGTCCGCGAGCTGCCGGAGGGCTTCACGGCCGAACAGCTCTTTCACGACTACCTCAAGGTGCGGCGCAGCAACCCGGAAAAGCGCGTGTCCATGTCCGAGTACATGATCTTCGGCTTCTACGGCCTGACGACCGCGCAGCAAAAGCAGTACCTCACCGACGTGGAGGCGACGTTGCTCATGCGCCCGTACAACAGCGCCGCCGAGCCGTATCTCAAGAGTAAGGTAACATTCCTGAAAAATTTCACGCAGTTTGTCAGCCGCGGCTGGCTGTACCTGCCGGAGAGCGATCTTGCGGCCTTTGACGCCTTTGTGCGCCGGTACCACAGCATCGCGCTCAAGCCGCAGTATTCCAGCTGGGGCATCGGTTTCCGCAAGCTGACGGAGGCTGAGTGGAACGCAGCACCCGACCGGCAGGCGCTGTTTGACGAGCTGTGCGCGGGCAAGTATCTGGCCGAGGAATTCATCCAGTCGGATGCCTCCCTCGCGCGCTTTCACCCGGAGTCGCTCAACACGCTGCGCGTGATCACGTTCCGCCGCGGCGAGCGCTTTGAGGTCTTTGGCGCGGGCCTGCGCGTGGGCAACAACGGCCTGCACGTTGACAACGCCCACGGCGGCGGCATCTTCTGCGAGATCGACCCGACCACCGGCGTCATCATAACCGACGGCCTCGACGAGCACGGCAACAGCTACATTCTGCACCCGATGACCGGCGTGCGCTTTCGCGGCACGCCCATCCCGCAGTGGGAGGAGATCTGCGATTTCTGCCGCAGCGCCGCGCAGACGCTGCCGTGCCTGCGTGTCGTCGGCTGGGACGTGGCCATTCTGCCCGGCGGCAAGCTGGAGCTCATCGAGGGCAACCACAACCCCGGCATGAACATCGTGCAAGCACCGGCCAAGCACGGCGTGCACGACAAGTTCGCGCACATGCTGCTCGACTTTTACGGTGACCCGGCGCAGTACGCCTACGAGACGGTGAAGCAGCCATGAGCAATTTCACCTTTTCGCCCACGGATATTCCCGGCGTGCAGATCGTCGACGTAAAGAGCTTCGGCGATGCGCGCGGCTATTTCATGGAAACCTTCAGGGCGGCCGACTTTGCCGCTGCCGGCATCACGGATGCGTTCGTGCAGGATAACCAGTCCTGCTCGCACCGCGGCGTGCTGCGCGGGCTGCACTTTCAAAAGCGGCACCAGCAGGCAAAGCTCGTGCGCGCGATCTCGGGCGAGATCTTTGACGTCGCCGTGGATCTGCGCCGCGGCAGCGCGACCTACGGCCGCTGGGTCGGCGTCGTGCTCAGCGCGGAAAACCGCCGCCAGCTCTACATCCCGCGCGGCTTTGCCCACGGATTTCAGGTGCTGAGCGAGCAGGCAGTCTTTGCCTACAAGTGCGGCGACGTGTACCACCCTGAGGACGAGGGCGGTCTGCGCTACGACGATGCGGACATCGGCATCGTCTGGCCGGGACAGGACACGCCCATCCTCAGCGAAAAGGATCAAAACTGGCCGGCGCTGCGTGCGCTCGGCATCGAGCTGTGATGTAGCAAGCGCTGCGGAGGTGAGATCATGAACATACTCGTCACCGGTGCAAACGGCCTGCTCGGGAGCTCCGTTATGACGGAACTGCGCCGGCGCGGTCATCACGGCATCGCCGTCGGGCGCGCGCCGCAGTGCCGCAGCACAGACGCGGCGGCGTATGTGCAGGCAGACCTCTGCGATGCATCGCCTGTGCAGGCGCTCTTTGTCGGCGTGCAGCCGGACGCGGTCATCCACTGCGCCGCATGGACGGACGTGGACGGTGCGGAGCTGCCGGAAAACCGCGAGCAGGTGTTTGCCGTCAACCGGGACAGCACGCAAAACGTGGCCAAGGCCAGCCGTGACCACGGCTGCAAGCTGCTGTATGTTACGACGGACTATGTCTTTGACGGGACGTATCCCGCCCCCTACCCCGCGGACTACGACCGCTTTGCCCCGCTGAATGTCTACGGGCAGAGCAAGCTCGACGGTGAGCGCGCCGTGTGCGGCACGCTCGCGCAGCACTTCATCGTGCGCACCTCGTGGCTCTACGGCGCGGGCGGCAAAAACTTCGTGCGCACCATGCTGCAGCTGAGCCGCACGCACGATACGCTGCGCGTCGTATGCGATCAGGTCGGCACGCCGACCTATGTCCCCGATCTCGCGCGGCTGCTCGCCGACATGGTCGAGACCGACCGATACGGCCGCTACAACGCGGTCAACAGCGGCGGCTACGTGAGCTGGTATGACTTTGCCTGCGAGATCTTCCGCGCATCCGGCATCCCCATGACCGTGCTGCCGGTGACGAGCGAGGAATACGGTCAGAGTCGCGCCGTGCGCCCGCGCAACAGCCGCCTCGACACGGCCAAGCTGGCAGCCGCCGGTTTCCGGCCGCTGCCTGACTGGCAGGACGCGCTCGCGCGCTATCTTGCCGCCGAACAACCATAAACGACCGGGGCATCCCGCACCAATGTGCGCGGATGCCCCGGTTTTCTGTTATTCAGCGCTTGGGCTTGATGAGCGACACGAACGACCGGATGCCCGTATCCTGCGAGCCGCGCGGATAGACCAACAGCGTGCGCGCCTTCGCCTTGAAGCCCTGCACCGGGCGAAACACCACACCGTCGATCCCCCAGCAGGCGACGCTCGCCGGCATGATGCTGAAGGCGATGCCGGTGTTGATGATGAGGGCGATGCTGTAAAAATCGTCGGCATACATGCGCTTATTCTCCCGCAGGCCCATGTTGGCATACATGCCCGCGATCAGCCCGGCCGAGGGCTGACTGTCCTGCGCGCGGTTGAGCACGATCGGCATGCCCTTGAGCTCTCTTGGGTGGATCTCTTTTTTCGCCGCCAGCGGGTGCGAAGCGCTGATCATGACCATGCACGGATCCGAGAGCGTGACGCGGCTGTCGAGCTCCTTGCCGAGCTCCACACCGAAGCCGGAGAGCACGGCCATGTCCAGCTGCCCTTCGGCCAGAGCGCCGAGCAGGCTCTGATTGCTGCCGAGCTGGAACTCGATCTCCGCCTCCGGGTGCTGGCGGTGATATTTGCGGATCTGCGAGACGATGGTCCACAGCTCATAGGCCCCGGCATAACCGATGCGCAGATCCGTCGCGTTGCCGAGCGCAACCTTCTTGCCCTGCGCCGCGGCGCCGTTGTAGCGGATCATGAGCTGCCGGCACTGCCGGTAGAACACCTCGCCCGCCGGCGTCAGGCTCACGCCGCGCTTGCCGCGCACAAACAGCGCATAGCCAAGCTCCTGCTCGAGCAGCTTGACCTGCTGGCTGACGGCCGTCTGCGAGATGCACTGCTCCTCGGCAGCACGGGTGAAATTGAGGTGCTCTGCAGCCGATAAGAACACCGGAAGGCGCTGAATGCTCACAGTTTCCACACTCCTTGTCGAATAAGCAACGCTCAGCAGCGAAATATTGCTTTCTTTTATTATATCCATAACTTTTTCTTCTGACAAGGCCATAAAACGATATTGGACTGCGCTCTATAAAAATGATACAATTTTAACAAGGCAAACATCAAGTCACACCCGTTCAAGGGTCATCAAACATTCCGTTTCATAAGGAGGACAAATACCATGGAAAAGATGCGTTTTGAAGGCAAGGTCGTCATCGTGACCGGCGCGAGCTCGGGCATTGGCCGCTCGACCGCGCGGCTGTTCGCCATGGAGGGCGCCAAGGTCGTCGCCGCGGCGCGCCGCCTGAAACGGCTAGAAGACCTGCGCGATAAGGTCGCGGCGGAAAACGCCCCCGGCGTCATCCTGCCGGTCAAGACGGACGTGCGCGACCCGGCACAGATCGAGGCCATGTTCGACACCTGCCTCAAGGAGTTCGGCCATCTGGACATTCTCGTCAACAACGCCGGCGTGCTCGATGGTCAGCTCCCCATCCACGAGACGACACCGGAGGTCTACGACATGATCTACGAGACCAACCAGCGCGCCGTGTTCCTGTGCTGCCAGCGCGCGATCAGGATCTTCCTCGAGCAGGGCACGCCGGCGAACATCGTCAACGTCGCCTCGGCAGCGTCCCTGCGCGGCCTGAAGGGCGGCGCGATGTACGTCACAACCAAGCACGCCGTGCTCGGCCTGACGCGCAACATCTCCGCTTCCTTCTTCGAGCGCGGCATCCGCTGCAACTGCATCGAGCCCGCGAACATCCTCACCGAGATCAACAAGGTGCCGCGCGAAAAGGGCATCGGCATCCTAGAATGGCAGATGCGCGCCGGCAAGGCTGCTCCGCTGCACACCATCACGAAGCCCGGCGAGAAGAAGCCCATCCTCGGCAAGCCGAAAGACTGCGCCAACGCCATCGCTTACTTGGCCGACGACGTTGCCGCGCGCTACATCTCCGGTGCGGAGCTGAAGGTCGACGCCGGCTGGCTCAACATGTAACCGCCCACATCTGCTGAGAAAGGAAACGCTACTATGTCGACGCATTATAAAGATTACTACGGCACGCATATGCCGTTCGGTCAGTTCCCGAAGTTCGGCGTTCTCTCGAGCGTGAAAGTGCTCATGACGGGCACGAACATCGCCGGCCCCTTCGCCGCGAGCATCATGGCCGAGATGGGCGCGCAGGTCGTGCAGGTCGAGTCCCCGAACATGCCCTGCCAGACCCGCGGCAACTACGGCTACTCGCAGGATCACCGCAACACGTACTCCATCACGCTCAACACCCGCACCGCCAAGGGCAAAGAGGTGCTCGAGAAGCTGATCGCGTGGGCTGACATCTGGATCGAGTCCGGCCGTCCCGGCACGTATGCCAAAAACGGCCTGAGCGACGAGCATATGTGGAAGATCAACCGCAAGCTCGCCATCGTCCACGTCTCCGGCTACGGCCAGACCGGCCCGGACAAGAACAAGGCGGCCTACGACGTCTCCGGCCAGGCCATGGGCGGCTACATGTACATGAACGGCACGAGCCCCACGTCCCCCCCGCTGAAGGTCAACCCGTACCTGTCCGACTATGCCACCGCCTACAACGCCTGCATCTGCGCGCTGTCCATCATGACCAACGCGCGCATCACCGGCGAGGGCGACGCATGCGACGTGTCGCAGTATGAGACGATGTTCCGCCTGCTGGGCAGCTACCCGGCCGAGTGGTTCAACAAGGGCTACCCCGGCCCGGGCGAGCCGGTCAAGTACCGCACCGGCAACGTCAGCGACATCGCGGCCGGTTTCTCGTTCTACGACTGCAAGGACGGCGGCACGATCTTCATCGGCATGGTCGGCGCCGGCAACACGAAAAAGGGCTACCCGCTCGTCGGTCTGCCCACGCCGGGCGACGGCACGGACCCCGACTTCCCCGAGGGCATGACGGGCTCGCTCAAGTCCCTGCCGCGCGGCCAGCGCATCGAGGCAGCCATCACGAAGTTCTGCGCCGAGCGCACCGTCGATGAGGTCGAGGCCATCATGAACAAGGCCGGCATTCCGAACCAGAAGGCCTTCGGCCCCGCGGACATCGAAAAGAGCGCGCAGTACGCCGCCCGCCACGACATCGCCACCTGGACCGACAGCGTCTACGGCGAGATGAAGGGCATCGGCATCACGAACAAGTTCAAGAAGAACCCCGCGCAGATCGTCGCCTCCGCGCCGACGTTCGGCGAGCACAGCCGCGAGGTGCTGGAGTTCCTCGGCTACACGGAAGCGCAGATCGACGACATGTACGCCAAGGGCGTGACCGCAACCATGGATCCGCGCGAGACAGCCATCCAGTGGCACCTCAAGGACTGGCAGTTCTTCTGGAGAGACGACCAGGCCGAAAAGCTGGATCTGTAAAAGCATCCTATAACCATATAACCATAAATCAAAACGGAGGTTCCAAATATGGCTAGTTACAATCCCGGAACCTACGAGGGCACCGGCCGCGGCTACGGCGGTAAGCTCATCGTCAGCGTGACGGTATCGGAAAACCGGATCGAATCCGTAAAAGTGACGCAGCACAAGGAATACCGCGGCATTGCCTGGGGTCTGAACACGACGCCGATGGAGCGCTACCCCAAGCTGATCGTGGAGTACCAGACGCTGAACATCCCCACGGTCGACGGCGCAGATCTGACGTGCGCCGCCATCCTCGACGCGACGGCGGCAGCACTCAAGGCTGCCGGTGCGTCCAAGGAGGACATTGCCGCGCTCAAGGCTGCTCCCGCCCCGAAGGCGCCGGAGTACCAGGACGAAGTGCGCACGGTCGACGTGGTCGTGTGCGGCGCGGGCGCAGGCGGTCTGGCCGCAGCCATTGAGGCGAAGCTGGCCGGCGCGGAAGTCGTCATCGTCGAAAAGCAGGGCATCACCGGCGGCGCCACCGCGAGAAGCGGCGGCAAGCTCCTCGGCGCCGGCACGAAGTGGCAGAAAAAGCAGGGCCTGTACGACAACACGGACATGGTCTATGACTACCTCATGGACGTCGGCAACCGCAACGGCAAGTTCATGGACGAGTCGAAAAACCGCTATCTGGTCGATCACCTCAACCAGACGCTCGACTGGCTCACCTCCATCGAGGCGACCGTGAAGGGCGACCCCGCGGAAGTGCTCGCAGAGCCGTGGCAGCCGCTGTCCAAGCCCGTGGAAAAGGACGGTGTGCTCAAGACGCACTTTGACGTGCTCGACGTCGAACCCATCCACGTCAGCCTGCAGCCGTGGCGCGTGCACAACTCCCCCGGCGGCGGCGGACAGACCAACGGCGAAGGCGGCGAGATCTCCACGCCCCTGACGCTGTACTATGAAAACGACCTCGGCGGAGAGATCATCTACGACACCGCCATGAACGAGATCCTCACGGACGAGTCGGGTGTCGTCACCGGCGTGACGTGCACGCGCAAGGGCGGCGCCAAGCTCACGCTCTACGCAAGAAAGGGCGTCATCCTTGCAACCGGCGGCTATGCCCGCAACAAGGAAATGGTCGCGCGCTACCCCGTCGCACATTACTTCAGCAACGTGCCGCACGGCAACGTCGGCGACGGTCTGACGGCCGCCGGGAAGATCGGCGCGCTCAACTACGAGCATCCCGCCGTGCAGGTCGTGTACACGAGCCTGACCTGCGGCATCGGCATCAACGACGAGTCCGGCCTCATCGTCAACGACCGCGGCGAGCGCGTCGTCAACGAGTGGAGCTATCAGTACACGGTCAGCGACGCCATCGCCCGCTCCGGCAGCAACTGCGGCTGGTATATCACCAGCGGCAAAGAGCCCTACGGCGGCGTGCAGTACGGCTACAAGTCCGCTGTCGCCGGCAAGTCCAAAGATCCCTGCGCCACCTCCATCGAGGGGCTGGCCAAGAAGATGGGCTGCGACCCGGCAACGCTGCAGGCGACCTATGACCGCTACTGCGAGCTGGTCGAAAAGGGCGTCGACGAAGACTTCGGCAAGCCGGCCGAGTTCCTGCACCCGATCAAGGGGCCCAAGTTCGTGGCCCTGCGCATGCACCCGTGCGTGACCGTCACGTTCGGCGGTCTCGAGACGGACGTCTCCGCGCGCGTCATGAAGCCCGACGGCTCCGTGATCCCGCACCTGTACGCCGCGGGCGAAGTTGCCGGCACCGGCATGTACGGCACGCAGTACCCGACCTGCGGCACGTCGATCGGCAGCGCCCTGTTCTACGGACGCATCGCCGGCCGCGCCGTCACCGATCAGGCTTTGCTGTAATCCCCCCTTACAGCATCCCAGATACGCAAGCGCCTCAGAGCATCGCTCTGAGGCGCTTGTTTTTTGCCCGGCAGCGCGTCTGCCGGGCGGATTTATTCCTGCCGTAGGCTGGCGTCCGAGTGAACGACCGCCTCCCAGATTTCCCGTTCCGTCATGTCATTGCTCTCCTTCACAGATTCACCGCGATCAGCGACACGCCCGCCAGCACCAGCAGCACGGACGTGAGCCTGCGCACCCACTTTTCGTCCAGCACGCGGCTGCACTTCATGCCCGCAAACAGCCCCAGTGCCGCAAACAGGAGCCAGGCCTTCGGGTCCAGCCGCCGCCGGTTGTTCCACGTGAGGATCAGGTTGGCGGGATAGCCCAGCAGCAGGTCGATGGCGAAATGTTGGCGTTGTCCGCGCCGAAGCTCAGGATCGAGGTCAGTACCAGCGTGTTGGCAAAGCCGCACAACCCCTTGATAAAATATGCGGTCACTGCCGCGATCACCCACAAATACATCCGCTGCCCCGTTTCTGCGCCCCTGCGCCAATTTCTGTGCTCAGCATAGCACGAAGTTCACGGTCATGCTTCACAAAAAGGAAAATCAATTCAGCGGATTGTTTATAGTAAAAAGGAAGCATCCGGTTCGGATGCTTCCTTTGTGGTACGCCCGAGCGGATTCGAACCGCTGGCCTACAGAGTCGGAGTCTGTCACTCTATCCAGCTGAGCTACGGGCGCATATTCAGCAGGAGATATTATAGCAAAGTCCGGACAAAATGTAAAGCAGGATTTTCTGTTCCCATTTGACGGCGGATATGCTATACTGGTCGCAAGAAACCTGTATCGGAAGGACACACCCTCTATGAACCATAAACGCCTGCATACCCGCCTGCTCGCGCTGCTGCTGTGCTGCGCGCTCGTGCTGCCGCTGAGCGCCTGCGGCGAGGCAAAAAGCACCACGCAGCAGATCTTTGCCATGGACACCGTCATGGACCTGACCGCCTACGGCAAGAAGGCCGACGACGGCATCAACGCCGCCATCAGCATCATCAACAGCATGGACACGCTGCTCGACCCGGAAAACGAGCGCAGCAAGACCTATGAGATCAACCACGCCATGGGCGGCTCCGTCGTCGTCAACGAGCAGATCGCCAAGATGCTGCGCACGGCGCAGACGGTATACGAGCGCTCGGACGGCGCGCTCGACCTGACGACCTACCCCCTGAGCAAGCTCTGGGGCTTCATCGACCAGAACTACCGCGTGCCGCCGGACGCGGAGATCGAGCGTCTGCTCCCGTGCGTGGACATGAGCAAGGTACAGCTCTCGAGCACGGACGACAGCGCGAACTCGCTCGTGACCATGCCGGCGGACATGTCGCTGAGCTTCGGCGCGGTGGCCAAGGGCTGTGCGTCGGACTATGCCATTCAGGCCATGCGCGCCGCCGGCGTCACGAGCGGCGTGGTGTCCCTCGGCGGCAACGTGCAGACGCTCGGCAAAAAGCCGGACGGCAGCGACTGGAACATCGCCGTACAGGATCCGAACGACACCGGCAGCTATCTCGGCTACCTCACCGTGGGCGAGACGGCCGTCATCACCTCCGGCAGCTACCAGCGCTTTTTCACCGAGGGCGGGCAGAAATACCACCACATTCTCTCCCCCAAAACCGGGCGGCCGGTGAACAACGGCCTGCTGTCCGTGACGATCGTGTGCGAGGACGGCACGCTGGCCGACTGCCTGTCGACCGCGATGTTCGTGCTCGGGCCGCAGGCGGCGCTCAACTACTGGCGCACCTACGGCGGGTTTGAGATGGTGCTCGTCAAATCCGACGGCCATGTCATCCTCACCAACGGCCTGTACGGAAAATTCACGCCCAACGGCGACAACTATGTCGTCCAGTATGAAAGCTGATGGATAGGAAACTGCAAGATCGGGAATTTTTCCGGCGCGACGTACTCTGCGTCGCGCCGGACCTGGTTGGGCGCATTCTGGTGCGCCGGCTGCCGGACGGCACGCTGCTGCGTGCGCGCATCACGGAGACGGAAGCCTACCGCGGCGTGCAGGACACGGCCTGTCATGCCTGCCACGGGCGCACAAAGCGCACGGAGGTGCTCTATCACGACGGCGGCACGATCTATGTCTACCTCTGCTACGGCATGCACTGGATGCTCAACATCGTGACCGGGCACGTGGACGAGCCGCAGGCCGTGCTCATCCGCGCGTGCGCAGACGGCGCGAACGGCCCCGGCAAGCTGACCAGGCGACTGCAGATCGACAAGGCGTTCAACGACGGCGATATCACGACCTGCCCGGAACTCTGGATCGAGGACGACGGGCGGCACTTCGCGCTCGAGACCGATACGCGCGTCGGCATCGGCTATGCCGCGCCCGAGGATCAGGCGCGGCTCTGGCGCTGGAAATGCGGCGCACAGGAGGATTGCACATGACCTACACACCGGACACCCCACTCGAGGCGCTGGCCGGCATCGGGCCGAAAAAAGCGCAGGCATTTCAAAAGCTCGGCGTGGCGACGCTGCGCGATCTGGCGGGATTGTACCCCCGCCGGTACGAGGACCGAACGCAGTTTCGCACGATCGCGGACGCGCAGCCCGGCGAGGCCGTGTGCATCCGCGCCGCGGTCGCGGCCGAGCCGCGCGCGCAGTATGTCCGCAGCGGGCTCACGCTCGTCAAGGTGCGCATCGCAGACGATACCGGCGCACTGGACGTGACCTACTTCAACCAGCCCTACCGCAAAAACAATCTGCACGCGGGCGAAACGTACATTTTCTACGGCAAGGTGGAGGCCAATGGCTTTCGCAAGACGATGACGAACCCCGTCTGCGAGCAGGCGGCGCGCTGCGGCAGCGTGACCAACTGCTTTTACCCGGTCTACCCGCTGACGACCGGCGTGACGCAAAACGACATCCGCAAGGCCATGACGCCCGCGCTGCACGCCTGCATCGGGCAGCTGCAGGACGTGATCCCGGCGGACATCGCGCGCGCCTATCACCTCGCACAGCAGGACTATGCCCTGCAGAACATCCACCAGCCGGCCGATGCGCAGGCGCTCGACACGGCGCGCAAGCGGCTGGTGTTCGAGGAGCTGTTCGTGCTCTCGACCGCCATGGCGCGCATCCGCTCGCAGCGGCGCGCCGAGGGTGGCATCCGCATGAAAGGCGCTGACCTCGAGACATTTTACCGCACGCTCCCCTTCTCGCCCACCGGGGCGCAGCGGCGCGCCGTCGCCGCCGCCGTGCAGGACATGATCTCCGGCGTGCCGATGAGCCGCCTCGTGCAGGGCGACGTCGGCTCGGGCAAGACGCTCGTCGCCGCGGCGTGCATCTGGTTTGCGCACGAAAACGACTGCCAGAGCGCCTTCATGGCGCCGACGGAGATCCTCACCGAGCAGCATGAACACACGCTGCGTACACTGCTCGAGCCGTTCGGCATCCGCGTCGGCCGGCTGACGGGCGCAATGACCGCGCGGCAGAAGCGTGAAGTAAAAGAGGCGCTCGCCGGCGGTCTGCTCGACGTCGTCGTCGGCACGCACGCGCTCATCAGCGACTCGGTGACGTTTTTCCGTCTCGGTCTCGTCATCACGGACGAGCAGCACCGCTTCGGCGTCGAGCAGCGCGCCGCGCTTGTGCGCAAGGGCGAGCAGCCGCACACGCTCGTCATGAGCGCGACGCCCATCCCGCGCACACTTGCGCTGCTGGTGTACGGCGATCTGGACGTGTCGATCATCGACGAGCTGCCGCCCGGCCGCCAGCCGGTGCAGACCGTGTGCGTGGACGAGCGCTACCGAGCGCGGCTCAACGCCTTCATCGACAAGCTCATCGGCGAGGGGCGGCAGGTGTTCGTCGTCTGCCCGAAGGTGGAGGAGACAGACGACGTTCCGTCCGATCTCAAATCCGCCGAAGAGCACGCGCAGGTGCTACAGCGGACGTTTCCGCAGCACCGCGTGGCCTGCATCCACGGCCGCATGAAGGCCAAAGACAAGGACGCCTGCATGGCCGCCTTCGCCGCCGGAGAGACGGACATTCTCGTCTCGACGACGGTCATTGAGGTCGGCGTGGACGTGCCGAACGCGGCGCTCATGATCATCGAAAACGCCGAACGCTTCGGCCTCTCGCAGCTGCACCAGCTGCGCGGGCGCATCGGGCGCGGGCCGTTTCAGTCGTACTGCGTGCTCGTGTCGGACGCGCACACGGACGAAGCGCGCGCGCGCCTGAAGGTGCTGTGCGACACGGCCGACGGCTTTCAGATCGCGGAGGCCGACCTGCGCCAGCGCGGCCCGGGCGACTTCTTCGGCAACCGGCAGCACGGTCTGCCGGCGCTGCACATCGCCGACCTCGGCACAAACATGACCGCTGTCAACGACGCGCGCGACGCGGCCCGCACGGTGCTCGCCACCGACCCGACGCTCTCCGCGCCCGAGCACGCGGCGCTGCGCGCCCAGTGCGCGCGGCTCTTCGCCGCCAACGACGGGCATTTTAACTGACATCCAACGGAGGCATCCCATGACCATCGCACAAATTCTCAGTAAAATGATTGCCGCATCCAATGGCAATATCCACGACATTGACCACCTCCTGCGCGTCTGGGCCTACGCCCGCACGATCGGCGAATTGGAGGGGCTGGGCGCGGAGACGCAGTATCTTCTGGAGGTCGCCGCCATCACGCACGACATTGCCTGCCCGCTCTGCCGCGAGAAATACGGCAACACCAACGGAGAATATCAGGAGCAGGAAGGCGCTGTGCTGGTGCGCGCCTTTCTCGCCGACACCGGCATGACGGAGGCGCAGATCGCGCGCGTGGCCTACCTTGTGGGCCATCACCACACGCTGCGGAACATTCACGGCCCGGACTACCAGATCCTCATCGAAGCCGACTACATCGCAAACGCATCCGAAAACGGATACAGCAAGCAGAGCGTCATGCACTTCATAGACACGGTCATAAAAACCGCGAGCGGCAAGCACCTCGCCGCCTCCGTTCTGGGCATTTCCGCAAGTAACCTCGGCTGCGCCGGCCGCTGACGTCGAGCACGCTACGAAACACACAGGAGGCAACGGTATGAAAATCCTGCTTTTGAGCTGCAGCACCGGCGAGGGGCACAACCACTGCGCACTCGCCGTCAAGGAGGCGCTCGACGCGCGCGGACACGAGACATCCTTCCTCGATATGCTGCACATGTTCGGTGACCCCGGGCCGCTGAGCTTTGACAAGATCCTCAACCGCATCTCGACCAAGGCGCCGGACGTGTTCGGCATGATGTACCACGCGGGTGCGATGTACAGCGCGACCGGCGTCACCTCGCCGGTCTACATGGCCAACATCCGCCACGCACGGCAGCTCAACGCCTTCATCCGCGACAACGGTTACGACGCCGTTGTCTGCTCGCACCTGTTCCCGATGGAAACGCTCACGTTCCTGCGCCGGTGGGAGCGCTGCGAGGTGAAATGCTGCGGCATCCTCTCGGATTATACGTGCATCCCGTTTCTCGCCGAGACCGACCTCGACGCTTACTTTCTGCCGCACAGCGAGGTGCGGGAGCTGTGCATTCAGGCCGGGATGCCGGCCGAAAAGCTCATCGTGTCCGGCATGCCGGTGGCGGCGCGCTTTCTCGCGCCGATGGACAAGGCCGCCGCGCGCGCCGCGCTGGGGCTGCCGGCAGACAAAAAGATCTACCTCATCATGACCGGCGGCATCGGCTGCGGCGACGCCGTGTCGCTGTGCGACGCGATCCGCCGCGTTCCGGATGAAAACGCGCTGCTGTGCGTGCTACCCGGCCGGAACGAGGCGCTGCGGCAGGCGCTCGAGGACGCTTATCATGGGCAGGGCGTGCTGACCGTGCCGTTCACGGATCAGGTGCCGGCCTATATGCACGCGGCCGACGTGCTGCTGAGCAAGGCCGGCGGCATCTCCAGCTCCGAGGCCGCCATGCTGGGCGTGCCGCTCGTGCACACGATGGCCATCCCCGGCGTGGAGACGGAAAACGCCGCGTTCTTCGCGCGCCACGGCCTGTCGTTTTTCGCGCGCAGCGTGGACGAGGCGGCGCGCTTTGCCGACAGGCTCATCTATGACCCGGCATGTGCCGAACGTATGCTGGCCGCGCAGGCCGCCTGGCTGCCGCGCAACGGCGCAGAGCAGATTGCCGCTGCCGTCACGGCACAATGAAAAGCGAAAACAGCGCCCTGTGCGGGAAAACGTTCCTGTACAGGGCGCTGATTCTTTAGATATCGCTTCCGTCCAGCTCGAGCGTCTCGGCCAGCCGCGCGGCAAAAGCCTCCGGCTGCCCGGCGACAAACTCCGCGTGCGCGCAGTCCGGAAACGCGACGAACGCCGTCTCCGGCAGCAGGCGGCGCACATGGCGGATGTCCAGTGCACGCTGGGAATATTCCTTGCTCCCATACCAGTACGACACACGCGCCGCCGTTTGCAGGCGCTTCGGCAGCGGATAGTGGAAACAGGAGTCAAACACGCGCCAGACATCGCGCCGGTCCATCCGCCCCAAGATCATGCAGACATCCTCCACCGCCGCCTGACCGAAGCGCTGCGCCGGAAACGCCCGGCGGATCAGCGCCAGGTGCCGCTGCGCAAACCGGATGACGAGATAGTTGCGCAGGGAAAAGCCCCGCGTCAGCCACCGCGGCGCGCGGTACGGCGTGATGGCCGCGTCGAGCACACACGTGCGCACCGCCACCTTCCCGTCTGCCAGCAGCCGCAGCGCGACCGCACCGCCCATGGACACGCCGTACAGCCCCCAGAGCGCGCTGATGCCCCGCTGCGCCAGCCAGTCGCCCAGCTCGGCCGCGATGGCCTCCACGCTCGTGTAGGGCGTCTTTTCGTCCGGGTCGTGCGCCGGCAGCGCCGGTATGATGAGATGGTACTGCGTCTGCAGCCGCTCTGCCGCCGGCTGGAACATCCGCCAGCTCAGGCAGGCGCTGTGCAGCAGCAGGACAGTCTTTTCGTGTTCGGTTCCGAATTCATGTATGCGCATGGACGTCCCTCCCGGATTTGCACTCCGAATTATGATAGACAGATATGCGCCGCGTTGTCAAGCGTGGGCAGAAAAAAATCGTCCGCCCGGAAGGGGAATCCGGCGGACGATTCTTTGTTGGGGACAGCGGTCACGCACAGGCAAAGTGCGTGGTGTCACACCGCTGCAGGGAATGGGGGAAGAGAAGAGAGGTGAGGTGATTTGGCTTGATGCGTCTGTTGTTGGTATCGGTAACCGGAGAGATTCCGGGTACGATCGAAAGAAATTAACCGACGAGCGCCTTGCCGAGCGCCTGGCAGGCCGCGAGGACCGCGTCATCGGGCGCTTCGTTGCAGATCACGCTGTCGCACGCGAGCTGGATACCGGAGCTGCGGCAGTCGCGCTCCCAGTTGTGCATCCACTCGCCGCCGCCCCAACCGTAAGAGCCGAACAGGGCGACACGTTTGCCTTTCAGGCTGGACTTGCAGCCGTCGAACATCGGCTCGAACTCCATGTCCTCCAGAACTTCAGAGCCCATGGCCGGGCAGCCGAGCGCCACGGCGTCATATCCGCCGACGGCGGAACCATCCACATCGGAGGCGGTCAGAAGCACCGCGTCCGCGCCGGCACTTTTCATGCCCTCGAGCACGGCGTTGGCCATGGCCTCGGTGTTGCCGGTGCCGCTCCAATAGATGACTGCTGCTTTTTTCATGATGGTAACATCCTTTCATTTTGTGCTGTATTTCGCTGCTGCACGTTCACGGCGAGCTGCGCAATGCTCGAGCCCGCGTGCAGACGTTGGCAATAGATCTCCGTGCACCGCTGGTATTTTGCAAAGAGGTCGCGCGCCCGCTGCTCGTCGCCGTACACCTTCCAGAGGCCGGCGTACTTGAAATCAGCCGCGTGGTGCTCGATGAACCCTTTGACGTCTTCCGGCGGATAGCTCAGAAACAGGCCGATCTCGTGGGGGAATTCGTCGTACGCGCGCAGCCGCTCGATGAGCTTCATCAGGCACTGCTCGCTGCTGCCGCAGACATAGCCTGCGTGCCGCAGGATCTCTGCTGCCAACTGGTCCTGCAGATCCCGCTCCAGATCGCGTGGGCGGTACAGATACAGCAGCGCGCTCTTGTCCGTGAATCGCAGCGGGAGGAGGCAGAGTCCTTTGGGAACCAGCACCTGGTTATACTGGCGGATCTCCATGAGCAAAGTCTCCCGGTTTTCATACGGACAGGGGAACAGGCTGCCGGTCTTGATCCCGGCCAGTGTCGGCGCGCAGAGCCGTACGACGTTTTCCTCCGACATGGCTTGCCTCCTTGTCTGTGGTTGTTTACCGGTTTTCGCGCAGTGAGCAATGCTGCGCGATTGGTAGTTAAAGTTGCCTAACTCATGTGTGAAAAGCTGCGCGTTTTGTTGCTTTCTGATGCTATGATACTGCATGATACACCCGGCATCCGCTCCAAATCATCGGAACATGGCTCCAAAATGAAAAATGTCGTCCGCCCCACCGTCAGACCGCCGGCGCCTCCGGCGCACAGCTGTCGCAGTCGATGCCGCTGCGGTAGGCGTTGGGCGAGACGCCGATGACATCCCGGAACGCTTTGGCGAACTTGCTGCCGTTATCATACCCAAACTGGCCGGCAATATCCAGCACCGTGCGGTCGGTCTGCCGCAGGAGCCGGGCAGCGCCATGCATTTTCTGCGCGCGCAGAAATGCTGCCGGCGACATGCCGTACACGCCGCGAAAGCTGCTGTTGATGAGCGTGGCCGAGGCGCCGAAGCGCTGCGAGAGCTCCGCGACCGTCAGCCGCCGCTCCGTGTTCTCGAGCAGATATGCGCCGATCTGCTCGGCGAGCTGCACCTGCGCCTGCGGGTAGCTGTGCTGCGGCTGGGCCACCTGCACGGGGAACGCGCTCAAAAACAGCAGCAGCTCCAGGATCTTGACTTTGAAATAGCCCTTGCGGATGGCCTCTGGCACGGAGTAGAGCTCGGCAAAAATGTGCGCCACGCCCTGTGACGAGCGCGTGACAAAGCAGGCTGAGTCCGCGCAGAATTTTTCGATGAGTGCGCTCGGCCGCACCTCAACGTCCTCGAGAAAGCACGACAGGCAGTCCGGTGCGCGTGCCGGGTCGATCGACACCGTGATGCCGTGGTAGTGCCCGGTCGGGAAGCGCGCCGGGGCCGCTGCCGCCGAGCGCCGCACGATCGCCAGATCGCCCGGCGAAAGGAAAAAGCATGCGTCGCCATACGGGTAGGCGATGCGCCCATCGCGGCAGTGGTGGATCTCCAGACAGCCGGGCGCGCGTGTGCGCTGCATGGCGCAGGCCGTGGCGTGCACGTCGTGATACACGATCTCAATGCCCGGGAAAACCGGGTAGACCGTCTGCACCACTTCCCCATCGGCGCCGCCGAGACGATAGACCGTGTGCTCGGCATCCTGATGCAGCACCGTCGCCAGTGTGTCCGCGAAAGTTTCGTTTTGTTTTGCTGTGGCCATTGCGCCGCACCTCCCGTTTTTAGTTAGATACATCTAATTTAGTAGGAAAATAAAAGCGCCGTTCCAAACGGCTCTATGTATATTTTATTATACCGTGCCCCTGCCGCCGCGTCAAGCGGCAGAGTACAAAAATGCCCTGCGGCCAAAGACCACAGGGCGTTTCTGGAGCTAGTGATGTGACTCGAACACACGACCTGCTGATTACGAATCAGCTGCTCTACCGACTGAGCTACACTAGCACATTTCTTACAGCTTGCACATTCTATCACATGTCTCAGTGGATGTCAACAAAAAAGTTCGACGATTACTATTTGTTTTCATGCATGAAAAAATGTCGCATTTCTGCACAAGTTGTCGATTTTTTTCGCTTCCTGTCAGTTGTGCAGAATTTGCACTGTTACACCCCCCCGAAAAACACGCGCTGTTTCAGGCTTTCCCGCCCGCGGAGAAGATCAAAGTTCTTACATTTCCGTGACAATATGTTTACATAACTTTTTGCCGACTTCCTGTTTGCTGTGAGTTATCAACATTTTCAACCGACTTTTCAACACCGGATTTTCTTTTCTATTTCAAGTGTTTGCTCCGATTCTGCATAAATAAGGAAACGGTGGAAACGGACTTTGTGGATTTCGCAAAAACCGATTTTGTTACCATAACACAAATCTCTCGCAGCCGCGAGAGATTTGAAAAAAAGCTTGACAGGCAAAATGCAAGATTTGTGCCGCTGGTGATGATTCAGAGCAGGCCGCTGTCGGCAAACGACACATAATCCTCGCCGCAGACGATGATATGATCCGCGAGCGTGATTCCTACGAGCAAAAGTGCGTCCCGGATGCGGCGCGTCGTGAGCTCATCCTCGCGCGACGGCAGCGCATAAGCGTCCACATGGTTGTGGCTGAGGATGACGGACACCGCCTTCTGCGACAGGGCCGTCTCGACGATGGCGCGCACGGACACTTCTGCGGCATTGACCACGCCGCGGCCGACCTCCTTACAGCTGATGAGGCCGCACTTGGCGTCCAGACACAGGAGGTAGACGACCTCCGTACGCTCATACAGGTACAGCGGCACGAGATAGTTCCCGGCGTCCTCGCTCGAGCGCAGGATCGTTTGCTGGCGGCGCTTGGCCATCTGGTACCGGCGGCCGACCTGCGGGATGAGCGTGAGGAGCGTGGCCACGTTCTCCCCCACGCCGGGCACGCGCATCATGTCCTCGCAGCTTGCCTCAAAGACCGCGTCGAGCGTGCCGAAATGATCCAGCAGCGCGTGCGCGAGCTCGTTGACATCGCGCCGCGGCACGGCGTAAAACAGCAGCAGCTCGAGCACGCTGTGGTCATCGAAATTATCGAGCCCATTGCGCACGAAGCGCGCCTTCATACGGGCGCGGTGGCCGTCATGCACGCCCATAAAACGGCACCTCGGAGATCTCCATATTGGCCCAGGCGTTGAGTTCGCTGCCGGCGCGCGCGCCGCGCAGATACTCATAATACGCCTGGCAGCCGATCATGGCGGCATTGTCGCCGCAGAGCTTCAGCGGCGGGACGAACAGGCGGATGCCGGCCGCGTCACACGCGGCCTGAAAATCTCCGCGGATGCGGGAATTGGCCGCGACGCCGCCCGCCACGGCGAGCTTGTCATAGCCGAGCTCGCGGACCGCCGCCATCGTGCGCGGCACGAGGCTCTCGCTCATGGCGCGGCAGAACGACGCGGCGAGCGAGGGCTTATCGAGCGGCTCGCCCTTCTGCTCCGCCGTGTGGGCAAGGTTGATGACGGCCGTTTTCAGGCCGCTGAAGCTTATGTCATACGGGCAGCCGTCCACGTGGCCGATGGGGAGCTTGTACTTCCGATCGTCGCCGGTCTTGGACAGGTCGTCGATGGGCTTGCCGCCGGGGTATGGCAGGCCGAGCACACGCGCGGTCTTGTCAAAACACTCGCCGGCCGCATCGTCGCGCGTGGCGCCGAGGATGCGCAGGTCGGTATAGTCGCGCACGTCGCAGATGAGCGTGTTGCCGCCCGAAATAGCCAGGCACACGAACGGCGGCTTCAGCTCCGGGTAGGCGATGTAGTTGGCCGCGATGTGGCCGCGCACATGGTGCACCGGGATGAGCGGCACGCCGAGCGCGAGCGCGGCGGACTTGGCAAAGTTCACGCCGACGAGCAGCGCGCCGATGAGCCCCGGCGCGCAGGTGACGGCCACGGCGTCGATGTCGTCGCGGGTCAGCCCGGTCACTTCCAGCGCGCGGTCGGCCAGCTGGGAGATGACCTCCACGTGCGAGCGCGAGGCGATCTCGGGCACGACGCCGCCGTAAATGGCGTGCAGGTCAGCCTGGGAAAAGACCTGATCGGTCAGCACCTCGCGCCCGTCGCGCACGAGGGCGACGGCCGTCTCGTCACAGGAGGATTCAATCGCAAGAATAATCATATCGTCTCTGCCTCTCTCCGGAACCAGGTCATGAGGAGCGCGTCCTCGTCCGGCTTCTGATAGTAATTTCGGCGCTGACCGACGGCCTGAAACCCGTGCTTGCGGTACAGCGCGATGGCGGGCGCATTGGATGCGCGCACCTCCAGCGTCAGGAACGCGAGATCGAGCGCCGCCGCCCGCGCGCACAGCGCGTCGAGCAGCGCGTCCGCGATGCCCTGCCGCCGGTGCTCCGGCGCAACGGCGACATTGCCGATGTCGCCCTCATCGAGCACGTGCAGAAAGTTTGCGTAGCCGAGCACCGTCTCCCCCGCAACCGCGATGAGAAACACGTGCCGGTCGTCCGGCAGCTGGCCGGCCAGCTGCGCGCGCGTCCAAGGCGCGGAAAAGCACGCGCGCTCGAGCGCGGCGAGCTGCGGCAGGTGCGCCGCCGCGGCGTCGCAGATCGTGTAGTCCATCAGTGCGCCTCCGCCCAGCTCGCGCCGATCTTCGCGTCCACGAGCAGCGGCACTCGGTAATCGACCACGTGCTCCATCTCCTCGATGAGGATGGCGCGGACCGTTTCGGCCTCCGCCGCCGGACACTCGACGATGAGCTCGTCGTGCACCTGCAGCAGGAGCTTTGCCTCGAGTCCTTCGGCGCGCATGCGCGCGTCCACGCGCACCATGGCGGCCTTGATGATATCCGCCGCCGTGCCCTGAATGGGCATATTGAGCGCCACGCGCTCGCCAAAGCTGCGGAGGTTGAAATTCGACGATCTCAGCTCCGGCAGGTCGCGCCGGCGGCCGAAAAGCGTCGTGACGTAACCATCGGCCTTCGCCTGCTCGACAATGCGCTTCATATAGTCGCGCACGCCGTGGTACTTGGCAAAATAGCTGTCCATATACGCCTTGGCCTCGCTCTGGAACACGCCGATATCCTGCGCGAGGCTGAAGGCCGAAATGCCGTAGACAATGCCGAAATTGACGGCCTTGGCGTGTGAGCGCTGCAGCGGCGTAACCTCGTCGAGCGGCACGCCGAACACCTGCGACGCCGTGACGGCGTGGATGTCCTCCCCGCTGCGGAAGGCCGCGATCATGGTCTCATCATCGGCAATATGCGCCAGCAGGCGCAGCTCGATCTGACTGTAGTCCGCGTCGACGAGCACCTTGCCGGGCGAGGCCACGAACATGTTGCGGATCTGCGCGCCGAGCTCGCGGCGCACGGGGATGTTCTGCAGGTTCGGCTCGGTGGACGACAGGCGTCCTGTCGCCGTGACGGTCATCTGGAAGTTCGTGTGGATGCGCCCGTCGGCCGAGATCTCCTTGAGCAGCCCGTCGGCATAGGTGGACTTGAGCTTCGTGAGCATGCGGTAGTCCAGGATTTGATCGATGATCGGGTGCTTGCCGCGCAGCTTTTCAAGCACGGCGGCATTCGTGCTCCAGCCGGTCTTGGTCTTTTTCCCGGCCGGGAGCATGAGCTGGTCAAACAGCACGTGGCCGAGCTGCTTCGGCGACTGGATATTGAACGGCTCGCCCGCGCAGGCCCAAATGCTCTGCTGCAGCTGCTCGATGGCGCTCGTGAGGCTCTCGCCGAAATCATACAGCGCCTTGCGGTCCACGAGAAAGCCCGTGTGCTCCATGCGCGCCAGCACAGGGCACAGCGGCAGCTCGATGTCCGTATAGAGCGGCAGCATACCGAGCGTGTCCATCTTTTCCCGCAGCACCGGCTGCAGCGCCCAGACGGTCTGCGCATCCGGCGCTTCCCCGCCGAGATACGCCTGCGCGAGACGCGGGAGATCATAGTTCCCGGCCGTGGCGTCGAGCAGATAGGCCGCCAGCGCCGTGTCAAACACGAACCCGTCCGTCGGCAGGCCCTCGGCGAGCAGCGCGCGCATGAGGTCTTTGATGTTGTGGCCCGCTTTATGCACGCGGTCAGAAAACAGCAGACGCAGAAATGCATTGTAATCATCGCCGAGCTGCGCCCACGCGAGCGCATAGCACGCCTTGCCGTCGCAGAGCGTGAGCGCGTCGAGCCCTTCTGGCGCGAGCACCGCGACATACGGTGCCGCCGTGACCGCCTGCTCGAGCGTGTGCAGCGCGGCGCTGTCCGTCACGTCGACGGTCGGCAGGGGCGGCAGCGCATTTTCCGGCGCGGCCGCGCCGTCAGCCGGCTGCAGCCCCCACTTTTCCGAGAGCTTCAAAAAGCCCAGCCGCCGGAACCAGTCATAGAGCTCGGGGCGGTAGTCCCGATCCCAGACGGCGGATTCGGGCGCGAAATCAATGGGCGCGTCCGTGCGGATGGTGGCAAGGTCGAACGACAGCTGCGCGCTCTCGCGCCCTTCCGTGAGTTTTTTGCGCACGCCGGGCTTGATGTCCAGCGTGTCGAGATCGCGGTAAATATCCGCCACCGTGCCGAAGCGCACGAGCAGATCCTTCGCCGTCTTTTCGCCGATGCCGGGCACGCCGGGGATGTTGTCCGAGCTGTCGCCCATGAGCGCCTTGAGGTCGATCATGTGGATGGGGTCGAAGCCGTACTCGGCGCGGAAGACTTCGGGCGTGTATTCGATCGTCTCCGTCTGGCCCATGCGGGTCTTGACATGGCAGACATGGGTGGTGTCCGTGATGAGCTGGAGGCTGTCCTTGTCGCCGGTGACGATCTCGCACGCCCAGCCGGCGGCCTCGCAGCGTTTGGCGACCGTGCCGAGCAGGTCGTCCGCCTCCCACCCGGCCAGCTCCAGCCGCTGGATGCCCATGTGGTCGAGCGTCTGCTTGAGCAGCGGCATCTGCACGACGAGCTCCTCCGGCATGGGCTTGCGCTGGGCCTTATAGAGCGCGTACTGCTCGTGACGGAACGTCGGCGCGTGCACGTCGAACGCCACGCACACCGCCTGCGGCTGCTCGAGCTCGAGAATGCGCTGGAAAATGGTCAGAAAGCCGTAGACCGCGTTCGTCGGCGTGCCGTCGGGCGCGTTGAGCATGCGGATGCCGTAAAAGGCGCGGTTGACGATGCTGTTGCCGTCGAGAATCATGAGTTTCATTCGGGTGTCCTCCTTGCACGTCACTGGCCGCGCAGCTCAATGAGCCGGTCGCGCAGCACGGCGGCGTACTCATATTCGAGCATTTCGGCCGCCTTTTTCATCTGCGCCTCGAGCCGCGCGATCTCGGCCCGGCGCTCGGCCTCCGTCATCTTCACGCCGTCGGCGCGTTTGGGCGCTTCGACGTCGCTCGAAATTTCAAGCAGCTCGCGCACGCTCTTGACGATCGTTTTCGGCACGATACCGTGCGCCTGGTTGTAGGCCGCCTGCTTGGCGCGGCGGCGGTTCGTCTCCAGGATGGCCGCGTGCATGGCGGCCGTCTCCTGATCGGCGTACATGATGACCGTGCCCTCGGCGTTGCGCGCCGCGCGGCCGATCGTCTGGATGAGACTCGTCTCGCTGCGCAGGAAGCCCTCCTTGTCCGCGTCAAGGATCGCCACGAGCGACACCTCCGGCAGGTCAAGTCCCTCGCGCAGGAGGTTGATGCCGACGAGCACGTCAAACGCACCGGTGCGCAGGTCGCGGATGATCTCCATGCGCTCGATCGCGCCGATGTCGTGGTGCAGATAGCGGCAGCGGATGCCCGCATTCGTGAGGTAGGCCGAGAGATCCTCGGCCATTTTCTTCGTGAGCGTCGTCACGAGCGTGCGCTCGTTTTTGGCGATGCGCGCGTTGATCTCGCCGATGAGGTCGTCGATCTGTCCCTCAATGGGCCGCACGAAGATCTGCGGGTCGAGCAGGCCGGTAGGCCGGATGATCTGCTCGGCGATCTGGCCCGCGTGCTCGCGCTCATAGTCGCCCGGCGTGGCTGAGACGTAGATGGCCTGATGCACCCGCTGCTCGAACTCCTCAAACTTCAGCGGGCGGTTGTCATACGCGCTCGGCAAGCGGAAGCCGTACTCGACGAGCGAGTCCTTGCGCGCACGGTCGCCGCGGTACATGGCGCGCACCTGCGGCAGCGTGACGTGGCTCTCGTCGACGAAGAGCAGAAAGTCCTTCGGGAAATAGTCCAGCAGCGTCATCGGCGCGCTGCCGGGGGCACGGCCGCTGATGATGCGCGAATAGTTCTCGATGCCGGAGCAGTAGCCAAGCTCCTGCATCATCTCAATGTCATAGTCCGTGCGCTGGCGAATGCGCTGCGCCTCGAGGAGCTTGCCCTGCTGCTCGAACGTTTTCACGCGCGCGTCGCACTCGGCGCGGATCTCGCCGATGGCGCGCTCCATCTTCTCGTGCGTCGTGACGTAGTGCGACGCGGGATAGATCGCCACGTGGCTGAGCGTGCGGATGGGTGCGCCGGTGACGACGTTGATGTCCGAAATGCGGTCGATCTCGTCGCCGAAGAACTCCACGCGCACGGCATGGTCCGAGGAATAGGCCGGGAAAATGTCGATCGTATCGCCGCGGACGCGGAACATATTGCGCGCGAAGGCAATGTCGTTGCGCTCGTAACGGATGTCGATGAGCTTGCACATGAGCTCCTCCGGGTCGCGCTGCTGGCCGGTGCGCAGGGAGATGACCATGTTGGCGTAGTCGATCGGGTCGCCGAGGCCGTAGATGCAGGACACGGACGAGACGACGATCACGTCCCGCCGCTCAAACAGGCTCGACGTGGCCGAGTGGCGCAGGCGCTCGATCTCATCGTTGATGGAGGCGTCCTTTTCGATGAACGTGTCCGTGTGCGGGATGTACGCCTCCGGCTGGTAGTAGTCGTAGTAGGAGACGAAATACTCCACGGCGTTGTTCGGGAAAAACTCCTTGAACTCGCTGCACAGCTGCGCCGCGAGGATCTTGTTGTGCGCGAGCACGAGCGTCGGCCGCTGGACGCGCTCGATGACCTTGGCCATCGTGTACGTCTTGCCGGAGCCGGTCACGCCGAGCAGCACCTGCTCGTCGATGCCGTTTTCCAGCCCCTGCACGAGCGTGTCGATTGCCTCGGGCTGGTCGCCCGACGGCTCGTAGGGCGAAACAACTTCAAAATCCGGCACGAAACGGCCTCCCTTCGTGAAAAATCGAATCAGAATATTATACCACCATCCGCCTTGTTTCACAAGCGGAAAACGCCCGGAAGCGGCTGCTTCCGGGCGCACACATGTCTGCAATTATTCGCCGAAATCGAGCACGCGGCGCATGCGGATGAGCGTCAGGCGGTTGCGGATGGCCGCCGAAACGCTGAGCATATCCTCCGACAGGGCCGGATCGATACCGATCTGCTCGGGCTTGTAGAACGCGCCGAGCTTCTCGCACAGCGCGGCCAGCTCCTCGGCCGAGGGGATCTCGGCGATGATGGCGCGGATCTCGTCCCAGTGGTCGACGATGTTCTGCGGGTCGAACGTACCGAGCACGTCGTTTTCGTTCTCCTTCATGATGCCGTCGGCGAGCGGGCCGAACTTCTCGTCCACCCACGCGCGGCTCAGCGGCTCAAAGGGCTTGGCCTTCGGCGTCGGGAGCGAGGCGAGGTAGTGGTACTCCTTCGCGCACAGGTACGTGCCCACGCCGACGCACTGGCCGTGCATGCCGTGCGCATTTTCAAACCGCGGCGGCTTCATCTCCACCAGGTGCGCCATCAGGTGCTCGGCGCCGGAGGCGGCGCGGGAGTGGTTGAGCAGCTGCATGGTCAGGCCGGAGATCATCTGCGCCATGGTCATGGCCTCAAAGTCCGGCTTGCCGCCGGCCGCCATATCGTCGGCCGCCTTGCGCATGATGGTCAGCGCCTCCTGCGCGAGGTCGGCGACCATCGGGCAGTAATACTCGCCCGAGACGAGGTGCGCGATCTTCCAGTCCGCGAGGGAAATGTACTTGGCCAGAATGTCCGAAATGCCGCTCACGGTCAGCCACAGGGGCGCGCCGGACACGACGTTCAGGTCGCAGACGACGAGTGCCGCCGCCTGCATGGGGATGGACTTTTTCTGTCCGTCGATGATGATCGAGCAGATGTTGGCCGTGAAGCCGTCGGAGCTCGCCAGCGTCGGTACGGCGACGAACGGGATGCCGAGGTGGTAGGCCGGGTAGCGGCCGAAGTCCATGATCGTGCCCGAGCCGACCGCGACGATGACGTCCGGATGGTCAAGCTGGCGCATCATGTCCTCGATCATGCCCTTTTCAGAGTGCAGGCCCTCGGCGTTGAGGACGATCTCCTGGTCGGCGCGCACGTGCCTGAGCGTCGGGAGGTTGTAGGTGTTCGTATCGTAAATGACGGCGCGCTTGCCGCTCAGGCCGACCTCGTCCATGTACTGGTCGAACTTGTCGAGCGCATTATACTCCACGACGACCTTCTTCGTCTCCAGTGTGTGCTCGCGGCCGCAGCGGCACGGGCCGACATATTTGCTGCAATCGAGAATCATGCAAACATCGCTCCTATTCCAGATAGAATTTTTCCTTACCAGCATATTGATTTTTCCCGGCAAAGTCAAGCCCTCCGGCCGGATATCGCGCCCAAAACGCAGAAAACATTCTATTTTCGTTTTCATTGAAAAACATTCATCCAAAATTTTAAGGGACGATGCCGCCGGTAACGGTTGCAAAATCCATGCGCACGGTGTAAGATTGCAAAGTCGCTTTACAGTGATTTTAAATCCTTTTTACACTCTGGCGAACTATTTCGTCTTTTCTATAGATATTCTTTGTACCTGGACGGTGATTTCTTATGGAACTGACTGCGATCGCGCAGTGGCTCAACACCGCGTTTGCGGGCTATGACTACGCCATTTTGCAGGCGCTGCACAATCTGGCCGAAGCGGCCGGCGGCTTCTTCACGCCGCTGTGCCGGGCCATCACTTTGCTGGGCGAGAAGGGCATCCTCTTTCTCGTGCTCGGCATCGTGCTGATGCTGTTTCCAAAAACGCGCAAGGCGGGCATCTGCATGTTCGGCGCCGTGTGCTGCGGCGCGCTCATCACGAACTTCTGGCTCAAGGACTTTGTCGCCCGGCCGCGTCCGCTGACGGTAGAGCCCTTCCGCACCTGGTGGCAGGCCGCCGGCGCGTATGCCGAGAGCGAGTACTCCTTCCCCTCCGGCCATGTGACGGCCGCGATGGCCGGCGTGACCGCGCTCGTGCTCACAGGCAAAAAGCCCGCGCGCTGGTGGGCCTATCTGTTCGTGGCAGCGATGGGCGTGGCGCGCAACTATCTCATGGCGCACTACCCGTCCGACGTGCTCGGCGGGATGATCGTGGGGCTGATCGCCGCCGCGATCGCTTATGCGATCACGCTGCTGATCTACCGCATCGTGTCGGCGCACCCGGACAATCGCTTCTGCCGCTTTGTACTCCACGGCGGCATCGGCAGGAAAAAAGAGCGGCAGGCCGCATGAGCCTGCCGGACAAGAAAGCCCGCTTCGCACGGCCGTGCGAAGCGGGCTTTTTTGTTCTTATGCCTCGGCGGGCGGATTCTCCGCGGCCTTGGCGCGGATGGTATCAATGACCTTGCGGCAGCGCGCGGCATTGTACACGACCGGCACCGGATAGTTCGGGTTGGCCTCGGCCAGCGCCCAGGTGATGATCTGCGGGATGTCCTCTTCCTGAATGAAGTCAAAGCCCTTCGGGATGCCCATGCGCTCGTTCATGGCATAGATCTCCGCGATGAAGGCCTGCGCCTTCTCGGCGTCCGTGCCGTCGGCCTTGACGCCGGCGATCTCGCACAGGCGCGCGAGCTTCGGATACACGGCCTCACCGTAGTCCTCGAGGACGATCGGCAGGATGACCGCGTTTGCCAGACCGTGCGGCGTGTTGTACAGGCCGCCGAGCGTGTGCGCGATGGCGTGCACGTTGCCGACGCCGGCGCGGGAGAAGGCAAAGCCGGCCTTGAAGGCGGCGATCATCATGTTCTCGCGGACCTTGAGATCCTCGCCGTGCTGGTATGCCAGCTCGAGATTATCGAAGATGAGCTTAACGGCCTCTTCGGCGAGGCGCAGGCTCTCCTTGGTGTTATACGTCCAGCTGATGTACGCCTCGATCGCGTGCGTAAGCGCGTCCATGCCGGTGGTCGCGGTCGTGCGCGGCGGCAGGCCGACAGCCAGCTCCGGGTCGAGGATGGCATACAGCGGCATGAGCTTGAGATCCATGAGCGCGTACTTGTGGTGCGTTTCGCTGTCGGTGATGACGGCGGCGATCGTCGTCTCGCTGCCGGTGCCCGACGTCGTCGGAATGGCGACGATGGGCGGCACGGTCTTGCCGACGCGCATGACGCCGGCCATATCGTCGCAGCTCTTTTTCGGGCAGGCGACGCGGGCGGCCGCGCCCTTCGTGGCGTCCATCGGGCTGCCGCCGCCGAGGGCGACGAAGCCGCTGCAGCCGGTGTCCGTGTACTGCGTGCGGATCTTCTCGACCGTGTTCACCGAGGGGTTGGCCTCGACCTCACTGAACACCTCGTAAGGCATGCCGGCGTCCTCAAGCGCGGCAAACAGCTTCGGCCCGAGCGACTTGACCACGTGCGAGCCGGTGACGACCATGACCTTCGTCACGCCGCACTTACCCAGCACATCCGGCACCTGCCGGATGCAGCCGGCGCCGGAGATCACGATCGGCTTGCGCCAATGCAGGCAGCGCATGCCAATGTCAAACACCTGTTGATAAGTACGGTAATATGCTTTTTTCAGTCCATCCATAAACGATTCCTTCCCTCCGCCGGGGGCGGATATATCCGTTTTCCATCCCTCTTATAGTACCGGATCGCAGAAATTTGTCAAGCATTTTTGTGCAGAAACTGACAAGGCCTCCCGCTGCGGATCAGAGCATCCCGGCGAGCTTGCGGCCCATGAGCACGCCCATGGCCGAGGCCATCATCAGGCCGCGCGTCCAGCCGGAGGAGTCGCCCAAGCAGTGCAGGCCGGGCACGTTCGTGTTCAGGTCGGCGTCCATGGCGATGCGGTTGCTGTAGAACTTCAGCTCCGGAGAGTACAGCAGCGTCTCATAGGCGGCAAAGCCGGGCACGACCTCGTCCATGGCCTTGATGAAGTTGATGATATTGAGCATGGCGCGGTACGGCATGGCGGACGTGATGTCGCCCGCGACGGCGTCCGGCAGCGTGGGGCGGACGTTCGACTGCATGAGCTCCTTCTGCCAGGTGCGCTTGCCGTCGAGGATATCGCCGAAGCGCTGCACCATGATGTGGCCCGCGCCGAGCATATTCGTCAGCTCGCCGACCTTCTGCGCGTAGGCGATCGGCTGGTTGAACGGCACGGAGAAGTTGTGCGAGCAGAGGATGGCCACGTTCGTGTTGGGCGACTTGAGCTCCTTGTAAGCATGGCCGTTGACGACGGCGAGGTCGTTATCATAGTTCTCCTGCGACACGAAGCCGCCGGGGTTCTGACAGAACGTGCGCACCTTGTTCTTGAACGGGGCCGGGTAGCCGATGAGCTTGGACTCGTACAGCACGCGGTTGACCGACTCCATGATCTCGTTGCGCACCTCGACGCGCACGCCGATATCGACCGTGCCGGGCTTGTGCTCCACGCCGTTCTCGAGGCAGACCTTCTCCAGCCAGTCGGCGCCGCGGCGGCCGGTGGCGATGACGGTGTGCCTGGCCTCGATGGTGTAGTCCTGGTGCCCATCGTGCGCCACGACGCCGCAGCAGCGGCCGTCGCGCAGGATGACGTCCTCGCACGTGCAGCCGAAGAGCATCTCCACGCCGTGGTCGCGCAGGTAATTCTCGATGCCGAGGTAGACCTCATGCGCCTTCTCGGTGCCGAGGTGGCGGATCGGGCAGTCGACCAGGCGCAGGCCCGCGCGGATGGCGCGCGTGCGGATCTGCTTGATCTCCTCCGTATTCTCCAGGCCCTCGACGTGCTCGTCCGCGCCGAACTCCAGATAGATGCTGTCGGCGTAGTCGATGAGCTCCTGCGCCTTCTGCTCGCCGACGAGCGTGGGCAGGTCACCACCGACATCGCTGCACAGCGAGAGCTTGCCGTCCGAGAACGCGCCCGCGCCGGAGAAACCGGTCGTGATATGGCAATACGGCTTGCAGTTCATGCACCGGCCAGTCTTGGCCTTCGGGCAGCGGCGGTTTTCAATGGCCTGCCCCTGCTCAATCATGACGATCTTTTCCGGGGAGCCGCGGCGCAGCAGTTCCAGCGCCGTGAAGATTCCGGCAGGGCCCGCACCGACAATGACAACATCTGCGTTCATGAAGGTTCCTCCTTAGATTGTGTTTTCTTTCTCTGGGTCTGACCAAAAACGCGCTGCTGAGCGCAGCAAAGCACAGCAAAAACACCGCACTGTGTGCGGTGTTTTTGCTGTGTGTGGTTCTCGATCTGGAGCGGGCAACGAGATTCGAACTCGCTACCTCCACCTTGGCAAGGTGGCGCTCTGCCAAATGAGCTATGCCCGCATTTCGTGAATGCAAGCGTTATTTTACCACAAAAAGCCGACTTGTCAAGCCTTTTTTGATCTTTTTTGCGAATCCGGCGTTACAGCTTCTGTCCCTCGCGCCAGATGAACGACTGCGCCGCGCAGGCCGGGCAGCCCTCCGCGTCCCACTGATAGGTGCTGCGCATGCTCTCATCGCTGCGCAGCCACAGCGTCTCCGACTGCATGGACAGATCCAGATGATAGTAATTGCCGCCGACCTGCACGATGTTCCAGCAGCGATCCGTCCCCTGGAAGCGGCCGCTGACGACCTGGCACGGGATGTTCAGCGCGTCGCAGACCGCCTTGTAGGCCATGGCCAGACCGTAACTGTCGGCAGAACCGTTCACGAGCGCATCATACGCCGTGCTCACGGGCGAGATCCGCTGCTCGCAGGCACGCATGACGACGAGCGCCGCCTGCAGCGGTGTCTCCTGCTCGCCTGTCGTGAGCGCAGACGTAAGCGTGCGCACGCGGCCGTCGAGCTGGGTGCGGCGGTCATTGACCGCGGATTCGCTGACACTGTACTGCAGCGTGATGCCGAAGATCTTCTGGCTGTTGCTGCTGCCGCTGTAGACCGTCACGTCGATGCTCGGGAAATCCACAACGAGCTGCGGCTGGTTCAGGCACGCCGAGCGCACGAGCGCGGCCACATCGTCCGTTTCGAGCGTGCTGGTGCTGATCTGGATGGCAAACTGCGTCTTTTGCCGGTCGAGCGCATCGACCACGCAGTCGAGGATGCTCTTTTGCGTCTGGGCGCTGTAAATGGAGCGCACCTCGCTCTCCGGCCGGTTGTAGGTGATGGTGATGCTCGCCTCGCAGTAGGCGATCACCTGCTCGGTCTCATAGCTGACGCTCTCGATACAGTACGCGCCGATGGCAGTGCCGGTGCGCAGCTCCTCACAGGCGGCGGCCAGATCGTCGGCAATGATGCCGTCATAGTCGCCGAAGGCCAGCACGAACGAGCGCTCGTACTGCGCCGCCATGGTATTGAGCGCGCGCATGAGACCCGCATAATTGCGGATCTGCGTCGTGTCGGCATCCGTCAGGAGGTTCGACGGCTCCTCATACGGGCGCACCGACAGATATTCCTTGTCAAACACGGACGTGCATCCGCACAGCGACACCAGCAGTGCCGCCAGCAGGATGCCGGCGATGCAGCGTTTGTGCATACCCCGCTCCTTTCAATCGTCGCCGTAGATGTTTCCAAAGCCGCGGCCAAAGACTTCCTTGGCCTCGGACACGATGACAAATGCGTGCTCGTCCACCGAGCGCACGACCTCGCGCAGCTGGGCGATCTCCGGCCGCTTGACCACGCAGAGGATGACCTGCATTTCCTTGCCGGACCACGCGCCCTCGCCGCGCAGCAGCGTGACGCCGCGGCCCATCGTGCAGGTGATGGCGCTCTTGATGGCGTTGACGTTGTTCGTGATGATGTAGCACACCTCCGACACGCCGGGGCCGTAGAGCACAAGGTTGACGACCTTCGAGCTGATGAACATCTCGATCATAGTGTACATGCAGCTGTCGTACTTTTTGAACAGGAAGGCAAACGTCAGCACGACCACGACGTTCATGCCGAACAGCAGCGTGCCGAAGTTGATGTACGGATAGCGCCGGCGCAGCATCTTGGCCACGATGTCCGTGCCGCCGCCGGTCGTGCCGGTGGTATAGATCAGGCCGTAGCCCGCACCGTTGAGCACGCCGCCGTAAACTGCGCCGAGCATCGGCTCGTCCGTCACGACAAGGCCGGTCAGCGCGAGCGCGTCGATGAGCACGGAGATGAGCGCCATGACGCACAGCGCCAGAACGAGCCGGCGCGTGCCGAGGCGGTGCCGCCAGCCGAGATAGAAAATGGGGATGTTGATGAGGATCGACAGCACGCCGACGGGGATGCCGGTCAGCAGGCGGATGATCTGGGCGATGCCGGTCACGCCGCCGGAGACGATGCTGTTCGGGAACGTGAAGAACTGGAACGCCGCGGCCACGAGCGCCGAACCGACGACCAGCTTCATATAATCAAAAGCGGAAAAGCGATGCAGATCCATATCTCTCTCCTCAGATTAGGCTCATCTGCTCCTCGCCGCGGTCGTCCTCGCGCAGCAGCGCGCCGGCGGCCGGCAGACTCCTGGCGCGGTAGCGCGCATGGTTGCGGATGAGCGTATCGGGCGCAAACTGTGCCTGTGTGACAACGGCCTTTTTCTTCAGCGCCATGACGGCGACGCCCTGCGTCGTGCGCGAGGCCTTGAGCGACACGGCCTCCGGCGGGAAGAGCAGCGCGCGCCCGTCGGACGCAAAGAGCACGACCTCGCTGCCCTCGTACAGCGGCAGCACGGCCACGAGCGGGCTCTTGTCCGAATACGCGCCGGTCAGGCGGCGGCGGTTCGTCTTGGTCTCATACGCCGAGACGGGGATGCGCGCGACCTTGCCGTTTTCGAATACGAGCAGCAGCTCGCCGTGGTAGTCGCCGGGGTCGACCATGCACAGGACGTGCTCGTCGGCGTCCATGGACAGCACCGTCGGCAGGTACACGCCGAGCACGGACGCCTTCGTGTCCGCAAAGTCGCAGAGCTTGGCCTTATACACCTGTTGACGGTCGGTGAAGATGAGAAGTTCCCCGCGGTTCGTCGCGCCGAAGCTCTGGCTGAGCGCGTCGCCGTCCTTATACTTCTGCTCGCCGCTCATGCGCAGCGACTGCGGCGTGATCTTCTTGAAATAGCCCTCGCGCGAGAGGAACAGCTGCACCGGGTAATCCGGCACAAGATCCTCGGCCGGCATCTGCGCCACGGACTCCGCCGCGACGATGCCCGTGCGCCGCGGCGACGGGTACTTGCGGATGATCTCCTTGAGCTCGCGGATGATGATGCCGCGGATGCGGCGCTTGCTCTCGAGCGTCGCCTCAAGGTCGGCAATGTCTTTTTCCAGCGCGTCGGTCTCGGCCGTGCGCTTGAGGATGTACTCGCGGTTGATGTTGCGCAGCTTGATCTCGGCCACGAAGTTTGCCTGCACCTCGTCGAGATCAAAGCCCGCCATGAGGTTCGGCACAACGTCGGCCTCGCGCTCGGTGTTGCGGATGATAGCGATGGCGCGGTCGATATCGAGCAGGATCTTGCCGAGGCCCTGCAGCAGGTGGAGCTTGGCGCGCTTTTTCTGCAGGTCGAAGAACACGCGCCGGTGGATGCACTCCATGCGCCAGGCGATCCACTCGTCGAGGATCTCGCCCACGCCCATCACGCGCGGGTTGCCGGCGATGAGGATGTTGAAGTTGCAGGCGAAGCTGTCGCACAGCGGCGTGAGCCGGAAGAGCTTTTGCATGACCTGCTCGGGGTCTGCGCCGCGCTTGAGGTCGATGGCGAGCTTCAGGCCGCTGAGGTCGGTCTCGTCGCGCATGTCGGCCACCTCGCGCAACTTGCCCGCCTTGACGAGTTCGGCCACCTTGTCGATGACGGCCTCGACGGTCGTGGAATACGGGATCTCGTAGATCTCGATGATGTTTTCCTTCGGCAGGTGGCGCCAGCGGGCGCGCACCTTCACGCTGCCGCGGCCGGTGCGGTAGATCTGGGCCATCTCGTCGCGGTCGTACAAGATCTCGCCGCCGGTCGGAAAGTCCGGCGCCGGGAGCGTCGAGAGCAGGTCGTGGTTCGGGTCCTCGAGATAGGCGATCGTCGTGCGGCAGACCTCCTCGAGGTTGAAGCCGCAGATCTGGCTGGCCATGCCGACGGCGATGCCGAGGTTCGCCGACACGAGCACATTGGGAAAGCGCGTCGGCAGCAGGGCCGGCTCTTTCATGGAGCCGTCGTAGTTATCGACAAAATCGACGGTGTCGCTGTCAATGTCGCCGAAGAGCTCGGCGCAGATGGGCGCGAGCTTCGCCTCCGTGTAACGCGAGGCGGCATAGGACATGTCGCGCGAAAACACCTTGCCGAAGTTGCCCTTCGAGTCCACAAATGGCGTCAGCAGCGCGCCGTAACCCTTCGAGAGACGGACCATGGTCTCGTAGATCGCAGCATCGCCGTGCGGGTTGAGGCGCATGGTCTGGCCGACGATGTTGGCCGATTTTGTGCGCCCGCCCGTGAGCAGATTCATCTTGTACATCGTGTACAGCAGCTTGCGGTGGCTGGGTTTGAAGCCGTCGATCTCCGGGATCGCGCGCGAGACGATGACGCTCATCGCATACGGCATATAGTTTTGCTCCAGCGTCTCGGTGATGGGCTGGGAGATGACCTCCGCCTTGAGCCCGACGACGTTGGGGTCAACGGTTTTCTTGATTTCCGGTGCTTTTTTTCTCGGCATAACGTTACCGTTCCTTTACGCAGGTTTTTCTCAGGAAATATCGGCCAGATCGAGAAACTGGCTGCCGCACTCGGCGATGTGCGCCTTGCGCCCCGCGAGATTGTCGCCCAGGAGCAGGTCGAACACCTGCGCCGTGCGCTCGACGTCCTCCGGCATGACACGGATGAGCTTGCGCGTGTCGGGGTTCATGGTCGTGAGCCACATCATCTCGGGGTCGTTCTCGCCGAGACCTTTCGAGCGGTTGATATCCGCCTTTGCGCCGCCGAGGCTGTCGACGATGGCCGCCTTCTCGCGGTCGGAATAGGCAAAGTAAGTCTTGCCCTTGCTCACGATCTCATACAGGGGCGACTCGGCAATGTACACATAGCCATCGCGGATGAGCGTCGGCGCCAGCCGGTAGAGCATGGTGAGGATGAGCGTGCGGATCTGGAAGCCGTCCACGTCGGCATCGGTGCAGATGATGACCTTATTCCAGCGCAGGTTCTCGAGATTGAACGCCGAGAGATCCTTGGCCTGCTTGCTCTGCACCTCCACGCCGCAGCCGAGCACGCGCATGAGGTCAGTGATGACATCGCTCTTAAAAATGCGCGCATAGTCCGCCTTCAGGCAGTTGAGGATCTTGCCGCGCACGGGCATGATGCCCTGAAACTCCGCGTCGCGCGAGAGCTTGCACGCGCCGAGTGCGGAGTCGCCCTCCACGATGTAGATCTCGCGGCGGGAAACGTCCTTCGAGCGGCAGTCGACGAACTTCTGCACGCGGTTGGCGAGGTCGACGTTGCCGGTGAGCTTTTTCTTGATGTTCAGACGCGCTTTTTCCGCCGTCTCGCGGCTGCGCTTGTTGATGAGCACCTGCTCCATGACGCGGTCGGCCTCGGCTTTGTGCTCGATGAAATAGATCTCGAGCTGGGCGCGGAAAAACTCCGTCATGGCCTCCTGGATGAACTTGTTCGTGATGGCCTTTTTCGTCTGGTTTTCGTAGGACGTGATGGTCGAAAAGCAGTTCGTGACGAGGATCAGGCAGTCCTGCACGTCCTGAAAGCTGATCTTGCTCTCGCTCTTCTGGTACTTGCCCTGCTGCTTGATGTAGGCGTCGATGGCAGAGGTGAAGGCGCTCTTCGTGGCCTTTTCCGGCGCACCGCCGTACTCCAGCCAGGACGAGTTGTGGTAGTATTCAATGTCATTGACGCGGTTGGAAAAGCAGAACGCCGCCGAGATCTTCACCTTATACTCCGGCTTATCCGCGCGGTCGCGGCCGCGGCGCTCGGTCTCGATGAACGTAGGGACGGTCAGCGCGTCCTCCCCGGCCAGCTCTTTAACGTAGTCGAGGATGCCGTCGGCATAGCAGTAGTCCGTCGTCTCAAACGCGCCGCCGCGCTGCACGCGCAGGCGGAACGTCACGCCGCGGTTGACCACAGCCTGCCGGTGCAGCACGTCCTGAAAATAACTCTCGGGCACGTCGATGTCCGTGAACACCTCCAGATCCGGCCGCCAGCGGATGGTCGTGCCGGTCTTTTTGCGGTCGGCCGGGGCGCTCTCGAGCCCGCCGACGACCTCGCCGTGGCGAAAATGCAGGGTGTATTTCTTCCCGTCGCGCCAGATGGTCACATCCATGTATTCCGAGGCGTACTGCGTGGCGCACGCGCCGAGGCCGTTGAGGCCGAGCGAGTACTCATAGTTTTCGCCCTCGTTGTTTTTATACTTGCCGCCGGCGTACATTTCGCAGAAGATCAGCTCCCAGTTGTAGCGCTGCTCCTTCTCGTTCCAGTCCACCGGACAGCCGCGCCCGAAATCCTCCACCTCAATGGACTTGTCTTCGTAGCGCGTAACGGTTATAATATTGCCGAATCCCTCGCGCGCCTCGTCGATCGCGTTCGAAAGAATTTCAAACACCGCGTGCTCGCAGCCCTCCAGCCCGTCAGAGCCGAAGATGACGCTGGGGCGTTTGCGCACGCGCTCCGCGCCCTTGAGCATCGAGATGCTGTCATTGCCGTAAGTCGTTGTTGGGGCCTTTGCCATGTCGTTGGATCCCTCTCATATCACAAGATGTGGTAGCATTCGTTTCATACCTTAACTAATCTAGTATAGCGTATCAAGGCCGGAAATGCAAGGAATTCCAAAAAATAGACGGGGAACACGAAAAGTGTGCTCCCCGCCGCCCCGGAACTTTTCGGGCTGTCCCCTGCCGCTCCGGCACTTGACGCAATCCGTGCCGAACGGCGTTCCGGTGGTCCGGAGCGGGTCGTTCCCGCGCTGGATGCAACAGCCTGCAAAGCTCTTGCAGGGATTGGATGCTGCGCCGCGGCCTGTGTGCCGGGCGGCCTCCGCGGGTTTGCTTCGCTGCAGCGCGCGTCGGATATGTTGTCCAGGCACAGTATGCGCGCGTCACCCGCTGCTATACCTGGAAAATTTCGCTGCGCTCTGACTAAAACCGCCGCCGCTGACATAGAATATACAGAAAAGCGAACGGAGGCTTTTCCATGTCCAGTCAGAGAAAGCAGCAGCGGGCGCACCGCGCAGAGGTACAGCGCGTGCGCGCAGAGATGCTCGGCGTGCGCCGCGAGCTCGAACAGGCCTACAACGAGTTTGACAACATCACCGATCCCCTGCTGATGGAGGCGTGCATCTATGAGATCAACGCGCTGCGCGCAAAGTACAACTGCGCCGTGCACGATCTGAAAAATCTGACACAATAGGATGGTTTCTTATGTCGCAAACACTTACGGACATTCTGGTCGTGATCGCGGCCGTGTTTCTCGTCTGGCTGGTCATCCGGCTGTTCCGAAAGCCGATCCGCTGGATCCTGAAGCTGCTGCTCAACACGGCCATTGGCTTCGCGGCGCTGTTTCTGCTCAACTTTTTCGGCAGCGCCATCGGCATCACGCTCGGCCTCAACTGGATCAACGCGCTCGTCATCGGCGTGGCCGGTTTCCCGGGGCTGGTGCTGCTGCTGCTCATCAAATATCTCTTTTAGCCTACATAAACGTTTCCCCGCATCCGAAGATGCGGGGAACTGCTTTATCCGGGCGTGCCGGTGCTCTGCGCCAGCTCCGGCCATGTACCGGCGGTGTTGTAATTGTCGCGCGTGAGCGTCCAAGTGTACGGCGCGGCGAGCGTGATGTCCTGCGCGTCCACGGCTGCTTTTGTGAGCGCATAGCAAAAATCATGCCACGCATCGGCCTCGTCGCGCGTGTGCCCCACCACAAGGAAGGCCGCCTCCTGCGCCTGTGTGTAGCTTTCGAGCGTGAGCATAAGCTTGCGTGTCTCGAACATGGAGGCCCAGTAGGCATCCTCCGTCATGCCGGAGGCGCGGTTTTGCGTACACATGTTTTCAAACGTGTGCGCCATGATCGTGAAGTCCCCGCCCGTGATGACCGGCGTCTCGTCGCCGGGCTGCTGGGACTCGGCATATGTCTTTCCCGCGTTGCGGTAGGCCGTGTCCTCTATCGGCCGCTTCGCCGCAATATACAGCGCAATGCACATCGCCAGCACCGCGATCAGCACGCACCAGAGGATGATCCTGCTCGTTTTCGACATGGTCGTTCCCTCCAAAATCACGTTATGTAAACTTATCACTCCCATTTCCCATATTCAAAGTACCATATTCCGGTGAAAAAGAAAAGGCGTTTCCGAATATTGGGGCAAAAAACACGCCGGGTGAAGTTTTGCTTCACCCGGCGTGTTCGTTATTCGTTCTATTTTCAGGCGGCGAACCGCGCGCCTGTCAGGACTCAGTCATTGACCGTGACCACATTGTCCGCGACGACGGCGGACGCTTCACCATTCGGCTGCACCGTCTCCACATACGTGCCGGAGCCGCCCATGTAAGGGTTCATCTCGCGCGCTTTGAGCGCGGCATAAATGCCGGCGCAGGCGACCATCATTGCGATGAGCAGGCCCCACAGAACTGCGATCTTAGTCTTTGCCATAACAGATTCCTCCTTTAAGAAATCAAACGTGTTTTTATTTTTTATCTTCTTGCGTTCCGCTTTCCACACTTCCCACACAGGCGGCAACAGCCGCTGCGGCGAATCGGAACGAACACTGTCGAGCTTTGTTATTTTCTTATCAACTGCATTGTAGCGCCATTTTTGCCATTTGAAAAGCCCTTTTTTGCATTTCTACTTTTTTAACAAAGCTGTTTGATTTTTAACGTTACGTTTTTGACGAATTGACGAAACGCGAAAATACCGGGCGAAGCAATGCCTCGCCCGGCTGGAAATTCACTGTATTTGCTATGCAAAAGCACAGCAAAATGAGAAATGTGCCATTTCCTCGCCCCTGCAGGGCAACCGGAAAGGATGCACAAGGACTTCATGCACCGGCATTTGCACTTTTTCGTGGTGCAGTGCGCATGCATGAAGTTTTACGCCTGTGTCAGCGCCTGAACGATGCGCTCAAACTGCATGCTGTGCGACGCTTTGACGAGCACGCAGTCCCCCGGCTGCAGCAGGCCCGGCAAGGCCGGGAGCAGCGCATCGAGCGTGTCAAACGACGCGGTCGCAACGGCGGGATCCTCTGCGGCAGCACCGGCGGCGATCTGCCTTGCCAGTTCCCCGCAGGTGATGACGAGCGACACGCCGGCTTTCGCCGCGCAGACGCCGGTCTCCCGGTGCAGAGCCGCGGCGGGCGCGCCGAGCTCGCCCATGTTGCCGAGGACGGCCACCCGGCGGCCGGCCGGCAAGGTCGCCATGGAGCGCAGCGCCGCCGCCGTGGAGTCGGGATTGGCATTATAGCAGTCGTCAATGACCGTATAGCGCGCCGTGCGCACAACGCGCGCGCGGCTGCCGACCGGCTGATAGGCCGCGATGCCGCGGATGATCTCATCATCCGTCAGGCCGTATTCGATACCGACGGCCGCGCCCTCGAGCGCGGCATAGACCATGTGCTGCCCGTAGGCCGAGATGCGCACCGGGATGCGCCGTGTACCCGCAATGATCGTGCAGGTGCTGCCCTCATCGCCGAGGTCGCGCACGTCGACCGCGCGCACGTCGCACCCGGCCGAGAGGCCGAACGTCACCTTGCGCTGGCGGCAGGTCATGGCGCGCAGCAGGTCGTCGTCCCCGTTGCAGAAGGCGACGGCATCGTCCGGCATGGTGTCGAGCACGGAGGTCTTTTCCTGCAGGACGCCGCGGCGGTCGCGCAGAAACTCCAGGTGCGCGTGGCCGATGATCGTAAAGAGCATGGCCGTCGGCTGCACCATGGCGGCCAGCGGCGCCATGTCGCCGAAGTGCGACACGCCCATCTCGACGACCGCGGCCTCGTGCTCCGGCTCGAGCCGGAAGAGCGTGAGCGGCACGCCGAGCTGATTGTTGAAGTTCTTTTCGGTTTTCAGCGTGTTCCAGCGCTGCGAGAGCACGGAGGCGACCATTTCCTTGGCCGTCGTCTTGCCGACGCTGCCGGTCACGCCGAGGACCGGGATGGAAAAGCGGGCGCGGTAGGCGCGCGCGAGCGTCTCGAGCGCGGCGGCCGTATCCGGCACGCAGATGACCGGGCGGGTCTCCCCCGCCGGGACGCGCTGCGCAAGGCAGCAGGCCGCGCCGAGGTCGAACGCCTTGCCAATGTAGTCGTGCCCGTCCACCCGCTCGCCGGGGATGGCGGCAAAGAGCGCGCCGGGCGTGACGGCGCGGCTGTCGATGACGACGCCGGTCACAAGCGCAGCCCCGTCGCCCGAGAGCACGCCGCCGGTGATGGCGGCGATGTCCGATACGCAGTAGCCCGTCATCGGCTCACTTGTGCAGCGCGTCGGCGATGATCTGCTCGCACAGCTCGCTGTAGCTGATGCCGACGGCGGCGGCCTCCTGCGGCACGAGGCTGGTAGGCGTCATGCCAGGCAGGGTGTTGATCTCGAGGAACCAGAGCTCCCCTTCCGCGTCGAGGATGAAGTCCGCGCGGGAATAGGCCGACAGGTTCAGCGCGTGGAACACCGTGAGCGCGGCATCGGCCAGGCGCTGCTCGGTCTCGGCCGGGATCTCGGCCGGGGTGATCTCGCGGGCGGCGCCGGGCTGGTACTTGTTGCGGTAGTCATAAAAGCCCTCGGCCGGGATGATCTCGATGCTGGGCAGGGCCTTGTCGCCGAGGATGCCGATCTGCACCTCGCGGCCGCAGATGTACTGCTCGATGAGGATGCGGCTGCCTTCGTTGGCGGCTGCTTTCAGCGCAGCGCGCAGCTCGGCCTCGTCATTGGCGATGGACACGCCGATGCTCGAGCCAGAGTCGTCGGGCTTGACGACGCAGGGCAGCTTCGCCTGCGCGCAGACGGCGTCGATGTCCATGCCGTCGCTCTCGACGAGCATCCACGCCGGGGTCTTGACGCCAAGCGGTGCGACGACGCGCTTGGTCAGGTCCTTATCCATGGCGATGGCGCTGCCGAGGTAGCCGCTGCCGGTATAGGGGATGCCGAGCAGGTCGAGCGTCGCCTGCACGCGGCCGTCCTCGCCGGTGCGGCCGTGCAGGGCCAGAAACACGATATCCGCCATGGCGCACACCTCGAGCACGTGCTCGCCGAACAGGCTCGGGCTCTGGAGCTTGCGCTGCGCGCGCACGGCCTCCAGATCCGGCGCGCTCTCATCAATGCGCGTGCCGCCGAGCGCCGGCGGATCGTCAAACACATGGGCGATGTCGCCGGTATAGTCCTCAAGACCGAAAAACATATCCAGCAGCACGACCTGGTGGCCGCTCTCCTGGAGCGCGCCGGCAATTTTCGTGCCGCTCGAGATCGAGACGTTGCGCTCGGGGCTCAGGCCGCCGCAAAGAACTGCAATTTTCATTGGGAATACCCCCTTCGTTTTCTCATCGTACCGCCCACGGACGGTATTGTTTGATTATATCACACTATGCGCTTGCATTCAAATATAGAATTCCCGAAAAAAGGGCGTGAAAGTTGCGCCATTGTGTGCTATACTCCTAATGTTACAGGAAAGGACGGAAAGAGCCATGCATTATGTCGTGATGGATCTGGAATGGAATCAGGCGATGAGTTCCAAATCCTCCGTATTCAACAAGCTGCCCATTCACCTGCGCGGCGAGATCATCGAGATCGGCGCGGTGAAGCTCAACGAGGACATGACCCCCGGCGAAGAATTTCAGATCGATGTCAAGCCCATGTACTTCAAGCGTATGCACTACAAGGTCAAAAAGCTCACCGGCTTCGACCGCGAGCGCCTGGCCGCCGGCGTGAGCTTTCCGGAGGCGCTGGCGCAGTTTCGCGCCTGGTGCGGGGACGATGTGACGTTCCTCACCTGGGGCTGCGACGATCAGGGCATCCTCGAGCAGAACATCATCATCCACGATCTGGACTGGGACTGGATCGCCGGCTGGATCAACCTCCAGCTCATCTACAACCTCCAGACCGACGGCGACCGCAACCAGAAATCGCTCGCCACGGCGATGGAGCACTTTGCCATCGAACAGACGCGCATCGCGCACGACGCGCTCGGCGACGCGTACAACACTGCGCTCGTGTGCACGCACCTGAACATGGAGAAGGGCCTGGCCGATTACCACGACGCCGCGCAGAAGCTCACGACCCGGCTGCCGAAGGAGCACCACGGCGAGAATAACGGCCCCGATCCGATCGAGCACGTCGCGTCGGAGTCCTATGCCACGAAGTCGGAGCTCTTCGGCGACGCCGCGTTCGTCACGCCCTGCTGCCCGCTGTGCAGCGGCGAGGTGCGCTACAGCAAGTGGGTCAACCAGGGCGACCAGCGCTATATGGCGCTCGGCGAGTGCCCGACGGACGGCAAGCTGCTCGTGCGGCTGAAATTCCGCAAGGCGGACGACTGCACCTGGAGCGCCACGCGCCTGACCTATCAGGCGACGGACAGCATGGAGAGCTACTACAAGGCCAAGGCGGCCCAGCCGCGCAAGCGCGGCCGCGGCAAATCCCGCCGCCGGCCGGCCAAGACCGCGCAGTCAGCCCCGCAATAACCCAAAACGCAAACCCGCGGCCCCGGGTTTTGTATGTTCTTATGCGTGCTGGGTCTGCGCTTCGAAATAGGCGCGGGTCGTGTTCGCATCGTAGAGGATGCGGGCCTTGAGCGCATCGACGGAGTCGAACTTCCGCTCCGGGCGCAGGAACTTGTAAAACTCCAGCCGCACCTGACGGTTGTAGAGATTGCCGTGGTAGTCGAGGATAAAGCTCTCGACGCTCACGCGCTGGCCGCCGCTGACCGTCGGCCGCACGCCGACATTCGTAACGGCGTAATGCTCGCTGCCGTCGTCGAGATACACCTTCGCGGCATACACGCCGTGGCGCGGCACGAGCACCCCGTCCGGGAACTGCATATTGATCGTGGGCGTGCCCATCTTTGTGCCGAGGCGGTAGCCATAGTGCACCGTGTCCGACAGCGTGTGCGGATGGCCGAGGAAGGCGTTGGCGCGCTCGACCTCGCCGTTTTCGAGCAGCTCGCGGATGTAAGTGGAGCTGACGACGCGGCCGTCGAGCGTGACGGCGGGAATGACGTCGCAGCCGAGCCCGTGCTCGGCGCAGTAAGCGGTGAGCTTTTCCGCCGTGCCCTCGCCCCGCCAGCCGAAGCTGAAATCGTGCCCGACGACGAACGCCGCCGCGTCCATCTCATCGACGAGCGTCTGGATGAACGTCTGCCACGGCATCTGCATGACCGTGCGGTCAAAGTGGATAAAGACCACGCTCTCAATGCCGAACAGGCGGCGGATGAGCTCCTCGCGGCCATGGGCGCTGTTGATGAGCGGGACTTCCGTGCCGCGCACGAGCGTGTCCGGGTGCACGTCAAAGCTCATGACCGTGGGGATAGCGCCCATCTCCCCGGCGCGCGCGACCGTGCGGCGCATGAGCGCGGCGTGGCCGATATGAATGCCGTCAAAAAAGCCCAGGGCAATGACCCGTTTCTGGTTTTCCATACGTCAAGAAACCTCGAAAAAACTTTTGATCGTGACGGCCATGCCGTCCGTGACCTGCGCCAGCAGGAGAAACTCCCCCGACGCAGCATAGATGCGATAAGTCCCGTCCGGCACGCCGAGTGCAAACGGATTGCCGCAGCGGGCAAGCCGCTCCGAGCGCGCATCGACGGTGATCCGCGGTGCATCCGGCCAGAGGCTGTCCACCGGCAGGAGCAGGCGCTGCGCCGCCTCGCGCGGCAGCGCGCACAGCGCGTCCATCGTGTGTGCATCCCCGACGCGATACCCGCCGACTTCCGTCCGGCGCAGGGCGCTCATCACGCCGCCGCAGCCGAGCGCCGCGCCGATATCGTGGCAGAGCGTGCGGATGTAAGTGCCCTTCGAGCAGCGGACGCGCAGGACATAGTCCCCGTCCGCCTCGCCGAGCACGGTCAGTTCTTCGATCGTGATCGGGCGCGTTTTGCGCGCGACCTCGCCGCCGCGCCGGGCGATCTCATAGAGCTTCTGCCCGTCGACCTTGAGCGCCGAATACATCGGCGGCGTCTGCAGAATATCCCCGCGAAACTGCGGCAGCGCCGCCTCCAGTTCCGCGCGGGTGACGCGCCGGTCACAGCGGCTGAGCACCGTGCCGGTCGTGTCCTGCGTGTCGGTCGTGAGGCCGAGGCGCAGGCGCGCCTCATAACACTTGCTGTGATTTTCGGAGAACGACACCGCGCGCGTCGCGCGGCCGGCAAACACGACCAGAAGGCCGGTCGCCATCGGGTCGAGCGTGCCGGAATGGCCCATGCGCCGCTCGCCGAGCACGCCGCGGAGCTTGGCCACAACGTCGTGGCTCGTCCAGTCCGCGGGCTTATCGACCAGCAGAATCCCGTTCATGCGGGCCACACCTGGTCGATGGCTGCAAGGATTTTCTCCACGGCCGTCTCCGTGCCGCAGTCGAGTGTGCAGCCGGAGGCCATCTTGTGGCCGCCGCCGCCGTAGACCGCGCAGATCGCGCACGCATCCACCTCGGGGTTCGAGCGCACGGAGATCTTGCTGCGGCCGTCGAGCAGCTCGCGGATCGTGACGCTCACGACCGCGCCCTCCGCCCGGCCGGGCAGACCGGCGATATCGTCGCAGTCATCCTCCGTCGCGTGTACGCTGTCGATCAGTGCGCGCGTGACGACCGCGATGGCGACCTGACCGCCGCGGAAAAAGCGCATGCCGGAGTAGATCTGCCCCACGAGCGCCATGCGCGCGCGGGAGATCTTGCGGAAAAAGTCCATGCTGATCTTCCGGTTATCGGCGCCGAGCTCCAGCAGCCGCGCCGCCGCGCGCAGAGTGGCGGCGTTCGTGTTCGCGTACTGGAAGCAGCCGGTGTCCGTCGTAACGGCGATGTACAGGAGGTTTGCTTCCTGCTCGGTGACGCTGCCGGTCAGCAGTTCGATCACATCGAGCACCGCCTCGCCGCAGGCGGACTTTTCCGCGTGCAGGAGCGTATCGCCGGCATACAGCGCGTTCGACGGGTGGTGGTCGATGCACAGATCGACCGCGCCGGAAAAGCCCTGCGGGAACAGGTTCGGCGTCGCAATGTCGACCGCGACCACGCACGCAGGCACAAAATCCGCAGGCGCAAAAAACTGCGCCACATACGGCAGATAGCGTGCTGTCGTCTCCGGATTGGGGAATAGATACGCCGTCTTGCCCATGCGGCGCAGTGCGCTGCAAAGCGCCGCACCGCTCCCGAGCGTGTCTCCGTCCGGGCGCAGGTGCGACAGGATCAGAATCGCGTCGCGGTCGCGCAGCGCCGCGGCAAACTCCCGATCATTCATACTTCAAGCCTCATTTCCGGTGTCCTTGTCGTGCAGATGCTCGATCATGGCGCTGATGTGCGCGCCCTCCTCGATCGAGTGGTCGATCTCAAACACCAGTTCCGGGGTGTAGCGCAGGTCCAGCACGGTGCCCAGCTCATGGCGCAGCCAGCCGGAGGCCGAACGCAGCCCCTTTTTGAATTCCTTCTCATTTTCCATGCCGAGCACGGAAAGCCAGACTTTTGAATAGCGCAGGTCGCCCGTCGTCTCGACGCGGGTGACGCTGATCATCCCCTGCTGCACCCGGGGGTCTTTGACCTGGGTGAGCAGGTTTGCCAGCACGCGCTGGATATCATCATTCGTTCTTGCCAGTTTGTTGGAAGCCATAGGAAACTCCTTTTACTGCTTGATCTCCTCCATGACATACACTTCGATCACGTCGCCGACCTTGACGTCGTTGTACTTATCGACCTGCAGGCCGCACTCATAACCGGCGGCGACTTCCTTGACGTCGTCCTTGAAGCGGCGCAGGGACGCGAGGTCGCCCTCGAACACGACGACGTTGTCGCGCACGACGCGGACCTTGCTGTTGCGCACGATCTTGCCGTCGGTGACGTAGCCGCCGCAGACGGTGCCGACCTTGGAGACCTTGAAGGTCTGGCGGATCTCGACGTGGCCGATGATCTGCTCCTGGAACTTCGGGGCAAGCATGCCCTTCATGGCCGCCTCGATCTCGTTGATGCAGTCGTAGATGACGCGGTACATACGGATCTCCACATTGCTGCGGGCGGCGTTGTCGCGCGCGGCCGCGTCCGGGCGGACGTTGAAGCCGACGATGATCGCATTCGACGTGGCGGCGAGCATGACGTCGGACTCGTTGATGGCGCCGACGCCGGAGTGGATGACCTGCACGCGCACTTCATCGTTCGAGAGCTTCTCGAGCGAGGACTTGACAGCCTCGGCGCTGCCCTGCACGTCGGCCTTGACGATGATGTTGAAGTCCTTCATCTCGCCCTGCTGGATGCGGGAGAACAGGTCGTCGAGCGAGACCTTCTTGCTGCCGGCGTTGGCGGCGTCCTTCTTCTGCTGCTTTCGCTCCTCGACGAGCTCACGCGCCATGCGCTCGTCGGCGACGGCGTTGAACTTGTCGCCCGCGCTCGGCACCTCGGACATGCCGGCGATCTCGACCGGGATGGACGGGCCGGCCTTCGTCACGCGCTGACCCTTATCGTTGGTCATCGTGCGCACACGGCCGACGGCCGTGCCGGCGATGATGATGTCACCCTGATGGAGCGTGCCGTTTTGCACGAGCACGGTCATGATCGGGCCGCGGCCCTTGTCCATGCGGGCCTCGATGACCGTGCCGCGGGCGGCACGGTTGGGGTTGGCCTTGAGCTCCAGAATTTCGGCGAGCAGGACCAAGTTTTCGAGCAGTTTGTCCACGCCCTCGCCGGTCTTGGCCGAGATCGGGCAGACGATCGTCTCGCCGCCCCACTCTTCGGGCACGAGGCCGTACTCCGTGAGCTGCTGCTTGATGCGGTCGGGGTTCGCGCCGTGGACATCCATCTTGTTGATGGCCACGACCAGCGGGATGCCGGCGGCCTTCGCGTGGTTGATCGACTCGATCGTCTGCGGCATGATGCCATCATCGGCCGCGACGACGAGGATGGCGATATCCGTGACCATAGCGCCGCGGGCACGCATGGACGTAAACGCCTCGTGGCCCGGCGTGTCGAGGAAGGTGACAGGCTTGCCGTTGACCATGACGCGGTAAGCGCCGATGTGCTGCGTGATGCCGCCGGCCTCACCGGCCGCGACGTTCGTGCGGCGGATACGGTCGAGCAGGCTGGTCTTGCCGTGGTCGACGTGGCCCATGACCACCACGACCGGGGCGCGCGGGACGAGTTCGTCCTCGCTGTCCTCGCGGTCGTCGATCAGGCGCTCTTCGACCGTCACGATGACCTCGTGCTCGACCTTACAGCCGAGCTCCATGGCCACGAGCGCGGCGGTATCGTAATCAATGGTATCGGACAGCGACGCCATGACGCCCATCTTCACGAGACGGCGCACGACCTCGGCACCGGTCTTCTTCATGCGGGAGGCGAGCTCGCCGACGGAGATCGTGTCCGGGATCTGGACCTTGAGCTGCTGCTTTTTTGCGATCTCCAGCTGCAGCTTCTGCATCTTGTCGCGCTCCTCCTGGCGGCGCTTGGCACCGGCGGCAGGATTCTGCGGACGCTGACGGTTGCGGTTCTGGATCTTCTGCTTGCCGCCGCGCTTATTCTGCGCGCGCTCTGGCACGAGATCGTCCAGACGCTGGTCGTACTTGGACAGATTCGTCGTCGCGCCGCGGGTATCGACGACGCGGCGCTCGGCCACCTGACGCGGCTGGTGCGGCTTGTCGTCCTTCTTCGGCTTGTGCTGCTGCTGCGGCTGGGCAGCCTGCTGCGGCTGCTTTGCGGGTGCGGCTTCGCCTTTGGGCGCAGCGCCCTGCGCGGCCGGGGCTGCCTGCGGCTTGGCCTTCGGCTGGTCCGGCACTTTGTAGAGCTCCTCCAGGCTGGCCGCCTGATGGCGCTGCGTGAGATACTCAAAGATGTCGTTGAGCTCGTCGTCCTCCAGCACCTGCATATGATTTTTCGGAGTGGTGGCATAATCCGTCAGGATCTGCGTGATCTCCTTCGAGGTCATGCCGAAATCCTTCGCCACCTCATGCACTCTGTATTTAATCAATCCGCTCATACTCGTTTCCTCCTCTTGCCGTTGCGCCCGCCGCCTGTCGGCGCCGTGCCCGTGTCTGTTCTCGTCTGTGCGGCAAGCTCTGCCGCCGTGTTGCTGTATTGCTCCGGATCTGCCTGCGCCAGCGCAGACACAAAGGCCTTCGCCAGGCCCGGATCGGTGACTGCCGCGATGGCGCAGCCGGTCTTGCCGAGCCGGTCGGACAGCGCCTGCTTCGTGTACGGCAGGCGCAGCAGCGGCGCCTGCGCCGCATGGGCAAAGCCCTCGGCGCGCTTGCGCGCATTGTCCGATGCGTCCTGCGCCAGCAGCAGCAGGCACGCCTTGCCGGCACGCGCCGCCGCTCCGGCGTCATGCTCCCCGAGCGCGATGCGCCCGGCCTTGCGCATGAGGCCGAGATAGTTGGCTGCTTTATCCGTCGCCGAGCACCTCCAGTTCCGCTGCGAGCTGCTCATAGATCTCCGCCGGAATGGGCACGTCGAACGCGCGCTCGAGCGCGCGGTTCTTCTGCGCCTTTTTCAGGCACGCGGCCTTCGAGCACAGATACGCGCCGCGGCCCGCCGCCTTGCCGCGCGCATCGAGCGAGATGGCCCCGTCGGGCGCGCGCACCACCCGGATCAGCTCCGGTTTGGGCTTCTTTTCACGGCAGCCGACACACTGCCGCTGGGGAATGGACTTGGGCATGGGTGACTGCCTCCTTTCGGTTTATGCCTCGCTCTCCGGCTTGATGTCGATCTTATAGCCGGTGAGCTTCGCGGCCAGGCGGGCATTCTGCCCCTCCTTGCCGATGGCGAGCGAGAGCTGGTTATCCGGCACGATGACGCGGCAGCTCTTGCCCTCGTCGAGCAGGGTCACTTCCAGCACCTCGGACGGCGCCAGTGCGGCCGCGATGAATTCCTCCGGCACCTCGCTGTACTTGACGATGTCGATCTTCTCGCCGCCGAGTTCGTTGACGACACTTGCGACACGGCCGCCCTTCGGGCCGACGCACGCGCCGATCGGGTCGATGACCGGATCTTCCGCCCAGACGGCCATCTTCGTGCGGCTGCCGGCCTCACGGGCGATGGACTTGATCTCGACCGTGCCGTCAAAGATCTCCGGCACTTCCAGCTCGAACAGGCGCTTGACCAGGCCCGGATGCGTCCGGCTGATGAGCACCTGCGGGCCGCGCGTGCTGTTGCGCACCTCGACCACGTAGACCTTGATGCGGTCGCCCTCATGCAGCACCTCGCCGCGGATGCACTCCGCCGGGGCGAGCATGGCCTCGGTATAGTCCGAGTTGGAGCTGATCTTCAAAAACGCGCAGCCGGTGCGCGGGTCGATCTTATTGACGACGCCGGTGAGGATCTCATGCTCCTTGGAGTTGAACTCCTCGTAGATCATGCCGCGCTCCGCCTCTCGGATGCCCTGAATGATGACCTGCTTGGCAGCCTGCGCCGCGATGCGGCCGAACTGCTTGGTCTCGACCGGGACGCTGACCACGTCGCCGATCTTGGCGCGCTTGCTGATGCGGTGCGCCGCCTCCTCGCTGATCTCGACATACGGGTCGATGACGCGCGCGACGACCGTCTTCTTGACGACCATCTCGATCTTCTTTTTCGTCTCGTCGAGAATGACCTCCACGTTGTCCTCGCAGTCGGGCGTGTCCTTGCGGAACGCCGTCAGCATGGCCTGACGGATCTTCTCATACATATATTCGCGCGGAATACCTTTTTCTTTTTCGATATCTGCAACTGCGTCAAAAAATTCTGCGTTCATGGTCGAATTCCCTTTCCTTATATGGTCAGGTGCAGGCGCACCTGTGCGATGGCGGATTTTTGAAAGACACGGCGGGTCTTGCCGTCGGAGACGGTCACGTCGCCGTTGTCATACTGCTCGAGCGTGCCAATGTGCACCTTGCTGCCGTCGACCGGCTGGTAGAGCCGCACCTCGACCTGCGCGCCGAGAAAGCGCTCGAAATCGCCCGGGCGCTTGAGCTGCCGCTCCGCTCCCGCGGACGACACCTCGAAAATATAGCTGTCGGGAATGGGGTCGGCCTCGTCGAGGATCGGATCGAGCGCACGGCTGAAATCCTCGCAGTCCTGGATCGACACGCCGTCCGGCTTGTCGATATACACGCGCAGGTAGCGGCTGCCCGCTTCCTTGACGTACTCCACGTCCCAGATCTCGCATCCCTGCTGCGCGGCCACAGGCCCGGCCAGCGCCAGGACGGCATCTGTCAATTTACTCATAGATCACCATTCCATTTTCTGACACTTCGAAAGACATCAAGAAAAAGAGTGGGCGAGTGCCCACTCTGTCAAATCCTGCTTCCTTCGTACGGCAATATCATACCATCCCGCGCCGGACAATGCAAGCCTTTTTTTGCGCCGCCGGACACTTACTGGTACAACGCCACGAATTCCTCCAGGCAGAGGTTGTGCTCGGTCATGAACCGCGCCGCCGCGTCGCCGACATAGCGCACGTGCCACGGCTCGTTGCGCCCGGTGATGCTGACCTTGTCCGACGGGTAGCGGATGACGAAACCGTAGTCCGCGCAGTTGTCGGCGAGCCAGGTCAGAAAGCGCGCGTTGACCGTGTCCACGCTCAGCGAGGAATAGTACTGGTCAACGATGTCCGCGCCGAGGCCGGTCTGGTGGTCGCTCGTGCCGGGGGGCGCGGCCACGCGCGCTGCGGCCGTCTCAGCCTCGTCGCGCGTGTCGCCCTTGCGCATATTCTCGCTGACCTGATCCTCATACTGCTGCTCCTGCGTCAGGTACGGACGGTAGGCGCAGTAGATATACGGACTCCAGCCGGCGTCCCTGGCCGCTTTGAGCAGCGCATTGAGCGCGTCGACGGCGCGGGAATCGAACGTGGACTGCGAGCCGCTGATCTTGCTCACATCCGGAACATAGTCGCTGATATTATGCGCCTGACTCGCAATGAGATACTCCCAGGAGGAAATATCCACATCCGGCAGGTCGTCATACTTCTTCGTATCGGGCTGCGCCGTCGTCTGGATGTCCGGCGGGAGAATAAGATCCGTCGGCGCGGCGGGCGCGGCGTTGCTGCGCGTCTCGTTGATGCGCGAGAGGATGAGCATGGCGCATACGACGACCAGGACCGTCAGCGTCACCGACAGCCAGAGACGTTTGTTCTTCATGCAGATCCCTCCCGGACGAGAAAATGAAAAGCAGCTCACACGAGCTGCTTTTTAGGATAGCATATTTTTCGCGTTCCGGCAAGTCCCCCGTCACAGATCGACCCGCTCGTAGTTTTTGGCCGCCTTCCGGTATGCCAGCCACGACAGCAGCGCAAACGCCGCCAGCCCCACGGCCAGTACCGGCAGCTGCCGCACCTGACCGGCCGCGTCGGTCGCATCGAGATACGGCCCGACGACCGGAAAATGGGACAGCGCCTCGACGAGCACCATGAGCACCGTCATCGGGATGACCGCAAGCAGAAACGCTCGCCCGGCGCGGATGGCTGTCTTATAAAACACGGGCAGGAACACAACGTTGAACACGCCGTAGATCAGCAGCACGCAGCCGAAGAGCGCGACGTTTGCGTCGATGCCGGCGAGGTTCGTGCCGTTGGGATTGATGCGCGCGGAGAGGAACGCAAACGGGACCGCGATCACGAGCTCCGCCAGCTCCACCGCCACGACGAGCCAGGCGCGGGCGCGCACCTGGTCACGCTTCGTGACCGGCAGCACGGCGCAGTAATAGACGTCCTTGTTCTCGCGGCCGTTGAGAAACGTAAAGAAAATGCCGAGCAGGCCGTAGAAAAATACGACCGTGTACGGATAGTTCGGGATGATGAGCATGACGCCGAAGAGCGCGAACACGTACATCATCGGGTGCGCTGCAAGGCGCAGGTCCTTAGAGAAAATCTTCGCTGTCATAGCTTCTCCTTTCCACGCGCACAAGAATGTCCTCGAGCGACATCTGCCCGTCGCCGAACTGCGCGCGATAGCGCGCGAGAAACCCGTCGCGCGTGTCGCTGCACAGGATCTGCCCGTCCTTGATCATCGTGATGTGCGAGGCGCACTTTTCGAGATCGGACGTGATATGCGTCGAAAACAGGATGCTGCGCTCGCCGCTTTTGACCACGCCGCGAAACAGCTCCATGAGCTCGTCGCGCGACACGGGGTCGAGTCCGCTCGTCGGCTCGTCAAGGATGAGCAGGCGCGCATCGTGCGAGAGCGCAAGCGCGAGCATATACTTCACGCGCATGCCGGACGAGAGCTGCGAGACCTTCTTCGTCTCGTCGAGCGCAAACAGCTGCAGATAGTGCCGATATTTGTCCTCGTCCCAGCGGTCGTAAAACGTCCGCGTCACGTTCGTGATGCTGCGCAGCTTCTTATTCGGGTAAAAATCCACACCGCCGAGCACCACGCCGAGCTGCTGCTTGCAGGCCGGCTCGTTGGCGTAAAAATCCTGGCCAAACATGGTCACGCGGCCGCTGTCCGGGTGCACGAGGTTGAGCATGGACTTGATGGTCGTGCTCTTGCCGGCGCCGTTGCGGCCAATGAAGCCCATGATCGTCCCCGGCTCGACTGCGAACGACACATCGCGCAGCGCAAACGCCGGATAGGTCTTGCACAGGCCCTCCACTTCCAGAATGTTCACTTGCCGTCCCCCTTCTTCAGCTCCCGCTCCAGCGCGGAGGCGAACACCTTCGTCTCGGCCTCGGGCACATCCGGCGCGGCCGCCTGCGCGCCCTGATCGAACACCGCGCGCACGAACGAATCGTAGTAGCTGCTGCTCTGCAGCGCGATGCCGCGCTCGCGGTCTGCCAGCAGGATGAGCGAGTCCCCCGGCGCGAGCCCAAACATCGCGCGCACCTCCTTCGGGATCACGATCTGTCCCTTTGGGCCGATGCGCACCGTGGTCATGAATTTGTCCTGCATGGTCTCCATGCGATCCGCCTCCTGTAAGAATCGTATTACTTTTCTTACTTTGTACCACAAGTTGAACGGATTGTCAATTCGGTTTTTTGCGTTTCAGCGCAAAAATAAGAGTTATGTAAACCATGCAGGCAAAAAACGATCCCCTGCCGGCTGGCAGGGGATCTGTTGCATATGAGATAACTTAGAGCGCCTCGACGTCCTTGATGAAAGCCTGGATGGCATCTTCCGGAACGAGCTTCTTGCTGCGAACGAGATTGACGATGTCGCCGACGGTCTTCTTGTAGAAGAGCTTCAGGGGATACTTGGTCAGGGACGGAACCGTCTTCATCATGATCTCTTTGCCGTTCATGTCCTCGATAAACGTCTTCACACTCAGAGTTTTGTAATCCATGATATGTTCTCCTTTCAATTTTGAGCACACCGGCCATTTTTCAATCCGGAATGGCCTTCTGTTCAAAGATTAACGCTTTTTGGGCATTTTGTCAAGTATAACGTATGATTTTCTTCGTCGCACCGTCATTTTTTATTCAGTAATCAACGCTTTGTTGTGTAACATTTGCGCACATCCGGAAAATTGTGTGGCAGGCAAGTGTACTTGCAGCCGCCGAATAGAATGGCCACAGGCAGAAACGGAGGGCTGAAAATGCTGTACAGTACCCTGATGCTGATGATGAGCAGTGCATTTCTGATGCTGCGCCTGACGCCCGGCGGCTCGTTCCCGCGTCCGCTGAGCGAGGTCGAGGAGCGCAAATATCTCGACGCCTGGCTGCAGGGCGATCTGGAGGCGCGCAACGTGCTCATTGAGCGCAACCTGCGGCTGGTGGCGCACATCATCAAAAAATACTACACGCACTATGACGACACGGACGACCTGATCTCGATCGGCACGATCGGGCTCATCAAGGGCATCAACACCTACCGGCCCGACAAGGGCGTGCGTTTGGCGACGTACGCCAGCAAGTGCGCCGAAAACGAGATTCTGATGTATTTTCGCAGCACGCGCAAGAATGCGTCGGAAATGCTGCTCTCGGACGTGCTCGACACGGACGGCGACGGCAACAACCTGTCGCTGATCGACATCCTGTCCGAGGACGACGACATGGACGAACACCTCCAGGCGGACGAGGTCAGCCGGGCGCTGCGGCGCTGCATCGGCGAAGTGCTCGATGCGCGTGAAGCGGAGATCATCCGCCTGCGCTATGCCATCGGCGGCGGTGAGGCGCTGACGCAGCGCGAGACCGCGCAGCGCTGCGGCATCAGCCGGTCATACGTCTCACGCATCGAGAAAAAGGCCATCGAGAAGCTGCGCGCCGCGCTGCAGGCCGACGGTTACTGAGGTGCACATTGACAAGCGACGCAAAACACGGTAAAATTGCGGCGAAATGACAGGAGATGATACCATGGCGGAACAGGATCCCAACACGATGGTGCACACGCACGTGGACGAGAACGGCAACGTCATCACCCACTGCCACGGCGGCAAGGGGCACACCCACGCGCACCCGCACACCCACACGCAGACCAAGGCGGTCATCAACCGGCTGGCCCGCGCGATCGGCCATCTGGAGTCGGTCAAGCGCATGGTAGAGGACGGACGCGACTGTGCCGAGGTGCTCATCCAGCTCGCAGCCGTGCGCTCGGCGCTCAACAACACAGCAAAGATCATCCTGAAGGATCACATCGACCACTGTCTGGCCGACGCTGTGGAGACCGGCGACCAGCAGGCCATCGACGAGCTGAATCAGGCGATCGAAAAATTCATGAACTGAAGTCAGGCATCCCTCTGCCCCACCGGCAGAGGGATGCGCCATATCTGCGCGCAGCAAAAAAGGACGCCCGACCGGGCGTCCTTTTTGTTGCTTGAATTATGCGGACCGTTCCACCGAGAGCACCGTTCCGGTCTGCTGATCGACAGCCACGACGTAGCGGGGGTGGAAGTAGTACACCGTCGTAAGCGTCACGCGGTAGACCGGCTGCGCACCACTCTCGTCGAGCTGAACATCCCACGCGGCCAGGTCGCTCTCCGAGATACCAGCCGCCGCAATGGCGATCTTCAGCGCCTGCTCCTGCGTGACCGGGCCGACGGGCGGCGTCGGCGTCGGAGTCGGCGTCGGCGTCGGTGCCGGTTCCGGCGTCGGGGTGGGCGTCGGTGTCGGTGCCGGCTCCGGCGTCGGGGTGGGCGTCGGAGTCGGCGCCGGCGTCACGGGCGAATTCGGCCGCACCACCGGCGAGACCGGAACGATCTCCGCCTCTTCCGGCCGCTTCGGCTCATCGCCCGTCAGGCGGCAGACCTCAGTCGTTTCGGCATCGACGCTGCACACATAGTGCCGCTCGCCGTCCGAGAGCACGAACTCCATGACCATCTCGCCGTCAATGAGCGTAAAGCGCATACTCGCCCTGGTCACGTCATCCGTAGTCAGGCCGCAGCACGTAAGCGCCGCCTGCAGCGCCTTGTCATACGGAACATATACGCCGGTGCTGGCAGCGCCGATGGATTCGATGCCGGAAAGCTCCACCTGGTTGGACGCCGCCAGAATGTTCAGATCATTGATCGGCAGGCCGACCAGCTCGCTGCCGGTCAGATCCTGCACCTGGGCGCTGATCTGCCGGATCAGCATTGCCTTGCCGGCGCTGACGCCCACGGCAGAGGCATACGCCTCCAGCGCAGGATCGTCCTCAAGCACCTGTGCAAGGACCGCCGACTCCATGCCGCAGTCCGTCTGGGCGCTTTCCACAGCGTCCGCCAGCCGGCCGCACAAGCGCGCATCGCCCTTGCCGGCCTCGACCGTCACAAGGATCGAATTCGCATCCGCCGAGACATAGCCGTTCGCCTGCATATTGGCGACGATCGCGTCCGCCGCCGTCTGCAGGGACTGGTTGCGCAGCTCCAGACCGTCGAGCACAAACTGGGCATCCGGATTGCACGCACGGGCAGACAGGACGCGGCCGAGCTTGTTGACCGTCAGCTCGATGCTGGGGTTGGCATCGAGCGTGGCGACGCCGCCGGGCACCTGCGTAGCATACAGCCCGCCGCCGAGGATGACCAGGAAAAACACTGCCGCTGCGGCGACCCAGCCCCGCCAGGCACTGCGGCGCTTGCGCTCCGGCATCGGGACGACCGGCGCTTCCTCCGGCTGCTGCGCCGGAGACTGGACGCGCGCAAGGATGCCGCTCCAGCAATCCGGCGTTACGGCGGCGACCTCAGCCCGCAGCCGTTCCAGCAATTCCTTATCGGTCAAGATCGTCACCTCCCATCGAATTGCGCAGCTTTGCCAGCGCGCGGTTATAGCGTGAAATAGCGGTTGCCTGCGGGATACCCAGCAGGTCGGCAATTTCTCTGTGCTTGAGTCCGGACAGCGCGTGCAGCATCACGATCTGCCGCTCGCCGTCCGTGAGCGTATGCAGCACTTTTTCAAGCACCATATGGTTTTCCGTCGTCTGATAAGCGTCATGCGTATCCTCCACATGAAATAGCTCATCAAAGGACAGGTTCTTACTTTCTGCCCTGCGCAGGCGCATCAACGCCAGATTGCGCGCGATCGTCAGCAGCCACGCCATCGGTTTGCCCGACGGCTGATAGCCCGGTGCCGACTGCATCACGCTCACAAACGTGTCCTGCATCACGTCCTCTGCCGCCACAGGATCCCGAAGGATGGACAGCGCGAAGCCGTAAATGGAGGAGGACGTCTGGCGATACAGCACTTCCAGTGCAGCAGTATCCCCCTGCGCGATGCGCAGTATGAGCGCATCATCCGGCGGCTGGCCGCTGGCCATGCACGAACCGGCGCTGTGCATATCATCATTTTGCATAGAATTACCCCACATGAGAATAATGCCTGAAAACGAATTTTATTGCAAAAAAATCTGAATTCGATCAATTTTTCGGCGCAAAAGCCGTCTTCGGCTCACAAACTCTTCTTAACCAATTATCATACGTGAAAATTGTCGGTTTGTAAAGCGAGATTCCAAACTTTTCTAAGGAAGCAGGCACATCTACGGTTCTTGTTCCGCAGTCACCTCAAGCGCATGGTTGAGCAGCACGCCAAGGATCAGCAGCAGTCCGAACGCCTGAAACCAGAACAGCAGGATCACGGCCGAAGCGAGCGATCCGTACACGAGGGAATACTTTGTGCTGTTGCCGATCAGCCACGACAGCAGGATGCTCATGCACACGATCGCCACGGCGGAAAACACTGCCCCCGGCAGCACCCGGTGCTGCGGCCGGCGCGGCGTGGTGAGCCGGTAGAGGATCAGGATCATCATCAACAGAATGGCAAACAGGATCAAAAACCGCAGCCACGTCCATGACCAGACGATGCTCACATGCGGCAGCAGCGCATCGAGCCAGAGCAGAAAGTGCTTGCCGGTCAGCATGAGCAGGATGCACAGGTACAGCACCAGCAGAAACGCCACGGAAAAGGCCACGCTCACGATCGTGCTGCGCACGATGCCGAAGCGTTTGCCGCCGTGGATCTCGCCGACGATGGCGGCCATGGCGCGGAAAGCGGCCGACGCGCTCGTGATCATGACCAGCAGCGCGGCAAAGAACATGACCTCGCTCGTGTTGCCGGACACGTAAGTCAGAAAGTCCGATACGAGCGCCTGCGTCTCGCGCGGGAGCACGAGCGTCTCGACGATGCGCAGCACGGCGGCCGGGTCGCGCAGGATGAGCGCGAGCAGATCGTATATGCAGATGATGGCCGGGAACAGCGCCATGACCATGCAGTAGGCGAGCTCGGCCGCCGAGCGCGTCACGCGCCGGGCGAGAAACGTGTCCGCCATGGACATCAGAACGCGGGTAATACGCCAGTTTTTCAAGCGGCTGCCTCCTCCGTTGGAATGCAAAAACCGCCTTCACAGGAGCGAAGGCGGTTTTGGTCAAAAAATGTCGAATTACTTGGAATTGAAGATCTTGAAGATGCTGTCGAACGGATCTTCCTCCGCGGGCGCGGCAGCGTCCGCAGCCGGGGCAGCGGCCGGAGCCGGCGTCGCCGGAGCGGCCGGGGCCGCAGCCGGAGCAGCAGCCTTGGCAGCGGTCGCCGCGGCCGTGTAGAGGCCGGCAGCGGGGGCCTGCGCCGGAGCGGCGGCAGCCTGCTCTGCCTGCGCCTTGCCCGGCTCGTCGAAGCCGGTGGCAATGACGGACACGCGGATCTCGTCGTCGAGCGAGGGATCGAAGCTCGCACCGAAGATGATGTTGGCGTCCGGGTGCGCAGCCTCCTGAACGAGGTTTGCGGCCGTCTCGACATCCTCCAGGCCCATATCCTCAGAGCCGGTGATGTTGATGAGCACGCCGCGCGCGCCGTTGATGGACGTCTCCATGAGGGGGCTGGCCACGGCCATGCGGGCGGCGTCCTCCGCCTTACCCTTGCCGGCGGCGCGGCCGACGCCCATGTGGGCGAAGCCGGCGTCCTTCATGACGCAGGTGACGTCCGCAAAGTCGAGGTTGATGAAGCCGGTGTTCTTAATGAGGTCCGAGATACTCACGACGGCCTGACGCAGGACATCGTCCGCGATCTCGAAGGCGTTGGCCAGCGTGACCTTCTGGTCGGTGGCGAACTTCAGCCGGTCGTTCGGGATGATGAGCAGGGAGTCGACCTTGCCCAGCAGCTCGTTGATGCCGACCATGGCCTGATCCATGCGGCGCTTGCCCTCGAACTTGAAGGGCTTGGTGACGACGCCGACGGTCAGGATGCCGGCCTCGCGGGCGATGTCCGCGATCGTGGGCGCTGCGCCCGTGCCGGTGCCGCCGCCCATGCCGGCGGTGATGAAGACCATGTCCGCATTCTCCAGGCTCTTGGCGATGTTGTTGCGGCTCTCCTCGGCGCTGCGCTTGCCGACGTCAGGATCGCTGCCGGCGCCCTGACCATGGGTCAGCTTCTCGCCGATCTGGATCTTCTGATCCGCGCTCGAAACGGCCAGAGCCTGCTTATCTGTATTGACAGCCACGTACTCAATTCCCTGAGTGCCGGACTTAACCATGCGGTTTACGACGTTGTTGCCGGCCCCGCCGACGCCAACGACCTTGATGGTGACGACATTTTCCGGACCGGACTCGGTAGCAAAGGACATATTCGGTTCCTCCCTGTTGTTTCTATTTGTATCGGCGGCCGGCGCATGCGCGCTCTGGAAGCCGTTTTTTGGCGGGTTGCGCTTCTGTTTGTTCTTATTCTTTCCCATTTTATATCGTTTTCCTTATCAGGTCAATCTTTTTTTGTGAACAATCAGCCGGGGCTGAAATGTGCGCGTTTGTCGATCGACAGGTCGATGGTGCCGGCATCGCTGGCCGTGAGCTGGGAGACCGCGCTTTGCAGCATACCGAATTTGTACTCGACATTTTCATTCGCGCCGAGGCGCACCGTGAATCGTCCGTCATAGGTGAAGCCGGGGTTGGACGCATCCGACAGGTCGATGACCGTGACCTTGGACGCCATGTCGCGCGTGAGCAGTTGGCCGAGGATCGCCGCGAGGTACGTGACCTTCGGCGCATCGGCCTCACCGGCGTTGAGCACCTCGCCGACCTTCGGCTCGACCGGCGTAATGCCGTCGACCCGGGCAAGGCCGGTCAGCTCGCTCTCCGTGACGGATTTGAGCAGCTTGCAGTTCTGATCCAAAACCCAGTAACCGCCATCCGCCTGAACATAGGCCATGGCGCTGCTCTCCTGGATCGTGATGGTGACGCGGTTGGGCAGCGCGCGCGTGACCTTCGCTTTGTCCACATACGGGAGCTTGCTGAAGATGCGGCTGGCGGCCGAGAAACGGTTGATGAAAAACAGATTGTCGCCCGTGCCGATGCCGGAGGCCTCGACGACCTCCTCGGCCGTGTAGATGGAGTTGCCCACGACCTCGATCTTTGCAACACGGAAAAATACGCTCATGCCCAGGACGAGCGCCGCGCAGATCAGCAGAAAGATCAGCGGCTGCAGCAGCGACCTGCCCCGGCCGCCGGATGGGCGGCGGGGCCGGCGCGCGCGGCGCGGCCCGGGCTGCTTCGATTGTTTCATAGGCAGGTGATTCCTTTCACCGCGGCGCCGCGCAGCGCACATCGGCCCCAAGCGCCGACAGGCACGCATCGAAGCGGTCGTAGCCGCGGTTGATATAGCCGTTGTCGAGGATCTCGGTCTCGCCCTCGGCGGAGAGGCCGGCCACGATCATGGCCGCGCCGCCGCGCAGGTCGCTCGATGTGAGCGGCGCGCCGGTGAGCCGGTCGACGCCGGTGACATAGGCCACGCGCCCCTCGATGCTGACGGCTGCGCCCAGACGCCGGAACTCCTCGGCATGACGATAACGGTTGGTGAAGATGTTTTCGGTGAACACCGTGGTGCCCTTCGCCTTCAGGCAGGCAGCCATGAGCGGCGGCTGCGCATCCGTGGGAAAGCCCGGATACGGCTGCGTGACGACCGGCCGCGGCGCGGTGAGCCGCCCGGTCGATGTCAGGCGCACGGTGGACGCCGTTTTTATTATAGCACACCCTGCCTCGGAAAGCGAGTCCAGAACGGTCAAAAAATGGTCCGGATCGACGCCCTGCAGCTCCACATCGCCGCCGCAGGCGGCTCCGGCACACAAAATCGTCGCCGCGACGATGCGGTCCGGCATGATCGTGTGCTCCACAAACGGCTGCGGCCGGAAGCCGCTGACCGTGACCGTCGACGTGCCGGCGCCGGAAATGCGCGCGCCCAGCTTGCGCAGGTAGCACTGCAGGTCGAGGATCTCCGGCTCGCGCGCGGCGTTGCAGATGACCGTCTCCCCCGCCGCCGCGCAGGCGGCCAGCATGGCGTTTTCCGTCGCGCCGACGCTCGGAAACGGCAGCAGGATGCGCCGCCCCTTCAGATCGTGCGCGCAGCAGACGATGTCTCCGCCGCGCTCCGTGACCTCCGCGCCGAGCGCGCGCAGCGCGTCGAGGTGCAGGTTCACCGGCCGCGGGCCGAGCTCGCACCCGCCCGGCATGGACAGGCTCGCCGTTCCGAAGCGCGTGAGGATCGCGCCGAGAAAAATGACCGAGGAGCGCAGCTCCCGCATGAGATCGTGCGGGATGAAGTCGCGGTTCATGCCGCGGGAATCAATGCGCACCGTGTCCCCGTCGCGCTCCGCCGTGCAGCCGAGATGGCGCAGGATGCGCAGCGTGATCGTCACGTCCTTCAGGTCGGGCACGTTGTGCAGAACCGTCTCACTGCCGGCGAGCACGGATGCCGCCATGATCGGCAGCACCGCATTCTTGGCGCCCTGCACCTGGGTGCTCCCGGTCAGTCTGTTTCCGCCGTAAATGTGCCATATGCTCATAATCTTTCCTCCGCACAGCAAATTCATGCCATCCTATGCAGAGAAACGCGAGATTGTCATTTTGCGTGCCGGTCGGCCAGTTTCAGCACCAGATCGGTAATGCGCTCGGCGGCGTCGGCAACGCCGGCGGATTTCATGTTCTGCGCCATCTGCGCAAGCTGCGCGGGGTCGGCGAGCAGGTCGCTGACGAGGTTATACAGATCGTCCGCCGTGAACGCGCCCTCGAGCAGCACCTTCGCCCCGCCGGCGTGCTCGAGCACGCGCGCGTTGCGCTCCTGATGGTTGTTTGTGACGTTCGGCGACGGGATGAGGATCGCGGGCTTGCCGATGCACGAGAGCTCCGCGAGCGTGGACGCGCCCGCGCGGCAGAGCACGAGATCGGCCGCGTCCATGACGAGCGGCATGTCATAAATATACGGCCGCACGTCCATGCCGTGCGCGGCGAGATCGGCCGGGCACTTTTCGAGCAGGGCCGCGTGCATCTTCTCATAGCCGTTGCGCCCGGCCGAGTGGATGAGCGCAAACGGCGCGTCCGTGACGGCGGCGCGCGTGATGAACGCCGTCATGACCTCGTTCATGTACGACGCGCCGAGCGAGCCCCAGACCGACACGACCAGCGGCCTGTCCGGGTCGAGTCCGAGCTGGCGCTTGGCCTCCGCCTTGGAGCAGGCCGTGAACGCGCCGCGCACCGGCGTGCCGGTGACGACGACCTTTTCCTGCTCGCTGTAGTGCTGCTTGCTCTCCTCGAAGCCGACGAGGATGCGGTCGACCGCGCCGGCAAGCATCTTCGTCGTCAGGCCGGGCACGGCGTTGGATTCATGCACGACGGTGGGGATACCGAGCTGCGCCGCCGCTTTGAGCACGGGGTAGCAGACATAGCCGCCGGTGCCGATGGCGACGTCAGGCTGAAAGTCCTCGATGATCTTGCGCGCGTCCTTCGTCGCCTGCCGCGCGTTGTGCAGCGAGCGGAAGTTGTACGCGATCTCCGACGGCTTGAGGCTGCGGTGGATGTTCGTGACCTCAATGGTCACGATGTCGTAGCCCGCGCGCGGGACGAGGTCGGTCTCCATCTTGCCGTTGGCGCCGACGAAGAGGATGCCGCAGTCGGGCATCCGGTCGCGCAGGATGCCAGCGACCGCGAGCGCGGGGTTGATGTGGCCTGCGGTGCCGCCGCAGGTAAAGAGAAAATTCATAGCAATGCCTCCCAGGATCAAAAACGGAAATCGGGCAGTCCGCGCCGAAGACCGCCGCGGGCTGCCGGATATACACTTCAAAGTCAGAAACTAGCGCGCCTTTTTCGTCGGAATGTCGCGCGAGATGCTCAGGATGATGCCCATCTCCCCGAGCTGCATGAGCAGCGCCGTGCCGCCGTAGCTGAAAAACGGCAGCGAGATGCCCGTGCAGGGGATGAGGTTCGTGACGACTGCGATGTTCAAAAACACCTGGATCGACAGCAGCGTCGTGATGCCGATGCCGACGAGGAAGCTGTAGCGGTCGGGCGAGTGCGCGGCGATCCAGTAGCCGCGGCAGATGAGCAGCGCAAACAGGATCAGGATCGCAATGGCGCCGACATAGCCGAGCTCCTCGCAGACGATGGAAAAGATATAGTCATTGTGCTCCTCGGGCAGATAGAGGTACTTCTGCCGGCTCTGGCCGAGGCCGAGCCCGAGAAAGCCGCCCGAGCCGATGGAATACAGCGACTGCACGATCTGATAGCCGGCCGCGCTCGTATCGGCAAACGGGTCGCGCCAGGACACGATGCGCTTGTGCACATAGGGCACGAATTTGCTTGCGATGAGCAGCAGCGCGCCCGCGCTGCCCATGCCGACGAGCAGGTACGAGAGTTTGATGCCGCCGACAAACATCATCACGATCGCAAGCGCCATGATGATGATGGACGCCGACAGATGCGGCTCGAGCATCAGCAGGCCGACGATGATGACCGTGACGACCATGAACGGCACGACACCGTAGCGGAACGTCTGCATCTGCTCTTTATAGGTGCAGATCATGCTGGAGAAAAACAGCACGACCGCGATCTTTGCAATCTCCGACGGCTGAAACGTCGTAAAGCCGAGGCTCAGCCACCGGCGCGCACCGTTGACGCGAGTGCCGATGTGCGGGATCCAGACGATGGCAAGCAGGAAGATGCTCACGCCCAGCACCAGCAGCGACAGACGGCGGTAGGTCGCCATGCGCACTTTGGACAGCAAGATCATGGCCACAACGCCGGCCACGGCAAAGGCCGCCTGGCGCACGAAGTAATACGTCGGCGACTTGCCCTGCGCATACGCGCGAGCGAAGCTCGACGAGAGTACCATGATGACGCCGATCGTCAGCAGCAGCAGCGTGAGCACGAAAAACGGCAGGTCAAAGCTGCCGCGCTTCGGCCCGGCGGACGCTTTCGCCTGGCGCGCGGGAAGTCTCAGATCGGAAATATTCATATAAGCACCTCCCTGCACCGCGGCGCGCGCCTCACACGCCGAAGCGGTGGAACACGCCGATGAACGACAAAACTGCAAACAGCACCGTCACGCTGGCAAACAGCGCCACAATCTGCGTTTCCTTCCACTTGTGGCCCGTCCAGCCGCCCATCTCGAGATGGTGGTGGAACGGGGACATTTTGAACACGCGCTTGCCGTGCGTGAGCTTGAAGTAGCCGACTTGGATGATATCCGACAGCGCCTCGATGATGTACATGATGCCGAGCGTCACAAGGATGAGCGGCATGTCGTAGGCAAAGGCCAGCGCCGCGACCGCGCCGCCGAGAAAGAGCGAACCCGTGTCGCCCATGAACACCTTCGCCGGGTGGAAGTTATAGATCAAAAAGCCCAGCAGGCCGCCGGCAAGGCCGGAGGCAAACACGCCGAGGGACAAAAACCGCTCGCCCCAGAGCATGGAGATGACGGCGAAGAAGATGCACACCGGCATCGTCGTGCTCGCGGCGAGGCCGTCCACACCGTCGGTGAGGTTCACGGAGTTGACCGTGCCGACGATGACGAAGGCCGCGAAGATGACATACAGCGGCTCGGAGACCGGCACCGTCTTGTTCCAGAACGGGATGTACAGGCTGTCGAGCGCGACATAGCCGAAGCGGCGCATGAGGAAAATGAACGCCACGGCCGCCGCCAGCTGCAGCAGCAGCTTCTTGCCGGCCGTCAGGCCGAGATTCTGCTTTTTCTTGAGCTTTTCATAGTCGTCCAGAAAACCGATCGCGCCGAACACGAGCGCGAACGCCAGACAAAACAGGTGGCCGTATTCGCCCTCGGCCATGCACTCAAAGCCGACCGACAGGCACACGACCGCGATCGCGGCGATGAACATCAGCCCGCCCATGGTGGGCGTGCCCTGCTTGGACATGTGCCACGTAGGACCGTTTTCCTTGATGCTCTGGCCCGCCTTGATGCGTCTGAGATACGGGACCAGGAAAAATCCGACGACGGCCGACACCGCAAACGCGATGACGAACGCCAGTATCAGCTTCAGTGTCATTTCTCTCTCTTCCTCTTCTCGAGTATTTCGGCGACGATCTCGCGCTCGTCCATGTGCACTTTCGTCTTGCCGATGATCTGGTAATCCTCATGGCCCTTGCCGCAGAGGATGATGACATCGCCGGGGCAGTGATTCTCGATCGCGTAGGCGATGGCCTCGCGCCGGTCGGGCCGCACGACATAGGGTGTGTGCGTCTCCTTGAGACCGGGAAGGATATCGGCGATGATCGCCTCCGGGTCTTCCGTGCGCGGATTGTCGCTCGTGACGATGACGAAATCCGCCTTCTGGCCCGCGATGCGGCCCATCTTCGGACGCTTGCCGCGGTCCCGGTCGCCGCCGCAGCCAAAGAGGAACACGAGCCGCGCGGGTGCGAACTCGCGCACCGTCGTGAGGATGTTGTCGATGGCGTCGGGCGTGACGGCGTAGTCGATGAGGATGGCGTAATCCCCGTCGGTCTCGAGCACCTCGGCGCGGCCCTTGACGGGCTTTGCCGTGTCGAGCGCGGCGGCGCAGTCGTCGAGCGAAATGCCGAGCGCGCAGGCGCAGGCAATGACGCTCAGCGCGTTGTAGACCGAGAACATGCCGGGGATGCCGAGGCGCATGCGCGCGATCGCATCGCCGTGCATGGCGACAAAGCGCACGCCCGACGCGCTCAGGCGGATGTCCTTGGCCACGAGGTCGGCGTCGTTGCGTTTGGCGGAATAGGTGTGCATCGGGCATTTGGCGTGCTCGAGCATGACGTGCGCCCAATCGTCGTCCGCGTTGACGATGCCGACGTCACTCTGCGCAAACAGCTGCGCCTTGGCCGCGGCATACGCCTCCATGGTCTTGTGAAAGTCCAGATGGTCCTGCGACAGGTTCGTGAAGATGCCCACCCGGAAGCGGATGCCCTCCACACGGTGCAGCACGAGCGAGTGCGACGACACCTCCATGACCGCGTGCGTGCAGCCGGCGTCGACCATCCGGCGCAGGAGCTTTTGCAGCTCATAGGCGTCGGGCGTGGTGTGCTCGGTGTGCAGCACCTCGTCGCCGATGACGTTCGCGTTCGTGCCGATGAGACCGACCTTCGTGTGCAGGCACTGCTCGAGCATATGCTTGATGAGCGTGGTGACGGTGGTCTTGCCGTTCGTGCCGGTCACACCGATCATGGTCAGCTCACGCGACGGGTTATCGAAAAATTCGCAGCAGATGCGCGAGAGCGCAAGGCGGCTGTCAGCCACGAGGATATACGGTATCTCGACCTCTGGCTTTCGCTGGCAGAGCACGACGGCCGCGCCGCGTTCGACGGCCGCGCCGATGAACCGGTGCCCGTCGGACTCATACCCGCAGACGGCGGCGAACAGGTCGCCGGGCTGCGTGGTGCGCGAGTCAAAGCTGATATCCCGGATGTCCAGTTCCGGATCGGCGGTGCATTCGCACACATCCAGAACGGACAGCAGTCGCTTGAGTTTCATAAACGTACCTCCGTTGTTCGTCAGTATCGGCCCAGCATGCCCGAATCGCTGGTCACGAGCGTGACCTCCACGACCGTACCGTGATCGATCTGGGTGCCGGCGGCGACGCTCTGGCCGGAGATGACCTGCGCCGCGGTATCCGTGATCGAACTGCTGGTCTTGATATACAGCCCCAGTGCGGCCATGCGGTCGCGGGCTGTCTGATAGCTGAGATTGGACAGATCCGGCATCGTCTCCTTGTCGGCCGAGGGCTCTTTGCCGGCATAGAGCAGGATGGTGCTGCCGTTGGCCACGACCGCGCCGCTGCCCGGAAGCTGTGCCGTGATTGTGCTGCCATCACCGTAGATGCGCGCCTGCAGGCCCACCTCCGCGAGCGCGGCCTTCGCCTGCTCAACGGACAGGCCCGTCACGTTCGGTACGGTCTTATCCATATGCGTCTTTTCCGTCTCGGAGTACGACGGCTCCACGCCGAGGTACGGCAGGATGTCCGCCATCATTTTGCCGACGACGGGCGCGGCCATCTGGCCACCGCTGATATAGATGCCGGTGCTGTTGCTCGGCGTGTCGAGCAGCACGAGGATGACGATCTGCGGGTCGTCAGCCGGCGCAAAGCCGATGAACGAGACGATGTACTCCTTCGCGCCGCCGGCCGCGTCCTGCGCGACCTTTTCCGACGTGCCGGTCTTGCCGCCGATGCGGTAGCCGGCGACGTAGGCGTTCTTGCCGGTGCCGTCGACGGGGTCGCCGACGACCTGCTCGAGGATCTGGCGCACGGTGGCGCTCGTCTGCTCGCTCACGACCTGGCGCACCACGGTCGGCGAATTGGACACGACCGCTTCCCCGTCGCTGTTGACGATGCTCTTGACGACGTACGGCTTCATGAGATAGCCGCCGTTGACGCAGGCGCTGACTGCCGTGATGAGCTGCAGCGGCGTGATCGTAAATGTCTGGCCGAAGGAGGCCGCCGCGAGCTGGGAGAGGTTCTCCGGGTCGTAGAACGTGTTCTGGCTCCACCAGATGCTACCGCTCTCGCCGGACATGTCGATGCCGGTCTTGGCGGTGAGGTTGCTGTCCACGTTGCTGGTCAAGTTCAGGAAGCCGAACGCCTCGGCGTACTTGTAGAAGGTGCGCGCGCCGATGAGCTGGCCGATCTGCACGAGCGCCACGTTGCACGAGTGCTGGATGGCCTGCGTCAGGTTCTGACTGCCGTGGCCGGTCGTTTTCCAGCACTTGAGCGGATCGGTACGGCCGAGCACGTTCGTGCTGCCGCCGCAGTAAAACGACGAATTTTCATTGACCACGCCCTCTTCGAGCGCCATGGCCAGCGTGATGATCTTGAACGTCGAGCCGGGCTCGTAGGTGTCCGACAGGGCCTTGTTGCGCCACTGCTTCGTCTGCGCGGCGGAGAGCATCTCGGCCTTCTTGTCGGGATCCGTTTCGGCGTCAATGGCCTCCTGATCCTTGTCGCTGACCTTCTGATAGTCGTTCAGGTCAAAGTTGCCGAGCGAGACCATGCCGAGAATGGCGCCGCTGTTGGGGTCCATGGCGATGGCCGCGGCGCCATTTTGCACGTCGTAGTCCTCGACCGCCTGCTGCAGGTGCTTTTCGAGGTAATACTGGATCGTGGCGTCGATGGTCAGGTTCATGTCGTCGCCCTTTGTCTCATCGTAGTAGTCCTCGTAGTTGACAAAGAGCATATCCGTGCCGCGGTTATCCGTCGCGCGGATGATGCGCCCGGCGCTGCCGGTCAGATAGCTGTCATAGCGCTGCTCCAGGCCGTAGAGGCCGTTGTTGTCCTGCCCGACGAAGCCGATGACGTGCGCGGCCAGATTGCCGTAGGGGTAATAGCGCTTCGTGTCCGGCTCGATCTTCACGCCGGTGAGGTTGTTCTCCTTCTTGAACGCGCGCACTTTTTCCGACACTTCCGGCTCGACCTTGCGCTTGACGACCTCATACCAGCGGTCGGTATTCTTCGTCATGGCCAGGATCTTATCATAATCGACGTCGAGGATCTCGGAAAGTTCGCGCGCGATCAGCTGCGGATCTTCTTTGTTCTTGACGATCTCGGCCGGGCTGATGAAGATCGTATCGGCCGAGGCGTTCATGGCCAGGATCTTGCCGTTCGTATCGTAGATCGCGCCGCGCGAGGCCGTGATCTCCGTCGTGCGCACCTGCTGGTCGATCGCCATTTTTTCGTACTCGTCATGGTGTACGATCATGACATTGAACAGCTTGATGCCAAGGACAGCAAATGCAAGGATGCCGCACACAATCAAAAGGAAGCGTGTGCGGCGGAGCATCATGATATTCGGTGTTTTGGTACTTGCACGAAAAGGCACGCGGTTGTCCCGGCGCCCGGAAGTTTCATTCGCCATGTCTGTCTCCTTGTTCCTGCGGGGATAGTACTATCATACAGGCTGGCTTATCGAAAATATTCCAAAATGGAAGAGAAGAAATCGCCGAGGCGGTCGGCAAGGCTCAGCGGTTCGGCCGCGTTCTGGTCAAGGACCACCGCCGTGTCCGTGGCGTCGCTGCTGATATAATAGAGCTGATCGCTGCGCGGCTTCTGCATACCGAGCTCGTGGATGGCGTAATCCTCGATCTCCGTGAGGTTGAACGCGCTCTCGTAATCAATGCGCAGGCGCGTTTGCTGCTCCTGCAGCTGGGTATACTGATCCTCCAGGGCCGAGACCTCCGCCGACGCCTGCGAGAGCTGCACGCGCGCGACCAGCGACACGACGATCAGCACGGCGGCAATGGCAAAGCCGAGCACGGCCAGCGGGGCGATCGCCTGCTTGGGGGTGGGAACGGACTCCGGGACGACGGCCTCCGTCGTCCGGGGAGCGTGCGGCATCTCGACCGGCGCACTGTACCGGTATTCTTCGGCAGCCGTGCTGTGCAGGTCATACGCCGCGTTGCCGTCCATGGGCGCGGTATTGCGTTTTTTCGAAGCAGGAGATGCCATGATCGGCTCCTTTCTCAGACGCGCTCGGCAACGCGCAGCTTCGCGCTGCGGGCGCGCGGGTTACACTCCAGTTCTTCCTCGCCGGGCAGGATCGGCTTGCGGGAGACGCTGCGCAGCGTCTGCACAAAGCCGCAGGTGCACACCGGTGCCTCGCGCGGGCAGGTGCAGCCGTGCTCCCGCCGGGCGATGCCGGTTTTGACGATCCGGTCTTCGAGGGAATGAAAGCTGATGACGCACAGCCGCCCGCCAACGCGGAGCTTGTCCGGCGCGGTGTCCATCATCTCGCGCACCGCCGCCAGCTCGTCGTTCACGGCGATGCGGATCGCCTGAAAGCTGCGCTTGGCGGGATGCTGCTTTTCGCGCAGCGCCGCGCCCGGCATGGCCGAGCGGATCACATCGACCAGCTCCAGCGTGGTCGAGATCGGCCGCTGCGCCCGGGCGCGTACGATCGCCCCGGCAATGCGAGGCGCATAGCGCTCCTCGCCGTATTCATACAAAATGCGTTTGAGCTCATTCTCCGGCCACTCGTTGACGACGTTCCACGCGCTCAGGCCGCTGGTCGCGTCCATGCGCATATCGAGCGGCGCGTCGTGCATATACGAAAAGCCGCGCTGCGTCTCGTCGAGCTGCGGCGAGGAAACGCCGAGGTCAAAGAGCATGCCGTCCACGGCGTCGATGCCGAGGCGGTCGAGAATGGCGGCCGTGTCGCGGAAGTTGCCGTGCACGAGCTGCACGCGCTCCCCGAACGGGGCCAGCCGCGCGCCGGCGCGCGCGATCGCCGTCTCGTCGCGGTCGATGCCGATGAGCGTTCCGGTCGTCAGGCGGCCGGCGATCTGCTCGGAGTGGCCGCCCATGCCGAGCGTGCCGTCCACGTAAATGCCGTCGGGGCGGATGTTCAGGTTGTCGATGCATTCGTGCAGCAGCACGGGGATATGTCCGGCGTCCATCAGAAATCCAGCTCCTCCATCACGGCGGCGATGTTCTCCGGCAGCGCCTCGAGCGGGCAGATCTCATCCCAGCGCGCGCTATCCCAGAACTCCGCATGGTTGTTGCTGCCGACCACGGTGACGCTCTTGGTCAGGCCGGCGAATTCACGCAGGTGCTGCGGCAGGAGGATACGTCCCTGTCCGTCGAGATCGCAGCGGGCCGCATACGCGAACAGCGGGCGCACCTTGCGCTGCTGCAGATTGGTCATGGCCGCCGCCTTCTCGGAGATCGCCTTCCAGTTTTCCTGACTGTAGGCCGACAGGCACTTTTCGGGCGAGACCGTCACATAGAACGTGTCGCCCAGTTCTTCACGGAGCTTGGCCGGGATGAACAGACGGCCTTTGGCGTCAAGCGTATGCTGATAGATACCGGTCATGCTGCATCCCCCCTTCTCCGAAATCGTGCACTTTCGCGCCCCATGCGTGGGCTTTTGATGCTTTTTAAACCACTTCTCCCCACGTGCAATCCTCATTATAGTGGCAGGACGGAAAAATTGCAAGGAGAAATTCCCGCCTTTTTCTTGCAATTTCCGACAATTCTGTCAATCCGACTGTGGTTTTTCCGGCCACAAGCATTTGCGTTTCCCGCCGAAAAAAGGAAAACAGCGGCACAAGATGTGCCGCCGAAGCGTGAAAAAATCCCCGCCGGAAGCGCCCAAAGCGCGCCCGGCGGGGAAAAATTTCGGCAAAACGCACCACCGCCGCCGGACATACCGGCGGCGGTGCGGATGTGCAGGAAAAGGCAGGTCAGTTGGTTTCCTCCTCGGGGGCTTCCTCGCCCTCGAAGCGGATCTCCGGCTGTCTGGCTGCAGGGGCAGCGGCGGGCGCAGCCGTGCTGCCGGCAACGTTCTGGAACGCGGCGTGCGCCTGCTGCACGCTGCCGAGCGCGGCGGAGATGGCCTCCTCCGTGCGGCGCAGCGCCTCATCGCAGAACTGGCTCGAGGCACGGCGCAGCGCGTCGGCCTTGGCCTGCGTGGAGGCGAGCATTTCGTTGCTGCGGGCCTTGGCGATGCGCACGATCTCCTGATCGTCCACGAGCGCGCGGGCGCGCTCCTCCGCCTGATTGCGGATGCCTTCGGCCTCGCGCTTGGCGTTGTTGATGAATTCGTCGCGGGCGGAGACCAGACGCTTTGCCTCGGAAAGCTCCACCGGCATGGCGGTCTTGATCTCATCGAGGATCTCGAGGACCTGGTCGCGCTCGACGATGCACTTTTCGTTGCCGAGCGGCACGCCCCATGCCTCCGACACCATGGTATAAAGCTGGTCAATGAGTTCCATGACTTCGTTGTCCATTTTGTTTCCTCCCAAAGCGTGTTCCGGCAGTGCCGGTGAAAAAGTCGATCTGAAACGGGTTTATTCGCCGCGCGTCGCGCGTTCGTGCACATCGTCAATGATCTCGCACGGGACGAACGGCGTCAGATCCGCGCCGTAGCCCGCGAGTTCCTTGACGACCGACGAGCTGAGGAACGTATATTTCTGACTGGCCGTCAGGAACATGGTGTCCAGCTCGGGATTGATCTTCTTGTTGATGAGCGCCATCTGAAACTCGTTTTCAAAGTCCGTGTTCGCGCGCAGGCCCTTGACGATCACCGCACCCTCCGGGAAGGTCTTGGCGTATTCGGCGAGCAGGCCGTCGAATGTGTCCACCTCCACATTGGGGAAGCGGCTGACGACGCGGCGCGCGAGCGCCACGCGCTCCTCGCGGGTAAACATGGGGTGCAGCTTGCCGGCGTTGGGCATGATGCACACGACGACGCGGTCGAAAATGCCGGACGCGCGGCGGATGATGTTCAGGTGGCCGAGGGTAATGGGGTCAAAGCTGCCGGGGTAAATCGCTGTTTTCATGCGTGGGTTCCCTTTCCGTAGAGCGTAAGCTTGATCTTGCCGTAATTGCGCTCCGTGAGCAGATGATACGGCGCTCGAAGCTGCGGGAGCACCTTTTCGCGGCGGCTCTCACACACGATTATACCACCCTCAGCTAATATGTCAAACTGTACAACATTTTCAAGTGCTTTGTCAAGCAATCCCGTATCATACGGCGGATCGAGGAAGATCAGGTCAAATTTTCCGCACGTGCGCAGGTAGCCGAGCGACTCGCCCTGCACCACGTCGCCCTGCAGGCGGCAGAGTGCGAGATTGGCGCGCACGAGCTGCACGGCGGCGCGGCTCTCGTCGACGAACACGGCGCTGCGCGCGCCGCGGCTGAGCGCCTCGATGCCGAGCTGGCCCGTGCCGGCAAAGAGGTCGAGCACGCGCCGGCCCTCGATGTCGAACTGGATGAGGTTGAACATGGATTCCTTGACGTTATCGGTCGTGGGACGGGTGGCCATCCCCTCCGGCTCGCGCAGCCTGCGGCCGCGGGCCGTACCTGTGATCACACGCATGGCGGTTCTCCTTTCGGGTGATAGTGGTCGTAGACCGCGCGGGCAGCGCCCGCCGGAACGGCCGCGCACAGCTCCTCATACGAAGCCGCGCGGATAGCCTTGGTGCTGCGGAACGCCTTGAGCAGCGCGTTGCGCCGCTTCTCGCCCACGCCGGGGATCTGATCGAGCTCGGACGAGAGGCTCTCGCGCCGCAGCCGGCGCTGATAGTCGATGGAAAAGCGGTGCGTCTCCTCCTGGATCGTGCCGATGAAGGCAAACACCGCGGGGTTGGTGGAAATGCCGATCTCATGCCCGCCGGGCGTGATGAGCGCGCGCGTGCGGTGGCGGTCGTCCTTGACCATGCCGAACACCGGCACGGTCAGGCCGAAGCCGTCGAGCACCGTCTGTGCGACCGTCGCGTGCTCCGCGCCGCCGTCGATGAGCAGCAGGTCCGGCAGCGGGCAAAAGCCCGGATCGCCGTCCACATAGTGCTGAAAGCGGCGCGTGACCGCCTCGTGCATGGCGCCGTAGTCGTTCTGCCCGTCCGTCGTGCGGATGCGGAACTTCCGGTAGTCCGACTTGCGCGGCCGGCCGTGCTGAAACACGGTCATGCCGGCAACGATGCCGGTATCGCCGAGGTTCGAGATGTCAAATGCCTCGATGCGCTCGGGCGGCGCGTCGAGCTCCAGCGCACGCTGAAGCCATTCGAGCGTTTTGAGGCTGCGCTGCGCCGCGGTCGTCGCAATGAGGATCTCCTCGCGCGCGTTGTTCGCCGCCATCTCCGTCAGGCGGCACTTGTCGCCGCGCTGCGGCACGGCGAGCGCGACCTTGTGCCCCGCCGCCTCGGTGAGCAGGCGCTCGAGCGCTTCCTGCCCCTCGAGCGCGCACGGCAGCAGCACCTGCCGCGGATAGGCGCCGCGCCCCTCATAATACTGCTGCACGAGCGCGGCAAGCGCCTCGCCGTCCGGCTCCATCGGCTCGTCGAGAAACGACTTGTCCTTGCCGGTGAGGTTGCCGTCCGTAAAGTGCAGCACGGTAAAGCAGCACTTGGCCCCGCGCTGAAAGCCGACGGCGTCCGTGTCGGAGTAGGCCGTGGCGATGACGCGCTGGTGGTTCTGCAGGCCCTGGATGGCGCGCAGCCGGTCGCGCAGCGACGCCGCGTATTCAAACCGCAGCGCATCGGCCGCGGCCTGCATCTGCTCGGTCAGTTCGGCCGTGAGCTCCGCCGTGCGGCCGTCGAGGATCATCTCGGCCTCGCGGATGGCCTTGAGGTACTCCGCGCGCGTGACGTCCTTCAGGCAGTAGCCCGCGCAGGTGCCCATGTGGTAATTCAGGCACGGGCGGGCGCGGCCGATGTCGCGCGGAAAGCGGCGCGTGCACGTCGGCAGGCGCAGCGTCTTGCATACGGTGTCAATGATCTCGGCCGTCATGCTCCGGCCGCCATAGGGGCCGAAGTACTTTGCACCGTCCTTCTCCGTATGATTGACGAGCGAGAACGTCGGGTACGGCTGCGTCACGTCCAGACGCACGAAGGGATAGCCCTTGTCGTCCTTGAGCAGGATGTTGTATTTGGGTTTGTGCAGCTTGATGAGCGAGTTTTCGAGCACGAGCGCTTCGAACTCAGACTGCACGACGATGACATTGAAATCCGCAACGTGCGCGACCATGGCCGCCACCTTCGGCAGGTGCTCGCCGCGAAAATAGCTCGTGACGCGGTTTTTGAGTGCTTTCGCCTTGCCGATATAGATGACCTCGCCGTGCTCGTCGAGCATGATGTACACGCCCGGCAGCAGCGGGAGCATATTGGCCTTTTCGCGCAGTTGCTCGGGTCGGAGTTTTTCCATAGTCTGCTCCTGCGATGCCGAAAAAAATCTGCGGTCAGGAAAACAGGGGCGTGCTGATGACACGCCCCTGTTTCGGTTTCATGTTGTTGGGATCACTCGGAAAAATCGGAATTGATCAGTGCGGTCAGGGTATCGATCGCTTCCTGCTCGTCGGCGCCGTCGGCCACGAGGGTGATCGTCGAGCCCTTCACGATGCCAAGCGACAGGACGCCGAGAAGGCTCTTGGCGTTAACGCGTCTCTCGTCTTTCTCGATCCAGATGCTGCTCTTGAACTCGTTTGCCTTCTGGATAAAAAAGACCGCGGGCCGTGCATGGAGTCCCTCCAGGTTGTTGATGACTGCTTCTTTCGTGATCATTTTCTCCACTCCTTATGCACTATTATGCTTGTATCATCTTATCAAAAACGCCCGGCATCGTCAACCGATTTTCGTTTTTTTGTTGCTTTGCACAGCGTTTTTTCGCCGGGTTTTTCCGTTTTTATTTCAGTTCGACAACGGTCACGCCGCTCTCGCCCTCGCCGTAACGGCCGAGCCGGTAGGACTTGACGGCCTTGTTTTTGCGCAGCGACTGCTGCACGGCTGCGCGCAGCGCGCCGGTGCCCTTGCCGTGGATGATGGTGACTTTCTCGAGCTTGGCCATGACGGCGTTGTCGAGGAAACGCTCGGTCGCGGCGACGGCCTCCATCGTGTCCATGCCGCGCAGGTCGATCTCCGACTCGGCGGCCACATTGCGCAGGCTGGCTGCGTGCGCGGCGGCAAACTTCTGCGCCTCGGACTTCTCGTTTTCGAGCAGGTACACGTCCTGTTCCTTGGCCGTCACGTTCATGATGCCCGCGCGCAGGGTCAGCGTCCGGTCGGCGGAGATGGCCGTGACGGTCGCCTTGATGTCGCCCATCTTGCGCAGCTGCACGGTGTCGCCCACGCGCACCGGGCGGGCGGAGACTTTCTTCTCCCTGGGCTGCGGGTGCGCCGCAGCGGCGGCCGCGTCCTCGGCCACGTTCAGCTTGCGGCGCAGGGCGGCGCGCGCGTCGTTGGCGCGGTGGTGGTCGGCGTCCGTTTTCTCCATTTTGCGCAGCTCGTCGAGCTCGCGCATCACCTCGTCCGCCGTGCGGCGCGCGTCGCCGATGATGCGCTCGGCGTCGCGGCGGGCCTTCTCGTCCGCCTTTTCCAGCCGGACGGAGAGCTCCGCCTTCAGGCGCTCGGACTTGCGGCGGTTTTCCTCCGCCTCGCGCAGCTGACGCGCCGCCTCGGCGCGGTCGCGCTCCATGAGCTGGCGCACCTGCTCGAGCTTTTCGATGGTGGCCTCCATGCTCGCGCTCTCGGTGCTGACGCGGCTGCGCGCGTCGTCGATGATCTCCTGCGGCAGGCCCAGCCGCTCGGAGATGGCAAAGGCGTTGGATTTGCCGGGGATGCCGATGAGCAGGTGGTACGTCGGGCGCAGGGAGTCCACGTCAAACTCACACGAGGCGTTCATGACGCCGGGTTGCGTCGTGGCGTAGACCTTGAGCTCGGTATAATGCGTCGTGGCGGCGATGAGCGCGCCGCACTTGCGCGCGTGCTCGATGATGGCGATGGCCAGCGCCGCGCCCTCGGCCGGGTCCGTGCCGGCGCCGAGCTCGTCGAAAAGCAGCAGCGACCGGTCGTCGCACTCCTTGAGCATGCGCACGGTGTTCGTCATGTGCGCCGAGAACGTGGACAGCGACTGCTCGATGCTCTGCTCATCGCCGATGTCGGCCATGATCTCGTGGAACACCGGCATGGTGCTGCCGTCGGCACACGGGATGTGCAGGCCGCACTGCGTCATGGCCGCGAGCAGACCGATGGTCTTGAGTGTGACGGTCTTGCCGCCGGTGTTCGGGCCGGTGATGACGAGCGTGTCAAATTCGCCGCCGAGCGAAACATCGATCGGCACAGCGGTGTCCTTCGGCAGCAGCGGATGGCGCGCGCGGCGCAGCTGCAGGTGCTTGTCCGTCAGCTCCGGCGCGATCGCGTCGAGCTGGTAGGCGAGCTTTGCCTTGGCAAAAATGAGGTCGAGGCGCACGAGCACGTCAAAGTCGCTCGAGATGTCCTCCCGGTGCGCGGCGCACTCGGCCGAGAGCTCGGCGAGGATGCGCTCGATCTCCGTCTTTTCACGTGCGCGCAGCTCCCGCAGCTCGTTGTTCGCCTTCACGGCGGCCATCGGCTCGATGAACAGCGTCGCGCCGGAGGCCGACACGTCGTGCACGAGGCCGGGCACGGCGCCCTTGTGCTCGGCCTTGACCGGCACGACATAGCGCTCGGAGCGCATGGTGATGATCGGCTCCTGCAGCGCCTTGGCATAGCTCGGCGAGGAGATGATCTTCTGCAGCGCATCGTGCACGCGCGCGCTCGCGGCGCGGATCAGCCGGCGGATGGACGCCAGCTCGCTCGACGCGCTGTCGGCGATCTCGTCCTCGCCGGTGATGGAGGTGAAGATCTTCTCCTCCAGAAAGCGGTTGGCCTGCAGGGCGCTGAAGAGGTAGTCGATGCTCGTCTTGTCCTGCCGCTCGCCGGTGCCGTAGCTGCGCACGCAGCGCGCCGCCTGCAGCACGCCCGCGATATCCAGCAGCTCGCGCGTGTTGAGCGCGCCGCCCATGTCCGCGCGCTGCAGCGCCGCGCGTACGTCCTTCACACCGGAAAACGACGGGCTGCCCTTGACGACCATCATCGATGCGGCGGCACTCGTCTCGCCGAGGCGGGTCGCCACCACGGCGCGGTCGCCGCTCGGACGCAGGGCCATGGCCTGCGTGCGGGCCGTTTCGCTCACGGCCTGCGCAGCCAGCAGCGCCAGCACGGCCGGCAGCTCCAGCGTCTGCAGGGATTTTTCATAGGAATCCATAGGATGTCTCCTTTGCGGGGGAAAAATTCAAGATCAGATGCGCGCGACGCCGCTCGCGCGCGCGGCCTGTGCGACCGCCGCGGCCACGGCCGGGCCGACGCGCGGGTCAAAAGCCTTGGGGATGATATAATCAGCGCACAGCTCCTCGGGCGTGATGAGCGCCGAGAGCGCGTGCGCGGCGGCGAGCTTCATGGGCTCGTTGATATCGGACGCGCGCACGTCGAACGCGCCGCGGAAGATGCCCGGGAAGGCCAGCACGTTGTTGATCTGGTTCGGATAGTCGCTGCGGCCGGTGCTGACGACGGCCGCGCCCGCGGCCCTGGCCTCGTCGGGGAAGATCTCCGGCGTGGGGTTGGCGCAGGCAAAAACGATGGCGTCGCGGTGCATGGTGCGCACCATGTCGCCGGTCAGCAGGCCGGGCTGCGACACGCCGATGAACACGTCCGCGCCGCGGACGACATCGGCCAGCGTGCCGGCCTGACGGCGGAGGTTCGTGACCTCGGCCATCTCGGTTTTGATCCAGTTCATGTTCTCCGGCCGGCCGGCATAGATCGCGCCCACGCGATCACAGAGCGTCACGTCGCGCGCGCCCGCGCTCAGCAGCAGCTTGCTGATGGAAATGGCGGCCGCGCCTGCGCCGGACAGGACGATCTTCACGTCCTCGAGGCGCTTGCCGACCACGCGCAGCGCGTTTGTGAGGCCCGCGAGCGTGATGATGGCCGTGCCGTGCTGGTCGTCGTGAAAGACCGGAATGTCGCACAGCTGCTTGAGCTTGCGCTCGATCTCAAAGCAGCGCGGCGCGGAGATGTCCTCCAGATTGATGCCGCCGAAGCTGCCGGAGAGCAGGTACACCGTGCGCACGAACTCGTCCACATCCTTCGTGCGGATGCACAGCGGAAAGGCGTCCACGTCCGCAAACGCCTTGAACAGCACGCACTTGCCCTCCATGACGGGCATGCCCGCCTCGGGCCCGATGTCGCCAAGGCCGAGCACGGCCGAACCGTCCGTGATGACGGCGCAGAGATTGTGCCGGCGCGTGAGCGTGTAGCTCTTGTCCGGGTCGCGCTGGATCTCCAGACACGGCTGGGCCACGCCGGGCGTATATGCGAGCGACAGGTCGTCCTTTGTGGAGACCGGCACGCGGGTGTTGACTTCGATCTTGCCGCCCCACTGCTCGTGCAGACGGAGCGATTCCTTTGCGTAATCCATGCTTATGCCTCCTCCTGTTTCGGGTGCACCATATTCTCGGGCCGCACCCAGGCGTCAAACTCCTCGGCCGTGAGCAGGCCGAGCTCCACCGCCGCGGCTTTGAGCGTCTGGCCGGTGACGTGGGCGTGCTTTGCGATCTTTGCCGCGTTTTCGTAGCCGATGTGCGGGTTGAGCGCCGTGACAAGCATGAGCGATGCGTCCAGATGCGCCTGAATGACGGCGTAATTTGGCCGGATGCCGCGCACGCAGTTGGCCTCGAACGAATCCATGGCGTCAGAAAGCAGACGCGCCGACTGCAGGAAGTTATAGATCGTCACCGGCAGGAACACATTGAGCTGGAAGTTGCCCTGCGACGCCGCGATGCCGATGGCCGTGTCATTGCCCATGACCTGCACGGCCACCATCGTGACGGCCTCGCACTGCGTGGGATTGACCTTGCCGGGCATGATGGACGAGCCGGGCTCGTTGGCCGGGATGATGAGCTCGCCGATGCCGCAGCGCGGGCCGGAAGCGAGCCAGCGCACGTCGTTGGCGATCTTCATGAGATCGGCCGTCAGCGCCTTGAGCGCGCCGTGGGCAAACACCATCTGGTCCTTGCTCGTGAGCGCGTGGAACTTGTTCGGCGCCGACAGGAAGGCGTAGCCCAGCAGCTCGGAGATCTCCTCCGCCGCCAGATCGCCGAACGCCGCCGGGGCGTTGAGCCCCGTGCCGACGGCCGTGCCGCCGAGGGCAAGCTCGCTCAGCGCACGGCAGGCCTGCACGATCATGTCGCGGTCGTGGCCGAGCATGGCGCTCCAGCCGCTGATCTCCTGCCCGAGCGTGAGCGGCACGGCGTCCTGCAGGTGCGTGCGGCCGATCTTGACCACATCGCGGTACTCCGCGCTCAGGCGGTCGAGCGTCGCCGTCAGGCGGCCGATGGCCGGCAGAACCTGCTCCTCGAGCGCGACGCGCGCGGCCACGTGCATAGCCGTCGGAAACGTGTCGTTCGAGCTCTGCGAGCAGTTGACGTGGTCATTCGGGTGCACAAGATCTTCACCCAGCAGCTCATTGGCGCGGTGGGCAATGACCTCGTTGACATTCATATTCGTCTGCGTGCCGCTGCCGGTCTGCCAGACGGCGAGCGGGAAGTTGCCGTCGAGCGAGCCGTCGAGGATCTCATGGCAGGCGGTCTCGATCGCGCCGGCGCGGCGGGCGTCGAGCACGCCGAGCTGCGCGTTCGCGCGCGCGGCCGCGAGCTTCACGACCGCGAACGCGCGGATGACCTCCGGCGGGATCTTCTCGGTGCCGATGCGGAAGTTTTCAAAGCTGCGCTGCGTCTGCGCGCCCCAGTAACAGTCGGCAGGCACACGCACCTCGCCCATGGTATCATGCTCCAGACGGTATTCCATCCTGTAACCTCTTTTCGCAAAAATCTCAGATGCCGCTATTATACGCCCATCTGCCCGCGCACCGCAACCCCGGAAACGCGCAAAAAGCAGCGCCGTCCGAAGACGGCGCTGCTGAAAACTGTCGGAAAACCCAAGCGGTTTTCCGACAAAGGGCTTGCAGTCTGCTGCGCGCAGAATTTGTGTGCCGCCGGCGCACAAATTTCACACTTGCAGCCTGAGAAGTATTTTTTCCGCCGCACATATCGCCGGAAAAGATGACGGGATTTCCTTTCGCCGCTCCGGCGGCGAAACTCTGCGAGGCTTCTCCTTATCCGGCGCTTAGCCCGCGCGGCGCAGCACCCAGAGGCTCTGGATCTGCCCGGCGAGGGTGTCATAGTCCCAGCTCTTTTGGGAGTTCGTGGGGCTGTTCGGATCGTTGAGCGTGATCTTGTCGCCGTCGCGCCCGGTCAGGACGAGGAAGTGCCCGTCGGTCGTGAAATCGCCTGGGCCGACGACCACGATGATCGGATTGCCAACGTCGAGATTGCGGTAGATGCGGTCCTTGTCCAGCGGGATCTGCGTCACGTCCAGGCCGAGCATCCGCCCGCCCTCGGAGATGAGCGCCCACTTGCTGCCGCTGCCGGGCACGTTGAACTGGTGCGCTTCCGCGAACTGGCACATCCAGAGCGGGTCCTTCGTCGTGTCGCCGGTGAGGTAGATCGTGACCATGGACAGGCACGTCGGCCCGCAGCCGGCCAGGCCGATGATGCTCTCGTTGTATTCGCGGTAGCCCCAGCGCTCGTCCCACTGCAGCAGCAGCGGCACGGTCTCCGACCCGGCAAGGCCGCTGAGGTCGATCGTCGGGGTCAGATCTTTTTTCTTCGGGTAGTCGCGCACGAAATCGCGCGCGTCGGGATTGCGGGCATAGAGCTGCACGAGCGCGTCCGGATAATCATCGAGCGAGGCATCATTTTTCTCGGCATAGCTGTCCAGCTCGCGCTGCGCGCGCTCGGCCGTCGTCTTGCCGCTCGTGAGCAGACCGCGCGCAAACACGCCGAAGACGATCAGCGCCAGCAGCACCACAATGACCAGCAGCCGCCGGCGGCCGCGTTTTCTTGTCTTTCGGGACATGGCAGAGTTCCTTTCCGAATGGATGCTCCTGATTATACACGATTCCGGGCCGAAAATCTCGAAAAATTTCTGAAATCTTTTTTAAACACAAAACGGCCGGACGCTCTGAGCGTCCGGCCGGGAGGATCCGGGTGATTCAGTTGGCCGTCTCGCCGGACGTGCTCTGCGTCTGGCGGAACACATCGGTGAAGGCCTGATACGCGCCGTTGTTGCTCATCGGCGTGAGGTACATGAGCCCGTTTTCCAGCGTGCAGCGGAACATCTGCACCGTGCCGTTTTCGAGCGCGAGCGTCAGGTTGTCGCCGTTGAGCGCAAACTCGAAAGCCAGCGGCGTGCCGTTGGCATCCGTGTAAGTACCCGTGCCGTTGGTGCGGAACGTCAGCTCGCGGATCGTGCCGGGCTCCTTGACGTCCGTGGTCTCCTTGGCGCCGGTGTCCGTGCTGGGCAGGATCTGGCTGGCGCTGCCCTCATCCGTCTTCTTGTCGGCGTCCGTGCGCTCAAAAGTCCACGTGCCGGCCAGGATCTTGTTGACGGCGCTGTCGCCAGTCTGGATGCCGGACATAATATCTGCAGTGGCCGTCGGCGTCGCCTCCGGGGCGGCGGTCGCCTGCGCCTCGACGCCGCGGCCGGTGCAGCCGGCGATCAGAAGCGTGCAGAACAGAAAAATTGCGGTCGTAAGAAGCTGAAAACGTTTCATCAGAACAATCTCCTTTCCTGTGCACTGGCGATGCCGGCCTTGACCGGCGCCGCAGCGGTATCGGGCTGCCGCTCCACGACCACAAACATGGCCACCATGAGCAGCGCATTCGGCATCGGGCAGAACATACCCGGGTTCGTCATGGAAATGAGCAGCATGGCAAAGTAGGCCAGCGCGAACGCCAGCGTCGTGCGGCTGCGCTTGCGCCAGAGCAGGCGCACGCGGTCATAAAACAGCCAGCCATAGCCGACCGCGCCGACAAGCCCCATACTGCCGAGGATCTGCGCGATGAGGTTGTGGTACCAGACGATGCTGCCCTCCACGCCGAGGAAGATCGGCGCATTGTGCATCGAGCCAAGACCGCAGCCAAAGAGCGGATTCTTCACAAAGTCCAGCAGGCCCTGGATGAAAAACGTGTACCGGCTGTCATCCGGGGAGATGAGCGCACCGTCGACCATGCGCGAGGCGAACAGCCGCGGCACGAGCGCGATGAGCAGCGCGACCGCCGGGACCAGGCTGATGAGCCCGACGCGGCGATAGACCGCGCGGCGCTCGGGATTGCAGTAATACACATAGGCAAGGCACAGCAGCAGCATCGCCGTACCGAAGATCAGGCCGCTGCGCGAGCCGGTCATGAGCATCATGAAGTACAAAAACGCGACCGCGAGGAAGTGCCGCCAGTCACGCGCGGCAAAGTACGACACGGCGGGCAGCGAGATGAGCAGCATCGTCGCGCTGAAATTGCGGTACTTGAAATAGATCGTGGAAAAGTCCTGCACGAACTCCTGCATATGGCGCGCATAAAACAGCGCCACCACAAAGCCCGTGAACAGACCGCCGGCATAAAGGATCTGCAGCATCCGCTCGGCGACGTCATAGTCGCGCGTGCGGTCCGCCTCGCTGCGGCACAGCAGGTAGACCAGCAGCATCACAACGCCGAGGCCGAGAGAATAGTACAGCGCCGTGGGCGCGAAATACTCCTCGCGGGAGATGAAGCCCAGGCCGCCGAGCAGCGTTGCGACCGACACGGCCACCATGCCGTGCAGGCAGCCGCCGTTGCGCGGCGCGCGGGCGTAAGCACCGATGTGCACGAGCAGCGCCGCCGCTGCCAGCAGGCCGATCCACCAGAAGCGAAGCAGGCTGTAGAGCTCATCGTAAAACTCCGTGCCCACCATGGCCAGCAGCACGACCGGGAACAGGACGCTCAGCAGATCGTCGCAAAACAGCAGCAGGAAGATCAGCGTGGACATGACGAGAACGCCGCCCACGACCGGCAGTCCGGCCGCCATGAACACCGCGAGCATCAGAAAGCAGACCGGGAAATACAGCTTGCTGTGCCAGAACCGGTCAGCCACGCTCTGACAGGCGGCGATCAGCGCCGACGCGCCGCCGACGCGCTCATCAAGAAACGCGCACACGCGGTCAAACATCCGCGCGAACCCATGGCCGCGCCCCGCCTGCTCCGTATTCGATTGGACAGGTTTATCAAAAGCATTCATAAGCATCAAAAATCGTCCGGAAAGCTCCGCCGGGGCACCCCGGCGCGGGAAGAAAAAAGGATTTGTGTAACCGGCTGATACCAGCCTAAATCTTCCCATCTTTCATTCGCGGATGCATTATAGCGCGCCGCCTGCCGGAAGTCAATACTTAAAACAGATTTAACATTTCCGAAATCTTTTCGCGTGTGTTTTTGATGTATATTACTATATATTCTCCGCGCATTTTGTCGTATTTGCACAACAAAGCCGCAGTTTCCCAAAAACTGCGGCTTCCTACTTGCCGAACATTTTAAGAACTCGGGGCGCGAAAATGTTACAAAATCATGACGAAGTCATCTCACGCCTGCGGAAAATGCCCCGTTTTGCGCAGCGCACGCACGAGATACATGGCGGCCACGCCGGTGAACGCCCCGGTGATCACGCTCGCCGCGACGAGCGCGGGCGCATACACCAGAATGGACGGCGTGCCCGTGACCCAGACGGCGACCAGCAGCTGCCCTGCGTTGTGCCCGAAGGCCGCCAGCACGCTCACGACCCACAGCAGCCGCTCCGGCAGGCGGCGGATGGTCAGGCACATGACGAGATAGGCGAGCACGCCGCCCGCGATGCTGAAGAGCATCGCCGATACGCCGCCGGTGAACACGCTGCCGAGCACGATGCGCACGAGCAGGATCTCCCCCGCCTGCCGTCGGCCGAGCAGGGCCATGGCAATGAGCGTGACGATGTTGGCAAGGCCGAGCTTCACGCCCGGGATCGGCACGACGGGCGGGATCTGCGCCTCGGCGACGAAGATCGTCAGCGCGATGGCGGTGAACATGGCCAGAACGGCCAGACGCTTCGTCCCCTTCATGGCGACCCCTCGATCTGCACCGTCAGGTGGTGCGGCACGCAGGCGATCGGGATGGCCGACGTAGTGATCTTCCCCTGCTGGACGCACAGGTGGTCCGGGCAGTCGGCATATGTGACGGACACGCCGTCCGGCTCGACGTGCACGGTGTTCGTGCCCCAGTCGGTCTGCACTTCGATATCATATGGTATGGTCACGGCGCGCAGGTCGATGCGCTGATAGACCTCGCCGTCGATGCGGATGACGGCCGTCTGCCCCGTCTGCCCATGGCCGCGCAGCAGCAAAAATGCGCCGCCGCCCAAAATGGCGAGCGCGGCGAACAAAAGGACCCAAAATTTCGTCTGTTTCATCATAGGTTCATTGTAGGATGCCCGGCAGTGGTTGTCAATGGATTTTTGCCGTGGTATAATGGTTTGATTTTTTATCGCTGTATTATAAATGTACCGCTCCCCGCGCGGGAGCTTCGGAAAGGAGGCGGACGCCGTGTCTGCCGTAACTGCCTATGCCGCGCAGGCCGCGCACTTCATTCTGCCGGTCATCGCGCTCATCGTGCTCATCCGCTGTGTCGCGTCCATGTTCTACGGCCGCGCCGAGCCGGAGACCTGGGGTCATCTCGTCACGCCGGACGGCAAGGTCTATCCCCTGCTGCACTGGGAGTGCCTGATCGGCCGCGCCCGCAGCGCGGACATCACGCTGCCCTATCCCGACGTGGCCAACGTCCACGCCGTGCTCATGCGCAACGACGCCGGCGAGTGGACCGTCAGCGACCTGAGCCGCAGCGGCGGCGTGTACCTCAACGGCGAACAGATCACCGAGCCGACGCAGGTGTTCAGCGGCGACATTCTCCGCTGCTCGACGCACATGCTCAAGTTTGCCGACATGAGCGAAGAGCGCCGCGCCGTGCAGGAGCAGCGCCGCACGATCGCCGGACGGAAGGTCTCCGCCGGCGGCACGCTGTTTTTCCTGACGGTGTTTCAGCTGCTGCTGGCGCTGGAGTTCGTGTCCTCGGCCGACAGCGCGCACCTGCTGGGCATTCTGATGTCGTTTGCAGCCCTCGCGCTCACGCAGTGGTTCTGCTACGTGCTCATGCGCACGATGGACCGCTCGGGCTTCGAGGTCGAGACGATCGCGTTTTTCCTGTGCACGCTCGGGCTCGAGATCTGCGCGACGAGCACGCCGGACGATCTGACCAAGGAGATCATCCTCATCATCGTGGGCATCGCGCTGTTTTTCCTGCTCGGCTGGTGGCTGCGCGACCTGAGCCATGTCAAGGCGCTGCGCTGGCCGGCGGCCATCATCTCGCTGGCACTGCTGGCGCTGAACCTGTTCGCCGCGCGCGAGGTGTTCGGCGCGAAAAACTGGCTGACGATCGCGGGCTTCTCCCTGCAGCCGTCGGAACTGATCAAGGTCGCGTTCATCTACGTCGGCGCAACGTCGCTCAACCGGATGTTCCGCAGCAAGAGCATCCTGCTGTTCATCGCCTTTTCCGCCATCTGCGTGGGCGGGCTGGCGCTGATGGGCGACTTTGGCTCTGCGCTCATCTTCTTTGCGACGTTCCTCGTCATCGCCTTCATGCGCTCGGGCAGCATTGCGACCGTGCTGCTGGCCGTGGCGTCCGCCGCCATGGCGGGTACGCTGGTGCTGAGCATCAAGCCGCACGTGGCGCAGCGCTTCGCCACCTGGGGGCACGTGTGGGAGGACGTCTCTGGCGCGGGCTTCCAGCAGACGCGCGCGCTGAGCGCGGCCGCCTCCGGCGGTCTGTTCGGGCAGGGCGCAGGCTGCGGCTGGCTGAAAAATATCTTTGCTGCCAACACCGACATGGTGTTCGGCATGCTGTGCGAGGAGCTCGGCCTGATCGTGGCGCTGTGCGCGATGCTGGCCATCATCGCCCTCGCCATCTTCACCGTCAAGAATGCGGCCCAGGGCCGCTCGTCGTACTACGTCATCGCCGGCTGCGCCACCGTGACGCTCATGCTCGTGCAGATGTCGCTCAACGTGTTCGGCGTGCTCGATATCCTGCCGTTCACGGGCGTGACGTTCCCGTTCGTGTCCAAGGGCGGGTCGAGCATGCTCTCGTGCTGGATGCTGCTGGCCTATATCAAGGCGGCAGACACCCGACGCGGTGCGAGCTTCGTGGTGCGGCTGCCATCGCGCAATAAAAAGGAGGCGCAGGCATGAACAAAGTCAAACGCCGCGCCATGAGCGCGCTGCTCGTCGCCGTGCTGGTGCTCGGCGGCATCGGCGTGTACATCGTGCGCTACATCGAACACGGCGCCGAGTGGGCGACCTTCGCCGCCAACAGCAGCGTCTATACCAGCGGCGTACTCAGCACCGGCACGCTCACCGACCGCAGCGGCGTCGTGCTCGCAACGGCCAACGGCGGCTCGCGCAGCTACGCCGATGACGCCGCCGTGCGCACCGCCTGCTATCAGGCCGTCGGCGACTACACCGGCAATATCGGCACCGGCGCGCTCAAGGCATTTTCCAAGCAGCTGTCGGGCTACAACCCCATCACCGGCACCTACGCCACCGACGGGCACACCGTCGCGCTCACGCTCGATTCGAGCCTGTGCGTGACCGCCTATGAGGCGCTCGCCGGGCGCAAGGGTGCGGTGCTTGTGAGCAACTACAAGACCGGCGAGATCCTGTGCATGGCCTCCGGCCCGAGCATCGACCCCAGCAGCGACGGCGACGTGCCGGACGGCGCATACATCAACCGCTGCATCAACGGCTCGTTCACGCCGGGCTCCATCTTCAAGCTCATCACCTCCGCCGCCGCGATCGAGAACATCAAGGACATCGACAGCCGCCGCTTTACGTGCGCGGGCAGCGTCGATGTGGCGGGCGTGACCGTCAAGTGCACGGGCGTGCACGGCAGCCAGACGTTTGAGGACGCGCTGGCAAACTCCTGCAACTGCGCGTTCGCGCAGATCTCGCTCGAGCTCGGGGCGGACACCATCGAGAGCTACGCCAAGAAGTTCGGCTTCCTCGATTCCCAGTCGCTGAGCGGCATCCCGACGATGGCCGGCAGCTTCACGAAGGGCGCGTCCGGCAGCGCAAACCTCGCCTGGTCTGGCATCGGTCAGTATGAGGACCTCATCTGCCCGTACTCCATGCTGCGCTATGTCTCGGCTATCGCCAACGGCGGCAGCGTCGTGGAACCATCGCTGCTGCTCGACACACCCAGCGGCTCGACCACGAGCCTGCTGAGCACCGCGACCGCCAACAAGCTGCGCGACATGATGAACTACAACGTCTCGGCCCACTACGGCACAAACCGCTTCCCGGGCCTGAACCTCTGCGCCAAGACCGGCACCGCCGAGGTGGGCGACGGCACGTCGCACGCCTGGTTCACGGGCTTTTTGCTCGACGATGCGCACCCGTACGCCTTCGTCGTGCTGGTGGAAAACGCCGGCGGCGGCCTGACGAATGCGGGCGCTGTGGCCAACACCGTGCTGCAGGCGGCCGTGAACAAGTAATTTAGGAGTCACACATGATCGATCTATCCGTCCGTGGGCTCGTCAAGGGCTTTGAGCAGGGCAACGATATATTAAAAGGTATCACATTCGACGTCAACGCCGGCGAGCGCGTGGGCATCCTCGGGCGCAACGGCTGCGGCAAGACGACGTTTTTCCGCATCCTCTCGGGCGAGCTGCAGCCGGACGCCGGCACCGTGTCCATCGCCTCCGGGCGGCGGCTGGGGCTGATCTCGCAGATCCCCGTCTACCCCGACGGCTGGACGACGGAGGACGTGCTGCGCGAGGCGCACCGGCGGCTCTACGATATGGAAGCGCGCATGAACGAGCTCACCGCGCGCATGGCGACGGACGACTCCCCCGCCCTGCTCTCGGAGTACGACCGCCTGTCGGAAAATTTCCGCCGTCTCGGCGGGTACGACATGGAACACGAGCGCAACCGCGTCGCCAACGGTCTGGACATCCCGGCCGCGATGCGCGCGCAGCCGTTCGACAGTCTCTCCGGCGGGGAGAAAACGCGCGTGAACCTCGCGCGGCTCATCCTCGAGAACACGGACATTCTCCTGCTCGACGAGCCGACGAACCACCTCGACCTGCGCGCGACCGAGTGGCTGGAGGCGTACCTGCTGCACTTTCGCGGCACGGTGCTCGTCATCAGCCACGACCGGTATTTTCTCGACCGCGTCGTGCAGCGCTCAATCGACTTTACGTCCGGGCAGGCGGAGTTTTACAGCGGCAACTACAGCTTTTACGTCGTCGAGCGGCAGCGCCGCTTTGACGAGCAGCTCAAAAAATACGAGAAAAATCAGGCCAAGCTCCAGCAGCTCACGGAGGCGGCGGCCAAGCTGCACCTCTGGGCCTTCATGGGCAACGACAAGCTGCACAAGCGCGCGTTTTCCATCGAAAAGCGCATGGAAAAGCTCGAAACGACCGAGCGGCCGACCGAGGCACGCAAGCTCAACGTGCACTTCACGGCGCAGGAATTCCGCGGTGACGACGTGCTGACCATGTCGGGTCTGGGCAAGCGCTACGGCGAGCGGACGCTCTTTCACGACCTCGACCTGACCGTGACCGGCGGCGAGCGCATCGCCCTCATCGGCGACAACGGCGCCGGCAAGACGACGTTTCTGCGGCTCGTCATGAACGAAGAGACGCCGGATACCGGCTGGGTGCAGCGCGGGCCGTCCGTGCGCACGGCATACCTGCCACAGATCGTCCGCTTTGCCGTGCCGGAGCGCTCCATGCTCGACACGATGCTCTACGAGTGCAAGTGCACGCCGCAGGAGGCGCGCGACCAGCTCGGCGCCTACGGCTTTTGCGGCGAGGATGTGCTCAAGCCCGTGTCGGCGCTCTCGGGCGGCGAGCTGTCCCGGCTGCGGCTGTGCATGCTCATGCGCCGGGAAATCAATTTCCTCATCCTCGACGAGCCGACGAACCATCTCGACATCGCCAGCCGCGAGTGGATCGAGGACGCGCTGAGCGACTATACGCAGGCGCTGCTGTTCGTATCGCACGACCGGTACTTCATCGAGAAATTCGCCACCCGCATCTGGCTGCTCGAAAACGGCACGATCACGGACTACCGCGGCACGTACGAAGAATTCCGCGCCTACCGCGCGCGCCAGACCGCCCTGCAGCAGACGGCCAAGGCCGTCGAGCGCAAAAAAGAGCCGAAGCCAAAGCCGAAGCGCGCCCCGAACACCACGCGAGCGCGCGAGCGCACGGAGCGCGAGATCGAAAAGCTGGAGGGGCAGCTCGCGGCGCTCGACGCCGAGAGCGAGGCCAACGCCACGGACTATCAGAAACTCATGGAGATCGATGCGCGAAAGCAGGCGCTCAATGCGCAGCTCGAGGCGCTCTATGAAGCGTGGGAGGCGCTGTGCGAATGAAACACAAAACATCTCTGATTGCCGCCATCGTGCTCGTCGTCGCCGGCTGCGTGCTGCGCTTTGCGATGCCGGGGCACGACTTTCTGGGCTACACGCTCTGGGGCATCGCCGTGCTGGTATTTCTATTCCCACGGCTGCACCGCGTGGGGCGCATCGTGCTGGGCGTGCTCGTGTGCGCAGGGGTAATCGTGTTCGCGGTCTTTGAGATCCCCGTCGTGCGCGACGCGCGCACGGACACGGACGCGCACCCGGACGCGATCATCGTGCTCGGCGCGGGCGTCAACGGCAGCACGCCGTCGCTGTCGATGTGCAACCGGCTCGACGCCGCACTCGCGTATCTGGGCGCGAACCCGGACGCGCTGGCCGTCGTCTCCGGCGGCCAAGGCGAGGGCGAGGACATCACGGAGGCCAAAGCCATGGCCGACTACCTCACGGCGCACGGCATCGACAGCGCGCGCATCGTGCAGGAGGATCAGTCGCGCACCACGCGCGAGAACCTGGAAAATTCGTTCGCCATCCTCCGTGCGCGGGGGTACGACCCGGCGAACGGCGTCGGCATCGTGACGAGCGAATACCACCTCTACCGCGCCAAACGCATGGTGCGGGCACTGGGCGCAGAGCCCGTCGGCATCGCTGCCGAGACGACGCTGCCGACCATGCGCGTCAATTACTTCATCCGGGAGGCCTTTGCCGCCGCGTATATGCAGCTGGCCGGCACCCTGTACTGAGAGGTGTCCTATGGAAAAAGTCAACGTATACGACTGGGACAAGACCATCTTCCCCGTGGACAGCACAGTGGCGTTCGTGCGCTGGTGTCTGCGGCGGCATCCCGGTGTGATCCGGGCGCTTTTGGGCACGCTGGTCCTGCTGCCGGGCTACTGGCTCGGCAAGGTGAGCAAGACGGCCATCAAGGAGCGGATGTACGGCTTTCTGCGCCGCGTGCCCGATGTGGACGCGGAGCTGGAGGCGTTCTGGGCGCAGAATTTTGCGCGCGTAAACCCGTGGTATCTTGCGCAGCGGCGGCCGGACGACATCATTATCTCCGCCTCGCCGGAGTTTCTCGTGCGCATCCCGGCGCAGAAGCTCGGCGTGCGGCTGCTGGCCTCGCGCGTGGATAAACACACCGGCAAGACCGACGGCGAAAACTGCCACGGCGCGGAAAAGGTCCGCCGCCTGCACGAGGCTTATCCCGACGTCGAGATCGCGGAGTTTTACTCCGATTCCCGCAGCGACAGCCCACTCGCGGAGCTGGCCGAGCACGCCTACCTCGTGCACGGGCAGACCCGCACGCCCTGGTAAGGGCAGAAAGGAGAACGCCTATGTATTCCGCATCCGATTACCGCGGCATGGCCCGCCGCGCGCTGAAAAATTACTGGTGGCTCGCCGTCGGCGTGACGCTGCTGGCGAGCATCCTCGGCGGGACGAGCAGCAGCTTCACCCCGTCATTTAGCCTCACCGTCAACGGGGACGACCTGACGCAGTACTATCCCGAGGCCCTGCGCCACGCGCTGCAGGTGTTTCTCCCCGTGTCCGGGGTGATCTCGCTGGTGCAGTTCGTCATCGGCGGCAGCGTTTCCATCGGCCACAACCGCTTCTGCCTGAAGCTGGTCGACGGCGAGCAGGCACAGTTTGAGGATCTGTTTTCCGGCTTTGACATCTTCGGCAACGCCTTCGTGCTCAACCTGCTCATCACGCTCAAGGTGATCGCATGGTCGCTGCTGTTTGTCATTCCCGGCATCGTCGCCGCCTACCGCTACTCCATGGCGACGTACATCATGGCCGAAAATCCGGGCATGCAGGCCACGGAGGCCATCGAGCGCTCCAAGGCGCTCATGGACGGGCGCAAGGGCGACCTGTTCTGCCTTGACCTGAGCTTTATCGGCTGGGCGCTGCTGGCCACGCTGACCGCCGGCATCGGCTATCTCTGGCTCACGCCGTATATGACCGTGTCGCGCGCCGCGTTCTACCGCAGCCTGCCGCGCAGCATGGGCGACCGTGCCCCCAACGGCTGGCAGCCGAACCCTGGCCCGCAGCCGGGCGGCGACTGGTACAGCCAGAACTGAACACAAAAACATATCCCCGGCAGCATGGCTGCCGGGGATATCTGCATCTTCAGACAAAATAGCCCGCATTCTCCCGCACCGGGCAGGACGCGAAGAGCTGGCGCACCGCGCTCTCGTACTCTATCATGTCCTGCGCCTTGCGGATGCGGCGCAGCGGCCGCTCGGCATCCGCGAAGCTGCAGCCGAGATAGCGCCACGCCTCCTTCATGCGAAACAGCAGCGCGCGCCGGTCGGGAATGCGCGCGCTCGTGGCCGCATAGAGCCGGTCATGAAACGCCTGAAACTGCGCCGCCGTCGGCTCGACACCCGTGCGCAGCTGGCCGATAAAGCCGGGGTTGGCGGCCAGCCCGCGGCCGAGCATGATGCGCTCCACCGTCGGAAAGCGCGCCTGAAACGCGCGCACGGCCGGAGCGTCGAACAAATCGCCGTTGTAGCACACCGGGGCGCGGCTGTGCGCGAGCGCGTAGGCAAACATGTCGAGATCCGGGTGGCCGTGATACTGGTCGGCCTGCACGCGCGGGTGCACGATCAGCTCGCAGATCGGGTAGTCATTATACAGCTCCAACAGCGCGGGGAATGTCTCCGCCGTCGTCTTGCCGAGCCGCGTCTTGACCGACACCGGCAGCGGACAGGCGGCAAACACGGCGTCGAAAAACCGCCGCAGCAGATCCGGCTCCGTGAGCAGACCTGCGCCCTTTTTCTTCACCGTGACGGTGTTCGACGGGCAGCCGAGGTTGAAGTTCACCTCGTCGTAGCCCATATCAGCGAGCTGCCCCGCCATCCAGAGAAAGTCCTCGGCGCAGTGGCCCATGAGCTGCGGCACGACACGGATACCCGCGTTGTGCGCAGGCTCGATCTCGCGCAGCTCGCGCGGGGAAAACGTGCGGTTCGCCGTCGGCGAGAGAAACGGCGTATAGTAGCTGTCCGCCGCGGGGAACGTCTGCCGCTGCGCCTGCCGGAACAGGTCGCCGGTCACGCCCTCCATCGGCGCGCAGAGATACTGCATGGTCATCACCTCATCATCCGGCCCATGATAGCGGAAAATCCACCCCGCGTCAAGCTTTACAAACCCGCCGCCGTCAGGTATGATAAAGGGTACACACATCCAAGGGAGGGGTTACATGGGATATCAAAGCGATCTGGAGATCGCCCAGCGCTGCACGATGCAGCCGATCTGTGACATTGCACGCACCGTCGGCATCGACGATGCTGATATAGAGCCGTATGGCCGCTATAAGGCGAAGGTGGCCCTGTCCGTGCTCGGGCAGCCGCCGCGCGGAAAGGGCAAACTGATCCTCGTCACGGCCATCACGCCCACGCCCGCCGGCGAGGGCAAGACGACCACGACCATCGGTCTGGCCGACGCGCTGCGCCGCATTGGGAAGGACGCGGCCGTCGCGCTGCGCGAACCGTCGCTCGGCCCGGTGTTCGGGCGCAAGGGCGGCGCGACCGGCGGCGGCTACGCGCAGATCGTGCCGATGGAGGACATCGACCTGCACTTCACCGGCGACTTTCACGCCATCGGCGCGGCGAACAACCTGCTCGCCGCCATGCTCGACAACCACATCCAGCAGGGCAACGCCCTCGGCATCGACCCGCGGCGCATCACGTGGCGGCGCTGCGTGGACATGAACGACCGGCAGCTGCGCTGCATCGTCGGCGGGCTCGGCGGCAGGGCCAACGGCGTGCCGCACGAGGACGGCTTTGACATCACGGCCGCCAGCGAGATCATGGCCGTACTCTGCCTGGCCGAGTCCATGGCCGATCTGAAGGCGCGGCTGGGCCGCATCATCGTGGGCTACACGTATGACGGCCGGCCCGTCACGGCGCGCGACCTCAAGGCCGTGGGCGCGATGGCGGCGCTGCTGCGCGACGCGCTCAAGCCCAACCTCGTGCAGACGCTCGAGGGCACGCCGGCGTTCGTGCATGGCGGGCCGTTTGCCAACATCGCGCACGGGTGCAACAGCGTGCTCGCCACGCGCATGGCCATGCACCGCTGCGACTACGCCGTGACGGAGGCCGGCTTCGGCGCAGATCTCGGCGCGGAGAAGTTTCTGGACATCAAGTGCCGGCTCGCCGGACTGCGGCCGGACGCCGCCGTCGTGGTGGCGACGGTGCGCGCACTGAAAATGCACGGCGGTCTGGCGCTAAATAAACTCGGCACGGAGGATCTCGACGCGCTGCGCCGCGGCGTGCCGAACCTGCTGCACCATGTGCGCTGCATCCGCGACACGTTCGGCCTGCCATGCGTCGTGGCCATCAACCGCTTCCCCACCGACACCGACCGCGAGATCGCACTGCTGACGGAGCTGTGCGGGCAGCTGGGCGTCAACGTCGTGCTGTCCACCGTCTGGGCCGACGGCGGCCGCGGCGGCGAGGCGCTCGCGCGCGAGGTCGTGCGCCTGTGCGAAACGGAGAACCGTTTCCGCTTTGCCTACGAGCTCGACGCACCGGTCGAGGAAAAGATCACGGCTGTCGTGCGCCGGGTCTACGGCGGCGCGGGCGCGGAGATCCTGCCCGCCGCGCGCAGACAGATCCGCGAGCTGGAGGAGCTCGGCTTCGGCGGCCTGCCGGTGTGCATCGCCAAGACGCAGGCGAGCCTGTCGGACGACCCTGCGCTGCTCGGCGCGCCCGCGGGCTTCACCGTGACCGTGCGCAGCGTGACCGTGTCCGCCGGGGCGGGCTTTCTCGTCGCGCTCACGGGCGACGTGCTCACGATGCCCGGCCTGCCGAAAGTCCCGGCCGCCGAAAACATCGACGTCGACGACGACGGCCGCATCACCGGTCTGTTTTGAGCGTTTGCGCCCGCACACCGTTTCGTGTGCGGGCGTTTTTTCTGCGCATGGGCAGAAGTTATGTAAACCAATCGGCGCATACCGCGCACCCCCTGCTCATAGGATGGTGGCAGAAAGCCGGAGGTGGTGCAATGTACAAAGTGCGGCAAGCCGTCAGAAAACACCGGAAACTGCTGAGCGTGTGCGCGATGGTGCTGGCCATCGCGCTCATGTTCTGGGCGGTCAACAGCCCAGCGATCGTGGGCGTGAGCGCGGCCAAGCGCGTGCTGCCCATCTACAGCGTGCAGCGCGACGACCGCGTCGTGAGTCTGTCATTCGACGCGGCCTGGGGCAACGAGGACACGCAGATGCTCATCGACATCCTCAACAAGTACAACGTCCACGCGACCTTCTTCGTCGTGGGCGAATGGGTGGACAAATATCCGGAGTCGGTCAAGGCGCTCGCGGACGCAGGCAACGAGGTCATGAACCACTCGTCCACGCACCCGCACATGGCGCAGCTGAGCGCCGAGCAGATCCAGACGGAGGTCAACACCTGCGCCGATAAAATTGAGGCCGTCACCGGTACGCGGCCGACGCTGTTTCGCTGTCCCTACGGGGAGTACAACGACACGGTCGTGAGCACCATCAACGGCCTGGGCATGCACGTCATCCAGTGGGACGTCGATTCCCTCGACTGGAAGGGCCTGAGCAGCGACGAGATCACCTCGCGCGTGCTCACGCGCGTGCAGCCGGGCAGCATCGTGCTGTTCCACAACGCGGCCGAGCACACGCCGGAGGCACTGGCCGGGATCATTGAGGCGCTCATCGCCGACGGGTATTCCATCATCCCGATCTCGCAGATGATCCTCCCCGGCGACACGAGCATCGACCCCAACGGCCGCCAGTGCCCGGCGGCCGCGGACGAGGGCGCATAGGGCGCGCAGGGAAAGCGGGGCATGATCCCCGCTTTCGTTGCATTTTGCGCGCGAAAACGTTATAATGGAGAAAAAATCACCGCCCACAGGGCCGTTTGGGAGTAATATCTATGGAAAATTTCCAGAAAATCGCCGTGCTCATCGACGCGGACAACACGCAGCTGTCCAAGCTGGAGGCCGTGCTGCACGAGGTGTCGGCCTACGGCCGCATCGTCGTGAAAAAAGCCTACGGCAACTGGCGCAAGGACTCGCTGAAAAACTGGGAGCCGGAGCTCAAGCGCCTCGCCATCCGCGCCGAGCAGCAGTTTGACTACGTTGCCGGCAAAAACACGACCGACATCGCCATGGTCATCGGAGCCATGGATCTGCTGCACAACAATATGTATGACGCGCTCGTGCTCGTGTCGAGCGACAGCGACTTCACGCCGCTGGCCATCCGTCTGCGTGAGTCAGGCCTGTACATCATCGGCGCCGGCGTGACAACGACGCCGGAGTCGTTCAAAAATGCGTGCGACGACTTCATCCTCATCGACTACCTGTCCAAGGCAGACGAAAAGCCGGCAGCCGCCGAGCACGCCGCAGAGCCCGCGGCCAAAAAGCCCGCCCGCAAGACGAAAAAGACCACCCGCAGCACGAAAAAGCCCGCTGCCGAAGCCGCGCCTTCCGCCGAGCCGGAGCCGACGCCGGAACCCGAACCCGAGCCGGAACCGAAAAAGCCCAATATCGGCGAGATCCACAACCTGCTGCACATCGCGTCCGAGAAGTATCAGGACGCCGACGGCTTTGTCAACGTCAGCTCCTCGGGGCTGTACATCAAGCGCGTCAAGCCCGATTTCAACGTGCGCGCCTACGGCTACAGCAAGCTGCCGGAGCTGCTGGCCGCCTTCCCGAACAAGTATCAGATCAAGCGCTATGAGGGCAAGGGCGGCGCGACGATCATCGCCTATAAATGCCTGTAATATCAAGCATTGAAAAGTCTGATAAGAACCCGCTCAGATTTGTGAAAAGCCCTTGACTTTTGCTTTCGAGCGCGCTAAAATTCCTCTCCTGTTGGGGAAGGACACCACCGCGAAGCAACCCTCTTTCTTCGATGCCTCTGCGTCGGCACTCCCCGCAAATTTCAAGCAAGAAAGAAGGTCTTTCCATGACTGCTCAAATCCTTGCAGCTGTCATCTTCGTCGGCATGTTTGCGCTCATCATCATGGACAAATTCGAGCGCCAGTATGTCACCCTTGGCAGTGCAGCCCTCGTGCTCGTGGTCGTGTTCGGCATCTGCATGCACAGCTGGGACGCGATCAAAAATGCTCTGAACCTCGGTGCGATCTTCCGCGCCGACTTCTGGTACGGCGCTTCGGAGAGCGCAAGCTCCGGCGTCAACTGGTCGACCATCTTCTTCATCACCGGTATGATGATCATGGTCGAAGGCCTCGGCAAATCCGGCTTCTTCCGCTGGCTGTGCCTGTCGCTGGCAAAGCTCGCGCACTACCACGTCGTGCCGCTGCTGCTGTGCTTCATGGCCATGTCCGCGTTTCTGGCCATGTTCATCGACAGCATCACGGTCGTGCTGTTTCTTGCGACCGTCACGCTGGAGCTGGCACAGATCCTGTGCTTTGACCCTGTCCCGATGATCCTGTCGGAAGTCTTCTGCGCCAACCTCGGCGGCGCTGCCACCATGTGCGGCGATCCCCCCAACATCATCATCGGCACCGCGCTCGGCTATACCTTCACGGACTTCATTAAAAACACCGGCGTCATCATCGGCATCTGCTTTGTGTTCGTGCTGATCTTCTTCTGGCTGTGCTTCCGCAAGCCGCTCAAGGCGAGCGAGGCCGCCCGCCCTGCCGACGCCGTCTGCCCCGCTCCGGCGACCGCCATCGCCAACCGCAAGGCGTTCGTCGCGGATGTGATCGTGTTTCTCATCGCGGTCGCGCTGCTCGTGACGCACGCGCAGACCGGCCTGACCGTCTCGTGCATCGGCGTCATCGTCGCGTGCCTGACGCTGCTGGTGACCGTGTTTACCAACGGCGGCGCCGCCGTGAAGGAAGTCCTCCGCGGTGTGGACTACAAGACGCTGCTGTTTTTCATCGGCCTGTTCATCTCCGTCGCGGGCCTGGAGCAGACCGGCGTGCTCAAGCTCATCGCGCAGTTCATCTCCAACATCAGCGGCGGCAGCATCAAGGTCGTCATCCTCATCATCCTGCTGCTGTCGGCCGTGTGCAGCGCACTGATCGACAACATTCCGTTCGCAGCCACCATGGTCCCGGTCGTGCAGTCCATTGCGGCGACGCAGGGCATGGATCTGTCCGTGCTCGCCTGGGCGCTGTCGCTCGGCACCGACCTCGGCGGCAACGCCACGCCCATCGGCGCGTCGGCCAACGTCGTGGCCACGTCCGTGTCGGCCAAGAGTGGTCACCCCATCAGCTGGGGCAAATACTGCAAATACTGCGTCCCGGCCACCGTGCTGGTCATTGCGGTCTCGCTGGGATGCCTGTTCCTGAGATACCTGTAATTTTACATCAGAAAGGCGGTAACGCATCGTGAAACAGATCATCGTGACCGTCGGCCGTGAACACGGCAGCGGCGGCAAGTACATCGCCGAACAGATCGCCAAACAGCTCGGCATCGCGTTTTATGATAAGGAGCTGCTGCTCGACAGCGTCTTTAACGCCGAGGATGCCGCGCGCTATGACGAAAAGCCCGTGCACCTGCTGTGGTCGCGCCGCATCGGCGAGAACTTCAACGCGCCGGAGGATGCACTCGCACACGAGACGTTCGACTACATTCAGAAGCTGGCGGACAGCGGCGAGTCGTTCGTCGTGCTCGGCCGCTGCTCGGACTTCATCCTGCGCAGCAATCCGAACGCCGTGCACCTGTTCATCGCCGGCAAGCCCGACCAGAAGCGTCAGCGGCTCATGGAGGAAAAATCCCTCACGGCCGATCAGGCGGCGCTGGAAATACGCCGCGTCGACCGCGACCGCAAGGCCTACCACAACTACTACTGCGACACGAAGTGGGGCGACGCGCGCGGCTATGACCTCGTCGTCAACAGCGGCAAGCTCGGCATCGAGAAAACCGTTGACACGCTCGTGACCTATGTGCGTGCCTATCAGGCGCAGAACGAATAAGCATGAAAATGCCCCGGATGCATTGGCACCCGGGGCATTTTCTGTTTTTCATCCGCCGGTTTTCTGCGGCCAGCAGGACACGACGATCCCTGCCAGGATCAGCGCGCCGCCGAGCTGGCCCACAATGCCGAAGTGCTCGTGAAAGCACACCGCGCCCAGCGCTGCCGCAACGAAGGGATTGAGCGCGCAAAACAGCGCCGCGTGGTCCGCCGTTGTCCCGCTCTGGGCGACCGGCTGGAGCGTGAAGCCAAAGCCGCTGCACACGAGCGCCAGCGCCAACACGACCAGCCACTCCGTGCCGCTGCCGGGCAGGTGCGGCGTCTCGAACAGGAACGACGCGATCAGCGCCAGCGCGCCCAGAAACCCCACCTGCACCACACCGGACAGCAGGGGGTCCGCTCCGGCGTGCGTGAGCCGGTCGGTCACGAGGATGGCCGCCGAATACAAAAACGCCTCCAGAATGCAGTACCCGACGCCCGGCGTGAGCGTGAGACCGCCGCGCAGCGTCAGCAGTGCCACGCCCAGCAGGCACGCCAGCGCGCCGAACAGCACACGGCGCTCCGGCCAGCGGCGGCTGAGCGCCGCCTGAATGAGCGGCACGATGACGACGGCCGTGTTCGTCACGAACGACACGGTAGAGGTCTCCACGGTTTTCAGTGCCGTGAGCTCCGCCGTCATGACGCAAAAATAGATGCTGCCCATGGCAAGACCGCTCAGCAGCGTGCGCCGGTCGATCTGCAGCAGCCGCCGCCGGAACAGCGCCGCCAGAAATGCAAACGCCAGCAAAAACCGCACCGCCAGCAGCGTGAATTTGCCCATGTCCTGCAAGCCGACTTTTGTGAGCACATATGATGTGCTGCGCGCAATGATGACCGCCGCCAGCAGCAGCTCCGCCTGCGTGCGCGTCATGGTCCGGGTCTTCATCCGTATTCCTCCCGAAAATGTCTTGACGAAACGATACCACGGTTATATCATTGCGTAAAGAGAGAATGTTTCAACGGTTCCTTGCGGAATCTGCAAGGACGGAGGCAGCTTATGGACACGGAAAAATGCCGCGCACTGCTGGCCGTGCTCGAGGCCGGGAGCCTCTCGGCGGCGGCGGAAAAACTGGACTATACCCCCTCCGGCCTGAGCCGGATGATGGCGGCGCTCGAGCAGGAGCTGGGCTTCCCACTGCTGAGCCGCTCGCACAGCGGCGTGCAGCCGACGCGCGCCTGCCGGACGCTGCTGCCGACGCTGCGGGAGCTGACGCACTGGAGCGGTCTGCTCGACGCGCAGGCAGCCGAGATCCGCGGCGTCGAGACCGGCACGATCGCCGTCGGCTGCGTCTACGGGGCGTACTACGGCTGGCTCAGCCGCTGCATCGCCCGCTTTTGCGAAGTTTACCCCGGCATCGAGGTGCAGGTCCTGCAGGGCAACAGCAGCCAGCTCGTGATGCAGAAGTCGGCCGTGTGCGAGCACACGGCCGACTTCTGCATCACGAGCTTCCGCGAGGGCGACTTTGACTGGATCCCGCTGTACGCCGACCCCATGGTCGCGTGGCTGCCGCCGGAGCACCCGCTGGCCGGAGGCAGGACGTTCCCGCTCGCGGCGTTTGCGACCGAGCCGACCATTGCGACCTATATGCACCAGGACACGGACAACGCGCGCGTGTTCGCCCACGCGGGCATCACGCCGAACGTCCGCTACACGACTGTGGACAGCCGCGCCACCTTTGCCATGGTGCAGGCCGGTCTCGGCGTGAGCCTGAACAACCAACTCATCACCCGCGGCTGGGACACGACCGGCATCGTGATCCTCCCGGTCGATCCGCCGCAGTATGCCGAGATCGGCATCGCCGCGCCCGCGCCGGAGGAGCTGTCCCCGGCGGCGAAGCGGTTTCTCGCCTTTGCCCGGCAGACCCTGCGCACGGACCCCGAGGCCGCGGAACTTGGAAAGGAGCAAGCATGAAAGTATCCGAACTCCCCTACCGGCGCGTGACGCGCGAGGAAATGACCGAAGGGCTGCAGCGCGTGATTGAGCGCGTAAAGGCAGCGCAGAGCGTCGAGGAGATCCTCGCCGCGCGGGCGGAATATCTCTCGCTCACGACGGAGTACGCCACGGCGCAGTCGCTGTCGTACATGCGCTACACGATCAACACCGTAGACCCGTTTTATCTGGCGGAAAAGGACTACTACGACGAGATCGGCCCGGAGGTCGAAAATCTCGCGCTGCAGTACACCTCCGCCGTGCTCGACAGCCCGTTTCGGAAAGAACTCGAGACAGCGCTCTCGCCGATCCTGCTGCGCAGCATGGAGCTGCAGCGGCGGAGCATGTCGCCGGAGATCATCGACGACATGGTCGAGGAGAACAAGCTCGTGAGCGAATACGCCCAGCTCATGGCGGGCATGCTCTTCCCCTTCCGGGGCGAGCAGCTGCCGCGGCCGATGCTGATGAAATACGCCCGCAGCGCCGACCGCGCCACGCGCAGGGCGTGCTACGAAGCGCTCGGCACGACGCTGGAAGCGCACAGCGCGCAGCTCGACGATATCTTTGACCGGCTCGTGCACGTGCGCGACCGGATGGCCAAAAAGATGGGCTATCAAAACTTCATCGAGCTCGGCTACTGCCGCATGGAGCGCATGTGCTACGACGTGCAGGCCGTTCAGGCCTTCCGCGAGAACATCGTGCGCGACATCGTGCCGGTCGTGTCCCGGCTGCGGCTGGAAAACGCGAAGCGGCTCGGCATCGACACGTTCCGGCTCTACGACAACGAATTTTTCACCCCCGGCGGCGACCCGACGCCCTGCGGCAAGGACGACCTGTTTGCGGCGGCGCAGAAGATGTACGATGCCATGGGCGACGTGCCGGACGCATTTTTCCGCATGATGTGCGAAAACGAAGCCTTTGACGTCGAGTCCCGCCCGAACAAGTGGGGCGGCGGCTACTGCACGGAGTTTCCGAAGTTCCGGCAGCCGTTCATCCTCGCAAACTTCAACGGCACGTCCGGCGACGTGGACGTCGTGACGCACGAGGCCGGCCACGCGCTCAACGCCTACCTGATCGCGGACAACCGCTTCGCGCTGGAGCTCGGCTGCGGCGGCATGGAGACCGCCGAAACGCACTCGATGAGCATGGAGTTTTTCGCCTGGCCGTATCTCGACGCTTTCTTCCCCAAGGCGGGCGACGCGGAGCGCTACCGCTTCCAGTACGCGCTCGATGCGCTCAGCTTCCTGCCCTACGGCACGATGGTGGACGAATTCCAGCACCGCGTCTATGCCGAGCCCGACCTTACCCCGGCCGAGCGCAACGCCGTCTGGCTGGAGCTGGAGGCGAAATACCGCCCGTACATCGACCAGAGCGGCATCCCGTATCTCGAGCGCGGCACACGCTGGCAGTACCAGATGCACATCTACGAGACGCCGTTTTACTACATCGACTACTGTCTGGCGCAGACGGCGGCGTTCCAGTTCCTGCTCGCGTCGCAGGACGATTATGACGACGCCTTCGCCCGCTACCTGCACCTGTCGCAGCAGGGCGGCGAAAAGCTCTGGACGGATCTGCTGGCCGAGGCCGGCTTCCGCTCCCCGTTCGAGCCGGGCGCGCTCGCGCAGCTGGCAGCACGGGTAGAGCCGCTCATCCGCAAACACACCGTCTGACAAGGGAGGACACCGCCATGTATGAACTGACCCAGGTGGCCGGAAACAGCTACTACATCCAGAGCCCGGCCAAGATCGGCCTCGTACGCCTGAACGACACCGACGTCTGCCTCATCGACAGCGGCAACGACAAGGAGGCCGGGCGCAAGGTGCGCCAGATCCTCGACGCCAACGGCTGGCATCTGACCGCCATCTACAACACGCACTCCAACGCCGACCACATCGGCGGCAACCAGTACCTGCAAAACCAGACCGGCTGCAAGGTCTACGCCCCCGGCATCGAGTGCGATTTCACGCGCCACCCGGTGCTCGAGCCGTCGTTTCTCTATGGCGGCTATCCGCCGAAGGAGCTGCAGCACAAGTTCCTCATGGCCAAGCCCAGCGACGCGCAGGAGCTGACCCAGGCATGCCTGCCGGAGGGGTTCGAACTGCTGCCGCTGCCGGGGCACTTTTTCGACATGGTGGGCTTTCGCACGCCGGACGACGTGGTGTATCTGGCCGACTGCCTGTCGAGCCGGGAGACGCTGGAAAAGTACCAGATTGGCTTCCTCTACGACGTTGCAGCCTACCTGAACACGCTCGAAATGGTCAAGACGCTCACCGCCCGCGCCTTCGTGCCCGCGCACGCCGCGGCCACGGAGGACATCGCCCCGCTCGCGCAGTACAACATCGACAAGGTGCTCGAGATCGCGGACATCATCACGGAGCTCTGCCAGAAACCGCAGACGTTCGAGGCGGTCTTGCAGCAGCTGTTCCGGCGCTTTGATCTCGTGATGAACTTTGAGCAGTACGTGCTCGTCGGCAGCACAGTGCGCTCCTACCTCGCGTGGCTGAAGGACAGCGGCAGACTCCGCGCCGTCTTTGACGACAATCGTCTGCTCTGGCAGCAGGCATGAAGTGCATGCAAAAAACCTCCGCATCCGATCGGATGCGGAGGTTTTTCATTCCAGAAGTCCGTACTTTTCTTTCACACGCGCGAGTTTACGCAATAGCGGCTGATACAGCAGGAGCAGAAACACGGCCGTCGCACCCGCGTGGATGAGGTTAAATACAAACCCCGATGCGCAGGTCGCAAGCCACAGCTGCCACGAGGGCACAGCGTTGTACATGAGCATGCTCGCCGTATCGAGCAGCACGCCGTAGACGATGAGCACCGAGAAAAAGCCGTAGAGCAGCAGCGGCACGAGCCGTACCTTCCGCCCGGCAAACAGCACGCCGCCGAGAAAGCCCACGAGCCCGAAGCCGAGCATCTGCCACGGCGTCCACGGCCCCTGACCGAAGAAAAAGTTCGAGATCAGGCCCGCCGCCGCGCCGGTGACAAAGCCCGCCTCCGGCGTGAAGGCCACGGCCGTGAGGATCACGATCGCGCACACGGGCTTGCACTGCGGCAGCCAGTAAAACGCCGCGCGCCCGGCCACGGCCAGCGCCGTCATCGTTGCAAGCAGCACGAGCTCGCGCGCCTGCGGTCTGCGGCCTTCAAACCGCAGCACGAACGGCACGAACATCAGCCCCACGAGCAGCAGCGACGTGAGGTAGTACTTCCGCTCGTCCCACACGCACACGAATACCGCCATCAGCGCCGGGATCGCCACGAGCAGGATGCCGAGCGCGGCCCAGGTGCGCCGCGTCAGTCGGTGAGACATTGTACGACCTCCCCGCACAGCACCGCGCCGGGCGCGGCCTCACGCGCGATGCGCGCGGCCGCCGTGGTGTAAAAATAATGATCGGAGAAAAAGGCGCGCGCGGCGTTTTCCGTCACGACCTCGCCGCGAAAGAGCAGGCCGCAGCGGTCGGCATACTGCGCGCAGAACTCCACATCGTGGCTCACGACGCATACGGCCGCGCCCTGCGCGCAGAGCGCGCGCAAAAGCGCGCCGAATTCTTCTTTGAACGCGCCGTCCATGCCCTTCGTCGGCTCGTCGAGCAGCAGCACGCGCGGCTGCATGAGCAGCACCTTCGCCAGCGCGGCGCGCTGCTGCTCGCCGCCGGAGAGGTCAAAGGGATGCCGGTCAAGCAGCGGCGCGAGCGCCATCTGCCGCACGACCGTGTCCACCAGCGCGGCGTCCCTGCCGAGCGATGCGAGATCGGCGCGCACCGTGTCAGCCGCGAAGAGCGTGCGCGGATCCTGCGGCACGGCGGCGATGCCGTCGCGCAGGGGCTGGAGCGCGCGCTGCTTCTTCCCGTCGAGATACACGCTGCCGCGGTACAGCCGCAGCCGTCCGGAGAGCACGCCGAGCGCCGTCGTCTTGCCGCTGCCGTTGCTGCCGGTGAGCGCGTAGAGCTCGCCCGGGCGCAGCGTGAGCGAAAAATTGCGCAGCACGTCCGCGCTGCCCTGCGCGTAGCGAAACCAGCCGTCGCGCACGGTCAGCACCGGGGGCGTGTCCACGGGCGCGGGCGCCGCGGCCGGCATCGGGTGCGGAGCAAAGCGCCCCAGATACGCTCTGCCCGCGCGCACGGTGAGCGGCAGACACTCCGTCTCGCCGAGGGCGGCGGCGATGCGTGCCGCCGTGGGCATGGCGGAAAAGATCGCGTGGCCGCGCACTGCGGCCGCCACCTCCTGCGGCGCGCCGGCGGCCAGCAGCCGCCCCTGCTCGAGCACGATGAGGTGGTCGGCCAGCGGCACAGCCTCCTCCAGCCGCTGCTCGGACAGCAGGATCGTCAGCCCCAGCTCCTCGTTGAGCTTGCGCAGCGTGTGCAGAAAGGTGCTCGCCGCGATGGGGTCGAGTTGGCTCGTCGGCTCGTCCAGAATGAGCACGTCCGGCCGCATGACCACGACGGACGCGAGGTTGAGCATCTGCTTCTGGCCGCCGGAGAGCGCGGCCACGTCGCGGTCAAACCAGTCGGCAATGCCGAAGTAGCTCGCCATCTCGGCGACGCACAGGCGCATGGTTTTTTCATCGCACCCAAGGCTCTCGAGCCCGAACGCCAGCTCGTGGAACACCTTGTCCGTCACGATCTGGTCGTCCGGGTGCTGGAGCACGAAGCCGATGCGCCGCGCCTGCTCGGCAAACGGGATGCCCTTTAGGAGCGCGTCCCCAAGGCGCACCGCGCCGCTGACAGTGCCGTGCGGCGTGAGGCAGGTCTTGAGCTGGCGCAGGAGGGTGGATTTCCCGCTGCCGCTCTCGCCGCAGAGGACCGTGACCGCCCCCTCCGGGATCGTGAGCGTGAGGTCACTCAGCGCCGGGCGCGTCTGGCCCGGATAGGTAAACGTCAGATGTTCGAGCGCAAACGACGCCATGTCAGCGCCTCCTTTCCATCAAGCAGCAGCGGCAGAAAGCACAGCAGCGCAAAGCACGCCATGCACACCGCGCCGAGCACGCCGCTGCCGCCGATGCGGATCGACGGGTAGTAGCGCACATACAGCGCGCCGCAGCCGACGCCCGCGCACACGCCCACAAGTGCGAGCGCAAGCACGGCGCTGAGCACGCCGTCGCGCCGGGTGAAGCGGTAATTGCCGAAATACGTTCTTCTGCCGGCGCCGTAGCCCCGGCTCTTCATGGAGTCCGCCGCCGTGATGCCGCTCTCAAGCGCCCACGAGACGGTGACGGACAAAATGCGCGCGCCATTGCGCAGCCGCTGCCACGCGCTGCCCTCGCGCGTGCCGCAGCCGAGCGACGCCTGCGCCGCGCGCACAGAGCGGATGTGCGCGGAAAATTTCGGCACGAACCGCAGCGCCATGCTCAGCAGCAGCGACACGCCCGGCAGCGCACTGCCGAACACGTACAGATATTTTTCCGCCGTCATGACGACATTGCAGCACTGAAACCACAAAATCACGGCCGCGAACATCGCCGCCGCGGCCGCGCCGTAGCACAGCGCCTCGCGCGTGACGGGGTTGCCGTTCGGCAGGTAGAACAGCATCGTCACGCCCGCGTGGTTCAGCAGCGCGTTGAGCGCCGCCATCAGTACCAGAAACGGCACGAGCCAGCCGAGCGTCCGCCCCAGGCTGCGCCAGCCGCGCAGCACCGCGCAGTAGCCCAGTGCGCCCAGCAGGCTCAGCGCCAGAAACACCGGGTGCAGCACGAGCATCGTCAGCAGCAGCACGGCCGCAAAATAGCAAAAGGTCAGCGCCGGGTGCAGCGCCGAGAAGGAATCGTTCATGGTTCTCCTTGCAGGGCGCCGACGTCGCGCCCGAGATCGCACGTATAGCTCCAGACGACGGTGTCGCCGTCATGGAGCGTGTAACCGCTGCAGCCGTAATCCGGCCAGACGCCGTTGACGCTGTACATCCAGCCGGACAGCTCGCCGCAGTCAAATTCGTAGAGGTTGCCGATGCCCTCGATATAGGCGCTGTTGTACGCGGGCGTCCAGGTCGACTCCATGTGGATGCCCTGCGCGCGGCAGACCTGCTGCAGCACGTCAAACACCGTGTCCCCCTCCGAAAAGGCGACCGTCGTCTCCGGCAGGAGCACGCCGTCAGACGGGACGATGTCCGCCTTGCCGGCCTTCAGGTCGTCCATGTGCGCGAGCACCGTGCTGCACTCGATCCGCACCGTGCAGTGCAGCGCACCGGCATCCTCCTGCGCCTGCCCGCCGCAAGCCGTGCACAGCAAAAGCAGCAGGCACAGCAGCAGCGCGAGCGCGCGCCGCTTAGCCACGCTGCACCGTCGCATTCACGACCGTGAGCGCGGCCGTCGTCGTGGCAAGGCTCTCAGTCTCGTCCGCGGCGGCCAGCACGGCGTCCGACACCGTCAGCGCCGCCTCCGCCACACCGTCGGCAAGCTGAAAGCGCAGCCGCACGAGCACGCTGCCCGTCGATGTGGCGAGCGTGCCGCCCGCCTCCGGCAGGCACAGGGCGCGCGCGCTGCCGGTCTCGTTGGCGCGCTCGGAGTCGCTCTCCCACTCCGGCAGGCTGCCCATCACGAGCGGGATGTCCCCGTCCGCCGTGCCGAGAAACGTGATCTGCGTCGGGTCAAAGGCCACGGCGAGGCTCGCCGCCTCGTAGTGCGCACCGTCCGGCAGACCGGAGAGCACGACATCGACCGTGCACGCGCCGTCCGCGTCCGCGCTCTGGCACGTGAGCGTGAGCGTGGGCTCGGTGTCCTCGACGCTCTTTTGCCGCAGGGCAATGCACAGCACCACCACCGCCGCGACCAGCAGCACGGCGAGCACGATGGCAATGTTCTTTTTCGTCCAGAAAGTCTTCATTGTCCGTCCTCCTGCGCCGTGGGCAGCGCCGTATTCTGTACAAAGCTGTCGGCCAGCGCGCGCACATCCTGCGCGTCGACGCGGCCGTTAAGATCCACGTCCATCGTCAGCAGCAGCTGCGTCTCCGGGACCGTGCTGGCGGCGCAGGCCGTGCGGATGTTCAGCGCGTCCTGCGCGTTGATGACGCCGTCGGCATTCCCATCGCCGGCGGTCAGCACCGGCCCCTTACCTTCCGTCACGGTGTAGTTTGCCGTGTCGTTGAGCGCATCATCCGTCACGTCCGGCGCAAAGAGCCAGACCCACGTCGGCGTGTCGCTGCGCTCAGAGAGCACGGGGCTGTAGAGCAGCTGCGTCCCGTCGGAAAACGTGACCGTGCTGTCCGCCGCCGCATCCGGCAGGCACACGGCGACCGTGCGGTATCCGGCCGGGATGAGGCCGCTGCCGTCCGCCGTGCAGAGCACGCGCGCGACCGGCTCGTCGGGCTCGGCGGGCGTTTCGACCGTGGGCGCGTCTGTCTCCTGATAGAGGCCGCTCTGCCCGCGCTGGAAGCGCGAGACGGCCACGAGCGCATACACCGCCTGCTCCGAGGCGAGGCTGTCAACGCCGCCGGAGGCCTTGTGGCGGAACGCGGCCGCGCCCGCATCATAAAACGTCAGCAGCGCATCGACCGCCGAGCCGCCGTCTTTGACGAAGCGGCTGTCCGTGTCCGGGTCGATGCCCAGTGCCGTGCAGGCGACGATGACCTGCGCGACGCTCTCAGCGTTGGCAGAGCCCCACGAGGTGAAGCCGCCGTCGCCGTTTTGCATGGCAGAGAGCGTATCAACGCCGCGCGACACGGCCGCCGCGACGGCCGCCTCCCCGCGGTACGCCGCCAGCGCCTGCAGCACCATGGCCGTCACGTCCGGATCGGCTGCCGCGCCGTTCATCGCCCAGCCGCCACCGGAGAGCTCCGCCGCGAGGATCGCATCCACGCACTGGCGGCGCACCGCGCTGCCGGACAGGTAATTGCGGCTATCGAGCGCGAGCAGGGCAAACACCGGGCCGTTGATGCCCTGATTGCGCACCCAGGCAAAGTCGGTATACGGCGCGGTGAGGTCGCAGCCGCCGACCTGCGTCGCGTCGCGCCCGATGGCGGACAGCGCGAGGATGACGCGCGAATTGTCCGTGGATTTATAGGCGTTGAGCGCGCCGGCCTTGCCGGACGCCGCCGTGAGCTCCGGTGCTTTGGATGCGACGTCTGCATAGTAGCGCGCAAAATAGTCGCTGTCCACGGCAAAATACCCGCCGCGGGCCAGGCCCAGCACCGTCCACTCGTCGCCGTAGCCCGGCGAAGGGACGGCCGCCGCCTGATGCGCCAGCGCGGCCGAGAGCACCGGCTGCACATCCGCGCCCTGCGCCGTCGGGGCCGGCAGCACCGCGCACACGAGCAACAGCGCCAGACACAGCGCCAGAAACCGTTTGTTCGTTTTCATGATCTGCCTCCTGAAGGGGTCTTCTACGCACGCGGCCAGAGCGCGTGCGGGTTTTCCGAAATCACGCAACATTATACCAGCCGGATCGCGCAAAAGCAACGCTCTGCGGCATTTCCCGCCCCGGCGATGCATGGACTTTCTGTCAGGTTTTCCGGCAGGCCGCTTTTGCGCAATTTCCCACGCGCGGCGTGCTAGGATATCCCCATGGACGTCATCTATCTCGACAGCCTGTTCGGGCTGAATCTGCTGATCGACTACTGCCTCGTGCTGGTCTCCGCGCGCGTGTGCGGCGTGGTGCTGCGCCGCTGGCGGTACGCGCTCGCAGCGCTCATCGGCGCGCTGTATGCCGCCCTCATGGTCCTGCCCGGCTTCGGCTGGCTGGCAAACGGTATGATGAAGCTCGCGCTCGGCACGGCCATGGCGCTCATCGCCTTCGGCGGGGAGGCGCACATCGTGCGGTGCACGGTGGTGTTTTTCGCCGTGTCGGCCGCGTTCGGCGGCGCGGTGTACGCTGCGAGCATGCTCGCGGGCGTGTCGCCGGGCAGCGGCGCGCTCGTGACGGTGTCGGGCCGGGTGCTGGCACTGTCGTTCGCCGCGTGCTACGCGGCCGTGTCGCTCGTGTTCCGCCGGCGGGCCAGGGCCGCCGACCGCGAGGTGCGCACCGTGACGGTCACGCTCGCCGGGCGCAGCGTGACGCTCAGAGCCCTGCGCGACAGCGGCAACGACCTGCACGACCCGGTGTCCGGCCTGCCGGCGGCGGTGGTCGAGCGCGCGGCGGTGCTGCCGCTGTTTCCGGCGGTGCACGCACTGCCGGACGACGCGGTGCAGGCGCTGGAGGCGCTCAGCGCGCTGCCGGAGTGCACCGGCCGGGTCGTGCTGCTGCCGTATCGTGCGGTGGGCGTGACCGGCGCGCTGCTGCCGGCGTTCCGGCCGGACAGCGTGAAGATTGACGGCGCGGCAGAGCCGATGCTGCTGGCGCTGAGCGCGCAGGCGCTCACATCCGACGGCGCATTTGCCATGGTGCTGCCGCCAAAAAGCTGAGGAGGGGTTTTTCGTGCCAGGATTTCTGGAAAGACTACATACGCTTTGGGCAGCGCTGCGGCTGCGGCTGCGCGGCGGCGCGCCGGGGCTGTTTTACATCGGCGGGAGCGACACCATGCCCGCCCCGCTCGACCGCGCGGCCGAGCAGCAGGCCATTCGGGCGCTCGCCGCCGGCAGCGAGGAGGCCGCCTCCCTGCTCATCGAGCACAACCTGCGGCTGGTGGTGTACATCGCGCGCCGGTTTGAAAACACGGGCATCCACATCGAGGACCTGATCTCGATCGGCACGATCGGCCTCATCAAGGCCATCCACACCTTCAAGCCGGACAAGAACATCAAGCTTGCGACCTACGCCTCGCGCTGCATCGAAAACGAGATCCTCATGTACCTGCGCAAGTGCAGCGCGCAGAAAACGGAGGTGAGCATCGACGAGCCGCTCAACACCGACTGGGACGGCAACGAGCTGCTGCTCTCGGACATTCTCGGCACGGACGCCGACGCCGTGAGCCGCCCGCTCGAGGACGACGCGGAGCGCGCCATGCTCCTGCGCGCCATCGAGACACTCGGCGAGCGCGACCGGCAGATCATCCTGCTGCGCTTTGGCATCGGCGGCGCGCGCGAGGCGACGCAAAAAGAGGTCGCGGACCTGCTGGGCATCTCGCAGAGCTACATCAGCCGGCTCGAAAAGCGCATCATCGCGCACCTGCGTCAGGAAATGCTCAAGCAGATGCAGTGCTGAAAATATGCCAAAGCGGCGGCTCCGGTCGGAGCCGCCGCTTTGTCTGTCATTTTTTCACGCGGCACTGAATGCGCTGCACACCGCAAAAGAGCAGGAACACCACAAGATCGACCACCACGACGCTCGCGCCGGACGGCGTCTCGAGCACATAGGACAGCACCATGCCGAGCAGGAAATTCACCACTGACACCACGGCCGCGCAGATCGTGACCGAGCGGAACGTGCCGAACACGCGCATGGCCGTCAGCGCCGGGAAGATGATGAGGCTCGAGATGAGCAGCGCGCCCATCATGCGCATACCCAGCACGATCGTGACCGCCGTGAGCACCGCGAGCAGCATATTATATGCCTGCGTGTGCACGCCGGTCGCGCGCGAGAACGTCTCGTCGAACGTGACGGCGAAAATGCGCGGATAGCACAGCACGAACAGCGCCAGCACCGCCGCCGACAAAATCAGGCTCAGGCGCAGGTCGGCCGACGACAGCGACAGGATGCTGCCGAACATGTAGTTATTCACATCGGTGTTCATGCCGCTGGTCATGGACACGGTCATCACGCCAATGGCCAGTGCGCTGCTCGAGAGCAGCGCGATCGCGGCGTCGCCCTTGAGCTTGCCGTTTTGCGACAGGCGCAGCAGCAAAAACGCCGCCACGACCACGACCGGCACCGCCACGGCCAGCGGCGCGAGATTGAGCGCCGTGGCGATGGCGAGCGCGCCGAAGCCGACATGGCTCAGCCCGTCGCCGATCATGGAATAGCGCTTGAGCACGAGCGACACGCCGAGCAGCGACGCACACAGCGACACGAGCACGCCCACGACGAGCGCGCGCACGAGAAACGGATACGATAGCATTTCGAGGATGACTTTCATAGCTTCCGCCCTCCCAGAAACCGGCACGCGGCATCGCTCTGCTTATACTCCGCCGCCGTGCCGAAAAAGAGCTGCTGGTGGCCCAGGTGCAGCACGTGCGTGGCGTAGCGCAGGGCGGCGTCGATGTCGTGCGTGACCATGATGACCGTGATGTCATTGCAGAGGTTCACGAGCTTGATGAGGTTATACAGTTCCCCCGTCGCCACGGGGTCGAGCCCCGTGACCGGCTCGTCGAGCAGCAGGAGCTTGCGCGTGGCGCACAGGGCACGCGCGAGCAGCACGCGCTGCTGCTGGCCGCCGGAGAGCGCCTGATAGCTGTGGTGCGCCAGATCCTCGATGCCCATGCGCTCCATGTTCTCCTGCGCACGGGCGCGGTCGGCCCGCGAATAGAATGGGCGGCCGTGCATCTGGTTGATGCAGCCCGAGCGCACGACCTCCGCCACGCTTGCGGGAAAGTCGCGCTGGAGCTGCGTCTGCTGCGGCAGATAGCCGATCTCGTTGCGCACGAGCCCGTCTCCGAGCGTGATGCTGCCCTGCTCCGGCGCTTTGAGCCCGAGCAGGCCCTTGATGAGCGTGGACTTGCCGGAGCCGTTTTCGCCGACCACGCACAACAGATCGCCGCGCGAGACCGTGAAGTTCACGTCGCGCAGCACCGTCTGCCCGTCGTAGCCGAGGCAGACGTGTTTACAAGTAATGAGTGCCATAATTAGTTCAATGCCTCCCGCAGCGCCTGCACATTGCGCTCCATGAGCTGCAGGTACGTCGCGCCGTCTGCAAATGCCTGCGCCGTCACGTTGTGACAGGTCGCAAACTCCAGTTTTGTCGCGCCCGTGGCCTCGCAGATCGTGTCGGCGAGCCTGCCGTTCGACAGCTCGATCGTGAACACGACCGGGATGTTCTCCGCGCGCACCTTGTCGATCAGAAACGCCACCGTGGCCGCCGATGGCTCGGCCGCATCCGCGCAGCCGGGATAGGCGGCATAATAGTCCAGACCATAGGCCTCAGCAAAATACCGCAGTGGGAAACGATCTGCAAAAACCATCGTTTTTCGCGCTGCATGCGCCACTACATCCTGAAATTCCGCATCCAGCTGGTCCAGCTTCTCCACATAGTCCCCACACCGCTGCGCATACGCCGCCGCGTGCGCGCTGTCGGCCGCAGCAAACGTATCCGAGAGCTTCTGGCAGATGCGCGCCGCGTTGCGCGGCGACGTCCAGACGTGCTCGTCCGGCTCCGTGCCGTCGGCCTCGTGGTCGTGCTTTTCCGTCTGCATGCCCTCGACGGTCTCCTCGTCGAGCAGCTCCACGCAGTCCATGAGCGTCACGACGCGCAGGTTCGGGTTGTCTACACCCTCAAGCACGGTCTTGACCCAGGCATCCGACTCGCCGCCGACGTAGACGAACACGTCGGCATTGCGGATGGCAATGATGTCTTTCGGCGTCGGCTCATAGGAGTGCACCTCGCAGCCGGGGCGCAGCAGCATCGTGACCGACACATCGTCTCCGCCGACCTGGCGCGCGAAATCGTAGGGCGCGAAGATCGTCGTGACGACGTGGAGCTTGCCGTCGTCCGCGTCCGGATTCTGCTGCACGGTGCAGCCCGAAAACGCCGACACGGCCAACACCATTGCCAGCAGCACACACAGGGTCTTACGCATGGCCGTCACGCTTTCTGCCGCAGGCGGCGCACGTGCCGTAGATCGTCGTGCTGCGGCCGTCGACCGTGAAGCCGGCCGCGCGCAGCAGGTCCGACTGCAGCGCATCGGACACGTCCTCGTCCAGATGGATCAGCCGCCCGCAGTCCACACACTTGAGGTGCAGGTGCGCGTCGCAGTGGCCGGGGTCCATGGCCTGATAGGCCGCGCTGCCACCGCTCTCGGGCGCGAAGCGGCGCACGGTACCCTCCTCGACCAGGCGGTCAAGCGCACGGTAGACCGTGCTGCGGCCGGGAGCTTCGTCGCCCATGGCCGCGAGCAGCTGCTCGACCGTGAACTGCTCGTCCGCGTGCGCAGACAAAAACGCCAGCAGCGCACAGCGCTGCTGCGTGTGATAACTGTTTCGCATGGTTTCGCCTCCAAATCGGGAATGAATCCCGAATTCAAGCCGTAGCATACACGCAGTTTGCCCGTCTGTCAAGGGGAAAATGTAAAAATGTAAAAAATCCCGCCGGACATTGCGTCCGGCGGGATCTTTGGTTTGGATTCAGGCGAGGGCGGCCTCCGGCTCGCCCGCATCGCCGAGCGTGTCGCTGATGAACTGCGGCACCTGCTCGCGCGGCATGTCCAGCGCGATGGCAAGCTCTCCGTGGAGCATTTCCTCGGCGCGCTTCATATAGCGCTCGTCGACGAGGCCGAGCTTCTTGCCGCGCTCGGTCATCCGGCGGCGCTTGGCGCGCACGTCCTTGATCAACTGCAGAAGATCTGCGCAGGTGTAATCCTGAATGCACTGCTGATAGTGCTCATTGAGAAAGCGGAGGTTGGAATTTTCATAGACCTGCGCGGTCATCTGCGGAATGCGGTCAATGAGTGCGAGCGCCTCCTCGCGCGTGATCACAGGCCGCATGAACACCTTGCTGTCCACGGGTGTGAACACCTTGCCCTCCCGGTAGATGGGCGCGAGCGTATAGTACTCCCGGTGCTTGTCCACACCGGAGATCTTCGGCGTACCGATCTCCTCCACGCGGCAGACGCCCTCGTTGCCATACACGATCAACTGACCAATTTCGTACATTTGAATATCCTTTCCTCAGCCAAACAAAACCAAAAACAAACAAAGCAGGGCGGCATTGCAGCCGCACTGCGGCCGCAACCCTGCCCCCTGATAGATAGTTTAGCACAAAATTTGCAAAAAGGTAAGACTTTTTTCATTTAGGACTTGATTTTTTTACGGAAACGGATAGAATAAACAATTTATAGAGCGTAAAGGCAGGAAGGAAAATCCGCATTTGCTACTTTGAGGGGGAAAATCAGGATGCATATCGGGTGGAACCGCATCTGGAAAGTGCTGCTGGGCTGTGCCTGCGTCATCGGGAGCATCGTCCTGCTCGCCTGTGGGCAGGTCGGCTGGGGCATTGCGGCATTGGAAGCAGCCGTGCTGCTGCTCGCGCTGCAATATGCGCCGCGCGCGGCGCGGCTGCGGAAAACGTGGTGGTTCGTGGAGCTGGTGCTCGTGCTCGCCGTCACCGTGGGGTACGCCGGCTTTGCCGCCGTGCGCGCAGCGCAGACACCGGCGTCCGCCGTCGTCATCACGACGGAGCGCAGTGTGCCGCCGGTCACGCCGGTGCCGGAGACCGCAGCGCCGGAGCTGACCGCCACACCGAAGCCGACGCCCGCACCCGACACGGCGGAGGCGACCTGTGTCGCCAGCCGCAAGGCAAAGAAATACCACCGGCCGTCGTGCCAGTACGCCGCCAAGATCAAGGACGAGAACCTCGTGACCTTTGACAGCGCCGCGCAGGCGCAGGCCGCGGGCTATGCGCCCTGCGGCGCGTGCAAACCATAAGAAAAACCGCGCTCCCGTGTATCGGGAGCACGGTTTTGCCGTTTGGAGATCACATGTGCAGATCCGGGTAGAGCGGGAAGCGTGCGCACAGATCCAGAACCTGCGCACGCACGGTGGGCACAGCGGCCTCGCCCTCGTCGATCAGGCGGCAGATGAGCGCGCCGATCTCGCGCATTTCGTCCTCGCCCATGCCGCGGGTCGTGACGGCCGGCGTGCCGAGCCGCACGCCGCTCGTGACGCGCACGGACTGCGTGTCGAACGGGATGGTGTTTTTGTTGGCGGTGATGTTCGCCGCATCCAGCAGATCCTGCATCTGCGCGCCAGTGCGGCCGCGGCTGTAGACATCGGCCAGCATGAGGTGGTTGTCCGTGCCGCCGGAGACAAGGCGCACGCCGCCCTGCTGCAGCGTCTCGGCGAGCACGGCGGCGTTTTTGACCACCTGCTGCTGATAGGCACGGAAGGCCGGCTGCAGCGCCTCGCCGAAGCAGACCGCCTTGCCGGCGATAACGTGCATGAGCGGGCCGCCCTGCGTGCCGGGGAAGACGGCGCTGTCGATCTTTTTGGCAAGCTCGTCGCGGCAGAGGATGATCGCGCCGCGCGGGCCGCGCAGGGTCTTGTGCGTCGTGCAGGTGACGACATCGGCATACGGCACCGGGCTCGGGTGCACGCCAGCGGCGACAAGGCCGCCGATGTGCGCCATGTCGACCATCAGGTACGCGCCGACGGAATCGGCGACGGCGCGAAAACGCGCAAAGTCGATCACGCGCGGATAGGCGCTCGCCCCGGCGATGATGAGCTTCGGGCGTACCTCCTCGGCCACGCGCGCGAGCGCGTCATAGTCGATGGTCTCGGTCTCGGGGTCAACGCCGTAAAAATGCGCCTCAAAATATTTCCCGGACAAGGATGCCTTGCTGCCGTGCGTCAGGTGGCCGCCGTGGGAAAGGTTCATGCCGAGGATGCGGTCGCCCGGCTGCAGCAGCGCCGCGTACACGGCCATATTCGCCTGCGAGCCGGAGTGCGGCTGAACGTTGGCGTGATCCGCGCCGAAGAGCCGCGTCACACGGTCGATGGCCAGACGCTCGACCTCGTCAACATAGTCGCAGCCGCCGTAATAGCGCGCGCCGGGATAGCCCTCGGCGTATTTGTTCGTCAGGTGGCTGCCCACGGCCTCCATCACGGCCGGGCTCGTGAAATTCTCGGACGCGATCAGCTCCAGATGGTCGCGCTGGCGCGCAAGCTCCCGCTCCATGGAGGCGTACAGCTCCGGGTCGGCCTGCTTCAGATGTTCATAATTCATATCGGAAACCTCCGTTTGTGTCAAAATAGCACAGATAGTTTACCACGACTCGCACGTATTTTACAAGAGGCCGCCGCGTAAACTAAAGCATCCCGATTTCACCCGAGGTGATGCAAGTTGAACAAATGGAAGCGTATCCGCCCTTATATTGCCTTCTGCGCGATCGCGCTGGCCGTCGGCGGCGCGTCGAGCTTTGCCACCCGCGCGGGCATGGCTGACTTCGACCTGCTGACAAAGCCGCCGGCCGCCCCGCCGGACTGGCTGTTTCCCATCGTGTGGACGATTCTGTACCTGCTCATGGGCATCGCCATGGGGCTTGTCTGGCGCAGCAGCACCGGCCGCGCGCGCAAGGAGGCCACCGCGCTCTGGAGCATCCAGCTGGCTGTCAACGGCCTGTGGCCGGTGCTGTTTTTCCTGCTGGGCGCGCACGGGCCGGCGTTTTTCTGGCTCGTGGGGCTGATCGTACTCGTGTTGTTCATGATCGCGGATTTTTCCCGCCGCAATGCCGCGGCCGCGTGGCTGAGCGCGCCGTATCTGCTCTGGCTGCTGTTCGCGGCGTATCTGAACCTCGGCATCTGGCTGCTCAATCGGTAAGGTTTGGATAAAGATCACGTCAAGAATGTGTTTGCATGGTGCGGGAGATTGTGGTACACTGCCCCCTGAGGAGGGAACTGCCCCATGAAAAAACCGCTCAAGATCATACTCATCATTCTGGCCGTCCTTGTCGGCCTGGTCGCCGCGCTGCTCATCTGGCTGACCGCCACGCAGCTGAATGTCAAGACCGAGACCGCCGTCGTGACGCACGGCGAGAACAGCACCGCCAGCTTCGCCCCGGGCGACAGCGTGTCCATCCTGACGTGGAACGTCGGCTACGCCGGACTGGGTGAAGAGTCCGATTTCTTCATGGACGGCGGCAAGCAGGTGCGCGCGCCGAGCAAGGCCATCGTAGAGAAGAACATGGACGGCATCGTCAGCACCGTGAAGGAGCTGGACGCCGACTTCACGTTCCTGCAGGAGATCGAGGCCGACCCCTCGACCCGCTCCTACGGCATTGAAGAGGCCGAACGGATGCGCACCGAGACCGGACTCGACACTGCGCACGCGCGCAACTATAAATGTGCCTTCGTGCCCTACCCCATCCCGCCGATTGGCAAGGTGAGCTCCGGCATCATGACGCTCTCGACCGCGCCCATCGCCTCGGCCGAGCGCATCGCCCTGCCGAGCCCGTTCAAGTGGCCGGTATCGGTGGCCAACCTCAAGCGCTGCCTGATGCCGGTGTATATCGACCTCGAGGGCACGGACGCGCAGCTCGTGCTCGTCAACCTCCACCTGGAGGCGTATGACGACGGCGAAGGCAAGGCCGCGCAGACCGCCGCGCTCAAATCGTTCCTCGAACAGGAATACGCCAAGGGCAACTACGTCATCGCCGGCGGCGACTTCAACCAGACGTTCCCCGGCGGGCTGGACAAGTACCCGATCAAGAACGCCGATCTCTGGACGCCCGGAACACTCGACGACAGCACGCTGCCCGACGGCTGGCACTTTGCCTACGACACGGCCACGCCGACCTGCCGCCTCGACAACCAGCCCTATGATGCCGAGAGCGACGCCACGCAGCACTACGTGATCGACGGCTTCATCCTCTCGCCGAACGTGGAGCTCACGGGCGTACAGACGCAGGACGACGGCTTCCGCTTCTCCGACCACAACCCCGTGCTGCTGAATATCCGGCTCAAATAAAGCATATCAAAAAGCCCGCTTCCGACCGGAAGCGGGCTGATTTTTTTATTTTGCGCGCGTGATGTGCAGCTCGCGGCAGGAATTTGGGCCGAAGAGCGCCTCCATCCCCTTTCGGTACGCGGGGAAGGCATCGCGCGGCATGAGCGCCTGCACGCACCCGGCAAAGCCGCCGCCGTGGACGCGCCATGCGCCGTCGCTGCCAAGCAGCTCCGAGGCGATGGCGCAGGCCAGGGAAATGCCTTGCTGCTCCGGCGCCTTCGGGGAGTAGTAATTTTGCAGCAGCTCGGCGCTGGAGCGTCCGGATTCCTTGATGATGGAGAGGAAGCCGGAGAGGGAGCGGATGCGCTTGGAAAAATACATTTCGTCTCACTGGAGCATCTGATGCCGGAACTGAAAGAATGTGATTTTCAGATTGCATGCGATGTCACAAATCCGCTTTGCGGGGAAAAAGGGGCGACCTATATTTATGGGAAGCAAAAGGGCATACGGGAAGAGGGGATGCCACGTATCGATGCGGATATGAAGCATTACGCCGCGATCACTGCCGGGCGGATGGGTGTTGACTATGCAGACTGGGAGGGCGCGGGAGCAGCCGGCGGCATGGGATATGCCTTTATCAGCTATCTTGGGGCAAGACTGGTTCCGGGAATTGAACTGATATTAGACGTGATTCATTTTGAGGAGGAGGCAAAGAAAGCGCAGATTGT
>OLXB01000008.1_pt1 | contig 262726 bp, 266 predicted proteins | sample 1673681 | NCBI WGS metagenome assembly OLXB01 (sample SAMEA103958121, study PRJEB25191) | human gut metagenome
TTATCCTCTGAGCCCGTTTCCTCCTTTCCAAAGCGCAAACGCTACGCTGGTTTGCACTTTGGTGGTTAGGCCTCGCCGGAACGAGTCCCCGCGCCATGCGCGAAGCCTCTTATCCTCTGAGCCCGTTTCCTCCTTTCCAAAGCGCAAACGCTACGCTGGTTTGCACTTTGGTGGTTAGGCCTCGCCGGAACGAGTCCCCGCGCCATGCGCGAAGCCTCTTATCCTCTGAGCCCGTTTCCTCCTTTCCAAAGCGCAAACGCTACGCTGGTTTGCGCTTTGGTGGTTAGGCCTCGACGGAACGAGTCTCCGCTATGCGCAAAGCCCCGTTTCGCCATAGCGGCGAAACGGGGCGGATTTTTATTCTTCCGGTTTTTCCGGCGGCATCTGCGCGTCGATGGCGTCGTTGATAAAGCGGTTCATGCTCTTTCCCTGCGAGGCGGCATAATCTGCGATCCGCTTGCGCTTGCCCTTCGGAACGACAACGCTGATAAAATCATATGCTTTTTTGTTGTATCGCGCCGTCGCTTCCTTCTGCGCGTCTGAATACGCCATGCTCTCACCTCGTGCTTATACTACTGTAAGTATGAGACAAGGTGTATAATTCTATAAGTATATATTTGTTAGAATGAAACAATTTACATACTTATACAAGTATATTATAATGGAAATATCAAGAAAAACCGTGGGAGGATGCACCATGCAATATGAAAAACTGTACGCCGAAATGGTAGGAGCCGCAGAACAAGCGGTTGAAGCAATCGAGCGCGGAAACTACGGACAGGCGAAGGATATCCTGATCTCTGCCGAACAGCGCTGCGAAGCGCAGTATCTGGAAGCGTCTGAAACTCCCGGTGGGAACAATACGGTGCCATCAACATAAGGCCCGGCACATCAGCGCTGTTTTACATAGTTCCTACGGGAATTGCGCAGAGTTTGTACCACTTTATGAAAAAATGGATTTTTTAACATAAAAAAGGCTGCCGAATGGCAGCCTTTTCGATTTTGATCTTATCGTTTCTCTGTCAGAATCCCGCGCAGATCGTAGATTGCGTGACGGGGGCATTTGACGGCGCATTGGCCGCAGGACAGGCAGACGGATTCGTCGATGTAGGAGAGATTGTCCGTCACGGTAATCGCGCCTGCCGGACATAGCTTTTGGCAGATGCCGCAGCCGATGCAGCTGACCTCGCACATCTTCCGCGCGTCCTTGCCGGGGTCTTTGTTGGAGCACTTGACGACGACGGGGTTCGCGCATTCATGGATGCGGATGAGTTCGCGCGGGCATTCACGCACGCACTTGCCGCAGGCGATGCACTTGTCCTCGTTGACCTCGGCCACGCCGTAATCGTTCAGAGCAATGGCCTCGAATCTGCACACGTTCACGCACAGTTCGCAGCCGACGCAGCCGTATTGGCAGTCTGCCGTGGCACGGCAGCCGCCGTTGCAGGCGACGAAAGCTGCCTGATAGGGAAAGCGTTTCTTGACAGCCATAGTTACTTACCCTTCCTTTCGTACGGCGTATTGGCAAGCGGCAGCTTCGTGCGGCGTTCGCCGTCGTAGCGGAAATAGGCGTCGGCAATGGCGGGCGCTGTGGGAATTGACGTAATTTCGCCGATACCGATCGCGCCGCAGGCGACATCGAGCCCCGGCTTGTCAACCACGATGGGGACGATCTTCGGGATCTCATGCGCCCGGAACAGGCCGAGTTCGCCGTACTTTTCGATGGGCTTGCAGTTGCCGTCAATCGGATACTGCTCGCGCAGGGCGTAGCCCATGCTCATGACGACGCCGCCTTCGATCTGGCCCTCGCACGAGCGCGGGTTGACGGCCTTGCCAACGTCATGCGCGGCGACGAGCGATTCAACCTTCCCGGTCTTCTTATCCACGACGCACATCTGCGTGGCGTAGCCGTAGGCAACATGAGAAACAGGATGCGGCACATCCGCGCCAAGCTTATCGGTCTTGGCAAGATATTCGCCATAGAATTCCTGCCCGGCAAGCTCCGCAAGCGTGTGGGTTTCCAGCGCTGCGGCAAGCTTTTCACAGGCACGCCGGCACGCCTCGCCCGTCACAAGCGTCTGACGGGAGCCGGAAGTGTCGCCGGAGTCCGGCGCGATCCAGGTATTCGAGCGCTCGTAGACGATATCGCTGCGTTTCAGCGGTGTATTTGTAACAATCATCTGCACGAGCACCGTACCGACGCCCTGACCAATGCACGAAGCGCCCGCGTAGATATGGACCTTCGCGTCGTTTTCCACGATCAGCTTGCAGCGGCCCCAGTCGGGGATGCCGACGCCGACGCCCGCGTTTTTCATTGCGCAGGCAATGCCGACAGGCTTTCCCTGTTTCATTGCCTCGTCGTAATACGGCTTGACTGCCTCAAGCGTTTCGACAAGGCCCGTTTCCGCGCCCACGATCTGGCCGTTCGGCAGTTCCTGTCCGGGCCGAATGGCGTTGCGGTAACGGATTTCCCACGGGGTGATGCCGACCTTGTCGGCCATTTCGTTCAGAAGCGTCTCGGTGGCGAAGCACGTCTGCGTGACGCCGAAACCGCGGAACGCGCCTGCGGGCGGGTTGTTGGTATAATAGGCCGTGCCCTCGATCTCGAAATTCTGATAGTTATAGGGGCCGGCTGCGTGTGTGCACGCGCGTTCGAGCACCGGGCCGCCCAGAGAAGCGAACGCGCCGGTGTCGGAGTAGACCTTGGCCTTGACGCCCTGAATAATGCCGTTTTCATCGCAGCCCATGGTGAAGTCCATCCAGAACGGGTGGCGCTTGGGATGGATGAGCAGCGACTCGGGCCGCGTCAGCTTGACCTTGACGGTCTTGCCGGTTAGATAGGTGATGAGCGCGGCATGATGCTGAACACTCATGTCTTCTTTTCCGCCGAAGCCGCCGCCGACCAGCTGATTCTGCACCCGGACCTTATCCGAGCCCAGCAGAAGCTTGCATTCGTGCAGCGTTGTGTGTGAGGACTGGTCGGTCGAGAGTACCATGACGTAGCCGTCCGGATCGATGTACGAGACAGCGCACTCCGGCTCTAAAAACGCGTGTTCTGTCCAAGGCGTCTCGAAATGCTGCGAGATCACATATTTGGAGTTTTTGATGGCCGTGTCCGCGTCGCCGCGGGCAATATGCTTATAGGCCTGCACGTTCGATTCTTCCTCGTCGAACACGAGCGGTGCATTCTCTGCCCACGCCTCGGACGGGTTATGGACGGCGGGCAGCGGTTCATATGTCACCTTTACAAGCTTTTTCGCTTTTTCCAGAATTTCAGGCGTTTCCGCGACGACAAGCGCGATCGCGTCGCCCAGATAATGCGTCAGTCCGCCGATGGGGATGAGCGAATACTGGTCGTGCTTCAGATGGCCGACTTTATTTTCACCGGGGATATCCGCTGCCGTAATGACGCGCACGACGCCTGGCAGCGCCTCCGCCTTCGACGCGTCGATGGCAAGGACTCTTGCGCGCGGATACTGGCTGCGGACGGCGGAGCCGTAGCACATGTCGGGCAGGTACCAGTCGTCGGGATATTTACCGTAGCCCAGAACCTTTTCTTCCACGTCGATGCGGTGGACGCTCGAGCCGAGCTTCCAGTCATTCTCCGACGCTTCGGGGATCACGCCCTCGCGGCGGCATTTTGCCGCCAGACGTACGGCGTCGAAAATTTTGGCATAGCCTGTGCAGCGGCAATAATTGTTGCGCAGGGCGTAGCGGATCTGATCGTCCGTTGGATTCAGATTCTGATCGAGCAACGCCTTTGTGCAAAGCACCATGCCAGGAATGCAGAAGCCGCACTGCACCGCTCCGGCCTCGCCGTAGGCGTAGGTGTAAAGCTTCTTTTCCTCATCCGTCAGACCCTCGACGGTGATGATGTGACGGCCTGTCAGCGAATCGGTGAACGGAGTGCAGGCGCGGATGGGAACGCCGTCGATGAGCACGGTGCATGCACCGCAGGCACCCTCCGAACAGCCGTCCTTGACGCTCGTCAGGTGCAGCGTATCACGCAGATAGCGCAGCAGGCGCTGGTCCTTTTCCGCCGTGACTTCCGTTCCGTTTACAAAAAATACGGCCATGGCAAAAAACTCCCTTCATTTGAATCTCGGCTCTCACGTCACAGCCGCAGCTGTTCTCGGCACATGGCCACCGTAATTCCGAAGTTTCCCGGCCACGGGACATAATTCCTAAAAATCTTTTATGATTATACAATATTTTTTTGCATGTTGCAAGGAATGGCACATGGAGGCGTTATTCTATTTATAAATAACGCTTGCCCCTATCACTTGTACCTAGAGCAGACAGATATGGTACCCATCCGTCTCCAAAGACAGTGACTTGAACAGCGCCTCGGTCTTCTCCCGGTTTTCCGGCGCTGTGCGCCAGCCGAGGCCGCAGTCCGCGGTGATCTCGCGGGGAACGGGGATGATCCTGCCGGGCAGACCCGCCTGTTCGCAGGCCTTCTCTGCCGCCATGGCGGCGCTGGTGGTGTAAAATGTGACGATGAGCCACTGCTTTTTCTCTCTCATTGCTCTGCCAACTCCCGGACTGCGGCGATGGCCGCGTCCGTCTCTTCCTCCGTGTTGTAATAGCCGAAGCTGAAGCGCACCGCACCCTGCTCCACCGTGCCGAGTGCCTTGTGCATACGCGGCGCGCAGTGTGCGCCGGCCCGGACGGCAATGGCATAGTCCTCTGCCAGTGCGTCTGCGATTATGGACGACTCCTCGTTCCGGATATTGAGCGCCACGACTGGCGCACGCATCGAACTCGAAAAATCGCCGTAGACGTGCACGCCGTCCACATCCCTTACACCCTCATAGAACCGGCGGGCCAGCGCGAGTTCGTGCGTGCGGATTGCGTCCATGCCCGTCTCCCGGATGAATTCCACGGCGGCAAGCAGACCCGCGATGCCGTGACCGTTGCGCGTTCCGGCTTCGAGCCTTGTCGGGTACTGCGGCGGCTGCGATGGCAGAAACGTCTGTACACCTGTCCCGCCGACGCACCACGGGCGGATGTCCACGCCCTCCGCGACGCAAAGGCCACCCGTGCCCTGCGGGCCCATGAGGCTCTTGTGGCCCGTAAAGCACAGAACGCTGATGTGCTGCGCGCACATATCGATGGGGAACACGCCCGCCGTCTGCGACGCATCGACGACAAACAGCAGTCCGTGCGCCGCGCAGAACGCGCCAATGCGCGCCAAATCAAGCAGGTTCCCCGTCAGATTTGAGCCTGCCGTACAGATAACGGCTCTTGTGTTTTTTTGCAGCAGCCGGTCAAAACCGGCATAGTCGATGCACCCCTGCCGGTTTGCCGGCAGGAAGCTGACCGAAACGCCGCGTTCTTTCTCCCGGTACAGGGGGCGCAGGACGGAATTATGCTCCAAATCGGTCGAGAGAACGTGATCGCCCGGTGCAAGCAGTCCGGAGATGGCAATGTTCAGCGCTTCGGTCGAATTGGCTGTGAAGCATACATGGTCGGCACGTTCGCAGCCGAAAAGCGCAGCCAGCGCCTCGCGTGCGGCATAGATCGTCCGCGATGCGGTAAGACTTTCCGCGTGCGCGCTGCGCCCGCTGTTGCCCATGGTCTGCATTGCGTTCACAACTGCGTCAATCACGCACGGCGGCTTGCGCAGCGTTGTGGCCGCGTTGTCAAGATAGATCATTCCGTCGCCCTCCCGTCAGATGGAACTATTATAATACAGAAACCGGGCGGACTGCAACGCAGTCCGCCCGGTTTCTGTTCGGCCATTCCGAAAACATACCCTTTACAGGCGGCTGTCCGTCTGGGAAGCGCGGCGCAGGCCGCAGTCCGCCGTGATAAAAAAAGTGACCACAAAGCAGTAAAACACGACAGTTGCCCACGGCCTCCGGACGGCAAGACAGAGATCCCAGACCCCGTGCAGCACCACCGGGACGAGCACCGCCAGCGCGCATAGAACCGTCCGCCTGCGGCCGTTTCCCTGTTTTTCGGCCTGCTTGGCCCGGCTGAGAAGCAGTCCCATGGCGACAGCGAAAAAGAAATGTCCCGGCACGGACAGAACTGCCCGCGATACCGCTGTCCGAAGATCAGACTGCACGACATACAGAATATTTTCCACCGCCGCGAAGCCCAGCGCGGAGGACACGGAATAGACGACCGCGTCGAACCGGTAATCGAACGCCGGGTGCTTCCACGCGGCCAGCCGCACGGGGGCGATCTTGCAGATTTCCTCGCTCACGGCGACCACCAGAAAATTATCCAGCAGCAAAAACACCGCCGAGCGCCGGTTCAGCGCGCCGGCCAGCGCCCGTGACGCAAAAAACTGGATGCCAGCCGCCGGTAGGGCGGACAGCGCGCCGCACAGGATCAGCGTTCCAAGCAGCCTGTGCGGCTCTTTTTCAATGCGGTCAAGCTGATAGATGCGGACGAACAGAATGACCGCCGGAACCAGCGCCGCGAGGGACAGGTAGTAATTCAAAGCGACTCCTTTTCTATGTGCGCTGTGTCCCCGCCGCCTCCCGCAGCAGCTCCTCGGCGGATACACCGTAGAGCTTTGCGAGGGCAAGCAGATTGGACGTTGACGGATCAGACGCGCCGGACTCCCACTTGCTGACGGCCTGCCGGCTGACGCCGATGGCTTCTGCGACGAATTCCTGCGTCATTTTGCAGCGCGTGCGGTGCGCTTTCAACGCTTCGCCGAGCGTTTTCTTCGTCTCGGTCTTTTCCTTCCGCACCTCACCGGAGCGCAGGTATTTGAGCAGCGCCCGGATCAAAAGCACGAACAAAAATACGGTCGCGCCGAACATGCAGATGCCGAACAGTCCAAAAATCAGTGTTTTCATGAGAGGATCCATCCTTTCTGTGTTTGGGATGGCTTCAGTATTGCGAAAATCCCCGGTTGCTGCCACCAACTATCGCGCAAAAAGCGGTTGCGGCGGCTTATTTCAGCAGCTTTTTCAGATACTGCCCCGTGAAGCTTTCCGGGCAGGCGGCGATCTGCTCCGGCGTGCCGCAGGCGACGATCTGTCCGCCGCCGGAGCCGCCCTCCGGCCCAAGATCGACGATATAGTCTGCGACCTTGATTACATCGAGATTGTGCTCGATGATGAGCACGGTGTTGCCTGCGTCAACCAGCCGCTGCAAAACCTCAATCAGCTTGTGGACATCTGCCATGTGAAGGCCGGTCGTCGGCTCGTCGAGAATATAGAATGTGCGGCCGGTTGCACGGCGGGAGAGTTCCGTTGCAAGCTTAACGCGCTGCGCCTCGCCGCCGGAGAGCGTTGTGGCGCTCTGCCCGAGTTTAATATAGCCAAGGCCTACGTCAACGAGTGTGGCAATCTTATTGCGGATGCGCGGCAGATTGTCAAAGAAGGCCAGCGCTTCCTCCGCCGTCATATCGAGTACGTCCGCAATATTCTTGCCCTTGTACAGAACTTCCAGCGTCTCGCGGTTATAGCGCTTTCCATGGCAGACCTCGCAGGGGACGAAAACGTCGGCCAGAAAGTGCATCTCGATCTTCACAAGACCGTTGCCGCTGCAGGCCTCGCAGCGGCCGCCCTTTGTGTTGAATGAGAACCGCCCCGGACCGTAGCCGCGCGTGCGCGCGTCGGCTGTGGACGCAAACAGGTCGCGGATGTCGTTGAAGACGCCGGTGTACGTCGCCGGGTTGGAACTCGGCATGCGCCCGATGGGACTCTGGTCGATGCCGACGACCTTGTCCAGATGCTCCAGACCCTCGATGCGGTCGAACTTTCCCGGGCGGGTGCGGGCGCGGTTAAGACTGCCGGCAAGCTTTTTGTAGAGGATTTCATTGACGAGGCTCGATTTGCCTGAGCCGGATACGCCGGTCACGCAGGTAAACGTGCCGAGCGGGAATTCGACGTCAATGTGGCGCAGATTGTTTTCTGCCGCGCCGAAAATTTTCAGGCTTTTCCCATTGCCCTCCCGCCGCTTTTCGGGCAGAGGAATCTTTTTCGCGCCGGACAGATACTGCCCCGTGATGGAGCGCGGAGCGGCGATGATATCATCAACTGTGCCTGCGGCGATGATCTCGCCGCCATGCACGCCGGCGCCCGGGCCGACATCGACGATGAAATCGGCGGCGCGCATGGTGTCCTCGTCGTGCTCAACGACAAGGACGGAGTTCCCGATGTCACGCAGACGGCGGAGCGTGTCCAGCAGCTTGTCGTTATCCCGCTGGTGCAGGCCGATGGACGGCTCATCGAGGATATACAGAACGCCGATGAGGCTTGAGCCGATCTGTGTAGCCAGCCGGATACGCTGGCTCTCGCCGCCGGAGAGTGTGGCGGCAGAGCGTGAGAGTGTCAGATAGCTGAGGCCCACAGCCTGTAAAAACGACAGACGGGAGCGAATTTCGCGCACGATCTGCTCGGCAATGACGGCCATGGAGCCGGTCAGCTTCAGATTGTCAATGAATTTCAGTTCCTCCGAAATAGGCATGGCGCAGAAATCCATGATGTTCATGCCGCCGACCGTGACGGCAAGGCTAATATCGGACAGACGCCTGCCGTGACACTTGGGGCACGGGCGCTCGGACATACACTCTTCGAGTTCCTTGCGCATGGCGTCGGACTGCGTCTCGGTGAGGCGCCGGGAGACGTTATTGACAACGCCCTCAAACGGCCGCTCCAGCGTGCCGCGGCCGTTTGCGCGTTCATAATAGATGGTGAGTTTTTCCGTACCCGTGCCGTAGAGGATGACGTCGAGCGCTTTCTGCGGCAGAGCATCGATGGGGTCATTCAGGGAAAAATGATATTTTTTCGCCAGCGCCTCAAAATACATCCGGGAGATGGAGTCGTCGCGGACATTGTTCCAGCCGGAGGCCTGGATTGCACCCTGTAAAATCGACTTGGAGCGGTCGGGGATGATGAGCAGCGGGTCCGCGACCTGCTGCGTGCCAAGACCTGCGCAGACCGGGCAGGCACCGTAGGGGTTGTTGAACGAGAACATGCGCGGGGAGAGTTCCGGCATGGAGATGCCGCAGTCCTCACAGGCGTAGTTCTGGGAGAAGAGCGTGTCTCTGTCCCCATCCAACTCGTTGAGAATCACAAGACCGCCGGAGAGATTGGACGCCGTTTCCACGGAATCCGTTAGTCTCCGGGCAAGGTCGGGTTTCATAATGAGCCGGTCAACGACGACTTCGATGTGGTGTTTTTTGTTCTTGTCAGGCGAAATGTCTTCCGTCAGTTCGTACAGACTTCCATCAACACGCACGCGGGCGTAGCCGCCGCGCCGGGCGTCTTCAAAGATTTTCTGGTGCTCGCCCTTTTTGCCGCGCACGACAGGGGAGAGAATTTGAAATTTTGTCCGTTCAGGCAGGCCCATGATCTGATCAACGATCTGGTCAACCGTCTGACGGCGGATCTCCTTGCCGCACTTCGGGCAGTGCGGCGTGCCGCAGCGCGCCCACAAAAGGCGCAGATAGTCATAGATCTCCGTGACCGTGCCAACGGTCGAGCGGGGATTGCGGCTGGTGGTCTTCTGGTCGATGGAGATGGCGGGGGAAAGGCCGTCGATGGAGTCAACGTCCGGCTTGTCCATCTGGCCGAGGAACATGCGCGCGTAACTCGAAAGTGACTCGACATACCGCCGCTGCCCCTCGGCAAAGATCGTGTCAAAGGCCAGAGATGACTTGCCCGAGCCGGACAGGCCGGTCAGGACGACCAGCTTGTCGCGCGGGATCTCAACGGAGATATTCTTCAGATTATTGACGCGCGCACCCTGCACGCGGATACAGTTTTCCATGGTTCGCTCCTGTAATGAGAAATCGAAAAATTCAGTCTGCTTATTATACCAGATTCTTTTCAAAACTACAACATGATTTTCAAACAAAAGTTTTTAAATTTAAAAAGCCGAGACTTGCGGCTTTGGAAGGAACATGCTATAGTATAGAAAATTCAAGCAGCGGGGAGGCAAGTGCATGCGGAATCTGTCAAAGCTGGTGTTCCAGCGGGTCGTGGCGGTGTCGGTCGGCATTGCGCTGCAGATCGTATTTCTGATCGTGATGGCGACGTATCTGCGGGCCGACTTTTTCTGGATCCGGATCGCCATGAACGTGCTGAGCTGGGCGGTCGTCATCTATATCATCTCGTGCGGGGTCAACCCAAGCTATAAGATCGCGTGGATCGTGCTGATTCTGGCCTTCCCTGTGGCGGGATTGACGATCTATCTGCTGTTCGGCGGCAATAAAATTTCCAGCTATGAGCACCGGAAGATGCAGTCGATCGAGGCCGTCACCATGCAGCAGCTGCGGCAGGACGAAGCGCCCTTATGGGAGCTGGCCGCCGCTGAAACGCCCGCGTTCAACCACGCGCGCTACCTGCTTTCGGCCTCCGGCTACCCCATCTACGACGATGCGGACGCGGAATATTTCCCAACCGGCGAAAGCTGCTATGCCGCAATGCTGGAGGAACTGCAAAAAGCGGAGCACTATATTTTTATCGAGTTTTTCATCATCGCCACCGGAAAGATGTGGACCCCCATTCTGGAACTTCTGCGGGAAAAGGCGGCGGCAGGCGTCGATGTGCGCGTCGTGTATGACGATTTTGGCTGCATCACGCGCCTGCCGATGGGTTATGCGAAAAAGCTGCAGGAAATGGGTATCCGCGCGCACGCGTTCAACCCCTATATCCCGATTTTGTCTGCCCGTCTCAATAACCGCGATCACCGCAAGCTTCTGATCATTGACGGCAAGGCTGCGTTTACCGGCGGCGTCAATCTGGCGGACGAGTATATCAACGAATACGAGCGTTTCGGACACTGGAAGGACTGCGGCATTCTTGTGCGCGGGAAAGCCGTGTGGTCGATGACAGTTATGTTTTTGTCCCTCTGGGGTTACGTTGACCGGTCGGAGGAGGACGTGGGACGCTTCCGTGTGGACTATCCGGAAAAGCAGGGAAACACCGGCTTTCTGCAGCCGTTTGCCGACAGTCCGCTTGACAACGAGGACGTCGGTGCGACAATTTTACAGTCCGTCATTTCCTCTGCACAGGAGCGGATGTGGATCATGACGCCGTATCTGATTCTGGACGACAAAATGACCACGGCGCTCTGTGTCGCAGCTAAAACAGGCGTCGATGTACGCATCATCACGCCAGGCATCCCGGACAAGTGGTATGTCCACGCGGTCACGCGCGCAAACTATGAGGAACTGACGCGCGCGGGCGTCCGCATTTTTGAATACACGCCGGGTTTTATCCACTCTAAGGTCTATCTGGCCGACACGAAGCAGGCCGTCGTCGGCACGGTCAATCTGGACTTCCGCAGCCTGTATCTGCATTTTGAAGACGCCGTGTATCTCTATGACACCACTGTGAACGCACAGGTGCAGGCGGATTTTGAAGAAACGTTTCCCCAGTGCAAGGAGATCACCGCTGAGCAGTGCTACCATACGCGCCTGACGCAGCGTGTACTGCGGGCGCTGCTGCGGCTGCTTGCGCCGCTGATGTGAGCGGGAACGGAAAGGAGCCGATGTCCATGTCCATCCATGAAGGCCACCGCGAACGCATGCGGAAACAACTCAAAACCAGCGGCATGGACTCCCTCTCGGACGTGCAGGTGTTGGAGGTGCTTTTGTATTACGCCGCGCCGCGCGGTGATACGAACCCGGCGGCACACGCGCTTTTAAGCCGATTCGGGACGCTCGACGGCGTGTTTTCCGCGCCGGAGTCGGAACTCAAAAAGGTCAGCGGTGTCGGAGACGCCGCAGCGCAGCTGATCCGGCTCGTGCCGCAGGTGGCGCGCCGCTGCCTCATGAGCCGCAGCGCGCAGATTGAGATTCTGGATACTACGTCCAAATGCGGTCAATACCTGCTGCCGTACTTCCACGGCGAAAGCGAGGAGGTCGTGTATCTTCTCTGCCTCGACGCGAAGTGTAAGGCGCTCGACTGCGTGCTCATCCATCGAGGCGGCGTGAACGTCGCGTCCATTGCGGCGCGCAAGGTCGTAAAGGCTGCGCTGGATGCGAACGCAACCTCCGTCGTGCTCTCGCATAACCACCCCAGCGGCCTTGCGCTGCCCAGCCCCGAGGATCGGCAGACTACGCTGGTGTTAAAGGCGGCGCTCGAGGCGGTCGGGATCGTGTTGGCCGACCATATCATTGTCGCGGACGACGATTTTGTCTCTCTGCGCGACGACGGCATTCTGGAGGATCCGTATGAACTTTAAGCTGCACTCCCAATTCAAGCCCACCGGCGACCAGCCGCAGGCCATCGAGAAGCTGACGCAGGGCCTCAACATGGGCCTGAGCGATCAGGTCCTGCTCGGCGTGACCGGTTCCGGCAAGACGTTCACCATGGCGAATATCATCGCCAACGTGAATAGGCCTACGCTGGTCCTGGCGCACAACAAGACGCTGGCTGCGCAGCTGTGCTCGGAGTTCCGCGAGTTTTTTCCGGAAAACGCCGTGGAATACTTCATTTCCTACTATGACTATTACCAGCCTGAGGCATATATTGCCCAGACGGATACCTACATCGAAAAGGATTCCGCCATCAACGACGAGATCGAGCGTCTGCGCCACAGCGCGACGAGTGCGCTGTCCGAGCGCCGGGACGTGATTGTCGTCTCGTCCGTGTCGTGCATCTACGGTCTGGGCGATCCGATCGACTATAAAAACATGGTTATTTCGCTTCGCCCCGGCATGGAATACGACCGGGATGAACTTATGCGCAAGCTGACCGAGATCCGCTACGAGCGCAACGACCTCAACTTCGTCCGCAACGCCTACCGCGTGCGCGGCGATACGCTGGAGGTTTATCCCGCCTATTGGGCAGGCCGAGCCATCCGCATCGAGTTTTTCGGCGATGAAATTGACCGCATTTCCGAGGTCAACGCCGTCACCGGCGTGCCGGAGCGCATTTTGAACCACGTCGCCATCTACCCTGCGTCGCATTATGTCGCGTCCAGAGAAAAAATGGCCCGCGCCATGAAGGATATTGAAGCTGAGATGTGGGAGCAGGTGCGCTTTTTTGAGGAGCACGACAAGCTGCTCGAGGCGCAGCGCATCCGCCAGCGGACGCAGTACGATCTGGAAATGCTGCAGGAGATCGGCTTCTGCTCCGGCATCGAGAATTATTCCCGCGTCATTGCCGGCCGTGCCCCCGGCACCCCGCCGACGACGCTGCTGGACTATTTCCCGGACGATTTCATTCTCTTCGTCGATGAGAGTCATGTGACGCTGCCGCAGGTGCGCGCCATGTATAACGGCGATCACGCGCGCAAGAAAAGTCTTGTTGACTACGGCTTCCGCCTGCCGTCGGCCTATGATAACAGACCACTGACCTTCGACGAATTCACAGAACGCATCCATCAGGCAATCTATGTTTCTGCGACACCTGCCGAGTATGAGCGCAGCCGTGCCGGGCAGATTGCCGAGCAGGTCATCCGCCCCACGGGCCTGCTCGACCCGGAGGTCTTTGTGCGCCCCATCGAGGGACAGATCGACGATCTGATCAGCGAGATCAACGCCACGACGGACAAGGGCGAGCGCACGCTTGTCACGACGCTGACAAAGAAGATGGCGGAGGATCTGACGAAATATCTGACCGAAAACGGCATCCGCGTGCGCTATATGCACTCAGATATCGGAGCCATGGAGCGCATGGAGATCATCCGCGATCTGCGCATGGCGAAGTTTGACGTGCTGGTCGGCATCAACCTGCTGCGCGAAGGACTTGATTTGCCGGAGGTGTCGCTGATCGCAATTCTGGACGCCGATAAAGAAGGCTTCCTGCGCTCGGAAACGAGTCTGATCCAGACGATTGGACGCGCGGCGCGAAACGCGCAGGGCCGCGTGCTGCTCTATGCGGATAAAATTACGCCCGCCATGCGGGCCGCCATGGACGAGACGGCAAGACGACGCCAGATTCAGGATGCGTATAACAAGGCGCACGGCATCGTGCCGAAGACCATCGTGAAATCCATCCGGGATCTGATCGAAATCTCCGCCTCGCCCACACCGGAACACAAGGGCAAGGGCGGCGTAAAGATGACGCGGCAGGAACTTGCGCGTGAGATCGAAAAACTCGAAGCGCAGATGCGCAAGGCCGCGCACATGATGGAATACGAATATGCCGCTGTGCTGCGCGACGAGATCATCCGTCTGCGCACGGAGGCAGACAAAAAATCATGACGAGAAGAACAGAACTCCTGCCGGGCGTGTTCCTCACGGCCGTGCAGGACAGGCGGTTCAAGACCGCCTGCTTCAGCCTCAGCTTTTTAAGGCCGCTTCGCGTGGGCGAGGCGGCCATGAACGCGCTTCTGCCGAGCGTGCTTCTGCGAGGCAGCAAAAAAACGCCATCCATCCGCGCCATTGCTGACCGGTTGGACGATCTGCACGGCGCATCCGTCGGCGCGCTGGTGCGCAAAAAAGGCGAGGTTCAGCTTACGGGATTATTTGCAGATTGCCTGGAAGATCAATACGCGGGCGAGACAGTTTTTTTGCAGCTTCTGGACTTCGTATCAGAACTGCTTTTCTGCCCGCAGATGGAAAACAGCGCGTTTCTGCCGCAGCTTGTGCAGCAGGAACGGCAGAATCTGCAAAACGCCATGCAGAGCGTTCTGGACGACAAGGGTGCTTACTGTGAAAGGCAAATGCTTCGCAGCATGTGCCGGGGCGAACGCTACGCCTGCGGCCGTCTCGGAGAGCCGGAGGAGTTGGATGCGATCGACGCACGCACGCTCTGGACGCACTATGAATCACTGCTGGCCTCGTCGCGCGTGGAACTTTTTTATCTCGGCAGTCAATCTGCAGATGAGATCGCAGTACAGCTTCGTCCGCTTCTGGCGCAGCTGCCGCGTGCGGCCTGCGTCATGGCTTCGACCGTTCCCGGTCCGCAGCCGCAGACACTGCGGCGGTTTTCCGAAACGATGCCGCTCGCGCAAAGCAGATTTTCGATGGGCTTCCGCACGGATGTGACGCTGCAAAGTGCGCAGTATCCTGCAATGCTGCTTCTGAACGCAATGCTCGGCGGAGGTGAGCAGAACCGGCTCTATACCGTCGTGCGCAGGCAGCTGGCTCTATGCTACGAGGCCGGAAGCTGGTACGACGGACACAAAGGCATCTTGGCCGCATCCGCCGGATGCGGCCGTGCAGACCTGACCGCCGTTGAGCAGGAAATTCTGCGTCAGCTTGCGGAACTGGCCGAAGGGCGTTTTTCTCAGGCAGAACTGGAAATAGCCCGCGCGGGGCTGCTGTCCGATCTGCGGCTGCTGTGCGACAGCCCCGGCAGGCTTGATGAATTTTATACGGGCCGCGCAGCGGCGGGCATTTCGCAGAGTCCTGCTGAACTTGCCGCTGCAGTTCGTGCCGTTCCGGCAGAGGACATATGCGCCGCTGCGCGGCAGGTGCGGCCCGATACGGTCTATACGTTGGAGGAAGCATGAGTTGGAACGACTATCCCGCGCTCGGAGAGCGCTGTTATCTGGAAACGCTTCCGAACGGTCTGCGCCTGCGCGTTGTGCCGAAGCCGGGCTTCGCCGGGAAATTCGCGTTTCTGGGCGTGAATTTTGGCTCATGCGACACGCAGCTTCCGTTAAGCGGCGGCTGGCAGACCGTGCCGGACGGCACGGCGCATTTTCTGGAGCACCGCATGTTCTGCCTGCCGGACTGCGACCCGGAGGCGGCGTTTTCCAGCCTCGGTGCGGAGTCGAACGCTTTTACCGACTATGCGATGACCGGCTATTATTTCACCTGCACGGAACACTTTGAGGACTGTCTGCGCTTGCTTCTGCGCATGGCCTCGACGCCGTACTTCCCGCCGGAAGCAATGGCAGCGGAGCGTGCCGTCATTGCCGACGAAATTGCGCTCTACGACGATTCGCCCGAGGACTGCGCGCAGGAGCGGCTGTGCCGCGCACTGTATCGCCGCCACCCCATCCACATTCCCATTGCGGGCTCCCGCCGCTCCATCCGCGCCGTCACGCCGGAGCTGCTGCGGCGCTGTTTTGACGCGTTTTATGTTCCGGCCAATATGGCGCTTGTCATCATGGGCGATGTGGACGCGGAGGCTGCCGCACGGCTTGCACAGGAGTGTCTGCCGCCGGACTTCTCGCCGCCGCCTGCGCGGCCTTGCGGCGAAGCGGAACCTGCGTGCGCATTCCGGCACAGAACGTGCCGGAAACTCCCGGTCAGCCAGCCGGTGTTTTCTATTGGCTTTCGGGCAGAGCCGTCCGCAGAGCCGCTCCGGCAGGAACTCACGGGACAGCTTGCCGCCGAATTGCTGCTGGGCGAAAGTTCAGCGCTATATGAAAGCCTTTATACACGCGGCCTGATCGACGCAGATTTCTCCTCCGGCTTTACGCGCGTTCCCGGCGCGGCGTTTTTGCAGGTGAGCGGTGCAGGGTGCGACCCGGAAGTTGTGCTGGAAGCCATTTTGCAGGCACCGAAGACCGGCTTTGTGCCCACACGGTTCGAGAGACTGAAAAAATCTGTACGCGGCAGACTTCTGCGGGAACTTGACGGATTTGAATCAACCTGCTATCGTATATGCGAATCCCTGTTCGCAGGCAGCGAATGCTTCGACGAGTTTGATCTGCTGGATACCATTACACGTTCTGACGCGGAAGCGCTCCTGACGCAAACAATCACACCGGAACGTGCTGCGCTCAGCGTTATTGTGCCGGAAGAAGCATGAATTTCAGATGCACCAGCTGTAGGGGCCGATGCCCATCTTCGGCGCTAAGAGCCGCGCGATGTGCGGTTGCGCCTCGAAACTAGCCTGCGGACGTCGCATCGGCCCGCGCAGAATGCACCGGTTTTACGGAAAACTTCGGCGAATTCGCAACTTTCCAAACGGGTGGACGACTCTGTCCGCCCGCAGGATGCACCGTTTTTTTCGGAAACCCTCAGCGAATCAGCAGCTACCCAACGGGCCGACGTAGGCATCGGCCCCTACAAAACGTATGCACCCAAAGGCCCCCTCGGCTTTGGAGCGGGCCGCCGGAGGCAAACGCCTCTCAATTCATCAGGAGGAATTCATATGTTTCTCGCATCTCCCATCACATTCCCGAATCTCGGCATCGAGATCAACCCCAGTCCCGTGGCCTTTACGGTCTTCGGGAAGGACATCTACTGGTACGGCATCATCATTGCCGCCGGATTCCTGCTCGCCGTGTTTTATATGCTCTCGCGGGCAAAGGACTTCGGCGTCACGCAGGACGATGTGCTCGATATGATCCTCTGGGCGGGGCCCATCGGTGTCGTCTGCGCACGTCTGTATTACTGCATTTTCTATTGGGAACTTTACGCCGATGATCCCATTTCCATCCTCTATATCTGGGAGGGCGGGCTTGCCATCTACGGCGGCATCATCGGCGGCGCAATTACGCTGCTTGTCGTCGCAAAGCATAAGAAAATTCCGGCCACAGTCCTGCTCGATGTGGCGGGCATGGGCGTCATCATCGGCCAGCTTGTGGGCAGATGGGGCAACTTCATGAACCGCGAGGCGCACGGCGCCGTTACGGATACGTTCCTGAAAATGGGCCTTCAGGACGTATCCGGCGTCGTGACGTATTACCACCCGACGTTCCTCTATGAATCCGTCTGGAACCTGATCGGCTTCATCGGCCTGCATTTTTTCTCAAAGAAGCGGAAATTCGACGGCGAAGTGTTCCTCGCCTATGTGGCGTGGTACGGCCTCGGCCGCGTGTGGATCGAGGGACTGCGCACCGACAGCTTGTATCTGTTCTCTACCGGCATCCGCGTCAGCCAGCTTGTGGCAGCTGTCTCCTTCCTTGCCGCAGGCGGAGTTCTTGCGTGGGTGCTCATCAAAAAGAAGCCCACACCCGATACGCTCTACGTCAATCGCAGGCGCAATGAATCGCAGGAAGGCGAAAAACAGGCCGATTAAAAGAAAATTTACAAAATAACTGACATTGCACATCACTTGCCTATTCCATTTTTTTCGGGCAGGTGCTATACTACAAGAAATAAAAAAGCAAATTATGCTGCTGAAAGGAGTTTCTCCATGCGTTTTTCTGAAAATTTTGAAGCTGCAAAGAACATGGCTGTAGAGGCTGCCCAGACTGCTGCCGCAAAGGCAAAGGAATTGGCTGCCATTGCAAAGGCCAACATTTCCATCTACGCCGAGGAAGACAAGGTCAAGAAGGCCGAGATCGAACTGGGCAAGCTGTACTACCGCGACTATGCCGTCGGGGAAGAACTCGACACTGCCGAATATCTGCCGTGGTGCCAGAAGATCGACGAGTCCAAGAAGGCCATCGCCGAGCTGAAGGACTTCATCGCCTCCCTCCGCGAAGACGAAGCGCCCGCCGAGACCGAGGCCGCTCCCACGGACGACGATTTTGAGATCGTTGTCGCGGACGACGAGCCCAAGGCTGCCGAGACGCCCGCTGCCGAGGCTCCTGCTGAGGAAGCCCCGAAGACAGAAGAGGCTCCCGCAGAGGAAGCCCCCAAGACAGAGGAATAAGCCTGTCAAAGCCGGACGCATTGCTCGCAGTGCGCCCGGTTTTTCTGCTTTTTGAAGGAGAAGGCCTATGCGACGGCTCTGCCTGTTTTCCGGCGGCTTTGCCATGGCCGCCGCTTTGTATCTGATTCTGCTGCATGCCGCGCCGGGTGTGCTGCTTGCCGCGCTTGCGGCAGTGTGTGCGCTGCTGTTTCTGCTTCGGCGGCCGATTGCGCACCGCACCGCGGTCTGCGTGCTGGGCCTTCTGGCCGGATTTGCCTGGTGCCGGGGGTACGAGGCGCTTTTTCTGCGCCCGTTTGCAGACCTTTCCGGCAAAACAGCCGCGTTTTCCGCGCAGGCGCTGGCTGCTCCGCAAACGAGCAGCTACGGGCAGTCCGTCTCCGCCCGGCTGACGCTGGACGGAAAAAGCTGTACGGCAGTCATTTACTTTGACGAAGCCGACGGCGAAATTCGGCCCGGAAGCCTCCTGTCCGGCACGGCGAAGTTCACCACGGCGCAGGAAAAGCATCTGCGCGGCAAGGATTACGATCTGTCGCGCGGCATTTTTCTGACGGCAAGCTGCCGCGGGCCGCTGCACGCCGAGCCGGGACGCGCTTCCGTCCGGCTGGCGCCTGCTATGCTGGCGGAACGGCTCCGCGCGGCGATCCAGTCCGCGTTCCCGTCCGATACGGCGAGTTTTGTGCAGGCGCTGCTGCTGGGCGACAAAACCGGACTCAGCTACGCAGATAAGAACGATCTGGCCATCGCGGGCATTTATCATGCTGTTGCCGTGTCCGGCATGCACGTTTCGATTTTGCTCGGCATGATCCTGCTGCTCTGCGGCGGGAACCACCGTCTTGCGGCAGCGCTCGGCCTGCCGGCCGCTGCGTTTTTCGTTGTTATGACCGGAGCGCCCGCCTCCGCAGTCCGCGCGGGCGTGATGCAGGCGCTGGTTCTGTGCGCGCCGCTCGTGCGACGGGAAAACGACCCGCCGACGACCATCTGTGCCGCCCTTCTCGTTCTGCTTGTGCAAAACCCATGGTCGCTTCTGAACGTGGGTCTGCAGCTTTCGTTTGCATCAACGACGGGAATCGTTTTCTTTGCGGGCGGACTTTACCGGAGCCTTTCGGAAAATCGGCTGCTTGCACATCTGCTGCGGAAAAAGACGGCGTGCAGCGCGCTCCTGCGCGCCATGCTGACGGCGCTCTGCTGCACGATCTCGTCTATGGTATTCGCGCTTCCCATTACGGCGATCCAGTTTGGAACCGTCTCGCTTGCTGCGCCGGTCGTGAACGTGATGGCGCTGTGGATGCTCTCTATCGTTTTCTGCGGCGGAATGCTTACGGCACTGCTCGCGCTGGCGCTTCCGGCGGCAGCTGGTGTCTGCGCATGGGCGCTCAGCTGGCCGGTGCGGCTGGTGCTGCTGATCGTGCGGGGCGCAGCAAAACTTCCGTTCGCGGCGCTTTATCTTGAAAACGGATATCTGATCGCAGCAGCGGTCTTTCTCTATGGACTTGCGCTGCTGCTTTCGCTGCGCCCGAAAGCCGTCCGGTTCTGGCAGGCTGCTGCCGCAGCTGTGCTCGTCACGGCTTGCTGCATGGGGCTTTCCTGCGCGGATTATGCGCTGCCGGGCAGCAGCTTTTCCATGCTCGACGTCGGACAGGGGCAGTGTCTTGTCAGCCGCAGCGGCGAAAGCGTCAGCGTGATTGACTGTGGTGGGCAGGAGGATGCCAGCGGGGAACAAGCTGCGCGGTTTCTGCTTGCGCGCGGCGTAACACAGATCGACCGGATCATTCTCACGCATTTCGATGCCGACCACTGCAACGGCGTCCGGCAGCTTCTGCGGCGCGTGCGCGTCAGAACGCTCTATGTGCCGGATCTGTCGCCGGAGAGCGGGATTCGCACAAAGATTCTGTTTGCCGCCGCGCAGGCAGGCTGTGAGATTCGGTTCGTCACGGATGATCTGACGCTGCCGGATGGCATGCGCATCTTCGCGCCTACCGGCAGCGCAGATGAGAACAATGCCGGGCTTTGCGTCTTGGCAGCAGGTGAAAAATATGATATTCTAATGACCGGCGATCTGTCCGAGCAGGCGGAATACCGACTGCTGTCCACGCATGACCTGCCGCACGCGGCGGTGCTCATCGCGGGACACCACGGCGCGGCTTCGTCCACGTCTGAGGCGCTTCTGCGCGCAATCAAACCGGAGGCTGTGCTCATCTCTGTGGGTGCGGATAATCGCTTCGGACATCCGGCGGACGAAACGCTCTGCCGTATAAGAAACGCCGGGGCGGCGGTCTTCCGAACCGATCTGTCCGGCACCATCACCATCAGGGGGTAAGCAAATGGCAAAAAAAACGCCTGACGACGGCGCTGCCGAGGCTGTGCGCCGCTTTAAAGCGGATTTGAAGGCCGGGACGCTCGGCAGCTTTTATATCATCTGCGGCGAGGAGGCGTTTCTGCGCGGCCATTATGTGGACCTCGTGACAAAGAAGCTGACCGACGGCCCGGCGGGCGAATTCAATTTCCACCGCTTTTCCGCCGACGACTGCACGCCGCAGGCGCTGGCCGACGCGATCGACGCCATGCCTATGATGGCCGAGCGGACGCTCGTGCGTGTGGATGATGTGGATTTATTCAAGCAGCCGGAGGGCGCGCGCGAGCAATACGCTGCCATCTTGTCCGATATTCCGGATTACTGCTGCGTGCTGTTCGTCTATGATACGGTGGAATTTAAAATCAACGGCACGATGAAAAAGCTGGCTGCCGCCGTGAAGGAGCACGCGCAGATCCTGTCCTTCGGCAAGCAGTCCGAACGCGATCTCTGCTCGTGGATCACGCGCCATTTCCGTGCGCACGGCAAGAGCGTCACAGATGAACTGTGCCAGTATCTCATTTTTCGCACCGACGGGCTTATGACCACGCTCGGCGGTGAGATCGACAAGATTGCTGCCTATCAGGAGGGCGACGCCATCACGCGCGGGGCTATCGACGCGGTGGTCATCCCGGCGCTCAGCGCGCAGACCTTTGATATCAGCGATGCCGTTGTGAACCGGGATTTTGAAAAAGCCCTCTTTAAATTACAGGAACTTTATGCTATGCAGACGGACCCCATTGCTGTGCTGGGTGCCATCGGTGCGCAGCTGCGCAGGCTCTATTACGCGCGTGTCATTCTCTCCGCAGGCGGTGGGCAGAAGGAACTGATGGAACTGACAGGGCTGAAAAGCTACCCCGCAGGTCTGACTATGACGGCAGCCCGCCGCGTGACCGACCGCTTCTGCCAGTGCGCGATCGAACTGGTTTTGGATACGGATGTTGCCATGAAGACGAGCGCAGGCGAGCAAGAGCAGCTTCTGGAACTGCTCCTCGTCCGGCTTGCGCAGGAGGCGCAGCATGGATAAGCAGAAGCTTCGGCAGGCCATTGTCGTTGAGGGGAAATACGACCAGAACACACTCCGCCAGATCGTTGATGCGCCGATTTTTACAACAAACGGCTTCACCGACATGAAGAACCCGGCCCTTCTGCACCTGCTGCGTCAGGCGGCGCAGACGACCGGGCTTGTCATCCTGACCGATTCGGACGGCGCGGGCTTCCTCATCCGCAACACGCTCAAAAGTGCGCTGCCGGAACAGGGCGTGCTGCACGCCTATATTCCGGATCTTCCCGGCAAGGAGCGGCGCAAGGCCGTGCCCGGCAAGGAGGGGCTTCTCGGCGTAGAGGGCATGACGCCCGAAATTCTTCTCAAGGCCCTGCGCAATGCGGGCGCGGAGTTTGAGGACGGCAGCGCGCCTTCATCCGCGAAAACGCCCATCACCAAGCAGGATCTGTTCGTTCTCGGCCTTTCCGGAGGTCCGGAAAGCACAAAGAAGCGCGCCGCGCTTCTATCCGCACTCAGCCTGCCTGCGCATATGAGCGCAAATGCGCTGCTGCAGGCGCTGAACGTCCTGTTTTCCCACGACGAGTTTTTCTCACAGGCCCACCATATTTTGGACAGATCAGAATAAAAGACCGCCCGCGGGCGGTCTGGCCGTTCAAGATATCTGCATTTTTATAAAGTGAGTACATGTTCCGTAACGCCTCATAAAACGGACTTCCCAGATATACGATGCCCGGCCGCTGCTGCAGCAGCGGCCGGGCTTTTGGCTCAGGCTTTCTTTCCGGCAAGGGACTTGCGGTATTTTTCGCTTTCCCAGTTGGCAATGAACTTCTTCGCGGCTTCGCCCATGGTGGACAGTTCATAACCCGACTTGCGGATATGCTCCATGACGAAGAAGACTGCCGTGAGCGTTTCCGTCAGCGTCAGGGCTTTTTTCGCGTCCATCTGCATGAGCATTTCGCCCGTTTTGCTGCTGGCGACGGCCTGTCCGTCTTCGAGAACCTCTTTATTGAGGAAGAACGTGTCCGTCAGGAAGACCATCTGGTCGGGATACAGCGGCTGGGTCATCAAAAATTCCTGCGAATAGCCGCCGGTTTGGAACTGATCTGCCAGATACGGCACGTCGGCGGCATAAATACCGGCGGCCATTTCACGCACGGCGATCTTGGGGAACGACGTGCCGGTCAAGCCGAACATGCGGGCCAGCCGTTCGTTTGCACCGGTGTGGATGGCAAGCGCGGTATCCGGGTCATCGTCATGGACGATAATGCCGTGGTTCTGCATGAGAATGACGGACGGAACCTTGCCGGTTTCTTTTTCTACGCGGCGCAATTCATCCCGAATGGCGAAGGTCAGGTTTGCGCCGGGATCGGTGTAGGGCACCCAGCCCCAGGTGTAATTGGCTCCCGCGAATGCCTGTGCCGCGATTGGACGGCAGGCTGTGGAACAGGCGGCGAGATTGGCATAGACGCTGTGCGTGTGCACCACGAAGGTCTTGAGGATGGAATGGAAGCCCGCCTCGACAGACGGACGCAGGTCGGCAAGACCGTCAATATGGCGCACGTCGGCCTTTGCGCGGGCGGAGCCCTCTTTTTCAACGTCCGCAAGCGCAGACGGATCGGTTGTCAGATAGAAATTCCGCAGATCAGCCCCGTCCAGCACGGCATAAGCCTTATCCGGACGGATATCGGACAGACAGAAGCCGGAGGCCTTGATCGCCATCAGCCCGCCGGGCAGCTTGACGGAGGTGTTGCCTCCGCCGCCTTGCACATAGTCGGCGCGTGCGCCCGTAGACTGGGAAACGCGGGCGAAATCGGAAAGCAGCTTTGCGTGTTCTTCAAAAAACATTCCCATTCACCCCTTACCGCTTGCTCAGCACGTCGGCCTCGTAGCGCTTGATCTCAGCAAAGTAATCCTGCGGGATGCTCTCGCGGCGCAGATACTCCTCCCAGACCGCGCCGAACGGCATGGTCTTGAGTTCTTCCTGCCGAACCATAAGTTCGGTGAAGTTATTTGTATCCTGAAGTGCCTTCAGCGTCTTCGGCTCCAGCAGGGCGTACAGAAGCGCTTTCTGCACGGAATGCAGGCCCGTGACCCATGCGGAAATGCGGTTGATGGAGGCGTCAAAATAGTCCGTTGCGAGGAACACGCGGTCCAGCGCGTCTGCGCGGACGACCTCTTTCATCATTTCGCGCGTTTCGTCGTCAAACAGTACCACATGGTCGCTGTCCCAGCGCATGGGGCGGGTGATGTGCAGCGCCAGCCGGTCGTTGAACAGGAGCATGGAACTGATCTTGTCGGAGACAAGTTCCGTCGGGTGATAGTGACCGTTGTCCATGAGCGGGGTGATATGGCGGGTATTGACATAGTTCGTGCAGAACTCTGCCGAGCCGACGGTGTAGGCTTCCAGACCAATGCCGAAGACCTTGGACTCGATGCACGGGAAAACCTTTGTCTTGTCATACGGGACAGACAGGATCTCATCCATCGACTGCGCGTAGCGGCGGCGGGGGGAGAGGCGGTCTGCCGGGTAATCCTTATAGCCGTCGGGAATCCAGAAGTTGATGACGCAGGGCTTGCCGGTTTCTTCGGCGAAATACTCCGCAATGGCCATGCAGCGCTTGCCGTGTTCGACCCAGAATTTGCGGACCGTCTCATCCGGGGACGAGAGAGTCAGACCGTCCTTGACCATGGAGTGGGAGAAGAACGTCGGGTTAAAGTCAATGCCGAGGCCGCGCTCTTTGGCATAGGCGACCCAGCGGGAAAAATGCTTCGGCTGGATGGCGTCGCGGTCGGCGAACTCGCCACCTTCAAAAATAGCGTAGCTTGCATGCAGATTCAGTTTCTTTTTGCCCGGCGTCAGGCGCAGAACTTCGTCAAAGTCCGCCATCAGCTGCTCGGGCGTGGTAGCCTTGCCGGGATAGTTGCCGGTGGTCTGGATGCCGCCGGAGAGCGCCTCCTTCGCGTCAAAGCCGACGACGTCGTCGCCCTGCCAGCAGTGAACGGAGACGGTTACGTTTTTCAGTGTTTCCAATACGGCCTCGGTATCGACACCGAGCGCGGCGTAGCGTTCTTTTGCAAGTGTATAAGCGTTCATATTCGTTCCTCCTCAGTCAAAAAAGAAAACCTGTTTCATAAGCGGCTGCGCGCCGGTTTCCGGATCCATCTCCATCAGCATGACGTCCTTCATATACTCGTTCCAGCGGTCCACGACCGGACTTTCGGCCTGCACGCGGGCGGCCTCGGCGATGCTGTCGCACTCGTAATAGCCGAACAACTCATTACCGACGTTCCAGATCGTGTAGTTGCGGATGCCGGCCTGATGCAGCACGTCTTTCATCTCCGGCCAGATCTCGTTGTGGCGGCGGATATATTCCGGAAGCTTCCCCGGAAGAACCGTCGCTTTCCATGCGTAGCGTTCCATCTGAATCCCTCCTGAAAAAATAGGACTTTCTAGTTTCAATTATAGAAAAACAAGCCCATGTATGGTATCATAGGCTTGCCTTGAAATATCAAAATCTTGCTGTCTTTGGAGGCGCGCGGCATGGAAGTTCTGCACTACAATCTCGATATGACGCCGGAGTCTGAGTGGAAAATTGTCTCGGCGGGCGCATTTGCCCGCGACAATCTGCTGTATTTGCAGGAGGCGGGGCATTTTATTTCTGGTGCAAATTACTATACTGTCCGAAAGGATTTGGATTCCTATCTTGTCAAGCTGACGCTTTCTGGGGCCGGAATATTGGAATATGGCGGCGAAACCTATCGGCTTCCTGCCGGAAGCTTTTTTTGGATTGACTGCCGTGCGCCGCAGCATTATTATACCGCGCCGGACGCGGGACAGTGGGATGTTCTATGGTTTCACTTCTGCGGCGCGACGGCGGGTGCGTATTATCAGGCGTTTTTAGCCCAGACGCAGGGCCGGGCTGCGGCTTCGCTGCCGGTCGATAGTCCGGTGTCTGCGCAGATGAGCGCGCTTCTGGCGCTGGCTGGGGAGGACGGCGGCGGGCTTGGACGTGATCTGGATGCGTCGGCGCTCATGACGGCGATCCTCTGCAGCCTGATCCACGGTGCAGCGCGGCAGCGCCTGCAGCCGGTTCCTGCGGTCTTGCAGAAGATGCGGCAGTATCTGCACGAGCAGTACGCGCAAAAAATTACGCTCGATACGCTCTCAGCGCGCTATAACATCAGCAAATACCATCTCCAACGGAGTTTCCAGCGGTATTTCGGCCAGTCGCCGGGCGAATATCTGACCCGCCTGCGCCTGACCCGCGCCAAGGAACTGCTGCGCGCGACCGACCTGCCGGTGTCCGAGGTCGCCTACCGTGTCGGCATGGAGAACACCAGCTATTTTATCAGCGTCTTCCGCGCCCGCGAGGGCGCTACGCCCCAGCAGTACCGCCGCCGTTGGTCGCCGGTGGCATAAGGGCGGCGAGTTCCTCCGCTGTCAGGGGCCGGTATTCGCCTGGGCGGAGCATTTCGTCCAGCCGGACAGGACCGATCGCAAGGCGCTTTAAGTAGAATACATGACCGCCCACGGCCTTGATCATCAGCTTGACCTGGTGCTTGCGGCCTTCCGTGATCCAGAGTCTTCCGAGCGTGACAGGCCGGGACGGGTTTTTCAGGTATTTTTCGCGGAAGCGCTCCGGCAGATACGGCGCGCTTTCCCCAATGTTCGTATGCGCAAGCAGCTGCGCGCGGGCCGGCAGCGAGAGCGGCTGCCCCGCGAGGAGCAAAACGCCCGTCTCCAGCTGCCGCATGGCATCGTCGTGCAGATGCCCGAATGCGCGGTATTCGTATTCCTTTTCCACATGCTGCTCGGGCCGGAGCAAACGCACGTCCAGCATGCCGTCGTCCGTAAACAGCAGCAGGCCTTCCGTATCCTTGTCCAGCCGCCCGACCGGATGCAGCGTCTCGCGCAGCGCCTCCGGAAAGCAGGACATGACCGTCTCCCGCCGCGCATCGCGTATGGCGGTGAGCAGCCCGCGCGGCTTGTGGAGCATATAATACTGCGCCATGCGCATATCCCTCCCACCCGTTTTTCTCATCATACCGGACGCACGCGGAAAATGCAAGAACACTGTGCGTGAGATGACGGATAAAACATGTAAACTTGCAAAATATCTTGCATACCGTTTGATTTTTAGCCGAATTTGCAGGATTTGTGAATTTCCTCGGAAACACTTTTCAAAAACGCATTTCTGTGATAAAGTATATCCCAAGAAAATAAGACCCTGAACAGAAGGGAGAACACAGAGTATGAAACTGACCGACCACGGCGTGTTCCTCTGCGGCGGCGTGCCGCAGCAGACGACCCCTCTTTCTCCGGCCGAAGGCCGGAAGCGGACGATGGCTTACCGTATTTTACAGGCACACAACCAGTCCGGCGACGAGCAGAATCTCCGTATCCGGTTTGACGCTATGCTCTCGCACGATATCACCTACGTCGGCATTATTCAGCAGGCACGGGCCTCCGGCATGAAGGAGTTTCCGATTCCGTATGCGCTTACAAACTGCCACAACAGCCTCTGCGCTGTCGGCGGCACGATCAATGAGGACGACCATGTCTTCGGCCTGTCTGCGGCAAAGAAATACGGCGGCATTTACGTCCCGGCCAACCAGAGCGTCATTCATTCCTATGCGCGCGAGCAGATGGCTGCCTGCGGCGCGATGATCTTAGGCTCCGATTCGCACACGCGCTACGGCGCGCTCGGCACGATGGCCGTCGGCGAGGGCGGGCCGGAACTTGCCAAGCAGCTTTTGAAGCACACCTGGGACGCGGCGCTTCCCGAGGTTGTGTTGGTCTATGTGACGGGGAAGCCGCGGCGCGGCGTCGGCCCGCATGATGCGGCGGTTGCACTGATCAAGGCGACGTTCGCAAACGGCTTTGTCAAAAACCGCGTGCTCGAATTCGCGGGCCCCGGCATTGCAAATCTGCCCATTGACTTCCGCAACGGCATCGACGTCATGACGACTGAAACGACCTGCCTGTCTTCCATCTGGGAGACGGACGAGGAGACAAAGCGGTTTTTTGAAATTCACGGCCGTCCCGAGGCGTACCAAAAGCTTTCCCCCGGCGAGGGCGCGTATTATGACCGCATGATCGAGTTGGACCTCGGCCAGATCGAGCCGATGATCGCTCTGCCATTCCATCCGTCGAACGCGTACACGATCCGTGAATTTCTCGCAAACGCGAAGGAACTTCTCGCGGGCGTGGAGGCCGAGGCAAAGAAGCGCTGGCCGAAGGCCAACGTGCATCTTCTGGACAAAATCCACGACGGCGGCGTCTGGGCTGATCAGGGGATTATTGCGGGCTGTGCGGGCGGTATGTTTGATAATATCGACGAGGCGGCGCAGATCCTGCGCGGCGGATCGGTCGGCGACAGCTATTTCTCGATGAGCGTTTATCCCACGTCCGTCCCGGTGAGCCTTGCGCTCACGCGCATGGGCGTGACGGAGGTACTTCTCGAGACGGGCACAATCATCAAGCCCAGCTTTTGCGGCCCGTGCTTCGGTGCGGGGGACGTGCCTGCCAATAACGGCCTGTCTCTTCGCCACACGACGCGCAACTTCCCAAACCGCGAAGGCTCAAAGCCCGGCGAGGGGCAGTTCGCGGGCGTGTGCCTGATGGACGCGCGCTCCATTGCGGCAACAGCCAGAAACGGCGGACGCATCACCCCGGCGGATGAGTTGGACTATACCCCGGAACGCCATCCGTACCAGTTTGACAAGACGGTTTATGCCCGCCGTGTTTACAACGGCTTTGGCCATCCGCAGCCGGAAACAAAACTCATCATGGGTCCGAACATCACCGACTGGCCCAGAATGTACGAACTGGGCGAACATCTTCTTCTGGAACTTGCTGCTGTCATTCATGACCCCGTGACCACGACGGATGAACTGATTCCGTCCGGCGAAACGTCGTCCTATCGCTCGAATCCGCTGCGGCTGGCGGAGTTCACGCTTTCGCGCCGTGTGCCGGATTATGTGCCGCGCGCGAAGAAAATTGCCGAGAAAGAATCCAAACGGAGATCCGGCTGTGCATCAGAGACGCTGCGCGCTGCGCTGGCGCGCTTCGGCGATGCGGACACACTTCTGAGCGTTACACAGCTTGGCTCCTGTGTCTTTGCCAACAAGCCCGGCGACGGCTCTGCGCGGGAGCAGGCTGCGTCCTGCCAAAAGGTCCTGGGCGGGCTTGCAAATATCTGCTATGAATTTGCCACCAAGCGCTACCGCAGCAACTGCATCAACTGGGGCATGCTGCCGTTCACGCTGGACGAGGGAACACCGTTTGATTACACGCCGGGCGATCTCGTTTTCGTGCCGGACGTGCGGAAGCGGCTGAAGGCAGGCTGCGAGGACTTCCCTGCGGCAGTCCTGCGGCAGAATGGCGAAAAAACGGAGATTTTGCTGCATGTGAAGGGCCTGACGATGGACGAGCAGGAGATTCTGCTTGACGGCTGTCTGATGAATTACTACGCCAAGCGCGGATAAGGAGCCAATATGGAAAAAATTCAAATGAAAACGCCGCTCGTCGAGATGGACGGCGACGAAATGACGCGGGTGCTCTGGCGCATGATCAAGGATGAACTGATCTGCCCGTTTGTTGATCTCAAGACCGAATATTATGACCTCGGCCTGCTGCATCGCAATGAGACGCGTGATCAGGTCACGGCTGACGCTGCGCTGGCGACCAAAAAATACGGCGTGGCCGTCAAATGCGCGACGATCACGCCGAACGCACAGCGGATGGTCGAATATCCGCAGCTGACCGAGATGTGGAAAAGCCCGAACGGGACCATCCGTTCGATTCTGGACGGCACGGTCTTCCGCGCGCCCATTCTGCTGGACTCCATCAAGCCGGTCGTGCGCACATGGAAAAAGCCCATCACCATTGCCCGCCATGCCTACGGCGATGTGTATAAGTCCGTAAGTTTCGAGACGGACGAGCCCGGCGAATGCACCATGACCTTCAAGGGTGCATCCGGCAAAGAGCAGACCGTTCTTGTCCAGAAAACCGACGGCCCCGCCGTCTTCCAGGGTGAACACAACAAGGAAAGCAGCATCCGCTCGTTTGCGCGGGCCTGCTTCCAATATGCTATTGATACGAAGCAGGATCTTTGGTTCTCCACCAAGGACACCATCGCAAAAGTCTACGACGGCGCGTTCAAGCGCATTTTTGAAGAGGAATATGAAAAGTCCTACAAAGTACAGTTTGAAGCGCTGGGTCTGCGGTATTTCTACACGCTGATCGACGACGCGGTCGCCCGTGTGATCCGGAGCGAGGGCGGCTTCATCTGGGCCTGCAAGAACTATGACGGTGACGTGATGAGCGATATGGTGTCCACGGCCTTCGGCTCGCTTGCCATGATGACCTCCGTCCTCGTTGCACCGGACGGCACGACGGAATACGAGGCTGCGCACGGCACGGTCACGAAGCACTATTACCGCTACCTCAAGGGCGAACAGACCTCGACTAACCCGATGGCGACGATTTTTGCATGGACGGGCGCGCTGAGAAAGCGCGGACAGCTGGATGGGCTTCCGGCGCTTGCGTCCTTTGCGGACAAGCTTGAGCGGGCCAGCCTTGACACGATCCGCTCCGGCGTCATGACCGGCGACCTCGCCGGACTCGTCGAGGGCGAACGCCCCCTACCGGTCACGAGCGAAGCGTTTTTGAAAGCCATCCGCGCGCGGATGGAGGCATAAGACTGACAAACGAACAAAGCTGCCCCAAAGCCTCCCCTTGCCACGCTCTGCGTGGTAAGGGGAGGCCTATTTGTTTACCGTTTTCGCAACTTTTCTGGCAAAAATAAGCGAATCGTTTTGTCTTTGTTTTCCTGCCTTCGCTTTGTTTTCTGTGCGCTCCCTTGGCCGGGTATTGTCTGTTTTGACCAGCTCCTGTTCTGTCGAATTATCTAATTTCGTATATTATTTTTTGTAAAAAGAGCCGATTGACTGTATATATAATGGTTTTATTGGAACGACCGCCAGATTCTGGCGCTGCTCCTATCAGTTGCTTTTTGCGTATCTTCTCAGGAACAGCGCCTTTTTCGTTATGCGCAAAACGAATCGTTTCGTTTTCCGGATTCCGGATCCGGTGCAGCATCTTAATGGCTCCGCGGGCTTCTTTTGCTGATTCATAAACGGATCATTTCGCCGCGTTTTGACTCGATGGCGTTCCAAACTGCCAATACCAAATTTCAAAATCCAGGAGGAAGAAAAATGAAAAAAGCTTTGTTCATGTTCTTACGATTGCCCTGATTGCGGCACTCGCGTTCGGCTGTTTGGCTGGCTGCACCGCCGCGCCCAAGACAGAACAGGTGACTCCAGCGACGCCCACCACATCTGCCACGACTGAAACCAGTGCCGATCCTGCCGCTGCGACTGATTTGAGCGGCAAGAAGGTTGCGCTTGTTCTTTCCGGTACGAACTTTGACTATTTCGTTTACATCGGCGCCGGTGCAAAGAAGTCTGCCGAAGAGGCCGGGATTCAGCTCGACGTTCTGACCACGAACGATCTTGTGGAGCTGTCCGAAAAGATCTCCCAGGTCATCACCATCAAGTATGACGCCTGCATCGTCATCGGTACGCCGATGTTCATGGCCGACTATCAGGCGCTCGGCGAAGCTGGCATCCCCGTTATCACATATGACTCTATGGTTGACGGCTTTGATTTCAGCGCCCGTGTTGGCAGTGACAACTATGTTCTCGGCACACAGGCCGCCGAAGAGGCGATCAAGTACCTCGAGAGTCTGGATGAGATCAACGGCGAGGTCATCTGCCTGAACTGCCCAGAGGGTGAATCCCTTGGTGACATCGGACTGCCCGGAATCGTCGTGACACCTGAAACTGTCGCTGATTTCATCGCACAGCAGGATAAGGAATACGAGGCGCTCGCTCCTTACAAGCCGTAAGCCCCGGCTGTGACGGCTTTTAAAGAAATCTAGTGTTCAGCGGTCGTTCACCTGCGTGTCGCTGGTGAACGACCTATAAGGAGGAAGTGCGCGTTGAATACAATTCTGGAACTCAAAGGCATCAGCAAGTCCTTTGGCCCGGTCAAAGTCCTCGAAGGCATTGACATGACGATCGAGCCGGGCAAGGTCTACGTGCTGGCCGGTGAAAACGGCGCCGGCAAGAGCACGCTCTGCAACATCATCTCCGGTGCGCTGCAGCCCAGCAGCGGCACCGTCATCTTCGGCGGCAGGGAGCACAGCTATGTAAGCATCGACGAGGCCAAGAACCAGATAGGTGTCCGCATGGTGCATCAGGAACTGCAGGTCATCCCCATGATGACTATGATGAGCGCCAAGACCATGCTGTTCACGCTGATGGACGTTGTCAGCAAAAACGGCAACATGCTGCTGAACGTCGGCCCCATGGCGGACGGCACGATCCCCGAAATGCAGAAAAAGCCGCTGCTGGAGCTCGGTGCATGGCTCAAGGTCAACGGCGAAGCTGTCTACGGCACCCGCGCCTCTTTACTTCATAAAAGTTTTGCATGCTGACTAAAAATTTGTTAGGCCTGCTATATTTTTTTGTATTTTTTGCAGAAAGCGTATTTACAATCTCTTCACAAAATGATAGAATAATTTTAGTTTTTAACTGAGATTCCCTGTTTTTTCAATTCCGTTCAACGTTGGAAGAACAGGCTTTCCGCGAACTCGCCAAAACCGCCGCCGGAAAGCGGCGTTTTGCAAAACGGCGGAGCGAATTCCAAGACAGAAAGGATGACTTGCTTGGCAAACGCAATCGAACTGAGAAACATCACCAAGCGCTTCGGACAGGTCGTGGCGAACAAATCGATCAGTCTGGAGCTGCATAAGGGTGAGATCCTGTCCCTGTTGGGCGAAAACGGCAGCGGCAAGACCACGCTTATGAACATGCTCTCCGGCATCTACTATCCGGACGAAGGCCAGATCTTCGTGGATGGGAAGGAAGTGGAGATCCGCTCCCCGAAGGACGCGTTTGATCTGCACATCGGCATGATCCACCAGCACTTCAAACTCGTCGATGTCTTTACGGCTGCCGAGAATATCATTCTGGGCCTGCCCGGCGACAAGGGCAAGATGGACAAGAACGCCGTTGCAAAGGCCGTGCGCGAGATCGCCGACCGCTACGGCTTCGACATCGACCCGAATCAGAAGATCTACGAGATGTCCGTCTCGCAGAAGCAGACCGTTGAGATCGTCAAGGTGCTCTACCGCGGCGCGGATATCCTGATCCTTGACGAGCCAACCGCTGTTTTGACCCCGCAGGAGACGGAAAAACTCTTTACTGTCATGCGCAACATGAAAAAGGACGGCAAGGCGATCATCATCATCACGCACAAGCTGCACGAGGTGCTCGCCGTTTCCGACCGCGTGGCCGTTCTGCGCAAGGGCGAATACATCGGCGACACCGATACCGCTACCGCCTCGCAGCAGTCGCTGACCGACATGATGGTCGGCCGAGCCGTTTCCCTGAACATTGACCGTCCGCTGAACGAAAATCAGACCGAGCGCTTGAGAGTCGAGCACTTGACCGTCAAGAACAAGGAAGGCGTCAAGATGCTCGACGACGTGACATTCACCGCCATGGGCGGCGAGATTCTCGGTATTGCGGGCATCGCCGGTTCCGGCCAGAAGGAACTGCTTGAGTCCATTTCCGGCCTGCAGAAGCTGGAGGACGGCAGCAAAATTACATACATCGAGCCCGACGGGACCGAATGTCTGCTCAACGGCATGGACCCGCTCGATATCATCCGCAAGGGCCTCCTGCTGTCCTTCGTCCCCGAGGACCGGTTCGGCATGGGCCTTGTCGGCGGCATGAACATCATTCAGAACATCATGCTCCGCACCTATCGGCGAGGCAAAGGCCCGCTGACCGACCGCAAATTCCCGCGCGACCTGTCGCAGAAGATTGTGGACGATCTTGAGGTCGTTACCCCGGATATCGGCCGTACCCCTATCCGCCGTCTTTCCGGCGGCAACGTGCAGAAGGTGCTTGTCGGCCGTGAGATTGCGCAGAACCCGGCGGTTCTTATGACGGCCTACGCCGTGCGCGGTCTGGACATCAACACATCCTACGTCATCTACAATCTGCTGACCGAGCAGAAAATGAAGGGTGTCGCCGTCATTTACGTCGGTGAGGATCTGGACGTTTTGCTGGAACTGTGCGACCGCATTCTCGTTCTGTGCGGCGGCAAGGTTTCCGGCATCGTTGACGGCCGCAAGACCACGAAGGATGCCGTCGGCCTGATGATGACGAAGATCGGAGGTTAAAAGAATATGCACATCTCCAAACGAGACACAATTTCCCGCAGTAAGGCATGGTCGATCCGCGCCATCGCCATTCTGCTGGCTCTGATCGTAGACGGCATCATTATTTATGCCATTGTCAAAATGAACCCCCTGAAGGTTTATGTTTCCCTCGCCTCCGGCGCGTTTGGCACCAGCAAGCGCATGTGGTTCACCATCCGTGACTGCATGATCCTGACCTGTATCGCCATCGGCCTCGCGCCTGCGTTTAAGATGCGCTTCTGGAACGTCGGCGCGGAGGGCCAGATGCTCGTCGGCGGCATTGCAACCGCGTTCTGGATGATCAACTTCGCAGGCAAGATGAACACCGTGATGCTGTTTTTGTGCATGGCCATCAGCGCCATCGTCGCGGGCGGCATCTGGGGCCTGATCCCCGGCTTCTTCAAGGCCAAGTGGAACACGAACGAGACGCTGTTCACGCTGATGATGAACTACATTGCCATTCAGCTGACCTCGTTTGCCGTCTCCAAGTGGGAGAACCCTCCAGGATCGAACTCCATCGGCACCATCAACTCCAAGGGCGATGTCAAGTACGTCGGCTGGATCGGCAACATGTTCTCCGATGGCTATAACAAGGACTTCATGTGGACAGTCATCATCGTGCTCGTCCTCGCGGCGCTTGTGTATCTCTATCTGAAGTACACCAAGCACGGCTATGAGATCGCCGTCGTCGGCGACTCGGAGAATACCGCGCGCTATGCCGGTATCCGCGTCCCGCGCATCTATGTGCGCACCATGGCCCTGTCAGGCGCGCTGTGCGGCTTCGCAGGCTTCCTCGCCGTCTCCGCTGTCAGCCATACGCTCTCGACCTCAACTGCCGGCGGCCGCGGCTTCACCGCGATCATCGTCGCATGGCTGGCCAAGATGAACCCGTTTGTCATGATCCTGATCTCGGCGCTGCTGTCGTTCCTCGACAAGGGCGCGGTGCAGATCGCTTCCGACTTCGGCCTGAACGAATACGTCTCGCAGATCATCTCCGGCGTTATTCTGTTCTTCATCCTCGGCAGCGAGTTCTTCATCAACTATCAGGTCAAGACCGGCTCGAAGCACAAGTAAGGAGGAGTTGAATATGTTAGATTTTTTGCTGAAATTCCCTGACCTTCTGCACTCCGCCATCGTGTTCGGCACGGTTATCATGTTCGGCGCGCTCGGCGAGATCATCACGGAGAAGTCCGGCAACCTCAACCTCGGCGTTCCCGGCATTATGTATTTCGGCGGCATCGCTGGTCTGACGTCCACGTTCATGTATGAAAACGTCTACTGCGTCAACGCAGGAATCGAACCGAACGCGGCGCTGTGCGTCATCATGTGCCTTGTCGCGTCGTTCCTCGCTTCCGCGCTGGGCGGCCTCATCTACAGCTTCCTGACCATTTCGCTGCGCACGAACCAGAACGTCACGGGCCTGACTCTGACGATCCTCGGCTCCGGCGTCGGCAACTTCTTCGGCGGCAGCTTAAATAAACTTGCCGGCGGTGTCGGCCAGGTTTCCGTGGCCGTGACCTCGCAGGCATTCCGTAATTATTCGTTCTCCCTCGTCAACTTCTTTGACGGCTTCACCGGCAGCTTCCGCCTGGGAACGCTCCTGTTCTCCTATGGCTTCCTCACCTATGTGGCGATCATCCTCGCCGTTGCGATCTGGTTCTTCCTGACGAAGACCCGCACAGGTCTGAGCCTGCGCGCCATCGGCGAAAATACCGCCACGGCTGACGCCGCCGGTATCAACGTCACCAAGTATAAGTACCTCGCCACCTGCATCGGCGCGGGCATCTCCGGCCTCGGCGGCACATACTATGTCATGAACTACATCAAGGGCACCTGGGAGAACCAGGGTACGATCGAAGCCCTCGGCTGGCTGGCTGTTGCGCTGGTCATCTTCGCAACGTGGAAATCTCTGCGTGCGATCTGGGGTTCGTATCTGTTCGGCGTTCTTTATTGGGCATATAACTACATCCCCGGCCTGTCCAGAAGCACGCTGGAACTGTTCAAGATGCTCCCGTATGTGGTCACGATCCTCGTTCTGCTTATGGTTTCCATGCGCAAGAAGAAGGAAGACCAGCCGCCTCAGTCCCTTGGCATCCCGTACTTCCGCGAAGAACGGTAACTGTAAACAGCCTCAGATCCGCTTTGGAGTCTGAGGCTGTTTTTGAATTTCGGCTTTTCTATGACCATAGATAGTTACGGCACCATAAAATAATAATAAGAATCGTTTGTAAAATTGACAAGAATGTGATAGAATAGTTTTGGTCAAACAAGGAATGATATGACAACAGGAATTCTTAAAAAAGGAGACGGGATCATGAACAAATATGCAGGCACAAAAACCGAAGCAAATCTGCGCGCAGCATTTGCGGGCGAGTCGCAGGCGAGAAATCAGTACACCTTTTTTGCGTCCGTCGCAAAAAAAGAGGGCTATGAACAGATGGCAGCGCTGTTCCTGAAGACGGCGGAAAACGAAAAGGAGCATGCGAAGCTTTGGCTCAAGGAATTGTCCGGCATCGGCGACACAAAGGCCAACCTGGCTGCCGCTGCCGCCGGCGAAAATTACGAATGGACCGACATGTATCAGGACTTTGCCAAGACTGCCGAGGAAGAGGGATTCCCGGAACTGGCGCAGCGCTTCCGTCTCGTTGCAGAGATCGAAAAGCACCATGAGGAGCGCTACCGCGCACTGCTGCACAATCTGGAGACTGCGCAGGTCTTTGAAAAGAGCGAGGTCAAGGTCTGGGAATGCCGCAACTGCGGCCACATCGCCGTCGGCGTAAAGGCGCCCGAGGTCTGTCCCGCTTGCAATCACCCACAGAGTTATTTTGAACTTCGCGCAGAGAATTACTAAGAAGAATAGAAGAAGCCGTCCGCAGCTGCGGACGGCTTCTGAACTGTTTTGAACTTGTCAGCTGAGTCTACGAATATATCCGTTTCCGCAGATTAGACTGTAATAGACCTCCTCGCCGACGGTGAACACGTCGGTGCTGCTGAAAGCGCGGACGGTCTGGCTCTTGCCATCGACGTCAACCATCAGGGGAGAGACGGACGTGACCGTTGCCGGATAACTTGTCGTGACGAGGACAACGTCAAATGCGTTGTCGCCGTCGTGGTCAATCACGGTGATCTTGTCGTTCGCAGACAGTGTGTTCAAGATATCCTTGCTCGAAGGCGTGTAATTATAGTAATATGCAGTCTGCTCCGTCAGGCGGAAGCCGCCGCCGGCGCAGATCTCCTTCAGCTGGGACGCGTCGGTAAAGGTATAATAAATCTCGTCAACTGCATAGCAGGGGATACCGAAAACCCTGCCGTCCTTCACATAGATATCGACGTTCCGGCCGAGGAGGCTGAGATCTGTGGAAATGTCAAACGCCTTGTGACCGGCAAGCTTGCTCGTCCCGGCGGGGAGCGGATTGCCTGCGCTTGTCAGATCGGCACACTCGTTGCCTGTCAGCGTGGCGGTGTAGCGCGTCAGGCCGAAGCGGATCTCGAGATACGACATGGGATTCATCAGGCTGTCGAGCACATAGCGCTGCTCTCCCTCCAGCGCAGCATCGGCAATCTTGGGGCAGAGCATGGCATTGTAGATGAGAAGGCATGCAGTATCGCGCGTGGCGGCGGAATCGTAGCTGTCAGAGACACCGGCATAAATGCCCTTTGTGAACGCATCCTCGTCAACGTTCTGTGCCCAGTCTGCACCAACATAGCACGAGGCGTCCTCTCCGAGAATGACGAGCAGCATTTTTGCAAGTTCGCGGATTGTCACATGGTCTGCCGGGCGGAAGCGCCCGTTGCTGCCAACGATGATATCCTGCTCGGCGCAGTAAGCAATATACTCTGCAGCCCACGACGTGGAGACATCGTAGAACGGGGCAGACGCGTTCTGCGCCTGCGGCTCAGCTTCGCACAAAAGCGCCATCAGCTTGGCGACCTCTTCGCGGCGAATGGGGTTCTGCGGGCCGAAACTGCCGTCTGCATAGCCGGAGATGAGGCCGAGGTCGTAGAGCATCCGCACGGCGTTGTTGTTTTTGATCTCCTGTTGGTCGGTGAAGCCTGCAAAGTCGGCTGCTGCGCACGGCAGCATGAGCGTAAGCGTCAGCACGGCCGCAAGCAGCGCGCAAAGCATTTTTTTCAAGGCGGAGCCCCCTTCCAATAATACTTATATCCAGTATAGGCGGCAGCCGGGAGGATTGCAAGCAACACGGGCCGTTTGTAACAGAACTGTAATGAAAACAGACTGAAAAACCGGATGGGATTGCATTTTTTCCGCGAGGCTGATACAATACAGACCGGAAGGAGGCGGAACGATGGACAAACGCGAACAGATCGCGCGCATGGCGCAGACGAAGGAAGACGAAATGCTGCTGGCCAAGATCTATGAGCGCATGACGAATGCCGCCGCGCGCAATATCCCGGCCGCAACAGGCTTCTTGTCTAAGCGGGAGCAGATGCTCGCTGCCGAACTGCTGCGCGGGCAGGAGATTCGGTTCTACGGCGGACCGCCACTGGCTGAACGCGAGATCTGCTGCTATCTGCCGGAGTATCTGGACGAAAGCTGGCTGGAGAGCGAGGATGGCCCCATCGCCGCCGCCCGCGCGGTCTATTTTGAGGGTGATACGCTCACGCACCGGGACTTTCTCGGCGCACTGATGGGCTGCGGCGTCAAGCGCGAAACGGTAGGGGATATTTATGTAGCAGAGGGGCGCTGCGACTTTCTCGTTACGCGCGAGGTTTTGCCGTATCTGCTGCAAAATTTTCTGTCCGCCGGCCGCACGAAGCTGCATGTGGAGCAGATCGCGCTTACAGACGTCTCCGTGCCGGAACAGAAGATTAAAATGGTCCGAGATACCGTGCCCTCTCTGCGGCTCGACGGCATTGTCTCCTCCGGCTTTTCCATCAGCCGCGGCAAGGCCGCGGACTATATCAGCGCCGGAAAATGCGAACTTAATTACACGCCATGCGTAAAGGGCGACAAGCAGACGACAGAGGGTGATGTGATCACCGTCCGGGGGCTTGGCAAGATTCGGCTGGATACCATCGGCAGCAATACGAAAAAGGGACGCATCGGCGTTGAGATTACAAGATTTCTGTAAGGAGCATGCTCTATGAAAAAAGAAGATATTGACCGCATCAACGAATTGGCGCACAAGGCCAAGACTGTCGGCCTCACGCCGGAGGAGAATGAAGAGCGCGCTGTGCTGCGCCGGGCGTATATTGACTCCGTCGTGGGCGATCTGCGCCAGCAGCTTGACAATACCTATATTGTTGACAGCAAGGGCAACAAGCGCAAGCTGCGCCAGTAATCAGCGAAACAGGAAATATAAAATCGTGCACTGCGCCAGAAGCAGCAGCGGGACTGTGACCGTAAAGAGCGGTTTTCTCGTCTTGTGGCGGCAGAGATACATGCCCGCCAGCACGCCGAGGCTGCCGAAGCATGCCGCAAACGCCAGCAGCAGCGCCTCCGGGATCCGGCGGCGGTGACAGCGGGCAAGATTTTTATCCAGCAGCATAATTGCAAAGCCGGACGCATTCATTAGAAGCAGGAAAACAAGCATGGGACGTTCCTTTCTATTGGAGGCGATTTGGTGATGAAACGAATTCTGATTGGTTGGATGGCGGCGCTGAGTGCGCTGTTGTGCGCCTGCTCGGCACAGACGGTATGGGAGACGGTGGACGGCGGCTGCGTGCAAACAAGCGGCGGCGCGGCCTATGCGATCTGCATCTCACTGCCGCAGGATGCAGCCGAGGAGGTCTTTGCTGAGCGCGGTGCGCGACAGATCTATACGCAGCCGGGCGGCGGATACGAGATTACAACGGAAATTCTGGATGCTGCACCCGCTGCTGCGATCGTCCGGCGGCTGTCGGGCTTCGACGCGTCTGCGCTGCATGTCTATAAGAGCGGCGGGAAGGAACGGCCTGTCTGGCAGTTCGCGTGGTACGCGGCTTCTGACGAGGGCGGACGCATGTACCGCTGCAAGGTGATCTCTGACGGCGCGTACTGCTATGCGCTGACTGTCAGCGTGCCGGAAGGGGCCGGTACTGCCTATGATAGCATGCTGACCGAGGTGTTCTCAAGCATGGAATTGCAGCCGGTGTGAGCATCAACGAAAAAGTTTTATATTTTGAAAAATTCTTCTTGACATTTGCTGCTTTAGCCGTTATAATACACACGTCGCTGAGAGATGCGGCTTGATGGAACGGAAGGTTAGCTCAGCTGGGAGAGCACCTGCCTTACAAGCAGGGGGTCACAGGTTCGAGCCCTGTACTTTCCACCAATTTACCTGGCCCGGTGGTGCAGTCGGTTAGCACGCCAGCCTGTCACGCTGGAGGTCGACAGTTCGAGTCTGTTCCGGGTCGCCATAATGTATTGAGGCGAGAGCAATCTCGCCTCAATATGCCTCTGTAGCTCAGTAGGTAGAGCAGCGGACTGAAAATCCGCGTGTCGTTGGTTCAACTCCGACCGGAGGCACCATTATGCGGGTGTAGCTCATCCGGTAGAGCGCCACCTTGCCAAGGTGGAGGTAGCGAGTTCGAGCCTCGTCACCCGCTCCAAAATAAATAGGAATGCCTTCGCAGCATTCCTATTTTCATATCCGGTGCCGTGGCCAAGTGGTAAGGCAAAGGTCTGCAAAACCTTCACTCCCCAGTTCAAATCTGGGCGGCACCTCCATCGTCGTCGCGGACTGCGCTAGTTCGCGACGACTTTTTTATGCGTTGCATCAAAAAGTCATCTCTCACCCGCTCCGTCGCTCCTCCTCTCAAAATCGCAATCGCTGGCGTTGGATTGCGATTTTGTTTTTCTGATTTGACGGTTGATCCATAGCGTTTACATGATACAGAGTTGAGAAATTCAAGAGTTTTGCTTGGATTTATTTTTTTATTTCTCGAAAAGTTCTGAAAATCAAGTTTTGTATTTCCGGTTTTTCTGAATTTGACCTTTCAGGGACAAAGGTCTGCAAATTTGGAGGACAGACAATGAGGATGTGAAATGTGTGCGAAAAAGTTTCAACTTTGGAGGAATTGAAGGAAAAATTCTTGCTTGTAAAGCAATCACAGCACACCGGTGAGTTGGCAATGCGGGACGATCGAAACTGCCTTGCGGACTTCCTGAAGACTCTGGACAGGAAGAACTATACATATACAGGAATGCGCGACTATGCAATCATCGTTCTGATGCTGGATACCGGTATCCGCACAAGGGAACCTTTGAATTTGCATAATTCCGATTTTGATGCAAAGGCGGGTTGCATTGCCGTATCAAAGCTGGTTGCAAAGACACGGAAAACCAGAACGGTTTATTTAAGTGCGACAACGGTTCGCCTGATTGCAGACTTTCAGGAAATCAAGCCGCAGGCGTAGGACGATTGGCTTTTTCCCAACTATGAAGGCAAACAACTGAAGGTAGACCATCTGGATAAAGCCTTTTTGAAATACAGCGAAAAGAGCGGGGAAAAGATCACGCCCTATCAGCTCCGACACAGCTTTGCAACGCTCTTTTTGAAAAACGGCGGAGATGTGTTTAGCTTGCAACATTTGATGGCGCATTCCGATCTGCGCATGACGAAGCGTTATACGGAGCTGGATGAGAGCTATATCGAACAGCAGCACCGCTCCTATTCCCCAGCCTTGCTTCTTAGGATAATAATTTATAAAAATTTGTCCCCGCAGAGCAGATTGACTCTTGCGGGGATTTTGCGTATAGTGTGAACAGAAAGGGGAGAAAGAACTGGAAAACCCATATAAGGCATTAGAGGCTCATATAGGAGAAGTTGTGATATATCCAGCGTTGTGTAGACTGATTGGCGAGGATGCAAATCTGACAGTTGGTTCACGCAGCAGTTGCCACAAACGAAGAAATTTCACACTTTAGCAAGCACCAGAGAATGGGAAATCTAAGTATTTGACTACAAATGTGGGGTCGTCCGAAAAGCGACTGTTTGATAGACGCTTGGGGCGAACCTTTTGAGGCATTAACGTAGAGAACAAAGAAAGGAAAATTATGACCAGACAATATCGGATACAAAAGGTCACTGGGGAGCCGGACTGGGATAAAATCGAAAAAGCGCCGCTCGACCAGCGGCTGTGGCGGCCCTGTGAGGCGATCAGCGCCTACGCGCAGCTTGCATATGACGAGAGCAGACTGTATGTGCATCTGCACGCGGAGGAAGCGCAGATCCGCGCGGAAAATTCCGGCGTGCTCGATCAGCCGTGTCAGGACAGCTGTCTGGAGTTCTTCCTCAGCGCCGCAGAGTGCGACGCGCGGTATTTGAATATCGAACTGAACCCGAATCTCTGCCTCTACTTTGGCTTCGGAACCGGGAGAGTTGATCGGATGCGGCTCCTGCTTCCGGGCGGCGGGAAGACGCTGAACGCGTGCTGCGAAAGAACGGCTACCGGTTGGGATGTGGCATATGAACTCCCGTTCAAGCTGCTGCAGCTGTTCTTCCCGGATTTCAGTCCCTCCGGGAAAATTAGGGGGAATTTCTACAAATGCGGCGATCTGACAGCGCAGGAGCATTATCTTGCGTGGAACCGTGTGGATGCCGGACATCCTGATTTTCATCTTCCGGCATATTTTGGAGAACTATGCTTTTCTGACTGACAACAACGGACCCGGCTCGGATTTCTTTGGGCCGGGTCTGTTGCTGTTCGTCTATTGCGCAAGCTGAAAGGTGTTGCGATATGCCTGAAAATTGTTCGTGCGTTTTTTCTGAAAATGCGGTAAGATGGGTGTATGAAATCAAAGGCGTTGGGAGGCTTTCGTATGCAGGATTACGCTGCGCTGGCGAAAATATCCGGCTTTACAGACGCCGCGTTTCTGCCGGTACGGGAACTGGTCGTTGTGCCGGAGTACCGCAGGTTTTGCGAGCAGAACCTCTGCGGCAATTACGGTGTGCTTCCGGCCTGCCCGCCGATGAGCGGCACGGTCGAGGAAATGACCGCTGTTATGCAGCGGTATAAGACGGCACTGGTTTTAATGATCGAAACAACGCCCTTTGATTATCGGGATACGGCGGAGCAGAAGACTGCAAAAAAGCACCAGAACTTGTTGACGGAACAGCTTATGGCAAAGATGCAGGCGGATGGTCTGACCGACCTTCTGATGATGGGTGCAGGACCTTGGAAGCATGCGCCCTGCATGTCAGCCTATTGTGTGGACGCGCAGAAAATGGCCGACGCTGTCCACATGAAATGTTGGGCAAACGATGGAAAAATTCGCTATTTTTCTCTGATCCTGTTTTAACGCGGGCAGACAGAGACGCATGCCCCTACAAACAAGCCAGTGAAATTGCAGCATGAAACCAACAAAGAAATCCTTTGGCAGACTGAACCGGGCCGCAGAGTGTCGCTCTGCGGCCCGGTTATATTCTGAGACGAAAAGGTCCGGGTCATTATGGTATTGCACGAAATTTCACGGAAGCAGGACGCAAATCGAACTTATAGTCCCATTTCCTTCTTGACCTCACCGAAGCAGCGGACAGCGAAATCGAGGTCTTCCTTCGTGTGGCCGGCGGAGATCTGCGTGCGGATGCGGTCGCGGCCCTTGGGGACGACGGGATAGCAGAAACCGACGACGTAGACGCCCTTATCGAGCATCCGGCGGGCAAACTCCTGCGCGGTCTTGGGGTCATAGAGCATGACGGGGACGATGGGGTGCTCGCCGGGGAGCAGATCGAAGCCGAGCTTTTCCATCTCCGCGCGGAAATAGCGCGCGTTCTCATGCACCTTGTCCCGCAGTGCGGTGGACTCCTCCAGCAGGTCGATCGTGCGGAGCGTCGCGGCGCAGATGGCGGGAGCCAGCGTGTTGGAGAACAGATACGGACGCGAGCGCTGCCGCAGCAGATCGACAATCGGCTGCCGCGCTGCCGTATAGCCGCCGGACGCACCGCCCATAGCCTTGCCGAACGTGCCGGTGATAATATCGACGCGGCCCATCACACCGCAGAATTCCGCCGTGCCGCGGCCATGCGTGCCCATGAAGCCGACGGCGTGGCTGTCGTCAACCATCGTCAGCGCGTCATAGCGGTCGGCCAGATCACAGATAGCCCTGAGGTTTGCAATATAGCCGTCCATGGAGAACACGCCGTCGGTCGCGATCAGAATTTTCTTGCAGCCGGATTCCCGCGCGTCCTTGAGCTTGGCTTCGAGGTCTTCCATGTTGTTGTTCAGATAGCGGTAGCGCTTGGCCTTGCACAGGCGCACGCCGTCGATGATGGACGCGTGGTTCAGTTCGTCCGAAATAACCGCGTCCTCCGACCCAAGCAGCGTCTCAAACAGTCCCCCGTTGGCGTCGAAGCAGGAGGAATAGAGGATGGCGTCGTCGGTGCCTGCGAACTTTGCGATGCGGCGCTCGAGCTCCTTGTGGATCTCCTGCGTGCCGCAGATGAAGCGCACAGACGAAAGACCGAAGCCCCAGCGGTCATAGCTGGCCTTCGCGGCCTCGATGAGCCGCGGGTCGTTGGACAGGCCAAGATAGTTGTTGGCGCACATGTTGACGACGTGGGCTTTCTGCGTGGTGTCGATGCAGGCGCGCTGCGGGGTGGTGATGATGCGCTCTTCACGCCAGGTTCCGGCCTCGCGGATGGCGTTCAGTTCCTGCTCAAAGGCATGCAGTGCGGTTTTCATGAGAATTCCTCCTTTACTTCGTCCAATCGAGTACAACTTTTCCAGACTTTCCGCTCATCATCGCGTCAAAGCCCTTCTGGAAGTCCGTGTAGTGGAAGCGGTGCGTAATGACGGGCGTGAGGTCAAGACCGCCCTGCACCATGTACGACATCTGGTGCCAGTTGTCCATCTTGCGGCCATAGATGCCCTGCAGCGTCAGGCCGTTTGTAATGATCTGGTTCATGTCCACGCTGATGGGGCCGTCGCCGAGACCAAGCAGAGAGACCTTGCCGCCGCTGCGCATGACGGAGATCAGCTGGTGGAACGCCGCGGCGTTTCCGGACATTTCAAGACCTACGTCAAAGCCCTCGGTCAGGCCCTGCTCGTGCATGACCTCGCGCAGATCCTCCTTCGCGGTATTGACGGCAGCGTCCACGCCCATCCTGCGGGCAAGGTCGAGCCGGTATTCGTTGACATCAGTAATGACGACGCGGCGCGCGCCCGCGTATTTGCAGATGCCGCCCGCAATGATGCCGATGGGGCCTGCGCCCGTGATGAGCACGTCCTCGCCGATGAGCGGGAACATAAGCGCGGTATGCGTGGCGTTGCCGAAGGCGTCGAAGAAGGAGACGACGTCCTCCGGCAGGCTCTCGTCGATGGCAATGACGTTGCGTGCCGGGATGCAGACGAACTCTGCGAACGCGCCGTCACGGTCAACGCCGACGCCGATGTGGTGCTTGCACCACTGGATATTGCCGGTGTGGCAGTTGCGGCAGTGGCCGCAGGTGATATGGCCCTCGCCGGATACGCGCTGGCCGACCGTGAAGCCCGTGACGCCTGCGCCGAGTTCCGCGATCTCGCCGACATACTCATGGCCGATGACCTGAGGGGGCTTAACGTGCTGCTGCGCCCATTGGTTCCATTTGTAAATATGGACGTCGGAGCCGCAGATCGCGGTCTTGTGGATCTTGATGAGAACTTCTCCGGGGCCCGGCACGGGGACAGGCACCTGCCGCAGCTCCAATCCGGGGCCGGCTGCGGGTTTTACAATGGCATCCATCATCTGTTTCATTTCAAATCCGCCCTTTCTTCAGAACTTCATATGTCCGTGCTGCAAGGACTGTACAATGAAATTTGTACATCCTATAAAGACATATTAACGGACATCCGCACGCCTGTCAAGGGGAATTTAGTCCGCAGGATATAGTTGCTTTGCAGTTTCTTCAATTCTGATTTTCTTCCATACTTTCTGCAAGAGTTCCTCCATTTGCGGCGACTTTTCCGGCTGCTATAATCAAAATGAGACAACACAGTGCAGACAAAAAAATCGTGCCGCAGAGCATTGCTCTGCGGCACGTTGAAAACAAACGAAGCTTGTGTGCAAAGCCACCGACTTGTCATGCCCGGCATGGGAAGGGGCAGCTTTTGCATGTCTGATGGCTTTTTCAGGCTGACCCGCTCAAAGCGCCTCAACGGCGGCGCGAACCTCGTCCATCAGGGGAATGGAAACGGCTGCGCCGGGACGGGTAACGGAGATAGCGGAGGCCATGGACGCGTACTGCATGGCTGCCTGACGGTCCATGCCCTGTGCGAGACAGCCGACGAAATAGCCCATGTAGGTGTCACCCGCGCCAGTCGTATCGACAGCTTTTACCGGGTACGCACACTGCCGGACCTCCACGCCGTCCTTCCAGCTGACAGAGCCTTCGGCCCCAAGCGTCAGCAGAATGCCGAGCGACGGGTAGCGCTGCTTGAGCGTCTCATAGCCCGCCTGCGGATCTTCGCAGCCCGCCATACGGGCGCATTCAATTTCGTTGACGACCAGCCAGTCAACTCCGCTCAGATCAACGTGTAGAATCTCCTCGGAGATGGGCGAAACATTCAGCACCACGCGCAGACCGCGCTGGACGGCGGCGCGCAGCATATAGGTTAGATTGGACATCTCATTCTGCATCAGCAGATAGTCGCCTGCGTCAAAATGGGAAAACACTTCGTCGATATCTTCAGGCGAAACGGCCATGTTCGACCCGCCATAGGTGAAGATGCAGTTCTGGCCGTTCGGCTCGACCTGGATAATGGCGTGGCCTTGTGGGATCTGCGTGCGCTTCAGATAGCACAGATCAACGCCGCAGCTTGCAAGCAGGTCTGCTAGCTGTGCGCCCTCCGCACCGAGCAGGCCCGCGTGGTATAGCTTCTGTCCGCTGCGCGCCACGGCGATGGACTGGTTCAGTCCCTTGCCGCCCGCATTCTGCGTATAGCTTTTTGTGTGGATCGTCTCGCCAGCGCGGCAGAAATGGTCAACGGCATAGACATGATCGATATTCAGAGAACCAAAATTGACGACCTTCATCGAATGGACCTCCATATTTAAATTTACAGCATTCGCCTACTAATAGAATACCCGCTCTGCGCAGCAGTTGTCAAGCCTCACACAGACGAAAGCTGTCAGATTGATTCTTTACTCCGAACTTGCTATAATCATGCTGAAGGCGAGGGGGAGCAAATGCTGAACTATCACATCACGACCGAAGCGGAAAAGAAGCTGATCGCAGGCTGGGCCTATCCCAGGGACTATGCAATTTATGATCTTCCGTCCTATGAGACGCAAAAAAAGCGCGGATTTGGACTTACCAATCCGCAGAATCATTTCTATTCGTTTTATGACGGAGCAGAACTTATCGGGTTCATGAGTTTGCGTGAAGAGGCGTCGGCGCGCCGGTTCATCAGACGGCGTCCATCGGAGACGGCGTTTTCTATCACATGGTAAAAGGGGACTGCATATGACCACTGCAAAGGAACTCGCGCTGGGCGGAATGTTTACAGCGCTGGGCGTTGTGCTGCTGTGCCTTGGCGGTGTCGTCCCGCTGGCGCTGTACGCCTGTCCGATTTTGGCCTCGGCCGTGCTGCTGCCGGTACGGGAACGCTGCAGCAAACGCGTCGCGTGGAACTGCTACGCGGCAATCGCCATTCTGGGCACACTTCTCGGCCCTGACAAGGAGGCGTCCATGCTGTTTGTCTTTCTTGGCTATTATCCGCTCATCAAGCCAAAATTCGACACCATCCGCAGCCGCGCCCTGCGCCTGTCCGCGAAGCTTCTGCTGGCCATTTTTGCCGTAGGAGCGGACTATTTGATTTTGCTGTTCGTTCTGCGCCTCGATGCCGTGACGCAGGAACTTGCCGAGACGGCCCCCGCGATTCTTTGGGCGACATGCGCGCTGGGACTGGCGCTGTTTCTCCTGTACGATCTGACGCTGTCCCGTCTGACAGTTCTGTACCGGCGCAGACGGCGGTAACGCCAACGCTTACCACGCGGTGCATGGCAGGGGGAGGCTTGGGTACGGTCGATTTTTGTTCGTTTTCAGCGTAAATTTTGGATGGTTCTGTATGCCGCAGCAAGCGCGTTATTCAATCTCAATATTTTTCACGCCATGCGCCAGAATGATATTGATCAGTTCGTTTCTGGAACGGTTGCTTTCTGCGGCAAGCCGGTCAAGTTCCGCCAGCGTATCCTCGCGGATGCGAACTGTAATAATCCGGTTTCCATCCTCGCCGCGTTTTTTATAATCAATGGTTCACTGTTCATATCTCTGCTCCTGTTCGTCAGCCTGCCGAGTTGCCCTGCGCTGAACCGATAGTCCCGAATCAATTTTGTTATATTGCAAAAAGCCTTTCTGTTTCATTGTTTCCCTATGGACGGTCAAAACAGATTATACGCCAAGCTGACTCCGTTAAGCCGCAAAAATCTCCCCTTGCCGCATGGTAAGGAGAGATGGATCGTTGCGAAACAATAGGCAGATAAAATCTATACATTCGTTTTAGGGTTATCCGTTCTGTTTAAAAGGTAATCAACAGAAACACCATGAAAATCAGCCAGACGGATCAGCACAGCTGTTGGAATATCGATATCACCGCGCTCATAATTGCTGTAAATTCGCTGGCTGCACATTAGAATCTGCCCCATTTCCCGCTGGGTCAGATCCTTATCCTCCCGCAGTGCCCGAATCCGTTCGTACATTCCATCGCCCTCAACTTTCTGGATGGATTATAGACGAGGCCATGATTTGATGTTGATTTTTAGCGAATAATTCGCTAAAATATAGGTAAATCATAAACGGGGCGTGGGATAAATGCACAGTAACGAATATGAAGAAGCCTTTGGGCGGTTTTTGGAGCGGGCGGAATATGATGAGGCGGAGGATGCACTGTTTTCGCTGGTGCGGGCGGCGTTTCAGGCCGGGTGGCTGGCTGCGGGCGGCGAGGAAAGCACTGCTGTGCGGATGTTTGAGGTGCTGCGGGCAGAGGACTTCCGGAAAAAATCATAAAACTTCATGCGTGAGCACTGCACCACGAAAATGCGCAAATGCCGGTGCATGAAGTTTTTGTGCATCATTTCCGGTTGCCCCGCAGGGGCGAGGAAATGGCACATTTCTTTTTTTTGCTATGCTTTTGCATAGCAAAAAAACTCCCCTGCTTTGCAGCAGAGGAGTTTTTGATCGGAGAAATTACGCCTTGCCGGCGCAGCCGAGGACGTCAACGAGTTTGTGGCGGACGAGTTCCTTGATGTTGGCACGAGCGGGCTTGAGATACTCGCGCGGGTCGAACTTGTCAGGATGCTCGTTGAAGAACTGACGGATGGTGCCAGTCATGGCCAGACGCAGATCGGAGTCGATGTTGATCTTGCAGACGGAAAGCTTTGCGGCCTCACGCAGCTGATCCTCGGGAACACCGATGGCGTTGGGCATCTTGCCGCCGTTGTCGTTGATCATCTTGACATAGTCCTGCGGGACGGAGGACGAGCCGTGCAGTACGATCGGGAAGCCGGGCAGACGCTTGGAGACTTCCTTCAGAACGTCGAAGCGGAGGGGAGGCGGGACGAGAATGCCCTGCTCGTTGCGGGTGCACTGCTCGGGCTTGAACTTGTATGCGCCGTGGCTGGTGCCGATGGCGATAGCCAGAGAGTCGCAGCCGGTCTTGGAGACGAACTCTTCGACCTCTTCCGGACGGGTGTAGGAAGCCTCGTGTGCGGCGACCTTCACTTCGTCTTCGATGCCGGCCAGCGTGCCGAGTTCCGCCTCGACGACGACACCGTGGTCATGTGCGTACTCAACGACCTTCTTGGTGATCTCGATGTTCTCTGCGAACGGCTTGGAGGAAGCGTCGATCATAACGGAGGTAAAGCCGCCGTCGATGCAGGCCTTGCAGGTCTCGAAGTCGGGGCCGTGGTCCAGATGCAGAACGATGGGGATATCGGGGCAGCAAATTACGGCAGCCTCGACCAGTTTGACCAGATAGTTGTGGTTCGCGTAGGCGCGGGCACCCTTGGAAACCTGGAGGATAACGGGAGCGTGCTCTTCCTGGCAGGCCTCAGTGATGCCCTGAACGATTTCCATGTTGTTGACGTTGAAAGCACCGATGGCGTAGCCGCCGTCATAAGCTTTCTTGAACATTTCGGTAGAAGTAACCAGAGGCATAATGACATCTCCTTAGTTTATTCATATTCCACGAAGAATTCTAGCAAATTTCAGTTATTTTTGCAATAGACGAATTTACAATTTCCGCGTGATGTGATATATTTTGTTTTGTTCAACATACTCTAATACGCATATGGAGGTAATTTATTATGTCTGAAGCTTTGAAGGGTGCTCTGATCATCGGCCAGTCCGGCGGACCGTCCTCTGTCATCAATTCCAGCGCCTACGGCTGCATCCGCACTGCGCTCGACGCAGACTGCATCACAAAGGTCTACGGCGCGTACCACGGCATCAAGGGCGTTCTGAACGACGAACTGCTGTGCATGGACGAGGAAGACCGCGCAGAACTCGATCGCCTGCCCTACACGCCGTCCTCCGCGCTCGGCTCCTGCCGCTATAAGATCAAGGACCCGGACGAGGACGACACCGACTACAAGCGCATTCTTGAGATCTTCAAGAAGTACGATGTCCGCTATTTCTGCTACAACGGCGGCAACGACTCCATGGACACCTGCAACAAGATCTCCAAGTATATGAAGAAGGTTGGCTACGAGTGCCGCGTCATGGGCATCCCCAAGACCATCGACAACGACCTCTTCGGCACCGACCACTGCCCCGGCTACGCGTCCGCGGCCAAGTATATCGCCACGTCCATCATGGAAGTCTCCCGCGACGCGCACGTCTATGACACCGGCATGATCACCATCATTGAGTGCATGGGCCGTCACGCAGGCTGGTTGACCGCTGCCGCTGCACTTGCCAACGAGGCAGAGCCCTGCTGTGACTTCATCTACCTGCCCGAGGTCGATTTCGACATGGACAAGTTTGTCGCTGACGTCTCCAAGCGCTATGAGGAGAAGAAAAACTGCATCGTCGCCGTCTCCGAGGGCGTGCACTACGCCGATGGTCGCTTCGTCTCCGAGGCAAAAACCGCCGCGACCGACGGTTTCGGCCATGCCCAGCTGGGCGGTTTGGCTGCAACGCTGGCCGGCATCATGAAAGAGCGCACCGGTGCGAAGGTCCGCGGCATCGAACTCAGCCTGCTGCAGCGCTGCGCTGCGCACTGCGCTTCCGGCACCGACATTGAAGAAGCGTTCATGTCCGGCAAGACTGCTGTCGAGCAGATGGTCGCCGGTCAGACGGACAAGATGGTCGGCTTTGCGTGCGACCGCACGAACGGCTACACCTGCAAGGCCAAGCTGTTTGATCTCTCCGACGTTGCCAACTTCGAGAAGAAGTTCCCAGCCGAGTGGATCACGCCGGAGGGCAACAACGTGACGGAAGATTTTATCAAGTACGCCATGCCGCTGATCCAGGGCGAAACGAAGCTTGAGAAGGTCAACGGTCTGCCCCGCTTTGCAAGACTGAAGAAGGTCTTCGCAAAATAATTGCACGAACTGCACGCCGCCGCGCCCCATCCGGGGCGCGGCGGGTTCTATCATCAAAAGAATATGCTGGAGAAATGCCGTATTCAGGCCAGCTATGGCGGGGATATGCTGTTCCTTGCAGCCGATGACCAGCTTCTTTTCGGGATGCGGGATTCGATTCCGCGGTTAAAAAACCTGCGCCTTTCGCAGCGGTCCATCTCGCAAAGTTATGAAGTTCATGAGAGGTCTGCGGCAATATGAAATTTCCCCAAAAAGAAAAAATAAGCATTTCGGACTTCGCATTGAGAATGAGTTGCACGACAAACTGCATTATAATTCCCAATATGACGGGCGTTCGGCGAAAGGAAAGTCATTTATCTGAGCCGGCAGCAGAGCAAGCAGTTTGAACGGGAGTATGGGAAGAGCAAACTGCAGGACTAACAAAAAAGTGCGCAGAGGCTTTTCTTCTGCGTGCTTTTTGTGTATAATAAAAACTCCGGAGGTGAACAGGTATGTATCAGGCGTTATACCGCAAATACCGGCCGCAGACGTTTTCGGATGTCGTCGGGCAGAAGAGCGTGACCGACACGTTGCGTTCGCAACTGGAGACGGGCAAACTCAGCCATGCGTATCTGTTTACCGGTACGCGCGGCACCGGCAAGACGTCCTGCGCCAAGATTCTGGCCAAGGCCGTCAACTGTGAAAATCCGAACCATGGCGACCCCTGTGGGCTGTGCCCGTCATGCCGCGCCATCGACGAGGGCAGCTGTATGGATGTGCTGGAGATCGACGCGGCATCCAACAACGGCGTCGATTCCGTCCGCGTTCTGCGTGACGACGCAATTTACACGCCCGGCACGGTCAAAATGCGCGTGTATATCATCGACGAGGTGCATATGCTCTCGCCGGCGGCGTTCAACGCGCTGCTGAAAATTATTGAAGAGCCGCCCGCGCATCTGTTATTCATTCTGGCGACGACCGAACTGCAGAAGGTTCCCGCGACGATTTTGTCCCGCTGCCAGCGGTTTGCGTTCAAGCGTCTGCGGCCCGATGAAATTGCCTCCCGGCTGAACTTCATCGCCTATCAGGAGCATATCGAAATTGAGCCTGAGGCTGTGAATCTGCTGGCCCGGCTGGCTGACGGCGGCATGCGCGACGGCGTGAGCCTGCTCGACCAGTGCGCGTCGGCGGCAAACGGTCCCGTGACGCTCGAAAGCGTCTATGCGTCTCTCGGCCTCGCGGGCGAAAAACGCACAGCGGAGTTGATGCAGGCCATTGCGGAACAGGACACAGCGAAGGCGCTGACAATTTTTTCTGTGCTTTATTCTGCGGGAAAGGACGTGGGCGCTCTGCTGGGCGAGATGTGTGCGCTCTGCCGCGACCTTCTCGTGCTGCGCACGGCCCCGAAGAGCGGGCTTTCCATGCTCTCCGGCATTGCAACGGAGCAGCAGGCGCTGTCGCTGCAAACGGTCTTCTCTCCAGGCGAGTTGATGCGCGTGCTGACTGAGACGCAGAAGACCCGTGCCTCGTTCGGCAAGAATACGGATGTCCGTGTGGCGGCGGAACTGCTTCTGATGCAGCTGTGCGAGCCGTCTTTGCGGCTGGATGCGCAGGCGCTCGATGCGCGCATTTCGCGCGTGGAGGAGCAGCTGGCCTCCGGTGCTCTGGTAAAAAGTGCACCGAAAACCAGCGGCAGCGAAGCGGATTTTGACGACGACCGACCGCCCTTCCCGGACGATGCTGACGATCCAGAACGCGGAAGTGTGGAACCTTTGTCCCCACAGAAGCAGGCGCAGCCGCCTGCTGCACCGCAGCCCGAGACACCCGCAGGCTTTTGGCCTGCGCTGTCTGAAAAGCTGCGCGCGGCGCTTCCTGCTAAGATCAGCGGTTTTTTTGCTGTGAACGGCCCAATCCACCCTGTTTTGCAGGGAGAAGTGCTTATCATGGCGGCGGATTCAGATTTTGTGCTGGATCTGGTTAAAAAAACGCCTGATACGGAGGCACTTGTCCGGGAAAAGGCGTCGGCAATATTGGGAAAACCGGTTTCGGTGCGCTTCGCACTCAAAAACCGGCTTTCACGGCTGGGAGACGACCCGATGGATGCGCTTGTTCAGTTCGGACAGCAGCACAGCGACATTTTTACGATCAAATAATTTATTTACGATAGAAGGAGAACAAACATGGCAAAAGGCGGATATCGCGGCGGGATGCCGATGGGCGGCATGAATCAGATGCAGATGATGAAGCAGGCCCAGAAAATGCAGGAGAACCTCATGAAGATGCAGGAGGAACTGCAGGCAAAGGAATATGAAGCAACGGCGGGCGGCGGTGTGATCACAGCCGTATGTGGCGGCAACCGCGAACTCAAGTCTATCACCATCGACCCCGAGGCAGTCGATCCGGATGATGTCGAAATGCTGCAGGATATGATCGTCGCGGCGGTCAACGAGGCCATGCGCAAGGCCGAGGCTGACCAGTCTGCGAACATGGCCAAGCTGACGGGCGGCCTGAATTTAGGCGGCCTGTTCTAATGCGCGCGTTCCCCGCCGCACTCGAGCGGCTGACCGAACAATTTGCGCGTCTGCCCGGCATCGGTATGAAGTCGGCGCAGCGTCTGGCATTTTATGTGTTGTCGCTGCCGAAGGACGAGGCGCAGAGCTTTGCACAGGCCATTCTGGACGCGAAGGACAGCGTCCGTCTCTGCCCGGTCTGCCAGAACCTGACCGATCAGGAACTGTGTGCGATCTGCGCTGACCCCGAGCGTGACCACGGCCTTATCTGCGTTGTGGCGGAGCCAAAGGATGTGATCGCCATGGAGCGGGCACGGGAATACCACGGCGTGTACCATGTGCTGCATGGCGTCATTTCGCCCCTGAGCCACGTCGGGCCGGATGATCTGCGCATCCGGGAACTGCTGGCCCGTGTATCAGACGGGGCTGTGCGCGAAGTCATCATGGCCACGAACCCGGATACCGAGGGCGAGGCCACGGCCATGTATCTGTCGCGTCTGCTGCGTCCGATGGGCGTAAAGGTCACGCGTCTGGCCTACGGCATCCCGGTAGGCAGCCAGCTGGAATACGCCGACGAGGTGACGCTTCTGCGTGCGCTGGAGGGCCGGCAGGAAATATAAGATGAAAAACCGCCCGGAAGGGCGGTTTTTTTGTGATTACCTATGTGGGGCTATCGTGCTTCCGGCAGCCCTATCTTTTTCCGCCTTGTCGGAGAAGATAGGGGAGAAAAGGAGCGGTGAACTGCGGTTGGCACATGCTGCGGGTACAGGTTCAGGCAAGTCCTGTTTTTCGGTTGTTATAAAGGCACAAGTGTCCCCGCCAGATGCTAAGGTACACACTGCCTGCCGCTTGCCCCCTCAGTCTGCTTCGCGCTGACAACTCCCCGCATTTAACGGCGGTTCGTTCCGTCGAGGCCGTTCCTGACGATCCTGCGGCAGACAGCCTTGACCGCGCCGATGCAGGCGCAGACTCCTCCGGCGACCAGTACAGATGTAAGAAGTTCCATTCTGATGTCTCCTTTATTCCTCGCGGCTCAGCCGCTCCATGATCTGCGGCAGCGCATCCGGCAGCTGCGCAAGCACCGCGCAGGCCGCGCTGCGCGCGTCCGCTTCGTTCAATCCCAGCGTCTGCTGCATGCGGCCGCGCAGGAGCGAACAGCAGGCTGCATAGCGCTCCGCCTGCGCCCGTCCCTCCGGTGTTAAAAACACTGTGCCGTATTTTTTCTTTTCTGCAAGTCCTGCTGCGCACAGGTTTTCGATCATCGAATGGACGCTCGGCTTTTTCACGCGCAGCTGCTCCGCGATGTCCATGCACCGCGCGCCGGCGTCATTCTGGCAGAGATCCAGCAGCGCCAGCAGATATTTGATTGCAGACGGCGTCAGAGTTCTCTGCTCGTCAGCCATGCCGCAGCCTCCCGGTTTGTGAGAATTTGGTTAGTCACCTCTAACCGCTTGATAGTTTAACATATCTAACCTCTCCCGTCAAGTGTTTTCTGCATGTTCTTCTAATCCGGATCTTCACGCCGCCGCTGGCAGATAAAAAATGCAGGTACCCGGTTTTACACCGGGCACCCGCTATTTTGCCGCCGCGTCCGTCTGGCGGGCAGCATTTTATATTCTGATTTACTGATCCTCTTCAGGCTCTTCGTCTTCCATGTCGAACTCCAACTCTTCGCCGCAGTTCGGGCAGGTCGTTGCGCCCTCGTCGAGCATTTCCTCGTCGATGGTGATCACTTCTCCGCAGGTCGGGCACTTGACCTCGTAGAGCGTTTCGCTGCCGAAGTCGTACTCGTCCTGATCGTCGTCCTCGTCGGCGTCTTCGTAGTCATCATCCTCGTCGTAATCATCGTCATACTCGTCATCATCGTCGTCCATCAGGTAATCGTCGATGTTGTCGAGATCCTCTTCGATGCAGTCGAGTTCATCGGAAATGCAGTCCACGACTTCTTCCAGATCGGAAACATTCTCAGCCACGTCCTGAAGCATACTGATGATCTCAGAGATCAGTTTGCCCTCGTTAGTTTCGGTGTCGAGCTTCATGCCCTCCATCAGGCCCTTGAGATATGCGGATTTTTCAGAAAGCGTCATCGTAAAATCTCCTTTCCGGCGGTTTGCCTTTCGCTGACGTTTGGATTAACCCTTGACTCGGCCCAGATATTCGCCCGTGCGGGTGTCGATCTGGATCTTTTCTCCCTCGTTGATGAACAGGGGAACCTTGATCTCCGCGCCCGTCTCGACGGTCGCGGGCTTGGTGACGTTGGTGGCGGTGTCGCCCTTGACGCCCGGATCAGCCTTGATAACAGTCAGTTCGACGAAGTTCGGCGTTTCGACGCTGAAGACGTTGCCCTTGTAGCTCAGGAGCTTGACCGGGGTGTTTTCCTTGATGAACTTGAAGGAGTCGTCGAGCATGTCCTTGCTGACGGGGACCATGTCATACGTCTCCTGATCCATGAAGTAGTACAGATCGCCGTCGTTGTAGCTGTACTCATAATCCTTGCGCTCAATGAAAGCCTCTTCAAACTTTGCAGTCGGGTTGAAAGAGGTCTCGGTCACGGCGCCGGTCACGACGTTCTTCATCTTCGTGCGGACGAATGCAGCGCCCTTGCCGGGCTTGACGTGCTGGAATTCCACGACCTGCATAATCTTGCCGTCCATCTCGAATGTTTTACCGTTTCTGAAATCGCCAGCGGTAATAGTAGCCATAAAAATATTCCTCCAAACGTGTAAAATACACCAACAAATAAAATAGCTTTTTGATTTTACACTATTTTGCTCGGCTTTTCAAGATATTTTATAAAATAATCAAATTTTTCGGGCTCTTCGTCAGAATTTCACAGCCGTTTTCGGTGAGCACCGTCACGTCTTCGATGCGCACGCCGAATTCGTCCGGAATATAGATGCCCGGCTCCGCCGATACGACCGCGCCAGCGGGCATGGGCTTGTCATTGCGCATATTGGCATACGGGCCCTCGTGGATGAGAAGGCCGAGACTGTGGCCGTAGCTATGGCCGAACAGACCCTCAAAGCCTGCGGCGTTGATCACATTCCGTGCGGCTGCGTCCATCTCCTTGCCGGTGACGCCTGCCTTTGTCGCGGCGATGCCCGCCAGCTGCGCTTCAAGCACGGTATGGTAGACCTTGTCCATCTTCTCGGACACATAGCCCAACGCGATCGTGCGGGTCATATCGGAGCAGTAGCCATGGTACAGGCAGCCGAAGTCCATGGTGACGAAGTCGCCGTACTGCAGAACACGCTCGGACGGGACGCCGTGCGGCAGGCTGGTGTTGGGACCAGAAACGGTGATGGGGTCGAACGACGGGCCCTCGGAGCCGTATTTATAGAGCCGGTAGATGAGTTCCGCGCACAACTCCTTTTCCGTCATGCCCGGATGGATGACGTTCAGCAGATCGTCGAACGTGCGGTCGGTGATCTCCTGCGCCTTTTTCATATATTCGATCTCCCACGGCTCCTTGCTTGCACGCGGGGCATTGATCTCTGCGGCGTAGGGATGCAGGACGGCGTTCAGCTTCGTGTTGTAGAGCGTATACTCCTCTACGGTCAGCGTATCGTCCTCAAAGCCGATGGTCTTGACCGTATTGTCGGAAATGGCCTCGTTGATCAGCTTTGTGTACGGGTGCTCCGTATCGACCATCTTCACGGCAAAGCCCGGCAGGTTTTTCTGTGCCGACTCGATATAGCGGAAGTCGGTGAAATAATAGCTCTGCGTCTTGCAGATGACGGCGACGCCCTCTGCGATGCAGTATTCCGCGGCATACTGCCGGTTGTGCTTCGAGGTCAGCAGCAGCGCGTCAACCTCACCCTTCGAGATGAGGTTCTGATACTTTTCAATGTTTTTCATGTTGAATCCTCCATTTTCCGATTGCAATAAAGGGAAGTTCGGCAACATGCCGAAGCTTCAGCCATATGGTATGATTATGAATCGCAGAAATCAGAACCGACTGCACCCCCGCGCAGTTCGCACCCAGCACGTCCGTATAGATCTGATCGCCGACGAGCGCGCAGCGGGCCGGTTCCAGCGAGAAGCGCGTCAGGCACGCACGGATGCCGCGCGAAAAGGGCTTTTTTGCATGCGTGATGCAGTCCAGCCCGTATTGTTTGCAGAATTCCACGACGCGGGGCTTCCTGCTGTTCGACACGACGCACAGCCCAATTCCGGATGCCTGCATGGCTTTGAGCCATGCGGCCATTTCCAGCGTCGGTTTGCTTGTCGTATAGGGGACGATGGTATTATCAAAATCCAGCATCAGAAACGAGATACCGCGCGCGGTCAGGTCTTCTGCACGCACGTCGGTCAGATGCGGATAGATCATGCGGGGCAAAAACGAAAACGGCATAGCTTTTCCTGCAATCTCATAGTTTTATACATAGCATTATATCACAGGAAAGGCGGCTTGTCCATGATTCTGTATCCATTTCCGCCCGGTTCGCCTACTGAATGCAGCATTACGGGCTTTGATGAAGAGAAAAAGGAGCCCGCCGCGGAACTGTACCTGCTCGCGCCGGGTTCTGTGCCGCCAGCGGACTTTGGAGGCGGTTATCTGTTTTGCGAAACGCCGGGCTGCCGCGACGCACGGCTGCTGCAGCCTGTTCAAACAGCAGTGCCAGATGCCCCTGCCGTCTGGTGCGACACGCAAGTTTCCGGCGGCAGTCTGGAAGGATACCTGCGCGGACTGCTCCCGGTCTGGGGCAGCCGACTTTGGGTGTATCTTGCGCCCATCCGTATGCTGTTTCCCGTTCCCTGTCTCTCTGGTGTCGGAATGCCGCTTGATAAAGCCGCAGCGGACGCACTGATCGCGCGGTATCCGCCGCACTTCTCTGAAGATCTTGCCTGCTGCTACTGCTTTTTTCGGGACGAGGCGGGTGACGCACGCGTTCTGCTGTTCGACACGGAAGAAACGTGCCGAAAAAAGCTGAACCTCCTGCGCAGCCTCGGCGTGCGCAGGGTGTTTGGGGAGATTCCATAGACGTAAGGCGCCCACGGCCAAAATCAGGCGCAGCTGGTAGGGGCGGACAGAGTCGTCCGCCCCTACACAGACACCGGAAATCCGGCATAAAATTTTTTGGATAAACAAATAAGGCTCCCCCGCCTAAATAGGAGAGGGGAGCCTTTGTAGCCTGAACCTGCGCTTACTGCGCCGTTTCCGACAATTCAAGACCGGGGTTGCGCTTGAGAATGAAGTTGATCGACCACTGCGAGGCAAAGACCAGCAGGCTCCGGCCGCGGTAGTCCTCCAGAAGTTCTGCGTCGGTGGACAGGTACAGATCCTTGAGATCCGTGACCGGCGCTTTCGTGATGAACCGCAGCTGCTCATACGGTAGCTGCTGCATGCGCAGATCAACGCCGTATTCGGCCTTCATGCGGTACTGGAAAACGTCAAACTGCAGGGTACCGACGACGCCGACGATGACCTCTTCCATGCCGGAATTCGGCACCTTGAAGATCTGAATCGCGCCCTCCTGCGCGATCTGCTCGGTTCCCTTGAGGAACTGCTTGCGCTTCATGGAATCCTTGGCGCTGACGCGCGCGAAATGCTCCGGCGCAAAGGTCGGGATGCCGCCGAATTTGAACTTTTTGCCCGGCACGGTGATGGTGTCGCCGATAGAGAAAATGCCGGGGTCGAACACGCCAATGATATCGCCTGCGTAAGCCTCATCTACGATCTCGCGTTCGGAGGCCATAAGCTGCTGCGGCTGCGACAGGCGCATTTTTTTGCCGCTCTGGACATGATAATATTCTGCGTCGCGCTGGAACTGGCCGGAGCAGATACGCATGAAGGCCAGACGGTCGCGGTGGGCCTTGTTCATGTTTGCCTGAATTTTGAACACAAACGCGGAAAAGTCCGGGCTGAACGTGTCGATCACGCCGCAGTCGGCTTCGCGCGGCAGCGGGCTCGGCGTCATACGCAGAAATTCTTCCAGAAACGGTTCCACGCCAAAGTTCGTCAGTGCCGAGCCAAAGAACACAGGGGAGAGGCGGCCCGCACGAACCTCGTCAAGATCAAACTCCCGGCCTGCACCGAGCAGTTCTACATCGTCGATCAGCTGCTGGTGGCGGCGTTCGCCGATGAGTTCCGCGACCTGCGGGTCGTACAGATCGATCTCCATCTTGTCCGCGCGGTTCTTGCCGGACACGCCGGAGAAGAAGATCAGCTGGCTGGAACGGCGGTCGTATACGCCCTGAAACTCCCGGCCGGAGCCCATGGGCCAGTTGCAGGCATACGTCTCGATGCCGAGTTCGTTTTCCAACTCGTCCAGCAGTTCAAACGGGTCGCGGGCCTCGCGGTCCATTTTGTTGATAAAGGTAAAGATCGGGATATGGCGCATGGCACAGACCTTAAAGAGTTTTCTGGTCTGCGGCTCGACGCCTTTCGCGCCGTCAATGACCATGACGGCGGAGTCTGCCGCCATGAGCGTGCGGTAGGTGTCCTCGGAAAAGTCCTGATGGCCGGGGGTGTCCAGAATGTTGATGCAGAAGCCTTCATACTGAAACTGCATGACGGACGATGTGACCGAGATGCCTCTTTGCTTCTCAATCTCCATCCAGTCGGACACGGCGGCGCGGGAATTTTTCTTGCCCTTGACCGCGCCGGCCTGCGCAATGGCTCCGCCGTAGAGCAGAAATTTTTCCGTCAGGGTCGTTTTACCGGCGTCGGGGTGCGAAATGATCGCAAACGTTCTGCGCCGGGAGATTTCTTCTTTCAGGGATGCCATGTATGTTCCTCCAAATTCAGTTTGTTATTCATCGAAGCGTCAGCCACTACATGGGATACCCTCCAAATCATTTCTTTATTTATACACAACTAATTTAGTTTATCACAGCAGCCGTCCGTTTACAAGCGTATGACCGGAAAAATCACAGCAAACGCGCCAACAGCGCCTCCGGCGTTTCCGCAAGCGCGTCCGCACCGGCTGATTCCAGCTCCTCCCGGCTGCCGTAGCCGTAGAGCACGCCGACAGTTTGAATTCCTGCCGCGTGGCCGCCATAAATATCATATTTCCGGTCACCGGATAAAACTGCGCGGGAACAGGCTGTGCATCCCGCCTCGCGCAGGGCGCGGCGCACGACGTTGACCTTCTTCCCGGCCTCCGGGTCGTCGGCGATCCCGCCGCATACGCCGTCAAAATACTGCATCAGATCAAAATGCGTCAGCACCTGCCGCGCCATGCTCTCCAGCTTGGACGTGGCGACGTACATCCGCTTTCCCGCCGCCCGCAGCGCTCGCAGGCATTCTCGCACGCCGGGATACGGCTCGTTTTCGAGCCAGCCCGTCTCGCGGTAATATGCACGGAAGCGGTCGATGGCCGTCTGGACATCCGCCTGCGAGAGATAGACGGCAAACGACTCGACCAGCGGCGGGCCGACAAACTGCCGCAGCGCCTGTTCAGACAGACCGGTGATTCCGAACGAGTCCAGCGCGGTCTGCGCTGCGTGCATGATTCCCGGCCCGGAGTCCGTCAGCGTTCCGTCCAGATCAAATAATAAAATGTCCCGGCTCATTGCGTCTCCCATCAGCCGAGCTTTGCGTAGTCTTCATCCGAAACCGGCTCGCACCATTCGTTGCGGATGTTCTCGCCGGGAACCTCGACAGCGATGTGGCTGAACCAGCTGTTCGCCTTCGCTCCGTGCCAGTGCTTGACCTCTGCCGGGATGGTGATGACCATGCCGGGCGTCAGGCTCACGGCGGGTTTGCCCTCCTCCTGATACCAGCCTTCCCCGGCTGTGCAGATCAGCAGCTGTCCGCCGCCCTTGCTTGCATGATGAATGTGCCAGTTGTTCCGGCAACCGGGCTCAAAGGTCACGTTCGCCAGAAACACGGGGCAGGCGCCGGGGACAGTCAGCGGCTTCAGATAGGACTGCCCGATAAAATACTGTGCATACGCGTCGTTCGGCGCACCGATTCCAAATACATCCTGTTTCTCAAAGGCTTCTCTGCCTGTCATGTTCATATGATACTCCCTTCATGCCCAGCAGACGCTGCCTGCCGGGCGGTTTCTTACGATTTGTCTATCATACTGCACAGCCGCCGTTTCTGCAAGGAAAAAGCAAAACGGCAGATCGCTTCTTCAGTTTCTGTGCAGCAATGGGCAGGCTTACCCCTCGAACTGGCTGTGGTACAGGTTGGCGTAGAAGCCGTTTTGGGCAAGGAGGTCCTCGTGCCGCCCCTGCTCGATGATGTGGCCGTCCTTCATGACGAGAATCACATCCGCCTCGCGGATGGTGGACAGGCGGTGGGCCACGACGAAGCTTGTCCGGGCCTGCATCATAGTGTCGAACGCCTGCTGGATGTGCGCTTCGGTGCGCGTGTCGATGGAACTGGTCGCCTCGTCGAGAATGAGCATGGGCGGCAGGCGGAGCATCACGCGTGCGATGCACAGCAGCTGCCGCTGTCCGGCAGACAGTGCACCGCCTGTATCGGACAGCACCGTGTCATAGCCCTCCGGCAGACGGCGGATGAAGGAATCCGCATGCGCCATACGCGCGGCGGCCTCAACCTCGGCATTTGTCGCTTCCGGCTTTGCAAGACGGATATTCTCGCGCACGGAGGCGGTCTTGAGCCAGGTATCCTGCAGCACCATACCGTACTGGCGGCGCAGGCTTTCCCGCGTGACGGAGCGGATCTCGCTGCCATCGACGCAAATGGAGCCGGCCTTCACGTCGTAAAAGCGCATGAGCAGGTTGATGAGCGTCGTCTTTCCGCAGCCCGTCGGGCCGACGATGGCGATGCGCTGGCCGGGTTTTACGGTGAGGTTCAGGTGCTCAATCAGATGCTGCTCCGGCGTGTAGGAGAATGCGACGTTCTTGAGTTCCACGCTGCCGGAGACGGCTTCGAGCGTCTTTGCATCCGGGGCGTCAGGCGTTTCAACCGGTTCGTCGATCAGTTCAAATACCCGCGCGGCGCAGGCCAGCGCATTTTGCAGTTCCGTAATGACGCCGGTGATCTCGTTGAAGGGCTTGGCATACTGGTTCGCGTAGCTGAGGAAACACGACAGCCCGCCGACCGTGATCGCCCCTGCCACGGCGCTGAGCGCGCCGGTAAAGCCGACGCAGGCATAGATGATGTTGTAAATGATGCGCGTAGACGGGTTCGTCATGGACGAGAAGAAGGTTGCGCGCATGGTCGCCGCCGTCAGACGGTCGTTGATCGCGTCAAACTGGCGCAGACTCTCGTCCTCATGCGAGAACGCCTGCACGACGCGCTGGCCATTCAGCTGCTCGTTAATCAGGGCGGTCTGCTCCCCGCGTGCCTTTGACTGCAGCTGGAACATGGAATAGGTATGACCCGCGATGAACTTTGCCACTAGCAGAGAAAGCGGCGTCAGCAGCACGACGACCAGCGTGATCTTCCAGCTGATCGAAAGCATGAAGCCGAGTGTTCCCACGATGGTCAGAACGCCGGTAAACAGCTGCGTGAAGCCCATGAGCAGGCCGTCGGCAAACTGGTCAACGTCAGCGATCATGCGGCTGAGCGTGTCGCCGGAGGGATGGCTGTCCAGATACGCAAGCGGCAGCCGCTGTAGATGGGAAAACGCCTGGCGGCGCACGTCGCGCGTCACGCAGAAACAGACGCGGTTGTGGATGGCCGTCATGACCCACTGCAAGACCGCCGTCAGTCCGGCAAGCACCGCAAGTTTGACTGCCAGATTGCCCACGGCAGCAAAATTGACCTGTCCGGGGCCGACGATCTGGTCGATTGCGTCGCCGACCAGAATGGGGATATAGAGCGTGCCCGCCACGCTGGCCGCGGCCAGCAGCAAGGACACAAGCAGCAGCGGCAGATACCGTCCGAGGCTTTTTATCACGCGCCGCAGCGCCCAGGAGGATGTATGCTTCACGATGCGCTCGCCTCCCCCTTCTCCTGCGACCGGCAGATCTCCTGATAGACCGGGCAGGTGTTTTTCAGCTCTGCATGCGTGCCGAGTCCAGCCATGCGGCCGTCGTCGAGCACGACGATCTTGTCCGCGTGCCGGATGGACGACACGCGCTGCGAGATCAGCACGACCGTGGGCTTCCACGGAAGCCGGGCAAGCGCCTTGCGCAGCGCTGCGTCCGTCGCAAAGTCCAGCGCGGAGGCGCTGTCGTCCAGAATGAGAAGTTCGGGCTTGCGCACAAGCGCGCGGGCGATGGTCAGCCGCTGACGCTGGCCGCCGGAGAAGTTGCGCCCGCCGGGTTCGACCTCGGCGTCCAGCTGTCCCTTTTTATCCCGCACGACTCCGTCGGCCTGCGCCGCGCGCAGCGCGTCCCAGAGCGCCTCATCAGACGCATCCGCGCTGCCCCAGCGCAGATTTTCCCGGATGGTGCCGGAAAAGAGCAGCGCCTTCTGCGGCACGATACCGATGCGCGTCCGAAGCGCCTGCAGGCGAAGCGACTTGACATCCTCGCCGCGCACAAGAACGCAGCCCGCTGTTGCGTCATAGAAGCGGGGAATCAGATTTGCAAGCGTCGATTTGCCGGAGCCTGTGCCGCCGATCACACCGATCGTTTCACCGGGCGCGGCGCAGAAGCTGATATCGGTCAGCGCATCCGCGCCTGCCTGCGGGTAGCGGAAGCTGACGTGCCGGAATTCCAGTTCCGGTGCTTCCGCGCTGTCCGGCAGTGCGTCCGCGCCACTCACCATGCTGGACTTTGTATCCAGCACCTGCGAAATGCGGCCCGCACAGGCCACGGATTTTGTGATGTTCAGAATCAGATTGGCAAACTTGATGAGTTCAACCAGAATCTGCGACATGTAGTTATAAAGCGCGATCAGCTGGCCCTGCGTGATCACGCCCTCGTTTACCCGGACGCCGCCCACGCGCAAAATCGCAACGATAGCCAGATTGATGATCACATACGTCAGCGGATTGAGAAGTGCGGAAAGCTTTCCGACGAACTGCTGTGCAGAAAACAGATTTCCGGTCTTTTCTGCGAAGCTTTCCGTTTCTGTCTGTTCACGGGTAAAGGCGCGGATAACGCGCACGCCGGACAGATTCTCCTGCGCTGCGCCGGTTACGCCGTCAAGCCTTGTCTGCACACGCCGGTAGAGCGGAATGCAGCTGAGCATGATGGCAAACACGACGGCAAAGAGCACCGGAATCGCCACGGCGAAGATGAGTGCAGATTTCACATCAATGGTAAAGGCCATGATCATCGCGCCGAAAACCACGATGGGGGAGCGCAGCAGCAGCCGGAGCGTCAGATTAAGGCCCGTCTGCACCTGATTCATGTCGCTCGTCATGCGCGTGACGAGCGTCGCTGTGCCGAGCCGGTCAAGTTCGGCATAGGACAGCGACTGAATGTGCGCAAAGAGCGCATGGCGCAGGCGGCCCGTCGCACCGGTCGCAGCCTTGGCAGAAAAATACTGCGCGCAGGTGGCGCTGGCAAAGCCGCACAGGCCGAGGCCGACCAGAACCAGACATTTTTTCAGGATATACGCCGTATCGCCGGACGAAATGCCGACGTCGATGATATCCGCCATGATGAGCGGCACGAGCAGCTCAAACGCGGCCTCGAGCAGCTTGAAGCACGGGGCCAGGGTCGCCTGCAGGCGGTACGGCCGCAGGTAAACAAGCAATTTTTTCATGAACGATTTCTGCTCTTCTTTCTGTCACTCAATAGATTTCAGGGCCTGCGACATATCGATTGCGCGGATTTTCCGCCGCAGAGCGAGGTTGACAAGCAGACCGAACACCAGCGTCAACGCAGCCGAAATGAGATAACTCAGCGGCGCAACACGCACGTCGAAGCACATGAGATCGATCTTGATCTGCCCCATGACATACGCATGCAGCAGCGTTCCCATCGGAAGCCCCAGAAGCGCGCCCAGTACGGTCAGGATGATGTTCTCGCGGAAAACGTAGCGGTTCGTCTCGCCGTCGTAGAAGCCGAGCACTTTGATGGTTGCGATCTCGCGTTCGCGTTCGGTGATGTTGATGTTCGTGAGGTTATACAGCACGATGAACGCCAGCGCCGCCGCGCCCAGCACGACGACCAGCACGATATATTGCAGGCTTTGCATCATCGTCGCCACGCGGCTGCGGAAATCGCGGCTGAGGGTGACAGCTGCCGCGTTTTTCGCGCCCGCGAGCGCTGCGGACGCCGCCTGCGCATCCTCGTCCGTCTGATAATTGACCCATGCGGCCTCGTATCCGGGCGCTTCACCGAAGACGTCCTGCCAGGTAGTCTGCGTCAGATAGACGTAATTATAAACATAGTTTTCAAACACAGCCTCGACGGTCAGTTCCGTCCGGCGCATGTCGCCTGTCTGTAAGGTGATGGTGTCGCCCGCCGACAGGCGCAGCGCCTGCGCAAGCCCCCGGCTGATGATGCAGCCGCCGTCCTGCGGGTAGGGGATCGGCGTTTTCTCCTGCGTGTGCAGGTCGATAAAGCCGTCCACGCTGCCCGATTCCGGGCAGACGACGTTTGTGGTCTTGACCGTGCCGCCGGCAGAAGCGTCCAGACTTTTTTCCGCGACAAACAGACAGCCCTCCGCGCTGCTTTCTTCGCAGACGGCAAGGAAGTCCTCACGTTCACTGCCGCTCAGCGCATGCTGGAAGGTCACGGCGGCGTCGTAGCGGGTAATCTCGTCGTACTGGTAATCGACGACGCTGCTGATGGAGTCCTGAATGCCGAAGCCCGTGATGAGCAGCGCCGTACAGCCGCCGATACCAATCATCATCATGACCATGCGCTTTTTAAAGCGCAGGATGTTTCGGATGGAGACTTTGTGCAGGAAGGGGAGTCGGTCCCAGATCAGCGGGAGGCGTTCAAGCAAAATGCGCTTGCCCGCCTTCGGCGCTTTGGGGCGGATCAACTCCGCTGCCGGCTTCTGCAGTTCGGCGTGTACGACGTACCACGTTGTGCCGAGCGCACACAGCAGATACGCGCCCGACGAGACGAGCGCAAGCGGCCAGTCAAAGGCATACAGGATGCCGGTAAAGCCGTACATGATGTTATAGGCATGCCAGATCATCTTCGGCAGGAAATACGAGCCTGCCGCAATGCCAAGCACGCAGCCGAGAAGCGAAGCGGTTCCGGCATAGAGGAAATATTGAGACAAAATCGCGCTGTTTGAGTATCCCAACGCCTTCAGAACGCCTGCCTGCGTCCGCTGCTCGTCAACCATGCGGGTCATGGTCGTGATGCAGACCAGCGCAGCCACAGCAAAGAAAAACAGCGGGAACACCTTTGACACGCCGCGCACAATATCAGAATCGCTCTCAAAGCAGGCGTAGCCGACGTTGCTGCTGCGGTTCAATATGAATACATCCGGGTTTTCCAGCTTTGCAAGTTCGTCTTCGCCGTCGCGGTAGTCCTGTTCGGCGTCTGCCAGCTTCTGTTCACCGTCGGCCAGCTCCTGCTCGGCGTCGGCCAGCTTCTGATCGCCGTCTGTGATCTCCTGCTTTGCGTCAGCCAGCTCCTGCTCGGCGTCGGAGATCTTCTGTTCTGCTTCGGCCTTACCTGTGTAATAATCCGCCCAGCCGTCTTTGAGTTCCTGTTTTGCGTCTTCCAGCTCCTGCCGGCCATCTTCCAGCTCCTGCTTCGCATCTTCCAGTTCCTGCTGCTTTTCTTCCAGCGTTTTTTTCGCCTCGTCCAGCTTTTTCTGGTTTTCCGCGAACGCCTCGTTCGCCGCGTCTGCCGCCAGATCCAGCTGATTCTCATTGTCGGCCAGAGCGTTCTTGCCCTCGTCCAGCTGCGCCTGCGCCGCTGCAAGCTGCCCACGCGCCGCCGCGATCTGCGCTTTGGCCGCCTCCGCCGCCTCCGGCGACATCGCTCCTGCGGAAACCGCAGCGTCTATCTGCGCCTCCTGTTTGTCGAGCGCGGCTTTCTGCGCGTCTAACTGCTGCTGCTGCTCGGCAAGCGTTTCGCGTGCTTTCTGGAGCTTCGCAAAAGCGAAGCTCATCTCGTTCTCGGCCTGTTTCTTTTCTTTTTCAAATTTGGCGGCGTTTTCCTCATAGGTCTGCTTCGCGTCGGCCAGCTTTTTTTCGCCGTCTGCCAGCTCCTGTTCGCCATCGGCCAGCTTCTGTTCATTTTCCTCGATCGTCCGCTGCCCATCCACCAGCTTCTGGTATGCGTCGGCCAGTTCCTGCTCCGCCTCCTGCTTTGCGTCGGCCAGAGAAACAACGCCGTCAGCATACGTCTGATGCGCGTCTTTCAGCTCCTGCTTCGCGTCGGCAAGCTCCTGCTTTGCATCGGCCAACTCCTGCTGCTTTTCATCCAGCGTTTCACGCGCGTCGGAGAGCGTCTGCTCGGCCTCTTCATAGAGGCGATCGCTGCGCCCATAAGCCGCGCGCTCGGCAAGCTGCGTGACCCACGGCTCCGCCTCGTCTATACAGGCGGTATACGCATCGGAATAGACCTCACCCTGCCGGTCAGCCAGCCGCAGATAGAGCGACGTCTCATAATCCAGCGCAAACGCCTCCGGCAGGATGTACACGAATGACGAAAGCGTTCCGCTGCCGATGGAGGTGCCGCCGCGTTCATAATTGATGTATAAAACGCTCTTGGCGATTCCGACGATGGTAAATTCCCGCCGGTTGAAGCTGTCCAGCGTGTCTTCGTCGTTCTCTTCCGTCAAAACGACCGTTTTGCCGAGATCCTTTTCGGAATACAGCAGCCCGTCGGCCAGACATTCCTCCGCCGTCTGCGGCAGCCTTCCGCACTTGAGTCCCGGAAAATTGATCTGCACGGGCAGAGACAAGAACCGGCACGGCTTCGCCGCCCCGTCCGCGACGGAGGCCAGTGCGTCCGCGCTCTTTTCTCCCTCGCAGGACGCGATACGCGCGTCAGCGGCGAGGACGTCTGCGTCCGTCTCATCAAAGCCGACCGTGCTGACGAGGCGGAAATCGTACATCCGGTGCGCCTCGGCATAGTCGTCCAGCGTATGTACCATTGCGGTCTTTGTCAGCCGCAGGCCGCAGAAAAATCCCACGCCCAGCGCGACGATCGCCGCGATCGCCAGAAACCGGGTGAGACTGCTGCGGATCTGGCGCATTGTCAGTTTCAGCATCTTCGTCACCATTCAATGCTTTCCACCGGCACGGGCGCTTCATTGCGCCGCACGTCGGTGATCTGGCCGCTTCTGACGCGGATGACGCGGTCGGCCATGGCAGTCAGGGCGGAATTGTGCGTAATAATCACGACGGTCATGCCGTTTTCCCGGCTCTGCTTCTGCAAAAGCGCAAGAATCTGCTTGCCGGTCTGATAATCAAGCGCGCCGGTCGGTTCGTCGCACAGCAGAAGCCGCGGCCTTTTGGCCAGCGCCCGCGCGATTGCCACGCGCTGCTGCTCGCCGCCGGAAAGCTGAGCAGGAAAATTCTGCATACGCTCACCAAGGCCGACCTGACGCAGAACTTCGTCTGCCGGGATGGGATTTTTACAAAGCTGGCCCGCGATCTGCACGTTTTCCAGCGCCGTCATATTGGGAAGCAGATTATAGAACTGGAACACAAAGCCGACCTCATGTCGGCGGTAGGTCGTCAGCTGCCTACGGTCAAACCCCGACACATCCTCGCCCGCCAGCAGCACATGGCCGCTCGTCAGCCGGTCCATGCCTCCGAGAATGTTTAAAAGCGTCGTCTTGCCCGCGCCGGACTGCCCGACAATCACGCAGATCTCCCCCTCCGCAATCGCAAACGAGGCGTCCTTCAGCGCATCAATGCGCACGTCGCCCATCCGGTAGCTCTTGCAGACATGATCGAACACAACAAAATCCTGCACACCCATAACCCCCCTGTGTTTTTTCTGAATAATATACGAATAATATATTATGGCACACCGTTTCCTGTTTTGCTTGAATAATCCATGAACGCCGGGCCTGAAAATACTTTTTCTTGCATTTGCCGCGCATCAATGTTACTATTAAATTATAAAAAACGATAGGGAAACGCTGATACAATGACCGAGAGCATTCGGCGAGAGAATTTGACCCAAGACAAGGTATGAAACCGCAGGAATACTTTGTGTATTTCAAGTTTTCATACCGCAGGATTGGGACAAAAGATCCGGTGAAAGGGCATTGAGGCAGAGGTCCCCTTACAAGAAAAGGAGCGGTCCTTTTGGCAAAACAGATCACGCGGATCGTGTTGACCGGCGGGCCTGCCGCAGGCAAGACGACGCTTATCAGCCGCATTCTCAAGGAATTTAAGCAGGACGAGGGCTGGAAGGTCATTACCATCCCCGAAACCGCGACGGAGTTGATCTCCGGCTTCGGCATCAAGCCCTTCGGCGGATGCGTGTCCATGCTGGATTTTCAGGATTTTGTCGTTTCCGACCAGCTGCACAAGGAGCAGCTGGCGCTCAAGGCGGCGCAGATGGTGCCGGAGGAGCACGTCATCGTGCTGTATGACCGCGCGCTTTTCGACGATAAGGCCTATATCTCCGATGAGGAGTTCCGGCAGGTGCTTGCGCGCTTCGGTCTGACTGAGCAGCAGGCGCTCTCCCACTATGATACCGTCCTGCACCTCGTTTCCTGCGCCAAGGGAGCGGAGTTTGCCTATAATTTCGGCAACGAGGCGCGCTATGAGCCGCTGGAACTTGCGCGGGAAAAGGACGACCTGACGCTGCGCGCATGGCGCGCACACCCGAATCTGCATGTGATCGACAACTCCGTCGATTTTGAGGACAAGATCGCGCGCGGCCTGCGCGCCGTCTACGAAGCGCTCGGACGGCCCACGCAGCAGGAAGTCTGGCACAAATATCTCATCGCGCTGCCCACGCTCCAGACACTTGAGCAAACGTATCACGCCGCCAGCATCGACATGATGCAGACCTATCTGACCCGCGCCAACCCCAATATTGTCCGCCGCGTCCGCCAGCAGAAGAACGGCGGGGATTATCTCTATTTTTATACGGAAAAGCGCACGACCGGCTCCGGCCAGTGGGAGACGGAAAAGCCAATCTCCGAAAAGGAATACATCCGCTATCTCATGGAGGGCGACACGAGCCTGCACACCGTCCACAAGACGAAATACCGTTTCGTGTACAACGGCTGCCGGTTTGAGATCGATGTCTATCCGTTCTCGCAGGACAAGGCCATCATGCGCGCCGCACTGCCGGAAAACGCCCCCGTGCTCACCGCGCCGCCCGAGATCACCGTGCTGCGCGAGGTCACAGGCGACCCCGCCTATAAAAACCGCCAGCTGGCAAAAAATCAGAGACTGTAACAAACAGCCGCCCGCGTTCAAAAAGCGGGCGGCTGCGCTTATTTTTCCAGAAGCCGGTCGAGATCGGCGACAGTTTTGCAGTAAAAATCGCAGTTTTTCCGCATGAACTGCTCGATTTTCGGGATATCGTTCGCCCATCCGGCAGCGGAAAAGGGAACACCAGCGGCTTTTGCCATGTCATAGCCGGGCTTCAGATCGTCAACGACAAGAAGTTCCTGCGGCGCAAGGCTGAAGCGCTCCATAATCTGCTCCAGCGGCCATGTATGCGGCTTGCGCTGCTCGGGCGGCTGCTCCCAGCCGAAGATGACATCCGGCTCCGGCAGATCGTTTTCCCTGTAGTCGCGTTCGATGTTTTCGCGCATGGAGTGCGAGACGACGGCAATTCGTCCGCCCGCTTCTTTGTGCCGCTGCAAAATCTCACGGATGCCGGGATAGGCCACTGGTATGCGCGTGCGCACCCAGTCCTGCCAGAAGCGGAACTCGCCTTCGATCTCTTCCTCCGAAAAGCCGAGCTCGCCGGTAAACAGCGCCATGATGCCGGGGTCAAAATTCTTGCGGAAGTACTCCTCCAGCGTATACGATGCCTCCGGACGTACAAGCTTTAAATAGGCGAGAAACGACGGAAAGTGGATGGTGGCGGTACTGTTGACCGTAGTGTCGTCGTGATCCATGACCAGGCATTTGAAGCGCAAGGCAGATCCCTCCTGTCAGTCTTTTCTGACATCATACCAGCTGAAGCGGCGCTTCGCAAGAAAAATCGCCAAATCTTATTTTTTTATGAAGAATTGCTATTTTCAAAAAGCTGTGCTATCATAACAATGAATATACTGCGTGGAGTCTATCTACGCTTCGCAGCCCCGAACACATCATGGAGGTACGGCTATGAACAGAAGAAGAAAGCAAAGCATCTGGCTGCGCAGAAATCTGCCGCTGCTGATCGCGGTCGCGGCGCTGGTGCTGCTGGTGCTCATCATTGTGCTGGTCGCGCGCGGCTGCTCGAAGAGCAGCGACACGGTGATCAAGGCCAAGGCATTTTCCACCGGCACGACCATCGATCTGCCCCTGTCCGCCGAACTTAACGAGTCGGATTTCGTCTCCTACGGCGGATATCAGTTCACGACCAAGAAAAAACTCAGCGCGCTGAACAAGCTGATTGTCAAGAATAACGACGGCATCACGGCCGCGACGTATACCAACAGCTACGGCGAGTGCGGCGTCTATACGAAGCCGAACGAGTCTGGCGGCACGGACAGCTGGTGCCTGTATGTCAAGGACCCGAAGAACACCAATGAAAAATGGTATTTCTTCATGGGGGAGCACCGCGAGATCGCGCTGGATTCCGGCACGCTTGATATGCTCCTGCCGCTGCACCTCATCACAGACGCATCGCTGCGCGACACGATGTTTGCCACCGTCCAGCCGGGTACGCCGTATACCTGCGGCACCGACAAGCTGCCCGACGGGCAGACGCTCTCCGGCATGTTCCGCACATTCTACGAAGATTCCGGTCTCTATACCGTCACGACCAGCGACAAGGGCTTTACGCTCGTCCCGCGCGGTGGTTCGCAGGAACTGATGTTCCAGTTTGACGAGCAGGACACGAACGGCCAGTTCATGATCACTGTCCCGCAGGCTGCCGAGCCGCAGCCCGTTACTGCCGCTGTCGTGACCTATGGCAATGACGATCCCGTGACGCTGCCCGAAAGCGATGCGGTGGACCTGTCCACCGTGCTGATGCAGGCCAACTATAAAAAGACCGGCAAGACAGCGGATTATCAGTACACCGTCGATCTGAGCGGCCAGATTTACGAGGTCGCGCTCGACTGGAAGGACAACACATGGAACGGCTCCGTGCGCTATAACGGACAGGTCGCCATGCTTGTCACCAAGAGCAGCTGCACCGTGGTGTCTATCTTTGCGTCCAACCATCTTGGCGGCACGCCGGAGCGCGACACGGCCAAGTGGCCCACCGACGTGCAGGAACTTGTCATCACGCCGAAGGCCGAAAGCATGGCTACGACGAATGATGTGAACGTCCGCTCCGCCCCTTCGACCAACAGCGAGGTTCTCATGACTATGCCGACCGATACGGTTGTCGCCGTCATCGGTGTCTCGGAGGAGACGGAGGACGGCGCCTGGTACGAGATCTGGTACAACGAGGCCTGCGCGTACCTGAACGCCAAATACGTTAAATCCATCAGCAGCGCCGTGTCCACAACGCCAACGAACGGCTGATTTAAACACCAAAGCGCCCTCCCGGCGGAGGGCGCTTCTTTTTGCCAAGTCAGCAGAGAACCACCGTTTTCGTCTGCCGAAAATGGTGGTTCTCTGCCGATTTGAGCCACGCCGCAGCGATTTGCTGCGGCGTGGTCTTTTCTTGGATTTACTTCTTGACGAAGGACAGACAATCGGTGCACTGATCGACTGTCGGGTCGCATTCGTGGGTGCCGATGCAGACTTTATCGAGGGTACAGTAATCCTCGCAGCCGCAGTGGTTGTTGCACTGGCTCACATGGCACTCGATGGCGTGGTTAGCCTTTTCGTTTGCAAAACTCATACAAAACATCCTCCTTTTTTAAGGTACGGACTTAGTATGCACGCAAGCGACCGTTTCATGCTGGAAAAATTTTTATCTGCGGCCTCCGCCGAAACCGCCTCGTCCTCCACCAAAGCCTCCGCGGCTGCCGCCGCCGGGTCTGGGGCCTCCGCCAAATCCGCCGGGGCGCGGGCCGGGTCTGGGACCTGGCCCCGGACCAGGGCCGTGGTGATGATGGTTCGAGAACAACGAGCCCAGGAACAGGCCCGACCAGAAGCCGCCGCCTCCGCCGCTCCCGCCGCCTCTGCGGCCGGAGCCGAAAATAGCCTTGATAATCCAGAAAATGATCAAAATCGTAAGAATTGTACCGATCATACTTTTTCTCCTGCCACGTCCGGTGTCCTGCGCGGGCGTATACTCCATATCCGCGGCACCGTTCAGACTGGTCTGACACCAGTTGTACAAATCTTTGTACATATCACTTGCCGCGTCGTCCGCATTGCTGTCCAGAATAGCGGAAAAGCCGTCCTGAAAAATCGACTCCAGCCTGCTATCGGTGTAATCCGCGACATACATACCCGTCGTCACATACCACTCGTCCGCGCTGGTATCGATGGCAAAGAGCATGTCATACTCGCTCAGCCCCATCGAATCAAATGCGCTGTTCGTATAGCTTTCCAGCGTCTTACCGCCGGTGCTGTCTGTCGTCAGAATGGCGATATGGCTGCCGGTTTTGTTATAGATCTTTGTGTTGTAGTCCTGAATCGCATTTTCGCCGCTGCGGGTAAACAGCCCTGCGTCGTCGCGGATATACTTGTCGGAGATCGTCTCGTCTCCCGCTGTGTTGGATGTCTGCTCTGCGGCCGGTGTCTGAGATGCAGTCTGTTCCTGCGCAGTTGTCTGGGCCATAGGTTCGGGCACCGGTTCGCTTTTCAGTGCCGGGGACAGCCCGATGAAGAGCGCTGCGGCGATCATCAATACCGTAAAGATGACCGCAACGCTCGTTTTTTGAAAGAATTTCATGCTTGCTCCTTCTAAAGTGTCAGCTGCGCGGCTGCAGAAGCTTCTGCTTCAGTTCGCCCTCCAGCCGGCGAAGTTCAACCTCGGCCTCCTGCCGCTTCTTTGCGCCGTCGGTCTGAATCTGCAGAACCTCGTCGAGCGTGGAGATCAGCTGCTCGTTGGTATGCTTGAGCGTTTCCATATCGACGATGCCGCGTTCGGATTCTTTTGCCGTCTCGACAGAGGCCATGTGCAGCATGTCGGCGTTTTTTTGCAGCAGCGCGTTCGTCATATCTGTGACCTGCCGCTGAGCCTCCATGGCGCGGCGGGAATTTTCAATGCCGAGCGTCAGTACCATCTGATTTTTCCACAGCGGGATGGTGTTGAGCACGGAAGTCTGGATTTTTTCGACGAGCGCGGTGTCATTGTTCTGAATCATGCGGATCTGCGGCGCAGTCTGCAGCGAGATCATGCGCGTGAGTTCTAGATCGTGAAGCTTCTTTTCAAACCGGACGCATTTGTTCTCAAAATCATTGGCCGCCTGCGCATCCTCGGGCAGATTTGACGCCTCCGCCTTTTCCCGCAGCTGCCGCAGCGTGGTATTGCGGGCCTCGGCCAGCTTCTGTTTACCGGCCAGAATATACATGGTCAGTTCCTTGAAGTATTGCAGATTCCGCTCATACATCTGATCCATCACGGCCACATCTTTCAGCAGTGTGACCTTGTGCTTTTCCAGTTCGCCGGAAATGCGGTCAACGTTGACTTCCGCCGTTGCAAAGCGGCTCTTCATCTCTTCGGCGTTGATCTTTGCCTTGCGGAACAGCCCCGCAATGCCCTTCTTCTCCGGCTCGTCCATTGTCTTGAGTTCGACGAGAAGGCCGGAGAGCATCGTGCCAATCTCACCGAGATCGCCGGTCTTGACCTTGGCCAGCGCTGTGTCGGAAAAATCTGCGATGTTCTTTTGAGCGGACGCGCCGTATTCCAGAATCTGCTGCGCATTTTCCAGGTCGATCTGCTTGGAGAAGGCCAGAACTGCCTGCTGTTCCTGCGCAGAGAGTGCAGAGAGATCCGGGCCGGCCTCCGGCGCGGCCTGCGCCTTGGTAATGAGATCCTCTTCCTTCTTGACCTCCGGCTGCGGCTGCGCGTTCAGATCCGGCGTCAGGGTAAGCTGGGGGATGTATTCGTCCATAGTCTGTTCCTCCTGTATCTGTAAAAAATCCGGTTATGCAAAATCCTTTTTATTCGTCAGTCCTTCGCTGGCCATCATCTGCTCCATCACGCGGATATCGGCGGTGATATCGACAACATCGGACTCAAACAGGGCGTCAAGCTGGCGCTGGAACGCAACGATGACCTTGTCGAGCAGGTCTTCGATCTTCTGCATGCCCTCGGTGATGTTTTCCGTCTTGACGTTCTGGTTCTGGAGTGTGACATACTGTTCCATAAGTTTAATCGTGGTCGGCAGATAATAGTTGAGGAACTGCCGGATCTGGCTGAGTTTTTCCGGGTGCTGCCGGACGCAGTCGAAAATCTGAGCCGTCAGGCGCTCAATGAGGTCAATCTGGGCGCTCATGCGCTCGTCAGGAATCTCGTCGTTCAGACGGCGGATATCGGCAATGGCGCGCTTGCCCTGATAGATGACCGATTGCAGTTCCGGCGGAAGCTTCTCATCCGACTCAGACTGCGGCTGCGGCTCGGGCTTCTTTTCTTCCTGTTTTGGCTGGGGCTGTTCCGGCGCGGCAGTCTTCGGCGGTTCTTCCGACTTTTTCCCGCGCATCACAATGCGCAAAATCGCATACACGATCAGCGACACGACCGCGCAGGAAAGAATGCCCCGGAAGCTGTCCAGCTTTTTCGCGTAGAGCAGCCACACCGCGCCGATGGCATAGATCGGAAGCGCGGAGCGCTTCTTTTTCGCATTCTGTTTCTCTTTCTGTTCGTCCATGGCAGTCCTTTCTTTGCAAGGCAAAGCATTTTTCTGGATATTTCCTCAAACTAATAGTAGTACAAACGCCGCGGAAAGTCAACTGTCAGACCGGATTGACACCGGCCGCGGCACACAGTATAATAGCTTTGCGGAGGCCGCAGCGGCCTCCGCAGCGGAAAAGACCGGCTGCACGGGAGAAGCTGCGGAAGCATCCTGCCGGCCCTATTCCCGCATATTCATACCTATGCCGGCAGCCAGAAGGCGGTGCGCGGCTTTATTTTATGGATTGGAGGCATTCCTATGATCCGTGTATCCCCCTCAATTCTGGCAGCAGATTTTGCAAATCTGGAGCGCGAGATCGGTACGATCAAGCAGGCGGGCGCCGAGTATGTACATATTGACGTCATGGACGGCCTGTTTGTTCCCAATATTTCGATCGGACTGCCCGTTTTGTCCTGTATCCGCAAGGTGACGGACCTGACGCTCGACGTGCATCTGATGATCGACCGCCCCGTGCGCTATGCCGAGCGCTTTTGTCAGGCTGGCGCGGACATCGTGACCGTCCATGTCGAGGCTGACACGCAGGAAAACACACTTGAGGCGCTCCGCATTATCCGCGCCTGCGGCAAAAAGCCCGCGATCTGCGTCAAACCCAAAACGCCGGCAGAAGCTGTTCTGCCGTTCATCGGCCTTGTCGATCTGATTCTGGTCATGACAGTCGAGCCGGGCTTCGGCGGGCAAAGTTTCATGGCCGACATGATGCCCAAGGTACAGGCTATCCGCGCGTATATCGATGAGAAAAATCCCGGCTGCGAGTTGGAGGTTGACGGCGGCGTCAACGCTCAGACTGCAAAACTCTGCACCGCAGCAGGTGCAAACGTCCTCGTCGCAGGCAGCGCATTCTTCAAGGCAGAAGACAAAGCCGCGTTTGTGCAGGCGGTGAAATAAAAGCGTTTTTGGACCGCGGCGAATCTGGATTGCCTTGAAAATTTTGAACGCAAAGCTGCTTTCTCGCAGCCTCTTAACGGGGGCTGCGTTTTTATTACGCCTTATGTCCGCCGATCTGCTCGTTTCGCTGGCGGGCGGTCGCGCCGTCACGGAGACTCATGCCTTTTAGAATGGCGTTTTTTCCGTATTTTTCGCGGATAGCCAGCACAGCGCTCTGCATGCGCCGCTCACGTTCACGCGCAGCCTGCTCCGCACGCTGCACAGCAAGAGCCGTCTCATCGGAAAACAGGTCAAGCTGAACGTATTCCGGCTCTGCACGCACGTCCTGCTCCCGCTGCACGCGGTTCGCTACGACGTACATCCGGCGCACAAGCAGCCCACGGTCCACGATCCGGTCAAACAGCGCCGTCAGCGCCCGCAGGAACTCTTTGGACGATGCGGTAGGGGTCTGGAAATTCTCCGACCCGTGTGCGGCCTTCGGAACACGCCGTCCATAGTGGTCGGTCGTGACCGGGCCATGGTATGGCGGACAGGCGGGATCTGTTAAACTTTCGCGGTCATAGCCGACGGTCAGGACAAGCTGACCGGTCACAAGCCCCTTTCGCGCCAGATCCAGCGCCAGTGCGTCCGCCATTTCCTGTGCGACAAGGCGGGCCTTTTCAAACACATACGGGCATTGCAGCACCTGCCCGGAACTGATGCTGTGCGTCTGCGGCTGGTAGGCCTTGATATCCGCAATCGTACACGGCTCACAGCCCCACGCATGGTCGATCAGCAGTTCCGCATTCACGCCGAACATGCGGTACAACAGTTCTTCGTTATAAAATTCATCCGGTTTTCCAAGCGAGCAGCGGACGATATCGCCCATTGTGGAAAGTCCCTTTGCCTCGAGTTTTTTCGCAATCCCGTGCCCGATGCGCCAGAAATCGGTCAGCGGCCGGTGCTGCCAGAGCGTTTCACGATAGCTGCGCTCGGTGAGGCAGGCGACGCGCACGCCGTTTTCATCCGGCTCCACATGCTTGGCCTCGATGTCCATGGCGACTTTGGCCAGATACAGATTCGTGCCGATCCCGGCGGTTGCGGTGATGCCGGTTGTGCGCAGAACATCCAGAATGACTGTCCGCGCCAGTTCCTGCGGCGTCTGGCCGTAGGCGCTTAGATATGGCGCCGCATCGATAAAGACCTCGTCGATGGAATAGACGTGTATATCCTCCGGCGCAAAGTATTTGAGGTAGATCTGATAGATCTGTGCAGAAATCTGCATATATTTTGCCATCTGCGGCGGCGCAGTGATAAAGGAAAGTTCCAATTCCGGGTGCGCGGCGAGTTCCTCTGCGTTATCACTCCGGCCGTGCAGGCATCTTCCCGGCGCGCGCTCCCGCCGCATGGCGTTTATCTCGGAAACTCGCTGCACTACCTCAAACAGCCGCGCCCGGCCTGCGATTCCATATGCCTTCAAAGACGGCGAGACAGCCAGGCAGATCGTCTTCTCTGTCCGCGCCGCATCCGCCACAACAAGGTTTGTTTTTAACGGATCCAGTCCCCGCGCCGCGCATTCCACCGACGCATAAAAGGATTTCAGATCGATTGCAAGATACGCCCGTTCTGCCACACGCCCAGCCTCCCTTCAGTTTTATGCTCCTATCATACCACCGAATTTGGAAAGGATGCAAGTGTTATTAGAAAATTTGTTCGATTTTACGAATAAAAAACCTTCTTGTGCCGCTGCGCTGCCGGGTTATTCAATCGTGGCCTGCAGGCACTGATAAACGCCGTCCATGCAGACGAGCAGGGACAGACCGCTTCCCGCCGGGGTCAGAAGCTGGAACCCCGCTTCGGTGGGGCATGCCTCATAGCAAACGCCGCCCAGGACAGCGTAAACGGGTGTGTCCTTGTCCGGAGTTAAGTCTTCAAATGTGCCGGTATAGATAAACAGGCCCTCATAAGCCGATTTGCTCTGCGAGACGGAAATCGTCTGTTCTCCCGGCTGCGCCTCGAGCGCTTCGCGCTCCGGCGCGGGCAGAAGAGGCGGACGCGTGCTGAGCCAGCGCAGATTGCGCTCGACCAGCTGAACGAGTACGGTATCGGGCTGCGCGTCCTGCATCAAAGACAGGTCGTATGGCATAGAGCGGGAGAACACAGCTGATGCGAATGCCTCGGCCAGATCCTCGTGCAGCGCGTTGCCGAACGAGTCCCGGAAGGCCAGCAGCGCGCCGCTGCCGCCGGATTCTGTGCGGATAAGCTGATCGTCTGCGCTGTGCACTGCGCCCACATACTGAAACGCCCGCTGCCGCGCAAGGCTGAGTCCCTGCTCCTGCTTTTTGGAGGCCGGATAGAGCATCTGATACAGGTCGCCGCCGTGCGGTTGGGGGGAAAAGTCTTCTTCGGCAAGGGCAGAATCCCGGCCGAGCGCCGACAGAATCACGTCGCAGGCCAGCGCCGAGCCGTAGCCATTCCAATGGCTGTCGGTACGGTAATAGGCTGCCTCGCCTGCGCCCAGAAGCGTCTGGCGCACGTCGCAGAACGCAACGCCCTGCGCATCCAGAAGCGCCTCCAGCCGGTCAAGGTCTGACGATTCCCCCGCACGGACATAGCGCGCCGGCATATGCGCGGGATAGAGCGTATTTTTATTCGGTGCGCAGACGAACAGGAAGTCTGCACCCTGAGACTGCGCGTATTCCTGCAGGAGCGCAAGATTTCGCGCCGCACACCAAAGTTGGCGCTCCGTCATAGGGTCTGCGCCGGTGTAATCGGCCAGTGTGTCGGCGTAATACAGCCAGCCATCCGTGCCGAGCAGCACCTCCGGCGTGGCGGATTCCCGGAAAATGGCCGCGTCCGCCGCAGCGTTCGCCGTGATCAGTTCCTGCCGCAGGCCGAAATGGCCGTCAAAATAGTCTGCCATATCCGATAATACGTCAAAATTGAGACGTCCGCCCGCCGTCAGGCGCGGTTTTGCCGCTAAACGCTCGTTTGCCCCGGAGGCGGACGGGCCCGCGATCACAAAAACAGCCAGCGGCAGTAGGCATAGCAGAAGCAGCAGAATGCAGAAGATCTGTTTGATCGGTTTTTTCATAGGCAGTCCTCAGAAACTTGCATAGATGAATGGCTGGAACGAGCCGGAGGCCAGTGCAAGCAGACACAGTACAAACAACAGCAGCATAAGGCAGCCGCGCAGTGCATTCCAAATGCGCAGCGGTTCGATTTTTTTTTGCAGCCACGGCCAAAGCGGCAGGCAGAGCGCCAGCGAAAGCGCGCACAGCAGCACCGTCCTGCGGGAAAGCGCCGCCAGCAGTGCGGCCCGGCAGACCACGTCCGGTGAAAAGCCCGTCAGCATGGCGCCAAGCAGCGCGCCCGCCTGTGAGACGTCCGCCGCGCGGAAGACCGCGAAGCCGAGAATCACGGCAAAAAGCGCATATACATGCCCGTACCAGCGGTTTTTGAGTTTCCCCGGCAGCTGCAGCGCCGTCTCCATGCAACTCAGAAGCCCATGCCACAGGCCCCAGAGTACGAACGTCCAGCCCGTTCCGTGCCACAGGCCGGTTGCCAGAAACACGAGCAGTTTGTTCGCCATCGTGCGCAGTATCCCCCTGCGGTTGCCGCCCAGCGGGATATAGAGATAATCGCGGAACCATGCGGACAGCGAAATGTGCCACCGCCGCCAGAAGTCCGTGACGCTGTCGGCACAGTAGGGATAGCGGAAGTTTTCCGGCAGCCGGATACCGAACAGCAGGCCGAGGCCGACAGCCATATCGCTGTAGCCGGAAAAATCGAAATAGAGTTGTAAGCAATAGCAGACCGCACCCGTCCACGCGCACAGCGCGTCGAAGCTGGTCTGCGCGTAAACCGCATTCGCCAGCTGCGCGGCCGCTGCTGCCAGCAGCAGCTTTTTTGCCAGCCCGCAGATGAAACGGGAACAACCGTCAAACGCGCCGTCCCATGTGACGTGCCGTGTGTCCAGCAGCGGCTGCACCTCCGAAAAGCGCATCAGCGGCCCGGCAGTCAGCTGTGGAAAGAACGTCAGATATTGCAGCGCCCGCCGGAAGCTGCGCGTGCCGCTCTGCGGCGCGCGGGAAACATCCACAATATAGCTGATTGCCTGAAACGTGTAAAACGAGATGCCGAGCGGCAGCACGCCGCGCCATTTATATGCAGCCAGCACCGCAAGATCGACGGTCACGCAGGCAGCAAGCAGCAATCTGCGTCCGCGCCGGGCACGCATGAGCGCAAGTCCCACGCCGTAGTGCAGCGCGCAGGATGCAAGCAGCAGCGGAAGATGACGCAGATCGCCGAAGGCATAAAACACCAGCCCCGCCGCGATCAGCAGCACATTTTTTGCCCGTATGGGCCGCAGCAGGTGGTACGCGATCAGCACAAGCGGCAGGAATGCGAACAGAAAAATCGGGGAAGCGAAGTTCATAAGCGGTTCTCCTGTGAAAAAGTGCCGCCGCAGAGCGGCGGCACGGGGTGTTACGGGAAATAATACTGGAAGCCGTTATAGACGCTGCCGCCGGAGTCGGTCATGGCGTAAGCATCGATCTCGCCCTTGCCGAACTGATAGAGATAGGCGTATTCCAGCTGCACGTCGTACAGACGCGTCTCGCCGTTCTCCTCGATCATCGTCCACGCGTGGTCGTTGTCGGGTTTGCTCTCATGTCCGGCCACGACATAGGCCTGATAGCCGAGCCTGCGGGCACAGTACATGAACGCAGCGGCGAAGCAGTAGCAGTTTCCCTTGCCCTGCTGCAGAAAGACCTCTGCAGCCTCCTGTGCCCAGTCGTCCGTTCCGGCCTCATAGTGCGGCATGGACAGGTATTTGAAATGATCGCGGATATAGTCGAACGCCAGCGAAAGCCGCGTCTCGCGGGCATCCAGCGCATCGGGATTGCTGTCAGACAGAAGCTGCGCGATTCCCGTATCCAGTTCCTCGCTGCCGCTGGTGTACCGGCCGTCTGCACCAAAAGTCAGATGCCCGTCCGCACTGCCGGTCAGAAGCGAACCGTCCGGCTGCACATCATACAGCGCCTGTCCGTCGTCATACAGACCTGCCGGCGGCGGCAGGAGTGCATAGCCGTCCTCACCCGTCTGATAATACAGCGTATCTCCGCAGCGGTTGACGCCGCGCGAAAAGAAGAACAGGCTGCCGTCCGGCTGGACATAGAGAAGCTGTCCGTCCAGTTCCGTCAGACCGATGCCGGCAAGCGGCTGGCCGTTTTGATAGTAAATCGCCAGGCCGTTGATTTTGACAATCCCGTCCGGGATAGGCACAGGGTCCTGGGCCTCTGTCTTCTGCTCAACAGACGCGGGGTCGTTTTCCTGCACAGGTACCGGAGAGACGGATACTGCTTCCTGTGCGGGAGGCTCTGCCTCCGGCTGCCGCGTGCAGCCGCACAGAAGTACCAGTAGGCACAAAAGCACGGCAGTCAGGACTCGTTTCATGGCGTATCCTCCGCGCGGACAGTGATTGAATCAAATGTCTGCTGCAGCGCGGTGCAGTCCTCTCCGTCAGGATAGATTGCACTGAGACACCACAGAGCGCCGTCCAGCTGCAAGAGGCGTACGCGGGCAGCTGCCTTCGGCGCGCCGTTATAGGCCGGGGCAGACAGCTGCGCGTCATAGACCTCGTCTGTGTTTTCCGAAACCGTGAGGAGAATGTCCTCCGTCGCGGGTGCAGTATAATAATACGCCTGCACTGCACCGATGCAGATGCGCTCCAGTTCTGCGGTCTTCAGCAACTCCCTCGAAGTATTCAGCTTCTGCACGTCGATGCGCGCAAGCTGTCCGCCCGTGACCGGAAGGAAGGAATCCAGCCCCTCTGTGGAGGAATCCATTTGCAGCACGTCCGGGTCATAGACCGCGCGCAGGCGGCCCTCTGCGAGATAGACGGTCGTGCCGGGGATGGCAGGCGCAGTCTGCTCCGGTTCCTGCTCCTGTTCAGAACCATCCGTCTCCGGCTGTGCGGGTGTGACCGGCTCCTGTACGGAGGCAGGGACGGACGGCTGTGCGGGCGTGCGGAGTTCCCGCATGATCTTCACGCCGAAGATGACTGCCGCAGTGAGCAGCACAAGCGTCAGCGCCAGCAGGAAATAGGGCTTGTTCCGCCGAAGAAAGCGGCCTGGCGTCCGGTTGCGTCGTCTTTCCATGCGTGTCAACTCCTCTCAGGGCTCAAAGCTTCCCATGTCTTCGTGCGGCAGTAGAGCGGGAAGCTGTTGCGGTCCTGCTCGAAGAGAATGATGGACTTCATATCGCGGTAAAGGACCTCCGGCGTTGCGTAGATCAGACCGTCGTTTCCGGTGTCGGTCGTGCGAAGCTGATCCCAATCCTTATAGCGGCTTTGCAGAACATAGGGGTCAGCGACAAGGAAATAGCCCTTGCCGTCGATGGAGGTATAGCCGCAGAGCACCATATAATGCTCGTGACTCGTGAACGCACCCTTGAGTACATGGATAATGGCGAGATAGCCCTTGTTGCCAACCTGGTCGGCAAGCTGCGACATATCGACCTCATCCTTTTTATAGATGTTCGGCGCTTCAAGCGTCGTGCCGTAGCGGTCGTATTCGAGATACTGATAATAGCGGGCGATGCCCTCAAAATATTCGTTCGGCAGACCATAACTGACGGGATAATTGTCCTGCAGAGCATAGGTACGCATCCAGCGCGGCGTGATTTCGACTTTGTGATAGGTTGAGAAAACCATTGCGGCGCAAGCGCAGCCGCAGCCGCGATCCTTGAGAGTCGCACCGTTGCCCTCGAATTCAAAGATTTCTCCTGCCCAGTCCGGGTCGGTCTGTGCGAAATAATACAGCTTGTCTGTCTTTCCGCTGCGGGCGACCGTCCCATACGTTCCGGCTTTGGTCAGATTGTATTTGTACATGGCCTCGATATCGTGCCGCATATCCCCGCTCAGCGCCGGAAGGCAGTCCAGCAGATACATCGTCAATTCGTCAAGGCAGGCTTTTTTCTCCGGCAGCCCGCAGAAGCGGTAGATCGTCTCCAGCAGCGCGGCCAGATGTTCGTCAAAATAGGTCTCGACCGGTTCTCCCGCGCGCATCTGCGTGTAGGCGACAAATTCGTTATCGGGGTAATTGTCATTGGAATAGAGTGCCTTTTTGACTGCTTTTACACGTTCGTCGGACTGTCCCGGCAGAATTTCGTATTCCGATTTTTCATAGCGATCAAGCACATAGCGCGGGATCAGCACACGGTTGAAGGTCACGCCCTCGTATTCAAACGTGCTGCTGCCCAGCACCATCGGCTGCTTCATGGCGGTAAGGATCTGGTCTGTAAAGGCCTCCTGTGCGGCGAAAGCGGGCGCGCAGAGCGGCGCCAGCGCACACAGCGCCAGCACCAGCGCGAGCAATCGGCGGAAGATGGCGTGTTTCATGTGCGCCTCCTTTACTGCTACGGCATCACGTCGTAGACGTTCTCTGTGCCGTCGGGATCCCGGTAGGTGTAGACGGTAAAGCCGTCATAATAAAGTTCACCGTCCTCGCCCGGGCCGAGGCAGGAGGAGGCGTAGCTGCTGTTGTCCGGCTCGCCGATGGCAGCGGTGAGAGACGAAATATCCTCGCCGATCATCTCCTGCGCTGTGGTGAGCGCGTCCTTCTTCGCTCCGCAGGCGCAGAGCGTCAGCGTAAGCGCCGCGGCAAGCACAATGAGAATCAATTTTTTCATAGGTATCCTCCTGTCAGAACTCGCTGTAGACGAACGCGACGCTCTGCGCGTCCATGCACAGCCAGACCAGAAAAATGGCCGCAGCCAGCAGTGCACAGGCAAGCGCCAGCGTATACCAATGGGAGAAGACAAGCGCTTCAAGCTGCTTCCCAAAATTCTGCAATCGCTTTGTCAACCGCAAGCCACCCCTTCCAGCCAAGGTGCATGGTGTCGCAGAGGAAATAGGACTCGTATTCATAGCCCGTCAAGTCCAGCAGCGTCACGTTTTCATATTCTGCGGCAATACGCCGCGCGTTTTCATAGTAGGTCTGCCGCCGTTCGGCGGAAAAGCCTGTGTAATCGCTCCACGCGCCGTGCATTGGGACGTGGACGAACAGGATCTGCATCTGCTTTGCTTTGCAGATTGCAAATAGGCAGCGCAGATCGTCATATTCCGGGGAACTGTCATAGCTGACGGACGCGTCCTTCCCGGCCTGCTGCGCGAGCCTGCGGCCGATGTAGGTGTTGTAATAGCTGTCTTCCATACCGAATTCATTTCCGGCGGTCTGCTCCTCCGCCTGATGGACGGCGGACTGCTCTTCCACATCCCAATCGATCGCGCTGCTCTGCGCATTTTGCACGGTGGGCGCTTCGGCAATCACGCGGCGGGAACTTGTCATATCGCGCGTATCGAGAAGCCACTCGGAAATCGCGGCATACGGCGTCAGCAGCACTTCGAGCGCCGTCTGCCCCTTTGCAGCCGCGCGGGTCAGAAGTCCGGCTGCGGTCGTCTGCTGCAAAGAAGCGCCGTACTGCGCATTATACGCTTCGATCAGTTCCGCCACACGGCGGGCAAGATACTGCCGCTGCTCCGCCGGAATCGTCTTGTCGGACAGAAGCGTCAGCATCTGTTGCTCGGAGAAATTCGCCATAAACAGATCCGGCGCGATGCCGTCTTCGACATATGACTGCGGCGCCGTGATGAGCACGGCCTTTTTCCCCGTCAGGCTCTCACCCGACGCAGCGATGGCCATTGCATGCACCAGCGACTGGCACGAACCGCGCCCGATCAGGTCAACCTGAAAGCCGCAGCGCTTTCCGGCAAAAAAGTTGGCCGGATGGGTGCAGATCTGCGTCGTCTTGAGTTCGCTCGAGCCGAAGACGGGCAGCGTATCGTCCTGTGCAGCCGCCGTGCGGAGCAGATATTCGCCCGTGATCTTCTCCGGGGCCAGTGAATCGCCAAGGCTGTCCGGATAGTCCGGCATGGTCTTCTCCACGCCAAGCCGCACAAATCCCAGCGCCAGCACTGCCGCAAGCAGGCACAAAAGCGCCCTCAAAAAGAATTTTCGCATGGGTTCAGGCGAGCAGCGCCGCGATCTTGGCAGGCGTTGAAATTTCCTCGCGCGTCAGTTCTGCCACATCCAGCGTCTTTCCAAACTGCTCCAGCCGAACCAGAAGTTCAACCAGACCGAACGAGTCGAGAAGGCCTTCCTCAAACAATTCCGTTTCGGGCGTGATTTCACCCGCGTCCGCGCCGGTAATATCATTCAGCACCGCAATAATTTCTTCCAGCATGGTGAATTTCCTCCTAAATGAGTCTCTCAGAGAACAGCAGCAGGCCGAAGCTGAACAGATGGAAGGTTGCCAGCCGCAGCGCCCACGCTGCCTTCGGGTTTTTCTTGAGTGTTTTAAAGCCCTTGCACTGCGTGTCAAGCACGTCGTTCAGACACATCAGCGCGCCGTGATATGCGCCGTAGATCAGATAACCGGGTGTCAGTCCGTGCCATGCGCCCATGAGGAGCATCGTAAGCGCATAGCCGAGATACGAACTTGTGCGCCGCCCCTTGAACCATTTTCCGCGCAGCGCAGCCATGCAGAAGCGCGTATAGACATAATCGCGCAGATAGGTTGACAGCGAGATGTGCCAGCGCGACCAGAAATCCTTCATGTCAAGGCTCAGAAACGGCAGGTCAAAGTTGTCCGGCTGCTCGATTCCCAGCAGATACGCCGTGCCGACGGCCATGCGGCTGTAGCCGGCAAAGTTGAAGAACATGAAAAACGTGTAGCCGTACATATAGGAAACAGTGGCCCAGAAGCCATGCTCCGGCAGGCTGGACAGCCAAAATTTCCAGATGAGGTTGCCGATGACGAAATTATAGAACGCGCCCGTCATCAGCCGCCACAGGCCGTCCCGCAGCAGCGCGCGGTATTCCACCCCTGTGCGCATTTTGTGAAGATCGGTCTCAAACCGCCGGTACCGGTCCAGCGGGCCGGAGGACACGGATGGGAAAAAGAGTACAAAATAACTGAGATCCAATAGGTTCAGTTCTGTGATGCGCCCGTCGTAGATATCGATCAGCGGCTGCACCGCACGGAACGACAGATAACTGAGGCCCAGCATCGAAAGCGCCCGCAGGGGTTCGACCCACAAAGACAGCTTGACCAGCAGCAGCGGCAGCAGGCTCAAAGCGACCGCCAGATGAAAGACCCATGCCTTCTTTGCCCGCTTTCGCAGGTACAGATACCAGAAGGTCAGCGCTGTCTGCCAGACCCAGAACGCCGCAAGAAGCAAAAGCGCGTGCAGCGTGCGGAAAATGGCCAGCAGCATGACCGCGCAGACGAGCATGCCGCACACGCGCAGCTGCTTTCCCTTTAGACCGCATATAACCACAGGGAGCAGCACAAGCAGAAGCAGCAGAAAATAATCAAGACCGCCGAATGGGTTCATGTGCGCCCTCCTGTCGTGCCGGACGCAAGCTGTGCGGCAAGCTGTTTTTTATCGATCTTGCCGTTGGTGTTCAGCGGGAAGCTTTCAACGGCAAGAATTTTTCGCGGGATCATATAGGACGGCAGGCAGTCTGCCAGCGCAGCTTTGATGCGCCGGGCACGCTGCAAAGCGCCTTCGCCGTCCGGCTTTTCCAGCAGGACGAATGCCGTCAGCGCCGTCACGCGTCCGTCCTGCAAAACAGGCAGAACAGCGGCGCGGGCAATGTTTGGCAGCTTGACGAGGTTGTTCTCCACGTCCTCCAACTCGACCCGGAAGCCGTTGAGTTTGATCTGCCCGTCCAGACGGCCCAGATAATAGAGCATGCCGTCCTCCATACGGCACAGATCGCCTGTGCGGTAGCCGCGCAGACCGTCCTCCGTGCGGAAAAACAGGGCCTTGTTCAACTCGGAACGTCCAAGATACCCGGGGCTGACAGCCTCGCCGATCACCAGGAGTTCGCCCGGTTCACCATCCGGTAATGCGCGGCCCTGTTCGTCGGCAATGATTGCCTGCACATTTTCAAAGGGCCTGCCGATGGGAAGCGGCGCATCCGCGTCCAGCATGGCCTGCGTGATCTCTGTGCCCGTCACAAGAACAGTCGTCTCCGTCGGCCCATAGGCGTTCACGACCGGCACGCCTGGGAATCTTCGCAGCAGTTCCGCCGCCAGTTTTTTTGTCAGTACCTCGCCGCAGAACAGGAACTGCCGCACCTGCGGCAGAAGTTCCGCACAGAATTGCTCAGAATGAATGCAGAACTCCGCAAGAGACGGTGTGGACACCCATGCGTCCGGCCTTGCCTCGCGCAGAAGCTGAAAAAGCGCCTGCGGGCTTTCCAGCGTCTGCCGGTCTGCCGTCCAGAGTGTCATGCCCCGGCTGAGCGCCTCGTAAAGCGCGCAGACGGAGACATCGAACGAATAGGAAATTTCATTGAGAAACGCGCCGCCCTCCGGCAGCCGCGCAAACCACGGTTTTACGCCTGTGTGGAATGCGGCAAGATTGCCCGCTGTGATCTGCACGCCCTTGGGTGTCCCGGTCGAGCCGGAGGTGAAGAGCAGATAAGCCGTCTGCTCCGGTCGGATCCAGCCGGAGTGCGGCGCGGGCAGTGCAGGCTGCGCAAGAATCTGCGCGAGATCCTCTTCGCAGAGCGTATGCTCCGCCGAAAGACCGGAGGCGCGCAGATCGACCAGCACGGACGGCTGCGCGTCATGCAGAATCTGCGCGGCGCGGTCTGTCGGATACGTCGTATCGACAGGAATATAGCCGCGCCCGGCCTTGAGCGCGCCGAACATGCAGGCGGGAATGGCCGACTGCTTGTGGCCGTAGATCATGACCGGCCTGCCGTCGCTTGGCAGCGTGCGGCGAAGGTACGCCGCAAACGCATCCGCCATGCGGTTCAGCGCGGAAAAGCTTACCTTCTCATCATGATAGCGGATCGCAATGCGGTCCGTTTCTGCATAGTGCTCCAAAGCTTCCAGAATAAACATGCGTATGTATCCTCAATCATCCGTTGCGTCCCACTGGTGCGTCAGCGCCATGCGCGCGTCGTCGGCCATAAAATAATCGCGCGGGTTTTCCGCAAAATGTCCGCCGTACAGCGGGTCAAACCAGCATGCCGTCCCGTTCACGACCGCGCGTACCCACGCATGGTCAACCGGCTCTGGAGCGTCCGCACGCAGGAACGTGCCCTGCACGATCTGTGCTTCGCAGCCCATGCGCCGTAGCAGGACTGCTGTCAGCGCGGCCTGCGCGTCGCAGTTGCCCTTGCGCTTTTGCAGCAGTTCCAGCGCAAGTGAATTGGTCAGTTCGTCCGTAAACCCGCCGGAGGTATCGGCCAGCGTAGCGCGGTAGGTAATGCCGGTGCAGAGGAAATCATAGACCGTGCCGAGATTTGCAACAAGGTCGGCCTTCGGGTCGCATAACTCCTGCAAAAGCGCAAGAACCGCCTCGTCGAGTTCCGCATTTCCGGTTGCCTGACCGGCGGGCGTATATGGCTTGGCCGCACAAGCGGCGCAGCCAAGTGCCATCACTGCCGCCAGAAGCAGCAAAATAAGCTTTTTCATGGCATCATTCCGCACGGTGCGTGCTCGTCAGCCCGATAGCGCAGACCGTATCGCCGTCTAATTCAAAATACAGCGACGCGGGAATGGTCAGACTGTCCTGTGCGGCCAGCGCGTAGGTCATGGTGCTTCCAGCCTGCGTATACTCCGTTCCATATGCGGCCTCTACGTCTTTCCGGCTTGCGCCGATTCCGACGCCCTGCGCAGTCTGCACGTCTGCGGTGCAGTAGAGTTCCAGCAGACGGTCGGCATCGCCGTCAGGGTAGGTATAGAGAATTCGGTCGGAATAAGCATAGGTCTTGTCCATCCCCGTGTAGACGCAGGAGACAGCCTCGGAATAGGTATAATCTGTCCCAAACGCGTCAAGCAGCGCAGAAACGGACGCATCGGGCCGTACCGCAGTTCCACCCACGGTCAAGGTCAAATCAACCTCGGAAATTGTTTTTTGCCGCAGCTGCCGAGCAGTGCGCACAGCAGCAGAGCGGTCAGAAGCAGACAGATTGTTTTTTTCATACCGCCCGTCCTCATTCCGCGTCAACGACCGTCTCAACGCCGTTTTCAAGATAGGTAAAGACGGTCACGCCGTCATAGATCCAGATCCCGTCGTCGCCCGGGCCGGAGCAGGAAGCCTCATATAGCTTCTGCTGCGGCTCGCCGAGCGCGTCCAGCAAAAGCTGCGCGTCCTGATCGACAAAGCTGAGCGCCGTCTCCAGTACGCTGGGCATTTCCGCGTCCTCCGTCAGCGCCGGTTCTTCTGCTTCCGGCTCTGCAGGTTCCTCCGCTTCCGCAGGTGTCTGCACCTCGGGTGCGGGCTCCGGTTCCTGTGCAGGCTGCTCGTCAGCAACGGGGGATACCTCCTGTACAGGGGGCTGCGCAGGCTCCGGCTTTTCGCCGCAGGCGGTCAGGACTGCCGCTGCAGCCAGCAGCAGGCAGATCAGCAGCATACTCGTAAGCTTCTTTTTCACAGTTCTTTCTCTCTCCTTCTGCGCGGCCGTCAGTGCTTCAGATAGCGGGCGGGCGCGGATTCATATGTCACCTGCCAGGCGCTGTGCGTCTCGTTGCTGATGCCGGCGCGCAGGTTATAGTTTTCGATCTGCGGGTCAAAGAGGAAAGTCTCGCCGTCCAGTTCGATCTCAACCCAGCCGTGTGCGATGGGGTACCAGTTCCAGCTGTAGCCGCATTCGCCGACAATGGGCGAGGCCAGATAGCCGAGCTTTCTTGCAAGCAAACAGAACACGGCGGCGAAGTTATAGCAGTCGCCCTTGCCGGTCGAAAGGATCTTGTCGGCAAATTCCAGCTGTTTGTCGTAAGGGATCGTTTTGACCTCCGGGCCATAGGTCGGGTTCCGGCCCAAATACCGCAGCGCCCGGACAGCCTCATAGCAGGCATGCAGGCATTCTTCCTGTGTCATGTCCTCTGTGGTGCAGGCGGCGATGAAGTCGTCCAGCTTTGCGTCCAATTCCGTGTTTCCGGTCGTGTAGAAGCCATTTTCATCGTATAAGTACTCACCGAAAACGCCGTTTCGGCGCAGAAGGCCGTCCGCTCGGACGAAGACAGCGTGTCCTTCGAGATAATGCGGGGCGTAATCGGCCAGGATCCGGCCTGATTCGTCGCAGCGGTAATAGCGGCGGTTCTGCTCGTCCAGGAAGCCCGTTCCGCGTACGACGCGGCCATCGGCGTCTACAAAGAACCCGCTCGTACCGGACAGATGGATGCCCGGCGTAAACGAAAGCGCATCCAGCGCGTCCGCACGGTAATGCTCCTGCTCATCTGCATCGTCCAGATAATAGTCATGCGGCAGAACGGCCTCGACCAGATCGGCATAGTCTGCCCGATCCTCCGGCACATCCAGCAGTAAGGAGCGGTGGACGCCGTTGATCGCTTCCGTGTCCGGTTTCCGGCCCAGTGCGCGGTTGACCAGCACCGCCGCCTGTGCGCGCGTGATCGGGGCAGGCGCAGGCACATCTTCTGCCTGCGCGCCATCCGGCATCAGCGCCTGCGCAGCCTGTAAAAGAGCGGGTGAAGCGGACTGCTCCGTCTGGCCGAGCGCGGACAGAAGCGCCGTCAGGAACGTGTCCGGCATGACGGATGCACTGGGGAAGAAGCATGTTTGTCCCTCCTCCTGCGGCAGATATCCGCCCATGGTGCTGACCGCCTCATAATACCAATACTCCGGCAGGACATCATCATATTGTGCAGGCTCCGCGCTGCGGGGCGCGTCCTGCGTCAGATTGTACAGAAGCTGCGCGCAATCCGCGCGGCGCAGCGGCTCGTCCGGCCGGAAAAAGCCGTCGGACGCCGCCATATAATTCTGATGAACGTGATACTCCGGCTCCGGTTCCGGTTCAGGCTCCGGCACAGACGCGGCCTGTATCGCAGGCTCCTGCACTTCCATGGTCTCCGGCTCCGCCGCGCTCTGGCAGCCGCATAAAATTGTGCACAAAAACACGCACAGCAGCGCGGCCCATAGGCCTTTTTGCCTTCGTCCGCCAGGACGGGGATTCATTCTCGTCCGTTTCTCCATTTCTCCAACTACCCGTCTTTTTTAGTTTCATGCACGCTCTGCATGGTGGAAACATCAAAAACTGGTATAAATTATACACCAATATCCATTATAATCTATCCCACCGTCAAATGCAAGACGGCAGGAGGGGGAATTGTGCAAATCATGGCAGCCCGGCGCGGCATAAACGAATCCCCCGCCTCACGGCGGGGGATTTTCTGCTATTTACAGGTGCAGCACGCGGTCACGGATTTCCTGCGTCCGGCCCTGGTTCCAATACTGGGTGCCAATGTAGCCGCAGGTGCGGCGGGCGACGTTCATCTTGGACTGGTCGGTGTTGCCGCACTGCGGGCAGACCCAGATCAGCTTGCCGTCCGCGTCTTCCTTGATTTCAATCTCGCCGTCGAAGCCGCAGACCTGACAGTAATCAGACTTCGTGTTGAGTTCGGCGTACATGATGTGGTCATAGATAAATTTCATGACCTCCAGCACAGCGTCGAGGTTCTGCTGCATGTTCGGGACCTCGACATAGCTGATCGCGCCGCCGGGCGAGAGAGCCTGGAACTGCGACTCAAAGGCCAGCTTGTCAAAGGCGTTGATATGTTCGGTTACATGGATGTGATAGGAATTTGTAATATAGTTCTTATCCGTGATGCCCGGAACGATGCCGAAGCGCTTCTGCAGACATTTGGCGAATTTATATGTCGTGGACTCCAGCGGCGTACCGTAGAGCGAGAAATCGATGTCCGTCTCGGCCTTCCACTTGGCGCACGCGTCGTTGAGGTGGTGCATGATATCGAGTGCGAACGGCGTCGCGGCCGGGTCGGTGTGGGACTTGCCGGTCATGTACTTGACGCACTCATAAAGCCCCGCGTAGCCGAGAGAGATGGTCGAATAGCCGCCGTAGAGCAGCTTGTCGATGGGCTCACCCTTTTTGAGCCGGGCCAGCGCGCCATACTGCCAGAGAATCGGCGCAGCGTCGGAAAGCGTACCCTTGAGCCGGTTGTGGCGGCACATGAGCGCACGGTAGCACAGGTCAAGTCGGTCGTCAAAAATTTTCCAGAACTTATCCAGTCCGCCGCCGGACGACAGCGCGATATCAACCAGATTGATCGTCACGACGCCCTGATTGAAGCGGCCGTAATACTTGGGCTTGCCCGGTTCATAATTGCCGGCGTTTGCGACATTGTTCCAGCCGGTGCCGGAGCGGTCGGGCGTCAGGAAGCTGCGGCAGCCCATGCAGGTGTACACGTCGCCGTGGCCCGGCGTTTCGCCCTTGGAAAGCTTGAGTTCGCGCATCTTTTTTTCCGAGATGTAATCCGGAACCATCCGCTTGGCCGTGCAGCGCGCGGCCAGCTTCGTCAGTTCCCAATAGGGGCTGTCTTCCGTAATATTGTCCTCTTCGAGCACATAGATGAGCTTCGGGAAGGCCGGAGTGATCCACACGCCCTTTTCGTTCTTGACGCCCTCAATGCGCTGGCGGAGTGTTTCTTCGATGATGATGGCAAGGTCTTTGCGCTCCTGCTCCGTTCTGGCCTCGCCGAGATACATGAAGACGGTGATGAACGGGGCCTGCCCGTTGGTGGTCATGAGCGTGACAACCTGATACTGGATGGTCTGGACGCCACGGCGGATCTCGTCGCGCAGGCGTGTCTCAACGACGTTGGTGATGGTTTCTTCCGAGGGCTGCACACCGAAGGACTTGATCTCCTCGAGCACGGAGCGGCGGATCTTCTGCCGGGAAATATCGACGAACGGAGCCAGATGTGTCAGGGAAATGGACTGGCCGCCATACTGGTTCGAGGCGATCTGCGCGATGATTTGGGTTGCAATGTTGCAGGCCGTGGAGAAGCTGTGCGGCTTTTCAATCAGCGTGCCGGAAATGACTGTACCGTTCTGGAGCATGTCCTCCAGATTGACCAGATCGCAGTTGTGCATGTGCTGGGCGAAATAATCCGCGTCGTGGAAGTGGATGATGCCCTCGTTGTGCGCGTCAACGATGTCCTGCGGCAGCAGCACGCGGGCCGTCAGATCCTTCGACACCTCGCCCGCCATATAGTCGCGCTGGACGGCGTTGACGGTGGGGTTTTTGTTGGAGTTCTCCTGCTTGACCTCCTCGTTGTTCGACTCGATCAGGGACAGGATCTTCTCGTCCGTCGTGTTGGACTTGCGCACAAGCGTGCGGGTATAGCGGTATGTAATATAGTTCTTGGCAACCTCAAATGCGCCGTGGGCCATGATCTGATTTTCGACCAGATCCTGAATTTCCTCGACGGACAGCGCGCGGTTCATGGACAGGCAGTTGTTTTCCACGCTCTCGGCGATGCGGCGGATCTGCATCGGCGTCAGCCGTTCGTCCTCCGAGACGACGTTGTTAGCCTTGGTTACGGCTGCGATGATCTTGACGATATCGAACGTTGCTTCCGAGCCGTTGCGTTTGATGATCTTCATGCTGGTTCCTCACTTTCTATTTGTACGCGCGTAAAAAAACGCGCGGGGACAGGCTTTGCGTGCAGCACATCCCGTGCGGTGCAGTCATAACTATACTGGATATTGTGTCCGATGTCAAGAGCCTGTCTCTATATTTTGTGGATATCGAAAACAAATAATACCGTGAAACACAAGATATTGTGTTTCACGGTATCTGCACATATGAAATCTCTGATACTGCTGCGTCTACTGGTTCTCCCGGTATCTGGCGAGGAACTGTCTTGTGCGCTCGGCCTGCGGGTTTTCAATCACATCGCGCGCCGGGCCCTGCTCGACGATCACGCCGCCGTCCATGAAGATCACGCGGCCTGCGACATCGCGGGCAAACGCCATTTCGTGTGTGACGATGATCATCGTCATGTGCTGCTCGGAAAGCGAGCGGATGACCTTCAAAACCTCCCCGGTCAACTCGGGGTCGAGCGCCGAGGTCGGCTCATCAAAGCAGAGAATATCCGGCTGCAAGGCCAGCGCCCGCGCGATGGCCACACGCTGCTGCTGACCGCCGGAAAGCTGATGCGGATAGAGATCCATCTTTTCCTTCAGCCCGACCTGCGTCAAAAGTTCCTCTGCACGGGCGGCAATCTGTGCGTGGACCTGTTTTTTTCGCGTTTTGTAATCCGGCTGCTCCTTTGCCAGCAGTTCGCTTGCCAGCATGACATTCTGCCGGGCCGTATACTGCGGGAACAAGTTGAAATTCTGGAACACGAGGCCGAAGTGCAGCCGCTTGCGGCGGATTTCGCGCTCCTTCTGCGTATTGGGGTCGGCGTCGTCGAAGAGCGTCTCGCCGTTCACCACGATCTGTCCCTCGTCGGGAACGGTCAGAAAATTGAGGCACCGCAGCAGCGTCGTTTTGCCGCTGCCGGACGAGCCGATAATGGCGACCGTCTCGCCCTTTTCGAGCGAGAAATCGACGCCCTTCAGGACGACGGTATCCTTGTCGAAGCTTTTTTTCAGGTTTCTGACTTCCAGAACAGACATACTGCCGCCTCCTTACGCCTTGAAATAGTCCAGCCTTTTCTCCAGCGCGTCAAGCAGCAGCTGCAAAACGCCGGAGAACAGCAGATAATAAATGCCAGTGAAAAACAGGGGCCAGATTGCGCCGGAAATGCCCTGCGAGCCCTTTAAAAATGCCTGACCGGCCCAGATGATCTCCTGCAGGGCGATGATGCGGGACAGGGATGTATCCTTGACCAGCGTGATGATCTCGTTGGACATGGGCGGCACGATGCGCTTGACCATCTGCAGAAGCGTGACCTTGAAGAAAATCTGCGTATTCGTCATGCCGAGCACCTGCCCGGCCTCCTGCTGGCCCTTGGGCACGCCCTGGATGCCGCCGCGGAAAATCTCGGAGAAATAGCACGCGTAATTGAAAATAAACGCGATAGAGGATGCGAGGAAGCGCCCAGCCTCGCCGCCGCCCCAGATGTTTTTGCCCATCACAAGGCCGGGGAAATAATAAAACACCAGCAGCTGCAGCATCAGCGGCGTGCCGCGCACGACCCAAATGATAAAGCGCACGATGATCCGGATGGGCTTGAAGTCCACATAGCACCAGATCTGGAACCGCTGCCACCACGTCAGTTTCGTGTTTTTGGGCAGATTTTTAAGATGCGGGCGCAGAAAGCCGAGCGGAGCCCAGCTGCTCATAGAGCCGAAGGAAATGATCAGGCCCAGCGGGATCGCGCCGATGAGCGTCACGAAAAACAGCTTGAGCGTCTGTAAAAAGCCAATATTCAGCGCCTGAAATACAATGGGGAACTGTTCGGAAAATGTCGTCATGGTATGTACCGCCTGTCGTTATTCTGGACACGGCGGTTTCCCCGGCGGATCTGCCGCCGGGGAAACCGTTGTCTATCTTACTGGAAAAGCAGTGCTGTGTCAATCACTTCTGTTCGATGACGGCAGCCTGTACGCCGTAAGTCTCTGCGATCTTCAGTATGGAGCCGTCGGCATAGCTTGCTTTGAAGAAGTCATTCAGCTTCTGGACAAGGTCGGAACCCTTGCGGAAGCCGACGCCGTACTCTTCGGAGTTGAGGCCGCAGGTGTAAGTGAGGTTCGCATAGCCCGTGCCCTCGCCGACCATGGCGGCAGCCATGAGAGAGTCGATGACGGCGGCATCAGACGTACCGGCAGCCACCTCCATCAGCGCGTCAGACTGTGCGGAGACAGGCGTAACGCTGTAGCCGAGAGCGTTCAGTTCAGCTTCACCGGCGGAACCGGCTTCGGCGGCAAAGGTCAGATCCTTGACGGATTCGACGGTCTGATAGTCGGCGGCCTTATCAGCCGGGACGATCACAACCTGCGCGTTGTTGCAGTAGGCGTTGGAGCACGCCATGGCGCTTGTGACCTCGGGCGTGAGCGTCATGCCGTTCCAGACGCAGTCGATGGTCTTGCTGTCAAGCTCCAGAACCTTGTTGTCCCAGACGATCTCGACGAATTCCACCTTGACGCCGAGGGAATCGGCAAAGGCCTTGGCCAGATCGGCGTCAAAGCCAATCCATTCGCCGGATTCGTTCTGGTAGTCCATCGGGGCAAAATCGGTAATGCCGACCACGAGCGTGCCCTTGTCCTGAATGTAGGCAAGATCGGATTCCTCGGCGGGTTTGGACGCACAGGCTGCCATGGACAGAACCATCAGCACAGCCAGCAGCAGAGCGGTCATCTTTTTCATTTTCTGTTCCTCCTGAAAGTATTGGATGGGGTGTCGCTTTGTTTATCGTGCTAATAATTTACCATACTGATTCGCTAATGTAAAGAATCAAAAATGCAAAAAGAAAAGCTGCCCGGAATCTGCGGAATTGTGAAAATTCGACAAGCAAGCTTTCTACACAGCGCACCGGGGCGGAGCGGCTCCGCAGCAGGATGCTGCAGCTTTTATTTAAAAGTCGATGCCGGTCACATCCGTAACGCTTCTTTGCTGCGAACGGCTTGTGACCGGCATGGATTTCTACAAACTGTATGTCTGGAAGCGTGTCATGCTTCCTCACGGTACGCCTTCAATCCGGCGCGGCCTTCTTCGGTGACGGGCTTGAGCCAGCGCATGGACTTAAAATGGATCAGGCACAAAATGCTCTTCGGAATATCCTCGCCCAGATACGCGAGAATCACGACGCCGAGGAACGACAGGTGCAGCACCCGCGCGCTCAGCAGTGCCAGCGGGATGGCGACGACCCAGAGACTTGCAAGGTCGAAGATCATGCCTGTCAGCGTATCGCCGCCGGAGCGGAACACGCCTACGACCTGCACATAGGAGATATTGCGGAAGCAGTATTCCAGCGAACAGAAGATCGTCACGGCGTAGGCTGTCGAGATAGTCGTGGCCGAAAGATTGTCGCCCATGGCGAACAGGGAGACGAGCGGGTGCCGCGCGGCGATCATCGTCAGGCCCACAACAAGGCCCATCAGCGGCACCAGCACGGAAAAGCGCCGGGCGTCGGCAACGCCGCGCCGGATTTTGCCGCTGCCGATAGACTTGCCGACCATGATGACACAGGCGTTGCCGAGGCCGACATAGAACGCAAAAGCAAGTTCAGAAAACGTCTTGAAGATGGTCATGCCCGCATAATATTCATAGCCCATGTTGGCGTAAATGCGGTTAAGCGTGAGCATACCGAGTGCCCACAGACCTTCGTTCGACATGACGGGCAGCGCGCGGGCACAGAACTCACCCAGCTGCTTCCACGAAAACGTGAACAACTCCCGCACCGGACCCATCAGCAGGTTTTTCTCAAACGCTGAGAAAATCAGAATCAGCACCGGGCCCAGCCACGACGAAATGCACGTCGCAATGGCTGCACCCTCTACGCCGAGTTTCGGCAGGCCGAACGCGCCGAAGATCAGGCCATAGTCCGCAAAGGCGTTGGCGATGGTCGTGACGATAGAGACATAGAGCGGCAGGCGGACGCGCTCTGTACCGCGCAGGACGTTGGACAGCAGATATGTCAGTGCGACAGCAGGGTAGGAGAAACAGACGATGCGAAGATACCGGCAGCCCGTCTCTATGACGGCAGGCTCCTGATTGAACAGGCCGATGACCCATGCGGGCGCCGCCAGCGCGACGGCCAGAAAACAGAGCGAGACGAACATCGCCAACATGAGTCCAATACCCATCACGCGCCGGATTCCCTTGAGATCCTTGACACCCCAATACTGCGAGATGAACACGCTCATGCCGGAGCAAAGGCCGAAGCCCAGAAGGCCGCACAGCCAGCCCCACTGAGCCGCCATACCGACGGCGGAGAGCGTCACGTCGCCCAGCTGTGATACCATCAGCGTGTCAACCAGCTGGAACGAACTTGTCAATACGTTTTGCAGCGCGACCGGGACCGCCAGCTTCACGGTCACGCGCCAGAAGGGCTTATCGCCCAGATAATCAGTTAGTTTCATAAGAAAAAATACTCCGGTAAAAAGACAAATAGGCAAAGATGTGGGGATGCTGCCTTACGGCAGTATCCCCACGAAGTTTTTCAGGTGGCGCAGGACACCTCGTCAGAAGAAAGCCTTTCGGAACGCATCCTTGCAAAGCAGGGATGCTAATCCTGTCGGCTTCCTTCTTCCGCTCCAAAACGCAAGCGAAACTCGCGTTTTGGCTTTGACGGAGTGCGTAGGGGCCGATGCCCACATCGGCCCGCGCAGAATGCACCGTTTTTACGGTAATCTGCGGCGAATTCGCAACTTCCCAACGGGCCGATGTGGGCATCGGCCCCTACAATAAACGAGGGAAGTGCATACAAAAGGGGCTTACGCCATACCAGCGGTGATGATGGCCATCTTGTAGACCTCGTCGGCATTGCAGCCGCGGGAGAGGTCGTTGATGGGGGCGTTCAGGCCCTGCAGGATGGGGCCGTAAGCCTCGAAGCCGCCGAGGCGCTGGGCAATCTTGTAGCCAATGTTGCCAGCCTCAATGCACGGGAAAATAAAGGTGTTGGCATAGCCTGCTACCTTGCTGCCGGGGAACTTCAGCTGGCCGACGACCGGGGAAACAGCCGCGTCAAACTGCATTTCGCCGTCGATTGCCAGTTCGGGCGCGAGCTTCTGCGCTTCGATGGTGGCATCGTGGCTGAGTTGGACCGTACCGCCCTTGCCGGAGCCCTTCGTCGAGAAGGACAGCAGCGCGACCTTCGGGTCGATGCCGAAGAACTCTGCCGTGCGGGCGGACTCGACTGCGACCTCAGCCAGCTTCTGTGCGGCCGTGAAGGTCACTTCGCCGGTTGCCTTGTCAACGGTATCCTGATAGTCGATGTTGATGGCGCAGTCGCCCATGCAGTACTTTTCGTCGTTGCCGTCCTTGTCCTTGCGGAAGAGGATGAAGGAAGAGGACACCAGATGCGCGCCTTTCTTCGTCTTGACCAGCTGCAGCGCCGGACGGACGGTATCGGCAGTGGAATAGGTCGCGCCGCCGAGCAGTGCGTCGGCCTTGCCCATCTTGACAAGCATGGTGCCGAAATAATTGCCCTTGGCGAGTGCCTTGCGGCAGTCTTCCTCAGACATCTTGCCCTTGCGCAGTTCGACCATCTTCTGAACCATTTCGTCCATGCCGGCATAGGTTGCCGGGTCGATGATCTCGGCCTTTGCAATGTCGAAGCCGCCCTTTTCTGCTGCGGCCTTAACCTCGTCAACATTGCCGATGAGAATGACGTTCATCAGATCGTCCTTGATGAGGCGGTCTGCCGCTTCGAGAATACGGGCGTCAGGGCCTTCGGTAAAGACGATGGTGCGGCGGGTTGCCTTCACTGCGTCGATCAGCTTTGTAAACATGGTATATTACCTCCATTATGCGGTTTTCCGCTGTTATCTAGCCTCCAGTATACAACGAAATCCAGCATAAAACAACACCTCAGGCAAAAAAATTCCGTCTATTTGGAACTGCGCACCGGGATGGTGATTTCGGTCACGAATTTTTCAGGGTCGCTGGTCAGGCCGTAGTCGATCATTGTGAGCTCGCGGGAAAAGCCCGCCGGGGTCAGAGCGTGCGCATCGATGTACGCAAGCAGACGCGCATACGTTCCGGTGCTTGCAGATGGCTGCCCCGGAAGCGGACGCGCACGCACTGGCTCTGTTCCAGCTCTGTCACGTCGCCCTCGAACATGTCCTCCTGTTCAAGCGCGAGGAACATCCCGTCGTACTGCGAAAAATTTCCCGCCCGCAGATGTGCCTCCGACACGCTCACGCCGACCTTGCCAAGAAAAATCAGCGCCTCTGCCTGCCGCTGCGCAAGCTGGATGGTCGGCAGTTCCAACTCGCTGCAATCCGTAATGCGCAGTGTCTGCCCGATCCAGAACAGGCGGCAGGGCTCGCTTTCAATCTGTTCGATCTGTCCCAACGGCGGTGCGCGCGTGGTCTTTTGCGCCTACAGACTGCGCGATGGATACCGTCGTGCCCATTGCAAGCCCCACGATCATCACGGTCAGCATGTGCATCACCTGCGAGCCGACGGACACTGCCGTTGTTGCCTCCACGCCTGCGTACTGTCCGATGATGAACAGATCAGCCATGCCATAGAGTGTCTGCAGAAAATAAGACAGCAGATACGGCAGCGAAAACCGCACGACGTTCTTTAAAACGCTTCCTCTTGTCAGATCCAGTTCCATGATATTCCTCCACCCCGCTCTTTTGCTGCATGATAAACTTTGCAATGCTTGCAAGGTCAAGCGCTTTTTGCAAAAAAGGGTTTACTTTTTTTCGCTTATCACATATAATATGTGGCGTTTGCGCCGGTTCTCGGCGTGAGTATCTCTCAAGCGAGGTGCGGTATGCAGCGCAGTCATCATTTTCACGGGCAGATGTCCGATACCTTCCGCGCAGCGGTCTTTGTTACGCTCTCCGGTGGCTTTCAGGACGCCTATACCTATATCAGCCGCGGTCAGGTCTTCGCCAACGCGCAGACCGGCAACATCGTGCTTCTGAGCGCAGCGCTCCTGCGGGGCGACTGGGCCGTGTGTCTGAAATATCTCATTCCGATTTTGTCTTTCGTGCTCGGGACAATGGCGGCGGAGTTCATCCACATCCGCTTCCGCAATTTCCGGCAGCTGCACTGGCGGCAGCTGGTGCTATTGCAGGAGATCGTGTTTCTGTGCGCCGTCGGCTTCCTGCCGCACACGCTCGACCCGCTGGCAAATGCACTTGTCTCGTTCGTATGTGCCATGCAGGTGCATACCTTCCATAAAATCCACGGCCATGTCTATGCCAGTACCATGTGCATCGGCAATCTCCGCTGTGCGGCGGAGGCGTTGGGCGAATATCTGCGCGGCCATAACCGCGCATCGCTCGACGCGACAAAGACCTATTTCGGCGTCATTCTCGTCTTCGCCGCAGGCGCAGGCCTCGGCAGTCTCGTGACAGAGTTCACCGATATCCGCGCCATCTGGGTCTGCTGCGGATTGCTGCTCATCAGCTTCATCCTCATGTTCATCCGCGACGATCGGGAGGCATGAACGCGTGCGCACATCGAAGCCTTCCTCCGGGGATGCCTTGGGGCGCTCCCGCGCCCGTGCTTCATACAAAACCGGCCCGCTGCGTTCTTTGCAGCGGGCCGGACTTTTTACAGAACCTTCCCCAGAAAATCCTGCAAGCGCGGATTTTGCGGGTGCTCAAAGATCTGCTCAGGGGTTCCCTGCTCGACGAGTTTACCGTCGGCCATGAACAGCACGCGGCTGCCGACCTCACGGGCAAAGCCCATCTCGTGCGTGACGACGACCATTGTCATGCCGTCGTGCGCCAACTCCTTCATGACCTCCAGAACCTCTCCGACCATCTCCGGGTCGAGCGCGCTTGTCGGCTCATCGAAGAGCATGACCTCCGGCTCCATCATAAGCGCGCGGACAATGGCCACGCGCTGCTTCTGTCCGCCGGACAGCTGCGCGGGGTACGCATTTCCTCGGTCGCCGAGGCCGACGCGCTGCAAAAGCTTCAGCGCCTGCGCGTCCGCCGCCTCCTGCGATTTATGCAGGAGTTTCACGGGCGCGAGAGTCATGTTTCGCAGGATGGTCATGTGTGGGAAAAGATTGAAATGCTGGAACACCATGCCCATCTTCTGCCGATGGAGGTTGATGTTGCAGCTTTTGTCAGTGATATCGACGCCATTGAACAAAATCTGCCCACCCGTCGGGACCTCCAGCAGATTGAGGCATCGCAGAAATGTGGACTTACCAGAGCCGGACGGGCCGATTACGACAACAACCTCGCCCCGCTTGATATCGACCGAAACGCCGTCGAGCGCCTTGATGGCGGACGCGCCGGTAAAATGCTTTTTCAGGTCATGAACCTGAATCAGAACGTCAGTGGTCACTGCTGCGCAGCCTCCTTTCCAGCTTGCTTACCAGATGCGAGAAGAACACAACCATGATGAGGTACAGAGCCGCGACGATCAACAGCGGCATAGCCTGAATGTAGGTCTGCGAACGGATGATCTCGCCGCCCTTGGTCAGATCGTTGACGGCCACATAGCAGGCGACAGACGTTTCCTTCAGCAGCACGATAAACTCATTCGCCAGCGCGGGCAGCACGTTTTTGAGCGCCTGCGGGATGATGATATAGAGCATCGTCTGCGCAAAGTTGAGGCCGAGCGACCGGCCTGCCTCATTCTGTCCTTCATCGACAGCCATGATGCCGCCGCGGATGATCTCGGCGACGTAAGCGCCGGAGTTGATGCCGAATGTCAGCATGGCGACGGGCGTACCGTTGCGCGCGGTGGAGAAGACGACGAAGAACATGATGAGAATCTGGATCATTGCAGGTGTACCGCGGATGACGGTCAGATAGACTTTGCAGAGCCAGTTTGCGATGTTCAGAAGCGTCCGGCCGGGGCCGGGACGCATGGTTTCATGCGTCTTGTCGTGCGTCGAGCGGATAATGGCGACGATCGTGCCGATCAGGATACCGAGCAGCACGGCGGCCAGCGCGATCTGGAGCGTATTGCCCAGACCCTTTACGATATATTTCCAGCGATCTTTGGTGATGAAGCAGGTGACAAAGTCCTTGGCGACCTTTGCAATCCATGTCCGAAACCATTCTGTCATGGGCGAAGCGCTCCCTCTTTTCTATAAAGTCGTATTGCGCGAAGCAGCGGGGCGGAGCATCGCTCCGTCCCGTTGCGAAGATACAGATTGAATTTTTATTTGCCGATGTACTTGTCAACGATGGACTGCAGCGTGCCGTCGGCGGTCAATTCGGACAGCGCCTTGTTGACCTTCTCCAGCAGGTCGGTGTTTTCCTTGGCGATGGCAATGGCATAATCCTCAACGGCATATTCGGTGTCGAGGATGTGCAGGCCTTCGTTGGCCGCGACCAGCGCCTTCGCAGGCTCATTGTCGAGAATGACGCAGTCAACCTGCCCGTTCTTCAGGGCTTCGACGGCGTCGGTCGTCTTGCCGAAGGACTTGACGGTGCCAAGACCGACGTCTTCAATGTCGGACGTGGCATAGATAAAGCCCGTGGTGCCTGCCTGCGTGCCGACGACAGTGCTGGCGCCGTCCGCGAACAGATCATCGACCGAGGTGATGGGACTGTCGTCCTTGACGATGACGACCTGCACGCCTGTGGCGTAGGAATCGGAGAAGTTGACCTGTTCTTTGCGCTCGTCCGTTACGGTCATACCGGCCATGCCCATGTCATACTTGCCGGTCTGGATGCCGGGGATGATGGAGTCGAACGCGATGTCGGTGACTTCCAGTTCCATGCCAAGCTTTTCGGCGATGGCCTGCGCGACTTCCACGTCGATGCCGACGATGGCGTCGCCGTCATAGTATTCATACGGCGGGAAGGTGGCCTCAGTCGCCATGGTCAGCTTGGCGGAGGCGGTCTCTTCGGCCTTAGAGGTGGAAGCGCAGGCCGCAAGGCTCAGCGCCATAATGGCTGCAAGCAGCAGTGCAAGATACTTTTTCATATTCAGTTCCTCCTGTGACGCGCTGTGCGTCGTCTGTGTTATTTTGTATGCTCATAATTATACACACGAAGCGCATAATGTCAAGGGAAAATGAATAAAAAACCATACAACTCTATTGGGATGTGTGTTCTTAAAAGCGGCAGATTGCACAATTTCGCAAAAAAACGTGCGCATGCACAAAAATAAATATGCAAGCGTCCTGTATATATACAGAACGCCTGCATCAAATTCCCGGCCTTACAGTTCCGAGAGCATATAGAGCATTTTTGCGACCTCCGCGCGCGTGACCTTGCCGGTGGGGTTCAGCTTGCCCTTTGAGCCGCTGATGATCTTCTGCTGCGCCATCTGCGCAAGTGCAGTTTTTGCCCAGTCAGCAATCTTTCCGCTGTCGGAGAAAGCGGAGAGCGTGTTAAGATCAGCTTCGGGGAAGTCCTTTGTGCGCGAGAGGATCGTCATGGCCTCCTGACGTGAAATTGTCGCGCCGGGCTTAGCCAGAAGCTGGCCGTTTGTTTTGGAACCCGTGAGATAGCCGAGCGAATAGGCCGCCTGCATTGCGGATTTTGCCCAGTCTGCGATCGAACTGCTGTCGGAGAACGGGAGCGAAACGGTCTGATACGCGCTCAGATCCGTGCCGAGATAGCGCATCATGGCGACGATGAACTCCTGCCGCGTCATGCTGGCATCGGGGCGGTAATAGAGTTTGCCGTCCTTTGTGGAGCCCTGTAGCGTGCCTGCATAATAGAGGTCCGTGATGTAGCTTTCGGCCCAGTGGCCTTTTGTGTCGGCAAACGGCTGCGAAGAGCCGACCGTGACCTTGAGGGCAAACGACGTTTCCCCATAGGAGACGGTGATCGTGCCGTTCAGGTCCGAACCGGTCTTGGCAGCGGCGAAGACACCACTTTCGTCGATCTCTCCAATTCCGCCCGTCACGGCCCAACTAAAGCTTTCATCGGCGGAATAGACCTGATTGCCGTAGTACCATGCCGTTGCCGTCAGGTCTGTCTTGCTGCCGCCCGCCACATGCAGCGCCGTCAGCGGCGTGTTCTTGCCTTCGTGCTTGATGGTGATGGAGGTCGGTGCGGTGGGGATTGTAAATGTCGCGTTTGCGCGCAGGCCGCCTGCCGTTGCGGTGACAGTCGCTGCGCCGCGTGCGCCGGGCTCGACCGTCACGGTGCTGCCAGAGGTCTGCGTGACGTTTGTGCCGCCGAAGGTCACGTTTGTCGGAACGGCAGCTGCCATGTAGCTGCTGTCAGCAGCCTTGACGGTCAGACTGATCTTTGCGCCAGGCAGTGCGTAGCCGCCGAAGGGATACAGATACAGCTTCGAGGCCGTGCCCGCGTCCTGCTTCTGACGAACGAGGAAGATGAAGTTCGCGCATTCGCGCAGTTTGCCGTCAGACGGCACGTTCGCCGTCGCACCGGAGGCGTAGCCGGGGTAGGTGACGCCTGCGGCGGTCGAGCCGCCGCCGTCGAGGTTCAGCGCTGTCCGGCAGCCGAGCGCAAGCATCCGCTCGGCAAGCTGCGCAAGCGTCAGTCCGTCGGAATTGCCTGCCTCGTCGCAGGTATACAGAATGAGCGAGCCGTCGTTCGTGACGCCGATGGCCGTGCGAGCGGCCATTTTCTTTGCGGAATCGAGCGTAAAGTCCGTGCAGACCTGCCCGTTTTCAACGAGCATGTCGCCGCCGCCGCAGGCGGAGGTCACATTCTCCCAGCCGGAGGCGCATGTAACCTGTATGGTCATCTGCTGGCCCATGACCATGCCCTTGAGCGCGGCAAGCGCGCTTTTATAGGCGGTGTCGTTTGCAATGGCAAGCAGGAAGCCGTCCTCCGGGATGGAACAGGACTTTGTATCCTCCACCATGCCGATGACCTCAACGGTCAGCGACTGCCCGAGACGCAGTTCTGCCGCGCGGGAACCGACCGGGCGGACGATGACGTGATAACCATCGATGGTATTCTTGGTGCGGGTGTCGTAGTCCTGCGAATACAGGAGCACGCCGTTCTGCACCGTCATGGCCTTATTATAGTTGAGCACCAGCGGTGTATCCGCGCCGTAGTCCAGCGTGACGGCAACGGTCGGGTCGCCGATGAGCGCGGAGCCATCGGACAGAAAGCCGACCGCATTGGCCGAGCCGCCGGAACGCAGAATGCTGTTTGTAATGACGATGCCGTAGGGGATGCCGGTCGAGCGGTCGAAGAACGAGCCGTTGATTCCCGCGACCATGCTGTAGCCCTGTTCCTCAAGTGTCTTGATGGTCTTGTTCATGGGGCTGGTGCCATAGAGCGTCGTGCCGAAGGCGACGACGGGACGCACCTGCGCCTCTTTTTTATAGGTAAAGATGTTCTCGTGCAGATTGGTCTGCTTGCCGGAATCGGAGGTGACAGCCTGGGTGCTGTATGTATAGACGGTTCCGTCTGCCACATTCAGAGAATTGCTCCCGACAGACTCTGCCGCAGCCAGAACCGGCACGGCCAGCAGCGCCAGCGTCAGTATCGATGCAGCGATCTGCTTCAGCTTGTTTTTCATGGTTTGAGGCTCCTTTCGAGGGGAAAATGAGAGTAAAAGGGGATGAGCATTATGTTAACATGAAGCGGGAAAAAAGTAAAGAGCGCGAGAAGGAGAAATATTTTCTGCGCTGTGCGCGAAGCCTCTTATCCTCTGCGCCCGTTTCCTCCTCTTTCCCGCCGAACCGCTTCGCTGGGGTTGCCGGGAATGCTTGCCCATCGGGCGGACAGCATGATTGTCCCTGCGGGGTAAGTGCATATCGCGCATAAGCAGACTTTTTTGAAGTGCTGTCAAGGAAAAACACTTGACAGCCAAGACAAAATCCTGTATAGTATACCGGAACGATTGATCTGGAGGTCTTGCCATGCGGTCCGATGCGCTCACCATGACGCTGCTGTACGACTATTATGGCGAACTGCTCACTGAAAAGCAGCGCGGATTATTTGACCTCTATTATAATCAGGATTATTCTCTCAGCGAGATCGCATCCGCAGCCGGGATCAGCCGGCAGGGCGTCCACGATACGCTTGCCCGCGCCGAAGAACTGCTCGAGGGCTATGAGCGATCGCTTGGCTGCATCGCGCGTGACCGGCTGCTGCAAAAAGCACTGGACACAATCACACAGAATGCGCAGGCGCTTGCGTCCGTCCCGGAGGCTGCGCCGCAGGCCGGCGCGATCCTGCGCGCCGTGCGGGAGATAAAGGAGTAATACATGGCATTTGAAGGCTTAACTGAAAAACTCTCGAATGCGTTCAAAAAGCTGCGCGGCAAGGGCCGCCTGTCTGAGTCCGACGTCAAGGAATCCATGCGCGAGATCCGTCTGGCGCTGCTCGAGGCCGACGTCAACTACAAGGTCGTCAAGGACTTCATCAAAAAGACAACTGAGCGCTGTGTTGGTGCGGACGTACTCGAAAGCCTCACGCCCGCGCAGATGATCGTCAAGATCGTCAATGAGGAACTGACCGCGCTCATGGGCAGCGAGAACCAGAAGATCAAGATCGCGTCCCAGCCGCCGACCGTCGTGATGCTGGTCGGCCTGCAGGGCGCAGGCAAGACGACCAACGGCGCGAAGCTGGCAGGTCTGTTCAAAAAGCAGAATAAAAACCCGCTGCTCGCGGCCTGCGACATTTACCGGCCCGCAGCCATCAAACAGCTGCAGGTCGTCGGCGGACAGCTTGGCATTCCTGTTTTTGAAATGGGCCAGACGAACCCGGTGGACATTGCAAAAGCTGCCATTGCCCATGCCGTGCGCCACGGTAACGACATGGTTTTCCTTGACACCGCAGGCCGCCTGCACGTCGATGAGACACTCATGGACGAACTCAAGGCCGTCAAGGCCGCGGTCAAACCGGATGAAATTCTGCTCGTGGTTGACGCAATGACCGGCCAGGACGCTGTCAGCGCAGCAAAGACCTTTGACGAGTATCTCGATATCACCGGCGTTATGCTCTCCAAGCTTGACGGCGATGCCAGAGGCGGCGCAGCGCTCTCTATCAAGGCTGTGACCGGTAAGCCCATCAAGTTCATCGGCACCGGCGAAAAGCTTGACCAGATCGAGCCCTTCCATCCCGGCCGCATGGCCTCACGCATTCTCGGCATGGGCGATATGCTCACGCTGATTGAAAAGGCAGAGGCTGCGTTCGATGCAAAGAAGGCTGCCGAACTTGAACAGAAACTCAAGAGCAATAAATTCACCCTTTCCGACTTCTACGATCAGCTTTCCCAGCTGAAAAACATGGGATCGCTCGACGAGATCGCGGCCATGATGCCCGGCATGAACGCCGGAGCGCTCAAGGGCGCGCAGGTCGATGAAAAGGCGATGGCCCGCACGGCCGCCATCATTCAGTCCATGACCCCGTACGAGCGCGAGAATCCATCCGTGCTCAACTCCAGCCGCAAGCGTCGTATTGCGCTCGGCTCCGGCGTCAAGGTCGAGGACATCAATAAGCTGCTCAAGCAGTTTGACATGATGAATCAGATGATGAAGCAGTTCTCCGGGCCCGGCGCCTCGCGCAAGATGAAGCGCATGAGCAAGTTCGGCGGCATGGGCGGCCTTGGCGGCTTCCCCGGCATGTAAGCATATCGTTTCAGCCGTAACAGATTTGGCTTTACGAAATAAGAAAACTTGATTTATTTTTGGAGGAACAATCATGGTTAAGATCAGACTGAGAAGAATGGGCGCCAAGAAGGAGCCGTATTACCGCATCGTTGTCGCCGATTCCCGCTTCCCGCGCGACGGCCGCTGCATCGAAGAGATCGGCACCTACGACCCGAAGAACGAGGCCAACGCCATCACCATCGACGCCGACAAGGCCAAGCAGTGGATCAAGAACGGTGCACAGCCCAGCGATACTGTCCGCGGTCTTCTCAAGAAGGCAAACGTCCTGTAAGTCTGGGGTACTGGCATGAAGGATCTTTTGCTGTATATGGCAAAAAGTCTGGTTGACAATCCCGACAGCGTTACGGTCACTGAGGTAGAAGGCGAGACGACTGTGCTTGAACTTCGTGTTGCGCCCGAGGATATGGGAAAACTCATCGGCCGGCAGGGCCGCATTGCCAAAGAGATCCGCACGATCATCAAGTCCGTTGCCCAGCGCACCGGCCAGAAGGTCAGCGTCGAGATCGTAGACTGAACGAACAGAATCAGGCACCGGGCCGCCCACTTTGTGGACGGCCCGGTTTTTGCGTGCAGCGCCTGCAAATGCGCATTGCGCGAAAAGCGGTGAGTGTGGAACGCCGCCTCCAACCGTTAAAAAAAGTTCACAATTCGTTCCTTGACTTTTCACATTTCTTGTGTATTATTTAGTTCAATATTGAACGGTTTAATATTGGAGGTCTTAATATGCCGGAACCCCTCTTAACCGCATCTGCCATGTTTGCCAATGCCGCGCGCTTTGCGGATGCTTATCATGCCGCGCTCTCGCCGTTATGCGCAGAAACCGGCCTGCCGCCTGCGGCGGCGGATATTCTGCTGTTTCTGGCCAACAATCCCGGCTGCGAGACGGCGGGGGCGATCTGCCGGATGCGCGGACTGAAGCCGGCCATTGTGTCGTTTCATATTGACCGGCTCGTGAGCGAGGGCTTTTTGCTGCGGCAGTCTGTTCCAGGCGACCGGCGCAAGACGGCACTCGTGCTGACGGAAAAGGCAGAGTCTGTCGTCGAACGGGGGCGCGGGCTGCAAAAGGCATTTGCCGACCGGCTGATTGACGGCCTGAGCGAGGAGGATCTGGCGCATTTCCGCCGCTGCGTGGCTGCTTTTGACCGCAATATTGAACGAATCCGCACAGAAAATTCCAAAGGAACGGAGATTCAGAATCCATGATCAAGTTACTCAAACGGATGCGCAGACGCGAGGCGCTGATGGCGCTTGTCTGCGCGGTTCTTGTTGTGGCGCAGGTCTATTTTGACCTGAAACTGCCGGATTATATGACCCGGCTCACCACGCTCATCAAAACCCCCGGCAGCGTCACGTCAGATATCTTGTCCGTCGGCGGACAGATGCTCCTTTGTACGCTGGCCAGCGCCGTGCTGGCTGTTGGCTGCGGGTATCTGGCGGCAAAGACGGCGTCCGGCTTCAGCTTTTCCGTCCGCGCAGACCTGTTCCACCATGTCATGGACGCAGGCAGCGAGGAAATGCAGTCCTTTTCTGTCCCCAGCCTCATCACCAGAACGACCAACGATATTACCCAGATTCAGATGATCGTCGCCATGGGCCTGCAGATGCTCATGAAGGCGCCCATCATGGCAGTGTGGGCCGTGATTAAAATTCTGGGCAAGAGTTGGACGCTCTCGGCTGTGACGGGCGGCTTCGTTGTGGCAATCGTTGTGATGGTGCTGCTCATCATGTCCAGCTGCCTGCCCCGGTTCCGGCAGGTGCAGAAAAAGACCGACCAGATCAACCGCGTCGCGCGGGAAAATCTGACCGGCATCAACGTTGTCCACGCCTTCGGCGCGGAAGACTATCAGAACAGGAAATTCGACGGCCCCAGCCGCGACATGATGAATCTGCAGCTGAAAAACCAACGGCTGTTCGCGCTGCTCCAGCCGATGCTCGGGCTTGGCATGAACGGTCTGGCGCTCGCTATCTACTGGGTCGGTGCGGCGCTGGTTGAATCCATTGCGCTGACGGACCCTGCCGCGCGGCTGACGATGTTCACGAATGTACTGGTGTTCAGCACCTACGCGACCTACGTCGTCATGTCCTTCATGATGCTCGTGATGATCTTCATGCTCGTGCCGCAGGCGCAGGTTTCGGCTGAACGTATCAACGAAGTGCTGGACACGAAGCCGCACGTCGTCCCCGGTACGAAAACAGAAGGGGAGGAGCGCGGTACGGTCGAATTCCGTGACGTCTCCTTCCGCTATCCGGGCGCTGCGGCGGACGAGTTGGAGCATATCAGCTTCAAGGTGCGCAAAGGTCAGACGCTGGCTGTCATCGGCGCGACCGGCAGCGGCAAGACGACGCTGGCCTCGCTCATCCCTCGTTTTTACGACGCGACGGCAGGCACTGTTCTTGTGGACGGCGTGGATGTGCGTGCGTACACGTTCGATGCGCTTTACAACAAGCTTGGCTATGTGACGCAGAAGGCTGTTCTGTTCTCCGGTACGGTCGAGGACAACGTCTTCTTCGGGCAGAGTGCGGCAGAAAAGACGGATGCGTCGCTGCAGGCTGCGCTTTCCTTGTCGCAGGCTGCGGAATTCGTGGACAAATACCCCGAAAAGGCCGCGCACCCCATCGCCCAGCTTGGCCGGAACGTCTCCGGCGGGCAGAAGCAGCGGCTTTCCATCGCACGGGCGCTGGCAAGAAAGCCGGAAATTCTGATTTTCGACGATTCGTTCTCCGCGCTGGACTATAAGACCGACGCAGTGCTCCGCGAGGGGCTTGCAAAGCAGCTGCCCGGCACGACAAAGATCATCGTTGCCCAGCGCATCAGCACTATCCGCAATGCCGATCAGATCCTCGTGCTCGACCGCGGCGAGATTGCCGGGCTCGGCACACATGACGAATTGATGGTATCCTGCCCGGTCTACCGCGAGATCGCCATGTCGCAGTTGAGTGAGGAAGAACTCAAAAAAGGAGGCGTGTCCAAATGAGGCCCAATATGCGTCCAATGGAAAAAACAGACCTCAAAGGCGCTTTGAACGATCTGAGCACATATATGCGCAAAAGCCTCGGCGTCGTGGTTCTGGCGCTCGTGCTGGCGGCGCTCAGCGCTGTTCTCACGATTATCGGCCCGGATCAGGTCGGCAAGATTGCAACCATCATGTCCGATGGCCTGCTTGGCGGAATTGATCTTGCCGCCATTGCGAGAGTCGGCATTCTGCTTGCTGTCATTTACGGACTGAGCGCGCTCTTCGGCTTTATCCAGCACTATATTATGGCGAGCGTCACGCTCAAAATGTCCTACCGCATACGCGCGGAATTATCCGAAAAGATTAACCGCGTGCCGCAGAAATACTTCAACTTTCATGCGCAGGGCGATATTCTCAGCCGCATTACCAACGACGTTTCCACGCTCCAGCAGGGCCTGACCAACAGTCTGCCGACGATTATCTCTGCTGCAACGCAGTTTTTGGGCTGCCTCATCATGATGTTCGTGACGGAATGGCGGCTGGCACTCGTCTCGCTGGGCATTACGCTCGTGGGCCTTCTGCTCGTTGTGTTCATTATGTCCCGTTCGCAGAAGTACTTTACCGCCCGGCAGGAAAGCCTCGGCAAGCTAAACGGCTATGTGGAGGAAATGTACTCCGGCCACGAGGTCGTGCGCATTTCTCGCGCGGCCGAGCCTGTCGGCAAGACCTTTGACACGCTGAACGACGCCGTTTATGATGCCAACTGGCGTTCGCAGTTCCTGTCCGGTGTCATGCAGCCGCTCATGAATGTCATCGGCAACCTGTCCTATGTCGCCGTGTGCGTGCTCGGCTCGATTCTCGCAATCCAGGGAATCATCGATATCGGCGTGATCGTTTCGTTCATTCTGTATGTGCGTCTGTTCACCTCCCCGCTGACCCAGATTGCGCAGGGCATGACGAATCTGCAGACGGCATCCGCATCGGCACACCGGATCTTCGACTTCCTCGGCAGCGAGGAAATGCCGGACGAGTCGGAAAAGCCGGAACTGCCCCGACCCGTGCGCGGCGAAGTGGACTTTGAGCATGTCCGCTTCAGCTATCCGGATTCGCCGGATAAGATCATCATCAAGGACTTTTCAGCCCATGTCGCACCTGGTCAGAAGGTTGCGATCGTCGGCCCGACCGGCGCCGGTAAGACTACCATGGTAAACCTTCTTATGCGGTTCTATGAAATTGCCGACGGCTGCATTAAGATTGATGGCGTGCCCTCGCAGGATATCCGACGTGAGGACGTGCATAAGCTGTTCGGCATGGTTTTGCAGGATACATGGCTGTTTGAGGGCACGGTTCGGGAGAATCTCGTCTATAATCTGCCGGATGTGACTGATGAGCAATTAAACCGTGTCTGCTGTGCCTGCGGACTGGATAAATTTGTCCGTTCGCTGCCGAACGGGTTCGATACCGTCCTGTCCGAGAGCACCAGCATCTCTGCCGGACAGAAGCAGCTGCTGACCATCGCCCGCGCCATGCTCCAGAATGCGCCGATGCTGATTCTGGACGAGGCAACCAGTTCTGTCGATACGCGCACGGAACTGCTGATCCAGCGCGCCATGGATAAGCTGACGGAAAACCGCACAAGCTTCGTCATTGCCCACCGCCTCTCAACAATTAAAAACGCCGATCTCATCCTTGTCATGAAGGACGGCGACGTCATCGAAAGCGGTACGCACGAAACGCTTATGCAGCAAAACGGCTTCTACGCAGCGCTCTACAACAGCCAGTTCGATCAGGCGTCATAAGCATCTGTATCATACAAAAGCAGGTGCGGCATGCCGCGCGCCTGCTTTTGCGCTGCGCGCTGTACGCCGACGGGTGGACATTTGTATTTGTTCATTCTGCCAAAGACCGAAAAGCGCTGCAATTTCAAGGGAAAATGAAAAAATTATTTTCTTTTTGCGCGTTTTTTTGTTGACGTACTTCGTGATTTCTGCTATAATCCATGTTTGCGTGGGTCTGCCTGCGCGTATTTTCCATGGAGGTGTCTGGATGCCGGAACGGTTGACAAGCAACCGAAAGGTGATCGGTACGAAGCAGCTTCGCAAAGCGCTGAAGGCCGGGCGTGTACGAACCGCCTATATGGCCGCCGATGCCGACCCCATCCTCCGCGAACCGCTCATTGAGCAGTGCCGTTCCGCCGACGTTGAACTCGTCGAAGTTGCAACAATGAAGGAACTCGGGAGGCTCTGTGGGATTCATGTCGGCGCTGCCTGCGCCGCACTTTTGCGCTGAAATGCGCTTTTTTCTGGTCCCAACGGAATATCTTTGATATTTCGGGATAAAATACATGCTGCACAGCAGCGACAATCCGAGAAAGGAGGAACAACATGCCTACTTTTAACCAGCTGGTAAGAAAGGGAAGAGAACAGTCTACCTACAAGTCCACCGCTCCTGCTCTGCAGAAGGGCGTCAACACGCTGAAGAACCGGTCTACTGATCTGTCTTCTCCTCAGAAGAGAGGTGTCTGCACCGCTGTTCGTACCACCACCCCGAAGAAGCCGAACTCTGCTCTTCGTAAGATCGCCCGTGTGCGCCTGACGAACGGTTATGAAGTTTCCGCTTACATTCCCGGCGTTGGTCACAACCTGCAGGAGCACTCCGTCGTTCTGATCCGCGGCGGCCGTGTTAAGGACCTTCCTGGCGTTCGTTACCACATTATCCGTGGTACGCTCGACACCCAGGGCGTTCAGGGCCGCATGCAGGCCCGCAGCAAGTACGGCGCAAAGCGCCCGAAGGCTGGCAAGAAGAAGTAATTCTTCTGTCTATCATCGCAATTCTGCCTTGTGCAAGGCGATGCCTTGCTGAGAGTTTTTTATATATATTTTTATGAGAACCTCTTGGCAGGCACCCACGGAAGCTTCGGGCTTCCGAAGTACCTATGAAATCATTTTATGAAGGAGGGAAGCACAGTGCCCAGAAGAGGTAATGTTCCCAAGAGAGAGATCCTTCCCGATCCGATCTACGGTTCCGTTCTGGTGACCAAACTCGTCAACAGCATCATGCTCGACGGCAAAAAGGGCGTAGCCCAGAAGGTCGTCTACGGTGCATTCCAGATCGTGGAAGAGAAGACCGGCAAGTCTGGTCTTGAGGCTTTCCAGACCGCCATGGAAAATATCATGCCGGCCGTGGAAGTCAAGACCCGCCGTGTCGGTGGTGCGAACTATCAGGTTCCGATCGAGGTTCGTCCCGAAAGACGTCAGACCCTTGGCCTGCGCTGGCTGACGAACTATAGCCGCGCAAGAAGTGAGAAGACCATGAAAGAGCGCCTCGCCGGCGAACTCATGGATGCCTGCAACAACACGGGTGCCGCTGTCAAGAAGCGCGAAGACACCCACAAGATGGCCGAGGCCAACAAGGCGTTCTCTCACTTCCGCTGGTAATTACAGAAGGAGAACAGCATGCCAAGACAATATTCACTTGAGAATACGAGAAATATTGGCATCATGGCACACATCGATGCAGGCAAGACCACGACGACTGAACGTATCTTGTTTTACACCGGTGTCAACTACAGACTTGGCGAGACGCACGAAGGCACCGCCACCATGGACTGGATGGAGCAGGAGCAGGAGCGTGGCATCACGATCACCTCTGCCGCTACCACCTGCCATTGGAAGGGCGTGCGGATCAACATCATCGACACCCCGGGTCATGTGGACTTCACGGTCGAGGTCGAGCGCTCCTTGCGTGTGCTCGACGGCGCTGTGACGGTCCTGTGCGCCAAGGGCGGCGTTGAGCCGCAGACCGAGACTGTATGGAGACAGGCCGACCAGTATCATGTCCCGCGCCTTGTTTATGTGAACAAGATGGACATGATGGGTGCCGATTTCTTCAATGTCCTGAAGATGATGGACGAGCGACTCAAGTGTAACGCCGTTCCCATCCAACTGCCCATCGGAAGCGAAGATACCTTCCGCGGCGTGATCGATCTCATCAAGATGAAGGCGTATGTCTTCTATGATGAACTCGGTAAGGACATGCGCGAGGAAGCAATCCCCGCTGATATGGAAGAACTTGCAAAGCAGTACCACGACCACATGCTCGAGTCGATCTCCGACGAGGACGACCAGATCATGACGCTGTATCTGGAGGGCGAGGACATCCCCGAAAAGATGATCCGTGCTGCGCTGCGCCGCGCGACGATCGGCAATAAGATCGTTCCGGTTACCTGCGGTTCTTCCTACAAAAATAAGGGCGTTCAGGAACTGCTGGATGCGATTGTCGAGTATATGCCGTCCCCGCTGGACAAACATGCAGTTACCGGCATCAACCCGAAGACCGACGAGGAAGAAACACGCGAGCCGTCTGATGAGGCTCCGTTTGCCGCGCTGGCCTTCAAGATCATGACGGATCCCTACGTTGGAAAGCTGGCGTTCTTCCGCGTGTACTCCGGTTCACTGGAGGCAGGCAAGACCGTCCTGAATACCAACAAAAAGCAGCGTGAGCGTATGGGCAGAATCCTGCTCATGCACGCGAACCACAGAGAAGATCTCCCCGTTGTCTATTCCGGCGATATCGCTGCGGCCGTCGGCCTGAAGAATACCACCACGGGCGATACGCTCTGCGACGAAAAGCACCCCATCGTGCTCGAAAACATGGTCTTCCCCGAGCCCGTCATTCGCGTGGCAATCGAGCCGAAGACCAAGGCCGGGCAGGAAAAGATGGGCATCGCACTCGCAAAGCTTGCCGAAGAGGATCCCACATTCAAAACCTACACCGATGAAGAAACCGGCCAGACGATCATCGCCGGCATGGGCGAACTTCATCTGGAAATTATTGTTGACCGCCTTCTCCGGGAGTTCAAGGTCGAGGCAAACGTCGGTGCGCCGCAGGTCGCCTATAAAGAGACCATTCGCAAGAAGGTCAATCAGGAGACGAAGTATGCGCGTCAGTCCGGCGGCAAGGGCCAGTACGGCCATGTCAAGATCATCGTCGAACCCAACGAGAGCGGCAAGGGCTTCGAGTTTATCAACGCCACCGTCGGCGGCTCCGTCCCGAAGGAATTCATTCCCGCGGTCGAGCAGGGCATTCGCGGCGCGATGGAAGCAGGCGTTCTGGCCGGTTTCCCCGTTGTCGATGTGAAGGTCACGCTGTACGACGGCTCCTATCATGAGGTTGACTCGTCCGAACTCGCGTTCAAGATTGCCGGTTCCATGGCATTCAAGGAAGCGTGTCAGAAGGCGGATCCCGTGATTCTCGAGCCTATTATGAAGGTCTGCATCATTGTTCCTGACGAGTATATGGGCGATGTCATCGGCGATGTCACCTCCCGGCGCGGCAACATCGCAGGCCTGACACAGCGCAACGGCGCGCAGCAGATCGACTGCTTCGTTCCGCTTTCCGAGATGTTCGGCTACGCGACCAACCTCCGCTCGAGAACACAGGGCCGCGGCCAGTTTACCATGGAGCCCAGCCACTATGTGGAACTCTCCAAGAACCTGGCGGACGCCGTTATTTCAAAGCGTAAAGGATATTAAGCGCATTAGACCCGTTTGCGTTGGAAATTCTTCTTGTCAAATCGGCAAATGTCGTGTATGATGAAGAGGATGCAAAAATAATACTGTAAGTGAATCAACTAAGGAGGATAATCCAAATGGCAAAACAGCATTTTATTAAGGATAAGCCCCATGTCAACGTCGGCACCATCGGCCACATCGACCATGGCAAGACCACGCTGACCGCAGCCATCACCAAGTACCTGGCTTTCTTCGGCGACGCTGAGTATACCGACTATTCTTCCATCGATAAGGCTCCGGAAGAGCGCGAGCGCGGCATTACCATCAACACCGCTCACGTCGAGTACCAGACCAACGACCGCATTGGCCACAACTACAAGACCGGCGAAGACAACGTCGAAATCAAGGGCCGTCATTATGCCCACGTTGACTGCCCGGGCCACGCTGACTACATCAAGAACATGATCACCGGCGCTGCTCAGATGGATGGCGCGATCCTGGTTATCGCTGCTTCCGACGGCCCCATGGCTCAGACCAAGGAGCATCTGCTTCTGGCCCGTCAGGTTAACGTTCCTTCCGTCCTCGTCTTCCTGAACAAGGTTGACCAGGTTGACGACGAAGAACTGCTCGAACTCGTCGAGATGGAAGTCCGCGAGACGCTGTCCTTCTACGGCTTCCCGGGCGATGACACCCCCATCATCCGTGGCTCCGCTCTGAACGCTCTGGCTTCCGAGTCCACCGACCCGAAGGCTCCCGAGTATGCTTGCATCGAAGAACTCATGCAGGCTGTTGACACTTGGATTCCGACCCCGGACCGCAAGGCTGACCAGCCCTTCCTGATGCCGGTTGAGGACGTCTTCACCATCTCCGGCCGTGGCACCGTCGCTACCGGTCGTGTCGAGCGTGGCGTCATTAAGAAGAACGAGCCTGTCGAGATCGTTGGCCTCGCGGACGAGAAGAAGTCCACCGTCGTCACCGACATCGAAATGTTCCACAAGCTGATGGATTACGCTGAGGCTGGCGACAACATCGGCGCTCTGCTCCGCGGCATCGACAAGAAGTCCATCGAAAGAGGCCAGGTCCTGTCCAAGCCCGGCTCCATCCATCCGCACACCAAGTTCGTTGGCCAGGTCTACGTTCTGTCCAAGGACGAAGGCGGCCGTCACACCCCGTTCTTCAACAACTATCGTCCGCAGTTCTACTTCAGAACCACTGACGTTACCGGCATCATCTCTCTGCCCGAAGGCGTTGAGATGTGCATGCCTGGCGATAACATCGACATGAAGGTCGAACTGATCACCCCGATCGCTATCGAGAAGGGCCTCCGCTTCGCTATCCGTGAAGGCGGCCGTACCGTTGGTTCCGGCGTCGTCATCGAGATCGACGAGTAATTTCGCCAAAAACCCATAAAGCAGCAGCGCCCGGCTTAGGCCGGGCGCTGTTTTTATATTTATGGTGTGCTGCTGCAGGAGCGCCAGTTGTAGAAGCCAATGTGGGCATCGGTCCCTACAAACAGAACCGCGCAGCAAAACAGGTAAAACAATCTTCTCTTGATTGAGGTATTTATTTATAACACTCCGGCTTCAAAATGCCGATGTAGGGGAGGTTGCGGTAATAATTTGCGTAATCTAGGCCGTAGCCGACGACAAACTCGTCCGGAATCTCAAAGCCGCACATGTCAGTTTTATAACTCTCCGGGTGGCGCGATGCTTTGTCGAGGAACGAGATCGTCGTGATGGACGCAGGGTTCCGCGCGCCGAAAAGCTGACGCAGATACTGCATGGTAAGGCCGGAATCGATGATATCCTCGACAATGACCACATGGCGGCCGGTGATGTTGTTGTCCAGATCCTTGATGAGCCGGACGACGCCGGTGGACTGTGCAGACGCGCCGTAGCTGGAGACGGCGATGAAATCCATATCAATCGCGCAATTCATGCAGCGGCACAAATCAATGTAAAAAAACGACGCACCCTTGAGCACGCAGACCAGCACGGGACGCTTGTCTCCCAGCTTTGCGGTTAAGTCTGCGCCGAGCTGCTCGACACGGGCGGCGATGGCTTTTTCAGTAAAAAGGACGCGTTCAATGTCCTGTTCAGGCGTTCTGATGAGCATAAATTCCTCCAAAAAAGCCGGAAAACCGGCGTTGTCAACTTTTTCATTATAAACAGAGAAATACAATAAGTAAAATAGATAAACCTAATTGAGCATATAATTTCCGCTTATTACAAACATTATAAAACAGACATTTACAAAACGTGAAAAATCGCATATAATCGGCCAGGAATGAAAAGATAAAACAGAAACTGTGGTAAAAAACGGATAAGGAGTTTTGAATTATGAGCAACTGCGCGATCGTAGGCATCAACTGGGGCGACGAAGGCAAGGGCCGTATGGTTGACCTCATTGCAAGAGATTATGACATCGTCTGCCGGTATCAGGGCGGCAATAACGCAGGACATACCATCGTGAACGAATACGGTAAATTTGCCCTCCATCTCATTCCCTCTGGTATCTGCCTGCCAGGTGTTGTGAATGTGCTGGGCAACGGCGTCGTGATCGATCTGGAGAGTCTGTGCGGCGAAATTGAAGCACTGCAGAACGCGGGCGTCCCTGTCACGCCGGAGAACTTCAAAATTTCCGAGCGCGCCACCATCGTCTTCCCGTACCATCGTGCGCTCGACGGTCTGGAGGAAGCCCGTCTGAAGGATAAGAAATACGGCTCTACCCTGCGCGGCATCGCGCCGGTCTATTCCGACAAATATCAGAAGAAGACCATCATGATGGGAGAACTGCTGTATCCGGCGTATCTTGAAAAGCGGCTGGCCAGCGTTCTCGAATGGAAAAACCTGACTATTCAGAATGTCTACGGGGCAGAACCCTACAAGCTTGAGGATATGCTCGCGTGGTGCCGCGAATTTGGCTCGAAGCTGGCGCCTTACATCTGCGACACCAGCAAATATCTCTATGAGGCCGAAAAAGCCGGTAAAAACATCATGTTTGAGGCCCAGCTGGGCGCGCTGCGCGACATTGACTTCGGCATTTTCCCGTATACCTCCTCTTCGTCCTCCAATGCAGGCTATGCCTGCGTCGGCGCCGGTATTCCGGGCAGTCATGTTGACCGCACGGTCGGCATTGTCAAGGCGTATTCCACCTGCGTAGGCGAGGGCCCGTTCACGGCGGAATGGTTCGGTGATGAGGCCGAACAGCTGCGCGTAGCCGGCGGCGAATACGGCGCGTCCACGGGCCGTCCGCGCAGAGTTGGTCCCATCGATCTGGTTGCCACGCGCTATGGCTGCCGTATTCAGGGCGCGACCGAGGTTGCGCTCACGAAGCTGGATGTGCTGTCTTATATGAAGGAGATTCCCGTCTGCACGCAGTATGAGGTAAACGGCGAAAAGACTGACGATTTCCCGTTCACTGCTGTCATCGACGAAGCGAAGCCTGTCCTGACGACTGTGCCCGGCTGGGGCTGCGATATCTCCGGTGTCCGCAAATATGAAGATCTGCCGCAGGCTGCACGCGATTACGTCGAGTATGTCGAAAAGGCCATCGGCGTGCATATCAGCTATGTTTCCGTCGGCGCAGGCCGCGACGAGATCATCTACCGCTAAAAGGAGCCGCCATGAAACCAACGTATGAAAGCCCGCTGGCTTCGCGCTACGCGTCGAAGACCATGCTGCACCTGTTCTCCCCGGATATGCGCTACGAGACGTGGCGCAGGCTCTGGGTTGCGTTGGCGCGGGCGGAGCACAATCTGGGCCTGCCCGTCACGCAGGCGCAGGTGGACGAGTTGGCCGCGCATGTAAGCCCCATCGATTACGATGTGGTCGCAGCGCGGGAAAAAGAGGTTCGGCATGATGTGATGGCGCACATTTACGCTTACGGCCTCGATGCGCCGGGCGCGAAGGGCATCATTCACTTGGGCGCGACAAGCTGCTATGTAACGGACAATGCAGATCTGATCCTTTACCGCGAGGCGCTGCGGTATCTGGAAAGAGAACTGAAGGCGGCCATGCGGAATCTGTGCGAGTTTGCCGACCGCTATGCCGCCATGCCCGCGCTTGCCTACACGCATTACCAGCCCGCGCAGCTGACGACCATCGGCAAGCGCGCGTCGCTGTGGTTACAGGATCTGATGCTCGACCTTGAGGAGGTGCAGGACACGCTGCGCGCGTTCCGTTTCCTCGGCTGCCGGGGTACGACCGGCACGGAGGCCAGCTTCGTTGAACTGTTTGACGGCGATACGGCGAAGATCGACGAGATGAACCGGCAGATCGCCGCAGAGTTTGGCTTTAAGCGCTGCTATCCCGTCTGCGGGCAGACGTATCCCAGGAAACTCGACAGCCGGATTTTGAACGCGTTGTCGTCCATCTGCCAGAGCGCTTGCCGCATGGCGACGGACATCCGGCTTTTGCAGCACGACCGGCAGGTCGAGGAGCCGTTCGAGGACAAGCAGATCGGCTCGTCCGCCATGCCGTATAAGCGCAACCCCATGCGCTGCGAACGTATCTGCTCGCTTGCCCGCTATGTGATCGCTGATGCGCAGAACGCGCCCATGACGGCCATGACGCAGTGGCTCGAGCGGACACTGGACGACTCGGCAAACCGCCGCATCAGTCTGCCGGAGGCATTTCTTGCAACGGACGGTGTGCTGCGCCTTGTGCAGAACGTCACGAAGGGGCTGCATGTGAATGAGAAGATCGTGGAAAAGCTGGTTCGTGACTATCTGCCGTTCATTGCAACGGAAAATCTGATGATGGCCGCGGTCAAGCGCGGCGGCGACCGCCAGCAGCTGCACGAAATCATCCGCGAGGCATCCATGCAGGAGACGGCAAAGATGAAAAACGGCGAAAGCTGGGATCTGGTTGCCCAGCTGGCCGCCCGGCCGGAATTCGGTATGACGGCAGAAGAAATCAGGGCAGAGCTTGAGCCCAGCCGCTATATCGGCCGCTGCCCCGAGCAGGTCGCGGCCATGACAGCCGCCTGCCGCACACTGATCGGAGCAGACGCACAGCAGGCGGAGGAATTGACACTGTAACAGAAAAACATACCCGCGAGGGACGCGCTCAGGCGTCTCCCGCGGGTATTTCCTCTTCTGCTGTGTCCAGATACTGTGCTTCCGCATCCAGAATCGCAGCTTGCAGCTTCTCACGCGCACGCCGTGCCTCCGGGATCGTTCCCAATTCGTCCAGAACTTCATCAATCGCCCCGCACAGCCGGGCATAGAGCTTTGCATAATCGGTCATAATAGAACCTCCTGTTTTTGGAATAAACTTATTATAACACGAATTTGCGGAATAGTACAGTTACAGGGACTAAAAATATACCACTGCTTCCTATAATCGTCATAGTACAAACGGGAGGCGGTGATGGGATGAAGCTGAATCAGGCGGTCAGTCTGCGGCTGGCAGAGTTGATGCAGGCGCGTGCTATGACGCAGTACCAGCTTTCGACAAAGAGCGGCGTCCCAAAATCGTCGATCGGCAATATTATGCACTGCGCATACGATTCCGTGAAACTCCGCGTCCTGCACGAGTTGTGTCAAGGCCTTTCCATCAGCCTGCCGGAATTTTTCGATTCTCCATTGTTTTTCGAGGAGAATCTGGAGCCATGATGGACACCCGCGAAGCCATTGCCAGACGAATCCGGGAGCTTTGCCGTCAGCGTGGGATCACGCCGAACGGGCTTGCGACGACCTCTGCGGTTCCGCAGGCGACGATCAAAAGCATTCTGAACGGCGAAAGCAGAAATCCCGGCGCCGTTACGATCAAAAAGCTCTGCGACGGCTTTGAAATCACCCTCGGCGAGTTTTTCTCAACGCCGGAATTTGACGCGTTGGAGCAGGAGATCAAATAGGTGTGTAGGGGCCGATGCCGGTCACAGCCCCTACAACGTGAAATGAACAGGCGCCTGCTTCATGGAAAGCAGACGCCTGTTGCGCTTACAGATATTCCGCGTCGTAATTGTTGAGGTACCGGTCGTGGCGGGACTGGCGCTTGATGAGGATGAAGGCAATCGTGAACAGAACAGCCACAAATGCGGCAAATAGCCAGCCGTAGTGGACGGACTCGATCGTTGCAATATAGTCATAGCAGCCGTGCAGGAACGCGGGCAGAAGCAGAGCAAGCACGCGGCAAAGCTTGGACGCGCGATCCTTTCCCTGCCCGTGCAGGCGCTTGGCAAGGCCGTACCACACGCCCATGAACACGCCGAAGCATGCGTGGCCCGGCACAGCGGTCACGGCGCGCACCAGCGCGGTCGATAGGCCGTACATTAGTACATAGCTGATATTTTCCCACAGCGCAAAGCCCAGCGCAACGAAAACCGCGTATACAACACCGTCAAACTGGCAGTTGAAGGCGGCGGAGCACCATGTCCGGCGTTTGAGCAGGAAATATTTTGCGCCTTCCTCTGAAAACGCGACGACGCCAAAATACATGAGCACATTGTACGGCGTGCTGTCCTCGGGAAAATACCGGCCCAGCAGCCAGCTTCCAAAACGCTCGAGCAGGAGCGCAATGAACGTCGCGGCAATGCCGTACAGCACGAGTGAAATAAGCAGCGGTGCGGGCTCCTTTTCCAGCTTGTCCGCGCGGTAGACATGGACAAGCAGGAAAATAGCCGGGATTACAGCGGCGGCAATGAGAATCGGGTTGGTATAGAAGAAAATCATACGCATATCTCCCTATTGGTTTATGCGGATATTGAAGCACAAAAGCGGAAAAATGTCAATTTGCATTTTGCTTGCCGCCGCGCCCGCAGCGTGATATACTAAGAAAAAAAGCAGGGGAGGCAAAGGAATGCAGGACACAGCGCTGATGCTCCATACGCTTCTGGAGCTTGGCGAAAGCATGCTTGCCGACGGGGCGGACGTGCGCCGTGTGGAGCAGACGCTCACGCGCATGGGGCTGGCCTACGGCGCGGTGCGGATGGACGTTTTTGTCATCACGTCCAGCATCGTACTGACGATGTGCTTCCCGGACGAGACGAGCGTCACACAGACGCGAAGAATCGAAAAATCTGCTGTGACGGACTTTGGAAAGCTGGAGGCCATCAACGCTATCAGCCGCAGCTACTGTGAAAAGCCCTTTCCGGTGCAGGAACTGGCTGACCGGCTGCATCTGGCAAAAGGGTGCAGTCCTGCGCGGTGGAAGCTGTTTGCGGGCAGCAGTCTGGGAGCGGGCGCGCTGACGGTTTTCTTTGGCGGCGCGTGGTTCGACGGACTGGCAGCGGCGATTTTTGCGCTTGCGCTGTGCCTGCTGCAAACATATCTGCCGCTGATCTGCAAGAACAAGGTGCTGTTTAATTTTCTTGCTGCATTCTGCGTCGGGAGTTTGATCGGCCTTGTCTGCCGCGCGATTCCGACGCTGCACGGCGACAAGATCATCATCGGCGATATCATGCTGCTGATTCCCGGCCTTGCGTTTACGAACGCGGTCAAGGATATCTTCATCGGCGATACAATTTCGGGCGTCATGCGCCTGATCGAGACGGTTCTATGGGCGGCGGCGCTGGCGCTTGGCTTCGCGCTGTCCGGATGGCTGCTGGGGGTGTGATGAATGCAGAATGTAATCGGCCTGCTGACGGCGCTGCTCGGTTCTGCCGGATTTGCGCTGATCTTTAATGTACGCAAGCAGCTTTTGCCGCTGGCTGCTCTCGGAGGCGTGGTATGCTGGGGTGTTTATCTGCTGGCGGGATGCGCGACAAAGTCCGTTTTTTTGCAGTCCTTCGCAGCCAGCGCGGCAACAGCTGTCTGGTCGGAGGTGCTTGCACGCGTGAAAAAGACGCCTGCGCAGCAGTATCTCATCATCGGCCTCATTCCGCTTGTGCCCGGCGGGACGTTATATTATGCCATGAGCGCACTCGTCAGGCAGGACTGGGCACAGGCACAATTCTACGGCTACCGGGTCAGTGCGTTCGTGCTTGGCATTGCGGCGGGCGTGAGTTTGACACTGAGTTTATTGGATATGCTGCTGAACGCGCGCAGGCGCGTGCAAAAAAGAAAGTAGGAGCATTTTATGGAAAACCGCTGTATCATTATTTCCGGCGGCGTCTTCGGTCCTGTGCCGGAGAAGCAGCCGGGTGATTTTATCATCGCCTGCGACCGGGGCTATGTCTACTGTGAGCGGCTCGGTCTGACGCCGGATCTGTTTATTGGCGATTTTGATTCCTATTCCGGTGCGGTTGCGCCGGGCGTGGCCGTTGAACGTCTGATACCGGAGAAGGACGACACGGATACCGGCCATGCCATCACATACGCGCTGTCGCATGGCTTCCGGGAGTTGGTTCTCGTCTGCGCGCTGGGCGGGCGGCTGGATCACACGCTGGCAAATCTGCAGAATGCGGCGAATGCCGCCGCGCAGGGCATGTCTGTAACGATTCTGGATGAAAAATCGGAGATTACCTTCCTGACGCGCGGAATGCTCCGCCTGAAAAAGCGTCCCGGCTGGGGGCTGTCCGTTTTTTCTCTTTCGGACGCCAGCACGGGCGTGTGCCTGCGCGGCGTGAAATACGAGCTGGAAAACGCCGTGCTCGACAATCGTTTCCCGCTTGGCGTCAGCAACGAATTTGACGCGCCGGAGGCGGAGATCGCGGTCGGGCAGGGCATTCTGCTGGTCATGCAGACGAAAAAATAAGAAACAGACAGAAAAAAGCGGCTGCCGGAGCAGCCGCTTTTTGTATGGGGGTTGAGGCTTAGTTCAGCTCGGTGATGCCGTCGATGCGGATCTGGAAGGACGGAGCGGCCTGATAGGAAGACTCATGGTAGTAGCCATCGGCAATGCCTTCTTCGCTGTCAGCGACCCAGTCACCGTCGGTGTCAACCATCATGGCGGAAGTCACATGGCCCTCGGCGTCACATTCGATCTTGCACTTCTGCGTATTGGTCAGCTCGAAGTTGTCACCGGTAACGGTGAACTTGCTGGTATCGAAGACGTGCAGGCTGCCGTCCTTGATAGCCGCGATGGTCTCGTTAACCTTCTCCTGGGTGCCGGGAGCGCAGGACTCACCGAGCGGGGTGAGGGTAACGGCATCGGCCTCATAGCCCTGGCACCAGTTCTGATCGAAGGACTCGCCGTTCATAACAGCGCGGAATGCGTACTCATAGAAGACTTCCCAAACGTTGGTCGGAGAGGTCAGCGCAGCATTCGGAGCAACCTTGAGCATATCGACGTTGTAGCCGACGCAGTAGACGGTCGTGCCGGCGTCGAGGGCTTCCTGGCAGGCGGCCGGAGCGCCGGTGGAGTCGGCGTGCTGGCTGACGATGATGCAGCCGTCAGCGATCAGAGCCTTGGCAGCCTCGTTCTCAGCGGTGATGTTGAACCAGGAGTTGGTGTACTGCACCTGCATGGCGACATCGGGAACGATGCTCTGCAGGCCAAGGAAGAACGCAGTGTAGCCGGAAACGACCTCTGCGTACGGATAAGCGCCGACATAGCCGATCTTGATCTTGCCGTCAGCAGTCTTGTTCTTGTCTTCGACCTTGCCTTCGTCGATGAGCTCCTGCAGCTTCATGCCGGCGACGACGCCGCCGACGTAACGGGCCTCATAGATGCCGGTGAAGGCGTTGTGGAAGTTATCGAGGCCAGAAGCCTTGGCGGTATCGCCGGTCATTGCAACAAACTGCACATCGGGATATTCCTCAGCAGCCTGCAGGCAGAAGGACTGATGGCCGTAGGAGTTGGTGATGACGATCTGGCAGCCCTGATCGACGCAGTCGACGCAGGCGTCATAGCAGGTCTCGTCCTCGCCGATGGAGTATTTCCAGACGATATTGCTCTCGCTGATGCCCAGAGCCTTGGCGGCTTCCTGGATGCCCTTGATGTGGGAGTAGGTGTAGCCTTCGTTTTCGTCGCCGATCAGAACGACGCCGATCTTGATGTCGGTGCCGACAGCGTCGCCAGCGGGCTCAGCGGTTTCGTCCTCAGCCGGAGCGTCGGTCTCTTCCGCGGGAGCGGTGGTCTCTTCGTTGGTGGTCTCAGCCGGGGCGGGTTCGTCGGTCTTTTCTTCCGTCTTGGCAGTGGAAGCGCAGGCTACCAGAGCGAAGACCATGACCACGGCGAGAAGCAGAGCGATGATCTTTTTCATGAGTTCGTTCCTCCTAAAAAATTTTGCGGCGGATGCCGCGTTCCTGCCGCGCGAAATACGCGCAGCAAATACGGATAATTGTATTTTAATTGATTGTATGCAAAAAAGCAATCAGTATTTTCATGTTTATGGGCAGAAATACACAAAAAAATTCAGGAAAAGCTAAAAAATTTTTAGTTTTTCCGGCGCTTTGTTATAATTGCCCGATTCTGCCGGTTCGATTTCGTGAAGAACGCCCAAGAACATAAGTGGAAATTCTGCGGGCTATTATGATATGATATTTCGGTAGGGCCATGGGCTCACGCCTGATATGCCGCATATGAGGCGTTTTGCGCAAAGGAGCACAAAATTGTGAAGACGTTTGTCATAAAGGGAAATCTCTGTTTCAGCCGCAGTATGGACGAACTGGTCCTAATGGAGCACAGCTATCTTGTTGTAGAGGACGGCTGCGTTGCGGGCGTATTCCGGGCGCTGCCGGAACAATATGCGCAGCTGCCGGTGCTGGATTATGGCGAGCAGCTGATCCTGCCGGGCATGACCGATCTGCATGTCCATGCGCCGCAGTTTGCCTTCCGCGGACTCGGCATGGATATGGAACTGCTGGAATGGCTGAATACCTATACCTTCCCGGAGGAATCCAAATATAAGGAATTAGAGTACGCGGACAGGGCCTACAGTAGCTTTGTGGAGCATCTGCTGCACAGCACAACCACGCGCGCGGCCATTTTCGCCACCATCCATGTGCCCGCCACGAAGCTTCTTATGCAGAAGCTGGATGAAGCGGGGCTTTCGTGCTACGTCGGAAAGGTCAACATGAACCGCAACTCGCCGGTCTACCTGCGTGAGATCTCAACCAATCAGGCGCTGCGCGACACGGAAAGCTGGCTCTGCGAGACAAAAGAGGCGTACCGGAATGTGAAGCCCATCCTGACGCCGCGCTTTATTCCATCGTGTACAGACGATCTCATGTACGGACTGGCGCGGCTGCAGGCAAAGTACGGTGTGCCTGTACAGAGCCACCTGTCGGAGAATTACTCTGAGATCGCGTGGATTCGGGAATTGTGTCCGCGCTCGAAGCATTACGGCGATGCATACGAACAGTTCGGTCTCTTTGGCGGCGGATATCCGTGCATCATGGCGCACTGCGTCCACTCGAATGAGGATGAGCAGGCGCTGATGAAAAAGAACGGTGTGTTTATCGCACACTCGCCGGAATCGAATATGAACCTGGCCTCCGGCGTTGCGCCGATCAACAAATTCCTTGATAACGGCCTGCGTGTCGGCCTTGCAACTGATGTGGCCGGCGGCAGCCATGAGAGTATGCTGCGCGCCATGACCCACGCCATTCAGGCATCCAAGCTTCGCTGGCGGCTGTATGATCAGGACGTGAAGCCGCTGTCGTTCGAGCGCGCATTTTATCTGGCTACCATGGGCGGCGGCGCGTTCTTCGGAAACGTCGGCAGCTTTTTGGAAGGCTATGAATTTGATGCTGTCGTACTGGACGACGCGTCGCTCGACCATCCGCAGGAACTTTCCGTCCGCGCCCGGCTGGAGCGCGCGGCCTATCTGGCGGATGACCGGAACCTGACGGCGAAATTTGTTGCCGGACAGAAGATCCTCGGTTGACAAACCGGCGAGAATCCGGTACAATACAGCCGCAAACCGCATAGCGCCCGGTCAAAGACCGGGCGCAGACAGTTCGGAACCATCCTGTCTTTAAATAAAACTAGGGAAAGCAGGATGGGCGCAGTGCGCCCATCTTTTTATCATCATCTGACGCTATCCCTCCAATCTTCGCGGCTTGCAGAAGGAGGACAACCCATGAAAAAACTCACCACCCGCCAGATCGCGCTGAACGGCGTCGTTGCCGGACTCTACGCAGCTATCACGATCCTGACCGCCTCGTTTGCTTACGGAAATATCCAGTTCCGTATTGCAGACGCGCTGTGTGTGCTCGTCGCGCTGGAGCCGAGTCTGACCGTTGGCCTGACGCTCGGATGCCTGATCTCCAACATCTTCTCGACCGTGTCCGCACTCGATATCGTCATCGGCACAGCCGGAACGCTGCTTGGCTGTCTGCTGGCTGCGAGAGTGAAAAAGGACTGGCTCGTGCCGGTGCCCGTGATTCTTGCAAACGCCGTGCTGGTCGGCGCAATGCTGGCCTATGTGCTGACGCCGGATGCGCTGATACAGGGATTCTTTATCAACGGCGGCGAGGTCTTGGTCGGCGAAGCGGTCGTTTTATATCTGCTCGGTGTGCCGCTACTTCTGTTTTTCCGGCGCTCGGGGCTGATGGAAAAGCTTCTGCGCGGCACGCCGCATGCCCGGGGCTGAGATCGGAGCAACGATATACGAAACAGGCAGGGTCAAACGGCCCTGCCTGTTTTGCGTGTTCAGCCGTCCGGGACGGCGATCTCTTTGATTATAAACTCGTTACCCTGTATCAGCCATGTGTCCTCGCTTCCGCAGCGGGGGCAGCGCTTGCCTTGCGGAACAGTTGGATAGTCCTGTCCGCATGCGCCGCAGTGCGTCACGGCGGGGATGCGCTCAATCTCGAGCGCGCAGCCGGTTAGAAGCGGCGTGCGTTTGCAGTTCCAGTTCCAGACGTCGGTCAGATATTCCGGCACGACTGTGGATACCTCGCCAAGCTGGAGCGTGACGCGGCTGATCCGCGCGACATGGTTCTCTTCCGCGATTTTTGCCAGACTGTCTGCGATGTGGAAGACAACGCCAAGTTCGTGCATGACTCAGCCCTTTCTGCCGCGCAGCGTCTGGCCGAGACGCTTGCATGCCATGGATGCAATACCCTTGAGTTTATCCTCGGCTTTCATCATGGTAGAGCATTCGGGGTGGTCGCGCTTGAGATGGATGGCGTCGAAGACGCATTTTGTCGTACAGACGCCGCAGCCGATGCACTTGTTGGGATCGACCCAGCTTGCGCCGCAGCCGAGGCAGCGGGCCGTCTCGGTCTGCACCTGCTCGGACGTAAGCGTCTTGCGCGCGTCACGGAACGAATGCGCTTCCACGGCGGGATCAACGGCCTCGGTCTGCCGTGTGGCATGGTCGTAGCAGTTGACGGAGAAGTTTTCCTTATCCAGCATGACAAAGTCGCGGCGGTTGCGGCCAATGGTGAGGCTTGCACCCTTGTGGACATAACGGTGCAGAGATTCAGCAGCGCACTTGCCCTCTTCAATGGCGTCGATGACAAATTTCGGCCCGTGGTATACGTCGCCGCCGACGAAGATGTCCGCTTCCGCTGTCTGATAGGTCAGAGGATCGGCGACGGGATAATTGCCGCGATGGAATGTGACCTTTGTGTCCTTCAGAAGACCGCCCCATTCGATGGCCTGCCCGATGGCAAATACAACATGATCCGCCGGGAGCGTGATCGTTTCGGCTTCATCGTAGACCGGCGCAAATTTTCCCGTTTCCGGGTCGATGGTGCGCAGGCATTTTTTGAATACGACGGCAGTTACATGGCCGCTTTCATCCTGCAGCAACTCCTTCGGGCCCCAGCCGGTGTGAATTTCAATGTGCTCTTCCTCCGCCTCGGCAATCTCGTCTTTAGAAGCGGGCATGGTATCGCGCGATTCCAGACAAACCATCGAGACAGCCTCCGCACCGAAGCGCACCGCAGTGCGGGCGCAGTCAACTGCGACATTACCGCCGCCGATGACAACGACGCGGCCGTCCATATGCTGGTTCTCGTCGGCCAGCGCCTCATGCAGGAAGTGAACGGCGATGTCGGTACCGGCGGCATGTTCGCCCGGGACGCCCGGAAGCCGTCCGCCCTGACAGCCGATGGCGATGTAGAATGCGAGGAAGCCCTGTTCACGCAGCTGCGGGATGGTCACATCCCTGCCGACCTCCACGCCGCAGCGAATCTCCACGCCAAGTTCACGCAGAACCTGAATTTCCGCGTCGATGATGGTTTTCTCCAGCTTGAATGACGGGATGCCGTAGGTCATCATGCCGCCGGGACGGGCGGATTTTTCAAAGACTGTGGGCTTATAGCCGCGCGTGGCCAGATAATAGGCGGCGGAAAGACCGGCCGGGCCAGCGCCGATGATGGCGATCTTCTGTTCCCAGCCGCTCAGACGGCTGGAGGCGACGACGACGGGCGGGATATAGCGTGTCTCGGCGTTCAGATCCTGCTCGGCGAGGAATTTCTTGACCGCGTCGATGGCGACAGCCTGATCGATCGTGCCGCGCGTACAGGCTTCCTCACAGCGCTTATTGCAGACGCGGCCGCAGACGGCAGGGAAGGGGTTGTCCTTTTTAATGAGCGCCAGCGCTTCCTGATACTTGCCCTGCGCGGCCAGCTTCAGATAGCCCTGTACAGCGACGTGTGCGGGACAGGCGGTTTTGCAGGGAGCGGTGCCCTTGTCATAGCAGTTTTTGCGGTTATTGTCGCGGTAATCAGGATCCCAGTGCTCTTCGCCCCACTTAAGGCCGTAGGGGAGTTCATGCTTCGGGTATTCGACGGGATTGCCGTGCTTGTCGCAAAGCTTCTGGCCAAGCTTTACTGCGCCCGCTGGACAGTATTCCACACATTTGCCGCAGGCGACGCACTTTGCGCGGTCAACCTCGGCCGTGTAGGCGCTGCGGGAGAGATTCGGCGTGTTGAATAGCTGCGAGGTACGCAGCGCGTTGCAGATATTGACATTGCAGTTGCAGATGCCGAAAATCTTGTTTTCACCGTCGATGTTCGTGATCTGATGGACAAAGCCGTTGTCCTCGGCGGCCTGCAGAATGTGCATGGCTTCTTCATAGGTGATGTCGTGGCCCTTGCCCGTCTCGCGGCAGTAGTCTGCAAAATCACCCACGCCGATGCACCAGCACATGTTGTCGTCCGCGCAGCCTTCGCCCAGAACGGCGCGGCTCGTGCGGCAGGAGCACTGGCCCACACCGATGTGGCCCTCATATTTTTTCAGCCAGTAGGACAGATGCTCAATGTCGAGCGTCTGATTTTCCATGGAGATGGCCTTTTCAACCGGGATGACGTGCATGCCCACGCCGCCGCCGCCCGGCGGCAGCAGGTGTGTCTTGCCGGCAAGCGGCACATAGGTCATGCGTTCAAAGAATTTGGCGAGTTCCGGATGCTGCTCCAGCCGCGGGTTGCGCCCGGACAGGTCTGCATCCTCTTCCATGTTGAACAGTTCTGCGCTGCCGGGGACGAACATGGGAAGAATGTAGCGCCGCTCCGACTGCGGCGCGGTGCGGCCATTGTGGTCATAGTGGTAACCGTAGTCATATTCCAGCAGGCCGATGTAACTCATCTGATCGAGCAATTCCTGAAAATGCGGCTTTTGCTCGTCTGTGACCTTGTTCATGCGCCAGAGTTCTTCGACGGTATACGGGGTGCGAAGCTTCATGGACAGGGCAATATCGGCCATTTCATCCGTCACGACGCCGGCCAGACCCCAGTATTCTGCGTCGCTCGCGTTCAGCTTGCCGAGTTTATGCTCAACAACGTCGGTGATCTTTTTGCCAAGCTTGAGGATTTTCTCCCGGGGCGCGGTCTCGTCCTTGGCGGCAGGATTCAGCGCGCGCTGCTTCAGTTCCTGATCGATCATAAGCGTGTCTCCTTTTTCTCTTTTTCTTTGCAGATCTGCGCACAAATCCAGGCGGCGAGCGCTTCGACGCCCTCGCCGGTTTTGGCGGAGATCGGGAAGATCTGCATGCCGGGGTTGCGCTGCCGTGCAAATTCCGTGACCTTGTCCAGATCAAAATCAAAATACGGAAGCACATCCGTCTTGTTGACGATCATTGCGCCGCAGCGCTGAAAGATGAGCGGGTATTTGAGCGGCTTGTCGTGGCCCTCGGGAACAGAAAGAATCATCAGATTCAGATGTGCGCCGGTGTCAAATTCCGCCGGACAGACAAGATTGCCGACATTCTCCAAAATGACGAGATCCAGTCCCTGCGTACCAAGCTGCTGCAGACCCTCGCGGGTCATGGCGGCGTCGAGATGGCACATGCCGCCCGTGTGCAGCTGAATGACCTTCGCGCCGGTGTGCGAGACGGTGTCCGCATCGACGTCGGAGTCGATATCCGCCTCCATCACGCCCACGCGCAGCGTTCTTTGCAGCAGCGGCAGCAGGCGCAGCAGCGTCGTCGTTTTGCCGGAGCCGGGCGAGGACATCAGATTGATGAGATAAGTGCCTTGCGCGCGCAGCTCGGCGCGAAGAGACGCAGCCTCTGCGTCGTTATCGGCAAAGACGCTCTGTTTGACTTCGATGATGCGGTAACGATCCATGCAATACCTCCCTTGCTTTCTGTGTAAAGCTAGCGTCAGTTGACAAGGGCACACATGGTTTTCCCGGGCCTGAACAGCAGCTGGCTGCGTTATCCTCGTTGATGGGCGTCGGCCCATCTGCCTCGTCTGCCTTGTCAACTGACGCTATAAAAAGTGTAGCATATACGCTGAGGTTTTGCAAGATTATGTGTAAATGCTAGGGTGTATCTGAAAACTCATGATGTGACCGGCAGCGAGGGATTTTTGCGTTGCGCAAGACATTTTTTCGCAGGAATACTGACGTATTTCAAGGAAAAATGACGCGGCGCACCGCAAAAAGGCCCGCTGTCCGGGTGCGTTGGGAGTTTTCAGATACACCCTAGAAAACATAAAAACGCATGGATGCAGCAAAGCAGAACAGACTGCTGCATCCATGCGTTCTTGTTGATCGGACAGCCGGGGCGGGCGCCGCTTATTGCTTCGCGGCATTGCGCCGGCGGTGCTTCTTTACCAGATACACTGTCAGGAATACTGCGCCTGTCAGCACAAGCACAAGCGCGCACACGGCCAGAAGAACGATGCTCTGCACATAGGTGCCCCATGTGCCTGCAAAGCCGAAAGGCAGCTTTGTGCCAATCAGGTCTTTATAATAGAGCATGCGCGTCTCATAGGCCGTGGGGTCAGATTCGCGCAGCGTTACGAGCCGCGCGCCGTGGTTCTCGCCTGCGCCGTAGATGTAAAAACCGGTGCTGTTGGTGTTGATCAGATCGATGCCCTCATAGGGAATAATGAAGTCGTTCACATGGTCATGTCCAAAGAAGCCCGCAACGATATCGCCGCCCTGCTTCCACGCGGCGAATTCACCGCCGTTCACATCCGGCGGGCACGGCGCTTCACCGAGTGTTCCGGCCTCCATTACGGACGCGGCGGAATAATATGTTCCCTTGCGGCAGCCGTAGCCCTCGACCGCGCCGTTTTTCTTCTCGCTGGACGGAACAATGTCCATTGCGTCGTAAATATCCGGCACAATGATATGCTGAAACGCATAGGCGGGGATGGGTGTTCCACCGTTTTGGGCGGCAAGCGCCGCCTCCGTTTCCAGATACCAGTCCAGCTGATCCTGCCGTACCCAGTCGTATTTGCCCTGTCCCTCCGGCGCGTAGGAGCCGGAGTCAAAGAACCAGAGGTTTACGACCGGCGTTTTGCCGTCGGAACCGTAGACGAGCAGATTATAGTTGCCTACGCCCGTCACGTTGCCCGCCGACGCGAGGCATCCGGGGTAACTCTGGTAGTATTCCATCTGGGTTTCCTTGCTGACGCCGCCTTCGTCGTCATGGTTGCCGAAGACAACGGCAAATTGCAGGCTGCGCTCGGCTATCGGCTGCAAAATCGCGTCCAGCGCTTTCTGCGTGCGTTCAACGCTCTTGCCAGTTGATGGGCCGTGGATCTGGTCGCCTAAAAACACGACGAGATCCGGCTGCGCCGCGTCCAGTTCGGCTTCCAGCAGAGCAATGGTTTCCTTCTGCGGCTTGTCGATGTCCTGCGTGTCGGCGACGATCAGAATTTTGAATTCCCCGTTTTCGTCAAATTGCAGCACAGGGGCCGCATCCGCTGCAAAAACCATGGAAATCAGCGATACCAGCAGCACTGCGCACAGCCCCAGCGCTGCGATTTTTCTGCAAATACGCATAGTTCTCTCCTTACGATTCAGTTTAGTTGGTCGGCCAGATCGCGGTATTTGCTGTCCTTCGCCGTTTCGCCGCTGGCCTGTGCCATATGCTGCGCCAGCTTTTTTGCTGCTGTGTCTGCCGAGACGACCGTACCCGCGCCCGCTACGCAGCCGCCGGGGCAGGCCATGCCCTCAAGCAGATATCCGTCAAGCTTTCCGGCCTTGGCAAGCATCAGCAGCTTCCGGCAGTCGCGCAGGCCGTCAGCCCGCTGTGTTTTGAGTTCGATATCCGGGTGCTCTTTATGAATCAGTTCCTCCACTGCGGCAGCCACGCCGCCTGCGACGGCGAAGCCGCGCCCGGCTCGCGTGCCTTCGTCCAGATCCGGGCTGTCGGGAAGCGTGGAGAAATTGATCTCCTTGGCCTCAAAGATGCCCATGAGTTCTTCGTAGGTCAGGACAAAATCAACGTCCGTGCGGATATCATCCTGCATGGCTTCCAGCTTTTTTGCCGCGCACGGGCCGATGAAGACAACCTTGCTGTTCGGGTGTTCTTTTTTGACGAGCCGCGCCGTGTAGACCATCGGGGTGTAGGTCATGGAAATATTGCCGGATTCCGCCGGGAAGAGCCTCCGCGCCATCATCCGCCACGACGGGCAGCAGGAGGTTGCCATGAAGCGCTGCTCGTTCGGTACCTTTTCCAGAAAGTCGTGCGCTTCTTCGATCGTGCAGATGTCTGCGCCGGCTGCGACTTCAACCACGTCGGAAAATCCCAACTGCTTCATGGCTGTCAGGAACTTCGGGACAGTCACGTCCTTGCCGAACTGTCCGACGAACGACGGCGCGACGATGGCTACGACCTCATTGTCCTCGAGTATGGAGCGGATGACCTGATAGATCTGACTCTTGTCCACGATTGCGCCGAACGGACAGCTGACCAGACACTGGCCGCAGGAGACGCAGCGGTCATAGTCGATGCACGCCTTGCCGTATTCATCGACACCGATAGCGTCCATGCCGCATGCGGCTTGACAGGGGCGCTCAAGATAGGTGATGGCGTTATATGGACAGGATTTGGCGCATTTGCCGCACTTGATGCACAGTTTCTGGTCAATGCGGCTCTTGCCGTTGACGAATTTGACGGCGCCCTTCGGGCACACGCGCTGACATGAGGAGGCAAGACAGCCCTGACAGAGTTCTGTCACGCGGTACTGCTTCGTCGGGCAGGCATGGCAGGCATAGGGGATAATATTGACGAGGGGCGGCTCATAATACTGCTCGGCGATGGCTGCCTGGTCCATGCCCTCGGTCAGAAGCGTGCGCGTCTGTACGGGCTGCAGGGACAGACCCATCGCAAGACGCACGCGTTCGCCCGCGATGGCGCGCTCAAGAAAGACCGATTCGCGGTGCAGCGGGCTCTGGCCGGGGACGATCTTGAAGGGGATGTCCTCCATATCGGTATAGTCGCCGGAGTAGGCCATTCGGGCGACCTCGGTAAAGACTTTTTTCCGGATGTCGGTGATAAGAGACGGGATGCCGCGCATGATGAAACGCTCCTTTGTATAGTCTGGCAACAGTATACCACATTTCATGAGAAACGTCACTGTTTTCTTTTGCCTTGACAGCAGGAGAGGAATGTCGTAATCTGTGGAAAGAAAAGAGTATGGAGGTTGCTATGTCTAGGTTTCAGGTTTTTCTGATTGTCTTGTATCTATTCTTCTTCGGCGGTGTCGGCGGTTGGGTGCTGGAACTGTTTTTCCGCCGCTTCTTCTCCGGCGCGAACCCGGAGCGCAAATGGCTGAACCCCGGCTTCCTGTTCGGCCCCTGCCTGCCGCTCTACGGCTTCGGCACGGTGCTGCTGTTTATTCTTTCGGAACTCGATCATACGCTCTTCGGCTCGTTTTCCGGCACGTTCTGGTATTATCCCGTGATGTTTGTCGTTATGGCGCTGGCGATGACGCTGCTGGAATACATCGTCGGACTTGTAAGCTTCAAGGGCTTTCATCTGCGCCTCTGGGACTACAGCAAACTCTGGGGCAACATTCAGGGCATTATCTGCCCGCTGTTTACGTTTTTCTGGGGCGTTTTGTCGCTGGGGTATTACTTCCCGCTCTATCCGAGACTCCGGAAGCTGGTCGAGTGGTTCGTAGCGCACCCGCTGGCCTCGTTCATGGTCGGCGTGTGCTTCGGCATTTTCCTGATCGATCTGTGCTTCTCTGTCCATCTGGGTGCGGTCGTGCAGAAAAAGGCTGCGCAGATCGACAAGAGCGTCTATGACGCCATCGACGTGCAGAAGCTGTGGCATAAGATGCAATCGCGCGGCGGCTTCTTCCGTTTCGTGTCCATCAAACCCCTGACTGAGCGCATCGACGCCTTCGATGAATTCCTGCACCGCCGCCCAGGCGGCGCAAATACGGCGGACAAGCCGTAAGGTTGTCCGCCGTTCGGAAGAAAAACGCAAAAAAAGTTGAAAAAAGGCTTACACTTTCTGCTCGGAATCTGGTATACTGGTATCTGTAAGAAGTTACGTTTATCCGGGAAAGAAGGAGGAAGCCTATGTTTTCAATCGGGGAATATGTTGTTTATGGCGTAGAAGGTGTATGCCGGGTCGAGGAAGCAGGAAAGCTGAAGGTCGCGGGCCTGGACAAAAACCGCGCGTATTACCGCCTGCGCCCGTATTATCACGACGGCACAATCTACACGCCGGTCGATGGGAAGGCTGTGATGCGGCCTGTTCTGACGCGCGAAGAACTGGAACGGCTTCTTCCACGTCTGCCGGAACTGGAGCCGCTCGGAGATGTGCCGCCGGACAGCCGCGCAGCAGGCGAATATTACCGCGCTATTTTATCCGGGCACGACTGCGTTGCGCTTCTGCGCCTGTGCAAGACACTCCACGCCAAGCAGAACAGCCCGTCTGCCAGCCGACGCGGCGTCAACTCGACCGAACTGCGCAGCTGGCGCATGGCCGAGGAGATGCTCTACGGGGAGTTCGGCTTTGCGCTTGGACTTCCACCTGCGCAGGTGCGGGACTATCTGCGCGAAAAGCTGGGCGGATAAGGCTCAGCGCAGCGCGCGGAGCGCTTCGATATACGCAGGCCCCGTGCCGCAGCAGCCGCCGAGAAGGTTTGCGCCGTCCGCCTTGAGCGCGTGCATGTGCCGCGCGAAGTCCTCGGGATTCATATGATAGACAGCCTCGCCGGTCTCCGTGATCGTGGGCAGCCCTGCGTTGGGCTTGGCCGCGATGGGAGTGTCCGGCGCGGCTTTTTTCATCATGCGCACGACCGTGCCCATCTGGTCAGGACCAGACGAGCAGTTGAGGCCCACGGCGTCCGCGCCGAGACCGGGCAGAACCTCCGCCGCTTCCTCGGCGGAGCCGTCAAAGTAGCATTTGCCGTCGGAATAGACGGAGAGCGTGCATAAAATGGGTACATCGCACAGGCTCCGGATGGCCTCGACCGCGGCCATGCACTCCGTCACGCCCATCATCGTCTCCACGGCGAACAGATCGATGCCTGCGTGCAGAAGCGCTTCGGCCTGTTCGCGGTAAATATCCAGAAGGGCGGCATACGCGCTGTCGTCGCCGGATAGGACGGGCTGGCCCGTCGTGGTCATGTCGCCTGCAAGAAGCGCTTCGGTTCCGACCGCTTCGCGGCTAAGCTGCACAAGGTCGCGGTTCAGAGCAGAAACCTCGTCCTGTAGGCCGTGATGGCCCAGAAGCACGCGGTTGGCCCCGAATGTGGGCGCATAGATCACCTCGCTGCTCGCGCTGAGATACGCACGTTGTAAGTCAAGCAGAGGCTGCGGGTGCGAAAGAATCCAGCTTTCAGAGCAGACGCCCGCCGGCATGCCGGCGGTGCGGAGCATGCTGCCCGTCGCACCGTCGAGCAGGCGGACAGAGCGGCACCATGCGGAAAATTCAGTTCTCGTCATCGTGTTAAACTGCCCCCAATACCTTGCCGATGGGATCGCGGAAGATCAGATTGGCATAGCCGTCATACGGTGTTTCGTCTCGGTTGATAAGTACGAGTTTGTTTCCTCGATAATAGCGAATGAGTCCCGCCGCCGGATAGACCGTCAGCGATGTGCCGCCGACGATGAGCACATCCGCGTCCGCGATTGCACGCACTGCGCCCTCGATCACCTTCTGGTCGAGGCTTTCTTCATATAAGACAACGTCCGGCTTGATCCGACCGCCGCAGGTGCAGCGCGGAATGCCGTCTGAATCCCGGATATACTCCGGCGGATAGAATTTGCCGCATTTTTCACAGTAGTTGCGGTAGATGGAGCCGTGCAGTTCAAAGACGGCTTTGCTGCCCGCTTTCTGGTGCAGGCCGTCGATGTTCTGCGTGACAATGGCGCGGAGTTTGCCCGCCTGTTCGAGCGCGGCAAGCTTTTTATGCGCCTCGTTCGGCTGATAGTCGAGCGGGAGCATTTTTTCACGGTAGAAGCGGAAAAAATACTCCGGATTTTGATAGAAAAACGTGTGGCTCAGAATCGTCTCCGGCGGGTACTCAAATTTCTGATGGTACAGGCCGTCCGTGCTGCGGAAATCCGGAATGCCGGACTCCGTTGACACGCCGGCTCCGCCAAAGAATACAATGTTATCACTTTCGGTAATCCAGGTTTTTAGGGTTTCGATCTCGGAATGCATCGTCCTCCGCCTCCAATTCTGCGATAAATTTACGCTCGGCCCGCGTTTTATACGGGAAGCGCAGCTTGTAAAACAAATCCGGCCTGCGGTGCAGCGTCCGCAAAATTGCCTGCTTTTTCTGCCACCGCGCAACCTTCGCATGGTCGCCGGAGCGCAAAACCTCCGGCACGCTCAGCCCGTGCCATTCGTCGGGCCGGGAATACTGCGGATATTCCAGAAGGCCGTTCCAATGGCTCTCGTCGGTAAAGCAGATATCGTCGCCGAGTACGCCGGGAATGAGGCGCGAGACGGCATCAACAATGGCCATGGCAGGAATTTCGCCGCCCGTGAGCACAAAATCGCCCATTGAAATTTCCTCATCGACGCATTCGTCCAGAAACCGCTGATCGATGCCCTCATAATGGCCGCAGACGAGGATGAGGTTGTCGTAGCCTGATTGCAGCTGCCGTGCCTTGGCCTGATCAAAAGCCGGGCCGCAGGGGGAAAGAAAAATCGTATGCACCGGCGCACCGATCTCATCGCAGACTGCACACCAGCAGCGCCACAGGGGGTCGCACTGCATGATGGCACCCCGGCCGCCGCCGTATGGGTAATCGTCAACCTGATTCTGACGGTTTGCGGTATAGTCCCGGATCTGGTGGGTGTGGATCTCAATCAGGCCCTTTTTCTGCGCCCGGCCGAGAATGCTGGCGTTCAGCATGGGAGAAACGGCCTCCGGGAACAGCGTCATGATATCAAATCGCATGGCGTTACATCCCTTCGATGAGGCGGACTCTGATATAGCCCTCGTCCAGATTGCGTTCGAGCACGAAATCCGGCACGGAGGGGATCAGGTGCTCCTGTCCATCCTCGGACTTTACGACGTAAACATCGTTCGCGGGCGTGGGCATGACCTCGGCCAGCGTTCCGAGCAGCGTTTCGCCGTCGTAGACCGGCAGACCTAGAAGATCGGCGATAAACAGACTGCCCTCTGGCAGCTTCGCGTCCGCACGCGCGATGGAGACGATTTTGTCCCGCAGTGCGCTTGCAGCTTCTACGGTGTCGATACCTTCCAGCTTCAGAAGCACGCAGGTCTTCTGCACGCGCGACTGCTCGACCTGATAGGGTCTGCCGTCCAGATAAAGCGTATGGAATTGCAGCAGGAACTCCGGGCCATCGGCCCATGGGAGAAGCTTGACCTCGCCATGCACGCCATGCGTGCTGACGATTTTTCCGGTTTGCAGATAGGGGTGTTTCATAGTAAACCTCCGTGAATGGGGTGGATGTTTTTGGGAGACGGCCTCCGACGGCCCTGTCTTTTCTCTCGCAAGAGAAAAGACAGGGGAGAAAAGAGCGCTTGGACGCGTTTGGCGCCTGCTGCGGGTACGATTCAGGTAAGCACCAATTTTTTCAGTCGTTACGAACACACATAGTTACCCTACGGGCGCTATGGTACGCGCCGCCTGTTACGGTGCTCCAAATTTGATAGCGGTTGCCTTTGAATGACTGCGGTAAAATCGCTTTGTAGTTGAAATTTACGGGGCAGTACGGATTCGCCGAGACGTTGTAGGGGCCGATGTGGGCATCGGCCCCTACAACGCTTGTATGCACGGCGGCAGATTTTAACCTAGTATACCGCCTTTTCCCTCGCCGGGCAAGAGGGAACATTCCTGAACGGCGGCTTTAACAGGGGCTGGTTGCAAAAAGGCAGGCAGCGTGGTACAATATTTTTTACAAATTTAGAGCGGATGCAGAGAAAAGGAGTTGAGATTATGCGGATCGTGATCGTGGGCGACGGAAAGATCGGCAGCGCGCTGGCGGAGCAGCTTTCGCGCGAAGGGCATGAGATCACCATTGTTGACCGCAGTGAGACACCGCTGCAGCGGACGGTCGAGGATCTGGATATTCTGAGCATTGAAGGAAACGGCGCGACGTATGCCACGCAGATGGAGGCGGGCGTCGATGAGGCGGAACTGGTTATCGCTGTGACGGCGCAGGATGAACTGAATCTGCTGTGCTGCCTGATCGCCAAGAAGATCGGCGCGAAGCACACCATCGCCCGCGTTCGGAACCCGGAATACGCGGAGGAGTTGTCTCTGATTTCAGACGATCTGGGCCTGAGCCTGTCCGTCAATCCGGAGCTGATCTGTGCGACGGAAATGGCGCGCACGCTGCGCATTCCGTCGGCGATCAAGACCGACACCTTCTTCGGCGGCAAGGTCGAACTTCTGAAATTCCAGCTGCCGGCGGATTCGCCGCTGGCGGGCCGGACGCTGATGGAACTGCCCAGCATCACAAAGGCAAAGGTCCTGATCTGCGCGGTCGAACGCGGGGAGCAGGAGATTCATATTCCTTCCGGCTCGTTCCGGCTGCAGGCGGGCGACCGCATTTCCTTCGTCGCATCCTATGCGGGCGCGCAGCAGTTCTTCCGGCAGATGAAGCTGGCGGCAGGGCGTGTGCGCAGCGCAATGCTTATCGGCGGCGGACGTATTGCATATTATCTGGCAAAGCAGCTGGTCGAGGCGGGACTTGACGTGAAGATCATCGAGAGCGACCCGGCACGCTGTGAGGAACTTTCTGTGCTGCTGCCAAAGGCGGAGATCCTGCGCGGAGACGGCACAAATGAGGCGTTTCTGCGCAAATGCGGCATCGAGACGACCGGAGCGGTCGCCGCGCTGACCGGCATCGATGAGGAAAACGTGCTCATCGGCATGTATATCCGAAAGACATGGCCGAAGGTCAAGGTCATCACCAAGGTCAACCGCACATCGTTCCAGTCCATCATCGACAGCATGGATTTGGGAAGCGTGTTTAACCCGCGAAACTCCGCGTCAAACCTTATCTGTCGTTATGTCCGGGCCATGCAGAACTCCGAGAGCAGTTCGCAGATCGAAACACTCTACAAGCTTGTCGGCGGTAAAGCTGAGGCGCTGGAGTTCCGCGTATCCGAAACCTCAAAGCTGTGCGGCGTTCCGCTTCAGGAACTGAAGCTGCGGGAAAATCTGCTGATCGGCTGCATCGGCCGGGGCGGGCAGATCATCATCCCCAGCGGCCAGGACACCATCGAGCCCGGCGACAGCGTGATCGTCGTGACGTGCAGCGCAGGGCTCGGCCGGCTTGAGGATATCCTTGCAAGGGGGCCGGGACATGAATAAGCGGGTCATTGTATATGTGCTGGGCGCGGTGCTTCTGATCGAGGCCGCGCTCATGCTGCTGCCGCTGCTGGTGGCGGTCATTTATCGGGAAAAGAACGGCTGGTATTTTTTGTGGGTGCTGCTGGGCGCGGCTGTGCTGGGCGCGCTGGCGCTCGGTCTGGGCGGCAGGAAGCGCAGCGCCATGTACGCGAAGGAGGGCCTGATCGCCGTCGCGCTGAGCTGGATCGTGCTGTCGCTCGTGGGGGCGCTGCCGTTCACGCTCTCGGGGCAGATCCCGTTTTATCTCGACGCGGTGTTCGAGATGATCTCCGGCTTTACGACGACCGGTTCGAGCATTCTGCCGGCGGTTGAGCCGCTTGACCGCTGCATGCTCTTCTGGCGAAGCCTGTCGCACTGGATCGGCGGCATGGGCATTCTCGTGTTCATGCTGGCCATCGTTCGCATGGACGGCGGACAGGCCATCCATCTGCTGCGTGCCGAGAGCCCTGGACCGACAGTTTCCAAGATGGTCCCGCGCATGGTCGATTCGTCCAAAATTCTTTACGGCATTTATTTCGGCCTGACAGTTGTGCAGATTCTCTTATATCTGGCGGGCGGCGAACCGCTGTTCGATTCGCTCTGCAATGCGTTCGGCACGGCGGGCACGGGCGGTTTTGCCATAAAAAACGACTCTTTCGCCTCCTACAGCGCGTATACGCAGACAGTTACAACGATCTTTATGGCGCTGTTCGGCGTGAATTTCTCGATCTATTTCTTCCTGCTGCGCAGAAAATTTGATCTGGCGTGGAAGAACACGGAGCTGCGCTGGTATGTGTCGATCATCGTGATTTCGACGCTTCTCATTACGTTCAACATCAAAAGCCTCTATCACGGCGATTTCGGCTACAGTCTGCACCACGCGGCGTTTACCGTTTCGTCGGTCATCACCACGACCGGCTACGGCACGGAGAATTTTGACCTGTGGCCGGAGTTTTCGCGCGTCATTCTGGCGCTTCTCATGATCGTCGGCGCAAGCGCGGGCTCGACCGGCGGCGGGCTGAAGGTCTCACGCGTCGTTATTCTCATGCGGGCGGCCAAGGCGGAACTGCGCAAGATTCTGCATCCGCACACCGTCAAGGTCATTACCGTTGACGGCAAGCCTGTCTCCGGCGAGACGGTGCGTGCGGTGAGTACCTATTTTATATTGTATGTGCTGATCGCCGCAGCCTCTGTGCTGCTCGTCTCGCTCGACGGCTATGACGGCTCGACGACGCTGACGGCCGTGCTCGCCACGTTCAACAACATCGGCCCCGGCCTCGGGCTGTGCGGCCCGGCGGGGAACTTCGCGTTTTTCTCGCCGCTGGCGAAGGTCGTGCTGTGCATCGATATGCTGCTGGGACGGCTGGAACTCTATCCGATGCTGGTCCTGCTGATGCCCAGCACATGGCGGAAAAAATGATCGCCGGGATTCGGCAAAAGGGCCAAAACCGGGCACGAAAGTTCTGCTGTTTTGAACAAAAAATATTGAAAATCCCCCTTGACACCAAGGGGGATTTGTTATATGATATATGAGCGCGCGAAAAGGGTACGCAACGCACCCACGCGTGTCATTGCGATGATGCAGGAGATTGCGCCACGGGCGGTAACTTCTGCGGAGTATGTCCGGTCATCGGGCGGCTGAGGATCACAGTACAGCGTATATCGCTGCGGTGATAAATGGCCGACAACGTCGGCCTTTTTTCATGGCGCAGAATGATACGCACGGCTTAGCGTATTGCGAGACTCGACCGTACCCAGAGATCAAAGAAACCACTGAGTACGTTTTATTCAAGGAGGAAAAACACAACATGGCAAATCAGGAAATGATCAGAATCCGCCTCAAGGCTTACGATCATCAGCTCATCGACGCCAGCGCCGAGAAGATCGTTGAAACCGCCAAGCGCAACGGCGCTTCCGTTTCCGGCCCCATCCCGCTGCCGACCAAGAAAGAAGTCGTTACCATTCTCCGCGCTGTTCATAAGTACAAGGATTCCCGTGAGCAGTTCGAGCGCAGAACCCACAAGAGACTGATCGATATTCTCAACCCCAACCAGAAGACTGTGGAAGCTCTCATGAGCCTCGACCTTCCCGCTGGCGTTGAAATTGAGATAAAGCTGTAATCCAAACGTCAATTACAGCAGCCCGCCACGGTTCGCCACTATAGAGGACGGACGGGTCATGTTGACCGACCAATGCGTCCCAATGCGCAAGTCGCTCAACCAATAACCTTAACTTAGGAGGAAACACACATGCAAATGCAGAAAGCGATCATCGGCAAAAAAGTGGGCATGACCCAGATTTTCGATGAGAGCGGCAAGGTCATTCCGGTCACCGTTATCGAGGCAGGCCCCTGCGTCGTGACCCAGAAGAAGACCACCGAAAAAGACGGCTACAACGCCGTACAGCTTGGCTTTGAGGACGTCAAGGAATCCAAGCTGACCAAGCCGGAACTCGGCCATCTGAAGAAGGCAGAGGTTGCCCTCAAGAAGCACCTCAAGGAGTTCCGCGTGGAAAAGGCCGCCGAGATGAATGTCGGCGACGAGATTAAGGCAAGCGTTTTCGCAGTCGGCGACAAGGTTGATGTCACCGGTATCAGCAAGGGCCACGGCTACGAAGGCCCGGTCAAGCGTTGCGGCGGCCATCGCACCCCGATGACCCACGGCGGCGGCCCGGTTCACCGTCAGGCCGGTTCTATGGGCCCCACCTCTTCCCCCAGCCGTATTTTCAAGGGCCATCATGGCGCAGGCCAGATGGGCGTTGAGCAGGTCACGGTTGAGAACCTCGACATCGTCAAGGTTGACGACGAACTCAACATGATCGTCGTTCGCGGTGCGATTCCCGGCCCGAAGGGCGGCGTTGTCTACATCAAGAACACCGTCAAGAACTTCAAGGCAAAGGGCGCTGCTGCCAACGCGAGCATCAACCCGCAGAAGGCTTCCGCGCGTACCAACCCGCAGAAGGCTTCGGCAAGAAACCGCTGAGAGAGGAGAGTAAATCATGCAGACTAAAGTTTTTGATATGGCTGGTAAGCAGGTCGGCGAGATCGAGCTCTCTGATGCCATTTTCGGGATCGAGCCCAATGAGGCTGTCGTTCACGACGTCGTAAAGAATCATCTGGCCAACTGCCGTCAGGGCACGCAGAGTTCCCTGACCCGCGCAGAGGTCTCCGGCGGCGGCATCAAGCCGTGGCGCCAGAAGGGCACCGGCCGTGCCCGCCAGGGCTCCATCCGCGCTCCGCAGTGGACCCACGGCGGCATCGTGTTCGCACCCAAGCCCCGCGATTACAGCTACACGCTCAACAAGAAGGTCAAGAGACTGGCTCTCAAGTCCGTCCTGAGCGCGAAGGCACAGGAAGAAAACATCGTCGTCATCGACGAGATCAAGCTGGACGCCATCAAGACCAAGCCCATGGCTTCGTTCCTGAAGGCTGTCGGCGCCGATACCAAGGCTCTGGTCGTCACCGCTGAAAACAACGAAGTCGTTGTCAAGAGCGCGGCCAACATCCCGGGTGTTCTGGTGACCTTCGCCAACCTGATCAACGTTTACGACATTCTGAACGCAAAGAAGCTCGTCGTTGACAAAGCTGCTCTTGCAAAGATTGAGGAGGTGTTCGCATAATGAAGACCGCTTACGATATCATCATCAAGCCCGTCATCACCGAACAGTCCATGGAAGCCACCGAAGACAAGAAATATGTCTTCCAGGTTGCGATCGACGCCAACAAGGTCGAGATCAAGAAGGCTGTCGAGGAGATCTTCGGCGTGAAGGTCGAGAAAGTCAACACCATCCGTATGGAAGGCAAGGAAAAGCGCCAGGGCGCCGCTCCCGCAGGCCGTCGCGCCAGCTGGAAGAAGGCCATGGTCAAGCTGACTGCCGATTCCAAGACCATCGAGTTCTTCGAGGGTATGGTCTAATCAATTTGTAAGGAGAGTAACGCAATATGGCGATCAAATCTTTTAAGCCGTATACCCCGTCGAGAAGAAACATGACTGTTTCCGCGTTCGACGGCGTAGACAAAAAGGCAAAGCCTGAACGCAGCCTTCTTGAGACTGTCAAGAAGAACGCGGGCCGCAACAGCTACGGCCGCATCACCGTCCGCCATCGCGGCGGCGGCAACAAGCGCAAGTACCGCATCATCGACTTCCGCCGCGACAAGCTTGATATGCCGGCGACTGTCCAGCGCATCGAGTATGACCCGAACCGCAGCGCGTTCATCGCTCTGGTTAAGTACGAAGACGGCGAGCTCCGCTACATCCTCGCGCCTGTCGGCCTGAAGGCCGGCGACACCGTCGTCTCTTCCGCCGCCGCTGATATCAAGCCCGGCAACTGCCTGCCGCTTGCCAATATCCCCGTCGGTACCATCATCCACAACATTGAGATCAACCCCGGCCGCGGCGCACAGCTTGTCCGCTCCGCCGGCGACTACGCCCAGCTGATGGCAAAGGACGCGCAGTTCGCGCAGGTCCGTCTGCCGTCCGGCGAAGTCCGCCTCGTTCGCCCGAACTGCGTTGCAGTAATCGGTCAGGTCGGCAACATCGACCATGAGAACGTGCACATCGGCAAGGCCGGCCGTACCCGCCACATGGGCATCCGCCCGACGGTCCGCGGTTCCGTCATGAACCCGAACGACCACCCGCACGGCGGCGGCGAAGGCAAGTCTCCTGTTGGCCATCCCGGTCCTATGACGCCTTGGGGCAAGCCTGCAATGGGCCTGAAGACCCGCAAGACCAAGAACCGCACCAACAAGTATATCTTTAAGCACAGAAACGCGAAGTAAGGAGGATATAAGATGAGCAGAAGCATTAAAAAAGGCCCGTTTGTAGCACCCGAGCTGATCAAGCGCGTGGAAGAACTCAACAAGGCCGGTGATAAGAAGGTCCTCAAGACCTGGTCCAGAAGCTCCACGATCTTCCCTTCCTTCGTTGGCCACACGATCGCTGTTCATGACGGCCGCCGTCATGTACCCGTCTATATCACCGAGGATATGGTCGGCCACAAGCTTGGCGAGTTTGCTCCGACGCGGACCTTCCGCGGCCACTCCGGCAGCAAGACCACCAACGCATAAGAGGAGGACGCAAGAAACATGGAAGCTAGAGCTTATTTGAAATACCTGCGTATCTCTCCGCGCAAGGTCGTCATTCTGTGCGACCTGATCCGCGGCAAGGACGTAAAGACTGCAACCGCATATCTGATGCAGACCCCGAAGGCGGCCTCCGAGCCCATGCTCAAGCTGCTCAAGAGCGCTGTTGCGAACGCGGAAAACAACCACGGCATGAACGCCGACAATCTGGTTGTCACGACCGCCATCGCCAACCCGGGCCCCACGCTCAAGCGCGGCATGCCCAGAGCGCAGGGCAGATACAATCGCATTCTGAAGAGAACCACTCACATCACCATCGGTGTGAGCGAGAAGGCTTAAGCAGGAGGTTACTATGGGACAGAAAGTTAATCCCCATGGATTGCGCGTCGGCGTAATTAAAGATTGGGACTCTCGTTGGTATGCCCGTGAGGATAAGGTCGGCGATCTGATCGTCGAGGACTACAACATCCGTAAGTATCTGAAGTCCACCCTCTACTCCGCCGGTATTGCCAAGATTGAAATTGAACGCGACAACGCCAAGGTCAAGATCAGCATTCACTGCTCCCGTCCCGGCGTCATCATCGGCAAGGGCGGCACGGAGATCGAAGTGCTCCGCAAGAAGATCGAAGCCAAGCTTGGCAAGACCGTCGCTCTGAACATCGTCGAAGTCCGTTCCCCGGACCTCAACGCACAGCTCGTCGCGGAGAACATCGCCGCACAGCTTGAAAAGCGTATCTCCTTCCGCCGTGCCATGAAGCAGGCTATCCAGCGCGCGACCCGTCTGGGCGCAAAGGGCATCAAGTGCACCTGCGGCGGCCGTCTGGGCGGCGCCGAGATCGCCAGAAGCGAATCCTATCATGAGGGCACCATCCCCCTGCAGACCATCCGTGCCGACATCGACTACGGCTTTGCCGAGGCCAACACGACCTACGGCCGCGTCGGCTGCAAGGTTTGGATCTACAAGGGTGAGGTCCTGAACTCCACGCTGCGTTCCGAGAATCCGGAGCCCGCAAAGCGCGAGCGCCGCGACCGCCGTCCGAACGACCGCCGCAATGGCGACCGCCGCGGTAACGGTGAACGCCGTCCGTACAACAATGACCGCCGTTCCTACAACGGCGAGCGCCGTCCGTACAATAACAACAACACGGAAGGAGGCAACCGCTAATGTTAATGCCGAAAAGAACCAAGTACCGCCGCGTACAGAGAGGCCGCATGAAGGGTGCTGCCTCCCGCGGCAACAAGGTTTCCTACGGTGAGTTCGGTATCCAGGCAATGGAGCCGGGCTGGATCACCGGTAATCAGATCGAAGCAGCCCGTGTCGCCATGACCCGCTACACCAAGCGCGGCGGCCAGGTCTGGATTAAGATCTTCCCCGACAAGCCTGTTTCCAAGAAGGCTCTCGGCGTCCGTATGGGCTCCGGCAAGGGCGCTCCGGAATACTGGGTTGCAGTCGTCAAGAATCAGAAAGTCATGTTCGAAATCGGCGGCGTTTCCGAAGCGGAAGCGCGCGAGGCACTGCGTCTTGCTCAGCACAAGCTGCCCATCAAGACGAAGATCATTGCCAAGGAAGCCCCGGAAACCGAGAATGGTGGTGAATAAGATGAAGGCAAATGAAATCCGTAAACTGTCTGCGGCTGAGCTCGACTCCAAGCTGGCAGATCTCAAGAAGGACCTGTTCATGCTCAGAATGCAGCATGCAACCAACCAGCTTGACAACCCCCTGCGCATCGCAGCCGTCAAGAAAGATATTGCCCGCATCAAAACTATTATTCGTGAGAACGAGACCAAGTAACTGAGGAGGAAACTGCAATGAGTGAAACTACCAGAGCGTTCCGCAAGACCAGAGTTGGTACCGTCATCTCCGATAAGATGGACAAGACCATCGTGGTTGCGATTGCGACGAACGTACAGCATCCGCTGTATCATAAAATCATCAAGAGAACCTACAAGCTCAAGGCCCATGACGAGAAGAACGAAGCCGGCATCGGCGATACCGTCAAGGTCATGGAGTGCCGTCCGCTGTCCAAGGACAAGAGATGGAGACTTGTAGAGATCATCGAAAAGGCAAAGTAAGGAGGTCGACAACAAATGATTCAGTGCGAAACTTATTTGAAGGTTGCCGACAATACCGGTGCCAAGGAAATCAAGTGCATCCGCGTCCTGGGCGGCGCGAAGCGCAAGTACGGCAACATCGGCGACGTCGTTGTTGCGTCTGTCCGTAAGGCTGCGCCGAACGGCACGGTCAAGAAGGGCGAGGTCGTCAAGGCCGTCATCGTCCGCTCCATGAAGGGCGCCCGCCGTGCAGACGGCACCTACGTCCGCTTCGACGAGAACGCAGCCGTTCTCATCAAGGATGACAACAGCCCTCGCGGCACCCGTATTTTTGGGCCGGTGGCGAGAGAACTCCGTGACTCTGGTTTCATGAAGATCTGCTCCCTGGCACCCGAAACAGTTTAATAGGGGGACCAAGAGATGAACGTTAAGAAGAATGATACCGTTATTGTCCTGTCCGGCAAGGACAAGGGCAAGAAGGGCAAGGTCCTCGAGGCTATGCCCGCTGCCGGTAAGGTCGTCGTCGAAGGTGTCAACGTTGCGACCTGCCATGTCAAGCCGAAGAAGCAGGGCGATCAGGGCGGCATTATCAACCGCGAGATCCCGATGTACGCTTCCAAGGTCATGCTCGTCTGCCCGATGTGCGGCAAGGCTACCCGCCACGCTGTCAAACTCGCCGACGGCAAGAAGGTCCGCGTCTGCAAGAAGTGCGGCCAGACGATTTGAGAGGGAGGATTGAAACATGGCTAGACTGAAAGTAAAGTACACGGAAGAGATCGCTCCTGCTCTCATGAACAAGTTCCAGTATAAGTCCGTGATGCAGATCCCGAAGCTGAGCAAGGTCATCGTCAACGTTGGCTGCGGCGAATCCAAGGGCAACGCCAAGGAAATCGAGGCCATCTGCAAGGACATCGCCACCATCACCGGCCAGAAGCCCATCACCACCAAGGCCCGTAAGTCCGTTGCGAACTTCAAGGTTCGTGAAGGCGAGACTGTCGGCGTCAAGGTCACGCTCCGCGGCGATCGCATGTGGGAGTTCCTCGACCGTCTGTTCAACGTGGCTCTGCCCCGTGTCCGCGACTTCCGCGGCATCAACCCCAACTCCTTCGACGGCCGCGGCAATTACGCGTTCGGCCTCAAGGAACAGCTGATCTTCCCGGAAATCGAGTACGACAAGGTCGATAAGATCCGCGGCATGGACATCTGCATCTGCACCACCGCGACCACCGACGAAGAAGCCAAAGAGTTGCTGACCATGGTCGGCGCTCCGTTCTACGCTTGATTGGAGGATACCGGTAATGGCAAGAAAAGCAATGATTCTCAAGCAGAAGGAAGAACCCAAGTTCTCCACCCGTTACTATAACCGCTGCAAGATCTGCGGCCGTCCTCATGCTTATCTGCGTGACTACGGCGTCTGCCGTATCTGCTTCCGCGAGCTGGCCTACAAAGGCCAGATCCCCGGAGTCAGAAAGGCATCTTGGTAAATCTTTTTCCGTCATGCTGCGTTTTTTGCGGCTCGGCGTACACAATGTACGCCTTCGCTGCAAAACCTTGCCTGACGAAAAAATCTTCACCAATCTGCCCTCAGAAGACTGAGAGAGCGGGGAAGTGAAGAAGGGCGAAAGCCTGCAACTTTCTTTGTTATCGCCAGGGCGGTGAGAGCCGCCCTCCAACGATAAAAGTATGGATGGCGAAAGGTCACGGTTAATCGGGTCGGCTCCGGCCGGCAGCAAGGATTAGTCGTGATACCTCGCCACCAAAACCGCAATGCGGTAACTTCAAACTAGGAGGAACAAACCATGCAAATCACTGATCCCGTTGCCGATATGCTGACGCGCATCCGCAATGCAAACACGGCAAAGCACGAATCCGTTGATGTGCCCGCTTCCAACCTGAAGAAGGCCATCGCAAAGATCCTGCTCGACGAAGGCTACATCAAGAGTTACGAAGTCGTCGAGGACGGCACCCAGGGCGTCATCCGCATCCAGCTGAAGTACCTTGCCGGTAAGGAAAAGGTCATCAGCGGCCTGCGCCGTGTCTCTAAGCCCGGCCTGCGTGTCTACGCCGGCGCTGACGAACTGCCCAGAGTCCTGAAGGGTCTCGGCATCGCAATTATTTCCACGTCCAAGGGCGTCATGACCGACAAGACAGCGCGTGCGAACCATGTCGGCGGCGAAGTCCTGGCATTCGTATGGTAAGGAGGGTATTGAACAATGTCTAGAATTGGTAGAATGCCCGTTACCATCCCCGCAGGCGTCGAGGTTTCCGTCGCGGAGCCGAACGTCGTTACCGTAAAGGGCCCCAAGGGCACACTGACACAGACGATGCGCCCGGAGATGATCATCAAGGTCGAAGGCAATGTGATTCATGTCGGCCGTCCGTCCGAGGATAAGCTGCACAAGAGCCTGCACGGCCTGACCCGCAGCCTGATCCATGACATGGTTGTCGGCGTGACCGATGGCTTCAAGAAGGAACTCGAGATCAACGGCGTTGGCTACAAGGCCAGCAAGGAAGGCAACAAACTCGTCATGAACCTCGGCTATTCCCACCTTGTCACCATGGAAGAGATCGAAGGCATCACAATCGATGTCCCGGCTCCCAACAAGGTCGTCATCAACGGCATCGACAAGCAGAAGGTCGGCCAGTTTGCAGCGAACGTCAGAGGCAAGAGACCTCCCGAGCCTTACAAGGGCAAGGGCATCAAGTACGCCACTGAGACCATTCGCCACAAAGAGGGCAAGGCCGGCGGTAAGAAGTAATTAGGAGGTGTGCCATTATGGTGAAAACATTTGATAAGAACGCTCAGCGTATGAAGCGTCATACCCGCGTTCGCGGTAAGATCTCCGGCACGCCCGAACGGCCCCGCCTGAACGTCTACCGCAGCAACGCCAACATCTACGCACAGATCATCGACGACGTCAACGGCGTTACGCTCGTTGCCGCCGCTTCCAATGAGAAGGATTTTGAAGGCGCCACCGGCAACAAGGAAGCTGCCCGCAAGGTCGGCAAGCTGGTTGCAGAACGCGCTAAGGCAAAGGGCATCGACACTGTCGTGTTCGATCGTGGCGGTTATATCTACCATGGTCGTGTGGCAGAGCTTGCCGAAGGCGCCCGCGAAGGCGGTCTGGAATTCTAATCGGAGGAGGATGAACAATGGCTTACAATAGAGATCGCGCACCCAAGGAAGACAATGGCCCGGAAATGATCGAAAAGGTCGTTTACCTGAACCGCGTTTCCAAGACCGTCAAGGGCGGCCGTGTCATGAAGTTCTCCGCTCTGGTTGTTGTCGGCGACGGCAAGGGCACCGTTGGCTACGGCCTCGGCAAAGCCGCTGAAGTTTCCGAAGCAATCCTGAAGGGCATTGCTGACGCGAAGAAGAACATGGTCAAGATCACGCTCGAAGGCACCACGATTCCGCACGACATCATCGGCGAATTCGGTGCTGGCCGCGTCATGCTGAAGCCGGCTCCCGAAGGCACCGGCATCATCGCCGGCGGCGCTGTCCGTGCTGTCATGGAAGCAGTCGGCATTTCCAACATTCGTGCAAAGTGCCTGCGCTCGAACAACCCGCAGAACGTTGTCAAGGCAACGATGCAGGGTCTGACCTCTCTGCGCGACGCAGCGGAAGTTGCGCGCATCAGAGGCAAGAACGTGGAAGACATCGTCGGTTAAGGAGGGCTCAAAATGGCGAATCTTAGAATTAAGCTTGTCAAGAGCCTGAACGGCCGTCTTGAAAAGCACATTGCGACCGCGCATTCCCTCGGTCTGCGCAAGATCGGTCAGGAAACTGTTCAGCCTGACAACACCCAGACTCGCGGCAAGATCGCAAAGATCGGCTATCTGCTGCAGGTCACGGAAGAACAATAAGGAGGACAAGTAGATGAATTTACATGAACTTGCTCCGGTTATGGGTTCTACCCATGTGAATAAGCGCAAGGGCCGTGGCACCGGCACTGGCAACGGCAAGACCGCAGGCCGCGGACACAAGGGCCAGAAGGCTCGTTCGGGCGGCAAACTCCGCATCGGCTTTGAAGGCGGCCAGATGCCTCTGGCTCGCCGCATCCCGAAGCGCGGTTTCAACAACATCTTCGCTGAGCCCCTGACGGCTGTGAACGTCGCGGTTCTCAACAAGTTTGAAGACGGTGCGGTCGTTGACGCGGCTGCTCTGATCGAAAAAGGCATTCTGCACGATTGCAAGTACGGTCTGAAGGTTCTTGGCAACGGCAGCGTTTCCAAGAAGGTCACCGTGAAGGCTGCTGCCTTCTCGGAGTCTGCCAAGGAAAAAATCGAAAAGGCGGGCGGAAAGGCCGAGGTGGTGTAAGTGTTTACAACACTCCGTAACGCGTGGAAGATCCCCGAACTTCGCAAGAAGATCCTCTTTACGCTGTTTGTCCTTTTGATCTATCGTCTGGGCGCCTGCGTTCCCGTTCCCTATGTTAACGTAGCAGAGCTCACGACCTATTTCTCGCAGCAGTTGTCCGATACGGTTCTGGGCCTGTATAACGCGATGTCTGGTTCTGCGTTCTCGCAGGCGACGATCTTCGCCATCGGTATCCAGCCGTATATCAACGCATCCATTATCATTGAACTTCTTGCCATCGCCATTCCTGCCCTTGAGCGTCTTGCCAAGGAGGGCGGCGAAGAAGGCCAGAAGAAGATCCAGCGCATCACCCGCTACACCACGGTCGGCCTTGCTCTTCTGATGGGCTTTGCCTACTATGTGATGCTTAAGAACTACAACCTGCTCAACGAGACTGGCTTCCTTGCAGGCCTTGTCATCGTCGTGACCTTCATGGCCGGCGCGTCCTTCCTGATGTGGATGGGCGAGCAGATTGACCAGTTCGGCATCGGCAACGGCATCTCGATGATCCTGTTCGCAGGTATCATTTCCCGTATCCCGTCGCTCGTCAGTGCGCTCGTTTCCTCGCTGGCCTCCGGCGCGATCAAGTGGTACACCGCGATCCTGCTGGTTCTCGGCATGCTGCTGATCGTTGTGTTCATCGTGTTCATCACGAACTCCGAGCGCCGGATCCCCGTCCAGTACGCCAAGCGCGTGGTCGGACGCAAGATGTACGGCGGTCAGAGTACGTTCCTGCCGATCAAGGTCAACATGTCCGGCGTTCTGCCGATCATCTTCGCACAGTCCATTGCGACTCTGCCCGCGACGATCATCGCGTTCACCGGCACCGGCAGCAGTTCCTTCTGGACCTGGATGAACACCTATATCTTCGACACGAGGAGCGCGTTCTACATCGTCTGCTACTTCCTGCTGATCATTGCGTTCAGCTACTTCTATGCAACGATTCAGTTCAACCCGATCGAAATCGCCAATAACCTCAAGAAGAACGGCGGCTTCATCCCTGGCTTCCGCCCGGGCAAGCCGACCTCGGACTTCATCCTGAAGGTTATCAACAAGATCACGCTCTTTGGTGCTCTGTATCTGGCGATCGTCGCAATCCTGCCGATCATTGTCGGCATCATCATCAAGAACAGTTCCCTCGCGGTTGGCGGCACGTCCGTCATCATCGTCGTTGGTGTTGCGCTTGAGACGGTCAAGAGCCTGGAGGCTCAGATGCTGATGCGTCACTACAAAGGCTTCCTGGAGTAATTGGAGGAAGATGCTATGAAGCTGATTCTTTTGGGTGCTCCCGGTGCCGGAAAAGGCACACAGGCGGAGATCATCAGCAAGAAGCTGAATATCCCCACCATTTCCACCGGCAATATTCTTCGAGAAGCAATCAAAAACGGAACCGAAACCGGCCTGAAGGCCAAAAGCTTCATGGACGCTGGCAAACTCGTTCCGGACGATGTCATCATCGGCATCGTCCGTGAGCGGGTCGCCCGCGCGGACTGTGCGAACGGCTTCATCCTGGATGGAGTCCCCCGCACGATCCCGCAGGCCGAGGCGCTGGAAGCAGCGGGCATCCATTTTGATGCAGTCGTGTCCATTGAGATTGCCGACGAGGTGATCGAAGCGCGCATGACCGGCCGCCGCGTCTGCGGCAGCTGCGGTGCAAGCTTCCACATCGCTGCGAACCCGCCGAAGGTTGACGGCATCTGCGATCTGTGCGGCGCTCCGCTTACCGTCCGCAAGGACGATGCGCCGGAGACGGTCAAGAACAGACTCAAGGTGTTCCACGCCGAGACAGAGCCGCTCAAGGACTTCTACAAGAAACTCGGCAATCTCAAGCTGGTGGAAGGCAACCAGCCCATTGAACATGCGACCAGAGACATTCTGGCAGCATTGGGTGAATAACATGATTCCAGTTAAAAATGAGCGCGAACTGGTGATTATGCGCAAGGCCTGTAAAATTACCGCGGCAGCGCGTGCTTTGGCAGGCGAAATGGTAAGGCCGGGCGTAACGACCAAACAGATCGACAAGGCGGTATACGAATTTATCCTGTCGCAGGGAGCAAAACCGACGTTCCTCGGCTACGGGGGCTTCCCGGCCAGCACCTGCATCTCCGTCAACGAGGTCATCATCCACGGCATTCCGGGCAACCGGGTGCTCAAGGAGGGTGATATCGTCTCGGTGGACGTGGGTGCGACATGGGGCGGTTTTACTGGTGACTGTGCCGCTACTTTCGCATGTGGGGCAATCTCCCCCACGGCGCAGAAGCTCATTACGGTAACAGAACAGAGTTTCTACGAGGGAATCAAATTTGCACGTCAGGGCAACCGGATCTCCGACATCGGCCACGCAGTGCAGACATATGTGGAAAGCCATGGATTTGGCGTTGTCCGCGCATTTGTCGGGCACGGCGTCGGCGAAAAAATGCACGAAGAACCGGAGGTCCCAAATTACGGTTCCCCCGGCAGAGGCCCGCGTATGGTCAAAGGCATGACCCTGGCAATCGAGCCGATGGTCACGCAGGGTTCGTACGATGTACGGGTCCTGAAGGACGGTTGGACGACTGTAACTGCCGATGGCAAGCTTGCGGCGCACTATGAAAACTCGATCCTGATTACCGACGGCGAGCCGGAAATCCTCACCGTTACAGAGGGCCTGTAAGATATGGAAGTTGACAAATCAAGCCTGATCGTCTCAAAGGCCGGGCGGGATAAAGGACAGCTGTTCTATGTGATCGACACGGATGAGCAGTATGTCTATCTCGTTGACGGCAAGAGCCGCAAGCTGGAGAAGCCAAAGCGCAAAAAGCGCAAGCATGTTGAACAGGTACCTCGGACGGAGTCACGAATCGCCGAGAAAATTCGCAACGGCGAGAAGGTACTCAATAGCGAATTACGAAAAGAATTGGCCAGCTTCGGCCAAAAACAAAGTCAAAACCAAGGGGGTTAATTGATCTTGGCAAAAGACGACGTAATCGAACTTGAGGGCATCGTTACCGATGCACTGCCGAATGCCATGTTCTCCGTCGATATCGGCGGTGGGCACACCATTTTGGCACACATTTCCGGCAAGCTCCGGATGAACTTTATCAAGATCCTGCCCGGTGATAAGGTCACGGTGCAAATGTCGCCGTACGATCTGACCAGAGGAAGGATCACATGGAGAAGTAAATAGAGACTTGAGGTCTCAATGGAGGTTAACAGTATGAAAGTAAGACCGTCCGTGAAGCCCATGTGCGAAAAGTGCAAGATCATCAAGCGCAAGGGCCGTGTTATGGTTATTTGCGAAAACCCGAAGCATAAGCAGAGACAAGGTTAATAGGAGGTGCTCTGAAGTAAATGGCACGTATTGCTGGTATTGACCTGCCCCGTGAGAAGCGAATCGAGATCGGTTTGACCTATATCTACGGTATTGGCAGAACAAGTGCAAAGAAGATCCTGGAAATGGCCCAGATCGACCCGGATATCCGCGTGAAGGATCTGACTGAGGATCAGGAATCCGCACTTCGTGAAGTGATTGACAAGCACTTCACCATCGAGGGCGACCTCCGCCGTGAGGTTGCGCTGAACATCAAGCGCCTGACGGAGATCGGCTGCTATCGCGGCGTCCGTCATCGCCGTGGCCTGCCTGTTCATGGCCAGAGAACCAAGACCAACGCCCGTACACGCAAGGGCCCGAAGAAGACCATTGCGAATAAGAAGAAGTAAGGAGGGATATGTAAATGGCTAAAGCAGTAAAGAAAGTTGTCAAGCGCCGTCGTGAGCGCAAGACGATCGAAAAGGGCGCCGTGCATATCCGCTCGTCCTTTAACAACACCATGGTCACCGTGACCGACGCCAGCGGCAACGCCCTGTCTTGGGCTTCCTCCGGCGGCCTCGGCTTCCGCGGCAGCAGAAAGTCCACCCCGTACGCCGCGCAGATGGTCGCAGAGACCGCTGCAAAGGCAGCTGTGGAAAACTATGGTCTGAAGACTGTTGAGGTCTTCGTCAAGGGCCCCGGCCAGGGCCGTGAATCCGCGATCCGCGCGCTGCAGTCCGCAGGCCTCGAGGTCACGCTCATCAAGGACGTTACCCCGATCCCGCACAACGGCTGCCGTCCGCCCAAGCGCCGCCGCGTTTGATGAAGGAGGAGAATTGATATGGCAAAGAATACACAGCCTGTTCTGAAGCGCTGCAGAACGCTCGGCGTTTCTCCTGCAGCCATGGGCTACTCCAAGCAGTCCAACCGCAATCCCGGCGGCAAAAGAAGAACCAAGAAGTCTGAGTACGGCACGCAGCTGACCGAAAAGCAGAAGGTCAAATTCGTGTACGGCATTCTCGAGAAGCAGTTCCACACGCTCTATGAGAAGGCCGAGAGCATGAAGGGCAACACCGGCGAGAATCTGCTGAGCCTCGTCGAGCGCAGACTGGACAACGTTGTTTACCGTCTTGGCTATGCTTCCACGCGCCGCGAGGCCCGTCAGCTGGTCAACCACGGCCACTACACCGTCAACGGCAAGCGCGTCAACATCCCGTCCTACACGGTCAATGTCGGCGACGTCATCGCCGTCTGCGAAAACAGCTGCTCCACCACCCGCTTCAAGAAGATGAAGGAAGACGACGCCTTCGTCGCAGCCCCGAAGTGGCTGGAAAGAGACAAGAACACCCTCAGCGGCAAGGTTATCGCACTGCCCGCAAGAGACGATATTGACTTCGAGATTGCAGAAAATCTGATCGTCGAATTGTACTCCAAGTAACGTTTCACCCTCGTTTATTGGTAAGCTGAATTCGGCAACGAAACAAGGTTTCGTAGTTACAAGGAGGGTAATTTATTCATGGTAGAAATTGAAAAGCCGCGTATCGAGTGTATCGATTCCCAGGATGACGTCTCCTACGGTAAATATATCGTAGAGCCTCTGGAGCGGGGATACGGCACCACACTCGGCAACTCCCTGCGCAGAATTCTTCTTTCCTCGCTGCCCGGCACCGCCGCGACCTCCATCAAGATCGCGGGCGTGCAGCACGAGTTCTCCACGATCCCCGGCGTCAAGGAAGACGTCACGGAGATCGTGCTGAACGTGAAGAAGATCATTGCGAAGCTTCATTGCCAGGGCACTAAAACCGTCTACATTGACGCCGCAGGCGAGTGCGAAGTCACAGCCGGCGATATCAAGGCCGACGGCGAGGTTGAGATCCTCAACCCCGAGCAGCACATCTGCTCACTTGGCCCCGATGCAAGCTTCAACATGGAGATCACGCTGAGCCATGGCCGCGGATACGTCCCGTCCGACAAGAACAAGACGCCCAACATGCCCATCGGCACCATTGCCGTGGATTCGATCTATACGCCTGTCTACAAGGTGAACTACACCGTAGAGAACACCCGTGTAGGCAACATGACAGACTATGACAAGCTGACACTGGAAGTCTGGACCGACTCGACGATCTCTGCAAGAGACGCCGTCAGCCTCGGCGCGAAGATCCTCTCCGACCATCTGAGCCTGTTCACGAATCTCTCCGAGACCGTGGCCAGCAAGCCCACGATGGCCGAGAAGGCGGAAACGCACCGCGACAAGGTCCTTGAGATGACCATCGAAGAACTTGACCTGTCTGTACGCAGCTTTAACTGCCTCAAGCGCGCCAACATCAACAACGTCGAGGATCTGATCTCCAGAACCGGCGAGGATATGATGAAGGTACGCAACATGGGCCGGAAGTCGCTCGAAGAGGTTCAGAACAAGCTTGCAATGATGGGCTTGAGTCTGGCAAGCGACGATTCCGCAAACTCTAATAATTAAGCGATAACCTTTCAAAGAAGGAGGAAGTAACCCTATGTTTGGTACCAGAAAGCTCGGCAGAACCAGCGACCAGCGCAAGGCGATGCTCCGGGCTATGACCACATACCTGCTCGAAAACGGCAAGATGGAGACGACCTTTACCCGCGCGAAGGAAGTCCAGCCCGTCGTCGAGAAGATGATTACCCTTGGCAAGAAGAAGGGTCTGGCCAACTACCGCAAGGCTCTGGCTTATATCACCAAGGAAGACGTCGCGCACAAGCTGTTCGAGGAGATCGCTCCGAAGTACGCTGAGCGCAACGGCGGCTACACCCGCGTGACCCGCATCGGGCCCCGCCGCGGCGACGCAGCCGAGATGGCCGTCATCGAATTGGTCTGATTCGGTCTTTGAAAAAAGAGTATCCCCTTCGGCTTCAAACCGAGGGGGTTCTTTTTTGCGCTGGAAAAAGGACGGATCATAGTGTAAAATAAAAAAGAAGGAGGCGTGCGGTATGGCCGAAAACAGGAAAAAGAAAGACCGGCAGAAGGTTCCGTGGTGGCTGACGCCTGTGATTTTACTGGCAGTTTTGGCGATCCGATTCGGCGGGGAGGCGATAGGGCAAGGCTTCCAGTGGTTATCCGATTCGCAGACTTCAGAATCGTCTACCACGGCGCAGAAGGTGCCATCCGACGAGGCGCTGACAGTACGCTTCCTTGATGTCGGGCAGGGCGACAGTATTTTGCTCTCCTGCGGCGAGGATACGATGCTCATCGACGGCGGGTCGGTCGAGGAGGGACAGTTTCTGGTGTCCCGGTTGAACCGGCTGGATGTGACGGAACTGACCTATGTGGTCAATACGCACCCGGACGAGGATCACTGCGGCGGACTGGCCGCCGTGCTGGCAAAATACCCGGCGGAACACGTCTATTCCAGTGTCACAGAGTATACAACAAAGGTTTTTTCCAACGTGGTTAAATATACGGAAGAACAGGGCAAGCAGATCGAAGTGCCGCAGACCGGCACGCATTGGAGTCTCGGCAGCGCGACGGTGACGGTCATCGGGCCGGTACAGGAATATTCTGACCCGAATAACGGCAGTCTTGTCCTGCGCGTCGATTACGGCGGGACGAGTTTCCTGTTTACGGGCGACATGGAACAGAAGGCCGAGGGAGATCTGCTGGAATCCGGCGCGGATGTGCGTGCAGACGTTTTAAAGGCCGGACACCACGGCAGCCCAACCAGTTCATCTGAAGCTTTTCTGACCGCTGTGCAGCCCTCCATAGCGGTCATCAGCGTCGGAGCGGACAACGACTATGGACACCCCGGCGCGGACGTGTTGGCGCGGTTGAAGGCGCTGAACGCGGCGATTTACCGCACCGATACACAGGGCGAGATTATCATCGTCTCCGACGGTGCGGAATTGTCCGTTACGACAGATTCCACCAGCCGTGAGCCCGCGGCCGGAAAGGACGCGCCGTTCATTGGCAACCGCAATTCCATGATCGTCCACAGCGCAAACTGCGCCAAGCTTCCCGGCAAAGACAACCGTGTCTATTTTAACTCCGCCGAGGAAGCGGAGGAATATGGATATCAAAAGCATACCTGCATCAAATAGACGCAGAAAACGGCGCATCCGCTCGGATGCGCCGTTTGTCAACAGAAAATAATTCACAAAAATAAGCCGGATGAATTGACATTCTGGACAAAAGCTGATAGAATATAAATCCATAATGCCTGCGTAGGGTCATTCGCATTTTTCACCACTATCTATCATGATTATAGCACTGCAGGTCCCTATGTGCAAGCAGGAATGGAAAGAAATAAACAACGCAACCGCGCGTGTCATAAGACAACTACAGAAAGGCTGTGATGAGGTTACATGGCGATCACAAAGGATGTCATGATGGGCAAGACGCTCCGCAAGAGTTTTGCCAAGCAGGAGCAGATCCTGGAACTGCCGAACATGCTCAAGATCCAGAAGGATTCCTATGAGTGGTTTCTGCGCGAGGGCCTGCGCGAGGTGTTCCGCGATGTCGATACCATTACCGACTATACCGGCAATCTCGAACTGAGTTTCCTCGACTACTCCATGAACGAGCCGCCCAAGTACTCCGTGGAGGAGTGCAAGGAGCGCGACGCAACGTACGCAAAGCCCATCAAGGTTCGCGTGCGTCTGCACAACAAAGAGACCGACGAGATCAAGGAGCAGGAGATTTTCATGGGCGATTTCCCGCTCATGACCAACGGCGGCACCTTCGTCATCAACGGCGCAGAGCGTGTCATTGTCTCCCAGATCGTCAGAAGCCCCGGCGTTTACTTTGGCGACGAGGTAGACAAGACTGACCAGCATATCTATTCCGCAACGGTCATTCCGTACCGCGGCGCATGGCTGGAATATGAGACGGATTTCAATAACGTCTTTTGGGTCCGCATCGACAAAAACCGCAAGCTGCCCATCACCTGCCTCATCCGCGCCCTCGGCGTGGCGACCGACGGCCAGATCACCGAGATGTTCGGCGAGGATCCGCTCATCAAGGCGACCATGGACAAGGACCCGTGCAAGACGCGCGAGGAATCTCTGCTTGAAATTTACCGCCGCCTGCGTCCGGGAGAGCCGCCCACAGTCGAAAGTTCCGAGAGTTATCTCGAGGCGCTGTTCTTCGATGCCCGCCGCTATGACGTGAGCAAGGTCGGCCGCTATAAATTCAACAAAAAACTTGACATCTGGAGCCGTTTGAACGGCCAGACGCTGGCCCAGCCTGTGACCGATCCCATGACCGGTGAGATCATCGCTATGAACGGCGAGACGATCAACCGCGCCAAGGCGCACGAGATCTCCAGCCGCGGCGTCAGCCGCGCCGTGATCGACGTGAACGGCCGCGAGGTCGTCGTCTTCTCCAACGGCATGGTCGATATGGCGAAGTTCGTCGATTTCGACCCGGCGCAATATGGCATCAAGGAAAAGGTCAGCTTCAGCGTGCTGCGTGAAATGCTCGAGACTGTCCCCGCCGACGGCTGGGAAGAGGCTATCGAGGCTCGCCGCAGCGACCTCATTCCGATGCACATCACGAAAGACGACATTCTTGCCTCCATCAACTACCTGTGCTGCATGGTGCAGGGCGCAGGCACGAAGGACGACATTGACCATCTGGGCAACCGCCGTCTGCGCTGCGTGGGCGAATTGCTGCAGAATCAGTTCCGCGTCGGCTTCACCCGCCTCGAACGCGTCATCCGTGAGCGCATGACCGTGCAGGATCTCGACGTCGTCACGCCGCAGAGCCTCATCAACATCCGACCTGTCACGGCAGTCATCAAAGAGTTCTTCGGCTCCTCTCCGCTGTCGCAGTTTATGGATCAGAACAACCCGCTGGCAGAACTGACGCACAAGCGCCGTCTGTCCGCACTCGGCCCCGGCGGTCTGTCGCGTGAGCGTGCATCCTTCGACGTCCGAGACATTCACTACACGCACTATGGCCGCATGTGCCCGATCGAGACGCCTGAAGGCCCGAACATCGGCCTGATCAACTATTTGGCGTCCTATGCCAAGATCAACGAATACGGCTTCATCGAAGCGCCGTTCCGCAAGGTCGATAAGGCAACCGGCAAGGTCACGGATATTGTCGAATACATGACCGCCGACGTCGAAGACGACTATTATGTCGCACAGGCTGCAGAGCCTCTGGACGAGGAAGGCCGCTTTGCGAACGCGCGCGTCATCTGCCGCCACCGTGACGAGATCATCTCTGTCGAACGTGAACTGATCGACTATGTCGATGTATCCCCGAACATGATGACCTCCATCGCAACGGCGTTCATCCCGTTCCTCGAGAACGACGACGCGAACCGTGCGCTGATGGGCGCAAACATGCAGCGTCAGGCCGTGCCGCTGATGGTCACGGAGGCCCCGATCGTGGCAACCGGCATCGAGCATAAGTGCGCTGTCGATTCCGAGGTCTGCATCACAGCTAAAGGCCCCGGCGTCGTGACCCGCGTTTCCGCAACGAACGTTTCCGTCAGCTACGACGATGGCAATACCGCCGATTATACCCTTACAAAGTTTGCTCGTTCCAACCAGGGCACCTGTATCAACCAGCGCCCGATCGTCACGGTCGGCGAGCGTGTGGAAGCCGGTCAGGTCATCGCCGACGGCCCCGCCTGCTCGCAGGGTGAGATCGCGCTCGGCAAGAACGTGCTTATCGGCTTCATGACGTGGGAAGGCTACAACTACGAAGACGCCATTCTGCTGAACGAACGCCTCGTCCGCGAGGACGTCTTCACCTCCATTCATATTGAAGAGTATGAGACGGAATCCCGCGACACCAAACTCGGCATGGAGGAGATCACCCGCGATATCCCGAATGTCGGCGAGGACACACTCAAGGATCTCGACGAGAACGGCATCATCCGCATCGGCGCAGAAGTCACATCCGGCGACTATCTTGTCGGTAAGGTCACACCGAAGGGCGAAACAGAACTGACCGCAGAAGAACGCCTTCTGCGCGCCATCTTCGGCGAAAAGGCAAGAGAAGTCCGCGATTCCTCGCTGAAGGTTCCGCACGGCGAGGCTGGCATCATCGTTGATGTCAAGGTCTTCACCCGTGAAAACGGCGACGAGTTGGCGCCCGGTGTCAACAAGGTCGTCCGCGTGTATATTGCCCAGAAGAGAAAAATCTCCGTCGGCGATAAGATGGCGGGCCGACACGGCAACAAGGGCGTTGTGTCCCGCATTCTGCCGCAGGAGGATATGCCCTTCCTGCCCGATGGCACCCCGCTCGATATCGTTCTGAACCCGCTGGGCGTTCCGTCGCGTATGAACATCGGTCAGGTTCTGGAGGTCCATCTGGGTTACGCAGCCCACGCGCTGGGATGGAAGGTCGCAACCCCGATTTTCAACGGTGCAAACGAACGCGAGATCCGCGAACTGCTTAAGCAGGGCGGTGTCGCCGAGGACGGCAAGACCGTTCTGTACGATGGACGCACAGGCGAACCGTTTGACCAGCGCGTCACGGTCGGCTACCCGTACTACCTCAAACTCCACCATCTGGTTGATGATAAGATTCACGCCCGTTCCACCGGCCCGTACTCGCTGGTCACGCAGCAGCCGCTCGGCGGCAAGGCGCAGTTCGGCGGCCAGCGCTTCGGCGAAATGGAAGTCTGGGCCCTCGAGGCCTACGGTGCGGCGTATACGCTGCAGGAGATTCTGACCGTCAAGTCCGACGACGTGACAGGCCGTGTCAAGACCTATGAGGCCATCGTCAAGGGGCACAACGTCCCAACTCCGGGCGTGCCCGAATCGTTCAAGGTTCTCGTCAAAGAACTCCAGTCTCTGTGCCTGGACGTCAAGATTCTCGGCGAAGACGGCGAGGAAGTGGATCTTAAGGACGACGACGATGATGATTCCATCTACGGCGCAGGCGGCAAGGCGCTGCCCGACGATGAGATCACGATGGACGATGATCTGCCGAACGGCAAGGACGTTGACGCCGACGAAGCGGCTGACGCGGGCTTTGAGATCCAGGACGAGGACGATGTCTTCGGCCTGCTGAACGACAGCTACACCATGGACTCCGATGATTCGGAGAATGTATAAGAAGGAGGCGGCAATACAATGAGTCATGCAACATTCAGCGCAATCCAGATCGGTATTGCTTCCCCGGATAAGATCCGCGAATGGTCCTACGGAGAGGTCAAGAAGCCGGAAACCATCAACTACCGCACCCTGAAGCCCGAGCGCGACGGCCTGTACTGCGAGCGCATCTTTGGCCCGACGAAGGACTGGGAATGCCACTGCGGTAAGTATAAGAAGATCCGCTACAAGGGCAAGATCTGCGACCGCTGCGGCGTCGAGGTCACGCGCGCCAAGGTCCGCCGTGAGCGCATGGGCCATATCGAGTTGGCCGCTCCGTGCAGCCACATCTGGTATTTCAAGGGCATCCCGTCCCGCATGGGCCTGCTTTTGGATATCAGCCCCCGCATTCTCGAAAAAGTCCTGTACTTTGCCAACTATATCGTCACCGATCCCGGTGATTGCCCGCTGGCCAAGAACCAGATCCTGTCCGAAAAAGAGTACCGCGATATGCGCGAGAAATATGAGGATGATTTCAAGGCCGGCATGGGCGCGGAAGCCGTGAAGGAACTGCTGCAGCAGATCAATCTGGAAGAACTCTCTGAGCAGCTGAAAAGCGAACTCAAGGACGCCTCTGGCCAGAAGAAGCTGCGCATCATCAAGCGCCTCGAGGTTGTCGAGTCGTTCCGTATGTCCGGCAATGATCCGACGTGGATGGTCATGGACGTGCTGCCGGTTATTCCGCCGGAACTTCGCCCGATGGTTCAGCTGGATGGCGGCCGCTTTGCGACCTCCGACCTGAATGACCTCTACCGCCGCGTCATCAACCGCAATAACCGCCTCAAGCGGCTCATTCAGCTGCAGGCGCCGGATATCATCGTCCGCAATGAAAAGCGCATGCTGCAGGAGGCCGTCGATGCTCTGATCGACAACGGCCGCCGCGGAAGAGCCGTCACGGGCGCCAATAACCGCGCGCTCAAGTCCCTCAGCGATATGCTCAAGGGCAAACAGGGCCGCTTCCGTCAGAACCTGCTCGGCAAGCGCGTTGACTATTCCGGCCGTTCCGTTATCGTCGTCGGTCCGGAGCTGAAGCTGTATCAGTGCGGCGTGCCGAAGGAAATGGCCATCGAACTGTTCCGCCCGTTCGTCATGAAGAAGCTTGTCGAGGACGGCCTTGCCAACAACATCAAGTCTGCCAAGAAGATGATCGATAAAGGCAAGGACGAGGTCTGGGACGCACTCGAGGATATCATCAAGGATCGCCCGGTCATGCTCAACCGCGCGCCGACGCTGCACCGCCTCGGCATTCAGGCCTTCGAGCCGGTTCTGGTTGAGGGCCGCGCGCTGAAGCTGCATCCGCTGTGCTGCACCGCGTTCAATGCGGACTTCGACGGCGACCAGATGGCAATTCACGTTCCGCTGTCCGCAGAAGCGCAGGCAGAGGCCCGTATCCTCATGCTCTCGGCCAACAACCTCCTGCGTCCGCAGGACGGCAAGCCGGTCACGGTTCCGACGCAGGATATGATCCTCGGTACCTATTACCTGACGTACCAGCGCTATGACGTCGATGCGTTTGATACCATCCATGAGATTTTCCCGCTGCTCGAGTGCGGCAAGCTGCCGTATGAGAAGCCCATCTGGGTCAAGAATATCTGGGACGATCCCGAATCTGAGAACTATCAGTACTATCTGCGCACCCGCGGCGCGCTGCTCGACAATGAGACAGATCGCCCGGAGACGATTCCCGGTTCCTATCAGACGCTTTCGCAGGCGGTTGCCGCACTGGATGCAGGTGAAATCCAGCCGGACGAGGTCATCTATGTCTGGAACATCTGGGATTCCGAGGCCGATATCAAGGAAGAGAACCATATCTATATCCGCACCGTCGGCGCGTATGCCCAGCAGGCGCACGAGGCGGGCGATGCCCGTCCGAAGGAATACTTCAAGTATTATCATGATGAGGACGAGGCCATGATGGCTTATGCCGATGGCATGATCGCCATGCACGACCCGATCAAGGTCTGGAAGGAACTTGAGATCGACGGCAAGAAGGAACACCGCATCATCGATGCAACCGTGGGCCGCCTCATCATCAACGATGCGATCCCACAGAACCTCGGCTTTAAAAAGCGCGAGTCGGTCGATGATCTGTTCCCGCTGGAGATCGACTTCGTCGTCGGTAAGAAGCAGCTTGGCAAGATCATTGATAAGTGTATCCGTATCAACGGTTTCACGCAGTCTACCGAAATGCTCGACAAGGTCAAGGCCCTCGGTTATAAATATTCTACCAGAGCCTCCATCACCGTTTCCATCGCGGATATGGAGATCCCGGAGAAGAAGTATGAACTCATTCGTGAGGCCGAGAAGGAGGTCGTCAAGATCGACCGCCAGTACAAGCGCGGCTTCATCACCAACGACGAACGCTACCGTCTGACTGTCCAGCAGTGGGAGAAGTCCATCAAGGACGTCACCGATGCACTGCAGTCGAACCTCAAGCGCTTCAACCCAATCTTCATGATGGCTGACTCCGGCGCGCGAGGCAGCATGAACCAGATCCGTCAGCTGGCCGGTATGCGCGGCCTGATGGCAGATACGAACGGCCGCACGATCGAAATCCCGATCAAGGCGAACTTCCGCGAAGGTCTGTCCGCTCTGGAATACTTCATCTCCTCCCGAGGCGCTCGAAAGGGCATGACCGATACCGCGCTTCGTACCGCTGACTCCGGCTATCTGACCCGCCGCATGGTTGACGTCTGCCAGGACGTCATCATCCGTGAGAACGACTGCGGCTCCACGAACGGCAGCTGGAAGGGCGACTATTATGAGAAGGGCCAGCTGATCGACTCCTTCGGCAACCGTATCCGCGGCCGCTACCCGGTCTACGATATCACCGACCCGAAGACAGGCGAACTGCTGCACTCCAAGGACGTCATGCTCCGCGAGGAGGATGCTGCCAAGTTTACGGCCCACGGCATTGACCGTGTGTACGTCCGCTCTGTCCTCGGCTGCAAGGCCCGTTCCGGCGTGTGCGCACGCTGCTACGGCATGAACCTTGCGACGAGCGAACTTGTCAATCTGGGCGAGGCAGTCGGTATCATCGCTGCGCAGTCTATCGGCGAGCCCGGCACGCAGCTGACCATGCGTACTTTCCACACCGGCGGCGTCGCGGGCGACGATATCACGCAGGGCCTTCCCCGTGTTGAGGAACTGTTCGAGGCCAGAAAGCCGAAGAAGATGGCGCAGATCTCCGAAATCGACGGCGTTGTCGATGTTGACGATTCGCACCGCACGGCGCTGCGCAACATCACCATTACCGCCGACGACGGTGAGGTCAAGCAGTATCAGGTCCCGTATTCCGTCGGCCTGAAGGTCGAACACGGCAAGCGCGTCCGCAAGGGCGAACCCATCACCGACGGTGCGCTGAACCCGCACGACGTGCTGCGTATTTCCGGCGTTGAGGCCGTACAGGATTATCTGACGCAGGGTGTTCTCGCCGTGTACCGTCAGCAGGGTGTTGACATCAACGAAAAGCACATTGAGGTCATCATCCGTCAGATGATGCGCAAGGTTAAGGTCGAAGAGCCCGGCGATACGACGCTGCTGTCCGGCACGGTCGTTGACATGTTCGAGTTTGAAGACGCCAATGCCGCTGTGCAGGCGCGCATTGACGCCGGCGAGACGGATCTCAAGTTTGCAACCGACAGCCTGATCCTCATGGGCATCACGAAGGCGTCCCTTGCAACCGAGTCCTGGCTCTCTGCTGCTTCTTTCCAGGAGACGACAAAGGTCTTGACCGATGCAGCCATCAAGGGCAAGGTCGATCATCTGGTCGGCCTGAAGGAAAACGTCATCATCGGCAAGCTGATTCCCGCAGGCTCCGGCCTCAAGGCCTACCGCGACTTCGATACGCTCACTACCCCGGAATCCATCGTGACCGAGGAAATGATCGACGACGAGAAGCTGTAAGCAAGCAAAGTTTATTTCCGGCAGGCGCGGCGAGAGCCGTGCCTGCCGACTGACAGAAAAAGCACCGTTTTCAACAGATGAAAACGGTGCTTTTTGCATATTCAGCTGGAAAGACCAGCCTGCTTCACAGTGAACGGACTGCAATTTTGGCCGGGGCGGCGGTGCAGACGCAGACGGAATATCCCGCGAACAGCGGCAGCAGCTGCAAATGCACGCCCGGAACAGACGGAAAGACGCAGCCCTGCGAGACGGTGCAGACCGCAGTCAGACCGGAAAGACCCTCGCCGGTATACTTGAGATAGCTTTCCTTTGCGCACCAGAGATCAAAGAAGGGAACATATGCAGTCCGCTCCAGAAATGCGCACTCTGTCGGCGAAAAAAAGCGGCGCGCAAGCGCCTGCTTCTGACAGGCGCGGTGCTGCTGCACGTCGAGGCCGACGGGGGCGCCGGAAAACGCACACAGCCAGTGTCTGCCGCTGTGCGAGAGATTGAAGTGCAGCTGCGGCGCATGCAGGAAATACGGCTTTCCGTGCGTGCCAGATGCAAGCGTCAGATCTGTCTGGGCGGGTGCAGACAACTGCGCCGCCTGCCGCAGCAGTCGGTGCGACAGGCCGGATGTCCCGTCATACGCGGCGCAGTAGATTGTGACCTGCTGCGGCTCAATCATTCGGCGTGTCGGTCAGGACCTTGCCGATGTTCCACAGATGCGCTGCGCGCTGGGCTGCGTCCAGCCGCTCAGCGTCGCGTTCGTAGCGGATTTCCGCTGTGTGCGCGCCGCAGTCGAGACAGGCTGCGTAAAAGCACCAGCCATTTTCTTCTTCCATCAGTCCTGCGCCGCCACAGATGGGGCACTCCTGCAATTCAATCTGTTCGTAAAGTTCCATGTTGTTCGCTCTCCTGTTTCATTTGGATTCTCAGATCAGTATAGTGCAGCTTTTCCGCCGCGTCAACCAAAACCGTGCCTGCGTAATCGCTAAAAACGCTTGCCGATTCAAGCATTGGCTACTTGACGGATGATGCAGTATACCGTTATACTGAGAAAAAACAGAAGGGCGGCGCAGTATGGACAAGCTTACGATCTTTTTTGACCTCGACGATACGCTCTACGACCGCAGGATTCCCTATGAGCGGGCGTTTTATCAGTTCTTCGGCGGAGCATATACGGAAAAGCTGCCGCAGGCATTTAACGCGGTCATTCATCGCGGCTACGAGGTCTTTACCGCTGCGCATACCGGAAGAATCACCATGGAGGCGATGCACATCTACCGCCATCAGACGGGGCTGGCAGACGTCGGCATTTCCATCACGCCGGACGAGGCGCTGCGCTTTCAGGCACTCTACGCCGAGCAGCAGCGGCACATCACGCTGAGCGATACCATGCGCTGCGTGCTGGACCTGTGCAGGGAGCGCTTCGCCGCCGTCGGCGTGATCACGAACGGAAGCGTTGGCTCGCAGACCGGGAAGCTGAAAAGCCTTGGCATGGAGCGCTGGGTGCCTGCGCAGCTGGTCTTCATTTCCGATGCAGTCGGCGTGATGAAGCCCGCGCCGGAAATTTTTCGCATGGCGCAGAAGGCTGCCGGAGGCGGCCCGTGCCTGTTCGTGGGCGATTCGTGCACGCAGGATATCGCCGGAGCCGCCGCCTGCGGCTGGCAGACGATCTGGATGAACCGCCGCGGAGAAGCGCCGGGGGACATTTGCCCCAGCTGCACAGTCACAAGCGAGAAGGCGCTGCTCGACTGCCTGCAAACGATCGCGGATAATCCGATGATTGAGCTGCGAGCCATCAGTGAAGATAACTTCAGAGAATGCCTGCTTTTGAGAGCAAGTGTAGAGAATGAGGATTTTGTCGATCCTGTGACCTATTCACTGGCGGAAGCATGGGTTTACTATCAAGACACAAGGCCGTTTGCCATATACAGCGATGACACGATAGTTGGGTTTGTTTCCATGTATGTGGGAGAAGACAATTATCAAATCATCAACTTCTTAATTGACGATGCATTTCAGAGGAAGGGATATGGATCAAAGGCGGTAAAGCTCTGTATTGAGTATTTGCAAAGGGAATTCTCTGCCTGCAGAATCTCTGCTCCGGTAAAGATGGAACATATTGCTGCGCAGGAGTTCTGGATAAAGCAGGGCTTTTGTCTTTCCGATACGATTGAGGATGGATATGTATTTATGAGACTCTTTTTGACTTGACAAAAAACGAACCCATGCATAGCGGAATGAAATGATTTGATTGAGGTACTGAAGATGGCAGAAACTTATTATAAACCATGTTCGGAGTTTGACCGTTGCAATGAACTGATCGAGAAATACTGGAACACAAAGCAGTTTGAGAAGTGCTTTGAAGGACACATGGAACTTGCTGAGAAGGGCTATCCCCTTGCCGAATGTCAAGTGGGCTACTTTTTCTATGACGGGATCGGTGTGGAGAAGGACGCGGATAAGGCGTTTTATTGGACGCAGCGTGCCGCAGAGCATGGTGATCGTGACGGCCAATTCAATCTCGCATATTTCTATGAAGAAGGGATTGGGACGCCTGTTAATATGGAAAAGGCAAAGCACTGGTATAAGAAAGCTGCGGAGCAGAACCATGATCTTGCCATCCAAAAATGCCAGGACTTAAATCTCGGGGATGAATACCGCGCAAGGTTGACACTGCCCCGGACAAGCACGCTTGTCCGGGGCTTCATGCTGCCTTATAAAAACCCGGCGGCGGAAAACTCCGCTGCCGGGCGCTTGAGGGCAAATTTAGATGTTTCTGACGTTCTCGTCTGCAAGGAAGAACAGCGCCAGCGCACCGGGGCCAACGTGTGAGCCGGTCACAGGCTCATAATCGACCATCAGGATATTCTTGGGCGGCTTGCTGCTGCGGCGCAGGAGGGACGCGAGGATCTGCGCGTCGGGCGCGCAGTCGGCGTGGGCGATGCCGACGGTCTGGTCCTGCGCATCCACAACAAGTTCCTCATACCGCTTGGCAATGGCCTCGACGGCACGCTGCCGTCCGCGAAGCTTGGCGAAACAGACGATTTTTCCCTGCGGGTCGCCCTTTAGAAGCGGCTTAATCTGCAAGACTGTTCCGACAGCAGCCTCCAGATTGGACAGACGGCCCGTCCGGCGCAGATAGCGCAGATCGTCAACGGTAAAGATCTGCGCCATGCGGTGACGCAGCGCGCGAAGCGTCTTATAGGTTTCGTCGATACACATCCCTTCACGGCGGCAGTTGACCGCGCGCATGACAAGCAGACCCTCGCCCAGCGATGCGCTGTAGGTATCGACCAGAAGCAGTTTCCTGTCCGGGAATTCCTCGCGCAGCTGCCGCGCGGCAATCTGACCCGAGGCATATGAGCCGCTGATACCGGAGGACATGCTGACGAACAAAACGTCCTCACCGGCTTCCAGCATCGGCGTCAGAACGTCAATATAGCGCTGCGGCGGGATCTGCGAGGTCGTGACCTTCACGCCGCTGCGCATTTGTGTGTAAAAATCTTTTGCGTCAAAGGTTGCCAGATCCATGCAGGACTGCTCTCCCTTGCCGCTCTGGAAGGTGTAGGGGATGATGGTGATCTGCTCCGAGAGCAAATAGTCAGTCGGAAGATTTGCGGATGTATCGGTAACGATTCTGAACATAACGGAACTTCTTTCTTTATGTAATCTTAAATATTAGATTATCACATTTTGACTGCAATGTCAATTCATCTTTCAAATCTGAATTGCTCTTGCATTTTTTACCGGATGTGATATACTTAGTTCCGAAAGGTGTGTGCAGCAATGAATTTTGACAATGATCTTGTCGTCGGCAAGCTTCGGCGATGGGAAAAGTTTCTCGCGGCCTATCGGCTTCCGGACTGGGACGCCATTCCGGATTTCGGCCTCTATATGGAGCAGGTCGTGCAGCTTCTGAAGCAGTATCTGGACTATCTGCCGCCGGAACTCAAGCAGGCGGAGCCCATCACGGCAGCGGCCATCAACAACTATGTCCGTACAAAGCTGCTGCCGGAGCCGCGCAAAAAGCGCTATTACCGCATCCATATCGCGTATCTCATCATGATCTGTACGCTCAAGCAAAGCCTGCGGCTGTCGATGCTGTCCACGCTCCTGCCGGGCGATCTTCCGGAGGAGGATGTCAAAAGGGCCTATGCTGCGTTTGTACTGCGCCATCAGCGGTGTGCGAAGTACTTCATCGAGCAGGTCCGTCTGACGGCTGCTGCCATGTTTGACCGGGAGGTCACGACGGAACTGAATGTCCGCGACACGCCGGAGATGATCGTCTCCGCTGCGATTTTGAGCGGATTTACGAACCTGTTCGCGGAGAAGCTTGTGCTGCTGGAGGGCAAAACGCTCACCGACGGCGGAAGCATCGAGGTAAGAAAATAAACCGGAGCCGGCGTTCCCATTTTGGAACGCCGGCTCCGGCTGTCTAAGAAGTTAAATTGTACAAGCAGCGTATTGTTCGGCTTATCCGATGAGGCTGCATACCAGATCGGTGTATTCGCCTGCGTTTTCGACCGGCAGACCGGCCATGAGCAGCGCCTGCGTGTAGAGAATCTTTACCAGATCCTCCGCCTTCTTCTCGTCCTGTGCAACTGCGATCTGCAGCTTCGCAAAAATCGGATGGTCGGCGTTCAGTTCGAGGATGCGGTCGGCCTTCATGCCGGCCTCGGGGTTCATGCGCTTGAAATATTTCTCCATTTCAAACGTCATGCCGCCGTCGGGGACGACGCTGACGGGATGGCTGCCCAGATTGTCGCTCAAGCGTACGTCCTTTACTTGCTCACCCAGCGTCTTTTTGACGAATTCAAGCGTCTGCTTCGATTTTTCGCTCTTTTCCTCGGCAGCTTTCTTTTCCTCTTCTGTTTCGAGGCCCAGATCACCAGCCGTAATGGCCTTGAGTTCTTTCTCCTGATACTTTGCCAGCGTTTGCGGTACGAAACCATCGACCTCATCGGTCATGAACAGCACATCGCAGCCCTTCTGCTGCAGCTTTTCCATCTGCGGCAGCTGGAGCAGCGCCTCGCGGCTCTCGCCGTTGGCATAGTAAATATACTTCTGATCCTCCGGCATGGCAGCGACGTATTCCTTGAGAGAGATCAGCTTGCCCTGCTTGCTCGACCAGTAGAGCAGCAGATCCTGAAGCGTTTCCTTCTTTGCGCCATAATCGGCCAGAACGCCGTACTTGATCTGCGGGCCGAAGGCTGCGAAGAACTTTTCGTATTTCTCACGGTCGTTGTCCATCAGCTTCTGCAGTTCGGTCTTGATCTTCTTTTCGAGGTTTCCTGCGATGAATTTCAGCTGACGGTCGTGTTGGAGCATCTCACGGGAAATATTCAGACTCAGATCCTGCGAATCGACCACGCCGCGCACGAAGCGGAAGCAGTCCGGCAGCAGATCAGCGCAGTTTTCCATGATCATCACGCCGGAGGAATACAGCTGCAGACCCTTCTTGAAGTCTTTGGTGTAGAAGTCATACGGCGCTTTCGCGGGGATGAACAGCAGGGCCTTGTATGTGACCGCACCTTCGACGTTCGCGTGGATGACGGCTAGCGGGTCTTCAAAGTCGAAGAACTTTTCCTTATAGAAATTGTTGTATTCCTCGTCAGTGACATCCTTTTTGTTCCGGTTCCAGATCGGAACCATGGAGTTGAGCGTCTCAACCTCGGTATACGTCTCATATTCGGGCTTGTCGCTCTTTTCCGTGCCCTCCTTCATGCGGCTCTTTTCAACCGCCATGCGGATGGGGTAGCGGATATAATCGGAATACTTGCGGACAAGGGATTGCAGTTCCCATGTTTTCAGGAAGCGGGAGTATTTTTCGTCGTCCGTGTCGGCCTTCAGCTGCATGATCACGTCCGTACCGGCGTTTGCACGCTCACACGGGGTCATGGTATAGCCGTCCGCGCCCTCGGATTCCCATTTCCAAGCCTCATCGGAGCCGTATTTCTTTGAAATGACGGTCACTTTGTCCGCAACCATGAACGCAGAATAGAAGCCTACGCCGAACTGGCCGATGATATCGGTGTCGGCGGCCTTTTCCTTGTCCAGCGCCTGCTTGAACTGCAGGCTGCCGGAGCGGCAGATCGTGCCGAGGTTGTTTTCCATCTCGTCCTTGTCCATGCCGATGCCGTTGTCGCTGACGGTCAGCGTGTGTGCAGCCTCGTCGGGCTTGAGTTCGATCGCAAAATCGCTGCGGCTGAGGCCGACGTTTTCATCGGTCAGTGCCTGATACGCCAGCTTGTCGATGGCGTCGGAGGCGTTGGAAATAATTTCACGCAGGAAAATCTCCTGATGCGTGTAAATGGAGTTTATCATGAGATCCAGCAAACGCTTGGATTCCGCTTTGAACTGTTTCTTTGCCATATTGAATGTCACGTCCTTTGCAGATTAGCACTCGTACTTCTTGAGTGCTAATTGTATTCTAGCACACTTTTCCTCGTTTGCAAGGGGTTTTTACAAAATTCATAAAGTGTTCATAGCGTCGGTTGATGCTATGCCGCAAAAAACCAGCAGCGCCCGCATGGGCACTGCTGGTTTGAATTATGCCTTTGCCATCAGTTCGGCAGCGGGCATGAGGCCGCTGACGTCGGCCTGCGCCATGCTTCCTGCGTCAAACAGCGCTGCAACGTTCGGTTCGATCGGCAGCCGCGCGAGAACCGGCAGCGAGAATTGCAGCGCCAGTTCGTCCAGCTTGCTCTTTCCGAAGATCTCCACCTTTTTGCCGCAGTCCGGACACTGGAAATAGCTGTAGTTCTCCACAAAGCCATAGACCGGTACGTTCATCATCCGCGCCATGTTGACGGCCTTGGAGACAATCATGGACACGAGGCTCTGCGGACTTGTGACAATCACCACACCGTCAACCGGAAGCGACTGGAACACCGTCAGCATCACGTCGCCCGTTCCGGGCGGCAGATCGACGAACATATAATCCACATCGCCCCAGCAGACATCCGTCCAGAACTGCTTGACTGCGCCGCCGATGACCGGGCCGCGCCAGATGACGGGATCCGTCTCGTTCGGAAGAAGCAGATTGATGGACATGACCTTAATGCCCTCGGGCGTCTCAGCGGGGAGCATACCGTCGTCGCTGCCCACGATCTGCTCGTGCAGGCCAAAGGCTCTGGGGATGGACGGGCCGGTGACATCTGCATCGAGAATGGCTGTTTTGTACCCCAGCTTCTGCATGGCGACGGCCAGCATCGACGTGACGGTCGATTTGCCGACGCCGCCTTTGCCGGAGACGACTGCAATGACCTTTTTGACATTTGATTTCTTGTTCGGCTCTGCCAGCAGGCTCTCCGGCTTGCGGTCAGAGCAGCTTTCTCCGCAGCTGGAACAGTTGCCGCTGCATCCGCTCATAAAAAACACTCCTTTTTGTGTCGTTTGCTGTTATTCTACCACCAAAGCGGGAAAAGTCAAACATCCGCCTGCCGGTTCTGGATCAGCATGCGCAGTTCATCGTGCGCATGGATCAGCGCGTCGGCATTTTTCTGAAATTCGGTCCAGCGTGCGTCGATCTGCGCGGCAGACTCAGTCAGAAGCCGGTCTGCTTGCGCCTGCGCGTCCTGTACGATCTTATCAGCCTGCTGTTTTGCGTCCTGTAAGATCGCCTCGCGCTGCCGCTGTGCCTCGTCCGTCTTCTGCACCATGTCGGCTGTTGCAGCTTTGACGGAGGCAAGATACTGGTCAGCGGCGGCCTGTGCAGCCTCGAATACGCCGTTTACCTGAATGGCCGCTTCGGCAATAGAGCCGGCGGACGCAATGCGAAGCGTCCGGTCCTCCAGCTGCTGCCGCAGCGCCTGATTTTCCGCAAGGCTGTCTTCATACCGCTTCTGCTGTTCGTAGAGAATATCCAGCAGTTCTGCGCGGCTGAGATGTCTGAGATCCTTATCGGTCATGATATCCGTTCCCTTCCTGCCTGCTTGGGCGTCATCCGTGCCTTGCCTGCCAGAATGCCTTGGCAAAGGCGAAGACCTCACGCAGCGTATAATTTACCTTCAGGATCCACGGCCATGTATCGCTTGCAAGGCCGTATGGCTCCATGGAGAGCGTCCGTGCGATATATTTTGCACGGCACATATGAAAATCACTTGTGACGATCAGCACACGCGACGTATCAAATCCCGCCGCCTCGGCAAGCTTCGACGAAAACAGCAGATTCTCCCGCGTGTTGGATGCTTTGTCCTCTTCTATGACGCGGGAAGCATCCGCACCGTGTTCGATCAGATACCGGGCCATGACGGACGCTTCCGTATACGCTTCGTCCGGTCCCTGTCCGCCGGAGACGATCACGGTTTTATCCGGGTGTTCCTGCATGAAAGTGAGCGTCTTGTCCAGCCGCTTTTTTAACGTCAGCGACGGCCCATCGCCCTGCACCTGCGCGCCGAGTACGACGATAAACGCCGGCGTTTCGTCCTGTGCCATGATGCTGTCCTGTCCCTGCACGGCAATATACCCCATCGCACCGAAAATCACCGCCATGCCTGCGGCAGTCAGACCGGTCAATAGACGGCTCCAATGCTCCGGTGCGTTCTTTTTCTTCAAAATCCGCAGCGCCAGCAAAACCGCCGCAAGCAGCAGCAGGCAAATGCCCGTCATGCCGATGTGCAGCGGCAGCGCCAGACATACTGCGCCGAGCACTGTAAGCAGCGCAATCACCCAAACCGGAATCATGTTGCACCCTCCAAATCAGACGAAAGCCGCTCCCACTCGTCCATCAGGCCGGTGAGTGTGTCGTCGCAAGCCTGCTTTTCTTCCATCAACCGCGCCAGTTCCTGATAATCGGATGCGGCGGCTTCAATCTGCGTATCCAGCTGAGCGGAAAGCTGCTCTTGCTTTTCAATCTCACGCTCCAGCGCACGGACTTGCTTTTCCAGAATCTTACTGCCGGAGGCTTTCGGCTTTTCCTTTCGTTCCTTTTTCAGCTTCTCCGGTGCAGGAGCCGCGATGGCCTCCTTTTCCTTGATGGAGCGGTATTTTTCATACCCGCACGGGAAGTCACGGATATGTCCGTTTTCCAGTTCCCAGATGCGCGTGGCGAATTTGTTGACAAAATACCGGTCGTGGGAGACGAAGATGAGCGTGCCCTCATAATCCTCCAGCGCATCCTCCAGCCATTCGCGCGAGTCGATATCCAGATGGTTCGTTGGCTCGTCGAGGACCAGCAAATTAATCTTCTCATCCATCAGCATGCACAGCCGCAGACGGCTCTGCTCGCCGCCGGACAGGCTTGAAACGGTCTTGAATACGTCCTCGCCCTCGAACAGATACGCGCCCAGCCGGTCGCGTGCGGTCTGTACAGTGCAGTTTTTTTCATAGAGCATCGTGTCAAGCAGCGTCCGCTCGGGGTGGGCAAAATGAATGATCTGCGGCAGATAAGCCCATTTGACCGTGGGGCCGAACTTCACGCGGCCTGCGCCGGCCTCCTCGCCGAGCAGAAGCTTTAGAAATGTAGATTTTCCGGTTCCGTTGTCGCCCAGCAGTGCGATGCGTTCGCCGCCCGCGACCTGCAGTTCAACGTCTGAAAACAGTGTCCGGCCGTCGTATGCCTTGCCGAGCCCCTTGACGGACAAAACCTCGTCGCCGAAGAAGTCCCGCTGGGCGAATTTCGCCCGCATGGTCTTCTCCTGTGTGGGACGGTCAGTTTTTTCGATGCGCTCCATACGGTGCTGAATGGACATGGCGCGGCGATAGAGCGTGCGGTTATTGATACCCCAGCCCTTCATGCGCTCCAGCGTGAAGCCAAGCTGCGAAAGCTTGGCCTGTTCTTTTTCGTACTGCTTCAGCTGAAGTTCAAAGCGCGCCTGCTTTTCCTGCACATAGAACGAATAATTGCCGGAATAAAACTCTGCCTTGCCGTCGTGCAGTTCGATAATGCGGGTCACAACGCGGTCAAGAAAATACCGGTCATGGGAGATCGTCAGGACGGTCCCCTTAAATTTTTCAATATAGCCCTCAAGCCATTCGACCGCGTGCATGTCCAGATGGTTCGTCGGCTCGTCAAGCAGCAGAATATCGGTCTTTTCCAGCAGCAGCCGCGCTAAATTCACGCGCGTTTTCTCTCCGCCGGAAAGACTGTCAAAGTCCTGCTGCCGTTGTGCGGCGGGAATGCCAAGACCGTTGCAGATCTTGTCAGTCTGCATGTCTGTCTCATAGCCGCCGCCGGTCTGAAAGCGCGTGGAAAGCGCATCGTACTCGGTGAGCATGGCCTTATCCGGGTGCGCAGCCATCTGCTCTTCAAGACGGCGCATTTTGCCCTGGATATTGGTAAGTTCCCGAAACGCCGTGCGCAGCACGTCCTCTACCGTATAGCCTGCCGGATAATGCGGGATCTGGGAGATAAGGCCGACCTTCCGGCCCGGTGCAAAGCGCACTTCGCCGGTGTTGTAGTCCAGTTCTCCGGTCAGTATTTTGAAGAGCGTCGTCTTGCCTGCGCCGTTTCGCCCAAGCAGGCCGACACGCTCGCCAGCCTGGATGTCAAAGCTGACGCCGTCCAGCAGATTGGTGTCGGCGTCGAAGCTTTTGACGAGATCTTTTACAGAAATATCGATCATGAGTGCTTCCTCTTGTGCCTATGGCGGCTGGTTTCAGTCTCCGCCGTCGCCGCCGAGCAGGGGGCGGATGACGCCGGAGGCGTCGAATCTGGTATCGTGGGAGGTCGTGATGAAGACAAGCTGCGTGGACGGATCCGGCAGCACCTCAGCCATGTCCTCCGTCACAGTCATTACGTCGTTGGCTTTTTCCGTCGTGATATAGACGCGGCTGGCGTACTGTGCGACGGACGGGACCGTCGTGCCCAGTGCGAGGCGGATGGAACTTCCGGTCAGATTTGCACCCAGTGTCTCCGCGCAGTCCTCCAGCGCGGCGATCTGCGTGATAGCCTCGGTGTCCCATGCAATGGAGGAATCGTCCGGTACGGTAAAATTGTCGAACAGAACCTCGTCAAAGCCCCGTGCGTCGAGTTCCAGTGCGATGGCAGCCAGATAACTGCGCGCGTCGAGCGAGTCCGGCCGCAGCCAGTAGCAGCGGCGTTCATCCATCCACAGATCGCCGGATTTTGTCGTCAGAGCGGAGGAATAATGCTTAGCGACAAAGTTCGGGTCGGAGAACGTGGGGACGCGTGCGATGACAATCAGATCGGGCGTTTCGGTCAGTTCTTTGATCAGTGCGTCACAGGCGTCGATGTCTGCGTCGGCCGTCTGCGTATCGGCGATATCTGTCGAATAATAGAAGTTTCCAAGCGGACTTTTGACGTCAATGAGCACGGCGTTGTAGCCGTCTGCGTCCGCAAGCGCCTGCCGCACCTCATCCACACCGTTTGCCAGCATGGTCGTAGAGATATAAAAACCCTGAAGCTGCACAGCGTTCGGGTCTATGTCTGTCTCCTCGGAAGCGGCGGACAGGATTGTTTCAAACGGATACTCCTCTGCGTTGGATGTGTCCGGCACCGTCTGCGGGGTGCGCTGAAGCTTCTGCGTTTTGTCAAAATACACGCCATCCGGCGAATACACGACATAGCGGCCCAGATAGCTGATGCGCGCAAGAATGAGAAGGCCAAGCAGGACTGCTGCCAGCAGCGCGATCAGCGCAATGCGCCGCAGCGTCCGCTTGTTGCGGTAAGAAAAAATACGCATAGGGTTTCTGCCTCCACGTTATGCTTCGAGTAGCGCGGCGGTCACGCGGCACCAGTCCTCCTGCTGCTCGGAGGAAAGAATCTGCAGGCCGTTTTTCTCCAACGCGGCCAGAACCTCATCCAGCCGTGTATTGAGAATGCCGGAGCAGATGAAAATGCTGTCCTCCTGCAAAAATTCCGGAACAACGCGGCTTAAGGGGATGATAACATCAGCCACGATATTGGCCAGCACCACGTCGTAATGCCCCTTGAGCGACTCCATCATGGCTCTGTCGCCGATTACATCGCCGGTAACGGCGGTAAAGCGGTCGGAGAAAATCTGATTGATGGCGGCGTTTTCCCGGGCAATATCCTCGGCCTTTGGGTCAATATCCACGCCCGTGGCGTGGGCCGCGCCGAGCAGAACGGCGGTGATAGATAAAATGCCGCTGCCGCTGCCGAGATCGAGCACCTGCTCACCGCCCTGAATGGCCCGTTCGAGTTCGCGCATGCACATCTGCGTGGACGCATGCGCGCCGGTTCCGAAGATCATGCCGGGGTCGAGCAGAACCTCAACACGGTTCTCCGGGTTCTCCGGGTGCAGCCACTCGGGTACGACAAGAAGCCTTTCGCCGATGGGCAGCGGTTGATAATACTGCTTCCAGTTGTTTTCCCAGTCCTCGTCCTTGACGTTGGCCAGCTGAACGTCCAGAGAGCCGAAATCCACCGACGGATACTGCGTGCGCAGTGCGGCCAGCTGGCTCTTGAGTCCCTCAATGGTTTCCGGCGCGGACGCGCTCTGCTCCAGATAGAGCCGAATCTGAGACAGTCCCTCCATCTGTTTTTCAAGGCCCTCGTCTACATAGTCCCAATACTGGCGGTTCTGCTCCAGAAAGTCATGAAACTGCTCCTGATCGTCGATAATGAAGCTGTCAAAACCCAAAACGGTCAGCCGGTCGCAGACAAGGTCAATGGCTGCCGGCGTCGTCTTGATGGTCAGTTCAATCCACTGCATGATAATCCTCCCAATCTCCGAAGCCGGAGATCTTTCAAATTGCAATCAATATTTGTTCTATTTTACACGAAACCGGAGCAAATAACAAGTGGGGAGATTCTGATGCGGTAAATTAGCTTAAGTTCTGGTAGGGGTGGGACTCTGCTCCTTCCGCCGGGCGGAGCAGAGTCCCGTCCCTACCAACTGCGTCTGCGCTTGACGCTTTCTGCGGTTTCCCTTGCAAACACTGGATTTTGTGGTATGATAATAAAAAAAGAACGTATGAGGTTTTTCTATGATTACCATTTCCAACCTTGCCATGCAGTTCGGCGGCTCTGTGCTGTTTAAGCAGGTCGATCTGCAATTTACGCCCGGCAGCTGCTATGGCATCATCGGTGCCAACGGCGCGGGCAAATCAACGTTTTTGAAGCTGCTGTCCGGCGAACTGGAGCCGACGTCCGGTGAAATCTTCATCAAGCCCGGCGCGCGCATGTCTGTTTTGAAGCAGGATCAGAACCAGTATGACGCGTATACCATTCTCGATACCGTCATCATGGGCAATCAGCACCTGTATGATGTCATGAAGGAAAAGGACGCGCTCTATGAAAAGCCCGATTTCTCCGAAGAGGACGGCATGCGCGCAAGCGAACTTGAGGCGGAATTTGCCGATATGGACGGCTGGGAGGCCGAGTCCGACGCGTCAAAGCTGCTGCAGGGCCTCGGCATCCCGGTGGAACTCCACTATGATCTGATGGCCAACACCGACCCGCGCCTGAAGGTCAAGGTGCTGCTTGCACAGGCACTGTTCGGAAAGCCCGATATTGTCATGCTCGACGAGCCGACGAATAACCTTGACATTGAGGCCATCAACTGGCTCGAGGATTTCATTTTGGATTACGAGGATACCGGCCTTGTGATCGTCGTCAGCCACGACCGGCACTTCCTCAATACTGTCTGCACGCATATCGTTGATATTGACTACGGCAAGATCAAGATGTACGTCGGCAACTATGATTTCTGGTACGAATCTTCCCAGCTGATTCAGCAGTTGATTCGCAACAAGAATAAGCGCGCAGAGGAGAAAATCGCAGAGTTGCAGACCTTCATCGCCCGCTTCGCAGCCAACAAGGCCAAGAGCAAGCAGGCAACCTCCCGCCGCAGACTGCTCGACAAGATGACTGTCGAGGAAATGCCCGCATCTTCGCGCCGGTATCCGTTTGTGGGCTTTGAGCGGGAACGTGAGGTCGGCAAGGACATTCTGTTCGTGACGGACGTGTCCAAGACCATCGACGGCGTGAAGCTTCTGGATAAAGTCTCGTTCATCGTCAATAAGAATGATAAAATCGCCTTTGTCGGCGAGAATGAGTTGGCGCAGACGACACTCTTCAAAATCCTCATGGGCGAACTGGAGCCGGACGAGGGCAGCGTCAAATGGGGACAGACCGTCACAACCAGCTATCTGCCGAAGGACAACACTGCCTATTTTGAGGGCTGCACCGACTCCCTGGTTGACTGGATCCGGCAGTATTCGGTGAAAAAAGACGACGTGTATCTGCGCGGCTTTTTGGGGCGCATGCTGTTCTCCGGCGAAGAGGCCTTCAAGCCTGTGAACGTGCTGTCCGGCGGCGAGAAGGTCCGGTGCATGCTCTCGCGCATGATGCTTTCGGGCGCGAACGTGCTGCTGCTCGACCAGCCGACGAACCATCTGGACATGGAGGCCATTCAGGCTGTCAACAAGGGCCTGTGCGCTTTCCCCGGCAACATTCTCCTTGCCTCGCACGACCACGAACTCCTGCAGACCACCTGCAACCGTGTCATCGAGTTCCAGCCAGACGGCACCATCATTGATCGCCTCTGCTCCTACGACGACTACGTCGCATGGAAGCTGGCGAAGGAAGTACATTAAAAAGAGGCTTTTATGGACATTCCGTATCAGGATATCAACAGCAAAACCGTTGACCGCTGGGTTGACGAGGGCTGGGAGTGGGGCAGGCCCATCTCCCACGAGGAATATGAAAAAGCAACGGCCGGAACATGGGATGTCAAGCTGACGCCGGTCAAATTCGTTCCGCATGATTGGTTCGGCGACCTGAAGGGAAAGCGCGTGCTGGGACTGGCTTCCGGCGGCGGGCAGCAGATGCCTGTTTTTGCTGCACTTGGCGCGCAGTGCACGGTGCTGGATTATTCGCAGCGGCAGCTGGAGTCCGAAAGACTGGTCGCGGCGCGCGAGGGTTATGACATTACCATCGTTCGCGCCGACATGACAAAGCGCCTGCCGTTTGACGAAAACAGCTTTGATCTGATTTTTCACCCCGTCTCCAACTGCTACGTCTACGCGGTGCTGCCCATCTGGCGCGAATGCGCACGGGTCTTGAAGCCCGGCGGACGGCTGCTGGCCGGGCTTGACAACGGCCTGAATTTTGCCTTTGACGAGGATGAGACGCGGATCATCAACACGCTTCCGTTTAACCCGCTCGAGGATGAAGCGCAGATGCGCCAGCTGGAAAAGGACAAAAGCGGCGTCCAGTTTTCCCATACCGCGCACGAGCAGCTTACCGGCCAGCTGAAAGCGGGACTGCAGTTGCTGGATCTCTATGAGGACACCAACGGCTACGGTAATCTGCACGAGCACAATATCCCTACCTACTGGGCAACACTGGCGAGAAAGGCATAAAAATGCCCGCCCCTCCTGCCGAAAATGGCAGGAGGGGCGGGCGTTTGCGCGCTCACAGAATGTACGCGGAGATATTTGCACAGATGCGTTTGATGTCAACGCGGGAGCGGAAATCGAATTGCAGCTGGTTGCCATCGCTGAAGACGAGCAGCAGTTCACTATCAACGTCCAGAATGCCTGCCGTCTCGATGCCGAAATACTGCACCTTCGAGTACGGATAAGAGAAATACGAAACTTTCTTTCCTGTGACGCCCTGCACATTTACGATGAACACGCGCTTATTCGTGAACACGACCTGATCACGGATGGTCTGGAAACACTGCACGGCCTCCTCACCGGGAGCGAAGAGATCTGCAACCTCGCGGCGCATCTGCGGCAGGGAAACTTCTTTCAGATTCGGGTAATTTGCGTCCTTGGGGATGGTGCGGGAAATACTGCCTGTAGCCATAACAGAACCTCCTGTATGTTTATTTTATACGGAACGCTTCAGCATCTGCTGCGCACAGGCAAGCATCCAGAACACGCTCCCCGCATAGATCAGAAGTTCCGGCAGCTGTGCACCTGCGAGACTGACTGCGCCGAACAGAACGCCCAGCAGCGAATAGAACGCCAATCTGCGCCGTGCGCCGCGGTCAAAGCTGAACGCGCCCGCATGATAACTTGCCAGCATGAACGCGATCATGGCGAACAGTGAGAAGCAGTAGTCCAGAAGCGCGGGGTTGATCTCCCAGTGGCGGAAATCTCGGAAAAGCTTGGCGACATAGAACAGCACGACGAAAACGGAAAATGCTGCCGACGGCTTTTTCCCCTTCCAGCGCATCACGGCTCCCGCACCGAGTGAAAGACCGGCCAGCAGGCCGAGCAGACTCACAAGCATCTGCGCGATGGAACCCCGGAAGCCGAGCGCGCAGCCCGCGAGCAGACCCAGCGCGCCGAGCAGCGAGAATACAAGATCCTGCCTGCAGGGACGGTAAATGTCTTCATAGGCGGACTTCTTTTCCAGACTGGCTGCGGCCAGCGCAAAAACAAAGACCATTAGAATGCTGAATGCGATCAGCGGAACGCTGCTGCTGCCGGACAGCTGCGTTGCGCGGAAAAAGTAACCGGCGATGGCGGAAAGAATCGCGGCGTAGACAACGCCGATCAGGCCGGACTTCTGCTTCATATCTCAAATACCCCCAAGCGAGTTTCAATTTGCTTTAGTATAGCACACACAGTCGCCAAAAGACACCCCGCGGACGGGAATTTTGTGTTTTTTCGCGTGCAGAGCGGTTTTGCACAAATCCTGCCGAAAAAAGAAGGAAAAAAACATGAATTTCCGGGCCAAATACGGAAATTCTCCTTGCAATTTCCGGGAGCAGATGCTATAATAAAATCATCTTGATAGTATTTTACTTGAGAGTGGGGAATCTTTCCCCACTCTTTCTTGCTGGTAAGGGGGCTTTTTCTTGAAGGTAACGGAACAGGTAGCGCAGTTTGCAGAGCCTGTCGTGCAGGCGCACGGCTGTACGCTTTGGGATGTGGAATATGTCCGTGAGGGCGGAGAATGGTTTCTGCGCCTGTACATCGATAAGGACGGCGGCGTGGATATCTCTGACTGCGAGGCGATTTCCCGCGCGGTTGATCCGATTCTCGACGAAAAGGATCCCGTGCCGGACAGCTATAATTTTGAGGTCTGCTCGGCAGGACTCGAACGGCAGCTGAAGCGTCCGTCTGATTTTGAGCAGTTTATGGGCAGTTCTGTTTCGGTCAAGCTGTTCAAACCCGTCGGCGGCGCGAAAGAGTTCGTCGGCAAGCTTACGGGCTACGCAGACGGCACCGTGACCATTGAAGCCGCAGGAACCACACATACATTCCAGAAAAACGAGGTCGCGCAGGTGCGGCTTCACGTCGAGTTTTAAGGGAGGAATTTAGAAAATTATGAATGCCGAAATTTTTGCAGCGCTTGCGCAGCTTGAAAAAGAACGCGGGATTCCGCAGAGCTACATGGTCGAGAAGATCACGCAGGCTCTCGTCGCTGCATACAAGAAGGACAAGGATGGCTACACCGACAACGTCTTCGTCGAGGTCAAAGACAACGACATGCACATGTATGTGCAGAAAGAGGTCGTCGATGACGTTATCACCCCCGCCACGGAAATCACGCTCGACGCGGCCCGCAAGATCAGCAAGACCGCGCAGCTGGGCGATCTGGTAAACGTCGATGTGCAGACGAAGGACTTCGGCCGCATCGCTGCGCAGACGGCCAAGCAGGTCATCATCCAGGGCATCCGCGAAGCAGAACGCGGCATGGTCTTCGACACATTCTCGTCCAAGGAGCATGAAATTCTCACTGGCACGGTGCTGCGCATCGAGCCTGCAACCAACGACATGACTATCCGCATCGGCGGCGGCAACGACAAGACCGACGCCATGCTCTCTGCGTCCGAACAGGTCCGCACGGAATATTATCACGAGGGCGACCTCATCCGCGTCTACGTCGTGGAGGTTCGCCGTTCTACAAGAGGCCCACAGGTCATTGTCTCCCGGACGCATCCGGGCCTTGTTAAGCGGCTCTTTGAACTCGAAGTCCCCGAGATTGCATCCGGTCTTGTCGAGATCAAGTCCATTGCCCGCGAGGCCGGCTCCCGCACGAAGCTGGCCGTCTATGCCTCGCAGGACGGCATTGACCCGGTCGGCGCCTGCGTCGGCACGCGCGGCGCGAGGGTCGGCGCGGTTGTGAACGAACTGCACGGCGAAAAGATGGACATCATCGTCTGGTCGGACGACCCGGCGAAGTTCGTCGCGGCGGCGCTTTCCCCGGCGGATGTTAAATCCGTGACGCTTCTGCCCGGCAGCACGAAGGCCTGCCGCGTGATTGTTCCGGACGATCAGCTGTCGCTTGCCATCGGTAAAGAAGGGCAGAACGCCCGTCTCGCCGCCCGCCTGACCGGTTACAAGATCGATATCAAGCCTGCTTCGCAGGAACAGGAACTCGAAGCGATCGACGCGCAGCCGGACGCAGCGCCGGAAGACGCCGAGCCGCAGGCGTAAGCCTGCTTCTGAAAAGGAGGCGCGCATATGCAAAAAAAAATTCCCATGCGCCAATGCGTTGGCTGCCGGGAAATGAAGGCGAAAAAAGAACTGGTCCGCGTGGTCAGAAGCCCGGAAGGGGAGATTTCTCTCGATTTTCGCGGTAAGGCTCCTGGGCGGGGCGCTTACGTCTGCCCGCAGACCGAGTGTCTCAAACGGGCGATCAAGTCCAAGGCGCTCGAGCGGGGGCTTGACTGCCAGATTCCACAGGAGATCTACGACCAGCTTCTTTTGAGAATGGAGGCGGGCGGCCATGACTGATCAGCAGCAAAAGGCGCTGCGCCTGCTGGGTCTTGCCCGCCGCGCGCGGCTTCTGGAGATCGGGGAAGAACCGGTCGGCATCGCCTGCCGCGGCGGCAGAGCGAAGCTTCTATTGGTTGCAAAGGATGCCGGCGATCATACCTTCCGCCGGGCGAGATCCTTTGTTTCGGGCGGAAAATGCCCGTATATCTGTGTGCCGTATACAAAAGATGAGTTGGGAGACGGACTGGGCTGCAATGCCTGTGCGCTGTGCGCATTTACCGATCCCGCGTTTGCAAAATCGTTTCTTGAGGCACTGGGCGATGAGGCACATGCTGAGATCCTGGCCCAGCTGACCGTGCAGGCGCAGCGCGTCTTGAAGCGCCGGCAGGAAGCACAGGCGCACAGGAAGAATGTTAAAACAGGGAAGAAATAACTGGAGGTGGCTGTATTGAGTATTGAAGTGAAACAGAAGATCAAGGATGTCGCGGACGATTTTGCGATGCCGGCCAAGAAGCTGATCGAGATCGTCGGGAAGTTCTATGAAAAGCCGAAAAGCAGCTCCCAGAATTTGACGGAAGACCAGCTGAACGTGATTTTTGACTATATCACGCAGCAGAACCAGATTGATTCGATCGAGCAGGTCTTTGCTGCAGCCGCAGCAAAGAAGGAGACTCCCGCTCCTGCACCTGCGCCCGCACAGCAGGCCAAGCCTGCCGCGCCCGCGCAAAGTAGCCAGAACGGGAACCAGCCGCGCCCGCAGGGCGGCCAGAATCCGCCGCGTCCGCAGCAGAATAATGCGCCGCGTCCGCAGCAGCAGAACGGCCAGCGCCCGGCACAGCCGCAGGGCAGCCAGAATCCGCAGCGCCCGCAGCAGCAAAGCGCCCAGCCGGCCGCCAAACAGCCGCAGCCTGAGCGTAAGCGTGAGCGCCGCGTCATCGACACCAGCGCCGTCACGGTCAATGCCGACCGTTATGACGACCGCGTCGATTCGCTTGTCTCCGACCGCGTACAGAATTATTCCAGCGGCAAGCAGAAGATCGGCAATAAGAACAAAAAGCAGCAGCAGGCCAAGCGCTTCGGCACAAAGTCCCGCTCTGAGGAGCAGGAGAAAATGCGCCGGCTTCAGCTTGAAATCGCCAAAAAGGCGCAGCTGGTCGTCAAGATCCCTGACGAGATCACAGTCGGCGAACTGGCCTCCCGCATGAAAAAGACGGTGGCCGAGGTCATCAAGTGCCTGCTTAAGAACGGCGTGATGGCGACGGTCAACCAGACCATCGATTTTGACACGGCGGAATTCGTTGCGACGGAACTCGGCTGCAAGGTCGAACACGAGGTCATCGTCACCATCGAAGAGCGCCTGTTTGACGACCATCAGGATACCGCAGACGAACTTGTCACCCGTCCGCCGGTCGTGGTTGTCATGGGCCACGTTGACCACGGTAAGACGAGTCTGCTCGACTATATCCGTCATGCAAAGGTTGCAGCCGGAGAGGCCGGCGGTATTACGCAGCACATCGGCGCGTATACCGTTGAGATCAACGGCCAGCCTATCACCTTCCTCGACACTCCGGGCCATGCGGCCTTTACCGAGATGCGCGCGCGCGGCGCCATGTGCACCGATATCGCCATTCTCGTTGTCGCCGCTGACGACGGCATTATGCCGCAGACCATCGAGGCCATCAATCACGCCAAGGCGGCCAAAATTCCCATCATTGTAGCTGTCAATAAGATGGATAAGCACGGTGCAAACCCCGACCGCATCCTGACCCAGCTGACCGAGCACGGTCTGACACCGGCTGAATGGGGCGGCGAAACAGAGGTTTGTAAGATCTCTGCCAAGACGGGCGCAGGCATTGACGAACTGCTTGAGACGGTCATTCTGACCGCTGAGATGGAAGAACTCAAGGCCAACCCGAACCGTGCGGGCAAGGGCTGCGTTCTTGAAGCGCGTCTGGATAAGAACCGCGGCCCGATTGCGACGCTGCTTGTCCAGAACGGCACGCTGCGTCAGTCCGACCTTATCATTGCGGGCACGGCTGTGGGCCGCGTGCGTGTCATGACGAACGACAAGGGCGCGCAGGTCAAGGAGGCAGGCCCGTCCGTTCCGGTCGAGATCACCGGTCTTGCTGAGGTCCCGTCTCCCGGCGACGAGTTCAGCGTCGTTTCCGACGAGCGTATGGCGCGTCAGCTGGTCGAACAGCGCAAGCAGAAGATCAAGGACGACGCCAACAAGCTGAATCAGAAGGTTACGCTCGAGAGCCTCTTCTCCAAGCTGCAGGAAGGCGAGATGAAGGAGTTGAACCTCATCGTCAAGGCAGACGTGCAGGGCTCGGCCGAGGCCGTCAAGGCTTCGCTCGAAAAGCTGTCGAACGAGGAAGTGCGCGTGCGCGTCATTCATGCGGGTGTCGGCGCGATCAACGAATCCGATATTCTGCTTGCCTCTACGTCCAACGCCATCGTCATCGGCTTCAACGTCCGCCCGAACGAACTGGCCCAGGCTGCCGCAAAGCGCGACAAGGTCGATATGCGGATGTACCGCGTCATTTATGATGCCATCAACGAGATCACCGATGCCATGAAGGGCATGCTCGCGCCCAAGTTCCGCGAGGCCATCATTGGTCACGCCGAGGTGCGACAGACCTACAAGGTTTCAGCCATCGGCACCATTGCAGGCTGCTATGTCAAGGACGGCAAGATCACGCGCGACGCGTCTGTCCGCGTCCTGCGCGACAATATCGTCATCCATGAAGGAAAGCTTGGCTCCCTGCAGCGCTTCAAGGACGCGGTCAAGGAGGTCTCCGCAGGCTACGAATGCGGCATGTCGATCGAGAAGTTCAACGACATCAAGGAAGGCGACATTTTCGAGTGCTTCGTTATGGAGCAGATCAAGGAGTAAAGCCGGTATGGTCAGCGCCGAAAAAACGGCGCTGACCAGCCTGATTGTTTACAAGGAGGTACTATGGCTTCCAATCGAATCGGCCGGATCAATGAGGAGATCCAGCGGGAACTGGCGGAACTGATCCGCTCACTCAAAGACCCGCGGGTGCAGACCATGATCTCCATCACGCGCGTGGACACCACGCCTGATCTGCGCTACAGTAAAATTTATGTGAGCGTGCTGGAAGAGGCCCGGTCGCAGGACGCGCTGCGCGGACTAAAATCTGCGGGCGGCTGGCTGCGGCGCGAACTCGGCAGCCGGTTACAGCTGCGCTATACGCCGGAACTCGTCTTCACGCTCGACGATTCTCTCAAATACGGCGCGCACATGTTCGATCTTCTCGAGAAGCTTGAACGGCAGGAGGCTGCGCGGGAGGCGGAGAAGGCCAATGACGAGGGCTGAATTCTGCGCGTTTGCGCGCGCGCATGACAACTTTGTCATTCTGACCCACCGCCGCCCGGACGGCGATACCATCGGCAGCGCAAGCGCGCTGTGCCTCGGACTGCGGCAGCTTGGAAAGACGGCGTTCGTCCTGACGAACGAGCAGTTCACACCGCGCTTCACCCCGTTTTTGGACGGGCTTGTCTGCGGGGCACTGCCCGCGGGCGCGACCATTATTTCTGCGGATATCGCGTCCGAGGGCCTTTTGTCCTTTGATGCTGTGCGCATGGGCCTTATCCCCGTCTGCGCGGTCGATCATCACGGCAGCAATTCACTCACCTGCCCGAAGCTTGTCGAAGCGGATAAGGCTGCCTGCGGCGAGATCATTCATGCAATCCTGCTGGAACTCGGCGTGACCGTTACAAAGCGGATCGCGGAGTGTCTGTATGTGGCGATCTCGACGGATACGGGCTGTTTCAAGTTTTCCAACACTACGTCCAATACCCATCGCACGGCGGCTGCGCTGATCGAAGCGGGCGCGGACGTGTATCCTATCAACAAGTTTTTTTTCGATACCAAGAGTTTTTCCCGCCTCCGGCTGGAGGCAAAGCTGACGGAGACCATGGAGTTTTACGCGAACGGAGCCGTCGGTATGTGCGTCATGCCGAAGAGTTTGCTTGCAGAGTTTTTCGTCACCGAGGACGATCTGGACTCGATCTCCGGCTTCGCCCGCAGCATTGAGGGCGTGCAGATCGGCGTCATGATCCGCGAGGTCGAGGACGGCCTCGGGAAGATCAGCCTGCGCACCGAAGCGCCGTATGACGCGGCGAAGATTTGCGGCCTGCTCGGCGGCGGCGGCCATGCCGCGGCGGCGGGGGCCAGTGTCCCCGGCGGCATTGAGGGCGCGAAAACAGCCGTTTTACAAGCGCTGCGCGACAGCGGCGTGAAGCTTTGAAGGAGAGCCTATGGCAAACGGAATCCTTGTGATTGACAAGAGCGCCGGTTGGACGAGTCAGGACGTGGCCGCCAAGCTGCGCGGCGTGTTTCATGAACGCCGTGTCGGCCATGGCGGCACGCTCGACCCGATGGCAACCGGCGTTCTGCCCATTTTTATCGGCCGCGCGACAAGAGCGGCAGAATTTCTGGAATCGGCGGAAAAGGAATACATCGCAGGCCTTTGCCTCGGCGTTGTGACCGACACGCAGGATACGAGCGGGAATATTCTCGAAACGCATCCCGTGACTGCCACGCGGGAGGCAGTTCAGGCCGCACTTGCGCAGTTCCTTGGCCCCATCGAGCAAATCCCGCCCATGTATTCCGCCGTTAAAATTGGTGGCCAGAAGCTTTATGAACTAGCCCGCAAGGGCAAGGAGATTGAGCGCAAGCCCCGCAGCATCACCATTCATGAGTTGGAACTGCTGGAAGGGGAGGGGACGGAGTTTACCCTCCGCGTCCGCTGCTCCAAGGGGACGTATGTCCGCACGCTTTGCCACGATCTGGGCCGCGCGCTCGGCTGCGGCGGGTGTATGTCGGCTCTGCGCCGGACACGGGCGGGCAGCTTTGCGCTTTCGCAGGCCGTTACCATGCAGCAGGTGCTGGAGTTTGCGGCGGAGCACGACCCGCAGCAGCTGCTCATGCCCGTTGACGCGGTCTTTTCGGCGCATCCGCCGCTCATCGTCACGATGGGACAGGCTGCAAAACTCAAAAACGGCGCGCAGGTCAAGGACTGGCAATTCAGCTTCGGTACTTACCGCGTTTACGCCGAGGACGGCGAATTTTTGCTGCTTGGCCGTGTGGAAAATGGGGTACTTACCACCATCAAGAGTTTTTCGAGGTGAACACACTTGCAACATGACCGCGTTCTGGCGCTCGGATTTTTTGACGGCATCCATCTGGGCCACGCTGCACTTTTGAACAAAACGCGGCAGCGCGCGCAGGAACTGGGCCTTACACCGGCGGCCATGAGTTTTGATACGCATCCGGATACGCTTGTGTTCGGAACGCGCGTTCCGCTTCTCAACACGATGGCCGAGCGTGAGTTTCTCATGCGCAGGCTCTGCGGCGTTGAGGAAGTACTTTTTGCACACTTTGATGAGGCGATGATGCACATGCCGTGGGAGGTCTTCGTTGAGGACTATCTCGTTCGGCGGCTGCGCGCCCGCCATGTGGTTTGCGGGCATGATTTTCACTTCGGCGACCGGGGACAGGGGAATCCCGCGCGGCTGCGCGAAAAGTGCTGCGCACTCGGCGTCGGCTGCGACGTGATCCCGGAAATTCAGCTGGACGGGCAGTGCGTTAGTTCAACAACCATCCGCGCGCTTTTGCGCGCCGGTGATTGCAAGGCTGCCGCGCGCCTGCTTGGCCACGGCCAGCTTGTCACCGGCATTGTGCAGAAGGGTGCGGGCCGTGGTGCGGGACTGGGGTTCCCGACGGCCAATCTGATTTTTTCTCCGGATGTGCTCGTCCCGGCCTTCGGCGTCTACCGCGCGGAGGCGGAGCTTGACGGCAGGCACTATCCTGCCTGCGTCAATATCGGTGTCCATCCGACGCTTGGCGCACTGCAAGCGCCGGTGCTGGAGGCCAATCTGATCGGCTTCTCCGACAATCTATATGGAAAGGAACTTGCAATCTGGCTGGAGGATCATATCCGCGGGGAACTGCGCTTTGAAAGCGTGCAGGCGCTGCGTGACCGCGTTTTGTATGACCGGCAGCTGGTCGCGGACTTTTATCAGAGATGAAGCTTACACGCATTGACGCTTCCCATCCGCTGTTTGAAGCGTCGTTTACCCTTTACGAAGCCAGCTTCCCGCCCAACGAGCGGCGTATGCGGGAAGATCACCTGCGCGCGCTGCAGGATGCAGACTTTTCCCCGCTCGGTGCAGTTGAGGATGGCGTGCTTCTGGCGGATGTGTTCTTATGGGAGACGGAAGACTTCTGCTATCTTGAACATTTTGCTGTTCAGCCGTCTCTGCGCGGCCACGGGACTGGCAGCACGATTCTCCGGCAGCTGCTGACGCAGGACAAGCCTTTGATTCTGGAGATCGAACCGCCGGAGGATGAGATTACCTGCCGCCGCAAGCATTTTTACGAGCGAAACGGCCTGTGTGCGCAGCCGTATGGCCATGTGCAGCTTCCATTTCAGGGCGGCGGTCCCATTGTTCCGCTTGTCATCATGTCAAACCGGAATCTAAGCGCGCAGCAGTGCCGCGCATTTCAACAATATCTGCTGAACCGTGTCGTCCGGTACACGCAGTACCGGAAAACGCTTGACATGGCTGATATAATTGACATATAATACACATCGTATGATTGCCGGAGGGAGGTGTGTTCCATGGCGGAGGGCGTGAAGATCGCCGCGCGGAACCAGAAAGCGTTCCATGAATATTTCATCGATGAAAAATTCGAGGCCGGCATCGAACTCACCGGAACCGAGGTCAAATCCATCCGCCTCGGCACGCTCAGTCTGAAGGAAGCATGGTGTCAGATCAAGGACGGCCAGCTGTTCATCCGGCAGATGCACATCGCACCCTACGAGCAGGGCAATATCTTCAACAAAGACCCGCTTCGCCCGCGCAGGCTCCTCATGCACAAGCGTGAGATCATGCGGCTGTACGGCAAGGTGAAACAGGACGGATATGCGCTGATCCCGCTGAGTGTCTATTTCCGCGGCAGTCTCGTCAAGGTCGAGGTTGCGCTCGCAAGAGGCAAGAAACTCTACGACAAGCGAGACGACGCCGCAAAGAAAGACGCCAAGCGCCAGATCGACCGCGCAATGAAAGGACGGTAATCCTATGGAAAATCCCATTATGACCCTTACAATGACAGATGGCGGCAAAATCGTCTGCGAACTCTACCCCGAGAAGGCGCCGCAGAGCGTCCGCAACATGATCTCCCTTGCAAACAAGGGCTTTTACGACGGCCTGATCTTCCACCGTGTCATCTCTGGCTTCATGATCCAGGGCGGCTGCCCCAAGGGCACCGGCACCGGCGGTCCCGGCTACTGCATCAAGGGCGAGTTCAAACTGAACGGCGTGAAGAATAACCTCAGCCACAAGCGCGGTGTTCTTTCTATGGCCCGCGCGCAGGCAGCCAACTCCGCCGGCAGCCAGTTCTTCATCATGCACGAGGACGGCGAATTCCTCGATGGCCAGTACGCCGCGTTTGGCAAGGTGCTGGAGGGCATGGATGTCGTTGACAAGATCGCCGCTGTGAAGACCGACGGGAACGACCGTCCGCTTACTGAGCAGAAGATCGCTTCCATCCGCGTTGACACCAAGGGTGAGGAATACCCCGAGCCCGATAAACTCCGCGACCCCTACGGACGCGGATGACCGCGGCCGTCATAACCGGTGCGTCCGCCGGGCTTGGCGCGGAGTTCACGCGCCAGCTTGTGCGGGAATTCCCGGAGATCGAGGAATTCTGGCTTATCGCCCGTCGCGTGGGCAAACTTGAAGAGTTGGCCCAGCAGTTCCCGGACAAGAAATTTGTCTGCATGGGCCTGAACCTGCTCGACCCCAAAAGCTTCCGCTATCTCGGCGAAAAGCTTGCCGAGCAGAAGGCCGACGTGCGCGTGCTCGTCAATAACGCGGGCTGCGGCACGACGGGCAATATCGGCTTCGGCGCGACCTCAGCAGATGTTATGCGTGTCGTTGACCTCAATGTCCGTGCGCTGACCATGGTCACGCAGACAGTTATTCCATTTATGACGCGCGGGGCGAAGATCATCAACGTCTCGTCCATCGCGGCTTTCTGCCCTACGCCCCGCATGACGGTCTACAGCGCCTCCAAGGCGTATGTCTCCGCCTTTACCGGCGGCATTGCCGACGAGTTGCGGCCCAAGGGCATTTCCGTCACAGCCGTCTGTCCCGGCCCCATGAAGACCGAGTTCTTCGATGCCGCGGGCGACCATGACCTGTTCGGCAATATTCCATGGTGTGACCCGGTAAAGGTTGTTGCCGGGACAATTCGGGCGGCGAAAAAGGGCCGGACGTTCTACACGCCGACCGTATTTAACAAGTTCTATCGCTTCGTGGCCAAGATCCTGCCCATGAAGTGGATGATAAAAGCAACGAGAGTTTAAGTTAGAGTTTTCCAGCGATCCGCAGCGGTTTCCCGCTGCTATATGGGGCTGCACTGGTTTCGACGGGGGCAGTGAGGCTGGATAAGCGGGCGGAGGCGCCTGGCCTCCATAAAACGGGCAATTTTTCTAAATTAACTGACAACACTTACGTTGCTCAGGCTGCCTAATTAGGCAACCCGTCCTCCCCGGAAGGGCCACGAGCCGGGCTTGGGCGTGATTTAGTGGCGTCCGTGAACGCAGTAAGCTTTGCCTGCGTCACGCATCATGAAGCTACTAAGGCGCGGAGAGTGTCTGCTCCCGCCGCGCCGAGGGAATGTAAATAACAGACTGCGCCCGGAGAAAGTCCAGTCAAGTTGCTTTCGGACAGGGGTTCGATTCCCCTCAGCTCCACCATAAAAGGACTCTTATTTTGATAGAATGGCTATCAAGATAAGAGCCCTTTTTGTTGCATTCCCCGCGAAAACAAGTGAATATCAGAACTTTTAAGCATCTTTGCCCATACCGGCTTTTCTGCCGGGGCGGGCTTTTTTGTTTTCGGGGAAAACGCTTTTGGGGTGCGTCTCACTTTATGGGGATTCGTGTTACTTTATGGGCGTTTGTTTCGCTTTATCTCCACTGGAATCACATGTGTGATTCTCCGGCAGAAGAGTATAATACGTATACTGTGCCAAACAGCAATATCTGGTCGGCCGTGAAACGGCTTTGCGCGAAGGCAAACGTAAATCCGGGCAAAGAGTTTCCTCATAATCTGAGGAAACTCTTCGCCCGGACGTTTTATTCTATGCAGAAAGATATTGCCAAATTGGCGGACATTCTTGGCCACAGAAACATCAACGCAACACGCATTTATATCATGATAACCAGTGTGGAACACCGGAAGCAGATTGAACGTTTGAGCCTTTTAGCAGGGACTACAACATAATTTTCTTATGTTGTAGAAGAAAGGTGAATGTCTATGTCCACTCCCATTTGCAGATTAAAAATAGCATAATTCGACATTTTTTTCATAAGTCCACCGTTGGGACTTTTGAGATGGCTCAGGCCATTCTGAGGCTTTTTAATACGGCTCACGGAAGAATTCAATTTGGTCTCCTGAGATGCCTTCCGTTTCAAAAATAATAATCTCGTTTTCGCCTTGGCGGAGCATTGGCGCTGGCAGGTACAAACGCTTTTGAGGGCCAATGTTCCAAAAGCGCCCCAGGGGAACCTTGTTAAGAAACACGATGCCTTTTCCCCAATTCGATAAATCCAGATAGGTATCTGCCGGGGATTTTACGTCAAAAAGCGCACGATAGAACGCAGGCTCATGATGCGGTTTATATCGGCCAAATGGAATGGCTTGAAGCTGGGGTGCAGTTAGTGGGAGCGAGTAGATTGTCAAATCACTTTGGCGAACATCGTCTAAAAGGATGTTGCCGGAAATGCCCTTCCTCTGCTGCTCCAGATAAGGTCCATAGTTGACACGACCCAGGTTTTCGACGAGAATGTCCATTTGTTTGCCCAAAAAATCGCCGATAAACGGTTCACTCAATTCTCTGTCAAATCCCGTTTGTACATGCACTCCATCCAAAAAGATCTGCGCTCGATCAGCAGTACCCATAAGTCGAAGGCTTTTTGCAGGTGCGCTTTGGGGCAGTGCGCAGCGGTAAAGGATATACCCATAGCTTTGCCCAAGACATTCCATTGACATCGGCCAGGGAGACTGGATAGGATGGGCAAGCAGATGTACATGCTCCAACAGGGGGGCAGACGCGGAGATCGGGATGGGGCCAAAGGTACAGCGCGGGGCGTCTTGCGGCAATTCCAAGGGAGGAAGCGGGACATATTTCGCAATTACCTTTCGGAATTGGAGATATTTTTCTGTAATTCGGCCATCCTCGGTCAAAAGTGCATCGTAGTCATAGCTTGTGACATCCGGCGTTAGGTGATCCGTATTGTTTGAGCCGTTCATCCATCCAAAACTGGTTCCACCGCAGAACATATAAATATTGACGCTGCCCTGCTGCAGAATAAGGTCCAGATCTTGCGCGGACACCGCTCCATCCGTTACATGGTGTGCTTGATCGCCCCAAGCGTCAAACCACCCAACCCAGAACTCCATGCACATGAGCGGTCCGGCTCCATTCAAGTGCTTTTTGAGAACAGCAAATTGTTCGTCTGCTTTTGATCCAAAATTAGCGGTTGCAAGGACACCGGAAATGCTCCCATTCCTCAGATACCCATTCCATGGCCCGTCGGATGTAACAAACGGAACGGTAATTCCATGGCCGCGCATGATTTCTACGAGCTTTTCTAGGTACTTTTTGTCAGTCCCATAGGCACCATATTCATTCTCTACCTGCATGAGGAGAATGTTCCCACCGCGGTCCAACTGGTGCGCGGCAAGGATTGGCATGAGCTGCGCATAGTAGCGTTCTACGGCAGTGAGAAACAACGCATCAGAAGAACGCAGGCGCATTTGCGAACGAAGAAGCCATGCGGGGAGGCCGCCAAACTCCCATTCGGCGCAGATATACGGGGAGGGCCGCACAATGGCATACAGACCGAGTTCCTGTGCTATGGTTAGGAATTCGCAGATGTCAAGGTCTTCGGAAAATACATATTTACCCGGTTCCGGCTCATGCAGGTTCCATGGGACATAGGTTTCTACAGTGTTGCATCCCAGTAATTGAAGCTTTTTCAGACGATCCTTCCAATATTGGCGGGGAATTCTGAAATAATGAATGGAGCCGGATATAATACGAAATGGAGCGCCGCTCAGAAAAAACGCATCGTTCCGAATTTCAAATTTAGCCATTACGGTTCATCCTCTCTTTCTGTGTCATTGTTGCTGCGGCAGAAAAACGCATATGGAATATGAAGCTCTACGCGGGTCCCTAAGCCGAGTTCGCTGTGGCACACAAACTGAAATGCGTCTCCATAAAACAGGCGCAGGCGTTCCACAATGTTTCGGATGCCATAGCCGTGTCCCTCACTGGAGAGCATTGCGTCCCTTTCTTCCGGGAGCATGCCAATTCCGTTGTCCTGAATACAGAACAGAATCTCATTTCCGTTTTGGCAGCCCGTAATCCGTATTTGTCCGGATTTTGATTCTTTGCCAAGAATTCCGTGGAGAATCGCATTTTCCACAAGGGGCTGAAAGGTAATTTTGGGAATTTTACAGCATAGAAATGCTTCTGGTACGTCAATGGATAGCATGATTTTTTGCTTAAAACGAAGGTTCTGGATCTGATGGTATAGCCGAACGTGCCGAAGCTCTTCCGCCACAGTAACCACATCTTTGCCTTGATTCAGACTGCACTTATAGAAATCCGCAAGGGCCTTAATGGTGACCTCAACTTCCGAAATATCCCCCTTTATCGCCATCCACTTTACCAAGTCCAGGGTGTTGTATAGAAAATGCGGGTTGATTTGGGACTGCAGGGCTCGAAGCTCTGCCATTTTCGCACTTTCGCCGAGCCGGTATTTTTCTTCCATCAGCATTTTCTGCTGCTGCACCATGTAGTTGTAGGAATGGATCAGCTGCCCAATCTCATCATGCAGTTCAGACTCGGGAAGCTCTTGCAGCTCTCCGTTTTGCGCGACATTCATATGAGAGGCAAGAAGCGTAACCCGCCGGGTCATCGATTTGGAAATACCCTGTGCAAGCGCATATGAAATGCAGCCAAGAATAGCCAACACGGCAAGCAGAAAAAGGGTAATTTCTTTTCCACCAACGCGGACATCCTTACGCGGTATGATGGTCACAAGGTACCAACCGCTGGTTTCTAACGGAGCACTTCGGACGTAAATACGGGTATTTACGTCCCCAGCCTGTATGCTGCGCAGACTTTCGGAGGGCGTAAACCATGGCTCACTGGAGGTGAAGGTGCAGTACTGCTCTGCGGTGTCGTTGGATGCAAGAATCAGTTCTCCACTGCTGCTTTGAAGAAAGGATACGCTGTGCGGGGTGGGGGTGCTGCGCTGTAAGGTGTCAAGCAACATCTGCTTATCAAAGTCCACACGAAGATAGCCGACCGTTTGCGCATAGTTATTTGGATCCTGCACGGTGCGAATAAATGCGAGCGTGTTGTTTCCGATTTCACTTTGCGCTTCCAGAGAGGCGGATCCACACCAGAGAGAATGAACGCCGTTTGCTGCCATCTGCTGATACCACGCAGAACGCGCCGCATCCGCAAGACTGAGAAAGCGAATACTTTCGGAGGCGTACAGGTATTCGCTGTTCACATACAGCGCAATATTTGTCACTCTGTTTCCCCGGTTAAAGGCTTGCAGATAGGAGGAAAGCTTGTGCATATCGCCCAGCTGGTCATAGATCGGGTAGCTTTCTGGTGATTTTGAAATGGTATTTGCAATGGAAGCGTTCAGAATAATTGCGTCGGATATGGCATCTACTTGGTCAAGAGAATTACTGATAACATCATAGGTCTGGTCGAAAATTTGATTGCTGGAAAACAGAAGTGAGCGTTCCAACTGTGTGGCAACCCGGGATACGGTGGCAGCAGAAAACAGAAGAATCGGAAGCGTAATTAAAAAGACATAGGAAAGCACCAGCTTTTTTTGAAGAGGCAAATCTCCAAAGGTCTTGCCGAGGCGGCTCCAAAACCGTTTGTGATTGATCATTTTGTGTATTTCTCCCGGTATTCGCTGGGGGTACAGCCTTCCAATTTGCGAAACACCTTAGAAAAATAGTTCGCATTGTTAAAGCCAACCCGCAGCATGATGTCAACGACCCGATACCTGCTGTCTTGCAGGAGTTGTTTCGCTTTTTGAATACGATATGCTGTCAGGTATTGATTGACTGTCTGCTTGGTTTCTGACTTGAAGATGGAGCAAACGTAGGAAACAGACAACAGCACATGTCGGCTGATGGATTCAATACATAAATCCGGCTCCATGTAGTGTATGGAAATAAAGTCCATAATGCTGCGAACAGATGCGGAGTATGGAACCATGCTGGAGGAACTTTCCCAATATTGTGAGAGCTGCTGCATGGCGGCTGCAGCCATATCCTGCAGATACAAAGCGGATTCGACCTGTTGCAAAAAGGATTCATTTTTCTCGTTGAACGTCGACAACTGCTCCAGCTGGAAGATGACGCGGAGGTAGAAGTGGCGGACCTTCTGGACTGGGAAAATTGGTTGCATATATAGATTTTCGGTGTAGCTCTTGAGAGACAGAATGGATTCTTCCTTTTTTCCAGATTGAATGAGACGCATGTATGCCTGCAAGTCTGGCAGATGGGGTTCAAGGACGGGGCGGGTGGACGCGCCCTTCGCGTTGACAACGCTGCCATGCTTCCCGTAAAAGCCAAATTCCAGAGAAACCTGTGCGGCTTCGTAGGAATGGCGGACCTGCTGCAGTCCTTGCTCAAGACTGCCAATTCCAATCAAAAAGAAGTCAAAGCCATGAAGCGCGCGAGGGATTTCTTCACATACGGCTTTCAAATATGTCTGGGCTTTCTGTGCACCCTCAGAATCAAATACAAGCAGCAGAATTTCTCCGGGACTGTGGATAGAGAAAAAAACGGGAAGATTCCTGGCGGTTAGAGTGGTTTCAAGCTGTGTCAGGATATGCCGGAGCCCACCCCTGCCATAGATTTTCTCCACTTGATATACGTCGAGCTTCAAGATCGCAGTTTGGAGAAAGCTGGAGGGGCGGAGTGTGCTTCCAAGGGCGGCTATCTTTTCGGGCGACGGTTCCTGGAAGATGGGTTGGTCAATGAGCGTGTTCAGAAAAGCGCTGCGGAGGTGTGTAAGCGCGGTATGGAACGCTAAATTTTTTTCGTGCAGCAGCTGATACTCCTGATGCGCGGAAACGGCTTTTTCCAGTGCTTCATATAGTTCCGAGAGGAGGAAGGGCTTTTCGATATAATTCAGGGCCTTGAGCTCGATGGCGGCCTTTAGATATGCCGTATCAGAGTACCCGCTCATAAAAACGATCTGGCAGGATGGCAGATTCTCTCGAATATGCTTGGAGAGGGCAATGCCATCCGCATGGGGCATCCGAACGTCTGTGAGCAGAATGTCTGGCTGGTACGTGTCCAGCAGCCGAATGGCAGCAAGCCCGTCCGCGGCAGTTTGAACCTCTGAGATCCCGAGCCGCGTAAAATCAATACACTGGAGAATACCGTCGAGGGTATAGAGTTCGTCGTCTGCAATTAGAAGCCGTGCCATATTCGCACCACCTTTCGTTAAGCAGAGTATAACACATGGTACAGCCGTTGTGAAAGGCACAAGGAGAAAAATATAGTATTCTTCCATAAATCTCAATTTTGTTATCTTTCTGTTTCTGTGCATCCTTGCTATGATTTAAGTGCAAACAGAAAAGATTGGAGCGATGATACAAATTGGAACGGATAAAGCACGGCAAGCTCTATCAATATAGAGTGTATCTTATTATGCTCTTACCGGCTGTGGCGTACTTCTTGATATTCAGCTATCTGCCAATGACCGGTGTGGTGATCGCATTCAAAGAATTTACATATGACGGTGGAATTTTCAAAAGTCCTTGGGTCGGATTAAAAAATTTCCGATTTTTCTTTGAATCGGGACAAGCGCTGCGGGTCACCCTCAATACGGTTCTGTATAACGGAACCTTCTTGATCGTGAATACCGTTTTGCAGCTTCTGGTTGCCATCGTCCTGTCTGAACTTGCTGGGCGGGGCTTTAAGAAAACCCTTCAGTCTGCGCTGCTCCTGCCCCATTTTATATCATGGGTCATTGTGGGTGCATTCGTGTACAATCTCCTGAATTATCGTTACGGCGCACTCAACTCTCTGCTGACAGCACTTGGGATGGATCCAATCGATGTTTATTCGTTGCCCGCCGCCTGGAAATACATTATTGTGTTCTTTAACGCTTGGAAGGGCGTTGGATATGGTTCAATTGTCTATCTGGCGGCAATCTTAGGCATTGACCGAAGCATTTATGAAGCGGCTGAGATGGATGGGGCAAATATTTTTCAGAAAATTCGATACATTACCCTGCCAGAACTGAAATCTACGATCATCATTATGACGCTCATGTCAATTGGTGGAATCTTCCGGGGCGATTTTTCCATGTTCTATCAGCTGGTGGGTAATAACGGTCTCCTGTTTAACGCCACGGATGTGATTGATACCTTTGCGTTCCGCTCGTTGATGACCGCACAGGAGTTTGGAATGTCCGCAGCCGTCGGGCTGTACCAATCTGTACTTTGCTTCATTCTGATCATGATTACCAACCGCACGGTGAAAAAAATCGATTCGGATAGCGCCTTGTTCTGAGGAGGAAACCACTTTGAAAAAAATGAGCAAAGACCGTGTTCTGTTTAACATAATTGGATACCTGTTTATTACGCTTCTTGCTGTAGCCTGCGTGCTTCCGTTTATTATGGTGATTTCTGGCTCCCTCACAGCTGAGGAAAGCATTATTCAAAAGGGCTATTCCGTTTTTCCCAGGGAGTTTTCTCTGAATGCATACAGGCTGGCATTAAAGGCTCCAGAAAAAATCCTGCGGGCTTACGGCGTGACGACTTTTGTCACGGTTGTAGGTACGTTCCTAGGATTGCTCATCACCTCTATGACGGCCTATGTCTTACAGCGAAAGGACTTTTCCTGGAGAAACAAGTTTGCATACTTTTTCTTCTTTACAACGCTTTTCTCCGGAGGTCTTGTACCATGGTATGTTTTGATGGTAAAGTATCTGCACCTGAAGAATTCTATTGCCGCTGTGATCCTTCCCGGGATGCTGAGCGTGTTCAACATTCTCATTATGCGGAACTTTATGAGCGGTGTAGATGCGTCTTTAATTGACGCCGCCAAGATCGATGGTGCGGGAGAGTTTAAAATCTATTTCAATATTATGTTGCCCTTGGCGAAGCCAGCTCTTGCAACCATTGGACTTTTCACGGCCCTGGCATACTGGAATGAGTGGTACAACACGATGCTGTTCATCAGTGATGAGCGGCTGTATTCGCTGCAATACTATCTCTACCAGATCCTCAACAGCGTCAGTGCGAGAAAAAATTTGATGAACGTGACAGGCATTGTACTTCCAACTCTGCCGGAGGAAAGCCTGAAGCTCGCCATGACTGTGATTGCGACAGGTCCCATTATTCTGTTGTATCCGTTTGTTCAGCGTTATTTTGTAAAAGGCATTACAGTTGGTGCGGTAAAGGGGTGAGATAGAAAACGTAAACGAATCCGGAAGCCCAAATAAAAACAAATAATAAGGAGAGAAATATGAAAAACATGAAAAAAATCATTGCGGTACTGCTGGTTCTGGCAGCGCTTGCATCCCTTTTTACTGCGTGCAGCACAAAGCCGGCTGAGTCCAGCACAACGGCCGCAAATCCCAGCGAGCCTTCTGCCGCGGCAACAGACCCGGCAAAGGAGACTCTGGAACCTGTGACATTGAAGATGTATCTGCTGGGGGATAAACCGGCGGGATTTGATGAAGTTTATGCAAAAATAAACGAGAAGCTCAGTCAGGATATTCAGACGACACTGGACGTGGAGTTCATTTCCTGGAGCGATGTGGATCAAAAGTACTCTCTGCTGTTTGCGTCCGGCGAAGACTTTGATCTGATCTTTACGGCACCGTGGGCATATTATTCTTCTGTCGCAAATAAGAATGGCTTTTTGGAAATTACTGAGGATATGATGAAGCAGTATGCTCCGAATACTTGGGACGAGGTGCCGGAAGCGGCATGGGAGCAGGCCAAAATCAACGGAAAAGTGTACATGATTCCCTGCACTACGAAAGAGTACTCTACGCGGGTGATGGTCATTCGTGGGGACCTGCGGAAGAAATATGACGTGCCGGAAGTGACCTCGCTGGAAGGCTTTCAGAATTATCTCTATGCGGTCGCGGAGAATGAGCCGGGCATCATTCCGATGCAGCTTGGTGATCCGTATATGCTGCGGGAGCTGGTTGTAGGTACCTTCAATGGCTGGGACTACCTCGGAAATGTTGGCAACAATACCTATCTCATGTACGACTATAACAGCGACAGCAACGAAATTTTCAGCATGCTGGATATGCCGGAATATCTGGATTATTTGAACATGATGCACGACTGGAAAGAGCGCGGCGTGTGGACCAAGGATGTCCTTTCTGACCAGAGTGCCGGTCAGGGTATGGCGCAGGGCCGTGAGGCCGTCAGTATTCAGAACATCGGAATTGCCGGTCTTCTGAACAGTGTCCCGAAGGAACACCCGGATTATGATCCGGAGCTGATCGACCTGAGCGTGGGTAAAACGAAGATGCCTGCCCTTTATATCAACAATGGCATGGCAATTCATGCAACCTCCAAAAATCCGGAGCGCGCTTTGATGGTTCTGGATCTGTTCCGCAACAATCGTGAGTACTATGATCTTACCTGGTATGGCATTGAGGGAAAGCACTATACTGCCATTGGCGATACGGGCTATTCCAGCCTTCCCGATTCGGCCGATTACGGAGCGGGCGGCGCCTGCCAGTGGGGCTGGGGTGTAAGTTCTATGCAGCGCACGGCGGACGACGAGCCGGAGCAGCGCACCGAAATTATGGATCGCTGGATTAATGAGGAAACGGTCAACCATCCGCTCCAGAACTTCAACTTTGATGACGCCAATGTAAAGAACGAGATGGCGAATATTGCAAACGTTTACCAGCAGTATGCCCTGCCCCTGGAGCTCGGCTTTGTTGATGTAGAGGATGGGCTTGCGACGCTGAAGGAAAAGCTCGATCAGGCGGGTATCGAAAAGGTGCGGCAAGAGATGCAGACCCAGTTGGATGAATACCTGAAGAATCTGAAATAAGCAAGAGTAGAATCGAAAGGCACTGGCGAAAACCGGTGCCTTTCCTTAAAACTGGCGGTATATACGCTTCAAGTATGTCGTTTCAAAGCAGAACACAGATTACTTGCCTTTTGTAATGGATTATTTTGAATGGAGTGTATTTTATGAAAAGACTTCTAATCCTTGCTCTAGTTGTACTAATCCTTGCTTCTACTGTTTTAGCTGCATCTGCTATAACTTCAACTTCTGATGATGTTTTAGAAGAGAAAGCGGAGAATCTTGTGACAAATCCGTCCTTTGAAAGCGGATACGGTCAAGAAATTCCCGGGTGGGAAATTACAGGAAATTTAGAATCTGCTTATACAGAGAATGGCGGATATACCGGGCAGCGACAGTTATCATTTTGGAATGAGACGAACTCTTACGAGGTTAGTGCTTCTCAAACAGTAGCCGAAATCCCTGATGGGACATACTCCTTAAGCATATGGGTAAAATCTTGTGGAACTCAAAATGACTGCACCATTAGTGTTTCCGAATATGGCGGAGATACGAGAAGCGTGGAAGTTCCCCAGGCAATTCAGCATTGGGCGCAGATCAGAATTAATAGAATAAAGATCAGTAGCGGCCAGTGCAAAATCCAAATCAAGTCTGCCGCAAGCTCGACAGAGTGGGCCTGCTTTGATGATGTAGTACTGCGTCTGGATAAAAACTATGTACAGAATTCATCATTTGAATCGGGATATGGGCAGAATATTTCGGACTGGCTTATTACTTCTGCGGATAATATGGAAAGTGCCGCATATGCAGAAGATGGTGGGCATAATGGGATGCGGCAGTTGTCTCACTGGAGTGGAAGTTCGAAGTACCAGGTTGATACCTACCAAAATATTGAAACGCTGCCGACTGGAATTTATACCCTAAGCGCATGGGTGAAGTCCTGTGGCACTCAAAAAGAGTGCTGGATGTATGCATCCGGATATGGCGGGGCGCAGCGCCGTATTCGAATTCCGCAGTCGCCGCAAGCATGGACACAGATACAAATAAACAATATTGAGATATCAAATGGAGAGTGTAAAATTGGTTTTTGGTCTGACGCCAAGGCGGGCGAATGGCTGTGTGTCGATGATGTGACCATGACGAAAGAGGCGAATTTCCTTAAGAACGGCTCTTTTGAAAATGCAGTTTCCGCGGATACGGGGAACTGGAGCATTTCCTCCAGCAATAATATGGCTGAAGCAGTGTATACCGAAATGGGAGGCTGCGATGGAACACAACAATTGTCTTTCTGGAACGAGGAAAAACCCTACAAAGTTTCTGCCACACAATTGATCACAGGACTTGAAAATGGAACGTACACACTTATAGCGTGGGCAAAATCATGTGGCACGCAGAATATGTGTTGGATTAGCGCCTCTGACTATGGTGGGGCAGAACGACGCAGCAGCGTACCGCAGTCTACACAGGAATGGAAAAGTATTTATATAAGGGGGATTCAGGTGACGAATGGTAAATGCCGTGTTACGCTTCATTCAGAAGCGGAGGCAAACGAGTGGGCTTGCTTCGATAATCTGGCCTTTGTAAAAGATGACATAGAGCGCCCGTTTTTTAAGGGGGCGGATATGTCCATGCTCAGGGAAATGGAGGATGCCGGAACTTGCTTTTATGAAAATGGCACACGCATTGATCCTTTTGAGATTCTTAAGGAGAATGGCTTTAACAGTATTCGTTTGAAGGTGTGGAATGATCCCGGTAACCCCAACTTCTATCCCGCAGATCAAAGCCCAGCAGAGGGCTACAACAATAAGGCGCACGTTGTGGAAACGGCACGGAGGGCCCATAATATGGGGTTCCAAATCGTTCTCGATTTCCACTACAGCGATTGGTGGGCAGATAAGCACAAACAATTCAAACCTCATGCGTGGGAAGAGCTGCAATTTACGGAACTGAAACAGGCGGTATATGACTACACCTATGATGTCGTGAACACCTTGCTCAAAGAAGGAATTCAGCCTGCTATGGTGCAGATCGGCAACGAAATCAATGCCGGTATTTTATGGGATGATGGAAAGATAGCTGATAATGCTTCCAACTGGAACAATTTAGCCGAGCTTTTGAAGGCGGGGTGTCGGGCTGTAAAGGATGTTTCTCCGGAAATCCAGACGGTGCTGCATGTAGATGATGGCTCGCATCTTTCTATGTGCCAGGACTTTTATGCCAACTGCATAGAAAATGGAGTAGACTTTGATGTGATAGGTCTGTCGTATTACACAACATGGTGCGGTAGTCTGGACCAACTCTCTGAAACGATGACGGCTCTGGCTGAGCGGTATGGAAAACCTGTTTGCGTTGTGGAAAATTCACAGCCATGGTGTTCGGGAGAGTACACCTTTACAGGGGAAACAGAAAAGTATCCCTGCACCGTACTGGGACAGAAGCAATTTCTTACAGAGCTGCTCACCAGGATCAAACGGGTCCCAGACGGGCTGGGTATTGGATATTTTGCATGGGAACCGTTTTGGATTGAACCTGCGGAAAAGAATTATCAGTGGAACAATGGCGGCTTCGTAGATTTTGAGGGGAATGTGCTGGACACCATTCATATTTTTCGCAATAATTAACACAAGCCGATGGAGGAGCGTATGTTTGATTATACAAGCACATACTTGCGAATGAACCAAAAACCGTGGTTTCCAATTATGGGCGAATTTCACTATAGCCGATATCAGGACGAGTTTTGGGAAGAGGAACTCCGCAAAATCCAGGCCGGCGGTGTAACAATCGTTTCCACATATGTGATTTGGATTCACCATGAGGAAGAGGAAGGCGTATTTGATTTTTCTGGATGCTGCGATTTGCGGAAATTCTTGCAGCTGTGCAAAAAGGTTGGACTAATGGTGTTTTTAAGACCAGGTCCATGGGTGCATGGAGAAGTACGAAATGGCGGATTCCCGGATTGGCTGATGGAAAAAGGGAAAAGGATTCGCCTGCGGAGTGATGATCCGGCGTATTTGCGGTCGGTTACACGATTCTGGCAAGCCATATTTCAGCAGGCGCAAGGCTTATTTTGGGATCAAGGCGGGCCAATTATAGGAATCCAAATCGAAAATGAATATGGTCATGTGGGCGGACTGCGGGGCGCTGATGGAGAACAGCATATGCGGACACTGACAGCGCTCGCGAAAAAAATAGGATTTTGCGTGCCGCTCTATACAGCAACCGGCTGGGGAGGCGCATGCACTGGGGGTCTTCTGCCTGTTATGGGCGGTTACTGTGAGGCACCATGGGCTCAGACAACAGGTGAACTCCCGGCAAACAGCAACTATATATTTAGCCATGTGCGAAGCGACTTGCTGATTGGCTGTGACCATAATGTGAATGATGAATTGACCTTTGATGAGACAAAGTTTCCGTATCTGACTGCCGAACTCGGAGGCGGCGTACAGATTACAGACCATCGCCGTCCCCAGGTCAGCGGAGCGGATATTGGGGCAATGTCCATCGCAAAGCTTGGAAGCGGCGTAGGAATGCTGGGGTACTATATGTATCACGGCGGCAGTAACCCCTGTGGAAAGTATTCATCTTTACAGGAAAGCAGGGAAACAGGCTATGCCAACGATCTGCCAGAAATCAATTACGATTTTCAGGCACCCATTCGGCAGTTCGGCACCATTTCGGACACCTACCGGGAGATTCGACTTCTGGCACTTTTTCTTCGTGATTTTGGAGAACTTCTTGCGCCGATGCAGTCAAAAATCCTGACGCCGTGTGAGGACCCAGAGAATGCGCACACGCTCCGTCTGGCGTGCCGTTTTGACGAAAACGGCGGATTTCTTTTCTTCAATAATTATCAGCGCAGACGGACAATGGATGCCCATCCGGGAACTGTCCTTATGGGCTACGATGGGAAGGGAACAGTGCTGTTTCCCAAAACGGATATTGCGTCCGGAGAATTTGGATTTTTCCCCTATCGGCTCGTCCTGGGACAGGCCATTTTGCAAAGCGCACTTGCGACGCCCCTCTGCAAACTGCGGACGGCCAAAGAGGAGGTGTTCGTATTTTATGGTGACAGAGAGAATGCTTACCAATGGGAGTCAAAAGAAACGGCTGCAATTTTGCATCTGAACCGCGCACAGGCGCTCAAGGCGGTAAAAGTGCATCTTGACCAGGACTACCTAATCCTTACAGACTACTTTGTATGGGCGGATGACGGCAAGCTAGTCGTTACGGGCGAGAGGAAAACAGAAATATATACCTACCCCGCATTGCATGAACTTCCTGTGGGATTTCGCTTTGTGAAGAAAGAGGGAGCGCTGTATCAGTACATTCGTGAGGTTGCGGAAGAAAAAATTACATGGAAGCTTACAAGTGCGGGCGGCGGTCAATCTGTAAAATATAAGCTGCATTTGGAATACCCGGGGAAAAACATGGCCGCGGAGTACGCAGACGCAATTCTAAGAATCTCGTATCTTGCGGAACGTATGAATGTCTTCTGTACTGGAAAGAAGGTCAATGATTACTTCTACAATGGGCAGGATGCGCTTCTCAGTCTTCGCTACTTTGGATATCCGACAGAATTAGAACTTGAGCTGCTGCCAATCTGCAATGCGGATCAGAAGCGTATCTATTTAGATGTCTGGCCTGAGCTTGCACAGGGAGACAACGCAAGTATCTCAAATGTTTCAATCCAGCAGCTGTACTCCTAGGTATACGGACGCTGTGGAAATGCTCTATGATTCCGTTCCGCTGGCACTGTCCGAGCTTATCCGTGCGGAGGCAATGGCGATTGTGAACAGAGTCCTGAAGCGTGAGCCGGAATCGAAACGCGACTTGTTTGCCTACATGGTCGAGTGGCCGGACAAGATGGATGTCAACAGATGGTATTATCTTGACGTTCAGGAGACAACGAACAGTCACGACTTTGCTCGCAAGACGAATACCCATGAGTACTGGACTGATTTTATCACGCCGCCTGATTGGACTGCATTGGAAAAGTAATACTTCCTGTTTTGCAAATTCATCGTGGAGGAGGGGCGGCTTGTCCGCCCCCTCATTCTTCCAATCAAGAGGTGATTTCGATGGACGAAGCGCAACTGACAGCATGTGTTTTCCAGAAGATGCTGGACACCGTTTTTCTGACAGAGCACAACATGGCCCGGCAGCTCGGCCTGCCCTACAAGGTGCTGCGGCGGGTCCAGACGGCGCAGCGTATGACCCAGAAGACCGCCGATGCCATGGAGCGACTGCTGCAATACTGTGTGCGCAATCAGATCCCATTGGATCGCTACCTCTCGGAATATCGTTAACAAAAAAGCGCCCCCTGTGACAGAAAATACTCTGTCACAGGGAGGGCTTTTTTCGTTATAGCAGGCCGAGACTTCGGCGCAGATAATACTGCCCGACCTCGGAAAAACGCTTTTGCAGATTGTCCGGCGTTGGCTCTTGCCCTTCCGCCAGCAGCAGCCGGAAAATGGCGGCATCCACCACATCCATATCCAGCGCAGTATGCTCGTCGGTAAACATCCGGTCGATCAAGTTCAGCAGTTCCTGCCGCGAGAAGCTGCGGCGCATATCCCGCAGGTCCTGCACGGTCAAGTCAGCGGCGTTTTGTGACATGAGAGCTTCCTCCTATCCGACTGTATGCGGCAGAATGTGCCTCATAACGGAAGATTATTTTACAAAATACGGCGTTATAAGGGCGGATATTCCGTTATAGGCTTCTGTTTCAAATCCGGGTTCTTCGGTAAAATATCTGTACAGATACTGAGGAAAAAGAGGTGCGCGTATGCCCATATCCTATAAAGTCATCGGCAGGCATATCCGGGACGCACGAAAGAGCGCAGGTCTTACGCAGGAGGCAGCCGCTAATCAGCTGGGCCTGTCGCCGGAGCATTACGGCAAGGTCGAGCGCGGAGAGCGCACGGTCAATCTGGAACGGCTGGTACAGATCAGCCATCTGTATGGGACGACGGTCTGTGCGCTGCTGGAAGGCTTTGATACCGACGCAGCGCCCGTGACCCAGCGGCCAGCAGAAATGGATGCGTTTCTGTCCGCCATGCGCGAAATTGCAGGCGGCTGCACGGAACAAAGCCGCGCGCTCATGCTGCGCGTATGCGCAGAGATCGCAGCCAGCGACAAAAACTGAACACCTTGGATGCCCGCTCCTCGTGAGCGGGCTTTTTCTTTCTCTACTATACCATAGATTTTCAGAAAAACGTCAAGGAAAGGATGAAAAATCTTTCGCCATTTTCAGGGGTTTTATGCCCGCAGGGGTGACAAATTTATCACGTTCCCGAATCGCAGAATTGCTTGTAAAATAGGAATCGTCGAAACGAGAAGGGAGATAAATCTATGGAGAAGGGGCTAACGTCCTATGTGCTGAACTATCTTCTGAGTACCTGTTTTGACAGCAAAGCAGATATGGCACGACAGCTGGATATGAGCAAGCGCGCCCTGCAGCGCGTGATGAACGAGCCGCAGCTGAGTAAAGGCGGCAGCGTCGCGCTGGTCAAGGCGCTGTGCTACTGCGCGCGGCACCATGTCCCCGTGGACCCGATCCTGCGCGAATATGCGGCACATGATACGGATGAACAGAAAGATTTGATCTACGACCCCAGTACCGTCAATCTCACAGCCTACACCCGCCTGACCCTGCCCATGCCGGAGCATTTGACCGCAGAGGGAGCGGAGGTGTTCGCATCTATGCTCCGCTTTCTTCAAAGGGCCTCGGCACACATCTGCCCGAACTGTATGGTCTGGTGCAATCCGTGGGACGGGACGGCATGATTTATAGAAGGGCAGCTGCTATCTTGCGCGCATGGCGCGGTGTATCTGCCGGGAGGTCGCCTCATTATACACAGAAAGCTGGAACAAGCTATGATTTACGAAACAGACTTATTTTCTTTTTCCTTCTTTTTCCTTTGTCCCGAACTGGTATTTACAGCTGGATGCGCTGGCAGAGCTGGCGCTCCCGGAGCCGTGGCGTTTCCGCAGCGGCAGCTATTCCGAGAAAAATTATGATACGCCGATCTTAGAACGATACATTCAATCTATTTTTCGCAAACAGGTCATCGACTACAATGCTGCAACTGACATGGCTGAGAAGGACCGGATCATCCTCATGCGCAACGAATACGCCTGCTTTCATACCGGCCTTTATACAAAGCGATATAAACCCATCTATGCCTGCTTCGGCAGAAATAAAAAACTGGATTCTTTATTAAAGTGGTGCTTCCGGGGCTTCGCGGATGAAAACTCTGCGCTGCTGCGCTATATTTCCCCTCTGCCGGAAAAGCCTCTCTACTCAATGCCGCTGCAAGGTATTCATTACGTTCCAGACTGGCCGGTGCGCGTCAACGTGGAGCACATCCTCGGAGACCCGGCCAATGTCGCAAGATTGCCTACCGAACTGCAAAGCGCCCGCAATCTGCCTCTCCTTCTGGAAACGGCGGTTGAGCTGGCGCGCCGAAAAGCCATCGTCTCTCCCGGCGACGCTGTCCCGCAGATTTATCAGCAGAGGCTGCAATACCTCCTGCCGCTGTGTCTGACGGATAACCCATAGTTAAGCCCTCTGCGGATTTTTTCCGTGGAGGGCTTATTTTTTATGGAACCTCAGTTTTTGCCCTCCGCGTGGCTCTATTATGAAAGACTTTTTGGAGGGCATGGATGACACAGATACAGCAGGAGCGGATATTGGGGCTTCAGGACGCCGGGCTTGGATATAAGAAGATCGCCGCAGAACTCGGCATTTCGGTCAATACCGTGAAATCCTTTTGCCAGAGGCAGCGGCTAAAGATGTACGACGCTTTTTGCCTGCAATGCGGCAGCCCAATACAACAGCCGCCGCGGGTGCGGAAGAAGAAATTCTGTTCGGACAAATGCCGGTCCATGTGGTGGAACCGGCATCCGGAGCTGCTCCAGCGTCAAACGATGCAGCATCTGACCTGTGTATGGTGCGGCAGAGCGTTTGAGCGGTACGGAAAGCCCAAACAACAATATTGCAGCCGTGCCTGCTACGCGGATGCCAGAAGGAAGGAGGCACACGATGCCTGATTTTGAACAGCGTCAGATGGCTTACCAGGCGGCGATGGCGCTCGCCCGGCGTATGCTCTCAAAGGGCTTGATCTCCAAGGAAGAGTACGCTGAAATTGATACGATCATCGCCAAAAAGTACGGGATATATTCGTGCAGTATATTCCGCTGAATGGCTGGATAAATCGTGCGTTCAGAGGTAATATGTCACACACCAAAGGGAGGTGAACGACATGGAGAGAGTCATAGAACGGGTCGATTTCCAGATCCCCATGCAGCCGAAGGCGCTGCGCGTCTGCGCCTATGCCCGCGTTTCTTCCGGAAAGGACGCGATGCTCCACTCGCTTTCCGCGCAGGTGAGCTATTACAACAGTCTGATCCAGTGCCACGCCGATTGGCTTTACTGCGGCGTGTTCAGCGACGAAGCTATCACCGGCACAAAGAGCAAGCGGGATGGCTTTCAGCGAATGTTGGCAAGCTGCCGCGCCGGAGAAATCGACCTCATCATTACAAAAAGCATCTCCCGCTTTGCCAGAAATACGGTCACGCTGCTGGAAACCGTCCGGGAACTGAAAAGCCTGGGTGTTGATGTTTTCTTTGAAGAACAGAACATCCATACCATGAGTGTGGACGGAGAACTGATGCTGACCATCCTGGCATCCTACGCACAGGAAGAAAGCCTGTCGGCCAGCGAAAATCAGAAATGGCGCATCCGCAAAGCGTTTGAGAACGGAGAGCTTGCCAACCTGCGTTTCCTGTTCGGCTACAACATTACTGCAAACGGCATCCAAGTAAATGAGAAACAATGTCGTTGTGTTCTGCATGGACGACGGTTCTGAGATCGTGAAACGATGGAAAGACCGCTCCAGAGCAGAAAGCTGGTCGCCGGAAATGAAAGAGCAGGCCAGACAGCGGGCATTGCAGACAAGGAGGGGGCAAAAATGAACACCGCATCAGTTCGGTCGGTTACAGTCATTCCACCGACCATCAACCCTTTGACGCATATTTCTATGGCGGCCACCCGAAAACGAAGGGTCGCCGGATACGCCAGAGTATCCACGGACAGCGATGAGCAGTTCACCAGCTATGAAGCTCAAATCGACTACTACACGCAGTACATCCAGCGCAATCCCGAATGGAAGTTCGTAAAGGTCTATACCGACGAGGGCATTTCCGGTACAAGCACCAAGCACCGCACGGGCTTCAATGAGATGATCGACGATGCCATGTCCGGCAAGATAGACCTCATCGTCACGAAATCGGTCAGCCGATTTGCCCGAAATACGGTCGACAGCCTGGTCACCATCTGCAAGCTGAAGGAAAAAGGCGTAGAGGTCTATTTTGAAAAAGAAAACATCTACACCTTTGACAGCAAGGGCGAACTGCTGCTGACCATCATGTCGAGCCTTGCGCAGGAAGAAAGCCGTTCCATTTCGGAGAATGTGACCTGGGGTCAGCGAAAGCGGTTTGCCGACGGCAAGGTCAACCTTCCGTACAAGCAGTTCCTCGGTTACCGAAAGGGTGCGGATGGTCTTCCGGAGATCGTGCCGGAAGAAGCAGCCATTGTCCGCAGAATATACGCCCGTTTCATGGAGGGCGTGACCCCACACACCATTGCAAAGGAACTGACGGCAGATGGGATTCCGACTCCGTCTGGAAAACCAAACTGGCCGGCCAGCACGGTGGAGAGCATCCTCCAGAATGAGAAGTACAAGGGCGCTGCGCTCCTTCAGAAATGCTTCACGGTCGATTTTCTTACAAAAAAGCAAAAAGTGAACGAGGGCGAGGTGCCGCAGTATTATGTGGAGCACAGTCACGAGCCGATCATCGCGCCAGAGGATTTCGATAAGGTGCAGAATGAATTCGTGCGCAGGAAGCAGCTTGGTCGGCAGTACAGTGGGAAAAGCATTTTTGCATCACACATCGTCTGCGGCGATTGCGGTTCTTTTTATGGGCCCAAGGTGTGGAGCTCCAACAGCAAATATCGCAAGCTCATCTGGCAGTGCAATAACAAATTCAAGGGCGGCCACAGGTGTGAAACGCCCCACCTGGACGAAAAAACCATCAAGGCACGGTTTGTGGATGCCTTCAATGCCGTCCTCGACGGCAAGGACGGCATCCTTGCCGACTGCCGCCTGATGCAGACCACGCTGACGGATTGCACGGGCATCGACGCGGAGATCGAGCGCCTGCTCATGGAGGTCGATGTGGTGACCGAACTGACCCGGCGCTGCATTTCTGAAAACGCGCAGTCGTCGCAAAATCAGCAGGAATATACCGCCCGGTATAACGGTCTTGCGGAGCGGTACGAAAAAGTAAAAGCGCAGCTTGAGCAGCTCCGCGCCACGAAGACTGCACGGGAAGCTCAGGCAGACGCCATTGGTGCGTTCATGTTCGAGGTGCAGGAACTGGATGTCCTCACCGAGTTTGACGAGAAGCTCTGGCTGGCCGTCATTGATAAGGTGACCGTTCACACCAATGGGCGGATGACCTTCCGCTTCCGCAGCGGAACAGAGATCGACGTATAAGATCCATAAAGCGAAAAAGTCCGCAGGTTTGAGCGCCTGCGGGCTTTTCTGCATTGAAATGCAAGAGAAATATGGTATAATGTTATAAAATGAAAGTGAGTGGGGTATTAAGATGTTATTTGACGAAAAGGATTTGAGTGTTTTTGATAACACAGATTCTCGCGACTACTTTATGGAGATACTTCAATCATATTACAGTAAAAATTATCGCGCTACAATTGTACTGTTGTACTCATTTGTTATTTACGACTTGTTTATAAAGCTACAGACTATGGCAAACGAGGGGGACAAAAAGGCGAGCAGCAAGCTCAAGGAAATAAATGACATGATAGAGAATGACGAAAAATACTCTAGCGTGGAAAATGAGATAATCCGTTTTTTCAAAGAGAACTGCCAGCTGTATTTCAATCGTTTTACTGAGGATGTAGACTATTTAAAAAACTGTAGAAACAAATGTGCTCACCTTAAAGTTAATGATAATACTTTGTACGTTCCGAGTGACTATCATGCTAGGATGCTAATATGTTCGATGTATGATCATATTTTCTCGGTCAAGGCTCCGTTCATTATGGATCTGTTTCCCCTTGCTCAAAGTGATGTTGAAGCCTATGCAAAAACAATTTATTACATATCCGGCGATGGTTTTGACGAGTCCATAAAAAATAGTATAGAAAACAAGTATCTAAGTCGAATGACATTTGATTCACTGAAGAAGTCGTACAAAACATTTTTCCGGCTTTTGTTTGTGTCTGATAATGCAGAATGTATAGAGAATACATACGGATTGTATGCTTTCGCTTATGTGATGACCGGATATATGATTAAAAAGGGTTATACTGCAACTTTTTCAGAAATTTTAGTGCCAGGCATTCTGTCAAGGATTACGGTTGATACGCTTGAAAAGTCAGATGCACGGAGAAATGCTCTAATTAAAATCATATTGGATTATCCAGTAATAATGGATATTATAAGAAGCAATGAAGGTGTGTTTGCATATTTGAGCAATTTGGTTTTGGGAAAGCCGCAGTTCTTGAAATACTATGGTGCGTTTCATCCGAGGAGCGAAAAATCTGTCTATGCCTTCTTCAAGGAAAATCCTGGAGTGCAGCAAGCTGGTTTTTCGACAGTCTTGTATGACACAGTTAAAGACAGTGAGGATTTCAATTTAGCTGAATTTACGCATAAAATGGTTAACGCCATTCCTCACTATGCTGGGTTTGATGCAGCAGATAACTTTACGAACTTTTTTATAAATCATTTACAGGATTTAAGTATTGATGATATAAAATCGGTGATGAGCGTGTATTCGGCGAATGCTCAATGCACTAATCGTGGGAGACATTCAACCGATATCACAACTATCAATGAGTATATTGCGGCGCATTCAGCTGGGGATGGCGGAGAGGTTGAGCAAAGAGAGGGCTGATTACTTTTGCACGAAAAGAACTCTCAGCGCGAGAAACAATGCACACCCTTAAATAAACTGCACACCCTTTGCGGGAAAGTTGCACACCCGAAGGGTTTTTATTAAAATTAGAGTCATTTGCCAAATAAAACTGCCATCCCGTCGGGATGGCAGTTTTATTTAGTCAAACCGAGCGGCGCAGGGATGCCTGCCGTTTACACCTGACAGAATGCTATTTCAGCATCTCATAGCGCACGATCAACTCCTGCGTTTCCTGTGCGGTCAGAAGTTCGAGATTTTGCTCCTTCCGATAGTCCTTTGGGGAGACGCCGACGACGGATTTAAAGATTCTTGAGAAATAATTCCCGCTGCCGAAGCCGGTCTGCAGCGCAATATCCTCGATGCGCATATCGCTTCGCTGCAGCAAGCGGCAGGCCATCTCAATTCGATATTTGATCAGGTACTGCACCGGTGTCGTTTTGAAGTTTTCCTTGAAAATCTTCGTGAGATAGGACGGCGAAAGATTGCAGATCTGCGCCATCTGGGTCAGCGTCAGATTGCTCTGATAGTTTGCCTGAATTGCTTCGACGCAGTTTTGCAAGCGGTTATTGGAGTGCCGCAGGCCCGGAAGGGCACGCAGCGTATCGTGAAGCGCCATGATGAACTCATAGGTGTAGGATGAGGCGGTAAAGAAATTGTCGATCTGCTTATTCACAGCCAGTCCGTAGAGTTTTTCCCAGCAGTTCAGAACCGGGCAGGCAGGCGGAAGCGTGTAGATATTTCCGTATTCGTTGATGATATTCCGGAGAATGCTGCCGCATACGGCGTTCATGGACAAAAACTGCAGTTCCCAGTGTGCGCTGTTTTTGGGCCTGAAATAATGCGTTGCGCCGGGCCGTTCGATCAGAAATGCCTGCCCGGGACGCAGCACATGCGTGTGAGAGTTGATTGTAATTGCTCCCTCACCGGAGACGGTATACTGAAAGATAAACTGGTTCTCTGAGGAGCCGAAGTTGTCGATTGAATATTTCTGCGGATATTTCCAATTCTCCCAGCCGAGTGAGATAAACGAAAAATAGTTATGATAGAGTTGGAAGAACTTAAAATGATATTCAAATGTCTGCAACTCGTGATTTTGCTGCGGCATGACGGCACCCCCCTTGTCTTCCTCTTTACTATAAAGAAAAGTCGCGCCTCTGTAAATGCATGTTATAACTTTTTTTAGCACAAAATCATTCTTTCTGTTTGCGTAGGGAGCCTGAAAAGCCTTATTTTACAGCGCATATTTTATAGATGATCAAATAATGGGAGTGATATTATTTAGAAATTAACGAAAAAACTCCATTCATTATAATGCACAAAAATGATATATTATTCACATAACAGATGTGCGTTTTAGGCAAGGGCCCGCTTGAACGGCAGATGTAAGTGATAACGGAAAAATGAAAAGGAGAAACACAGCTTATGAAAAAACTGATTACAGCACTTTTGTGCGTATGTATCCTGCTGGGTGTTTACGGCTGCGCGGCAAAGCCGGCGACGGAAGATCCTGCGGCACAGGCGAAACCCACGCAGACAGAACAGACACCGGCTGCTGACGCCCAGACCCCCGAGACTTCTGTACAGGACGAAACCGTCGATCCCTTCGGCGGGTATGACACGCCGATCACGCTGACGACAATCGTCGCCCAGACGCTGACGACCTCCTGCCCGGAGGGGGTCACGCTGGACGATAACCCGTGGAAAACGCTCTGGAACAGCAAGGGCATCGACGTACAGTACACGAGCGTTGCGGCCGATTTTGAGGACATGCCAACTAAAATCAACCTTGCTATCACCGCAGGCGAGTTCCCCGACTTTGCCAGCGTCAGCTACGCAACCTATAAGGAACTGCTTGAGGCCGACATGCTCACGGATATGACGGACATCTTTGAGCAGTACGCCTCTGACGACCTCAAAAAGCTGATGTACGCCGACGGCGGCGTTATGGCATCCAATGTGACGAAGGATGGCCGTCTGTACGGCCTTGTGCAGCCGGCGGATTATCTGGACAAGGGCGGCGTGGTTGCCATCCGGACGGACTGGCTGCAGGAACTCGGCCTTTCTGAGCCGAAGAGCATGGCAGATGTCTGGGACATTGCTGCAGCGTTCAAGGAGAATAACATGGGCGGCACCTGCACAATCGGCCTCGGCGCCACGAAGGAAATCAGCGACATGCTGGCCATGAAGTATCTCATCAACGCCGAGGGCGGCCTTGTCTCCACATGGCTGGAGCAGGACGGAGAACTGGTCTACAGCCTCATTCAGCCGGAAATGAAGACGGCACTTTCCGCACTGCACGACAAGCATGCGTCCGGTCTTCTCGACCAGGAATACGGCACGAAGTCTGAGCAGCAGCTCTTTGAGGATGCTGTCTCCGGCAAGAGCGGCGTTGTCATCTGCAACATGACTGCTCCGTTCTATCTCGACAACGGTATTTCCCTCGGCCAGGAGTGGGGTTATTACCCGCTGTATAACGAAGACGGCGGCTTCGCACCGGTTGAGGTCAGCACGAGCATCGGCTCCGTTGTTGTTGTCAGCAAGGACTGCAAAAATCCAGAAGCTGTCGTCAAGCTGTTCAACATGTTCATCAAGTATACGAACGAGGAGAGCCAGACCTACTCCGAAAGCGGCATCAACAATCTTTCCTATCCCGCCATCATCACTGCAACCGGCGTGAACCATGAAATCTACATCGCCTACACGCATTTCATCGACACCAATGAGGAACCGGCAGAATTTATCTCGAACTATGCCGGCACGGTCGAGACGTGCGAAAAATGGCGCCTTGAAAACGACGAGAGCGGACGGATTCTGTACACGATCTTTGGCCCGGACAGCACGCAGGGCGCGCTGGACGCCGAGATTAACGGCGGCGCCTATCTCATCAGCGCCTTTACCGGCACGCCCGGAGAGGCCTTCACCAAGAACGGCGGCAATCTGAACACGCTGGCAAACCAGATGATCACCAATATTATCACCGGTGCACAGCCCGTTGACTATTTTGATGAATTTGTCAACCTGTGGAAATCCAGCGGCGGCGACGCAATCACTGCTGAAATCAACGAATGGTATCAGAACCGATAAGCTGATCAGCCCCGTTTCGTAACCGGATGCGGAAGCGCCTGTCTGACACGCGCTTCCGCATCGCAGCATGCAGGGCTTCTGCCCCCCTGATATTTTGTACATCGCAGATCATAATCGTCCGGGCCGCGCGCCGCGCGGTCCGGACGGGAAAGAGAGGAAAGCATGGCATCGCTTCCGACAACAAAGAAAAAACCGGTCTCCAATTTCCGCAAGAATCTCCCCCTTCACCTGATGCTGCTGCCGGCGGTGATTCTGCTTCTGATTTTTAACTACGTTCCCATGGGCGGCATTGTCATGGCGTTCCAGGACTACCGGGTCACGAAGGGACTGTTCAAATCCGAATGGGTCGGACTGGACAATTTCCGCTTCCTGATGTCCTATCCGGATTTCTGGAACATCATGAAAAACACGCTTGTGATCGCCTGCGCGAAGCTGATTCTGGGCCTGATCGTCCCGGTCGTGTTTGCGCTTCTGCTCAACGAACTGAAAAGCAAGCGCTTTGTCAAGATTACGCAGACGCTGGTCTATCTGCCGAATTTCCTGTCATGGGTTATTCTGGGCGGTATTTTCGCAACGCTTTTGTCACCGGGCGGCCTGATCAACCATATTCTTGAGATGCTCGGGCTTGGAAATTATTATTTTATGGGCGACAACTCACTTTTCCCTGGTGTGCTGATCGTCACAGATATCTGGAAAAACTTCGGCTACGCATCCATTATCTATCTGGCTGCGCTCACGGGCATCGATCCCGGGCTTTATGAAGCGGCTGCGATTGACGGTGCGGGAAAATTCCGGCAGCTGATTCACGTTACACTGCCCGGCATCGCGCCGATCATCTTCGTCATGGCCGTTCTGTCGCTTGGAAATATCCTGAACGCGGGTATGGACCAGGTCATGAACATGTACAGCCCGCAGGTCTATATGTCCGGCGATATCCTTGACACCTATATTTACAGAATCGGTCTGGAGCAGGCACAGTACAGCCTTTCCACGGCGGCAGCGCTGTTCAAATCAGTCGTATCTGCTGGGCTGATGGCCTTGGCGTATTCCATGGCAATCAAATACGGCGACTATCAGCTGTTCTGAGGAGGCGTGCAGCTATGATTGAAAATTCAAAGGGCTATAAGACTTTTCTGGTCTTCGACTATTTTATGGTGGCGCTTCTGGCTCTGATCTGCCTGCTGCCAATGATCCACATTCTGGCCGTCTCGCTGAGTGACCGCGTTGCGAACACCGCAGGCATGGTCACGTTCTGGCCGGTCAACTTCAATCTGGAATCCTACCGGTATATCCTGAAGGACTCGGCCTTTGTCCGGGCCTTCGTTATCAGCGTCCTGCGCACTGTCATCGGCGCAGGTATTCAGGTTTTGATGACGATCATGTGCGCATATCCGCTTTCCAAATCCTCTGACCGGTTCAACGGGCGGACGGCGTATGTCTGGTTCTTTTTGATTGCCTCTTTGTTCAGCGGCGGTCTGATTCCGACGTATCTGGTCGTCAAGAATGTGCATCTGCTCAATTCCTTCTGGGCGATGATCATTCCGTGCGCCGTACCGATCGGCAATGTCATTCTGATGCTGAATTTCTTCCGCGGACTCCCAAAGGAACTGGAGGAGGCCGCGCTGCTCGACGGCGCAGGACATCTGTCCGTGCTGCTGCGGGTCTATGTGCCGCTGTCAAAGCCCAGCATTGCGACGGTAACGCTGTTCTCCATGGTCGGCCACTGGAACTCCTGGTTTGACGGTATGATCTATTTGCGCGATGATACGCTGCAGCCGTTGGCGACGCTGCTGCACAATATGGTCTCCCGTACGACGCTGAATGTCATTATGGAGACGACGGATATCTCCGTGATTGAGCAGCTGCTGACAGTCACGAACGAGAGTCTTAAATCTGCGCAGCTGTTTATCGGCATGCTGCCGATCCTGTGTGTATATCCGTTTATTCAGAAATACTTCACCAAGGGTCTTGTTATCGGCAGTGTGAAGGGATAAGGAGCGCGGTATGCTGAATTATTATTGTACATGGAACGCACAGAACTGTGCTCGACCGGATGCGGTTCTGGAGCCGTCAGCCGAGGTCTTCCTCGGCGCGGACGGCGCGAAAAAGGCGCGGGACTATCTCGATGAGGACAGTATTTTCGGCTCTGGCGATCTGGCCGGGCAATTTGCGCCGGTCCGCGATCAGCTGTATTTCCTGCTCGACGACGGATGGGACGTTCCGCGCGGGACACATCCGGTCAACGACGCTGCCATCGAGTCCTTCGGCTCGCTTGAACTGGCACGCGACCGCTTTCCGTCGTTTCCGGGCACGCCCGCGCAGCGTCTGCGCGGCGTCAACGAGGCACTTAAGGCGCGCGGCTGGCGCGGCGCCGGTCTTTGGGTCAGCGCGCAGGCGTGCGGCGAAGGATTCGTCAGCGGCTTCTGGAGCCGCGAGAAGAGCGCCGAATACTGGCGTACCCGCCTGCGCTGGAGCCGCGAGGCCGGGATCGGCTATTGGAAGATCGACTGGGGCTGCCGGCAGTTTGACCCGCAGTGGCGGCAGCTGCTGGAGGAACTGAAGCAGCAGGAATACCCGCAGCTGCACATGGAACAGTGCCACCCGGCGGCGGCTCCGGTCAACAATGTCGTTCTGGAAAACGGCAGGCAGATCAGCGACGGCCGGTTTGCCAGCTGGTCGCCGTGGCCGGACAGATGGGCGGAAATTCTGCGGAACGCGGAGATTTTTCGCTCCTATGACGTACTTTGGCAGTTTTCTCAGGTCTCTACGCTAGACCGGATCGCGGCACTGATGCGGGCCTGCCCGTCGGCACATACCATAATCAACTGCGAGGACGAGGCCTATATCGGTGCGGTTCTCGGCTGCTCAATCGGCGTAATGCGCAGCGGCCTGTACCGTCCCATCCCCGTTTTTGACTTTGACCCGCAGCATAACGCACAGAAGCTGTACGAGATTACCCGCGCGGTCAAATGGCAGGCGCAGTATCCGGAACTTCCTATCTGCGGCAGCGCACTGCGATGCAGCGAGGCCACCGTACAAGAGCGTTTCTGCTTTGCGCCGGGGCAGACCTGGATGAAGGAATATGAGCATCAGACCATCACGCAGGCGTGCCCGGCAGTGATCACGCGCGGCATGGAGCATCTGCCTGAAATCGTCTGTGCCGACGCGCTGCAGCCGCTGATCATCGCTTCCCGGCGCGGCCAGAGCGTCGCGGCAGCGTCTCTTCCCAGACGGGACGGCGCGGCATGGCGTATTCCGCGCGCGCAGATCAGTCTGCCGGAGGCGCGGCACGCAGGCTTGTTCGGCGAATGGGACTGTGTCCGCATCGCCATCCCGCCGGAGGGCTTCTCGTCCGTCCGCGCGCGGGATTTGGCGGACGGCGCGTGGACAGACGTTACCCGGCAGACTGTGCGGAAGGGGAGGCAGCTTGTCATTCCGGGCGATCTGATTGATCGGCTCTGCCGCTGCGACGATGAATCCGCACCCGGGCTGGAACTTCAGCTGGAAGGAGTATCAAATTGAGCATCGATAAAGCGTTATTCATGGACCCGCCTGCGCAATACCGCATGAACCCCATGATCCATATCTGGCCGGAGCATGACAGCCGGCTGTTCATGGAGGCATTGAAGGACTATGGCTTTGGCGGCGTTGTCACAAACGTATATCAGGAGGACGGCTTTACCTCCAACCCGAAAAATCTGCACCGGTTCAGCGTCATTGTGCAGGAACTGGAGCAGAGCGGGCTTCCTTACTGGGTCTATGACGAGAGCGGCTATCCAAGCGGCTCCGGCGGCGGTCTGGTGCTCCGGGAGCATCCGGAACTCGAGGCCAAGGGGCTGTACATGCACCGCATCATCACCTATACGCCCCGCGAGGTGCGCTACCGGCTGGACTGCGAATCTGACCGGATTGTCTGGGCGGCAAAATATCAGGTGGACGTTTCCATCCCACAGGACAGCATCGTCCGCTACGAAACCATGCAGCCTGTCCCGTTTTCAGACGACTCCATCCGCTGTGAACTGCAGGCCTGTGAGGTCCTGTATATCTTCTGCCAGAAGCCCGCGTACGAGGGTTCGCACTGCACGCACAATATTTGTTCCTACGACCGCTATATCAACGTCCTGAACCCGGACGCTGTCCGCAGATTTATCGACTTGTGCTACGAGCCGGTCGAGGCGGCCGTTCCCGGCGTTTATGCGCACGCGCAGGCCGTTTTTACAGATGAACCGGCACTGCAGACGTTCTATGTGCGTCCGTATGAGCAGTGGCCCTATGCGCTTTTGCCGTGGGAAGCGCGTCTGCCGGGGATCTTCCGTCAGATGTATGGCGAGGACCTCTATCCGCTGCTTCCCATGCTGTTTGAGGGAACAGAGGTCTGCTGGCCCGCACGCGTCAAATTCTATGAGATGATCGGCCATGTCATCGGTCAGAGTTACACCGCGCAGCTGCGGAACTGGTGCCGCGCGCACGGGGGACGCTTCTCCGGGCACTATTTCGGCGAGGAAATGCTCGTTGACCATGTCCGCAGCTATGGAAACATGCTTTCCGTGCAGCGGCAGAGCGATTATCCGGGCATGGACATTCTCGCCTGCTGGCCGGAGGGCTATTTCCCGCAGGACGCAAAATATGTCCAGATGGCCGCGCGCAAATGCGGCTCAAATGGATTCATGGCCGAGGTCTGCCCGTTTGACAACCCGGAGGAATTCGGCAAGGCACCGTTTGACAATCTGCTGGCAACGATGGGCCTGAACTATATCTCCGGTGTCCGTACCACGCAGAGTTACGCGGAGGCGGATTTCAGCGCTTTCGGCGACGGCCGTTTCCGGGATTTTCTGCCGAGGAACCAGGACATGTTCGGGCAGGTGCGCAAATACTTTGACCGCGCGCAGATGCGGCAGCTCAACGCCTATGTCGGCAGAATGGGCCTGCTTTTGGATGGATTGCAGAACCAGTGTACAACCGTCCTCTACTTCGGCATTGAGGATGTACAGGCAAAATACACACCCAAGCATGACTGTGAGGTCGGCGCGCAGGCCATCGGCTGCGATCTGGCAACGCTGCGGCTGCTGCGGGCCATGCTGGACGAGGGGCGGGACTTCCTGTTTGCCGACGCGGAGGATTTGACCGAGATTGCCCGGACTGGCAGACTTGGCGGCGAGGAAATCCGCAGGATTCTCCTGCCGGGGCTCGATGTCATCCGACCGGAGGCGCTCGCCGCGCTGCGGCAGCTGAAAAAAGCCGGTGTCTGTGTCCTGTTTGCGGAAAAACTTCCGCATATCGACGCACTGAGCGGCCAGCAGCTGCAGCTGGCCGGGGAATTTGAGGCTGTGTCTGTCCAGGAGGCAGTGCAGATTCCGGATGCGCAGGAGCCGCAGTTCAAAACGCTGTCCGGCCCGATCGTCCGGCAGGCAAGATATCGCACAAGGGACAGTAAAAGCATGTTCTTCCTGCTCAATCCCGGCCGCACGGAATCTGTTGTGCGCCTGCCGGGTGCAGACGCGCGCAGATGCGCGGTGCTTGACCCGTTTACCGGCACAATCACGCAGGAACGTCTGAACCGGGACTGGACAGTCCCGGCTGTACGCGGGATTTTTATCATCATTGAGGAATGAATTTATGAATATAACGGTGAATCAACACCAGTTTTTTGTTGATGATCGCGGAAAACGGATCATCCGGAGCCGTGACGGGCGCTGCTGCGCAGCGGCGTCTATCTGCGAATTTTCTATGCAGATTCAAAGCGGCGAGCAGCAATATGCGCTGACCCCGGAACAATTTTCAAAAACGCCGATGCCCGACGGCGCACGGTATGAAAACAGCATCCTGCAGGTGCAGCTCCGCTATGCACCGCGCGGCAGCGCCATTGCAAAGAAACTCTCCGTGACCGCGAAGCAGCCGCTGACGCTTCTGTACATGCAGACCGAATACAGCCGCTTTGACGAACCGCTGCGCGGCGGTGGTGAGGGCCAGCCTGTATTCGCAGCCAACGACTGTTTCGCCGCCAGTACGCTGCCGGTCGCGCTCACACGCGTGCTGGACGGCAGCTGCCTGTCGATCGAACAGAGCCCATGGAAGACGCTGCAGGCGGGAGAGACATTTTTGCTGCATGACGTGATTTTCGGCTTCGCCGAAGGCGCCGGCATTGAGGCAAGTTTTGTCGCGTGGCTCAGAAGCCAGCGGCGCAGGCCGGAAGGCCGCCGTATTTTCTGCGACTGGGGCGCGCATGATGAGTTGGCAGGCGAAGCGCAGCTTGATGAGGCGATGGCTATGCGTCTGGCGGGCCTTCTTGCACACGGGGCAGAGCACGGCATGGCATTCGACAGCTATCTGATGGATGCGTACTGGTTCGAGGAACATATCCCTGCCCCGGATTTTAAAAAGGCCGCCTGGCCGGATGGCCCGGGCCGGTTTCTGGAGCGGCTGCATGAAATGGGCGTTTCGTTCGGCCTCTGGTTCGATGTCGGCCTTGCCGCAAACAAGCTGAACGGCAGCTACCGCAGGCGTGACGACGGCGAAAGAACACTTTGCCTCGGCTGTGAGGAAAATGCACAGATGCTGTTTGACGGCATCCGCAAGCAGCTTGCCGCCACGAACGCCAGCCTGATTAAACTCGATTTTGCCGCATTCGACTGTGTCAGCGGTGCGCATACGCACGCCGCGGGCGGCGTGCGCTCAAAAGAGCCAGCGGTGCGGAATCTTCTTTCGCAGCTTCAGACGCTGCGCGCGGAATATCCGCAGCTGCTCGTACTTGCGTATAATACGTTCACAGTTGACGCAGCTGTGATCGCGCAGCTTGACGAGACGGATTCACGCGCTGTTGTCTCGGCGACGTGGTGTTTGTATCTGGATTATATTTATTGTGGCGATCCGCGCCCCGCAGAGCAGATTCCCGCCGGATTGCCGCAGTCGCTTCTAGCCTATACAGATGCGATGGAGCAGCGCTTCCTGCGCGCGTTCGTCCCGCCGGAGGCGATTGACGACCACGGAACCATGATCGGCAACACAAACACGATTTATTATCTGGGCAAGTCCGCTTTCCGCGACAGCTGGATTATGAATTTGTCGCACGGAAACCGCAAGCAAAACCTCTACGGCGAACTCTCGCTTCTGGATGACGCGGACTGGGACTTTCTCGCGCAGAGTGTCCCGCTGTTTGAGCGAACACTCGGCGAAAACTGGACGGTGCAGATGCACGGTGAGCCCATGCACGGCGGCGGCTACGCGTATTCGTGCTTTGACGAGGCGGGAGGCTTCCTGACACTGGTAAACCCGACTTCGACCGCGCAGACGCTCTGCGTGACGCCGTCGTGCTGGAAAGAGCAGGAACAGATGGAACTCTGCCTGTGTTATGCCGGCCACACCTTTCTCGAACAGCCGCTCGGCCGCACGACGCGCGCGCTTGTCCGCACGCTTCAGCCGGGCAGCGTGGAACTGATTACATGGCGGCGCTGCGAGTCCGTGCCCCGGGCAGGACTTTTGGTCATCGACAGCGGCGCAAGCTTGTCCTTTACCGTGCCGGAGAACGCGCGGCGCATCGGCCTGCGTCTGACCGAAGAAAACGGTGCGCCGGTCCGCGCCTTCGGAACAGGTGCAGATGCACTCAGCATCTGCGGCGGTCTGGAGCGGCTGCTTACTGCGCCGGTCTGGAGCGGCTGCTCGTGGATGCTGTACGGCTGCAATGGCGGCGAGACGGTCTGCATCCGCAGCGGATTTGACCGCAGACTCCTGCTGCACTGGCAGGCGGATGCGGCCGCGCAGGCATAAACAGGAGGTATTTGCATGAAACAGGAAAACCGCCCGCCGAGGATTCTATACTGGAAATGGGATGACAGCCATATTGACTCCGGCAGCTACCGCGCCGGTATCGACGACCTCTGTGAAAGAAGCTGCTTTGATACCGTGTTTATCTGCACACACTGGTGCCGGGACGGGCTGAGCACGAAAAAAACACATGACGCTGTCCTTGACGCCTGCCGGCTGCTGCACGCGCGCGGCAAAAAGCTGATCCTGGAGATCGATGCACGCAGCGAGAAAGAGCGCTTCTGCACGGCGTATCCGGAGGCACGCACCGGTATCGTATACTGGAAAGAACTTCCGGCCGACGCAGAGCACGCGGATTTTTCGATCCGGCAGGCCAGCGGTGCGGATCTGTTTGCCGGTGACCGGCAATCCGGTGAGTTGCTCCTGTGTGTCTACCGTTACCGCAGAACGGAGCAGGGCTACGAGCCCGGGACGCTGTGTGAACTGACGCAGGACTGCGGTCTGACTCGCACCGGCCCGGACACCGTCCGTGTAAGCTTGCCAGGCGGCTCTGATGCAGCAGAGCACATATTCGCGGCAGTTGTCAGCTGGTACCAGGCAAACGATTTGGCTTCTGATGCGCACGAGGCATTCAACCGCGAACTTTTTGCTGCCTATGCGGATATTCCGCTCGACGGCGCGGCTGTGGACGAACTTTCCTACATGACCAGTCCGTTTTTTGACTTTACACCGGGCAGCTATCAAAAATGGGACGAGCATCCCTACTACAGCCACGCGCTGGACGCGCGCTATCAGGCGCAGTACCGGAGAAGTCTCCGACTGGATTATCTGAACCGCTTTATCGGAAATGCTGCCGATCCGAATGAACAGCTGGTCAGCATCAACTGCTATCACGCCTTTATCCGGCAGATTACCATAAACGCGGAGCAGACGTTCTATCAGAACGTCAAATCGACGTTCGGCAGCGGAGCCTTTGTCGGCGTGCATCCGACGTGGTTTGCGATTGAGGAAACGGACAATACGCCGGAGGTCTGGAAAAACGGGATCGACTGGTGGGGCGTCCCGCGCGATTACGGCTTTACGGACGAGATCATGCTCTATCCTGTACGGCTGGCGCTGACGCACAAGGCAGAGGCAAACGTCTTCTACAACATGTGGTACGGCGAGGGGGCCGGCTTCCTGACGAGTTTTTTCAAGGAAATTTACCGCAACGCGCGCTACGGCGGCAGAACCATTTCTCTTGCCTACGAATGCCGCTTTGAGCGCGTTGTACAGCAGCTGTGCCGCCCTGGAGAGTTAGAAGCTGTCTCGCAGTGCGAGCAGCGGATCCGCGCGCTGGATCATGTGCAGCACGCGCCTGCGGCGTCGGATGTGTTGATCATCATGGGGGTTCCCGCAGCCTGCAATGCAAAATACAACCAGAACGTTCACGGAACGTGGGACACCTATGGCAGCGTCTTCAAGCGGGTCTTTTCGCTTGCACGCGGGCTCTGGGACGCGGGGTATAACTGCGACTTAGTCGGCAGCTACGAGATCGACTCCGGTGCAATCCGGCTTCTGCCGGACGGAACCGCACAATACGGCAGCCAGACGTTCCACTTTGTACTCTATGCCTATCCCCAATTCGCTACGCAGAGTGAACAGGTGTTTCTTCAGGAACTTGCCGGACGCAAACTCCCGGCGGCTGTCATCGGCGAACTTGATACGGGCTTTTCTGGCGAAGATCTCACGGCGCTTGGCGTGCAGCTGCGAAGCAGCCTTTTCTGGTGCTCGGACAATCCTGAGATTTCCGATCTGACTGCGCTGCTTGCTGCCAATCATATCCGGACGTATCGGCTTCCCTGCGGCTGCGTGCTGCAGGACGGCAGCATGATCTTCACCGCGCCGGACGCAGCTGCGCCGAGCGGCAACCCGCTTTTTACGGAATTATCCGTCGAAGGCCGCCAAATCCGGATCGACGCGCAGGACTTCGTTTTCCTGAAACTCGCCGCAGGCGGCATCCAGCGCCTTGAGGGGCCGGCAATCCGCTCCGTCCACATTGACGGCAAGCCGGTCGTCAGCTTTGCGTCGTATCAGCTGGTCAGTCTCCATACCCTGACGCTTGCATTTCTCGGCGACAGTGTCACGGAGGGCTGCTTTGAGACGTATGAAGCCCCAGATCACACATGGCAGTGCGTCATGGATCCGGACGCTGTCTATCACGCGCAGCTGCGTCCCATGCTGCAGGACTATCTGCGCGGGCACGGCAGCCATGCGGGTGTCCGCATCATCAACGCAGGCATAGGCGGCAATACGAGCAGGGAAGGGCTTGCGCGGCTTGAACCGGACGTGCTGCGTTACCGGCCGGATATCACGGTGGTGTGCTTCGGCCTGAATGACGTGCACGGCGGCGATGCCGGACTTGGCGCATACCAGGATTGTCTGCGGGAGATTTTCCGGGCACTGCGGCGCGCGGGCAGCATGCCGGTCTTTATGACGCCGAACATGATGTGCACAGGCACGACGGCGCGCTACGCCGCCTGCCCGCCGCTGCGGGAGATGCAGGCGCACTGCTGCGCGCTTCAGCTGAATGGGCAGGTTGACCGGTATATGCAGGCGGCAAGGGATGTCTGCGAAGAAGCACGCGTCCCGGTCTGCGACTGCTACGCGCTCTGGAAGGAGCGGTTTTCTGGCGGCGAAGATATTACAGCGCTTCTCAGCAACGAAATCAATCACCCCTCGCGGCCGCTGCACCGTCTGTTCGCTGAGCAGCTTCTGCATGTTCTGCTGCGGGAGGGACTGCTTGACCAGGCGCTTCAGGAGACAGACTAAACCACAAGGCGCGTACCCATGGGTTTTCACAGGCCCGGCGGTACGCGCCTTTTCGCGCGGCATAGTTCAGGGGCTCGATTGCCGAATGATAGGGGGCTTCTGATTATTTTGTGTCAGACGGATTGACAATTCATATTCATTGATATATAATCCGAATTATATATAACTCAGATTATATATGGAGGCGCAAATATGCCCGCAAAAGTGAAAGTCACAAAAGAAATGATCCTGGATGCGGCCTTTGCGGTTGCCCGCGAAACAGGCGCGGAAAACATCAACGCAAGGACGGTATCGGAGCGGCTGCATTGCTCCACACAGCCCGTCATGTATCATTTTGCAACGATTGAAGAACTGAAGCGGACAGTCTATGCGAAAGCTGACCAGTACCATTCGGACTATCTGATGAGGATCAAAAAGCCGCAGAAGGGCGCTGCGCTTGGAATTGGAATGAATTATATTCGTTTTGCAATCGAAGAGCCGCATTTGTTCCGGTTCCTGTTCCAGTCGGATTACTTTAACGGAAGCACCCTGCTCGAATTGATCGATGCCGAAGAACTTACCCCTGTTCTTTCGGCGATGCAGGGGGTATTGGGAATCGGCATGGAACAGACGAAACAGGTCTTTTTGACTGTTTTCCTGTTTGCGCACGGGTATGCAAGCATCATCGCCAACAATTCACTGAAATACGACGAGGAGACGATCAATTCCCAACTGCAGCAGGCGTATCGGGGCGCAATATTGGCAGCACAGGAGGAAACGGCGTGAAACCGAAACCAGTCCGGCTTTGGATGTTTCTGCTGCTGGTCGCCGCGTTTTGGGCGTTCATCTTTTTGACCTTGCATTTCTGGCTGGAGCCGTATTCTACTGCGTATGCCGAAACGAGAAGGGGCGCAGCCGGAGTTGCCGTGAATTTCTCCCAAAGCGGCATATCTTGACAGGTTCGGTGAGGTGTGGTATAAATGGCAGAAACCCTGCAATCAAAATCAGATTGGCTTTGCTGCCCGAAATGCGGCGGCAAAACAAGGACACAGATACGACCGCGCACGGTATTAGAGGATTTTCCTCTGTTTTGCCCAAAGTGCAAATATACCTGTGTGATCTGCTTCCGAGACGGGAAAATGAAAGAAATCAAAATGCCAGACGCTTAGACGCAGTGCAGACCGGGGAATCGGTTTGTACTGCGTTTATTTGCGTTCGTGGCACGAACGAGCATTTTAGGAGGAACCGATGAATTACATCCATATTACAAAAGAAAACATAGACAAAGAACACATCTGCTGCGCAATGTCCGGCAAGCAGAGCCTGGTAAAAAAGGAATGGCTCCGGCAGCGCTTTGACGAGGGGCTTGTTTTTTACCGCAGCGAGGAGCGCGGCAAGTGCTTTATCGAATACATTCCCGCAGAAAACGCATGGGTGCCCATTGAGGCAGAGGGATATCTCTATATCAACTGCCTGTGGATCGCAGGCGCAATGAAAGGGCATGGATATTCCAATGACCTTTTGAACGCGTGTATCCGGGACGCCAGGGCGCAGGCCAGGAGGGGCGTCTGCATCCTGTGCGCCGAGGGACGAAAGCGGGAATTTCTCGCTGATCCAAAGTTTCTGGCTTACAAGGGTTTCCAGACTGCAGACATATCTGACTGTGGAATCAGCCTGATGTATTTGCCCCTTGTGCCGAATGCCGAGCCGCCGAAATTCAGGCAATGCGCCAAGCATCCCAAGACAGCCGAGGACGGCTTTGTCCTTTATTATACCGACCAGTGCCCGTTCACCTGTTACTGGGTACCGAAGGTGCAGGAGATTGCCGAAGAACATGGCATTCCATTCAAGGCAATCCATATTACCGACAAAGAATCTGCGCAGAATGTCCCCGCGCCGGTCACGACCTACGCTCTGTTCCGGGACGGACAGTTCCTGACACAGAGTATTCAGTCAGACAAAAAGTTTCTGGCGCTGGCAGGCGTTCGAGGCTGAGCCGACGGAGATCGGAAGAAGAAATCTGTGGAGGAATATATGAAAAACAGCGCACTGGTCGTGATCGACCTTCAAAATGATATCACGAAAAACTACAGGGAAATCATTGAAAACGTCAATGAAGCGATTGATTGGGCCGTTAAAAAGGAACTGTGGGTTATTTACATACAGCACAACAACCTGTCTGCGGGAACGAGAACATTCAGGCCAGGAACTCGCGGCGCAGAGTTGGTGCCAGAGTTGAACGTCGTATCCGATCACATCTTTACAAAGTCAAAAAGCAATGCCCTGACCAGCGAGGCGTTCTCTGCTTTCCTTCAGGAGCGTGGCATTACCGAGGTTTATGAAGCGCCTCGGCTAACTCCCCAAAAACTTGTAAACTCAGTTTTGTGCTTCCGGTTTCAATATGACTCATGTGCGTGGTAGATATATCAACTTTTTCTGCCAGCTGTTCTTGGGAAAGCCCCTGTGTTTTCCGATAGTACCTGATTCTCTGGCCTATAGCATACAGACGGAACAAATGTAACGCTTACAAGTGATCAAATTAGCGGCGTACAGTACTGAGTTATGCGTTTACTGCTTATTTGATATTTTGGAGTATCTGTGTTATATTGTAAATATCAGCAAAATAATAGAAAGGAATTGATAAGATGTTAAGAAAGCTTTTTGCAATTCTTTTTACCAGCGCCGTTCTTACTGCTTCTATTTGCGGATGTACAGACTCTTTGGCCAATAGTACCCCAGTCAGTTCAACGAATCGTATCACTTCCAACACAAGCGGCAGCACGGTAACAACCCAAGAGAACACTTCGGCTTCGCGTCCATCATCTGCACCGTCAGATAGTGTATCTACCGGGAAAAAGAATGCGCTTAAATCCGCGGAACAATATCTCAATGTTATGGCTTTTTCCTATTCTGGACTGATTGATCAACTGGAATATGAAGGCTATACCGCAGAAGAAGCTGAATACGCTGCAAAGAATTGCGGCGCGGATTGGAATGAACAGGCTGTTTTATCTGCAAAGCAATACTTAAAAACGATGTCCTTTTCAAAAGATGGACTGATTGAACAATTAGAGTATGAAGGCTATTCGCACGAACAGGCTGTTTATGGGGCAGAACAAGCTTATTCCTCGGCTTCAGACACTGCTGCAGCTGCAAATTCTTCAAGTTCTGGATCGGCAACTGTTGGCGAGCAAAACGCGCTACAGTCTGCGCTGCAATACTTGAATAGTATGCCCTTTTCTTACACCGGACTTATAGGACAGCTTGAGTACGAAGGATATTCTGATTCTGAAGCAAAATATGCAGCAGATAATTGCGGCGCGAATTGGAACGAACAGGCGGTGAAATCTGCTGAGCAGTACCTAGCCACGATGTCTTTCTCTCGTCAAAGCCTAATCGAACAGCTTGAATATGAAGGCTTCACATACGAACAAGCTTCTTATGCCGCAACAGAAAATGGATATTGATACGGATGTCCAAACTTTATGAAGAACAGCGGTTGGGAATGCCAGATCGACAAATACGCCGACAGGAGAAACGAAAAAAAAGCAGAACAGCATAGCTGGTCCTGCGAGGCGTTTCGTCATCGATTTTCTCCAACATCAATCACATGAAACAAGAAGGCAGAGGGTAATATCCCCTCTGCCTTTTGTGTGTAATTTTCAGTGTCTTATTCTTCCTGATCCCAGTTATGCCAGACGTTCTGCACGTCGTCATCCTCTTCAAACAGGTCGAGCATTTTTTCCATGTTGTCGCGGTCTTCCTGCTTGTCGAGCTTCTGGTAGGTCTGCGGAACCATTTCGATCTGTGCCGAATCGAACTTGTAGCCCTTATCCTCGAGCGCCTTGGCGACGGTGTTGATGTCGTCGGGGTCAGTGTAGACGGTGAAGCAGCCGTCCTCGGGCTGGAAATCCGATGCGCCTGCATCGAGTGCATCCATCATGACGGTATCCTCGTCCAGTTCTTCGTCTTCGTTATCGATGACGATGACGCCCTTGCGGTCGAACGACCAGCTGACGCAGCCGCTGGTGCCGAGGCTGCCGCCGTATTTGTCAAAATGATGGCGGACGCTGCCCGCAGTGCGGTTGCGGTTGTCGGTCATCGTCTCGACGATGACGGCGATGCCGCAGGGACCGTGGCCCTCGTAGGTGATGGTTTCGTAGTTGTCGCCGCTGCCGGACGCCGCCGCTTTTTCCAGCACGCGCTTGATGTTGTCGTTCGGCATGTTGGCGGCCTTGGCCTTGGTGATGACGGTTGCAAGGCGGGAGTTATACGCGGGGTCGGCGATGCCGCCGCCCTCCTTGACGGCCACGATCATTTCCTTGGAAATTTTTGTGAAGGCAGCCGCGCGCTTGGCGTCCTGTGCGCCCTTGGTTTTCTGAATGTTATGCCACTTGGAATGTCCGGACATGAGGTGTTCTTCCCTTCGTTACAATATCTCTTGTCATTTTATCACAGATAACGGGCAGAGGTCAACTGTTTCATAGAAATTGCGTTTCATCTTTATGCGCTTTTGCCCGCAGAACGGTCAGGTTCGGCAGCGCTTCGCGCAGAATGCGCTCCAGAACGGCGCAGACGGGGTTTTCTGTCTCAAAATGGCCCGCGTCGATGAGATTGAGCCCGCGGTATTTTGCCTCTTCAAAGTGATTATATTTGAGGTCAGCGGTCACGAGCGTATCGCAGCCCGCTGCCAGCACGTCGTCAATCGCGCCGCCGCAGCTTCCGCCGCCGACAGCCACGCGCCGCACGGGTTTCCCCGCGTCCGCAAACCGGAGTCCGGGGCAGGAGAGTGCCGACTTTACAAACGCGGCAAATTCGGCAAGACGCTGCTCCCGCACCATGCCGGTGCGGATGAGGCCGTAGGGCCTGCCCTGTGCGTCCGTTCCGACGGGATTCAGAACCGACACATCCGTCAGGCCCAGTGTTTCAGCCAGTGTGTCGTTCACGCCGCCGGGGCAGACATCGAGATTCGTATGCAGGTTAATCGCGGCGATTTTCGCTTCTGCCAGTTCCAGAAGGCAGCGGCCCGCATAGCTGTCGTCGTTGATTGCGTTGGGCGCGTCAAAAAACAGCGGGTGGTGCGTCACGATGCACTGTGCGCCGGTTTCCTTCGCCTCAGCGATCACGTCCGGCATCGGGTCGAGCGCGACAAGGACGGTATCGACCGGCGCGTCGAACCGCCCACAGAGCAGACCGACATTGTCCCAGTCCATTTTCATGGATGCGGGCGCAAAGGCAAAAAGCGTGTTATAGATCTCACGAACGGTCGTCATGGTGCTTCCTCATTTCTCTGATTTCCGCAAGCGCGGTTTCATAGTAGCAGAGTTTTTCCGGCTCATCGGCCCTTTGCAGGCCCTGCACCGTGCCCGCAAGGGCCGTTTCGAGCCGGGCCAGATACGGGCCCAGCAGCGGCCCGCCCTCCCGCAGAAGCTGCGGCGAGGCGTATTGCTGTCCCGGCGAAAGCGGGGGCATGCTCCCCTTTTTTGCGCGCAGGACGGTATAGAAAAAGTGGCCGTCCTTTGCAAGCGCTTCGCGTTCAATCGCAAAGCCGTGTTCCGCCAGATACTGCCGCAGCGCCTGCCCGGCGCTCTGCGGCTGCAAAATGAGCGTATAGCGCGCATCGCAGACCCACGGCGCGGCCTCTAAAATGCGCACCATCAGATCGCCGCCCATTCCGGCCATGATGATCGTATCCGCTGCGCCCGGCGGGATACTTTGCAGGCCGTCGGACAGGAAAAACTGCATGTTTTCGGACACGCCGAAGCGCGCGGCGTTTTCGCGGGCCTTCTGCAGCGGCTGCTCGCGCAGGTCTGCTGCCGTGACGAACGGGCAGATACCCTCGCGCAGCAGGTACACGGCCAGATATCCATGATCCGTGCCGATATCGGCGGCGCGGGTCCCGCGCGGGACAAATTCGGCGCACAGCAGCAGCCGGTTGGAGATCGGAACCTTCATCGTTTCACGCAAAAGGGCGGCCGGCGGGCCGCCCTTTCCTTTCGGTTTGTTACTTGGCCTTCTCGGCTTCCTCAGAAGCCTCGATGAAGCGGTTGACCTGCGCCAGGAACGCGTCGGCGTCAACGCCATGCACCATGCAGGCTTCTTCGACGGTCTCGCCGCGGGAAGACGGGCAGCCCAGGCAGTGCATGCCGATGGCCATGAACAGCGGAGCAGTCTCTGGTGCGATATCCAGAACATCGCCGATGATGGTAGTCTTTTCGATCTTTGCAGCCATAAAAATGACCTCCTGTGTATATTTTATAGTCGTATTATACCCAACTGTCCTACAGTTTGCAACAGAAATTATCTACAGCGATGCGGCCAGCTGCGCGGCCTCCTGCATGGCGCGGCAAAGCGAAGCCTCTGCGTCAAAGCCCGCGACGTTCATGCCGTCGGCAGCGATGCAGGTATACTTGCCGATGCCGAAGAACGTGTGCAGCGCGTCCAGATAGCGGCTGCCCATCTCCATGGTGTCGCCGGTGTAAAAGCCGCCGCGCGTGGTAAGGAAGACCAGATGCGAAGCCCGGCAGAGGCCTTTGAGCCCTTCCTCCGTAGAACCAAACGTGATCCCATCGACGGACACCTGTTCAATATAGACCTTCAAAAGCGCCGGGAAGGACAGATCCCAGAACGGCGCGGCGATCACGATCAAATCGGCCTGCGCAAACTGGTGTGCATACCGGAAGCGCGGATGATCGCGCCGGTTTTCTTCCAGCAATGCCTCGCGCTGGTCAAAATAGCTGTCCTTGAAGTAGGAAAGATCTTCTGCCATCAAATCCAGCCGCGTCACGGCGCAGTCGGACGGCAGTGCGGACAAAAACGCCTTGGCCAGCTTTCGGGTGTTGGACGCCTCGCGGCGGATACAGCAATCGACAAACAGAACGTTTTTCATTGTGTACGCTCCTGTTCCAGACGGTAAAAGGCTTCAAGCGCGGTCAGAATCTCATTGCGCTCGCCGATGGCAGTCAAGCTTTCACCGTTTACATAGCCGCCGATGGCATCTGCCGTATCCTCGCCGTAAACAACGACATTATTGAGAATGGAAGCCGTCTTCATCCCGCGCAGACGGCCGATGGTAAACAGCGCGGCGGACTCCATATCCGCGCCCAGCGCGCCCTTGCGCGACCAATAGGCACTCTCCGCGTCGTTTTCCTCGTGATAAAAACTCTCGTGGCTGTGGATGATGCCGACATGATACGGGCAGCCGATCGCCTTTGCGGCGTCCACGCACAAGCCAAGCAGCTGATAATCGGCGACCGCCGGGTATTCCGGATGGACATAGGCCTTTGAAGCCCCATCGTCGCGGATCGCACCGCAGCCAAGAATCAGATCGCCCAGCGCAATGCCTTTTTGCAAGGCCCCGCAGGAGCCGATGCGGATGGCGGCCTCCACGCCGATGTTGTGCAGCTCCTCCACGCAGATTCCGGCGGACGAGCCGCCAATGCCCGTGGAAACGGCCAGCACGGGCACGCCCTTATAAGTGCCGGTCAGGCTGCGGAATTCGCGGTTGTACGCGAGTTCCCGCACGGCTTCCAGCTGCGCGGCCACGCGGTCAAGCCGGGCAGGGTCGCCGGGCAGAATGGCGTACCGGACGCCCAGCGTTTCATCCAGACAAATATGCGGCTGTTTCATCTGTGTTCGCTCCTTTATATCGTCTGTATTTCAATATGATAGCGGTTCCGGCTGCAAAGCGCATGCTCGACCTCCACACGGTAGTCCAGATCGAGCACACCGCCGTGTTCGTTGAGCAGGACGGTCATATCCTCCGTCACGACGCTGATCATCATCGCGCCGAAGCCGACGTCGTATAGAGAGTCATGTGCCTGCCGGCGGTCGAAGACCATTTCGGCGTTGACCTTTCCGCTGCGCCGCAGCGTGACAGTCTTCCCGTCTTCGATCTGAAAGGAGGTCACAACGCCCTCAAGCCCGGTCATTTCCGACTCGACATAGGACAAAAGCGCGAAGCCCGGCTCATAGCAGTACGAGCCGTCTGTCACCAGTTTGAGTGTCTGCGGCTCGGCGTCCTCCATGGACTGCGTGCCGGTGATGGAAATTCTTGCGGCCTGTACCATCATGCCTCCAGCGCAAGCGCGATCAGATCGTCCAGAAGGTCACTATAGGGGATGCCGCTGGCCTCGAACAGCTTGGGGTACATGGAGATGGATGTGAAGCCCGGGATGGTGTTGATCTCGTTGAAGACGACTTCACCGTCGGATTTTACAAAGAAGTCAACGCGGGACATGCCGCGGCAGCCCATGGCCTTGTAGACGCGCACGGCAAGTTCACGCACCTGCTCGGTGGTCTGCTCGGAAATGCGGGCCGGGATGTACAGGTGGGCGCAGTCGGAGATATATTTTGCGTCATAGTCGTAAAATTCCGCGCCGGAGTCAATTTCGCCGCAGATGGAGGCGAACGGATTGTCGTTGCCGAGTACGGCAACTTCGACCTCCTGCCCGCTGATGAATTCCTCGACCAGCACCTTGCGGTCGTATTTCAGCGCCGCTTCGATCGCCGCCTCCAGCGCGGCGCGATCCTTCGCCTTTGCGACGCCGACGGATGAGCCGGTCCCGGCGGGCTTGACGAAGACCGGGTAGGCGAAACGTGCCTCGACGGTGTTCAGCGCGTTCTCACGGCTGCGCGCGAAGCCCTCGCGCGTGACAAGCTGCCATGCTGCCTGCCGGACGCCTGCGGCGTCGGCGATCAGCTTTGTGATGGTCTTATCCATACAGGCGGCGGAGGCCGCGACGTGCGGACCGACATAGGGAATGCCCGCGATCTGGAGCAGGCCCTGAATCGCGCCGTCCTCGCAGTTTTCGCCGTGCATCACGGGGAAGACCACGTCGATGCGCTCACGCACAACGCAGTCGTTTTCAAAGCTTAAAAGCCCCTGTCCGCGCACGGGGGAAAGCGCTGCGCGGCGGTTATCCTCGCAGTTCTGCCACGTTCCGGCGGGCAGCATGCCGTAATCCTTGCCGCCGAACAGGATCCAGTCGCCATCCTTCGTGATGCCGACCGGGAAAATATGATATTTATCTTTGTCCAAGCGGTTCAGCACAGATTCTGCTGACCGCAGCGAGACTTCATGCTCCGACGAAACGCCGCCGAACAGCACACAAACGCTCAGTTTTTTCAAAACAGGCTCCTCTTTTCCGCCGCCGCAGATCAAAAAGCGGTCAGCATACATATCATATGCGAAACTGCCCCAGAACACAAGCATCTTTTTCCGAAATCCGGTGATTTTGCCTATGCTGCCTTTGACTTCTCTGCGCAGGACGGATAAAATAACGGCAGAAACGGGGGAGATCACATGCAGGAGCGAGTACGGATCTGTGACATTGCAGAGGAATTGGGCCTGAGCACGGCGACCGTTTCCAACGTGATTCACGGAAAAACAAATAAAGTCTCAGACGAGACGGTTCAGCGCGTGACGGCGCTGCTCGAAAAGCGGCAGTATATTCCCAGCATGGCGGGCATTCTGCTGGCCCAGAACAGTTCCGGGATCATCGGCGTGTTCGTCAACGATCATCCGAAGTACGCGGGACATACGCTGCGCGACGGCTTTATCGCAGCCTCGCTGGATGCGCTCTCCACGGAAATAGAGGCTGGCGGGCAGTTTATGATGGTGAAAAAGGCCCAGTGCGCCGGGGAGGTCGTCCGGTTTGCGTCCATGTGGAACATGGATGGAATCGTCATGATCGGCCAGCTGGGCGAGACCTGCGTGGCGGGCGTCGGGCTGGCGGGAAAATTTGCGTCCATGTATTCTGTTGTGATCGCCGCTGTCGGCGCGGCCGCCGGGATCATGATCTCGCAGTATCTGGGGCAGAAAAACAGTGCGGAGGTGCGGCGGAGTTTTTTTCGGAACCTCCTGCTCGGGCTGGGCGTTGCCGCACTCTTTACCGCGGTCTGCGCGCTGTTTCCGGGACCGGTCATGCGCATCTATACAAAGGATGACCGGACCCAACAGGCAGCGGCGGAGTATCTGACGCTGATTTCCGGCACGTTTCTCCCCAAGGCCGGTTCCACGCTTCTGTCCATCGCGTTCCGCTGTGCGGAAAAACCGGGACTGCCGCTGTATGCAGGCATCGTGTCCGCCGTTCTGAACACCGGGCTGAACGAACTTTTGATCTTTGGAAGACTCGGCCTTCCCGCCATGGGCGCAGCCGGTGCGGCAATCGCAACGGTGATCGCGCAGTGCGTCAATTTCCTGCTGCTCCTTCTGGCATCAAAGCAGCTGGCTTTCCTGCGCGCAAAAGAAGTGCCGCACAAGGCCGAGCGGCGGCATTCTCCGCAGCAGCGGGCGGACAGCCTATGTCATGGGTATCGATATGCTCGGCACATGGGCCTTCGGCGTCCCGCTGGGCCTTCTGGGCGCGTTTGTCTGGAGACTGCCCATCGCGTACGTCTATCTGCTCCTGTCGCTGGAGGAATGCGTCCGCTTCGCAATCTCCATGGCGGTCTTCCGCCGCAAACGCTGGATGAGACGGCTGGACGGGTGATTCACGCCGGCTTCATCGCAGCGGAAAACGGACGCAGTCGATAGGGGCGGACAGCGTCGTCCGCTCCTACCAAGGTGATACATATATCGCCGTGCCTCGCAAAATTCAGGGCAATGCGTTACAGCTTCAGCTGACGCGCGGCGCATTCATAGGCGGTTTTGTAGTCCTGAAGTTCACGGGCGGCGAGTTCCATAGCTTGCAGGAGCTCCCGTTCGAGCAGCTTTGGCAGCGGGCCTGTCCGTTCGGCCTGCCGCAGCGCGGTCATAGCCTCCGCGTACCGGCCGGAGGCCGACGCGAGGCGTGCCTGCAGGATCCGGTATTCCGCCCGGTCTTCCTCCGGCGGCGTGGAAACCGCGCGAAGTTCTGCCTCTGCGGCGACGGTTTTCCCGCGTTCAAGCTGATAGCGGGCCATTGTCAGATGGTATCGGGCGCGGGGGCGTTGTGCGGCATAGGCCTGCCGGTAGTCCGCGAAAGCAGATTCCTCTTGCCCCAGACCCGTGTGCTGCGCGCACCGGGCTAAAATCTCCTGCAGATCCAGCGACAGCTGCATGCTTTCATAGACGCTTCCGGCGTTCCATGAGAGTCCCTGCTGCGCCAGATGACGCGCCGTGTCAAACCGTTCCGCCTCCAGCGCCCGCTGCGCGCACTGCACTGCGGCCATAGCCAGTGCCAGAGCCTGTTCGTCATCCGGCGCGTGCTCCGGCGCAAGATCGAGACAGGCGGCGTAATCGCCGCGTTTTAAACGGTCGCGCAGCTGCTGCGTGCGCTCGGCCTCCGCCTCATCCTGCTCGTCCGCCAGCAGCCACGAAAGCCGGACGTTCAGAACCGACGCCAGATATTCCAGCGTTCCGACCGACGGAGAGGCCAGGTCATTTTCAATCTGTGAGAGCATATTGCGTGTGATGCGGTCACCTACGACCTGCGACTGCGTCATGCCGCGCGCGAGCCGCGTCTGCTTGAGTTTCTGTCCAAGCGTCATCGTATCACCTCCTGCGTAAATGTCATTTACTCTGCATGTATTCTATCATATCGCATGTCCGTCCGCAAGCGGCATCGCATAAAAGGTTGATTTTCCGCGCACACATGATAAAATAGAGATATCTGAACGAAAAGGATGGTTCCCGCCATGCAGCGACTTCTGATCCGCAACATCAAAACCCTTGTCTCCTGCGACGAGCAGGATACCGTATATGAAAACGTCGATCTCTACGCCGAGGACGGCGTGATCCGCGCCATCGGCCCGGCGCTCAAACGGCAGGCCGATGAAATTCTGGATGCCGGCCACATGCTCTGCTATCCGGGCCTTGTCAACACGCACCATCATCTGTACCAGCAGTTTTCCCGCAATCTGCCGCAGGTGCAGAATATGGAACTGTTCGATTGGCTGAAAACACTCTATGAGATCTGGAAAAATCTCGACGCGGAGGTTATCCGCCTGTCGAGCCTGACGGGCATGGGCGAACTCATGAAGCATGGCTGCACGACTTGCTTTGACCACCATTATGTCTTCCCGGCAGGTGCGGGCGATCTGATTGGGACGCAGTTTGAAGCCGCGTCGCAGCTTGGCATGCGCATGCACTGCTCACGCGGCTCTATGGATCTGTCCGTCAAGGATGGCGGTCTGCCGCCAGATTCGGTTGTGCAGACGGTCGATGAGATCATGGCTGACTCCGCACGCCTCATTGAAACGTATCACGACGCGTCGTTTGGCTCCATGCGGCAGGTCGCGCTCGCACCGTGCTCGCCGTTCTCTGTCTCGGCGGAACTTCTGCGGCAGAGCGCCATGCTCGCGCGGCAATACCATGTCCGCCTGCACACCCACCTGTGCGAGACGAAAGACGAGGAGAACTATATGCTCGAACGCGAGGGCATGCGCCCGCTGGCTTTCATGCAGACGCTCGGCTGGGTCGGCCCAGACGTGTGGTACGCGCACGGCATTCATTTTAACGATGAAGAACTGAAGCTTCTGGCCGAAACAGGCACCGGCGTGTGCCATTGCCCGGCAAGCAACATGAAGCTGTCCTCCGGCATTGCACGCATTCCGGACATGCTGAAGCTTGGCGTGCCGGTCGGCCTCGGTGTTGATGGCTCCGCGTCCAACGACGGCTCGAGTCTCATGGAGGAACTGCGCACAGCGTTTTTACTGCACCGGCTCAATTCCAGCCGCGAAGCACCCTCGGGCTACGATTTCCTGAAAATCGCTACGCGCGGCAGCGCGCGGCTGCTCGGCCGCAGCGACATCGGAAGCCTTGCCGCCGGCAAGTGCTGCGACCTGTTCCTGATTGACAGCCGCCGGATGGAACTTGTCGGGGCGTGTTATGACCCGAAGTCCGTTCTTGCCACCGTCGGCGTGCGCGGCCCGGTCGATTACACGGTCGTAAACGGAAAGATCACCGTCCGCGAAGGCCGCCTCGCCTGCATCGACGAAGAAAAAACTGCCCGCGATGCGCAGGCGAAATGCACGGAGTATCTGGCAAGATAGAAGCAGAGGTTTCTCAGGTATATCCTCCCTGCCTTGTGTAAATGCTAGGCGGGGAGGAGTTTTTTATGCTGATTTCACTCATTCGCGCTGTGATTTTGTATCTGGCGCTGATTCTTGTCGTCCGGCTCATGGGTAAGCGGCAGCTAGGCGAGATGGAACCGATGGAATTCGTTGTGACGATGCTGATTGCAAATCTGGCCGCCGTGCCGATGCAGGAAACGGGCACGCCGCTTTTGGCGGGTCTGCTGCCGATTTTGGTTGTGCTGAGCGTGGAGCTGGTTCTGTCCGTGCTGACATACCGGAGCGTGGGCATGCGGCGGTTCCTGTGCGGCAAACCAGTTATTTTGATCGAAAACGGGCGGCTCTTGCAGCAGAATCTTAAAAAAACGCGCGTCAATACGGATGAACTGGCAGAATATCTGCGCATCCAGGGCGTGACAGACCTTTCGCAGGTGCAGTATGCCATTCTGGAAACGAGCGGCGCGATCTCGACGTTTCTATATCCCAAATACGAACCGGCGCCCGCCAAGGACGCCGGGGTGCAGGTGGGGGCGCGGAAGCTGCCAATCACTGTCATTGCCTCCGGGCGGCTCATGCGGCAGAATCTGACGCTTCTGGGCCGGGATGAGGCATGGGTGCAGGAAATTTTGAAAAATTACAACTGCCGCGTGCAGGACGTCTATCTGCTTACAAGTGAGCCGGACGGCAAGCTGTATTTTGCTGCCATGCGGGAGGATGAGACATGAAGCATATTCTGATCGCGTGTCTTGTGTTTGCGCTCTGTCTTGCCGTGGGGCTGTTTTCCCTGTTTTATGTGCGCGCGTCCGGTGAGCAGACGGTCGAGCTTCTGGAGCGCTCCATCCGGCAGGCGGAAGGGGAGAACTACACCGCAGCGGCGGCGTCGCTGCAGCAGGCAAAGCAGGTTTGGGAGGGCCGCGAAACAATTCTTGGAATTTTTTTGCACCATGAGGAGGTTGACGAGATTCTGGCCCTGTTCGCGCAGCTCGAGGCGTTTATCAAGCTGGAAGACCTGGACGATTACCTCGCCGCCTGCGGAGAACTCACCGCCCGCCTCGAGCACGTCCGCCGCATGGAGCTGCCGACGGTGGAGAATGTGATGTAGGGAACGCAGTTGGTAGGGGCGGGGCTCTGCTCCGCCCGGCAGGATGCAGCGTTTTTACAGAAATCCGCAGCAAACTCGTAACTTCCCAGCGGGCCGATGTGGGCATCGGCCCCTACGGTCAAGTGGGCAAATGCCTAGGGTGTATCTGAAAACTCCCAACGCACCCGGACAGCGGACCTTTTCACGCTGCGCTGCACCATTTTTCCTTGAAATACGTCAGTATTCCTGCGAAAAAATGTCTTGCTCAGCGCAAAAATTTCTCGCTGCCGGTCACATTGGGAGTTTTCAGATACACCCTACGAGTTTGCATTGGACGTTTGCTTTTCGCAGGCGCTTTAAAGAAAAAACGCCCCGCTGGCGCAGCGGGGCGTAGTGTTTTAGCGTTCTTCGAGAATTTTGTTCAGTTCGCGCATGAAGCTGTCGATGTCCTTAAACTGGCGATAGACGGATGCAAAGCGGACATAGGCGACTTCGTCGAGCGGCTTGAGACGCTCCATGACCAGTTCGCCGATTTTCTCTGTGGAGATTTCTCGGTCAAGCGAGTTCTGGATGGCCTGCTCGATTTCGTCGGTGGCTCTTTCCAGTTCAGCCAGCGGAACGGGGCGCTTTTCACATGCGCGGAGCATGCCGTTGAGAATCTTATTGCGGTCGAACTGCTGCCGGCTGCTATCGCGCTTGATGACGACGATGGGCAGGCTTTCGACTGTTTCATATGTAGTAAACCGCTTCTGACATTGCAGGCATTCACGGCGGCGGCGAATGCTCACCCCGTCGTCCGAATGACGGGAATCGACGACCTTGCTCTCCTGATAGCCGCAGTACGGGCATTTCATGGCGAAAACTCCTCTCTTCTTTTGGCGGACGCGCATCTTGCGCATCTGTCCATTTTCTGTTATGATTGTAGCAAAAAAGAGAGGCCTTGTCTACTTTTTTCTACAGCCAGTCCTGGAGGACGTCGTTCAGCGAATCCGGCGTAACGGCGAAGTAGGCCAGCTGATCGATGAGCGTGAAGATGCGGGTGCCGCGCATGGTGATGCGCGGGATACCGGCGTAGCACTGCGCCTCGCCGGTCTGCGCGAGGATCTCTACGCCGTAGCATTCTGCGCAGCCGCCCAGCACGCTGTCATTGAGCAGATAATATTCCAAATGCAGCGGCGTGCCCTCCTGTGTTTTGATGTCTTTTGTGTGAATCAGGCTTTTGTTTCTCATGGTGTTCTCCCTCCCAAGTCTATTGAACCATAACTTCTGCAATTCGCAAAGCAAAAAATTTCGCATGATTCGACAAAACTACCGGGATTTTTGATAATTTTTACGGAAAAATAAAACGCGTTTTGGAAGAATTGTATAAGCCGGAGCGGCTTTTGTCGAAAACTTTCGGGTATAGGAGGGGAACGGATGGAACTGAAAAAGCGGGTCGAACAGCTGCTTGCACGCATTGCGGCCATGCAGATCCCCATTTACGCGGGCAACGCGTCGTTTTTCCTGCTGCTGTCCGTATTCCCAATCGTGAGTTTGCTGCTGTCCCTGCTTCCGTATACGCCGTTGACGCTGGAGCATCTGCTCGGCTTCTGCGCGCAGCTTGCGCCGGACTGGCTGATGCGGCTGCTGGAATATTTTATCAGGACACTCTATAAGTCGAGTTCGGCGGCAATCATCTCGGCCAGCGTCGTGCTGACGCTCTGGTCGGCCTCAAAGGGGATGTTGAGCCTTTTGTACGGGCTTGATGCCGTGTTGGAGGTGCGCGAAACGCGCCGGTATCTGCGCAGGCGGCTTTTGTGCGTGCTGTACACGGTCGGGATGCTGCTGGCGCTGCTGCTGACGTTGGGGCTCTATGTCGGCGGACAGGCGCTGCTGACATTTTTGCTCGCACGCGGCTTTTCTTTTGCAGCCGTGCTCGAACCGGTCCTGCAAAACCTGCATCTGTATTCGCTTGTTTTGCTGACGGCGCTGTTTACAGGCGTGTTTCTGGCCCTGCCTGATAAGCGGCAGCGGTTTGTCCATGTTCTGCCCGGCGCGGCGGGCGCAGCCTGCGCGTGGGTGATCTATTCGGAAATCTATTCTTGGTATGTTAATCACATCGCCAAAGCTTCAGCGCTCTATGGAAGCTTGTCTGTGCTGCTTTTGATGCTCCTGTGGCTGTATGCGTGCATCTCCATTTTGTTTTACGGCGCGCTTCTGAACCATGCGCTGTTTGACTGGAAGAAAAAGAAGGAGAAGCCGGAATGTTCGGATATGTGATTGCCGACCTTGCGCGGCTGGATGAGGCGCAGAGGACGCGTTACAAGAGTGTTTACTGCGGCCTTTGCCGTGCGCTGTTCCACAGCTATGGGCCGGTTCCAGCGCTGGCACTGACGTATGACATGGCGTTTTTGACGCTGTTTTTGTCTGCGCTCTATGAACCGGCTGAAAAAACGGGCGCGGCGCGCTGCCTGCGCCACCCGGCACAAGCGCAAAGTTGGACGCAGACAGAACTGACCGGCTACGCGGCGGCGATGAACTGTCTGCTTGCCTACGAAAACCGCCGCGACGACTGGCACGACGACAGGAAACTTTCCGCCGCTGCCGCAGCGGGGCTTCTGGGCCGCGGCGCGAAGCGGGCCGCCGCGCAGTACCCGGACAAGGCTGCTGCCATCCGCACTTCGCTTCAGATGATCGCGCAGGCAGAGGAAGACCGCACGGCCTATTCTGAAACGCCTGCCAATGTGTTCGGCGGTCTGATGGCAGACTTGTTTACGGTAAAGGAAGACCGCTGGACGCCCGTCCTGCGGCAGTTTGGACGGAGTCTCGGTAAGCTGATCTATTTTATGGATGCTGCCTGTGATTTGGAGGCAGATCGAAAAAAGAACCAATACAATCCGCTGGCGCTGCTGGGTATACAGAGCGGTGCGGATTTCCGCCCGCAGCTGACGCTTTTAGCGGGTGATGCGGCAGAGGCGTTTGAGTGCCTGCCGATCGTACAGGACGCGGCGCTCTTGCAGAACATCCTATATTCTGGTGTCTGGACGCGCTTTGACGCGGCTTTTGCGGCAAAGCAGGAGGGACAAACATGATCGACGATCCATATAGCGTGCTCGGCCTGACGCCGGACGCAAGCGACGAAGAGGTCAAGCGCGCTTACCGCGCACTGGCAAAAAAATATCACCCGGACATGAATCCGGGCGACCAGCATGCGGCGGAGATGATGAATCAAATCAATGCCGCCTATGACCAGATCAAAAATCCGCAGCCGCGTGTGAACACGCAGCAGCGAAGCTATCAGGAGGATCCCTTCGCGGGCTGGTACCGGCAAGGCTATCAGGATGCGTGGTCGGGCGGCGATCCAATGGAGTCTGCGCGGCGGTACATCTTTGTGCAGGAATACGAACGGGCGCTGCGCGAGTTGAGCACTGTCCCAGAGGCGCAGCGTACAGCGCAGTGGTACTATCTTGCCGCCGTTGCCAACACGAACCTTGGAAACCGGGTGCTCGGCTATGAGCAGATCACAAGAGCCTGCGCCATGGACCCGGCGAACGCAGAATACGCCGCCGCCCGCGACCAGATCGGCCGCAGCGGCACAGTCTACCACAGCCGTCAGACCGGCTTCGGTTTTGAACACATCGACCTGAGCCGTGCCTGCTGCGGTGTGTGCGCTGCGATGTCCTGCCTTTCCGGCGGCGGCTGCCCGGTGATTCTGTGCTGTTGAGAGAAAGACTGTTCTTTTGAGGCGGGGTGTGCTATAATATTTCCGCAAAATCTGAAGCAGTCTGAACGTTCAGCCGCTGTCCGTGTAAAGCTTTGTAGGGGCCGATGCCCACACCGACCCGGCGACATACGCCGATTTTACGGGAATCTGCGGCGAATTCGTAACTTCCCAACGGGCGGACGACTCTGTCCGCCCACAGGATATATCGTTTTACGAAAATCCTCGGCGAATTCGTAACCTCTCATTGGGCCGATGTGGGCATCGGCCCCTACAGAACTCCGGCGAATCCGTACTTCCCTGCAAGTTTTGAACGAAAGGCGTTTTTACAGCAGATATTGAATCGCAGCTATTCACAAATTTGGTGTACCGTAACAGGCGGCGCGTACCATAGCGCTCGTAGGGTGACTATGTGTGTTCGCAACAGCTAAAAATCAGGTTCCTGCCTGAATTGCACCCGCAGGATGCACCAAACCGTAACCAAGCGCCCCTTTTCTCCCCTATCTTTTCCGGCAAGACGGAAAAGATAGGGCCGTCGGAGACATCCCGCAGTATCATATTCCCATAAAAGTACCAAACCAGACAGGAGATCACCCATGAACAACGACCACAGCACCGAGCGGCTGGACTATCAGAGCGGACAGCGGAACGAAAAAGAGCAGCGGGGGGAATATACACCCCGGCCGAAGCACCAGATCGTGCTGGCGTGGGTGCTGATCGCCATTGTGGTGTTCGGCGTCCTCGGTATGTGCTACTGGGAGATCTTCGGGAAGTTCTGATATGCGCATTCTTGGCATCGACCCCGGCTACGCCACGACCGGGTTTGGAATATTGGAGGCCGGGCGCGGCAGCGTCCAGCTGCTCAATTACGGCACGATTACAACGCCCACAACGCTCACGTTCCCGGAGCGGCTCGTGGTGCTTTACGACGATATGACGCAGCTGATCGAGACAGTCAAGCCGGACGCCGTGGCGGTCGAGGAGCTGTTCTGGGGCCATAACGTCACGACCGGCATCGGCGTGAGCCATGGCCGGGGTGTGATTCTGCTGGCGATCTGTAAATCAGGTGCGCCGCTTTTCGAGTATACGCCCAATCAGGTCAAGCAGGCCGTCGTCGGCTACGGCGGCGCGGATAAACATCAGGTCATGGAAATGACGCGGCGCATTTTGAAGATGGAAAAGGTCGCGCGGCCGGACGACGCGGCGGACGCGATTGCCATTGCGCTCTGCCATGCGCGAAGTTCCACCTCGCTTCTGGCGCAGAAAGGATACCGGTAATGTTTTATTATCTGAATGGAACAATTACGCTGCTCGACGCCAATCTCGCGGTTGTGGACTGCGGCGGCGTGGGCTATGCGTGTCATACAACAAATTATACGCTTGCCCGACTCCAGCTGGGAAAGCCTGCAAAACTTTTCACCTACTGCAACATCAAGGAGGATGCCTTCGACATCTTCGGCTTTTTCACACGCGAGGAACTGAACTGCTTCGAGCGGCTTCTCGGTGTGACGGGCGTGGGCCCGAAGGCGGCGCTGGCGATCTTGTCCGTCGTCTCGCCGGAGCAGCTGACACTGGCTGTTATGACGCAGGACGACAAAACCATCACTATGGCGCAGGGCGTGGGCAAAAAGCTGGCCCAGCGCATCATTCTGGAACTAAAGGATAAACTTGGCGCAAGCCAGCTGGAACTGAATACAGCGGAGTTCGCCGGCGCTGGCGTGCTGGCACGCGGCAGCAAAGCAGCAGAGGCGACCGCCGCGCTTGTCGGCCTCGGCTATTCGCAGACGGAGGCTGCGGCTGCGCTCAAAGGCATCGACATTGAGAACCTTTCCATCGAAGACGTGATCCGCCGGGCGCTGCGCGCCGCGGCGCAGCAGTAAGGAGGGCACGGCATGAGTCTGGATTTTTCGCAGAAATACGACGCGCCCATTGTCACCACGAGCCTGACCCCGCAGGACGACGGCGAGGTCAGCCTGCGCCCGAAGCTGCTGGCCGATTATACCGGCCAGGAAAAGGCCAAGGGCAATCTGGCCATTTATATTGAAGCCGCCAGACGGCGCAATGAGCCGCTCGACCATGTGCTGCTCTACGGCCCGCCGGGCCTCGGTAAGACGACGCTCGCAGGCGTCATCGCCAACGAAATGGGCGCGGGCATCCGTGTGACCTCCGGCCCGGCAATCGAAAAGGCCGGCGATTTGGCCGCACTGCTGACGAATCTTGCGCCGGGCGATATTCTATTCATTGATGAAATTCACCGGCTGAATCGAGCAGTTGAGGAAATTTTATATCCGGCCATGGAGGATTTTGCCATCGATATCATCGTCGGCAAGGGCCCGTCGGCCAACTCCATCCGGCTTGATCTGCCGCACTTTACGCTCATCGGTGCAACGACCAGAGCTGGGCAGCTGTCCAGCCCTCTGCGTGACCGCTTCGGCGTGCAGCTGCGTCTGGAACTGTATACCACAGAGGAATTGCAGCGCATCGTCATGCGATCGGCCGCGCTGCTTGGAATTGAGATCGAGCCTGCGGGCGCGCGGGAGATTGCGTCCCGTTCGCGCGGAACGCCGCGTATCGCAAACCGCCTGCTGCGCCGTGTACGCGATTTTGCACAGGTCTGCCACGACGGTGTGATTACATCCGAGGCTGCCGACCACGCGCTCAGTAAGCTTGAGGTTGACCATTTGGGCCTCGACGCGGTTGACCGCCGCATGCTTACCGCCATCGTGAAAAATTACGGCGGCGGCCCAGTGGGCCTTGAGACGCTGGCTGCGACCATCGGTGAGGAGGCCGTCACGCTGGAGGACGTCTATGAGCCGTATCTGCTGCAAATCGGGTTTCTGACGCGAACGCCGCGCGGCCGCTGCGTCACGCAGCTGGCGTATGAGCATCTTCATCTGCCGTCTCCCGTGCAGCCTGCCGGGACGCAGCTTTCATTCTGAGTTTTGAGGAGCAATACATACTATGGGTAAATTATTTGGGACTGACGGCATCCGCGGCGTTGCCAATGAAACGTTGGACGCGAAGCTTGCTTACCGCGTGGGACAGGCGGCGGCGATCTCGCTCTGCGACGATTCCGGCACGAAGCCAACCGTCGTCATCGGCAAGGACACGCGCATTTCCTCGGATATGCTCGAGGGCGCGCTCGTCGCGGGACTGACAGCCTGCGGCTGCAACGCGATTCTGCTCGGCGTGATCCCGACGCCTGCCGTTGCATATCTGACGGTCTATCTGCATGCGGACGCAGGCATCGTCATTTCCGCCTCGCACAATCCGTATGAGCACAACGGCATCAAGATGTTCTCATCCGAGGGCTTCAAGCTGAACGACGCGCTCGAAGCGCGCATCGAGGATTTGATTTTGCAGGACGGAGAGCTGCCTGTCAAAACGCATGGAGAGATTGGTCAGGTCATGTCCGGCAGCTTTGCGGCGGAATACTATCTTGACCATCTGGCCTCGACCATCGAGAGCCTTGAGCCGCTGCGCGTTCTCATCGACTGCGCCAACGGCGCGGCCTCGACCACGGCGCGGTATTTATTCGGCCGCTTCCCGCTGGAGGCAGAGTATCTGAACGACGAGCCGAACGGTGTCAATATCAACAATGGCTGCGGCTCGACGCATCTGGAAGCACTCTGCGATGCGGTCAAAGCAGGCGGCTACGACCTCGGCATTGCGTTTGACGGCGACGCCGACCGCTGTTTGACCGTAGACGAACAGGGCTGCGTCATTGACGGTGACAAGATGATGGCAATCTGCGCCGACGCGATGGAGAAAAGAGGCCGCCTGCGGGGCGGCGGCTTCGTTGCGACGGTCATGTCCAACATCGGCCTGCACAAATACTGCGCAGGGCACGGTCTGCGGCTCCTGTGTGCGTCAGTTGGCGACCGGAACGTATTGGAACTGATGCAGAAGGAGGGGATGCGCCTCGGTGGCGAGCAGTCGGGCCATATCATTTTCTTGGACTACATGCCTACCGGAGACGGTCAGCTGGCCGCGCTGCAATTTCTCGATATCCTTTCGCACAGCGACAAAAAAGCCAGCGAACTGTCTGCTGCCGTGCGGCAGTATCCGCAGCTGCTGCAGAATGTCCGCGTGACCTCAAACGAACAGAAAGCGGCCATCATGCGGTCGGATTCTCTGCGGGAAGCGATCCAAAAGGCGGAGGCTGAACTTGGGGAAAATGGCCGCGTGCTCATTCGCCCGTCTGGCACGGAGCCGCTCATCCGCGTTATGGTCGAAGCCGGCACGGAGCGGCAGGCACAGGCGGTCACAGAGACGCTTGTGCAGCACGTCGAAAATCTACAAAAATTATCAGAGAAATAAAATAAGTTTTATTTACTATTGACAACCGGAAAAATATCGCATATAATCGCTAGTGTTGGGTAATAAAAATTTCCAACCAGAGCCACGCAGATCTTTCATCATTCCGTTGCACCCTCTCTTCGTGTATGGACCCATGGCAAGATTGACTGGCGCTTTTCCCGGCGAAATCAGGCAGAGCCTGATCGCATATAAAGCCCTATCGCATACGAGCGTACGCCGCAGTTGCAGGGCAAATCCATTTTTTATCGCAAAAGAGAGGTAACAAAAATGTTTGAAGACAAGACGTTGGTCTGCAAAGAGTGTGGCAAAGAGTTCGTTTTCACTGCCGGTGAGCAGGAATTCTACGCAGAGCGTGGCTTCCAGAATGAGCCGCAGCGCTGCAAGGCCTGCCGTGACGCCCGCAAGAACGCGACCCGCGGCCCCAGAGAGTACTACACCGCTACCTGCGCGGCCTGCGGCGGCGAAGCGCGTGTCCCGTTCGAGCCGAAGTCCAATCGCCCGGTTTACTGCAGCGATTGCTTCGCCCGCATGAAGGCTCAGGGCTAAGTTCTATCTGCCAACCAAAGATCCGCACCTGGACCGGGTGCGGATCTTTTTTGCGCAGACGCGCTTATGGCGGCCATTCGCGCTTTCTATGGCTGTTTCACTTGCAGGCACGGGAACTGGTGTGATATAGTATAATACGAATGCCCTATGGAAAGGATGAATTTTTTCATGCAGTACGATGTGATCATAATCGGCGCAGGCCCCGGCGGAATTTTCTCGGCATATGAGTTGTCAAAACTCTGTCCGGAGAAGAAAATCGCTGTGTTTGAAGAGGGACAGCCGCTCGAAAAACGCAAATGTCCCATTGACGGCAAAACGGTCAAGCACTGCGTCGGCTGTCCGACGTGTGCGATCATGAACGGCTTCGGTGGCGCGGGGGCGTTTTCTGACGGAAAATACAACCTGACGAACGATTTCGGCGGCACGCTTTATGAATATATCGGCAAAAAGCAGGCCATGGAACTGATGCACTACGTCGATGCGATCAACGTCAGCCACGGCGGGGAGAACACACGGCTGTATTCCACGGCCAACAGCGCGTTCAAGACTCGCTGCCTGCAATGCAATCTGCATCTGCTCGATGCGTCTGTCCGGCACCTTGGAACGGACATCAATTTTGTAGTGCTGAAAAATCTCTTTGCCGAGTTGGAACCAAAGGTCGATTTCTACTTCCGCACGCCCGTACGGCAGGTGTTGGTGGCGGACGGCGGCTATGAGATCGTCACGGACAGCGGAAGCTATTTCTGCAAGCAGTGCATTGTCTCCGTCGGCCGCAGCGGCAGCAAGTGGATGGAGAGCGTGTGCCGCGAACTGAACATCGAGACAAAATCCAACCGCGTCGATATCGGTGTGCGTGTGGAATTGCCCGCTGAGATTTTTAAGCACCTGACTGACGAACTCTATGAGAGCAAGATCGTCTACAAGACTGAAAAATATCAGGATTTGGTCCGTACGTTCTGCATGAACCCGAAGGGCGCGGTCGTGACGGAGAACACAAACGGCATCGTGACCGTCAACGGCCACAGCTATGAGGATCCGGCCAAGCAGACCGAAAACACAAACTTTGCCCTGCTTGTCTCCAAGCACTTTACAGAGCCTTTCAAGGACTCCAACGGCTACGGCGAGTCCATCGCACGGCTTTCCAACATGCTTGGCGGCGGCGTGATGGTGCAGCGCTTCGGCGATTTGATCCGCGGCCAACGGTCAACGCAGAAGCGCATCGACAAATCTTTCGTTACCCCGACCCTGACGGCCACGCCGGGCGATTTGTCGCTGGTCATTCCGAAGCGCATTCTCGACGGCATCATCGAGATGATCTACGCGCTTGACAAGATCGCTCCGGGTACAGCAAACGACGATACGCTGCTTTATGGCGTCGAGGTCAAGTTCTATAACATGGAAGTTTCTGTCGATGAGAATCTGGAAACAGCGCACAAGGGCCTGTTCATCATCGGCGACGGCAGCGGCATCACACATTCCCTGTCCCACGCCTCCGCCAGCGGCGTCTATGTTGCGCGGTATCTTGCAGCACACGAAGCATAATATATTATGGCAGCCTCTCCCGGCCTTTGGCCGGGAGACTTTTTCTTGCGCTTTTTTTATGACTGTTGTATACTGAAAAGAGAAAAAACAGGCGGAAGGGGAGAAGGAGGATGAGAAGAGCGGGCGCGCTTCTAATTGCTGCTGTACTGCTCCTGACCCTCTGCGCCTGTAAGCGCGAAACACGGCCTGCCGCGGGGATCGGAAGATTTACCGGCGAGCAGGTCAGCGTCTACGGCGGCGACTGGCAGCCAATCGGCGAGGTCTACAGCGGTCTGACCTATCTTGAACTGAACGCAGACGGCGAGGGCGTTTTCTGCGTGGACGGCGAAGCCGCCGCAGTCGAATGGGCAGCGGCAGACGGACGGCTTACGCTGACGATGGGCGGCGCGCGCTGCGAAGGAACGATCAGCGCGGATACGATCGATATCGACTTTTTTGATGCCGATATCCGCATGAAGTTTTTCCGCCCGGCCTCTGCCGCGCTTCCGCTGCCAGAACAGGCGCAGGAAGCAGAAGTGGACACAGAGCCGGATGCGGAGACAAATACTGACGCAGCATCGGATTATGCGGCCTATTGGGCCGGAGACTGGTACGGCTGGCATGTTGTGATCGATGCAAGCGAGGAACTGCAATATCTGAAGGACACCGCGTGGGACGCCTGCGCGCGGATTCGTGTCCGCGAAGACACTGGAACCCTCACCGTTTGGGATACGGAAACTGACCCCGGCGAACTTCTGCTCCGGGCAAGCGTCGAGTTTTCCCCCGGTACGACCGACGCCGGGTGCATGACGGCGGACGCCGGCGCTTATTTGGGCTGCGATCTGACGGATGGCCTTCTGTGCGATCCCGGCGCGTCCGAGGTGCAGGCGTTTGCGCATATGATCTTGATTTCGAGTCGCGCGGAGGATGAAAACGGCGGCTGGGTGCGCTTCCGACTCTATCTGCGCCCATGGGGCATGGACTGGGAAGACGTGCGCACTGGCAATACAAGCGGCTGCCTGTACCGCAATATGCTCCCGCCGGATTATGACAGCTGGTATGCGCCGCTGCTGGCGCAGGGCGTCACCGATATGCCGGACTCGTTCGAGACGGCGAAATAAGAAAGGAGAACTGGTCATGGCGTTTTGCCCCTATTGCGGAAGCGAAATCGCGGAATCAGCGAAATTTTGTACACAGTGCGGCGCGAGACTTACGCAGTCCGTCCCCGTGCAGGAGGAACCGGCGGAGTTTGTGTATACGGAAAGTATTCCGCCTTTGCCGGAGCAGTCTGCCGCGCAGAGTGAGGCTCCGCACGCGGAAAAGCGAAAGAAAAAGTCCAAAGCACCGCTGGTCATCGGAATTATCGCGGGAGTTCTGGTGCTGGCCGCCGTGCTTTGGGGGCTGATCGGAAGAACGCTGTTTGCTCCCTACCGGCAGTCGGAGTCTGTCGATCCCTCCCCGAATATCGCTGCACAGACCTCGTTCTGGAACGGCGGCTGGTATGGCTGGTGGATAATCGAATCCGGAACCGGCGCCTACAAAGACCATGCGAACAGCTGGTGGGACGCCTGCGCGCGAATCGACCTCGGCTCGGACGGAAGCGGAACGCTTACCCTGTGGGACGATTCCTGCGCGGCAGGTCAGACTATCGCGGACGCACAGGTTCAGGCAGATTCTGACCTCACGACGAGTGGGCGGCTCGTTTCGACGGACGGCAGCTTCTTTGACTGCGCGCTGAGCGGGGCAGACGCATGGTATATTGACGCGGCTGCGCCTGAGGCGATGCCGTACCCCTATATGATCTGCATCTCCGGCGTCTATACGGATCCGGAGGATAGCGGAAATTCCTTCGTCTATACGATCTATCTGCGTCCATGGGGCATGGATTGGGAGGATGTGCGTGCGGATAACGAGTCGCTTCTGCCGTATTTCTACGACGACTGGTATCTGCCGCTGATCGAGTCCGGCGCGTCTGTTCCAAACGCCATCGGCGGAAGCCCGGCATAAGCATATACACAAATTACACTGAAAAATGGAGGTTTACAGATATGGAACTGGCAGAAAAACGATACGAGCAGTGGCTTGCGCAGCAAGGACTGGAGCCGGAACTGCGTACGGAACTGGATGCGATGCAGTCTGATGCAGAGAAGATCACCGACGCGTTCTACCGCGATCTGGAGTTTGGTACGGCAGGCCTGCGCGGCGTGCTCGGCGCGGGCACGAACCGGATGAATGTCTATGTGATCCGCCGCGCAACGCAGGCAGTTGCACAGTATCTCAATGAGACGGATCTGCCGAAGACCGTTGCCATCGGCCATGACAGCCGCATCAAGAGCGATGTTTTTGCCCGTGAAGCGGCAGCAGTTTTTGCGGCCAACGGCATCACAGCCTATCTCTACCCCCGCCTTGAGCCGGTTCCGGCGCTGAGTTTTGCCGTGCGCCATCTGCACTGCGGCCTCGGCGTCTGCGTTACGGCCAGCCACAACCCGGCGGAATACAACGGCTATAAGGTCTACGGCGCCGACGGCTGCCAGATGACGCCGGAGGCGGCAAAGCGCGTGGTTGCGCTGCTGGAGCACATGGACTATTTTGCCAGCGCAAAAACCATGGACTTTGATGCGGCGCTGGCCGCCGGGAGTATCCGGTACATCCCAGACGGGGTACTGGATGCGTTTGTAGATGCCGTTTACGCGCAGCGTGTCGGCAGCGGAGAAGGAATTGCGAATCTGAAGCTTGTCTACACGCCGCTCAACGGCGCGGGACTTGAATGCGTCAAAAAGCTGACGCAGAAGCTGGGAATCCGGAACATGACCATCGTAAAAGAGCAGGAGCAGCCGGACGGTCATTTTCCGACCTGCCCGTATCCGAACCCGGAGATCCGTCAGGCCATGGAACTGGGACTGCAATACTGCGACCGTGTCCGCCCCGACATTTTGATCGGCACCGACCCCGACTGTGACCGCTGCGGCACGGCCGTGCCGGACGGCAAGGGCGGCTACCGGCTTATTTCCGGCAATGAAATGGGCGTTATTCTGTTGGACTTCATCTGCCGCAGCCGCATCGCAAACGGTACGATGCCCGAAAATCCTGTCGCCGTTACGACCATCGTTTCGACGGATATGGTCACAGCTGTCGCAAAAAAATACGGTGTCGAACTGCGGCGCGTGCTCACCGGCTTTAAGTATATCGGCGAACAGATCGCGCTGCTGGAGCAGGGCGGCCATCCGGAACGCTATATCTTCGGCTTTGAGGAAAGCTACGGGTATCTCTCCGGCACGCATGCGCGCGATAAGGACGCGGTTAACGCCGTGCTTCTCATCTGCGAGGCTGCTGCGTGGTATGCGAAAAAGGGTATGACACTCGGCGATGCCATCGACGCGCTGTACACGGAGTTCGGCTGCTACTGCAACATGCAGAAAAGCTTTGCATTCACAGGCGAGACGGGCATGGAAAAAATGGCTGGGCTGATGCAGGGCCTGCGGAAGCAGCCGCTGCGCGAAATTGCCGGCCTTCCGGTTGAGGGCTATACGGATTACGAAGCCGAGGGAACGGGACTGCCGAAGGCAAACGTACTGGAGTACCGCCTGCCCGGCGGCGATAAGGTTATCATCCGCCCGTCCGGCACAGAGCCGAAGATCAAGGCGTACCTGTCCGCTGTCAAGCCGACCGTGGAAGAGTCAAACGCGCAGCTTTCCCTCTTGGCAGAAGCTGCAGCAAAGCTTCTTGCATAAAAAATAAAAAAACCTCTTGCAAAAACCAACCGGATATGCTATGATACATAAGCTAATTCAATAGCTATCCGGGTGTGGCGAAGTTTGGTATCGCGCTTGAATGGGGTTCAAGAGGCCGCTGGTTCGAATCCAGTCACTCGGACCAAGTCATCCGAACACTTTGGCTCAACGGGCGAAAAGCCCAGTGATTTCAAGGTGTTCGGACTTTTTTACGGTCGCAATTTTTTAAAGTATTCCATGGCTCAATGGAAACGCTGCAGAGGCTCAAACAGGGTTTGAACCTCTGTTTTTCCATATTCAAGCGAAATTTCCGGGACAGCCCCCTCTTTCAGAGGGGCACGGCGGCAAGATTTCGGAAGAATCAGAGAAAAATCTTTCACAAAGTTATGGGCGCTGGATTGTTGGTTTTCACGAACCAATGACCAGCCCTTTTTGCGCTCAAAAAGGGCGCTGGGATTGGAGGTGATGAATATGAGCAAAGAACAGACAGCAAAGAAAGAGAGATTTCTGAGAGAGGTGGAGCGGCAGCTCCTGCGCAAAGGACTGGATTCGGAGATGACGGAAGGCGGGATACTCAACGTCAAATGGCACGGTCAGTTGCTCTGTGACGTTGATGGCGACGGTGTGGTTTGTTTCCCGTCGAAGACGGTCAGGGGAGTAGACGCAGATGCGTCGCTTCAGACTGTGATACAAATCGCTTCGCAGGTCAGAGAATATATGCCGATCTTTGCACGCGCTCCCGCACTGAAAGCAATCGGGCTGGAGGGCAGCTACAAAATCCTCGCAGATTTCGGGGACGCGGTGCTGGCCGGGCGGCTTGGGAAAAAGGGCGCTAATTTCGTAACATGGGAATGGGATTTTGACCGCAATGGTGTGCATATGGGACACTACTTTATAGAGGACTATGCGGGTGCAAAACGAGACTTCGCCGCCCGTTCCAGGTTGATAGAACCCCAGCGCCTTTTTTCGGACAAGGAACTGGGTGTGATCCGGAATGCGTGCGAGTTTGCATTGGCGGATGACGCGACGCTCACATATGGCGACGAAACGCGGCTCCGCAGCATACAGGAGCAGATCGAAATTCTTCTGCCAAGAAATCAGGAACAGGAACAGGAGCAGGAACAGCGTTCCGAGATGGAACAGACAATGTAATAATCGCAGAGGGCCGGGATTTCTTTTCGGAAGTCCCGGCTTTTTGCGTTCTGGAGGTGAACGATCATTGTAGATAAATCAAAGCACTGGAATCTGCACATCAGCCGGTGTGCGCCGGACTGCCCGCGCGATCCGCCGGAGCCGCTGGTGTGCAGCGACTATGAACGCTGTCAGCACTGCAACTACATGGCGCACGGCTTTCAGTGTGACCACGGAAACGGGCGGTGTGTGTTGACAGACATGGAAGAAATCAACGGAAGGAGGCAGATCCTTGTTCAAAGCATCGCTGGAAAATAACAATAACCCGGAAATGGGAACTGTTACAGTCGAGTTTCCCATTCCGGAAGATCAGTACGAAGAAACAATCCGTGCGCTGAAAAAAATTAAGATCGGCACAACGCTGGATAAGGATTGCTGTGTTGCAGATCTTCGTTCGACAGACTGCCCAGCATTGCGCAGGATGATCAACCGGATGGCGAACGTAGACGAGCTGGACTGGCTTGGAAAACAGTTGGAGAGCTTCGACCGGTATGAGCTGCTGCAGTTCAACGCGGCAGCGGAACGCTTTGGGTTGTCCTCGGTGGGTGAGATGATCGATCTCTCCCTCCAATCCGGAGAGGTAACGGTTATTTCGGATTTCAGCGATTTGGAGCTGGTCGGAAAACGGCACTATCTGACCGTCCACGGTGCCTGTGATT